>Ga0207416_1000042_pt1 | contig 239826 bp, 204 predicted proteins | sample PaiPotPPM11metaG_FD_184107 | JGI IMG/M metagenome (GOLD analysis project Ga0207416, IMG submission 184107) | Iron sulfur acid spring bacterial and archeal communities from Banff, Canada, to study Microbial Dark Matter (Phase II) - Paint Pots PPM... ... | reverse complement strand
AGATCGCGAATGTGCGCGGGGACTTCGTGAGGATCGGACATGGTGCCTCCTTACGGTCATACTAGCCGTAAGATAGATGCCCTGCAACCCTATTCTTCCTCTATCCTCACTTCTATGTCGTGCACCCGAGCGAACCCCCCAGCTTGACACTCTTGGAGGGCAGGTCTACACTACGTAGTTTTTAGATGGCCCCGAAAGCATACAGAGGGGCGGGACTTCCATGGACAAGAAAAGGCTAGACTACTACAAGAAGAAGCTGGTGACGCGGCGCGAGGAGCTGATGAAGACGATCGCACGCACGCAAGAAGAAGGCCGAACCGCGGACGAAGATCCGACGGTGGACCTCGCGGACAAAGCAGCGAACTCTTACACGAAGGAGTTCCTCTTTGGCATGACCAATACGGACCGCACGATCCTGAACATGATCGATGCGGCGCTGAAGCGCATCAACACGGATGAATACGGCGTGTGCGCGAACTGCCAAGAAGAGTTGCAGCAAAAGCGGCTCGAGGCGGTACCGTGGGCCAAGCACTGCATCACGTGCCAGGAAAAAATGGAGCAAGGACTGTTGTAACCCCCCGCTGGGTACGGCCAGGAAGGGCGGCCAGCCTCAGAAGGCTGGCCTTGCATGTTTATGGCTCGGCTTCTCCTTACATTACCTTAGCGTACATTCTCTCTTTCAATATAAAGGCGAGAGGAGTAGATTTCTCCTTGCGTAATGGGAGAAGGCTCTTCCTTGGAAGCGATTCGGGCATTGCGGACGGGTGCGCGCGGATGGCTTGCGGAAGCCAGCGACGCGGTTGTCAGCGTGTTTTTTCCGGCGGGATGCAGGATTTGCGAGAACCTCCTGGCGGGGGCGAGCCGTGTGCCGATCTGCGACGAGTGCCGCTCTTCGTTCCAAGCGCGTTCAGAAAAAAAGTGCGAAATTTGCGGGCAGGCGCTTGATTCGATGACGAGCCGGGAAGAGCGGCCTGTTTGCCGGGTCTGCCAGCAGAAGCTCTACGCGTTTGATCGGGCCAGGAGCTACGGTATTTACGAGGGGCCGCTAGTGAAGGCGATCCTCCTTCTGAAGTGGGAGCGGATGGACCCGCTGGGTCGGTGGTTCGCGGAAAGATTGGCGGAGATGGCCATGCGGGAGAGCGAAACCCTGGCGGCGGACGTTGTCGTGCCTGTCCCGCTGCACCGCGACCGCGAGCGGGAGCGCGGATACAACCAAGCAGGGCTCATTTCAAAGCCACTGGCTCGGAGACTTGGATTGCCGCATAAGGCGGTCTTGCTGATGAGGACGCGGCCGCGGCCAAACAAGCAGGTGCTGAGCTTCGAGGAACGCTGGGAGTCTGTTCGTGGCGCTTTTGCCACACGTCCGGGCAGCCAAGTTGACAATAAGCGCGTCTTACTGGTAGATGATGTGATGACCACTGGGGCGACGCTTGATGCGTGTGCACGGGCGCTGCTAGAGTCGGGAGCCAGGTCTGTACTAGGACTGACGGTGGCCCGAGCTGCGAGAAATCCCCTGCCGGCCCCGGATAGTGGTAGCCTGTAACCTAGGGTAGCGCGATGAGCGCAAACCGGCCAAAATCGGTCGATTTCCGAGGGCGGTATGCCCCCGAGGCGGGCAGCGATACTGTGCCTGCGTCCGCGGATCCCGCGGACAGTAGATCCCACAACCCAACATTGCCGAGGCGTGCATCGCTGATGCAAGAGCCCGTGCTCGTGCTGAATGCAACGTATGAGCCGATCAACGTGACGGCGGTGCGGCGGGCGATGGTGCTACTCCTGAAGGGCGTGGCTCAAGCCGAAGAGATGCACAGCGCGGAGGTGCACTCCGCGGCGCATGCGCACAAAGTGCCTTCTGTTATTCGCTTGCTGGCCTACCGGCACATCCCACAGCAGAGCCGGGCGCTTTCGCGGAAGAACATTTTGCTCCGCGACCGCAACACGTGCCAATTCTGCGGGAGGATTTTTCCCAGTTCTGAATTGACGCTGGACCACGTTGTGCCGCGATCGCGCGGCGGACGTTCCTCTTGGGAAAACCTGGTGGCGTGCTGCTATCGTTGCAATAACAGCAAGGGCGACCGCACTCCGGAAGAAGCGGGCTTCAAACTGGCGCGGCGGCCGCGCCCGTTCACGCTGCATACCTCCCGGCAATTGATGCGGCTCATCGGGCACCGCGACGAGCGGTGGCGTAAGTATCTGTTTTACTAAGCGTTTTCGGCGAAAAAGGGAGAGGCAAAGTTTTTTTAAAGTCGTGGAAACCTTTTTTGCTGCCATGCATCTAAATTAATAACTAACCACTTCGAGGACACACCCCGGGAAGCAGCTAAGGCACACGCCTTAGCTGCTTCTCTCCTTTTGCGGCCAATTTTTTTCTCTAGTACTTTTATACTAGGTGTTCCCGAACGATTTATCAGTTTGAGACGCGGGGAAACTTTGTAGCGCAGCTTCCTCGTCCGGAAATTCCGGAAACACCTGATAGAGATGGGTGATTTTCAATATTTCCTCGACCTTGCGGGTTAATCCGACTACCTTCATTTCACCGCCGCTCTTAACCACCATCACGTAGATACGCGCCAGTTCGCCAATTCCTGAGCTATCGAGATATTGCAATGCGCTCAAGTTGAGGACGATGTGTTTGCGGCCTTCGGCGAGAAGGCGCGCAACGTTTTCACGAAGAACGCCGACTTCGAAAAATGTGAGACGGCCACGAAGATCGATGAGAGAAGCTTGTGCCGAATGCCGGATGGTTGCGGAAAAGTCCAATATGCACTCCTGAAAGCTGGCGGCGTTAATTCTACTGTGCCGGGGGAATTCAGAACAGGACATTTGGTGTGGAAGAAAAAATGGTGAAGACGAGTGCGAATCGGAGAGATTGCAGGCAGGCAGTTCGTGCAGCGCCGCTAAGAGCGAGTCGTCGTGGCGAAGGACTATTGACGCATGACGACGCGTAAGCCGCGGCGCCAGCTTTCGGCCAAGCCCACACGTATGCTTTCCAGTTCCGGCGAGAGATAACGCAAAAGCGTGTCCGTGGACGGATGGAAGCGCAGCGCCGGAGCAACCAGGTACACACGAGGCGGGGCGGCCTGCAGCTCGATTCCCGGAAAATATCCGTAGCGGGAAAAATCACGCAGTTCCAAATGACGGCGGATGCGAAGCCAATAGCCGGCCGCTTGCAATGGCAGATGAATGTGTTCGCTGGCTTTTAATTCGAGAATGGCGAGGCGGCCAGAATGTGTAACCGTGAGCAGATCGAGGATTCCATGCTCGCCGCCGGCATGAGCAAAGACCTGCGAATAAACAAAGCGCGAATCGAGGGCTGCGTCGACGCGGGTCACATCCTCACGAACGAGAGCCTCGAGCCATCGTTCGGGCTGTGCGCGATAGAGAGCGTGGCGGGATTCGGTGGCGAGCGGATGTCGATAATTCTCCAGCTGCTGGAGAAGTTTTTTAAGTGCGGACAGAGTAGTTGGAGTTAGTTCCTCGCGGGTATCGGGGCAGCCGAAGAACACGCGTCCATCATCCCAACGGGCAAAGGCGAGACCACGAAAACGCAGCAATACCTCGCGGGATTGCGCCACGGGATGAACGGTGACAGCCCGCGGCGATAGGGCCACGACCCGGTCGAGCGCGGGACGCGAATGATCGAGGAGCGCTTGCGATTCTCGGTGGGGAACGAGCCAAGTGTCCTGATTTCCAGCGCTGCGTGGATCGATCCTCTCGAGCGTCTCGCGAACTGGATCGCGCTCGTAAAGTTCAATCGACAAATCTGGAGTCAAGGCGGCGGCGCGAGGAACGACATGGCGCGCGGCGCCTTTGGGAAGAATAAGCCGTAGAGCGATGACCGCGCCGTGCCGGCAGGAATTACGCGAATGATCTAGCCACAGCAATGCGAAAGTGAGACTTCTTTCCGCGGTATCTGCGGGCTCCCCGTCTGGAACGGCCAGGACAGCGATATGCGAGGAGCCTCGGCGGAGAAGGCCGCGGACGTAGTTGCCGGAAATAGAGTGTTCAAGATCGGGCGAGGCCGTCAAGGAATCGAGGGATTCATCGGGGAAACGTTCCGCCAGCAGGTGGCGGAGAAAATCGCAAAATGCTTCGCGCGAAAGATCGCGCTGTGCGCGCTCGTATTCCAGGCGAACAAATTCGAGGCGATCTGGTTTGGCGCGTCCGAATCTTTCGACGGCCAGCGCGAGTCGCTCGCCGGAATGGTCGATGACGGCCAACACGCGACGCGTTAGATTGTAATTCTCCGACCACAGGTGCAGGAGAGGCTTCTCCGCGGCGCCGCGGATTTCCCAGGAGAGTCCGGAGAAGGGAGCGACCCGTCCGCCATTCTCGCGAATCTCGATGGCGCCGTCGGAGGTGAATTCCTTGAGACAAGCTTCCAGCTCGGCGGAGAGGTCCACGCCTGGAATTATAAAGGAAACAATTGGCTTTGGAACTATTCTTTCTTGGAACTAAACAGTATTCCGGAGACGCGAACCGCGGGTTGCTGAATGTTCCAGGAAGAGGGTAAGTGTTCGAAGGAGATTTCGAAGTTGCGGCCTTCGCCAGGAGCCAGCTGATGCGCCGGAGACGCGAAAACGGCGCGGGATTCACGCAAGACGACTTGGCCAAGTTCGTCGGAGAATTCAACAGTGAGTTCGACGTTGGAAAGCGGCAAGTTGCCCGCATTGGTAAGTCGTCCCGCAAGTGTGGTGACTTCCTGATTCAGAAAATTCTCAGCGCGGCTGAGGGCCAAGCCGTCAATTTGGATTTTCGGCGCGTAGGCCTGTTCCGCACTGCCAAAGGGAAGATGAGTTTCGCGCGCGCGCGAACCGGGAGGTCTCTCCGCTCCCGGCCACATGACGATGACCAGAGCAATCGCGACCGTGGCTGCACCCATCCAGGCAATCCGATAGCGGGGGCGATTTTGCTCCGGCCGCTCGGGTCTTTCAATGGGCAAGTTGTCAGGCATGGAATCCACTCAGGGAATGATGCTGACGCGGATGCCGCCGGGCGTCAAGGCTGTGTGCGAAATGACTTCCTAAGAATAAAGCGGGCTGACTACCGGACAATGCCTATCGGCCCCCGCTTACCGGTCTCCGCTTACCGGCCAACGATGAGCCGATGAATCAGTGGTTCCGGAAGCCGTGCTTTGCGCATGCGCTCCTGCACGGTGGAAATGTCATAAGGAACGCGCCAGAATTCAACGGTTTGATGTTCCAGATCGGCGATGGCAAAGCCGGCTCGCGGGTCGCCGTCGCGCGGCTGGCCGATCGAGCCGGGATTCAGCAAATAGCGGCGCGGCTCTTCGATGCGCAGCGCGGCAAACGATTCCGAAGGACGCGGCCGAATCTGCAGCACTTCGAGATTCGAATCCTGGTATGAGAAGCCGCCTTGATGATGAGTGTGCCCGAAAAAAGTGACTTCAGCGGTGGAATCGAGAAGGCCATCGAGAGCTTGCGCCGGAGTGAAGACGTATTCATCTTCATCTTGAAACGCGCCGTGTACCAAAACGATTCCATCGGTGGCTAGTGGTCCCTGGGGTAGTGCGGAAAGCCAGGCAAGGTCCTCTGCGTTCAACTGCGAGCGAGTCCAATCCACGGCAGCTTTCGCAACAGGATTGAAATCGGTGGTATCCATGAGGCCCGCGACAGCTTTGTCATGATTGCCGCGAATGGTTTGCGTGCCGAGTTCGCGAAGGCGGGCGACCACCTCATGCGGATCGGGCCCATAGCCTACAACATCACCGAGACACACGGAAACATCCCAGCGGCCGTCCGCAGAATCGAGAGCGGCGGCGAAGGCTGTGGCGTTTGCGTGAAGATCGCTAAGTACAAGAATGCGCATTCATGCCATCCGCAAAATGCCATTGAGTATAGATGAAGAAGAGAGCCGATGCACGGCGGGATCGTGGAGAGAATCAAGGGCGGACGTAGGAAAAGGAAAAAGGTCTCGCGGAAGATTCTAATTATTTATGGAAATTTCACAAAACCGAACTTAAGCCAGAGTTGGAAAACAATTGCTAGAGCGAAACAGAGCACATATTCAGCAAGATTAAAGAAGAAAATCTGATGGGCGGCGAAACATTCGCGGGGGCCGCTTCGTCTATACAAGTGCAGCCCGCAGAGCTGCGCAGGCAAGCCAGAGGAAATTCAAGAAAAACCCCGCGGTGGCAGCCGCGGGGCGATGACACGCAGTCTTTCCGGCCGTTAGTCCAGGAAGAACGAGGTGTCTTGCGGGTGAGACTACTCGCCCTCAGCACACGTGTCAACACTCTGTTCAATTTGCGGCAGCAGAGATGCGGCTGACTTGATCCCGACGGAAAGGAAGTTGACACGCATGAAATTTAATTCGATTCTCCGCAGCGCAGCCCTTGTGGCGGCGCTCGCTTGCACCCTACCACTCTTAGCAAAGCCAATCACCAAAACCATCAACATCACCCGGTCGGCAAAGATCGGCAAAGCTGATCTCCAAGCAGGTGAATATCGCCTGATGATCGACGGAAACAAAGCCACCGTCCAGAGGGGAAACCAGGTGCTGGCGGAATCCGAAGGGCGCTGGGAAGACCGCGCGACGAAGTCTTCGAATGATTCCGTGCTTATCGGCGAGAACGGCCAAGTGAAAGAAGTTCGTTTTTCGGGAAAAGCCCGCGTTTTCGTGTTCAGCGAGTAGGCCAGGAGATTTCGCGACTCCTTTCGAATGGACGAGAGGGAGGCTCCGCACAAAACCGCAGCCTCCCTGCTCGCATATTTGCATCACCCGGTTTGGGAATGGCAGGAACCTGCTTCCGCATTTGTTGATGAAATTAACCGCTCGTAGCCGTTTTGTGGGCGACCCCAAAAAGCTTCTGCGTCTCCCGGCCGCACCTCTTAACGGCGGTTAACGAATCAACATGCAATCTCCATAGCTGTAAAAGCGGTAGCCTGCCTGAACAGCATGATGGTAGGCCGTGAGCACGTTTTCACGTCCAGCAAACGCGCAGACCAGCGCAAGCAGAGTCGAGCGCGGTAAGTGGAAATTCGTGAGCAAAGCATCCACCACCCGGAAATGAAATCCCGGATAGATGAACAGTCCGGCGTCGGCTTTGCCCGGGAGTAAGAGTTCGGCGGAGCCGGACTCTGCTGCGCGATCAGCTGCGGCTTCCAGAGCACGGACGACGGTGGTGCCAATCGCAAGAATCGGTCGGCCAGCGGATCGGGCTTCTTTAATTCGCTGAACCGTTCGAAGGGGAATTTCATAGGACTCGGCATGCATTACGTGGTCTTCGAGCGTTTCGCTGTGCACCGGCTGAAACGTACCGAGACCGACCGCCAAGGTCAACTCGCAGATTTCCACGCCCCGACTGCGAATTTTTTCAAGAATTTCCGGTGTGAAGTGCAAGCCTGCGGTGGGAGCGGCGATGGCGCCGGGCTGTTTTGCGAAGACCGTTTGGTAACGCTCGCGGTCAGAATCCTCATCGGTGCGATGGATGTAAGGCGGCAGCGGAATATGGCCGAGACGCTCGAGGTGGTCCGAGACGCCGCGTGTGTCGCGTGAAACAAAGCGCAGAGTGCGCAACCCCAGTTCGCCACGAGAAATCACTTCAGCTTCGAGTTCCCCATCTCCAAGCAGAACGCGTTCCCCCGTTTGCATCTTCCGGCCGGGGCGGACCAGAGCTTCCCAAGTGTCCGGATCAAGCTGACGCGTTAGAAAGACTTCCACCTTCCCGGAGAGGTGTTCACTGCGTGTGGCGCGCGAAGGAGGCTGGGCGTGGATGCCGGCGCGGTGGCCAAAGAGGCGAGCGGGAATGACGCGCGTGTTGTTCAGAACGATAAGCTCGTAGCCGAGGAGGAGGTCCGGGAGATCTGCAAAAAGATGGTTTTTCATGCGGCCTGTGGAACGAGAGAGCTGGAGAAGGCGGGAAGAATCGCGGCGCTCGAGCGGCCGCTGGGCTATTTGGCCGGGGGGTAGCTGATAATCGAGGTCATCCAGGCGCATCGGGAGGAAGTGTAGCAGCATCTTGAGCTAGGAGCTTCCAGCAAACGTCGGCAAGACTTTGGAGGCAGAAATCAACAAGACTACCGCGCATATGGAGGAGATGCGGAATGACAAATTCTACGTATATTATTGTAAATAAATAGCTTAGCATAAATAGGTCGGGTTTAGATTATTCTTGACAATGAAGCACTCATATAATATTATTCGCTTGTAGTAAGTTAATCAGGAGAACGAAAATGAGAACTACACTGAACCGTTGGGAACCTTTCCGTGGGGCTGCTACCCTGCAGGAGCAAGTGAATCGTTTGTTCGGTAATGCGCTGGAGCATTCTGGTGAGGAATCAAACCTCACGAGTTGGGCGCCAGCGGTCGACATTTACGAGACCGAGCAAGAGCTGGTCGTAAAGGCCGATCTTCCGGAAGTTGATCCGAAGGAACTGGACATCCGCGTGGAAAACAACCTTCTGACGATTCGCGGCGAGCGCAAATTCGAAAAGAAAGTGAACGAGGAGAACTATTTGCGCGTCGAGCGCGCCTATGGCGCGTTTAGCCGGAGTTTCTCGCTGGCTAACACCGTGAACTCGGAAGCGATCAAGGCCGATTACCAGAATGGTGTGCTGACGCTGACGATTCCGAAGCGTGAGGAAGCGAAGCCGAAGCAGATCAAAGTGAACGTCGGAACGCCTGCGGTGGCGGCAGCGGCCGCTGGGGCGAGGTAAGCCAGCAACAAAGTTGTGTTAGGAAAGGGGCTGGCTTGTGCGCCAGCCCCTTTTCGTCGAGAAGCGAGGTAGACATGCTGAGATTTGACAAGATGACGGTGAAAGCGCAAGAAGCGCTGCAACAGGCGAACGATGTAGCGGCATGCCACGAAAATCAACAGATCGAGCCTGTGCACTTGCTTGCGGCGCTGGTGTCGCAGACGGACGGCGTGGTGCCGCCGTTGCTGGCGCGACTGGGGATTCGCACCGAAGTATTGACGCAAGAGATTGAGCGCGAGATTGCGCGGCTGCCAAAAGTGCAGGGTTTCGCGCAGCAACACATGGGAAAGCCGTTGAACAACGTTTTAGAGCGGGCGTTTGATGAAACAGGAAGATTCAAAGACGAGTACGTTTCAACGGAGCATCTTTTTCTTGCGCTTGCCGGGGAGGAGCGCGGTCCGGCGGGGCAGTTGTTGAAACGGCTGGGGGCAACGCATGAAGCGATTCTGCAGGCGCTGACGGGCGTGCGTGGATCGCAGCGCGTGACATCGCAAAATCCAGAGGCCACGTACGCTTCGCTGGAAAAATACGCGCGCGATCTGACGGAGCTGGCGCGGCGCGGAAAGCTCGATCCGGTGATTGGGCGCGACGAAGAAATACGGCGCGTGATGCAGATTCTGGCGCGGCGTACGAAGAACAATCCGGTGTTGATCGGTGAGCCCGGTGTGGGCAAGACGGCCATCGTCGAAGGCTTGGCCCAGCGCATCGTTTCTGGAGACGTGCCGGACGTTCTGAAAACCAAGCGCATCGTAGCGCTGGACCTAGCGGCGCTGGTGGCGGGCGCGAAATTCCGCGGAGAATTTGAAGACCGCTTAAAAGCGGTATTGAAGGAGATCACAGAGGCGGAAGGCCAGATCATTCTGTTCATCGACGAACTGCACACCCTGGTGGGTGCTGGCGCAGCGGAAGGCGCGATGGACGCTTCCAACATGCTGAAGCCGGCGCTCGCGCGAGGTGAGTTGCGCGCGATTGGCGCCACGACATTGAACGAATACAAGAAGTACATCGAGAAAGATCCCGCGCTGGAGCGGCGGTTCCAGCCTGTGCTGGTAACCGAGCCGACGGTTGAAGACACGATTGCGATTTTGCGCGGCTTGAAAGAGCGCTATGAAGTTCATCACGGCGTGCGCATCAAGGACGCGGCAATTTTGGCCGCGGCAACACTCTCGCACCGCTACATTTCCGACCGTTTTCTGCCGGACAAAGCGATTGACTTGATCGATGAGTCCGCGGCGAGCCTGCGCATGCAGATCGATTCGCTGCCGGTGGAGATCGACGAGATCGAACGGCGCATCCTGCAATTGGAGATCGAGCGGCAGTCGCTGCTGAAAGAGAAGGATGCCCATTCCAAGGAACGGCGCAACCAAATCGAAAAAGAGCTGGCGAAGTTGAAAGAGGACTCGAGCGCGCGAAAGACCCGTTGGCAAGCGGAAAAGGAAGCGATCGGGAAAATCCGCAAGCTGAAAGAGCAAATCGAACAGCTCAAAGCGGAAGAACAGAAATTCGAGCGTGCCGGCGAGCTGGCGAAGGTCGCGGAAATTCGCTACGGCAAGATTGCTGCGGCCGAGCAGGAACTGAAGAAAGCCGAAGAGCGGTTTGCCTCGGTGCAAAAGGATTCGCCGATGCTGAAGGAAGAGGTCGACGAAGAAGACATCGCCAAGTTGGTGAGCAAATGGACTGGCATTCCAGCGGGGCGTCTGCTCGAGGGCGAAGCGCAAAAACTTGTGCACATGGAAGAGCGACTGCGGCTGCGCGTGATTGGACAAGAGGAAGCCCTTGGGCGCGTCGCCAACGCCGTGCGGCGGAGCCGCGCCGGATTGTCCGATGCGAAGCGGCCGATTGGGTCGTTTATTTTCCTTGGGCCCACGGGTGTGGGGAAAACCGAGCTGGCGCGAGCGCTGGCGGAATTTCTGTTCGACGACGAGAAGCTCATGATCCGCATCGACATGAGCGAGTACATGGAGAAGCATAGCGTGTCGCGGCTGATCGGCGCGCCTCCCGGCTATGTCGGCTATGAAGAAGGCGGGCAACTCACGGAGCAGGTGCGCAGGCATCCCTACTCGGTGATTTTGTTCGACGAAATTGAAAAAGCGAACCCGGATGTGTTCAACATCCTGTTGCAGATTCTCGAGGACGGCCGGCTGACCGACGGCAAGGGCCGGACCGTGGACTTCCGCAACACGGTGCTGGTGATGACGAGTAACCTGGGATCGACGGCGATCTTTGAGCTCTCTCATAAGGATCCGGAACTCGCGCGAAAAGAGGCGATGGAAGCGCTGCGCTCGGCGTTCCGTCCGGAGTTCATCAACCGTATCGACGAGATTGTGATTTTCAATCCCCTCGGCAAGGAGCAGCTTGGCCGTATCGTTGGGCTGCTGCTGAAGAACGTCGAGAAACTGCTGGCGGAGCGGCAAATCACGCTGGAACTCACGCCGGCCGCGGAAGAATTGCTGCTGCGAGAGGGCTACGACCCGGCGTACGGCGCACGGCCGCTGCGGCGAACGATCCAGCGCCTGATTCAGGATCCGCTGGCAATGCAAATTCTGGAGGGCAAAGTGCTGCCAGGCGATCACGTTCGAGTGGATCGCGACGGGCAGAAGGATACGATGCGCTTCGAACGCTCGAAGGCGAAACAACCGGCGGCCGCGGCTAGAGTCTAATAGAGGGAGGACGTCTGGATTAAGGCTTCCTCCCACATAGCTTCCGCGTGCCGACATTTCTTGAGCTTTTGTGCGTATAGTCTAGTGAAGGAACAACATGAGAGTTCTTCGAACGACATTCCTGCTGGTTGTGCTGACGCTCTTCCTAATGATGGTTGGCGCTTACTTTGGCGGCCGAAACGGCATGACCATCGCGCTTGGAATTGCGATCTGCACCAACGCGTTTGCGTATTTTTTTTCCGATAAAATCGCGCTGAAGTCGAGCGGTGCCCAGCCCGTTACGCGAGAACAGCTGCCTCGGCTCTACGCGGTAATGGAACGCCTAGCGGCAAAAGCGAATATTCCAGTCCCCAAGCTGTACGTGGTGCCAGAAAAAGCGCCGAATGCCTTTGCCACGGGGAGAAACCCTCAGCACGCGTCGGTAGCAGTGACGCAAGGCTTGCTGGAATTGATGAATGACGAGGAACTTGAGGGCGTCATCGCTCACGAGTTGTCGCACGTGCGCAACTACGATATTTTGATCAGTTCCATCGCGGCCACGCTCGCGGGGGCGATCACATGGATCGCGCATTGGGGCCTATGGTTCGGAGGCGGAGACGGCGAAGATCGGGAGGGCGGCGGTATAATTGTCGAGCTTGCGCTTATGATCCTCGCACCGGTAGCCGCGATGCTGCTGCAGTTGGCCCTCTCGCGCCAGCGGGAGTATGCGGCAGACGCGACCGGAGCCCGTATGGTTGGCAACCAATTTGGGTTAATGAGCGCCCTGCAGAAGCTCGGGGCGTACAATAATCGAATCCCGACAACCGCTATTTCTCCGACCACCTCATCTTTGTGTATCGTCAGACCACGCTTCGGCACAAGCACGGTGTCCTCGCTTTTCAGCACGCACCCGCCACTTGAAGCCAGAATCGAAGCTTTGCGCGAGATGACCGTAGTCCCGAAGCGCTGAGCGCAGAGCATGCAGCTTTCCGCAGGATTGTTGTAATAGCTGAGTAATCTTTCCCAGGAAAGGCTAAATCGCTCCGAGGGTCCTTTAATCGCCGGCCTTCCAAATCATTGATTTTGTGGCAATTAGAATCTTGGCAGTCGAACCATGATTTGGTGAATCAAATGCACTAGAGAAAGGCGAGCCGGATACCGGCGCGGGGCCACGGGGGGACCGCAGTTATGAGCTGTCGAGACACTATCCATTTGATTTGCTGGTACTTAGAGGGAAGACTCTCGCCTCCAGTGGCGAATGAGATCAAGCGACACGTGGATTCCTGTTCCGATTGCCACATGGTCCTGGACGCGGCGATGAGCACTTTGGACCGTTATTTTGCTCCAGTAAAGGGCTCCGACGAGGAGCCAGCCCCTCAGCCCGCCTAGCCTAATTCGTATAACTCATTTTTCAACAATAACTTAGGGCCATGCTTCTTGTGCGTGATCCTCGCGATCGATTTTCCTCACCGTCCCATCGTCCACTCTCTGCCGTTCTGATCAGCAAACTGCAAAATTTACAGCGAGGAAACCAAGCGCGTAATCTTTACAAGTACTGGTACTTCTATACCCGACTCGTTTGAAACTCTGCCTCGACGACAACTACTTGCATCCACTTGAGTTAAAGACAGCCGCCACCAAATCACGCCTTTGGCGTGAGGGGTGCACCTTCTCCAAAGCGCATGGGGAAAACCCCGAAGGAGAGGAAGTTTATGAGCGAGTTTCAAGAACCCTTGAACCACACCACAACCGGAACACCACGTTGGGTAGGCTTGGCGGTTGCCGTGTTGGGAGGAATTTCACTGCTCGGTCTAGGCGTAGGCTGGAGCGCTTTGAATCACGCGAACAGCGTCGAGCAATCGACGCAAGCATCGGTGAAGCAGACAAATGATGCGTTGAGCCAACGGCTCGCGAAAGAAGATGAAGTCAACCAGGCATTACAGAGCGACTTGAGAGTAGTAACGGATAAGCTGAACCTGACGCAAGGACAGTTAGCAGCGGCGCGGAAGCAGAATAAATCCGCAACCGTTGCCGTAGATCAGAAGGTCACTGGGCTGGCGAATTCCGTCAAGGCTGAACTCGCTACCAAGGCGAACGCTGAGGACGTAAACAAACTCAACGGCGACGTCACGGGAGTGAAAGGTGACCTAGACGCTACGAAGAGCAACCTGCAGATGGCGCGCAGCGAGATGGGAACGCTCATCGCGCGGAACCATGACGAAATTGACCAGCTTCGCCGCATGGGCCAGCGCGACTACTTTGAGTTCACTGTGACTCGCAAGGCCGGATCTCAGAAGGTGGGTACCATCCAGGTCCAGCTCAAAGACACGAACACCAAAAAGAACCAGTTCACGATCAACGTGCTGGCGGATGACAAGAACTTCGAAAAGAAAAACCGGTCCGTCAACGAGCCCATTTTCTTCTATACGGGTGGAACCCGCGCAGCGCTGGAACTGGTCGTCAACAAGGTCACCAAGACCACGGCTTCGGGCTACCTAAGCATCCCGAAAGCGCCGGAGACGACCGCGGCAGCCAACACCTCGGGCGCGGCCCAATAAAATACTTCGCAACTTCCTGAGAGTACATGCCGAGGAGGGAGGAGGGTTCCAGAGAACCCTCCTTCTTTTTTTTCAAAAAATCCGGAGTACCAGGCGAGACAAGGTCGTCACACCTCCGATTCAAAGTGTTCTCGCAAAATGCTCGTTAGAAGACCGGTTGCTTGTGCTGGAGACCATCGAAGTGGCTATGGCAATCGGCAAGTAGGATTTCTCCACACCTCATTTAGGACGGGCGGGGCTTCGGCTCGGCCCGTTTTGTTTTTTGAAAGCTAGCCAGTTTCCGCTACGATACAGCCATACTCATGCCTATAACGCTATTGCACGCCGGACGGGCGCTAACTCCAACCACTGAGATTCCTGACGCAGGAATTCTGATCCGTGACGGAGTGATTGAGGAAATCGGCCCACGGGAAGGAATGCGTCTCCCCGTCGGCGCTCAGGAAATCTCCGCTACGGACAAGATCGCGATTCCCGGATTCCTGGATGTACACATCCACGGCGCGGGTGGGCGAGACGTCATGGAGGGTAGCCCGGAGGCGCTCGCAGGAGTGACCAAGACCGTTGCGCGCCATGGGACCACTTCATTCGTGGCCACGACCGTGACAGCGAGTCCCGAGGACACGGTTCGGAGCGTCCAAGGAATCGCTCGCTACATTTCGCAACAACACGAAACGGACGATGCGCGCGCAGAAGTACTGGGGATCCATTTCGAGGGCCCCTTTCTGAGTCCGCTTAGGCGCGGAGTCCATTCGCCAGAGTGGCTAAGGCTGCCTTCGGCGGAGCTTCTGGATAAATTCCTTCAGGCAGCTGCGGGTAAAGCCCAAATATTGACGCTTGCACCAGAGCTTCTCGGGGCCATGCCGTGCATCGATGCGGCGCGAAATGCGGGAATGGTCGTCGCTATGGGCCACACGGATGCCACGTACGAGCAGACGCGCGCGGCCATTGCCCACGGAGTCCGGCATGCGGTGCACGTCTACAACGCCATGCGGCCCTTTTCTCACCGCGACAGCGGCGTGATTGGCGCCGTGCTTACTTCCCGGGAGGTGACCGCCGAATTGATCGCGGACGGCGTCCACGTGGAAGAGACAGCCATGAAAGTGCTGCTCCAGGCAAAGGGGCCGGAGCGCATGATTCTGATAAGCGACGGCACCTCGGCGACCGGAATGCCGGACGGTAATTATATGCTTGGGAATTTGGAAGTCACGGTGAGCGGCGGGATTTGCCGTAACTCGGAAGGAAAGCTTGCGGGCAGCACGCTCACGCTGGACAGGGCATTGAGAAACATCGTCGCACTGGGGATTCCGCTGCCGGACGCGGTGCGCATGCTGACCCTGAACCCCGCTGCGTTGTTAGGAATTGAATTCAAGAAAGGCGCGCTGCGGACCGGGGCGGATGCGGATATCGTGCTGCTCGATCAAGGATTGCAGCTTACCCATGTTTGGGTGCGTGGCGTAGCGGTGGATTAGAGCAACTTCTTTTCTCTTGCCAATTTGTCGGAACTATTCCTGCCCTTGTGCAAAGCAACAAGTATAGTCTCCAATGGAAAAGCCAGCGTGCTGAACTGCTATTTTGCTCTGGCCCCTACCACTATGAGTACCAATCCCGAAACCAGCAGTGCCACCGTCACAGCTACGGGGATGCTGGCGGTCTCTGGCTTATCCACAGTTGCCGTGATAGGTCCAATTCTCGCGACCTCCTCATGCTTGTGGTAATCAAAGCTCGGGTGCACGAGCGCAACGATGCCAAGCAAGAAAAGAATAATACCAAGGGCCGCCATGATCCGTTTCATAAGGCAGACATTATCACAATCGCCCCGTTTGGGGTCGCGGATGTCTTTAGAAACACCCCTGCGCCAAATTGGCGCGGGGAATCGTCAGACTTTCGGTACGAAGAGAGAGGAACTACGAACGGCCTGCGGCGGTAGCGGCGGCAGTAGCAGCAGCGGCTTTCTTGGCGGCTTTCGCAGCGGTGGAAGCCTTGCGGCGGCGCTTGGTCTTCGGCGGAGTGGCCGGCGCCTCTCCGATGAGCTCAGCCGTCATAATGCTGGTAACGAACAACTTGGGGCCGTGATCGTCAAAATCAATCGCGGTACGCTCCTGGTCGGATGCCGTAACAATTCCCAAGCCGTACGTTTCGTGCTTAACGGTCTGTCCTTCTGCCATCACTTGCACATCATCCTCCTTGACAACATCTACGTCGTGGAAACTCGATTCGATCTCTTGAGGTGCGGCTTCCAGAGCCGATCAAGCGCACCCGATTCACATGCTAAAGGTTCGTAACGTTCTTTGCCTGAAGGCCTTTGGGGTTTTTCTTTACTTCAAACCCTACTGCCTGAACTTCGTTGAGCGATTTACATCCGCCCTGTGACAGCCTCTAGCCCGCAAAAAAGGCCGCAAAGATTGTCCTTGCAGCCCCTCGAACGAGTCAAAAGGTTTTACAAGAGCAATAAACGCTAGTCAAAGAGTACCACAAAATGAGGCAGTTGTCCATGCCGCAGGTAGCCGCACAACTGCCCCGCTCGGCGATCTAATTCATTGATATAAAAGAATTTATAAGAGAGGTGGGAGCACCGGAAACAGTTCGGAGTGACAATTCATGGCTATTCAATGGACTCGGGTTGCAGGCTCAAACCGCCTTCGCCAGACGCCTTCTTTTCCCAATACTTTCGCACCCATGCTTCCCAGCTCTTTCCGGCAGCGGGATCGCGGCCCGTGAAGGCGAGCGCGGCGATATCGGCATAGGCGATCTTCTGTCTCTGGTTGGAATCCTTCGGCAGGATACGCACGAAGGAAGCGGCGAGCGTGGGGCCAGACATGCGATCGAAGACATATCCCTCTATCTTCTTGCCGTCTTTAGTAGTTAGTGTGACGTCGCCGCGATAGTCGAACGCTTTTTCGAGGGCCTCGCGCAATTCTTGTTCAGTCGCGAGATCGGGCAGCCATCCCTCGACCGCTTCACGCATTCTTCCGGGAGCTACTTCCAAAGTCTCGGCATTCGGCAGAGGAGGCTCCGTGTGAGAAGGCTGGTCAGTGTGTCGAGGACCGGTCAAGCGCGCGTCTCCTCGAGCTGGGACTTGCCTTTGTCGATTTGAATGAGTGGATTATAAGAATGGACCGGCTTCGCCGGTTCATTGAGCAGAGCCAGCGCATCTGGGTCGGCGTAATTTCCGGAAAACGTGGCCCTTATCGTAGCGAAAAGGCCACGGAGACCGCTGAAGGTATGGTCAACCGCCGATGCTTCGTAGCCGCTGTGAACCATGCAGTTGGCGCACTTCGGATTTCCAGATTCCGTCCCGTAGTTTTGCCAGTCTGTCGTTTCCAGTAATTCCTGGAACGAGTCGGCATAACCGTCCTGGAGCAGGTAGCAAGGCTTTTGCCAGCCGAAGACGTTATAGGTGGGCATGCCCCAGGGTGTGCAGGCATATTGTTTTTTGCCCATCAGGAATTCGAGAAAAAGTGGAGACTGATTGAACTGCCAGGATTTTTTGCGATTGGAAAGGATGGCGCGGAAAGTGCGGCGCGTCCTCGCGCGGCCCAGGAAGTGCTTTTGATCTGGGGCTTTATCGTAGGAATAGCCAGGGGAAAGCATCATGCCCTCGACGCCCAACTCCATCATTTCGTCGAAAAACTGCCGGACGCTGTTGGGATCGGCGCCGTCAAAGAGCGTGGTGTTGGTGGTGACGCGGAAGCCGCGCTTGAGCGCTTCCTTGATTCCGTCGACCGCCAGGTCGTAGCCTCCTTCGCGGCAAACGGAGAAATCGTGGTGTTCCCGCTGGCCGTCCATGTGCACGGAGAACGTCAAATATTTGCTGGGCTTGAAGAGGTCCAGTTTTTCCTTCAGAAGCAAAGCGTTGGTGCAGAGATAGATGTACTTCTTGCGCGCCACCAACCCCTCGACGATCTTGTCGATCTGCGGGTGCATCAGCGGTTCACCGCCAGGGATGGAAACCATGGGCGTGCCGCACTCGTCGACGGCCTTGAAGCACTCTTCGGGGCTTAATTCCTTCTTAAGAATGTGGGCGGGATACTGAATCTTGCCGCAGCCCGCGCAAGCCAAATTGCAGCGGAAAAGCGGCTCGAGCATCAGCACAAACGGGTAGCGCTTGCGCCCCGCAATTTTTTGCTTAAGGACGTACGTTGCGACCGTCCACATCTGTGAAATAGGTACCGGCATTTATCCTGCTTGCGAGCGAAATAGAAAGGGGCATACGAGGCCCCCTGTAGACTCTATTGTACCCGAAACTCCGTACGTTCTGCTTGCGTGCTTTTCATGAGATGCAAGGAGACGTTCTTTCGTGGCATGGCCCTTTGTGTTGACAATTCGCGTGGCACGGGACGTGCTCCCAGGTTGCGCTGGCGGGGACTTCTGCGCTCTCCGCAGGCGTAGAATCAAGCCATCGCAGAAGCGCGAGAAAACTGGGGCTCATGTCCCGAGAAAACCTTCTATCCTTGTTTCGTGAGTTCGAGCGCTACGGCAACGATGTCGCGTTCGTGCAGCGGCGCGGCTATCGCCGGGAAGCGTGGACGTATCGCAAGCTCGCGCGTGTGGCGTGTGCTCGCGCCCTGGAGCTGAAAAAACGCGGTGTTCGGGCAGGTGATCGCGTTCTGCTTTGGGGCGCGAATAGCGCCGGATGGACCGCTGCTTTTTGGGGCTGTTTGCTGCGTGGGGCTGTGGCTGTGCCCATGGATGACGGCGCCACTCTCGATTTCGCCGGACGTGTTGCACGGGATGCAGACGTTAAATTGATTTTCGCTTCACGCGAAAAGCCCGCACTCGACCCCGTCATTCCGAGGCTTGCATTGGAGGATTTTCCCGACACTGTGCATAATGCAGGGGTTGTTGCCTCCTCGGCAGCAAGCAGTCAGCCGCATAAGCCCGCCTATGAATGTTTTGCGGACGAGCCCATCACGCGAAATCACATCGCGGAAATCCTTTTTACATCGGGCACCACAGCCGAGCCGCGAGGCGTAGTCTTGACGCACGGCAATTTTTTGGCGAATCTGGAGCCGCTCGAACGCGGCATCGATTCGTATCGAAAGTATGAGCGATGGTTTCATCCGCTGCGATTCGTCACGCTGGTGCCGCTCAGCCATGTCTTTGGGCAGTTCATGGCGCTGTTTGTTCCGCCGCTGCTTGGCGCGACGGTAGTCTTCGAGCAATCCGCGAATCCGTCGGAGATCATTCGTACGGTCAAGCGCGAACGAGCCACGGCGCTCATCGCCGTGCCGCGCATGCTGGATGCGCTTCGAAGTGCTCTCCTGCACCAATTTGCTCCTCCGGGTCGGGCTCACTGGTTTGGCCACATTTTTATCTTGGCAGCACAACGCAAATTTCTTCGCCGTGCATGGATGTTTCGGTTCGTGCATAGACGATTCGGCTGGAAGTTTTGGGCGTTCATTTCCGGCGGCGCGGCCCTCTCCAGCGAAACCGAAGAATTTTTCAAGCGAGTGGGTTACGCGGTCGTGCAAGGCTACGGAATGACGGAAACGGCGTCGCTCATCAGCTTGAATCATCCCTTTCGCGCCACCGAGGGATCGATCGGAAAAGTGCTTCCGGGACGCGAATTCCGGCTGGCGGAAGACGGCGAGATTTTGGTGCGTGGCGAAAACGTGGCCAGCGGCTATTGGGAAGGCGGGGCGCTGCGGCAAGGAGTACGCGATAAAGAAAACTGGCTGCGCACGGGGGACATCGGCGAAGTCGATGCGGAGGGAAATCTTCGATTCAAAGGCCGCAAGAAAAACGTCATCGTCACGCCTGCGGGATTGAATATCTATCCCGAAGACGTGGAAGCAGCGCTCCGTAAACAAGGTGGCGTGCGCGATTGCGTTGTCATTCCCGATCAGCGCGGCGGCAACGCGGAGCCTTTGGCCATAGCGCTGATGGACAACGGCACAGAGACCAGGAAACAGGATTTGCGAAAGGCGATTGAGGACGCCAACGCTTCGCTCGCAGAATACCAGCGCGTGCACCGATGGCTCGTCTGGCCGGAGCCTGATTTTCCTCGAACGCCGACTGGCAAGCCCCGGCTGAGCCTCATCGCCGCTCGCGCCGAAGAATTGTTCAATGGCTCGCCGCCGGCAAATGCGCACGCGGGCACTCTCGTTGATTTGCTTGCAAAGTTTTCAGCCGCAAAAGGAGATTCAGAGAACTTGGAGAAGGATCTGAATCTCACTTCGCTCGACCGCGTCGAGTTGATGAGCGCGCTCGAAGAGCGTTTCCAGGTTGAGCTAAACGAAACGTCGTTCGCCGAGGCAAAAACCGTCGCGGACGTGCAGTGCCTTCTGCAACAACCCGCTGCGCATGGTACCGAATACGTTTTTCCTCGCTGGACGCAACGCGACCCTGCACGCTGGCTCCGGCTTGCCGTGTACTACGCGCTAGTCTGGCCCGCCACACAAATCCTTGCGCATCCCAAAATTGTGGGACGGGAAAACCTGAGCGGTGTCCGTGGGCCGGTGCTCATCATTTCGAACCACATCACGCGCCGCGCCGATATTGGGCTGATTCTCGCCGCGCTTCCGCTCCGTTTTCGCCATCGCCTTGCGACAACCATGGCCGGCGAGACTTTGCAAAATATGCGCAGGCCGCCGCGGGACTGGTTTTTCGTGAAGCGTTGGGCCTATTACTTCGGCTACTGGCTCGCCACAGCGCTATTCAACGTCTTTCCGCTGCCGCAGCATTCCGGCTTTCGCGAGAGTTTCCGTTTTGCGGGCGAATCCGCCGACCGCGGCTACAGCATCCTCGTTTTCCCCGAAGGCGAGGTCAACAATTCCGAAGACGGCCGCATGGCCGTTTTTCAAAGCGGCATTGGCTTGCTGGCGGAAAACCTTCGCCTTCCCATCATCCCGATGCGTCTCGATGGCGTCTGGCAAATGAAGCGCGAACGCCGCCGCCTCGCTCACTTCGGCGAAGTCACGGTACGAATCGGCGCGCCGATCGTATTCCCTCCCGAAATGGCCCCCGAAGAAGTCGCCCGCCGGCTGGAATCAATCGTTCTCGCGCTGTAGAATTCAGCGGATTGCCTTTGAAGGGATCAAATTATTAAAAAAAGTGAGACTACGCCGAAGAAACTCGCAAATCTCGCCGCATAAAAATCGTGGCCTGGGGATTGTCGTTATAGCGTTGAGTCAATTCATATCCCAACGCGGCATAAAACCGCTGCGCCGCGACCATTTCAGCCGTCGTATCCAGATAGAGCCACTCATAACCACGTTCGCGCGCGTAAAGCTCTAAAGATCGATAAAGAGCGGCCGCGATTCCGCGCCCACGAAGCCGCGGTTGGACATATAAACGCTTGACCTCCCCACTGCGAGCGATTGTCGCGAGTGGCCGAAGCGCAATGCATCCGACAACATCGCTCTCCATGCTGGCCACCCAAACTCCCGCTCCATCACGAAAGTAAATCCGCGCGAAATCATCCCGCGCATCGCGCGCGATTACCCCAGCCGCCTCGTAGTATTCCTTTACGATTTTCCAGGCGGCATCGCACTCGTCGGCGGGGACTCGCTGCACGGTGAATGGGTGTTGTCCGAGTTTCGTCATTCGCAGCCTACGCCAAGACTGACGCTGGAGCTTTCATGCGGACGAGTGTCCTTCATAATTCCGCGCAAACCAGCTCCATTTTGGCCCCTAGCGCATTGCCTTTCTGCCAAATATCGGTCAGACGCCGCTGAGAAGTCCCACACTGCACCCGAAATCCGCCGAAACGCGTTCTGTGGCAAAATAGAAGGTTGACTGAGATGGATTTATGGCCGACCGTACAATCATGGCAGTGGAGCGCCCCGCAAAACCCGCCAAGGGTTCCAAGAAATCTGCGCCGAACAATGAACAGCGCGAGCGTGTTTTTGACGCTTTCCGCCGCTGGGGCTATTACGAAGCCACGCTGGACCCGCTTGGCGTTTTCCAGCCTCAGAAGCTCGCTGATTTGGAATTGACTGGCGAGGCTGCCGAGGAAGCGCGACGCATCTACTGCGGCAACATTGGCGCGGAATTCATGCATCTTCCTGAGCCAGAAAGACGGCGATGGATTGCGGAGCGCATCGAAGGACCCGAGCCGGAGGTCAACCAGGAGAAAATTCTTGAACGGCTAATCCGCGCAGACCTCTTCGAGCAGGTTCTCCAGGCTCGCTATCTGGGCACGAAGCGTTTTTCACTGGAAGGCGTCACCTCGCTGATTCCGCTTCTCGATTCGATCCTCGACACGGCCGGCGATTTCGGCGCCGTCGATTGCATCATGGCCATGAGCCACCGCGGCCGTCTAAATGTCATGGTCCACGCCGCGTGCAAATCGCCCCACGAAGTGGTTGCCGGATTTGAAGACGTGGATCCGCGCAGCGTGCTCGGCGCTGGCGACGTGAAGTATCACGTTGGAGCGACGGGAACGTACACGACCACGGCCGGCAAACCCATCAACATGCATCTAGTTTCGAATCCCAGCCATCTCGAAGCTGTCGATCCGGTAGCCATGGGCCGCGCCCGCGCCAAGCAGACGCGCCACGGCGCGGACGGCCCGATCATCGATCGCTCGCGCGAAACGCTCAACCAAGTCTGGCCCATCGTGATGCACGGTGACGCGGCCTTTGCCGGTCAGGGCATCCTGGCAGAAACGCTCAATCTCGCGGATTTGAAGGCTTACACGGTTGGCGGCACGGTGCAGATCGTCGTCAACAATCTCATCGGATTCACTACGCAGCCGCCACAGGAGCACTCCTCCCGCTTCGCTTCGGACATCGCGAAACGCCAAAGCGTTCCGGTGTTTCATGTCAACTCGGAAGATCCCGACGCAGTCGTGCGCATTGGAAAGCTCGCCGCGGAATATCGTGCGACGTTTGGCAGCGACGTTGTGGTGGACATCATCGGCTATCGCCGTCACGGCCACAGTGAAGTCGACGATCCCACCATCACTCAGCCGGTTCTTTACGAGCGCATCCGGAACCATGCGCCGCTCTGGAAGATTTACGCGGAGCGGACTGGCATCGACGCCTCGCTAATCGTCGATGGGGTGAAAAAAGAATACGAGGTGGAGCAGCAAAAAGCGGGACAACTCACCAAAATCCCACACCTCCGCAAGCTGCCGGATTATTGGTCTCCCTACAAACAAGGGAGGTACGATCCGGCGTACGAAGTCGACACAGGGCTAACTCAAGAAAAGCTCGCGGACCTCACTGATGGGCTCGTCCGTGTGCCTGCCGGCTTTCACCTTCACCCAAAAATCGCAAAGCTTCTGGAACAGCGCAACGAAATGGGCCACGGCAAGCGCGCCATCGACTATGGCTTCGCGGAAGCGCTGGCTCTGGGTTCGTTGGTGCTGGAAGGAAATCCCGTCCGCCTCACGGGGCAAGACACTCAGCGCGGCACCTTCAATCAGCGGCACGCCGTTCTGATCGATACGCAGACCGAGCACAACTACCTTACGCTCTCCCATCTCTCTCGCCACCAGGCTTTTTGCGAGATTTACAACTCCTCGCTTTCTGAAGCAGCGTGCGTCGGATTCGAATACGGCTTCAGCCGCGACTATCCGGAAGCTCTCGTTCTTTGGGAAGCGCAGTTCGGAGATTTTGCCAATGGCGCGCAAGTCATCATCGACCAGTTCTTGAGCGCCACCGAAGATAAGTGGAATCTGCCGAGCGGCCTCGTGCTCTTGCTCCCGCACGGCTATGAGGGCCAGGGCCCGGAACATTCCAGCGCGCGCATCGAGCGCTATATGCAACTGGCCGCCGAGGACAATCTGCAGATTTGCCAGCCCTCCACGGCCGGGCAGTATTTCCACATGCTGCGCCGGCAAGCCCTGCGTGCGTGGCGTAAGCCGCTCATCGTCTTTACGCCCAAGAGCATGTTGCGCCATCCGGACGCCAGTTCGAATATCGAGGACTTCACGCGGCCGCGTTTCCTGCCGCTCGTGCCGGATCATGAAGTGCAGAACGCGAAACGCATCCTGATCGCCAGCGGCAAAGTCGGCCACGAACTTCGCGGGGAACGCCGCCGCCGCAAGGACACCAGCACCGCCATCTTTTTCCTCGATCAGCTCTACCCGCTGCCTCGCACGGAAATTTCCGCGGCCCTGGCCGAACATCCCAAGGCGCGGGAAATGGTCTGGGTACAGGAAGAGCCAGCGAACATGGGAGCGCTCTTCTACGTCTTGCCGCGTCTCGAACGCCTGGCCCAGGCCAGAGGCCTTCAGGTCCGCTCTGTGAAGCGCTCGGCCAGCGCCAGCCCTGCGACCGGTTCAGCTAAAGCCCACGAACTCGAGCAAAAGACGCTGCTGGCCTTGGCTTTCACGACCTCTAGTTCGGATTGAGAGCTGCAAACGGCGTTAACACTCCATTCACATTCATGTTATCCCTGTGTTACACGCGCCCTGCGAGAATCAGTCGTGTTACGACAATCTCACAATGCTCGAAGTCTTTCCGCCTCCTATCGCAATTCTCCGGCGTACGGTACACTGCCGCCAAGCCGGCGAGCGGAACGTGCCAACCTTATGAAACGCGTATTAATCATCGAGGACGACAAGGACATCGTCGAACTCGTTCGCTACAACCTCGCCAACGAAGGCTTTCAGGTTAGTGCTGCTTTTGACGGCAGCACCGGCCTAAGCACGCTAAAGAAGACGCCACCCGACCTGCTCCTTCTCGATCTCATGCTCCCGAAGCTTTCCGGCCTCGATATATGCCGGGAAGTTCGCCGGGACGATTCCTTGAATCGTCTGCCGATTCTAATGCTCACGGCGCGCGGCGATGAAGCCGACCGCGTTGTGGGCCTGGAAATGGGCGCCGATGATTACGTGACCAAGCCTTTCAGCCCGCGCGAGCTTCTGGCGCGCGTCAAGGCGCTGCTCCGCCGCGCGGAGCCGCCTGCTGACTCGCCGCGCGTCATCGAGATCGGCAAGCTGGCCATCGATCCGGCGTCTTACCGCGTGAGCCATTCTGGCAAGCCCGTTCCGCTTAGCACGCTCGAATTCCGGCTGCTCTATTACCTTGCTTCGCGCCCGAACCGGGTCTTCACGCGGGATCAATTGCTCGACGCCGTGTGGGGAACGGACCGTTTCGTGACTCCTCGCAGCGTGGACGTGTATGTCCGTCGCCTGCGCGAAAAAATCGAAAGCGATCCGGAGAATCCCGTTTATCTGAAGACCGTGCGCGGCGCGGGCTATCTGTTTGAAACTCGTGCGGCTTAATCTATTCTGGAAATTCGCGTTCGCGTTTCTCGCGCTGCTGGTGAGCGTCCTGCTCGCCGTGGATTTTTTTGCGGAACGATCACTTCGTAACGATTACCAACGCACTGGATTCGAACAGCTCGCCGCGATCGCCCGCATCGCACAAGCTCGTCCTCCTCTGTGGTCGCCCGCCTCCCCGGGACATCCTGAGGACCTCTCGGCCCTGCGCGACTGGGTCGCGCAAATGGCCGCCAGCGGAGCTCGCGTCACGGTGATCACGGCCGGAGGCCGGGTGCTTGCCGATTCGCAATCCGATCCTCGGACTATGGAAAATCACGCCACTCGCCCGGAAATCCTCGAAGCCATGTCCAAGGGAGACGGGCGTTCCATTCGGCACAGCGTTACCGTCAAGCGTGACCTTCTTTACTATGCAGTGCGCCAGAACACCGCCTCGGGACCACCTATTATTTTGCGCTTTGCTCTCCCGCTCGAGACCGTTGATGAAGTGCTGAGTTCCTTCCGGCGCAGATTGTGGTTTGCATCGGTTTTTATTCTGCTCGTTGCCGGTGGAATTGCCTTGTTGCTGTCTCGCACCCTTACGGGCCGCATCGAGCGGCTGAAGGAGTTTTCCCGGCGCGTCGCGGAAGGCGACTTCCGGCCGTTGCCTCGGGATGGATCGGGCGATGCGCTCGAAACGCTGGGCATTTCTCTCAATCGCACGGCGGCTCGTTTGGACCGCACCATCCACACCTTGACGGAGGAGCGTAACCTCTCTTCAGCGATTCTCGGAAGCATGGTCGAGGGCGTCGCCGTGGTAAACGGTTCGGAGCGCTTGCTGTTTGCCAACCCTGGCTTTGCGGAAATTCTCGGCCTGGATGTGCCGCCCACCAGCGGCAGCGCCCTGCTGGAAGTGGTGCGCCAGACCGAACTGGTCGAGGCCGTGCGCAAGGTACTCGGCGGCGAGCCGCGCGTCCAATCGGAAATCGTCACAGGTACTCTGCGGCAGCACTATTTCGCGATCACCGTGGCCGCGGTTCGCGCGGGAGACACCACCGGCGCCGTCGTGGTATTGCACGACATCACCGATCTGCGCAGGGTCGAGCGCGTGCGCCGCGATTTTGTGGCCAACGTCTCGCACGAATTGAGAACTCCCCTCACCGCCATTCAGGGCTTCGCCGAAACCCTTCTCGCCGGCGCCGTCGATAATCCCCAAAACCGCACCCGCTTTCTCGAAATCATTCTTGAACACTCCCGCCGCTTGGCCCGCTTGACGGAAGACCTGCTCGTCCTTTCTAAGATGGACTCCGAGCGACTCGAACTTGAGATTCAACGCCTCCACGTTTCCCAATTGATCGAAAGCTGCCTCGAGACGGCGCAGCGCCGCGCCGCCGAAAAGGACTTAAGAATCTCTCTGAACATGACGCCGAACTTGCCAGATATTGCCGGAGACCGACGCCGTCTCGCCGAAGTTTTGCAAAACCTTTTAGACAACGCCATTCAGTACACCCTGCCGGGTGGAAAGATTATGGTCAGCGCGGAAACGGGAGAAGCCGAAGTGATTATTTCCGTCTCCGATACTGGTATTGGCATACCCAAGGCCGACCAGCCGCGCATCTTCGAGCGCTTTTACCGCGTCGATGTCGCCCGCTCCCGCGAAGCCGGAGGCACTGGTCTCGGTCTCGCCATTGCCAAACATCTCGTCGAGGTCCATGGCGGTCGTCTCTGGGTCGATAGCGAAGTGGGCCAGGGTTCGCAATTCCACTTTTCGGTGCCGTTCTTTGACCCGGAGCATCCTGCCCCGCGTACCACCTCCGACGCCGTTGGCGGGCGCGGCAATGCCGGAGGCGCGCCGCCCTCCTAGCCGTCAGCATATTTCTCGCCGTCCCCTCGCGAGCCCTTTGCTGCTCGCACCCGCCTTGCTCCTATCGCGCGGATTTATCCGCGTGTTCATCTCTCTGTGAACAAATTGTAACCATCTCCTTGCCACACTACTGGCTACGATCAGGGGTGTGATTCTAGCGGTCCTGCTCTGGAGGGGGAATCATGGCAAGTGCCGTAGGACTAACGGAAGCCGTCCTCTACGATACTCTCGTCAATTACTTGGTCTCGATGGCTCGCACTGTTGAAGGCGCGATGAACCGCGCCCTCGATGCCATCGTTGGTCTCGACGATTCACGTACGTGGTCTCTTCCGGGCGAGGTTTTTCTACTCGAGCCGCGCATCAACGAAATGGAAATTGTGATCGATGAGCACGCCACCCGGCTTCTCCGCCGCGGTTCTTTTTCGGACGACGAAGTGCGCCTCATTGTCGCCGCTCTCAAAATCACCAACGATCTCGAACGCATTGGAGACTTGGCTGTGAATCTCGCCGAGTGTGTCATCTCGCTCCGAGAAATGCCCGCGGCGCAATTGCCGCAGGAATTGAGTCCCATGGCTTCCGCCGTCCGCGCTATGGTCAGCAAAAGTCTCGGTGCCCTCATCTATCGCAACGTCGAAATGGCCGGGCAAGTTCTGCAAAGCGACGACGTCGTCGATCAGTATCGTGACCGCATATTCGATCAGCTCATGCAAAGCATGACGCAACAAGCCGCTCTTGTCAGCCCGGGAATGCAGTTCATTCTCGCCACCAGGCATCTCGAGCGCATCGCCGACCATGCCACCAACATTGCCGAGGACATCATCTTCTGGGTCCGCGGCCTCGACGTGCGCCATGGTCGCGGACTTTCCCTGAGCCCGGACTGCATCGACCACACAGCATCGGCTGGAGAAGAGGTCATCGAGAATTCACAAGCCCTTCAATCCCATGTAACCCCGGGCCTCCACACTCAGCGCGTTTGACCTTCGTACCACGTCCTACCTCGGGGATCGGCGCACCCCTGGCTCCGATCCCCTTCTCCCCTCCCCGGCAGTCTGCAAAGTGTCCTTTGATTACGCTCCCCAAGCGCGTCGTCTCAGAGTACTTGCTCAAAAAGAATTGCGCGCCTGCAGCCAATCCATCTCGGCGATTCAACAACGAATGTCGATAGCACCGACACGGACGCAAGCGCTATTTGTGCTTGACGGAAATTGTCCTCGCACTTGTCCTATCTGCACCGAAGTAGATCCATCCTCGCGTCGAGGGCAGAGGGCCGTTTTTCGAAGGCTTGCTTGAGCGACGTTTTCAACCCACTTGCAGATGCATGAAACTTTGCCGAAAACCCCGTCGCCTGGCTAAATCCCATTGCTTTTTGTGACTGTTGATCCCCTCTATTTTTGTAACCTTCTATATCTCAGCGGGTTACGTCCGTCGCTCCCAGCTTGTTACGGGATATTCACATTCGGTTGACGTAACCGTAAGACACAGCCTTTACCTTCTCTCCCGGGGTGGTACCCAACTTCATCGGTAGGCGATCGAATTTTGCTCCAAAGAGAGAGGAAATGATAAAAATAGCGGCACTCACACTATCGCTGTTCCTAACCTGTGGAATCGCTTTCGCGGATTCACCCAAGGACGCCGACGCGCAGCCCGCCAAGCCCGCTGCACCGGCCAAGCCAAAGGCAGCCAAAAAAGCGGAGAAGTCGGACTCGGCGATCGCCGCTGAGATTGAAGAGCTCCGGCAGACACTGCAGGCCCAGCAAGAACAACTTACTTTGTTGAAGGAAGAGCTCGCCAAGCGCGATCGTCAGATCGACGAAGCGCGTGACGCAGCAGCCGCAGCCAATGCGCGCGCAACGGAAGCCAGCACCAGAGCCACCGAAGCGGTCAACACTACCGCCGAAGTGAAAAGCAACGCTGCCACCCTCAATACCACGGTCGCAGATTTAAAGGCCAGCAACGACGCCCTCAAGACCACCGTGGCGACGGAAGCAGCCCAGGCGAGCAAGGCCGAGGAACAAGGGCCGGTTGCCATCCGTTACAAAGGCATCACCATCACGCCCGGAGGATTCTTCGCGGCGGAATCCGTGTACCGCACCCGCGCAACGAGCGGCGACATTAACACGCCGTTCACAGCCATCCCGTTTCCCAATAGCGGGCTGGCCAACACTTCCGAATTCAACGGGAGCGGCCGCCAGTCACGCTTGAGCTTCCTGTTCCAGGGCAAGGCCGATAACGTCAATGTGACCGGCTATTACGAACTGGATTGGTTGGGCGCCTGCGCGTCATCCAACAACCGCCAGAGCAACAGTTATTGCATGCGCCAGCGGCAAATCTGGGGTCAGGCCGCTCTTCCGAGTGGCTGGACCTTCACCGGCGGCCAGATGTGGAGCTTGGCCACGGAAACGAAGAAGGGCCTCGATAACCGCACCGAAGCTCTGCCGATGACCATCGACGCACAGTATAGCGTTGGCTTCACCTGGGCGCGTCAGTACGGCTTCCGTGTCACCAAGAGCTTCAACAACAAGTTTTGGGTCGGAGCTTCCCTTGAGGGTCCACAAGTTACCCTGACTGGCCACAATTCCCCCACGGGGCTCTTCGCTTTGGCTCCCGGCAATGGCGGCGGATTGTTCAATGGCTTCGACGCCGCGGGCTATTCGGTCAACGCGTCGCCCGATTTCATTGTCAAAGCGGCTTTTGAACCCGGTTGGGGCCACTACGAAATCTTCGGAATCATCAGCAGGTACCGCGCTCGGGTCTATCCGTGCGATTTGGCCGCCGGATCCTTGACCGCACCGGCGTTTTGCGCGGGCGCTCCCGCTGGCACTGCGGCGGGCGCTTTTAATGACACCAGCACTGGCGGTGGAATTGGCGTCAACTTGCGCGCCCCCATCGTTGCGCACAAGGCGGACCTTGGTTTCCACTTCCTGGGCGGCGATGGCATCGGACGCTACAGCTCGGCGCAGTTGGCCGATGTGACGACGCGCCCCGATGGCACGCTCGCTCCGATTCGCGGCGGCTCCTTCCTCGGCACGCTCGAGTTGCATCCATCGAAGAAGGTCGACGTGTACTTCGACTATGGCGTTGAGTACAACTATCGTACTGCATACACCTATACTAACCTTGCCGGCGCCACCGTCGCCGTAGGTTACGGTTCACCTTTGTTCAACAACTCCGGCTGCGAAACTCATGAGGGAGCGCCTACCCCTGGCACTGTGAACGCTCCTGCTGCCAGCGCGGGTTGCACCGGGGATCTTCGCAACATCCAGGAGGGCACCCTCGGCTTCTGGCATCAAATCTACAATGGCCCCAAGGGCGGTATCCGCTGGGGACTTCAGTACTCTTACTTGACGAAGAACACCTGGTCGGGAAACAACAACACCCCAACAGCCCCAGGCGTCAACGGCAAAGCCGTCGACAACATGTTCCTCACCTCTTTCCGCTATTACATCCCCTAGTTCAGGGGTAACGGCAAACCTCCAAATTCAGGAGAGCAAAGGGCGCTCCGGCCGGAGCCGCCCTTTCTCATTCTTGCCGCTGTTGAAGCCTCCTCAATTCACCGCCTTCATTCCTCTATTCTGAATTTAAGTCGTTGAAAGATAAACCGTTAAGAGATTCAACGAACTATGAACGGATTGTAACAATCCTGTAACACGCTTCTACGAGACTCCCTTAACGGGTACCAACCACACCATCTACGCACTGGAGAACACGATGAAAAGAGTTGTTCTGATCCCCCTCTTCGCTCTGGCCTTGTGTGGTCTTGTCTGGGCACAGGGAACGCTATCTATCAATGCGGCGGGAGCCACGTTTCCCTACCCGATTTATTCTAAGTGGTTCGACGTTTACCACAAGGCTCATTCGAACATCGAAATCAACTACCAATCCATCGGTTCGGGCGGCGGCATTAAACAAGTTACGGAAGGCACGGTCGACTTCGGCGCTTCGGATGGCCCGATGAACGACGATCAGATCAAAGAGTTCACGCAGAAGCACGGCTTTGGAATCCTGCACTTTCCGACGGTTTTGGGCGCCGCTGTACCTGCTTACAACATCCCTGGGGTGACCGCGACCCTGAATTTTACGCCGGCCGCACTCGCTGGCATCTTTCTGGGCAAAATTACGAAGTGGAACGACCCGGCAATCGCCGGCGAAAACAAGGGAGTGAACCTGCCTGCCAATGACATCATTGTCGTGCACCGCGCCGACGGCAGCGGCACAACCTATTGTTGGACCGATTATCTCTCCAAGGTCAGTGAAGAATGGAAAAGCAAAGTTGGCACGGGCACTTCCGTCAGGTGGCCGGTCGGGCTCGGTGGTAAAGGGAATGAAGGCGTGATGGGAGTCATCAAGGAACAACCAAATGCGGTCGGCTACGTAGAGTTGATCTACGCCATCCAGAACCACACACCCTACGGCAATGTCCAGAACTCGTCTGGCGTATTCGTGAAGGCCAGTCTGGCCGGCGTGAGCGCGGCTGCCGCGGGCGCAGCGAAGCATATGCCGGACGACTTCCGGGTGTCCATCACCAACGCACCCGGTAAGGATGTCTACCCTATTTCCACCTTTACGTGGCTTCTCATTCCGCAGAAAATCTCTGACTCGGCGAAGCGCGCCGCGATCACGGGTTTCCTCAAGTGGATGATCACGGACGGCCAGCAGTACTGCGAAGCTCTGGCGTATGCCAAACTGCCGAAGGAAGTCGCGGCTAAAGAACTGAAAGCCATCAGCAAAGTACAGTAAAGAGACCCGTGGGAACACCAGCTACCATGACGCCGAGCGCGGGCCCCATCGTGGGCTCGCGCTCGTTTTTATCCCGCCTTCGCGAAGGCGACGAGATCGCCCATCTCATCACTTTTCTCTTCGCCGCAAGCGTTGTGTTGGTCACCCTGCTTTTAGTCTTCGTACTTTGGCAACAGTCAGTCCTTCCGCGGCACAAGTTCGGCTTTGCCTTCTTCTTTACTCGCGTCTGGGATCCCATCTCCGAAGACTTTGGCGCCCTGCCTTTTATTTACGGAACCATAGTAACCACCGTCGTAGCCTTGTTGATCTCCGTGCCGCTTGGGTTGGGGGCTGCGATTTTTCTGGCGGAACTGGCACCGCAGAGAATCTCGGACACGCTGCAGTTCTTCATTGATCTTCTGGCAGCCGTGCCCAGCGTCATCTACGGCCTGCTCGGCATTTTCATTGTCGTACCCCTGATGCGCACTGTGATCGAGCCCGCTTTGAAAGATACCCTGGGCTTTCTTCCGTTTTTCCAGGGCCCTGCTTACGGCGTCGGCTTCCTGACGGCGGGGATCGTGCTGGCGATCATGATTGTTCCCTATATCATTTCCGTTTCGCGCGAAATCTTGCTCGCCGTGCCTCGTGAGCAGCGCGAAGCGGCGCTGGCTCTCGGTTCGACGCGCTGGGAATCGACATGGAAGGTAGTCATTCCATTTGCCCGCACCGGAATCATGGGATCCATCTTCTTGGCTATGGCGCGCGCCCTCGGAGAGACCATGGCCGTGGCCATGGTCATTGGCAACACACCAACCATCAGCGCGTCACTTTTTTCTCCTGGCTATTCCATCGCCGCAGTCATCGCCAACGAGTTCACGGAGGCTACCGGTGATTTGTACCTGCAAGCGTTGGTGGAGCTCGGCTTGGTGCTCTTTATTCTAACCTTCATCTTGAACGGGGTTGCCCGTTTGCTGATCGTGCTGACGACCCAGAAGGGCAGCAGGACGGCACAGGTATGAGCGGACGCCTGCGTTGGCGCAAGTTCGTGAGCGGCTTCATGCTGGCGATGACCGGCGTGTGCGCGCTGGTTACCGTGTCCGTGTTGTTCTTTGTTCTGGGCGACCTCGTGGTGCACGGAGGAACGTCCATCAACTGGAATTTCTTTACGAAACTGCCCGCGCCCGTGGGCGAAACTGGCGGCGGCATGGCCAATGCCATCGTCGGCAGCGCCAAGCTGCTGTTGCTCGCTTCGCTCATCGGTGTGCCTATTGGTTTCCTTGGAGGCGTCTATCTGGCGGAGTTCAGCGGCTCAACAGCCGCATTCATCGTGCGCTATGCTGGGGACCTGCTGAATGGCGTTCCCTCCATCGTTATCGGCATCTTTGCGTACGCGATGCTGGTCTTGCCTTTTAAGCACTTCTCCACCATTGCTGGTTCTTTTGCCCTGGGTCTGATGATGGTGCCCATCATTCTGCGGAGCACCGAAGAGTTCCTCAACGGGGTTCCGCGCGCTCTCCGGGAAGGCTCCATGGCGCTGGGCGCAAGCAAATGGAAGACCATCCAGGCGGTTGTGATACCTGCGGCTTACCGGGGCATCCTAACGGCGATCCTGCTGGCCTTCGCGCGCGTTGCTGGCGAAACCGCGCCACTCCTTTTCACGGCCTTGGGCAACCGCTATTGGAGCCATGGCTGGAACGAGCCGACCGCATCCTTACCGGTGGTAATCTATACCTATGCGCTGTCGCCGTATGATGATTGGCATCGCCAGGCTTGGGCCGCGGGGCTGGTCCTGCTGGGATTGATTTTGGTTATCAACATTGTTGCCCGGGCGATTCTGTCCCGTGGCATTTCGGTTCCGAGGTCTTAGTCCATGCACGCTTCTGTGAGGCAAGCAGTGCCCGTAAATATAACTCCTCCCGCACCAACCTCCGCGAGCCGCGAAACGCCGGCTCCCGCGGAACTGCGGATGTCCATTTCCAAGGTCAATTTCTGGTATGGCAGCAAGCAGACCCTTTTCGATGTCAGCCTCGGTTTCGCCACCAACAAGGTCACCGCGCTGATCGGCCCTTCCGGTTGCGGCAAATCCACGCTCTTGCGGACCCTCAACCGCATGCACGAAACCATCCGCAACGCGCGCCTCGAGGGCGAAATTCTGCTGGACGGCAACAACATTCTCGCGCAGGACGTTACCCAGCTCCGGCGTCGCGTCGGCATGGTCTTTCAGCGCCCCAATCCTTTTCCAAAATCCATCTTTGAAAACGTCGCCTATGGACTTCGCATCAATGGCTCAAAGCTTCCTATCGCGGAAGCCGTGGAGAAAAGCCTGCGCCATGCCGCTCTCTGGGACGAAGTGAAAGATCAACTGCACAAGTCTGCCTATGAACTTTCCGGCGGCCAGCAGCAGCGCCTCTGCATCGCCCGCGCCCTCGCTGTCGAGCCCGAAGTTCTTCTTCTCGACGAGCCTTGCTCCGCCCTCGATCCCATCAGTACTGCCAAAATCGAAGAACTGCTCGTTCAGTTGAAGGATCTGTGCACCATCGTCACCGTCACCCACAACATGCAGCAGGCTGCCCGCATCAGCGATTTCACTGCCTTCCTGCTTATCGGCCAGCTCATCGAATTCAGCCCCACGCCGCACCTCTTCACCACACCCAGCGACCCGCGTACAGAGGCGTACATTACCGGCCGCTTTGGATGATCAGCTGCGGCAATAAAGCTTTAAGATAGCCGCACCGATTTGACTGCCTGAAGGGAAAGAGTTCATGGAACGCCACTTCGAAAAAGATCTGAACGAATTGAAAGAACGTCTCTTGTGGATGGGCAGCCTCGCCGAGCGCGCCGTTCACCAGTCCGTGCATGCCGTGCTCGAAGCCGATGAGCAGCTTGCCAAGCGCGTTCTCGAGGAAGAAGACGCCATCAACGAGCTTCAGATTGAAATCGACGACCGCGTCGTCCAACTCCTCGCGCTCCATCAATTGATGGCCATCGATCTCCGCTTCGTTCTCGCCGTTTCCCGCATCAACAACGATCTCGAGCGTATCGGCGACCAAGCCGTAAACATCGCGCAATCCGCCACGCGCATTCTTCGCCATCCCCGCGTAAAGCCCTATGTGGACTTGCCGCGCATGAGCGAGCTTGCCGAGGAGATGGTCCGCAACGCGCTCAATGCCGTCGTCCGCCGCGATGTCGATTTGGCCCAAAAGGTTCTCGCCAGCGACGATCAAGTCGATCACTATCGCGACCAGATCTTCCGCGAACTGCTCACCTACATGATGGGAGATTCCAGCGTAGTCTATCCCGCCTTCGAGCTCATCCTCGTCGCCAAAAACCTCGAGCGCATCGGCGACCACGCCACCAACATTGCCGAAGACGTCATCTACATCGTCCAAGGCCAGGACGTCCGCCACCCCACCGTCGATCGCCGCTAAGTCCCATTTATCATCGGCCTCTCGCCGCTAGCCCCGATTTCTGGATTCGCCGCTCCCGGAGGGGCACGATGTATCGTGCCCTCCCTCTTTTCGTCGTGACTCTTCTCCAGCGCCACGCCATTCGAATAACTAATAAGTACTAGCACCAGAAAGTGCTGGACGCCCCGCCAGAACCGAGCTAGAATTCATGACAGGAAAATTCTGGACTGCGGCAGCCCCAGCTGCCGCTTTTTTGTTTGTGAACTAGGGACAATAGAATTACCCTCGGGCGCTAGGTGGTTCTCCAGTCCAAGATCGCAGCGCCCTACTTCTCAAAACGTCCGTTCGTGGGCCATAATATGTTTACTTTTAAGTTCTTTAGAATCAATGCTTCCGAAATCGTCTACAAGTGTTGATTCTAAACAAGTTACATCAGCATTAAGCTATTTAGAATCAACACTTGCAAAAATGCCGGGGGGGGAATACTCTCAACCGGGCCTGCGGCGAAGCAGTAACCACAATACTATAATTGCGCTCGCGAGGCTGCCGCAGCCGCCAACCGGCCGGTCCCAGGTCCTCGTGAATCTCACGCGAATGTGCGACTCCCCGGCTGGCACCGGCACGACCATCTGGTTGAAGTCCTCGCCGTTCAGCGGTGTGACCACGGCCCCATTCACCGTCACTTGCCAGGCGGGGTAGTTCAAGAGCCGCAGCCCAAGCGCGAACGGCTCTTGCGTACTCACCGTCACATCTTTCTCCTCCGGGGCCCAACGGTCCACGTGAACCTCCGGGGTCGTATCTGGCCCGGGTGTGGAATCCGTATCCATGACCTGAGCTTCTGGCGCTCTTTTAATGGGCACGTTGGTGTGGTCGTCGCCCGCCGGATCGTATTCGTACGTGCCCTCGAACCCTTCTCCCTGCGTGATCGCTTGACGCAAGAACGGGATCTCGCCCTTAAACCACCAGCCCTGATGTACCAGCCCAGCCCCGGCGCCGCCGATGAGAGCAAACGTGACCACCGCCCAAACCCATCCCCACCGTTTCCGGCCCATCGCACTTCCAACGAAAATAGAAAACGGCACGGCAAGAAGTGCCATCCACCGCCAAGGGAACTGTACAAAGCGCAGTTTCGGCAGCATCTCCCAAAGAATGGAGCTGAAGCGGAACATCAGCGCGGTCGCCAGCCCCGCAAGAAGCAGCAATGTCTCCCACAATCTATTTTCTAAAGCGCCTTCGCCGCCTCGCCGTGCTCTGTGAGCCGCCAGCGCCGCCAATCCTGTCAAAACCAACAGCAAGATCGCGATGCTCGACACAATCCAATTAAAGAGCGTGTGCTCCGGATCGTTGATAACGGTAAAGAGAAAATTTTCCGCGGGAAGCAGCCCGGAAGAGAGTGCTTCCGAGATATTCACCCAGCGCTGCTCGTAAGCCGCTGGCAACAGGTAAAATGTCGCCAGACCTAACCCCAGCGCCAATCCTGCCGCGCCGCGCAGCAGCGGCTGCCACGATCTCCTCCTCAGCGCCGCAAAGCCGAACAAGGCAGCCGAGCTATAACAGGCAATCACTCCCGCCGGCGCGTTGGAAAGCCAAATCGCGGCCAGCACAACGGCAAAGGAGGCCATCGCCCAGCGCGCAGACGGCCCCGGCGGGTGTTCCGGATCCTCCAGCAACTCGCAGATTCGTAACGCCGCGAAAAACAGCAGCGGCAAAAACGCGTTCGCGAGCAGCTCCGCGAAATCGCTGCGCTCGTAAATAATCAGCAGCGCGTAGGGATTTGCGGCGTAGCACGCCACGCAAAATAGAGCCGCTCGCTGTGGCAAAACGCGCCGCGCCAGCACAAACGAGCTCAGTCCCGAGAAGGTTTGTACCAGCGCGATGAAAACAGCCGGCACGGCGCTCCACGGCACAACGAAGCCCAGCGCCGCCCCCAGCATCCACGAAAAGGGCGGGTAAAAAATAAATCTCGGCTCGCCGTAACCTTCATTGGCCCATTCCGTCCATCGCGGATAAAGAATCCCTTCCTTCCATTGCCCCGCGGCGTCAAGCCAGGACGAAGCGTGAAACAGGAAATCGTGCCCCGTGGCGTTTCCCAGCCAAAAAAACGGGAAAATTATAATCAACGAAATCAGAGCCGAAACGAAAATGGCAGGAAGCCAGCTGTGAAGCCGAGCAGTGGAACGCACCGGATTCTGTGGTTCAGCGAAGGATGTCATGCGTTGTTCACGCCATTGTAACCAGGAAAGAAACTCTCACGCGAGCTTCATCCTTCTGTGCCTCCCGCATCGAGTTGAGCGATAATACACGCTCTCATGAGCACCCCCAGCACAGCGCCCGCGCCCATCAACCCCGAACCCATCATCGAAGCCCGCAAGCTCGAAAAATTTTATGCCCAGCCGGATGGCAGCCGCATTCAAGTCATTGCCGCCACCGATCTCGCCGTTTATCCCGGACAGATCATCGCCTTGCTCGGCCCTTCCGGCTGCGGAAAATCCACGCTGCTTCGCATGCTGACCGGCCTCTCGCCGGCCAGTGCCGGCTCCGTCTTCTGGCACGGCGCACCGGTGCGCGACGGCTCGCCGAACGTCTCCATCGTTTTCCAAAGTTTTGCGCTGTTTCCCTGGCTCACCGTTCTCGAAAACGTCGAAGCTCCGCTCGAAGCGCGCGGTATGGTGCCCATCGAACGCCACAAACGCGCCCTCCGCATCATCGACGCCGTCGGCCTCGATGGTTTCGAGTCCGCTTATCCCAAAGAACTCTCTGGCGGCATGAAGCAGCGTGTCGGCGTCGCCCGCGCCCTGGTCGTCGAGCCCGAGGTGCTCTTCATGGACGAGCCGTTTTCCGCGCTCGATGTGCTCACCGCCGAAACGCTGCGCGGCGAGCTTCTCGAGCTTTGGCTCGAGCACAAGATTCCCACGCGCGCCATTTTCATCGTCACTCACAATATCGAAGAGGCCGTCGTCCTCGCCGACCGCATCGTCGTCCTTGGCCGCAATCCCGCCCATATCCACGCCGATTTTGCCGTGGATCTGCCCCATCCGCGCGACCGCAAGTCTCCCAGCTTTATCGAGCTAGTCGACGACATTTATCGCGTCCTCACGCGGCCTGACCACGAAAACGAGTCAGCTCCGCCGAAATCCGCCATTCCCGGCAAGCAGGTGCCGCGCAAAGCCATCATGCTTCCCCACACGCGGCCCGGCGGCATGGCCGGCCTGCTCGAAATTCTCATGGATCAGGGTGGCCGCGCCGATCTTCACAAACTCGCCGATGAACTCAGCCTCGAAGTCGACGCGCTTCTCCCCACCGTGGACACCGCCGCTCTCCTTGGCATGCTTCGCCTCGAAGAGGGCGACGCCATCATCACTCCCGAAGGCCAAGCCTTTGCGCAAGCGGACATCCAAGCGCGCAAAGCTATCTTTCGCAAAACAGCTCTCGCAAATGTTCCGTTGCTGGCCCAGATGCAAAATGCCCTCAAAGCAAAATCGAACCGCACCCTCACCGACGAATTCTTCCGCGATCTCCTCGACGAGCATTTCAGCGAGGAGGAATCACGCCGCCAGCTCGAAACCGCCATCCAGTGGGGACGCTACGCGGAGATCTTCGATTACGATGCCGCCACGGGCAAGCTGACCCTCACCGAGGCTTGACCTTCCCGTGCCGACTTCCACGATCGCAGCTCAGACCGCAACTCCGATCCCGCCAGCCATCAGGCGGCCCTCCGGCTCGCGCTGGTCGTGGTCTTTCCTAATCGATATAGCCGTTTTTCTTTTTGTCTTGGCCGCGATCTATGGCGTCTATGCCATCGGCCACACCTGGCTCGGGCCTGTCCCCGCCCAGGCCGAAATCTCCCAGAGTCCGCGCGCACTCCCGCTCTATGCGCTCTATTCGCTCGTGCGCATCAGTGTGGCCTACGCGTTAAGCATGGTCTTCGCTCTCGGTTATGGCTATATCGCGGCCCATTCCAAACGTGCGGAGATCGTTCTCATCCCACTCCTCGACATTCTGCAATCCATCCCTGTCCTCAGTTTTCTTCCAGGCGTCATGCTCGCGATGGTCGCGCTCTTTCCGCACAGCCAGCTTGGCATCGAACTCGGTTCCATTATCCTCATCTTCACCGGCCAGGTCTGGAACATTGCATTCAGCTTTTATTCTTCGCTGAAGACCATTCCGCGCGAACTTAGAGAAGCGGCCATTATTTACCGTTTCGGCCGGTGGCAAAGATTCGTCGAGCTGGATTTGCCCTTCTCCACTATCGGCCTCGTTTGGAACTCCATGATGTCCGTCGCCGGCGGCTGGTTTTTCCTCATGGCTTGCGAGATGTTTGTTTTGGGCAATCGCGATTTCCGTTTGCCGGGACTCGGCTCCTACCTTCAAACCGCCGCGAGCCACGGCAATACGCGCGCCATCCTCTGGGGCCTCGCCGCCATGGTCGCGGTCATTGTTCTTCTCGATCAGCTCATTTGGCGTCCCGTCATCCTTTGGGCGGATAAATTCAAGTTTGAGCAGGTTGAGACCGCTAAAGCGGCGACGCACAATTTGCTCAGTCTTCTCGGTCGCGCTTCTTTCGTCATTCGCCTGTACCGCCTCGCCGTACGCCCGGTCTTCGACTGGATCACGATTAAGCTTGCCCTTGGCGCGCGCCGTGCCGCGGAGTCGTTCACCGCACCGAAACGTGAAAACACGCGCCGCTCGCTTCTCGTCGTTCTCGCGGGCGTCATTCTCGTCGGACTCGGCTTCGCCGTATTCCACGGCGCTCGCGAATTATCAGACTTGCGCCGCGCAGACTATCTCATCCTCCTGCGCAGCGCTGGCTTCACCCTTCTTCGTGTCAACGGCGCACTCGTGATCGGCGCTCTTTGGACCATCCCCGTTGGTGTGGCCATCGGCTTCAGTCCGCGTCTTGCACGCATCGCCCAGCCGCTCGCACAGATTGCCGCTTCCATTCCAGCGACTGCGCTCTTTCCCGTCATTCTTCTCTTCATGCTTCGCTTCCGCGGCGGTCTCGAACTCGCCGCCATGCTCGTCATGCTTCTCGGCACGCAGTGGTACATCCTCTTCAACGTCATCGCCGGAGCCATGGCCATTCCCACGGACCTCAAGGAAGTCTCCAGCATCTTCCGCTTCGGTTCCTGGAATCGCTGGCGCTATCTGATCCTGCCTGGTATTTTTCCTTACCTCGTCACCGGGATGGTAACCGCCTCCGGCAACGCCTGGAACGCCAGCATCATCGCCGAGTATTTTCACTTTCAGGGGAGAATTGTTTCGACCACGGGACTCGGCAGCGCCATCAGCAGCGCCAGCGACGCGGGCCGCTTCGATCTCTTGTTAGCTTCAACTCTGATCATGGCGACCATAGTTGTGCTCATCAATCGCTTGCTCTGGCGCCGGCTCTACCGTCTCGCTTCGACCCGTTTCAAACTTGAAATGTAGCTCTCGCGTGTCGTGCTTCGTCTAGTTCTCTTAAGGTGCCGCCGGCGCAGTCGCGGCTCGCGGCTCTGTTTCTTTTGTCAGCTCTTTGCTCAAAAAAATGATCTGTCCAACGTGGTGATAAGCGTGGCCCGCGCATCGCAAGAAAATCATAAATCGTTCCGCAGCCTGGGGTTCGCGTTCCGCCGAATAGGTTTTCAGCCAATCCGCGGGCTCTTGCTTCCGAATCGTCGCCACCACCATCGCGATGGTCCGGTCGAACGCCTCTAGCACCTTTACCTTTTCCGGTTTTTTTGTTTCCGTGAATTCCCGGTCGCGGTTGCGAATGTAACCGGTCTCTGCAACGCGCGCTCCAATGTAGTAATTCAGGTTACCCGTCATGTGCAGGATGAGGTGTCCCACGCTGTTGCCGTACGTGTACGGATTGCGCCAGAACTGTTCCTGTGTCAGCGGGTCAACCCACTTGTGCGTCTGCGCCGCCACAAATTCGTAGTAGCTCGCCAAGTCTGATGAAATCGTGCCGGAAAGGTCAGCCATGAGAATTCCTCTGCTAGCGGAATACGCGAAACCTGCGCGAACGCTCAGTAAGCTGCCGCCCCGCGATCGTTCTTGTAAATCACGCCTTCTTTCATCACAAAGAAGACGTGCTCTGTCTGCCGGATATTCTCCACCGGATCGCCCGGTACTGCGACAACGTCAGCCAACTTGCCCGCCTCGAGCGTTCCGATCTTGTCCGCCAATCCCAGCAAATCCGCATCCGCTGAAGTCCCCGCTTTCAGCGCATCGATCGGCTTCATACCCAAATCAACCATAAGGTGAAATTCTTCCGTATTGCGTCCATGCGGATAGACCGCGGCATCCGTTCCAAGTCCGATCTTCACGCCCTTCGCCAGCGCTTTCTGAAACGTCTGATGAACTGAAAGGATAGCGAGCTTCGCCTTGGCCAGAATCGGTGGGGGAATATAAGTTCCGGCGTCGATTTGCTCCTGTATACCATGCGAAGCCATGAGCGTCGGCACATAATAAGTTCCGCGCGCCTTCATCATGTCCAGCGCCTCGTCGTCGAGAAACGTGCCGTGTTCGATCGAGTCGATGCCCGCGCGGATGGCGCGCTTTGCGCCTTCCGCGCCGTGTGCGTGGGCCGCCGTCTTGCGCCGGAGCGCGTGAGCTTCATCCACGATGGCATTCAATTCCTCTTGCGTCAGTTGCGGCGTGTCCACATCGTCCGTGAGGGACAGCACGCCGCCCGTCGCGCAGACCTTGATCACGTCAGCTCCGTACTTGTGGTTGAAGCGCACGGCAAATCTCGCTTGCTCCGGGCCGTTGATCACACCGTCCATAGGCCCGGACTCGTGGCCGAACAGCCCCGCTCGATAGCCGTCCTCGCCATCGCAGTGCCCGCCCGTGGCTCCCAGCGCGTGCACGCACACCAGCATTCGCGGACCAGGCACGACGTGATCGCGGATCGCGTTGCGCAACCCCACGTCCAGGAAGTCCGACGAGCCCACGTCGCGCACCGTGGTGATGCCCGCCATCAGCGTGACTCGCGCGTTGGCACTCGCGTCCAGAGCTCGTTCCGCAATCGTCTTTTGCAGCGTATCCAGTTCGTTCTGTTTGTAGTCGTCACTGTGCATCATCGTGAGATGCGTGTGCGCGTCGATGAATCCCGGCAGCAAAGTCGCGTCTCCAAAATCGATCACTTCCGCTCCGGCTGGTATCGCCGCGCCGGCGCCCACACCTGTGATTTTCCCCTCCGCCACCACCACAAGTCCCGGCTTTATCAGGGCATCGCTCTTGCCATCAAACATCCGCGCCGCCTTCAGCACGTACGTCTTGCTCGCGGGCTTCCGTGCCTGCCCGAATCCGGGCATCACCGCCAGAAAACTCGCGCACAAAAATCCCGACACGCCAAGTCCACACCATCTGCGCATCATTTATTTCTCTCCATTTTATACTCTGGTTTCCGCACGAATTCCCGGAACGGCGACAATAGCTTGCCCCAAATAAAAGTCAAGGTCTTCCTTGCCAGCTTTGCGCCGCAAGCGTTGACTTGCTAATCGTGCGCGTTCCTCAGCTTTTCCACATTTCCGCGGGGGAGTCCTTCCGTACCATTGACGCTGTTACTACCCTATTCGGAAACTAAGTACAGTATGGCCCGCTATTCCGCTTTTCTTGGGCGCAGGGTTGAGGTGCAATACCGCGCCGGAGACATCCTTCTGCCCGCCTCCGGCACGTTTGTGGCTGATTCCGGCCGCTCGATCTTCCTCGAGCAGAGCTTCGAGCAGCGCGGCTCCCAGAGGAATTTCCGCTGGGAAATTCCGTACCAATATATCGTTCGCCTCGAAGAGAAACCGGCTCCGCCCGCACAGCCCACCTCGAAAACCACTTCTGCCCCTGCGGCCTCTCCGAGCGCCCAGTCGTCAGCTTTTTCCTCTGACGCCAAAGCCCACAACTCTTCCAGCGACGCGAGCTCCGTTGGTGGCGCTCCCGCGATCCTTCCGCTCCAGAATCGTCCCAAGACCGCCTGACGCCCTCCGTTTTCTCATCCTTCGCACGACTGCTCCTTGCCGATTCGGTTACAATCAACCCGCTTTACACCGTACATCTTCGCCGCGATGGCTCGTCTGGCTCCGTCGCGCACAGGAGGCTTTTCGTGACCCCCGATGCCAACCCTAAGCCCACTATCGGTCCCGGAGTGAAAATCGGTCCGGGAGCAAATGTCAGCCCGGCTAGAAAAATCGGCCCTGGCTCAAAAGTCGGGTTGATCGGTCTCGGCCTGATGGGCCGGCCCATGGGTCTGAATCTCTTGAAGGCCGGTTATTCCTTGATCGTATGGAATCGCACGGCCTCGCGCGCCGAATCGCTGGTAGCCGCCGGCGCCAAGCTCGCGAATTCTCCACGGGAAGTAGCCGCCGCCTCGGACGTGCTTATCACGATCGTCAGCGATCCGCCCGCCCTCGAGGAAGTCCTCTGGGGCAGGTCCGGATCCGGCCAAAGCGCGGGCGCCCTTGCAGCTCTGCGCCCCGGCAGCATTTACATCGATTCCAGCACCGTTTCTCCTGTCCTGGCCCGCAAGATCGCCACTGCTTGCGGGGAACGGCAGGTCGACTTCCTGGACGCTCCCGTGACCGGCGGGACCTGGGGCGCCGAAAAGGGGGAGTTGGTCTTTATGGTGGGCGGCGACGCCCAAGTGCTCAAGGATGCGGAGCTGGTCTTCAGTGTGATGGGCAAGCGATGGTTTCACCTCGGCCCCAATGGCGCCGGTCAGACCATTAAGGTGGCCATGAACCTCATCCTTGCGCTTCAAGTTGACGCTCTCGCGGAAGCCCTCGCGCTGGTCACCGCAGCTGGCTTGCAGGGCGAGAAGCTCGTCCAGGTTTTGCAGTCGAGCATGGCCCGCGCCGGGGTTCTGGATGTAAAAGCCCCTCTGCTCCTCAAAGGCGAATACCCGCCCAGCTTTCCCTTGCGCCTCATGTGCAAAGACGTCGGCCTGGCGCTAGAGCTTGCTAGAGAAGTCGGCGTGGTGCTCCCCGCCGGAGCTGCCGCCTATTCCACCTACACTGCCGTAAAGGACGCCGCCAAGGAAGACTTGGACTACGCCGCAGTCATGAAATTTTGGCAGCGCTGAGACCCCTTCCTAGCTACGAATCCGTTTTCAGAAGTCTAGGAGAGGACTCGGGCTTTTCCGGGTCGATCTAAGTGTCTTGAGCTATCAGGCGTCTGTTTGCTGAGAGGAGGGAAGGAGAGGGAAAAAGCGTGGTGCCAGCCGCAGCCCAAGCCAAGCTGGCTTCCTTAAATAGACCGAACCGCCGCCCGCGTGTCGAGTTCAAGCGAAAGATTCTGGTCGAGGACCACCGCAACGTAGCGCGAGCAGGTTTTCATCTCGGAAGCCGCCCACGCTGCCACAGCCGGCTGGATCGAATGGCAGGCATTTTCGAGCTTGGCCACAATGCTGTAGTAGCCCCGCACTTCGCGCAGCCAGGGAGTGGTTTTCTTGATGCGCGGCGACAGCTCATCGCAAAGACCCAGCAGAGCTCCAAAGTCATTAGGCCCGATGTTTTCCGCCTCGACGCCGGTTGCCGCGTGCAGAGCCTCGGAAAGAGGCTGATTAGCGGTCGTCAACCAAATCATTCTCCACTGGCTAACGGCGAATTGCACGAGAGCGGCTGAGGCGAACGCGAGTATAAGGGCGGCGGTCATAGTCTTTGTTTGCAGGATCAGTCTGCCAGCGGTCTGTGCAGCCGCCTATAGGACTCCCGTACCAGCTATCCGGTACCGGCCGCGCCGCCACAAGCACCTGCCTTCTCGCTATCGCGAAGCTGCCCTCGCCCTAGTTCGCCCGATCCTCTCTATCGTTACGGGTTAAACCGTAGGTTACTTCCCTGACGCAACTGCTGGGAATGGCCTTGACCAGCCGATTCCGCCATCTTACTGTGGTATCTAACGTCGGTTGCGTAGCACGCCCCTCTCATGAACACGCACCCAAGCCAGCCAAACCTGCCTTCCGCAGGCGCGCGCGATCAAGAGATCGAGGACAATTTACAGAAAATTGAGCAGCGGGATTGGTGGGTCTGGGCCAACTCCATTTTTGTCATGCTGCTCCTCACCGGAGCCCTCATTTCCTTTGCTCTGCCCTCGCTCATACAGGGAGCGACAACGTTTTTCAGGATCAAGTTTACAGAAGCAGTTTTTGGCTTGGTTTCTCTCGTCGTCGTCTTCAACGTGTACACCATCTACCAGCAAGTGCTCATCAAGCGACTCCGCCGTCAGCTTGCAGAAAAACAGAATCACTCGATGATCCTCCGCAGTCTGGCGATGATCGACGCGCTGACGGGCCTTTACAACCGCAGATTTGCCGAGCAGCGGCTCGCGGCGGAGGTGGCTCGCTCCGCACGCAAGGGCCATCCCCTCACCATCGTCCTTTTGGACCTGAATGAGTTCAAGCCCATCAACGACACTTACGGCCACGCCGCCGGTGATGTCGTGCTTCAGGAGTTCGCTGCCGCTCTCAATCGCGCCGTTCGCGGCGGCGATCTCGTGGTCCGCATGGGCGGCGACGAGTTCCTCTTGATTCTTCCCGAATGTAATCACGCGCAACTGCAGCTTGTGCTGGACCGCTTGGGTCCTCTCGAAGTGGTCTGGGAAGACCGAAGCTTCTCGATCAAGTATTCCGTCGGTTGGAAGGAATACGCCTCCGGCGATCAGCCGGAAACCATGCTCGCCGCCGCCGATCAAGCGCTCTATGCAAGCAAGCGCGCCACCAAAAATCTCCCACTCTCCGACTCCGTCCCGGTCTGACCTCTCGAACGCTCGCTGCTCTAGGTGCTCTCAGCACGTTATCTCATCGCTTTCCGCCGGGTTGCTGCAAGGATGATATAGAATGCTTCCGTTCTTCCGCCGGTGGGGCGCGCGAATGGATAGATCAGGGCGTTCTTTTATTCCGGTGCGCGCATTTGGGAGAACGATTCAAGGATCGGGAGACTTCGAAAATGAAAAAGAACGCGAGACCGCTGGTGCCCATGTGCGCGCTATCGATCATCATGGCGCTCGGCGTAGTCGTGGCCATGCCGCAGACGAACGGCTTAGGCCTTTTTACGAATGAAGGCAGCGTCGGAATAACGCCGCCGGGCTGCAAAGCCCATTACGATTCCGCTAAAGGCGAGTACACCATTACGGGCGGCGGCGCCAATATGTGGGCCGCAACCGACGCGTTCTATTTCGTCTGGAAAAAAGTTTCTGGTGACGTCGCACTTACCGCCGACATCCAGTGGGTGGGGACGAGCGCCGCCGAGCATCGCAAGGCCGTTCTCATGATTCGGCAGAGCCTCGATCCCAGCTCGTCCTATGCCGATGCGGTCTCCCACGGCAACGGCCTCACTTCGCTGCAATTTCGCGGCACGCCCAACGAGCAGACCTATCAAGTCGTCGCCGCGGAAGATGGCCCCTCGCGCCTGCGCATCGTACGCAAGGGCACGCTCATCATGATGTACTCCGGCAAGCCCGGCGAAGAAATGAAGGCTTCCGGCCCTGTCGAATACATCACGCTTAAAGATCCTGTGTACGTTGGCCTCGGAGTTTGCTCGCACGTGGCAACGACTCTCGAAACCGCCATCTTCTCCAACGTAAAACTCGAGGAAACCGCTCCAGTGAAATAAATCGGCCCGGCGCTTTGTTGCAACAAACTTAATTTCCGGGATGGTATTCCCTTTCGGTGTGTCCCTTGAGCTGCGAACGGTAGAAGTAGACTTCGCGCAAGTTTCCCGTGCTATATCGCTCGGCTTCATCGTTGAAATGCGGCGACGCCGGATGGCCGCTCTCGCCGCCGGCGGTTACGGCCCTGGCGCGCACTCTTTCGCCAAATTCGACTACCGCGACAAAGCTGTTCCCGCTCGTGCCATACCACTTTTTCGTTCCCGGATACGGCCGTGCGCCAAACGACGCCAGCGAGCCCCACACCGACGACGTGAACCCAACTGGAATGCTCGTCCCCGCGTCGCTGAACGGCTGAACGATGTCTCCCGTCAGCCGCTGAAATCGATTAATGTCGCCCCACGGGGTTTTCCAAGTTCCGAAATCCGACGTAAGCCTGTCCGATGCATCCGAAAGCGATTGCAGCAGCATTTCTGGCGGCGCCTTTGAGCAGACGTAGTCGCTGACGTAGATGCCTTCTTTTCTTGCTTCGGCGCCGGCGCGCTTCCGAATTTCTTCACCCCAAAACACCGCCAGGGCAGTCGGCACCGAGTCGACGCCCCAGCGCAAATCCCAATCGCGCAGCGCGCCAATCTGTTCCGCCACTTTTGCTTTTAGAGAATCATTCGCCGGCGCATCGTCCCACGCCTTCAGTAAGCACGGGATCGGCTTCTCAAACCACGTCAGATAACTGTCGTAGGCCGCGGCAATCAGCGAACTGACCGTGAAGTCTTTTTTAGACTGCAGCACGCGGATGGCGTGCAATCCCCGGGCCGTCTCTCCGCCTGTCTCCACATAAACTGGAAAATCTTCCTTCTTTGGGCTGCTCGCTCCCGCCGCCGACCACGGCCAATTGTTCGAGTTGTAAAGCCAGCCGCTCTTCGGATTCAGCAGATGCGGCGTTTCATCGATAGAAAGCAGCCCGTGCCACTCCGTCGCCGGATTACTCCCGTCGACCGGCTTCGTCCAATCAAATTGTGTATCGCGCCTCGGGATGAAATTTCCGTGAAAGTATGCGATGTCCCCGTCGGCATCCGCAAAGATCGTGTTGTTCGAAGAATTCGTATGCAGCTCCATCGTCTGCCGGAACGATTTATAATTCGTCGACTTCGTCCGCGTGTAGGACTGCGTCAGCGCCTTCACGTGCTCCTCCATCAACCGGATGCTGACCCACTTTCCGTCTTTCTCTCCGATGATCGGCCCGTGCCCTGTGCGGTACACTGTGAACTTCTTTTCCGCCATCCCGTCCGCGGTCTTGTACGGCACGGTGATCTCTTTCACCACCAGCGGCCGTTCCTCTTTTCCGTACTTGTAATAAAATTTGTCTCCCTTTTTCTCCACCGTTTCGAGATACCAGGTAATGGCATTCACCCCGCTCGAGGTGTGCATCCACCCCGCTCTGTCGTTGAATCCCTGGTACACAAAAAATTGTCCCCACGTCACCGCGCCGTAGGCATCCAATCCCTCGTCGCTCGCCATCTGCAATTCGGAACGGAAGAAAAACGACGTGTGCGGATTGATCAAGAGCAGCGCGTGATGGTCCGCGGTGTTCGAAGGCGCAATGGCCATGCCGTTCGAACCGCTAGGCTCCTCGGTTTCGTCGTCATCCGCGGTAGCTCCCGCGTTCACGGGAACTTTCCCGTAAAACGCCTCGAGTTGCGCCAGGTCCACCCGCTCGATGTCCCCACCGATGCTCCCTTCGGTGAAACTTAGCGCCATCCACGGTTCGAATCGTTTGATGACCCGCGGCTTCACCTCGGGATGTTTCGAAAGGTAGTAGTTCAATCCATCCGCGAACGCGTTCATCAATTTTTTCAGCCACTCGGGGCTTGCCGCATATTCCTTCTTCAAGTCCGCTGGGTCGATAAAGAGTTTCATCCGCAAATCCTGGTAGATTTTGGACTCGCCCTCCGCCTCCGCCAGCCGCCCCATCGCGTTGATGTAGTTCGTCTCCACGCGGTTAAAATCGTCCTCCGCCTGCGCGTAAATCATGCCAAACACGGCATCGGCGTCCGTCTTTCCATGAACATGCGCGATTCCCCAGTCGTCGCGAGTAATCGTGACACTCGCAGCCTCGCGCTCCCACCGTGCACCTTCCGGATTTTTCGCGTCCTGGGCCGCAGCCGTCCCTGAACCATAGCTCCGACCTGTCGCCAACTGCGAACCAAACGAGCATGCCGCCATCGCAAGAACCAAAGCCAAAACGAATTTCTTCATGATTGCCCCTGAAGGAATGAAAAATCACTCGCCGCCACGAGGCTCGATCGCCCGCACTGTCCCGCGCCACCGCGCCAGCGTAGCATCATACTCCGCTCCACCAAATGCGACACCGGCCTCGACAAAAAATGACGGTATCGCCCGCGCCACTCATCGTGTAGATTTCTACTTTCCATGCGCCTCCTTCTCGCGGTTTTATTGCTTTCAGTCCCCGGCAATTTGCTCGCCACCACGCCGCCCGAGGGCATTCCGCGCGAACTCGCACGCCAGCGCGCCGCGCAACTTTCCGACATTCGCTATCACCTTCGCTTCACGGTCGCTCCCCACGCGCCTTCCGCATCCGGCCACGAAGACCTTCAGTTTCATTCCAATACTTCTTCTGCCGTTCTCATCGATTTTCGCGAAGGCACCGCCGCGAATCTAATCGTTAACAAAATTCCCGTCCCCGCAAAAATCGAAAATGGCCATATTGTGCTCCCCGCGAGCGCCATCCACACCGGCGAAAACACCGTCAGCATGGATTTCACCGCGCCCGTTGCCGCGGCCGGAAAAGCCATCACCGGCTTCGAAGACAAAGACGACAACACCGAATATCTCTACACGCTCTTCGTCCCCATGGACGCCGAAATGGCCTTCCCCTGTTTCGATCAGCCCGATCTCAAAGGCCGCTTTCATCTCGAACTCACCGCCCCTGAAAACTGGACCGTCATTTCCAACACGCCCGTCGAATCCCAAGCGTCCGCCGCCGCTCCCGGCCAACGCCTCACCATTTTTTCCGAGACGCGGCCCATCAGCACGTATCTTTTCGCCTTCGCCGCCGGTCCCTTCCGCAAAGTCCACGAAACCGCGGGCCTCCCCGACCTCTACGTTCGCCAATCACAATTCAAAAAAGCCGAAGCGGAAGCCCCCGAAGTCCAGCAAATCACTGCGCAAGGCATCGATTATCTTTCTAAATTTTTCGCGCAGCCTTTTCCGTTTCCGAAGTACGACCTCGTCCTGATCCCCGGCTTCGCCTACGGCGGCATGGAGCACGCCGGCGCCACTTTCCTCCGCGAAGAATCCGTGCTCTTCCGCACCGCTCCCACGCACAGCGACCATCTCAATCGCGACATCCTCCTGCTTCACGAGCTTACTCATCAGTGGTTCGGCGACCTCACCACCATGCGCTGGTTCGACGATCTCTGGCTCAAGGAAGGCTTTGCGCAATACATGGCGTATCAAGCGCTCGCCTCCCTAAAGCCCGATGAAAATATCTGGAAGCGCTTCTATCTTTCCATCAAGCCCGCCGCTTATTCCATCGACTCCACCAAAGGCACCACTCCGATCTACCAGAACATCGCCAATCTCAAGGACGCCAAATCAGCATACGGCGCGATCGTTTATTCCAAGGCTCCCGGCGTCATCAAGCAGCTCGCCTTCGTCCTCGGCGAAGAAAATTTTCGCGATGGCCTGCGCCTCTATCTTAAAGAGCACGCCTACGCCAACGCCGAATGGAGCGATCTCGTACACGCCTTCGAAAAAGTTTCCGGGAAGTCGTTGCAGGATTGGGCCGCCATGTGGATTCGTCATCGCGGCATGCCCCAGATAGACGTCGCATGGTCCTGCGACGCGCAAAATCGCATTGATCATTTCACGCTCACGCAGCACGATGTTCTCGGTGAAGGCGGCGTTTGGCCCATCGCCATGCAAGTTCTGCTTGCGTATCCCGAGCGCGCTCCCACTCACCTCCGCGCGCAACTCGACACGCAAAGCGGTGATCTACAGGAAGCACTCGCCAAGCCTTGCCCGCAATATGTTTTCCTCAACGATCAGGACTACGCCTACGGGCGCTTTCTCCTCGATGAGCGCAGCCGCAAAGCCGTCATCGGCCACCTCGGAGAAGTCTCCAACGTTCTCGATCGCGCGCTCCTTTGGGGCTCGCTGTGGGATTCTGTGCGCGAAGCCGAACTTGCTCCGCGTGATTTTCTCGATCTCGCGCTCCATCTTCTTCCCGCCGAAACCGACGAGGAACTGGCGCAGAGCGTCATCGGCCACGTCACCACCGGCCTGCATCGTTACGTGAGCGATGCCACTCGCGCGCAAATCGTCCCCAAAGCCGAAGCTCTCGCTTCGGACCGCATGCTCCATTCCGCCGATCAGGATTTTCGCATCATCTGGTTTCGCGGCCTTCGCTCTATTGCAGATAGCCCCCAGGGGCGTGCGCAACTCAAGGATCTTCTCACCGGCAAGCTCGCCGTTCCCGGCGTCGAACTTCGCCCGCTCGACCGCTGGAGCATGCTCACCGCGTTAATCGCTCTGAACGATCCCAACGCCGGTGCTCTCCTCGCCGACGAGCAAAAGCGCGACAACACCGGCGACGGCCAGAAATACGCGTACATGGCCCAGGCCGCCCGCCCGGACGCCGCCACCAAGCAGCGCTACTTCAACGACTATCTCCACGATCCATCTCGCCCCGAGGACTGGATCGCGCAAAGCCTCGGGGCCTTCAATTACTGGAACCAGTCGCAGCTCACTCTCCCGTACTTGAAGCCCGCCCTCGAAACCCTCCCGCAAATCAAGCATGATCGGAAAATATTTTTCCTCCTCGGCTGGCTCAATGCGTTCATCGGAGGCCAGCAATCCCCCGCCGCCCAGGCCCAAGTCCGCGAATTTCTCTCGGCCGGGCCCCTCGACAAGGATCTCCAGCTGAAAATTCTCGAGGTCTCCGACGAACTGGACCGCACCGTCAAAATCCGCCAGCGTTACCCGTGACCGTGGCAAGTCACGCCGGCAGCGCCGTCTCCGGAGGCCGCCGTTGTTAGCCACAATTGTTAGCCATCGTTGTTGGCCGTAAAAAACTCTGTTCCGGAAGGAGGAGCCGAGCACGGGCTCCGACGGATAGTGTTGCCCTCTCCGCCTATTCTTGAACCACGAGCAGCTATTCAAGTGATATGCTCTAGCTCTGCTCTGCTGCGGAAAGAGAACGGCAGCCACGCCTTGGCCTTCGGCCACTGGCGTTGGCGCATGCCTCAATCGATGTGGAAATGACGGTCGAGGCGATCCGGAGTTTGCTTCCGGTCTCCGAAGAATCCGCCTGGCAGGTTCTTCTAATCCATCACTGGAAGTTTTGGAGGCTTCATGCGAGCAATGTCCTCAAAGCTGGGTTCGTTACTTCTGTTCGTCGCTCTCGCTCTCGCGGTTTCGCTCGGCTGGGCGAAGCCAAAGCCGGCCAGCACATCTCCCGACAAGGCCGCGGTGGAACGTGGCCGCTACCTCGTGGAAAACGTGGCCATGTGCGGCGAGTGCCACACCCCCCGCAACGCGCAGGGTGAACTCAATCGCAATGCTTGGCTACAGGGTGCTCCGATCTGGATCATGCCCGTGCGGCACATTCCCAATTGGGCAGAGCACGCTCCCGCCTTGGCTGGCTTTCCCAGTTTTACAGAGGAAGAAGGCGAACGCGTCCTTGAGCGGGGTATCGGACCGGAAGGAGAAACTTTGCGCCCGCCGATGCACATTTACCACATGAAGCATGAAGATGCGGTAGCAATTATTGCTTATCTTAAATCGCTGCCGCTCCTGAATCATTAAGCTCAAACCAAGAGCCGAAGGTCTTCTGCCATGCGAATATTTTCGTTGATGCCGATACTCCTTATCGCGGCAGCCTCCGCGGTTACTTTTCCCGCTCCCGCGAAGAAGCAATCCCCGCCCTCGAAAGCTCAAGCTGCTGCACAAACGCGCGATGCTGCCGCTCATGCCGAAGCCGTACAGACCGAGGAAATCAAACGCCTGATTGCCGAGTACGCCAAATCGATCAACGACGCGGACACCACACTTGCATCGCGTATCTGGTGGAACTCCGCCGAAGTCTCCTTCATCCATCCCCTGGGCCACGAACACGGCTTCGAGCAAATAAAGGAAAATGTCTACAAGCGCCTCATGGGAGAAACATTCGCCGAACGCAAGCTGACGCCCCGCGACATCTCCATCCACGTCTACGGAGACGCCGCCTGGTCTGAATTCTACTGGGATTTCAATGCCAAGTTCCGAAAAAATGGCCAGCCCATCACGACCCACGGCCGCGAAACCCAAATCTACCGCAAATTTCCCAACGGCTGGCGCATCATCCACGTCCACTATTCCGGCATGCCCATCACCCAACCCAACCAAGGCTTCTAAACGCAATAACTTGCTTCCACCGCGGCCGCCCTCCTTGGCCTGTTCGGCTTGCCCGTTCTTACTCTTGCGTCTATCGGCGTCTACGGAGTTTTGTCCTATTCCGTCACGCAACGCACCAGCGAAATCAGTATCCGCTTGGCGCTTGACTTGGCGCTTGGCGCTCAATCCCAACAAGTGTTGAAGGCTGTGCTCAGGCAGGGGATGCTACTGGCCTCGGCCGGCGTTCTCGTGGGCGCACTGATCGCTCTGCCGGTCACGATTCTCGGGTCCACTCTGCTTTACGGAGTAAGCGTATGGAACTCTTTGACCTATGTTGCCATCTCGCTAATTCTGATGGCCGTGGCGTTCCTGGCTGGCTACGTCCCTGCGCGCCGCGCCGCGCGCATCGGTCCGCTCGTCGCACTGCGTTTTGAGTAGAGTCATGGTGCACAACGCGGAAGTTCGAGTTCCAAAAGCCGGAGCCGCGCCGCGGGTGCCGCGCGGCTATTGTGGACTGCTAGACGCGAAGACACGTCGGGCTGACACGCCCGAATCGCAGCCCTCCCATGCGATTCAGTTAAGACCTCTATTTTCTATGAGTTAAAGGAGGTCACCTTGCGATTTCCCGCGGTAGTGGGCATGCACTCCTCCCCGCGAGTATGCACCACCATCGGATGCAACGAGGGCTGCCAACATGCCAGCCAAAAAACTCATCAAAAAGCTTCTCCATCCCGTCACAGCAATTTTTCTCTCGGCACTTGCGCTATCTTCATGGATTGCCTGCCGCGTTTGGCCGCGCCACATGCCTGTCTCTCTCGTACGGCGAATCCCCACTCCCAAAATCCAAGGCGGTGGCCTCGTCTTGCCGTTTGCAAACGAAGTTGCTTGCGCTGAAATCGTCTCGTTCGACGATCAACTGGAGGCCTTCCTGCGCTTCGAATACCTCCGCGGGCGCGACCCGGACGATGCTCCGAAATTCCTTTTGACGGCGAGCCAAGACGGCACGCGCGTCTCCTACAAAATATTTCTTCTGGTCGAAAACGATCAGCTTACAGCGCTCCCTCGCCTCAACCAAATGAAATCACATGGGCTCATTGCTTACTACGAGCTTGTGGCGTGGACGCGGCAGGATCTCGCTCTCGCCGAGCAGCAGAGCCGCATGTTGGAAGAGGCCTACAACGTGCCTACGCGTCAAAAGCTGGAAACACTTCCTTCGTTTCAGCTTCTTCCGGCTCTCGCGGATTTTCTCGTATTCAAATCGCAAACCGATTGGCGCGTCGTCGGGCAAAGCATAGGTGCGCCGCAGCCGCTCACTCATCATCAAGCGTTGCGCCTCGCGTCGGACATTATTGACGTTGCCCATTTTTACGATCTGCCACTGGACTATTTTCTCGGCGTCGGAGCGATGGAAAACAACTACATGAACGTCGACGGTGATCTCACCCACGCCGTTTGGAAAAAGCGCGCGGAACGCGGGGACATCGTTCTCGATCGTGGCCGCAAACGCGTTCTCGTGAGCGACTACTCGATCGGCACGTGGCAAATTTCCCGCGAAACTCTTCGCGCCGCTCACCAGCTCTACCTAAAAGACAAGCGGCACTATAACCAGCTGCCACCGCGCCTGCGTCCGCCGCGCCAGTTGGACGTGAATTCCGTAAACAGCGAAATCCTCACCACCTACGCCGGACTCGTTCTGCGCAATCTCCTGGACCGCTTTGGCGGGGACGTCGACCAAGCCATTGGTGCGTACAACGGCGGCGTTCGAAATCCCAATCCTGCTTACGCAGCTGGCGTAAGAAATGTCGCGCTCTACGCGCGCAAAGTGCTCGAACACGCGCCTCTTCGCGCCGCAAAATCTCCGGCGGCGACTCTGCTGAACGGCACCGTGCTCTAGCGTCGAGCTGGAGCTAAGTGAATTGGACTCGCGACTTTCTCGGCGGCTGAACCGTGCCTGCCCGGATGGTCAGGTTCTTGAATCACATGAGCCTGTACGTTTTCGCTGTTGCCTCGGTTCACCGCGCGCGCCTACATTGATGGGTGCAGGTTCTCCAGTTCACGAAATGAAATCGGTCTTGGGAACATCCGCAAGTAAGCTAAGACTCTCGTCTCTCGAGGGCTCCGGCCATTTTCGCATGCAGCCAGAGAGCTCCAGCCCACAGCAAATTTCGCGGAGCGAGTGGTGGTTGTGGCTCTCTGCATTACTCGTCACCACACTTTCGGGTGTCGCCTTCCTGCTCTCCTCGATTCATTCCTTTTTTCGGCACGCGGATTATTTTTACGAAATCCGCTCCGATCAAGCACGTTGGGCGACGCTCTGTTTAGTTCTCGTTTTCAACGCGTGGCTGGTCTATCGGCAATGGTCCTTCCGGCGCTTGCGGAAGCTATCCTCCGTTCAGCCGTCCGACTTGCAGGCTCTCCCGCAGCCACTTTCGGAAGCGTCTGGACTTGATCCGGTTACGGGCCTGTACACGCGCGCTGCACTCGAGCAGCATCTCGGAAAAGAAGTGGCGCGAGCGCGCCGGCAGAATACGGCGTTGAGCCTCGCCACGGTTCATGTGGAAGAATTTTCGCAGCTCGCCGCGCGGCACGGCAAATCCGCCGTGGACGCCGCGCTCAAAGAGCTTGCCTGGCGGCTAAAAAAGGCCAGCCGCGGCTCGGACATTGCCGCGCGCCTGAACGACGACGATTTCCTTCTGTTGCTTCCCGAATGCGGTTTGAAAGAGGTCAAACAGGTTTTGAACCGGCTCGGCTCCGTCGAAATGAACTCCTCAGGGCAGAAAATCCCTCTCAACTTCACCACCGGCTGGGTCGACTACCAGCCCGGCGAGCTCCCTGCCAACTTGCTCAAGCGTGCGGCCGATCTTCTTCATCTGTACGACACCGCCGCGCACGACAGCTTTTCCTCGACTCTTGCGCCACACTAGTTTGTGGGGCCTCTCGCACTCCCTCTTCCCCAGAATCCCTGCTAACATCGGGCTACTTATCCGCGTCATAATACGATAGCAAGTGAACCGGTGAGGGATGCCATGACATCCTGTCCTACAAAAAGAGCTGGCTTCTGCCTTCTCTCGCTGATGCTTTTGCCTTTGTTCTGTTTCTCGCGAGGCGGCGCTCCCTGGCCTTCCGGAGCCGGTTCCGTGGCGGAAATCGCCGCGATGCATATTGCTCGGGCAAGCCACACTTCCACGCTTCTCCCAGGCGGCAAGGTGCTCATCGCCGGCGGCTTCGCCGGCAGCGGCGGCGAGCCCAATCCTTACCGCACCACGGAACTTTACGATCCAAGTTCCGGAACCTTCGAGTCCGCCGCCAGCATGTCCATCGGGCGTTCTGGCCATACCGCTACGCTCTTGAAAAGCGGGAAAGTGCTTATCGTCGGCGGGTGGACCGGCCGCTATGATCTTCGTCGATCCGCGGAACTCTATGATCCCGCCACGAATACGTTTGCACCCACCGGAAACCTGGTCGTCGAGCGCGCGGGAAATACAGCCACGCTTCTCCCAGACGGGCGAGTGCTGATCGCTGGCGGAGAGGATCGCGGGGAAAATGCAATCGCCAGCGCCGAGATTTACGATCCCGCGACGGGAAAATTCACCATAACCGGAAGCATGGCCGAACCGCGCGGCGCGCATACGGCAACGGCGCTCAAAGATGGCAGGGTCTTGATCGCGGGCGGGGGCTCGGGCCATTATCCTTCGCAAGACGTCTATCGCTCCGCGGAAATCTTCGATCCCGTCACAGGCAGGTTCACTTCCGCAGGCCAGATGACCGTGGGTCGCCACAAACACGCCGCGATTCTTCTTCGCAACGGAAAAGTTCTCATCGTCGGAGGTTCCGACAACCGCGACTGGCACGGCGAATATGCGAGCGCCGAAATTTACGATCCTGCTTCCGGCGCATTCAAAGCGACTGGCGCGATGAATACTCCGCGCTTCAAGTTGACCGCGGCTGTGGCCCTGCTTTCCAGCGGTAGAGTCCTCGTCGCCGGAGGCGGCCCTTTCGCCGAGCTATTCGATGAAACCACGGGCTCCTTCACCAAAGTTCCTGGCTCCTTGGGAACCGCGCGCTTCTTCGCCTCCGCAACTCTGCTTCCTGGCGGCAAAGCGCTGATCACTGGAGGCTATGCCGAAAGCCGTGGCACTCTCCCTGCGACTCCCGCCGCCTGGCTCTATCAACCCGGCGGTGGCTTTGTTTCGAATTGACGGAGATTCTGGACAGCTCGGATGCCCTTGCTGCCCGGAAGCTGGTAACCGTAGCAGACGTCGCCTTCTCCCGATGTTGTGAGTGCGTTCAGGTCTCGGATGCGACCTTCCGTTAGCTTCTTTTTCAGGATTGCCAAGCACATGGGGTACACCGATCCGTAGCTTGAAAGGCCCCGCGGCGGGTAAAGTGCCGCGAGTTGTGCATCCCGGTAGGCTTCCCACGCCTTTTGCTCCGGGCTGTCCTTGGCGATCCCCAACTGTTTCAAGAGCCCGTCCAGTCGCGATTCAGCCTTCTGCAATTCGTGAATGGTGCTCTGGTTCATTTCTTGCTGGCCCATATGGGATGTGTCCTTGCACGGGTCAGGCCTCCGCTTTTGAGCCATCATAGGGCCCGAGTACACCAGGAATGCCAACATCACCACCGCAAATCGCCAGAGCTTGAGTTTCACGGAAACTTCCGTTAGTGCGACGGTCGCGCCGCAAACCTATAGGTATTTTAGCGAAATGATTGACGGAGGAGCCTTTGCGCGGTCATCCTTTCGAGAACCGTCAGCTACCTCTGCGACGGGCTGGCTTATGTGGAAAAAGGTTCCATGGTTCCAGACTTCGCTGCAGCCAAGAGCACGAATTTGCTTCGCTGAATTGCTGCTTCCCCCTAGAATTCTCAGGGCCTCGCAGCAAACCAGGCATCGAACAGGTCCTTAGAGGAGTGGCGATGAAAGCGGCACAAACGGCAAAATCTCCGAAAGTTCTTGTGATCGACGTCGGCGGCACAAACGTGAAGATGCTGGCGACGGGGCAAAAAGAGCCGCGCAAATATCCGTCTGGTCCGACGATGACGCCGCACAAGATGGTGCGTCTGGTGAAGAAAGCCGTCGCTGATTGGAAGTTCGATTGTGTGTCGCTTGGCTTTCCCGGCCCCATCATCAATGAGCACCCTCTTCGCGAGCCCCATAATCTGGGCGGCGGCTGGGTGGGATTCAACTTTCGGAAAGCCTTCGGCTGTCCCGTAAGGATCATCAATGATGCGGCGATGCAAGCGCTTGGCAGCTACAAAGGCGGCCGGATGCTTTTTCTGGGATTGGGCACCGGCCTGGGATCCGCAATGATCGTAGATGGAATCCTGCAGCCGATGGAGCTGGCACACTTGGCGTATAAGAACGGCAAATCTTATGAGGATTATCTTGGCCTGCGCGGCCTCGAACGGTTGGGCAAGAAAAAGTGGCGACGCTACGTGGCCAAAATTACGAAGAGCCTGAAGATCGCGCTGGAAGCGGATTATGTGGTGCTCGGGGGAGGGAACAGCAAGAAACTGAAGAAGCTGCCTCCGGGTGCGCGGCTTGGCAGCAACGAAAACGCTTTCCTGGGCGGCTTTCGGCTGTGGCAAAAAAGGCCGGTGGCAAAGCCATTCTGAATCGTTTCGTTTCACGAGTTGCAAGTCACGAATCAACGGGCCGGATTTTCATCCGCGCCAAGCTGAATCATTTTTGAAGCAGGAAGAGCGGGCCGTCTCGGAAGGTGCACCCTACAACTTCCAATCTCGCGCTTCCGCTTGTATATTTCCCACGCACGCGAAGGAGGTCTCTCCCATGGACCTGTGGTCACGCCGCAAATTTTTTCTTAATTCGCTCGCGGGCAGTTTTGCCGTCGGCGCCGGCAAACTTTTTGCGCGTCCGCTTCCGGCGGACGCGTCTGCGCCGCCATCCGCGCCCGCGCAGGGTGCGCGCCCAATCATTATCTCAAGCGCGAACGGATTGCACGCCCTGGATAAGGGCATGGACATTTTGAAGAAAGGCGGCGACACGCTGGACGCCGTGGTCGCGACCGTCAGTGTTGTCGAAGACGATCCGAACGACGACTCCGTCGGCTACGGCGGCTTGCCCAACGAGGAAGGCGAGGTCGAGCTGGACGCGTGCGTGATGCATGGGCCCACGCACCGCGCCGGCTCCGTGGCCGCGCTGCGCCGCATCAAGAACGCCGCGCGGCTGGCGCAGACCGTTATGGAAAAAACGAATCACATCATGATTGTGGGCGAAGGAGCGCACCGCTTTGCGATGGACGAAGGATTTGAAGACGTGAACATGCTCACCGAGCATTCGCGCAAAATCTGGCTGGCGTGGAAGGCGTCGTCTTCGGTAAATTGGCGGCCGGGGATTGACAGTCCGGAATGGAAAGAACAAATTGCCGCGATCTTCGATGGCGACAAAGAGAAAATCGCCTATGCCGAGCGCGTGATCGCGCATCCTCCGACGGGAACGATTCCGTGCATGGCCGTGAATGAAAAAGGAGATATTTCTGCGACGACCACCACGGCCGGGCTCGCCTGGAAAATTCCCGGGCGCGTGGGCGATTCGCCGATCATCGGCGCGGGATGCTTCGTCGATAACGAGGTTGGCGCGGCGGGCTCAACCGGCAAAGGCGAAGAAAATATCAAGATTGCAGGCGGACACACCATCGTGGAAATGATGCGCCGAGGGAAATCGCCTGACGAGGCTTGCCTCGAAGCGCTGACGCGCGTCGCCCATAATTACGGCAACGACAAGAAAAGACTTTCGACCTTTGACATATTCTTCTACGCATTGAATAAAGATGGAGTGCACGGCGCGGCTTCTCTCTGGCGCAATCATTACCCGGATAAGCAGCACGCGGTTTATGCGGTTCACGACGGCACGCAGGCGCGGCTTGCGGAGTGCAAGGCGTTCTTCGACGAAATCATTGGGCACGGATAACGCCCGCGGATAAAATGGGCTCATGGACCAAGCCAACATTCTGATTATCGGCGGAGGCGTCGTCGGCTGCGCCATCGCGCGCGCGGTTTCCACGCGCTGGCAAGACGTTTTTCTTGTCGAGCAAAATCCGAAGCTCGGCATGGCGACCAGTTCGCGCAATAGCGGCGTGATCCACTCCGGCATCTACTATCCGAAAAATTCGCTGAAGGCGCGGCATTGCATCGAAGGCAACCGGTTGACGTATGAATTCTGCAAAAAACACAATGTTCCGTTTCGCCACACGGGGAAGCTCGTAGTGGCGGCCAATGCCCACGAGGAAGCGGACCTCGCGGCGTTGAAGAAAAAAGGCGAAGACAACGGTGTGGAAGGACTGCGGCTGATCGGACCGGCGGAGATTCGCAAACGTGAGCCGCACATCTCCGGGGCTGCTGCGATTGAGGTTCCTTCCACGGGTATCGTCTCGGCTGAGGAGTTGGTGCACGCCTACGCCCGCGTGGCCATGGGGCAGGGTGCAAATATCGTTACGCATGCGCGCGTGGTCTCGTTGGAACCGTCGGGGAGAACGATTCGGGTCGGCTTGCGCATCGGCGATGAGGAAGATGCGCAGGACGAAATGATTGAAGCGCGTTGCGTGATCAACGCGGCCGGTCTTTACTCGGATGAAGTGGCGGCTTTGCTAGGGAATCATTCCTGGAAGATTTATCCGGTGCGCGGAGAGTATTGCGAAATTCGCGGGCCGCGCGCTTCGCTGATCAACGATCTGGTCTATCCTTTGCCGCACGCGCATGGGCTCAGCCTGGGCGTGCATTTTACGAAGACGCTCTGGGGGACCGTTTTGGTGGGGCCGACGGCGACGTATGTCGAGGGCAAAGACAATTACGAGCGGAACCGTTTGCCGATTGCGGATTTCGCGCACAGTGCAAAAACGCTTTTGCCGGAGATTGAGGAGAGTGATTTGCAGCTTGGGTATTCCGGTTTGCGGCCAAAGCTTGTGCCGCCGGAAGGAAAAGGTATCGCTGATTTTGTGATTACGCGTGATCCGGCGGTGCCGCAGGCGATTCAGCTTGTGGGCATTGAGTCGCCTGGCCTCACCGCAGCGCCTTCGATCGCAGAGCACGTCACGCAACTTGTTGCGGAAACGTTTGATTGAACTGCGAACGACCTTATTGGCAACCGCGACACTTTCGATTGAGAAGAATTATTCAACGATGATGCGGAGAAATTGTTTCTTTCCGGCGCGAAGCAGAAACTGAGTGGGCTTGCCCAGGTCGATGTCTTTGCGCGGATCATCTACGCGGACGCCGTCAATTTCCACGCCGCCTTGTTCGATTAGCCGTCCGGCCTCGGTTTTCGACGGCGCGAGTTTCAGCTCCGCTAGCAGTGCCACGAGTTTCTTCGCCGGGCCTTTAGGAATCCGCTGTACTTCCGCTTCCGCCGGGGCTTGGCGGTCACGGAAGACGCGCTGGAAATTTTCGGCAGCTTTGCGGGCGGCTTCTTCACTGTGGAAACCGGCGATCACTTCTTGGGCGAGGCGCATCTTCACGTCCATGGGATGCGCCTCGCCGCTTGCGACTTTTTTCTTCAGCGCGGCAATCTCTTCGGGCCCGAGGTCGGTCACTAAGTCGTAGTACGTCCACATCAACTCATCAGGGATGGACATGAGCTTGCCGAAGATTTCGGTGGGCGACTCGGTGATGCCGACGTAGTTGCCAAGGCTCTTGGACATTTTGCGCTGGCCATCGAGGCCGACAAGGATGGGCATGGTTACGGCGACTTCGGAAGGCAAACCGTACCCGCGCTGGATGTCGCGGTGGACGAGCAGATTGAATTTTTGTTCGGTGGCGCCGATTTCGACGTCGGATTTGAGCGCGACAGCGTCGTAGGCGGTGAGCAGCGGATAGAGCAGTTCGTGAACGGAGATCGGCTGATTGTTGGCGAGGCGAGAGCGGAAATCTTCTCGTTCAAGCATCCGCGCGAGGCGGTAATGGCCGCAGAGGCGCACAACGTCATAGCTCGAAAGTTTGTCGAGCCACTCGCTGTTGTAGCAAACTTCGGTTTTTTGTGCGTCGAGAAGTTTAAAGACTTGGGCGAGATAGGTCTTGGCGTTGGCGTCGACTTGCTCACGGGTCAGAGGCGGCCGGGTTTCGGATTGTCCGGTGGGATCGCCGATCATCGCGGAGAAATCGCCGATCAGGAAAATGGCAGTGTGGCCCAGGTCCTGAAAATGTTTTAGTTTGCGAAGAACGACAGTGTGGCCCAGATGAATGTCGGGCGCGGTGGGGTCCACGCCAAGGTACGCGCGCAGGGGCGTGCCGGTCTTCAGCGAATTCTCGAGCTTCGCCTTCAGGTCGGCCTCGGGAATAATTTCCGCGGCGCCTTTTTTCAAGTAGGCGAGCTGTTCTTCGACTGGTTTGAATTTAGTTTCAGCCATTTGTCTTTCAAGCCGTTCGAATGACGCGGCGGCCTTCGATCGTGTAACGCCCATCGAGCACGATTCGAACGGCCTCGGAATAAATTCTGTGCTCTTCCTGCAAGATTCTGGCGGAGAGCGTGTCCTCCGTGTCGTTGTCGTTTACGGGCACAATCGCCTGCAGAACGATGGGGCCCGCATCGAGATTTTCGTCCACAAAATGCACGGTGCACCCGGCGAATTTGACGCCGTATTCGAGAGCTTGCCTCTGCGATTCAAGGCCTGGAAAAGAGGGTAGCAGCGACGGGTGAATATTCAGGATGCGATTGGGAAAGGCGGCCACAAAATACGGCGACAAGAGCCGCATGTAACCGGCCAGGCAGACCAGGCCGACTTTTTGTTCGTTCAAGACCATGACAACCTGACGGTCATAGGTTTCCCGCTCCAAGCCTTTCGAAGGAATCACGCGCGTAGCGAGCCCGCGCGATTTGGCGCGTTCGATGCCGGGCGCGCCCTCGCGGTTGCTGATGACAGTCGCGATTTCCGCGTTCGGGATTCGGCCGGACGCGATACTCTCCGCAAGCGCTTCGAAATTCGAACCGCGGCCGCTCAGCAGCACGCCTATGCGCTTCTTCATAAACAAAAAACGTTAACACAACCGAGGGCATCGGCAAAACGGAGGCGCGTAACCAAAAGGCGAGCAATTGCGTCGCAAAGTATGCGCGACGGCGATAGAATGCGGTGGCCGGGAAGGACTACTTCAAATGGAAAGCGACAACGATGAATAAATACTGGAAAAAAACTGGCAAGGCATTGGGGCGAGCGGCAGTGTTTGCGGGGCTGACCGTTGTGGTTGGAACAGCCGCGGGAGCGCAGACGAGTGCGCCGGCGAAAGCGCAGAGCGTTTCGCGCGATCCAGCCGAGCCGCTGCAAGGCAGGCCGCATCCGAGGATTCTGCCGCGGCCGGCGGGCGCGATCTCGCGACAAAGCGTAAATGAAAAGACGATGCGCGCCTTGATCCATGAACAAGTCAGCTGTGGCACGCGGTTAACACTTTCCTCGTGGACAGATCCAAAGCGCGGAATCGGCTGCGGGCGCGATTTTATTATCACTCGCTTCAATAAGATCGCGGAGGAATCCGGTGGAAAGCTGCAAATTGTCGTGGACAAATTCGAAATGACGGCCGAACGGACCGGGGGTAAACCAGTCCACCTGGAAAACGTGTACGGAATCTTGCCCGGCACAGATGCCGCGCTGGCGAAGACAATTTTCATTGTCGACGGAGACTTTGACTCGCGCCCCTCGAAAGTGATGGATGCCGAAGCCGATGCGCCGGGGGCGGACGACGATTCATCCGGCGTGGCGGTCATGTTGGAGTCGGCGCGGCTGCTGAGCAAGGCGGCTGCGGCCGGGCACGGCGGGCGCGCGACCATTTTGTTTGCCGCGCTTTCGGGTGAAGAACAAGGTTTGCTCGGAAGCTCGCACCTGCTCGAATGGGTGAAAGAAAAAGGTTATACAGTTGGCGGAATGATGGACAACGACATCGTGGGAGCCGATCCGGCACCCGGTGGGCCCCACCGCGTGCGCGTGTTCTCCGGCAATGGAACGATCGAGGATTGCGACTCGCCTTCGCGCGAACTGGCGCGCGCGATCGAAGAGATCGATGGACGTTCGTCGATCCGCATGATTTTCCGTCTGGATCGTTACGGCCGCGGCGGCGATCATTATCCGTTTTGGAAAGCAGGCGATCCGGCCGTGCGTTTTACGGAGCCGTTGGAGGACTACAATCACCAGCACCAGACGCCGCGCACGGAAAATGGAATCGAATACGGTGATTTGGAAAAATACCTGAATTTTGCGTTTATGGGGAATGTGGCGCGGGACAACGCCGAAGTGTTGCGGCAATTGGCGCTGGCGCCCGCTGCGCCAACCACTGTAAAGCTGACCGGGGCAGTTACGCCGGATGCAAAAGTTTCGTGGTCAGCGCCGGATGACGCAGAGCGCGCGGGATTTGAGATTCTGTGGCGAGAGACGACCGAAGCTCGATGGAGCGTGTTTGATTTTGCGACGTCGGCTGGCGAGACGGTTTTAAAGGGCGTTTCCACCGACAACCATTTTTTTGCCGTGCGGTCGGTAGGGAAGAATGGTGCACGGTCGATTGCGGTGATAGCCGAAGCGGAGCGGCGTGCGCCGCCGCTGCCATCCCCCCCGAAACAGTGAATCTAGCTGGTTGACACAAAAAACCTCTCGTGAATTGAAGTCACTTCGATGAGACGCAGCACGTTGCGCCCTCACAATTGAAGCGCCCGGCAGTAATGTCAGTGTTTGGGCGAGGCGGCGAGTTGCGCGAAGGTGATGAAGTGGCCGGCGGGATCCTGGACAGCAAATTCGCGCATGCCGTAGAAGGCGGCGCGTTCGGGCATGACCTTGGGAACGTCTTTCATGGCGGCGAGGACGGCAGCTAGATCGTCGACTTCCAGATACAAATAGGTAGGCCCTTTTCTGGCTGCGGGTCGCATATCTAGCGGTGCGTCTTTTTCCACGCTGGCATAGGTTTGATACATCACTTCGGCGGAGCCTTTTTGGAAGGCGACAAAGCCGAGCTTGTTGCCGTTGGGGACTTCGATGGTTTTCGCGAAGCCGAGGCGATCGATCCAGAAGGGGAGGTTGGGCTCGATTTCATTGACGAGCAGGACTGGAGTGATTTTTTTCACGTTCATAGGTTCTTTCTCCTCGATTTGATTGGCTTGCAGAGCGGCGAATTCGAAAAACAGGGGGACGGCGAGAGCGGTAGAAGCGGGGGCGCGCATGTCTAAAGTCCTCCTTGCAACGGAATCTAGTCTCATTTAGACTAGTAGAGGGTACGGAAGACGGAAACGGTTGTCAAGGAGGTTTTTATGGCCACAAAAACGCCGCAACTCGGGAATTTGATTTCGATTGGGCCGGCAATGCTTCGGGATTTCGAATCCTTGGGAATTCGCAGCGTGGCGGAGCTGGCTCGGCAGAATCCGCAGCGGATGTATGAAAAGTTGGAGCGCGCGACGGGGCAGCGGCAGGATCCCTGCGTGCTGGATACGTTCTGCGCGGCGGTGGCGCAGGCGAGGAATCCGCGGCTGGCGGCGGAGAAGTGTCAGTGGTGGTGGTGGAGCAGAAAGAGGAAGAAACGAAGTAAGGTACGAAGTAAGGAAAGAAGGAAAGGAAAGTGAAAGAGCAGACCAGAGAAAAAGATGACGCGGAGACACAGTGAGCGCAGAGGAGCGCGGAGAGATTGAACAGAAAGACTAGCGCAGGCAGGAAATTGGCATTGACGACGCCGGATTTGGTGCTTTTGAGTTTGCTGGCGGAGCGGCCCATGCACGGGTATCAGGCGAATGCGGAATTGGAGAGGCGGGAGATACGGGATTGGGCGGGGATTTCGCGTCCACAGATTTACTACTCGCTCGAAAAACTGTCGAATGGCGGGATGATTCGTTCTCTGGAAACGAATGAGCCTGCGTCAGGCCCGGAGCGGAGCAGCTTTGAAACGACGGCGAAGGGGCGTGCGGCACTGGCCGATGCGCTGGAACGGGAGGAGTGGACGACGCAGCCGGATCGGCCATCGTTCCTGACGTGGGCCGCGCTTTCCTGGCAGGCGCGGCCGGGAGTGTTTCAGAAGCAGATTCAGCGGCGGAAGAAGTTCCTGGAACAGGAAGTGACGAGAGAAGAAGAGGTACTGCGCTCAATTTTAAAGGAAGTGGGGCATCCGTACCATGAAGCGGTGTGGATGGTGAGCTTGATGATCGAGCAGTTCAAAACCGAGCTGCGATGGCTTAAAAGAATAGCGCGAGAAATGAAGAAGCGTGGACGAGCAAAACATCCGGAATATGCTGGAACAGAACCGGGATAGATCTTGTGGAATTTCATCACCGCAGGGAAGATGCTGGACGGGATTGTCAATGGGAGGACAAGTTCATGGATCGGTGTCAGCAACGCGGGATGAGATGGGGTTCAGCGCTGTTTATCGCGGCCGTCCTTGGGGGAGCGGGACTGCTCGGCGTGTCGGCGATCGCGCAGAACAAGAAACCGACTGCGCAAGAAATCGTGGCGGCGATCCAGGACCATATTGGAATACCGTGGCAAAAGGAGACTGTCGATACTTTCAAGGCCGGCAATCCCGATACGCCGGTGACGGGAATCGCGGTGACGATGATGGCGACGCTCGACGTGCTGCAACGTGTGGCGGCAAACGGGCAGAATTTCGTGATCACACACGAGCCGACTTTTTACAACCACCTGGACGTGCCCGAGGAGATGGATGCGAGCGACCCCGTGTGGAAAGAGAAACGTGAGTTCATTGAGAAGCATGGAATGGTGGTGTGGCGATTTCACGATCACTGGCACAGGAGAAAACCGGACGGAATTCTGGCTGGGATGGTGCATGCAATGGGGTGGGAGAAATATCAGCAGGGAGAAAATCCGTACTTGTTCACCATGCCGGAGAGAACGTTAGAAACGCTTGCAGCCGAGGTGGCGAAGAAGCTGGGCTCGCCGGTGGTACGGGTGGTTGGAGATCCCGGAATGAAGGTGTCGCGGATTGCGTTAAGCCCCGGCTCCGCGGGATTTGTGCGAGAGACACACGCGCTGGAGATGGAAAACGTCGAAGTGCTTTTGGTGGGAGAAACGCGGGAATGGGAGACGGTGGAGTACGCGGCGGATGCGGTCACCGAGGGAAAGAAGAAGGCGCTGATCGTAATTGGGCATGTCCCATCCGAGCAGGCCGGGATGGAAGAATGCGCACGTTGGCTGAAGACGTTCGTGAAAGAGGTGCCGATCGAGTTTGTGCCTACGAAGCAGCCGTTTTGGACCGTGGCCGAGAGCGGAAAGAGAAATTAGGAAAAAAAACGAAGAGCGAGAATTCACACCGAGGGCGCGGAGAGCGCGGAGAACACAGAGTAGAAAAAACTAAAGATTGAGCGAGCCGGAGTGAGCGACGCGGGGTTTGCCGGAATCGCCGCGTTCGATGCGGCCGATGCGGAAGAATTTTTCGCGGCGCCGCTTGAGATCGGCTTCGACGGATTTGACGTGGGCCGGGGGCACGACGAGGATCATGCCGACGCCCAGATTGAAAGATTGCAGAAGTTCGTTTGTCTCGATTTTTCCGAGCTCGGCGAGAAACTTAAAGATATGCGGGACGGGCCAGGAGGAGAGATCGATTTGCGCTTTCAAGCCCGATGGCAGGACGCGCGGCAAGTTTCCCGGAATGCCGCCGCCGGTGATGTGCGCGAGAGCGGAAACCCAGCCGCGCGCGATGATATTTTTTAGCGCGGGAGCGTAGCACAAATGGGGCTTCAGAAGCTCCGCGCCAATTTTGTTCCCAATTTCGGCGACGTAAGTATCCGGTTTAAGCTTGGCGACTTCAAAAACCAGTTTGCGGGCCAGCGAATAGCCGTTTGTGTGCAGACCGGAGGACGGAAGGGCGAGGAGCGCGTCGCCGGGTTTGACGGATTTTCCAGTGAGAAGTTTTTTGCGTTCGACCACGCCGACGATGAAGCCCGCGAGATCATACTCTCCAGAAGGATAAAATCCGGGCATCTCCGCGGTTTCACCCCCGATGAGCGCGCATCCGGCTTTGCGGCAGGAGCGGCCCATGCCTTCGACAAGCTGCTCGATGACCGCGGGATCGAGTTTGCCCATCGCGAGATAATCGAGGAAAAAAAGCGGCGATGCGCCCTGGACGAGAATGTCGTTGACGCAATGATTGACAAGGTCGCCGCCAACGGTGGAGTGCACGCTCATGGCGATGGCAATTTTTAGCTTGGTGCCGACGCCGTCGGCGCTCGAAACAAGAACCGGCTCTTTCCATTTTTTGTTGTCAAGCGCGAAGAGGGCGCCGAAGCCTCCTATGCCTCCGAGGACGCCGGTGGTGAAGGTGCGGTTGGCATGGTGCCGGATGCGCTGCTTCACTTCATCAGCGATGGCGATGTTCACTCCGGCGTCGGCATATTTCATCGGCGATGAATTCGCTTTCGTTTCTTTCCGGGCGCAGGTTCGCACCCGTCGTGCTCTTCGCGGAATGTACTATAAGCTGCCGCGGCGGGGCTCGCGGCGAAAGTCTCAGAATGCCGGCGCGTAAACTTCCTGCCGGATGCACGGCTCAAACATCCGCACCACGCGTCCGGATCAAAACGTCCGGAACAGCCGCCTCCAGCGCACAGTACTCGGATGAATGATGGCATCCGCGTAGGCCAAAAATCTTTCGCGAATTTCGCCGGGCTCCCAGGCGTCGCCCGGTGCGTCCAGCGACATGTAGATCATGACCGGCGTGCCGATAATGTCTTCTCGCGGAACGCAGCCCCAGAAGCGGCTGTCCAGAGAGTTGCCGCGATTATCGCCGAGGGCCAAGTAGCAGTGGGGAGGCACCTTGTACGGAAAGCGAAGCACTTGTGCGTCGGGGTACGGCGAAACATAGTCTGGAGGCGCGGGTTCCGTGGGTCCGGTCGTGTAGTTCTCACTAAGCTGTTTTCCGTTAATCCAGACGGAGCCACCCCGAATGTCGACGGTATCGCCCGGAAGGCCGATGACGCGTTTCACGTAATCAGGCTGATCGGGCGCGAAAGGCGGTTTGAAAATGATGATCTGCTGGCGTTTGGGATTGCGCCAGAGAGATACATGAATATTGGTGAAGGGAATGCCGGCGTCGTAGCCGATGCGGCTCATGATCAGATGGTCGCCGATGAGCAGCGTGTTCTCCATCGAGCCGGAAGGAATGACGCGCGCCTGGCCGATGGTGCCGTTGATGAGCAGAAACGCGAGTCCCACCCAAAACCAGGCGATCATTTCGCGCTGCACGCGCTTGCCCACGGGAAGCTTGGTTTCTTCGGCGGACTTCCCGGAGTCTTTGCCGCTTGTTTTTTTCGTTGCGTCAGCCTTCATGTTCCACCGCGACAGGCCTTTCCATAGGTGCGTTCTCCGGAGCGTCGCTGTTCTTTGCGTCTGAAGCGCTTCCGCTGCTCTCGCGGACCTCAAGCTGCACGAGATCCGTCGGATAGATGCCGGTGTAACAAGACGTACAAAACTTCACCTCGGTGTCATCCACGGCCTGGCGCAACGCGGGCAGCGAGACGTAGCCGAGCGAATCCGCGCCCAGAAACTTGCGAATTTCCTCGGGAGAATTCGAGGAGGCGATGAGCTCTTCGCGCGTCGGTGTGTCCACGCCGTAATAACACGGAGAAATCGTGGGCGGACAACTGATGCGCACATGGACTTCGCGCGCGCCCGCTTCGCGAACCATGCGCACGATTTTGCGGCTGGTGGTGCCGCGCACGATGGAATCGTCGACGAGAATGACGCGCTGGCCTTCGATCAATCCGCGGATGGGATTAAGTTTCAACTTCACGCCAAAATTGCGGATGGCTTGCGAGGGCTCGATGAACGTGCGGCCGATGTAGTGATTGCGGATCAAGCCCATGCGAAACGGAATTTTCGATTCGAGTGCGTAGCCGACGGCGGCGGGAACACCGGAATCCGGAACGGGCACGACGATATCGGCTTCGACGGGATGTTCGCGCGCGAGGAGGCGCCCGAGCGCTTCGCGGCTTTCGTTGACGGAGCGCCCGAAAATAATGCTGTCCGGGCGCGCGAAATAAACATGCTCGAAAACGCACTGCTGGCGAGGTTTTTGCGGCGCAAAGTGGATGGATTCGATGCCGGAGCGGGAGATGCGCACCATTTCGCCGGGCTCGATTTCGCGGACGTATTGGGCATTGAGCAAATCGAATGCGCAGGTTTCCGAGGCCACCAGCCAAACTTCGCCGCCGGTGGGCAGAGGAAGCTTGCCAAGCACAAGCGGGCGGAAGCCGCGGGGATCGCGCACGGCGTAGAGTTCGTCCTGCGTCAGAACGAGCAGCGAGTACGCGCCTTCGACTTGGTTGAGAGCGTCGCCCAGCGCGCCGGAAAGATTGCGGGCTTGCGAGCGGGCGATGAGATGCACGATCACTTCGGTGTCGCTATTGGTCTGGAAAATCGAGCCGCGATGCTCGAGTTTACGGCGCCATTCCGCCGCATTGGTGAGATTGCCGTTGTGGCCGAGCGCGAGTTTGCCCTTGTTGCAGTCAATCGTGATGGGTTGCGCGTTGAGGAGAGCCTTGTCGCCCGCCGTGGAATAACGCGTGTGGCCGATGGCCAGGCTTCCCGGAAGTTTGGCAAGCACGCTCGGCTGAAAAATTTCTTCCACCTCGCCCATCGCGCGGTGCAGATGGAGTTCCGTGCCGTCGCTCGAAACGATCCCCGCGGATTCCTGGCCGCGATGCTGCAGCGCGTAAAGCCCGAGATAGGCGAGATTCGCAGCTTCGGGATGGCCGAAGACGCCGAACACACCACACTCGTCGTGGAAGTGATCGTCCGCGTAAGCGAGTTTGCGTGTCATCTTGAAATTAACGTTCGTTCCAGAGAATTGGCCCAAATGCTACGCAGGGAGTCGACGGGTGAATCGACCACTGCCATCCCCTTATATTCGATGCGGAGCGCGCCGCCAAGATGCACTTTGCCGATCTCGCTCGCGCCTACACCGTATTGTCTCGCAGTTGCGAGAACCGCGGCAAGTTTTGTGGGAGCGACGGATACAACGCAGCGGGCGCCGCGTTCGCCGAAGAGGGCATCTTCCGCTGACGCGTCTTCTTCCAGAGAAATGCGCGCGCCTAGTTCTGTCGAGGCGAAGCAGGATTCGGCGAGCGCAACAGCGATGCCGCCGTCGGAGATGTCGTGGGCGGATTGCGCGGAGCCGTCGGAGGCCAAGACGACCAGGCAATCGATCAGTCGTTTTTCGGCGGCGAGATCGATGGCTGGCGGTTCGCCGGAGACGATGCCCGCGATCGTTTTGGAATATTCGGAGGAAGAGAATTCGCGTGCCGCCTTGTGTAGGGGCACGATATATCGTGCCCCTACAGTTGCCATTTCTAGCGCATTTGCTCCATTAAGCAGGACGATGACGTCGCCTTCGTTGCGGAAGGCGATTTTGAGGACGCGCGAAGCGTCCTCGAGAACGCCCAGGACGCCGATCACCGGCGTCGGATAAATGGATTTGCCGAGCGTTTCGTTGTAAAAGCTAACGTTTCCGCCAGTGATAGGCGTGCCGAGTTCAGTGCAGGCCACGGTAAGGCCGTCGATGGCTTCGCTGAATTGCCACATGACGTCCGGTTTTTCCGGGCTGCCGAAATTAAGGCAATTCGTCGCGGCGATGGGGCGCGCGCCGGATGACGCGACGTTGCGCGCGGCCTCCGCGACGGCGTGCATGGCGCCAACACGCGGATTCAAATGGCACCAGCGGCCATTGCCGTCGGTTGCAAGTGCCAAGGCACGTTTTACGATTCCTGTCTGCGGATCTTTGATGCGCACTACGGCGGCGTCGCTTGCGCCGGGCCCGGCGAGCGTGTTGGTGCGCACGCTCGTGTCGTACTGCTCGGTGATCCAGCGTTTCGAAGCGATAGCCGGCGAAGCCAAAAGTTTTGCAAAATTCGTCGTCAGATTTGTGCCATCGGGCGAGAACGAAAACCAATCCGCAGGCGTTTCGTGGCGGAGGGGCGGCTGTGCGATAGGACGGCGGTAGACCGGACCTTCTTCGGCGAGAGGATGTGCGGGAATTTCCGCCGCAACCTGGCCACGATTCAAAACTTTCGCGATACCACCGTCGGTAACCGTGCCGACAACGACAGCATCAAGTCCCCACTTTTTGAAAACGTCGAGGACTTCGCACTCGCGGCCTTTTTCTGCGACGAGCAGCATGCGCTCCTGCGATTCGCTGAGCATGATTTCGTAAGGCGTCATGCCAGTTTCGCGCTGGGGAACTTTGGCGAGATCGATTTCGATGCCCGTGCCGCCGCGCGAGGCCATTTCCATCGTCGAGCAAGTGAGGCCCGCGGCGCCCATGTCCTGAATGGCCACGATCGCGCCGGTCTGCATGGCTTCGAGGCAAGCTTCGAGCAGCAGCTTTTCCATGAACGGGTCGCCCACTTGCACGTTCGGGCGCTTCTGTTTGGATTCTTCGGTGAACTCCGCCGACGCAAGCAGCGATGCGCCGTGAATGCCGTCGCGCCCGGTTTTTGCGCCAACATAAATTACGGGATTGCCGATGCCTTTAGCCTTCGCAAGGAAAATGTCTTCCTTGCGCGCGATGCCGAGGGCCAGCGCATTGACGAGCGGATTTTGCGAATAGCATGGCTCGAAGCTGACTTCGCCGCCGACGGTCGGGACTCCGAAACAATTTCCGTAATTTGCGACCCCGCGAATCACGCCGTCGAGAATGCGCCGGTTCTTCGCAGCGGTATCTTCGCTCGTGCCTTTACCAGGTGTGATCTCGCCGAAACGCAGCGAATCGAGCACGGCAATGGGACGCGCGCCCATGGTGAAAATGTCCCGCAGGATTCCGCCGACACCAGTCGTCGCACCCTGGAACGGCTCGACGTAGCTCGGATGATTGTGCGATTCGATTTTGAATGCGGCGACGAGGCCATCGCCGATGTCCACGACGCCGGCGTTTTCGCCGGGCCCTTGTACGACGAGTTTGCCGCGCGTGGGCAGCCGCTTCAGATGCACTTTGCTCGATTTATAAGAGCAGTGCTCGCTCCACATCACGCTGAAAATACCGAGTTCGGTGATGTTGGGATCGCGCCTGAGGATTTGCTGGATGCGCGTGTATTCCTCGCGCGTCACGCCATGTTCGGCGGCGACTTCCGCAGTCACTTTGATTTCGGCGCTAGCAGTAGCCATTTGATTGCTGTGCGGTCCTTTAGTCGATTTTCTTTTCGAGATAGCGTTCAAAGCCTGCAGGCCAATCCTTGGCATCGATGCCGTCTTCCGCGGCGTTCATCACAGGTTTTCGGATTTCCAGATCAGTCGAGATTCCGAGAAACGCGCGAAATTCGCCCCAGACGGCGAGACCGCAAGCAGAGCCGTCCGCCGCCCAGCCAATGTCCACCACATCTTCGTCAACCGCAACATTCGAGCGATTGTAGATGTCGGCACACTTCAAGATTTTTTTCTGCGGCGCGCTGTAAAGATAAAACCAACCGCCTTGGTCTGAATCCTCAAACACTGCGAAGATCCCTTCAGGGCCGGGCGAATAGAGCATGAAATTGCTGGCGTCCTCTCCAGCCGGAACCGTGTCGTTTTCCGGCAGAGGCTCACCCTTCCCGGCGTTTTTCCCTGCTTGTTGCCAGTGCAACTTCCGTGCGCGAACAAAGTCCTCGTAACTCAGTTCAGAGAGTTCTTCATTCATCGAATCGCTCAAAGCGAGACAGAATTGAGCACCGCTTGGGCTTTCTTGACAAAAGTGCTGCCGTCGTCACGCCGTGGCCTTTGCAGCACCGGCGAGCGCTTCGACCATCGACTTGAATATCACCAGTCCATCGTTGGAACCGAGAGCCGATTCGACAGCGCGCTCCGGATGAGGCATCAGTCCGGCAACGTTGCGCTGGCGATTGCAAATGCCGGCGATGTTGTTCATCGAACCGTTGGGATTGCCGGCGGCATCATCCGAACCGTCCGGGGTCGTGTAGCGGAAAATGACCTGGCGATTTTTCTCAAGTTCTGCGAGCGTTGCTTCGTCACAAGTGTAGTTGCCGTCGTTGTGCGCGATGGGAATTTTCAGGATTTGGCCAGCCTGCCCGGCGTTTGTGAACGGTGTATCGGTCTGCTCGACGCGAATGCACACGTGCCTGCAGATGTAGCGCAGCCCGCAGTTGCGCATCATCGCGCCGGGGAGCAAGCCAGCTTCGAGCAGAATTTGGAAACCGTTGCAGATGCCCAGGACCATGCCGCCGCTGTTGGCGAATTTTTCCACGGATTTCATCACGGGAGAAAAGCGCGCGATCGCGCCAGTGCGCAGATAATCCCCGTGAGCAAATCCGCCCGGCAGAATAACGACGTCGCAATTCGCGAGGTCTTGCGATTGGTGCCAGATGAATTCGACAGGCTTGTGCAGGACATTCCCGATAGCGTAAAGCGCGTCGTGATCGCAATTGGACCCGGGAAATACGACGACTCCGAATTTCATTGCGTGTTGGCTCCGTATGGCATTCGGGGAACTTCCATTTTAGCATAAGGCAGTGATTTCGGACTGAAGACGAAAAACCAGAACAAAGATAACGCGGCGACGCAGTGTGCGCTTAGAAAAAGCGGAAAAGCGGAAAGTTCAGCGGCGCTTTTTCGCGGGCCGGCGGGATTTTGGTTTTTTCCCTGGCCGTTTTGTTTTCTTTGGCTTTTCAGCGGCGGCCAATTCGCGGCGTTTTCTGGAGGCCCAACCCGGCTTGTTCACCTGACGGCCGCGCGCGATAGCCAGCGCATCCGCGGGAACGTTTTCCGTGATCGTGGAGCCTGCCGCAACGTAAGCGCCATCGCCGACGCGCACGGGCGCGACCAGCGCGGTATCGCTTCCAATAAAGACTTTGTTGCCGATCGACGTCGGAAACTTGTGAAAACCGTCGTAATTGCAGGTGATCGTGCCCGCGCCGACATTCGATTTTGCGCCGATTTTCGTATCGCCTAGATACGTCAAGTGCATCGCTTTGCTGCCTTCGCCGATGGTGCTCTTCTTCAGCTCGACGAAATTCCCGATGCGCGCGCCGGCCTTCAAATGATTGTCTGGGCGCAAGCGCGCAAACGGCCCGATAATCACGCCGTCATCCAAACGGCTCTGCGCAACGACGCAATGCGGCTCGACGGTCACATCATCTCCGAGAAGCGCATCCGTCAGCACGCTTCCGCTGCGAATCGTGCAGCGCGCGCCGACTTTGGTTTTGCCGAGAAGCTGCACGCCCGGCTCAATCACCGTGTCTTCGCCCGCGGTCACTTCCGGATCGATCAGCACCGTCTCCGGCAATTGAATGGTGACGCCTGCGTCCATTAGCGCCGCGCGCTTCCGTTCGCGAAAAACGCGGTCCACTTCCGCCAAATCCGCGCGCGTGTTGCAACCCAGGACTTCACGTGGATCGGGGGCGACTTCCGCCAAGACGGTCTCATTCTTCGCAGTCATGGCGGCGATCGTGTCCGTCAGATACAGCTCGCGATGTTTGTTGTTCGGCTTAACGTGTGCTAGCGCCGGCCACAGCTTCTCCAGCGTGAAGCAATAGATCGCGGAGTTAATTTCGTTCAGGTCGCGCTGTTCCTCCGTAAGCTGCGATTCTTCGACGATGGCCGCCACAGCCGTTTCAGACTTTCGCAAGATGCGCCCGTAGCCTGACGGATCGGCGAGCACGGCCGTCAATATAGTGGCCGCGGCATTTCCGGCGCGATGCGCGGCAAAAAGGGATTTGAGCGTTTCCGTGCGCACCAGCGGCGCATCGCCCGGCAGCACAATGGCAAATTTGGCTCGACCTAAAGCCCGGCGCGCAACCTGCATCGCATGGCCGGTGCCGTGCTGTGGCTGCTGCAAAATAGTCTCCGCGCCAAGGGGTTCAACCACCGGCGTGACTTGCTCCGCCTGATGTCCCACGACCACAATCGTTTGCCTCGCACCCAAAGGCGCGCACGCACGCACGACTTGCTCGATGAGCGTCCGCCCTCCCGCGCGGTGCAGTACCTTTGCAAGGCTGGATTTCAACCGCGTGCCTTTTCCTGCGGCAAGAATGACTATGGCTAGATCGTGATTGGACATGGTTTTCAGCCATTCTGCGGGAGCAGCCGAGATTTCGCAATCCAGGGATGTTTGGGACGCGGCGAATACCTAATCAGTGGCAGGCGCAGGCGAAAGCGTGGTCAGCAAGAGCTCGCGTTCCACCGGAGCTGCTTCCGCTGTAGTAATGGTCCAAAGCGAGGGATCGGCAAGAAGCCGGCTCACAAGCTGGGTGTGCAGGGCGTGCCCCGCCTTGTAAGCTTCGACGCGAGCAAGCAAAGGCAAACCCGCCAAAGCCAAATCGCCAATCAAGTCCAAGGCTTTGTGACGGCCAAATTCGTCCGGAAAACGGAGCGGCCCGTTCATCACGCCATCGTTGGTCAAGACGATGGCGTTTTCCAGCGACCCGCCCCGAATCAAGCCCATCGAGCGGAGCGGCTCGATATCCCGCTCGAAGCAAAATGTTCGCGCGCGCGCGAGCAGTTGCCGGAAAGTCTCCGGGCTAACCACCATCTCGATTTCTTGCTGGCCAACCAGGGGATGCGGGAAGTCGACATAACACCGCACGCGGAATTCGTCGGCGGGGTAGATACCAATGCGGCGGTCGCCTTCCTCAACTTCCAGAGGCTTGAGCACCTTCAAAAAGCGGCGTTTGCGGCGCAACTTGCGAACCCCCGCTTGCTCGAGCATTTGCATAAATGGCTCAGCCGAGCCGTCGAGAATGGGGATCTCGATGGAATCGATGTCGATATAAACGTTGTCGATGCCGCAGGAATAGATGGCCGCTAGAAGATGTTCCGTCGTGGAAAGTAACACGCCTTGCTTCATCAAGCTGGTCGCGTAGCTGACGCGGGCTACGTTGTGGCCTTGAGCCTCAATTGGAAAATTATCCAGATCCGTGCGCCGGAAAACGATGCCGGTGTCGGCCGGCGCTGGAAGTAGGCGGACGTGCCCGAAGACCCCGGTGTGTAGACCCACACCCTCGGCGGACGCCTCTTTCGCTATGGTGGATTGAAACATCGCCCCTTGATACGATAGCATTTTGTTGGCCAGGGTTTCACCTCTTTGTCCATGTTTTTCAGTAACTTATAAGAACACCGAAGAGCTATTTTTGTCTCGGTGTGTCAATTACGCATCATTTGGCTTCTTGGACGTGTCTTACACCCAACCCTCCTGAGCTGGCCTCCCAAACTCTTTTGCCATTCTCAAGCTTCCTTTCTCATTCAGGCCGCGTCCCAACTTCTGACAGTGCTATAATTGCTAGTCTGTTTTTGTGGCAGGCGTTGTTTTGAGCGCGGTAGAAGGGCACAGGTGAGGCATGAATCGAGCGGCTCGCATCGGGGTTCTTTGCGTTTCGGTGGTTATCTTTTGTTATGCCGGACTGGGTCATGTTCTCGGCCGCACGGCGGACGACAAAGCGTATAAGTCGCTCACGGTATACAGTGAAGTGCTGCAGAAGATCCAGCAGGATTACGTAGACGAGCCAAATCTCCATTTGGTGACGACAGGATCCCTCCACGGTCTCCTGGAATCTCTCGACCCGCAATCCAGTTACTTGACGCCGCGCGAATACACGGAATACAAGCAGAAGCAGGCGGCGAATGCGAACGGAGATGCCGGTCTCACGCTCAGCAAGCGTTTCGGCTACATCATTGTGATTTCCGTTCTGCCGGATAGTCCAGCCGACAAGGCGGGCATCCACAGCGGCGACATTTTGGAATCCATCGCGGGCTTCACCACTCGCGATATGTCCGCGGGGCAGGCGATAAATTTTCTGCACGGCCAGCCGGGCACCGGCGTAAAAGTCGGGGTCATCCGCCGCGGCAAGGCGGATCCCGACCAAGTGGACCTGGTGCGCGAGAAACTCGGAACTGAAAAGCTCGTCAGCGAAAAAGTTGATCCCGATATTCTTGCGCTTCGCTTGCCTTCTCTTAATCCAGGGCGCGCCGACGAAATACGCGCTCGCCTGCTGGATGCGGAAAAACAGGGCATACACAAAGTGATCCTTGATCTTCGCGAATGCGGCCCTGGGCCGGTTTCGGAAGCGATTTCTGTCGCGAAGCTTTTCGTGCCTTCCGGGACCCTGGCCACACTGAAAGGCCAAACGATTTCCACTCAGGTTTTCTCTGCCGATCCCAGTAAGGTGGTCTGGAAGCGACCCGTTTCCATCCTGATCGACGCAACTACCTCCGGCGCCGGGGAAGTTCTGGCTTCCGCGATGGTTGCCAACCATCGTGGTGACGTGGTCGGCGAGCGCACCTTTGGACTGGCCTCGGAGCAAAAACTGATCACGCTCAATGATGGTGCCGCGCTCTTCCTGACGGTCGGCAATTATTACAATGCCGACGGGAAGTCCATTCTCGCGGAAGGTGTCGTGCCATCCGAAGTCGTTACTGCTTCGGCAGACGACGAAGCTGACACCAGCGATGACGGTAGCGGCTCGGCGGATGCGCACAAAGAACCTGTGCCTCCTCGTCCGTTGTCTCCAGAGGATCCGATCTTTCGCAAAGCCCTCGAACTCTTGAAGGCGCCGCAGAAAAAAGCCGCTTAGCGTTCCGTGCTAGTGCGGCGCGGGGCGACATACCCATCTTCTCCGTTCCAGAGTGGACGGCGCCGTCTGCGTCGCCCCGCTGTTCCATTTGCTCTGTTCTTTGCAGTTGCCCTTCTTTTTTGGGGCTGCAAGAACGAGCAGGAAAGGCGCCTCTCGCCCAGCCGCGTCCACGCCATCACCCGCGAAATGGTGCATGCCGCCGCGGGTTTCAGCAAGCAACCCGGAAACATCGCCTCGCACATGCAATTTGACGGCACGCATGCCGGCCGCCCGGATCAACTTTTTGTCACGCTGCCTGCGGGCGTCTCCGAACAATCCCGCCGCGAATCGGTGGTCCAGCTAGTTCAATCGCTGGACCGCATCGCCACTTCCAACCATCTGACGCGCGACGAGCCCACAAAATCTGGAGCGCTGCTGCGGCTGGATTTTCGCAGCGCGGACGTCATCACGAACTCGGTCCACATCATAGTTCCCATGCCGGCGCGCGTGGCATCGCCGGCCTCTCCGCGCTCTGGTGGGCAGATCGGCGCGGCGCGATTGGCCGTCATCCTTGACGATCTGGGCAGCGATCGCGCTGCCGCCGACGCGATATTTGCTTTGCCTTACCCCCTAACCATCTCGGTCCTGCCCAATCACGCGCATTCCGTCGACATTGCGGAAGAGGCGCATCGCCGCGGCTACGAAGTGATGCTGCATCTCCCCATGCAATCCGTCGGAAACGAAATGCCCGAAGCCCAGGAGCTGCATCCAGGCATGCCCGCGGACGGCATCCCCATTCTTTTCGAGCAGATGATGGAGAGCGTTCCTTATGCTGCCGGCGTCAACAACCATCAAGGCTCGCAAGCTACCGCCGATCCCGCGCTGATGGAAGAGCTGATGCCCGTCCTTTTGAAATGGAATTTGTTCTACGTGGACAGCCGTACCACCCCCGCGACCGTTGCCTACGACACTGCGCAACGCCTGGGAGTCCGCTCCGGTTTCCGGAATGTGCCCTTCCTCGATGATGTCGCCGAAGTTTCCGCAGTCCGCAAGCAGCTCGAGCTGGCTCTTCGCGGCGCGAAAGAGAAAGGCGCGGCCATTGCCATTGGCCATCCGCATCCCGCTACCATGCAAGCGCTTGGCGAAGTGTTGCCGCAAGCGGAAGCGCGCGGCGTCCATCTGGTTTACGCTTCCGACCTTGTGCACTGAAGACTTTAACTCGCTGCCACGCCGCTTTCCTTCTCCTGCCTTGCTGGATATAGGCGGTGAACGACCAAGATAAACACAACCAGGATCAGAAAATCGAAGACGCTGGCTTCCGGTCCGGCTGAGCCTCCGGTCACCCAGTTCGGACCAGACAGCGTAGCGTTCGATAGATGGCCCGGGAAAATCATCCCGCTGTCCGGAACGGAAAAGAGAAACGTCTCTCCAAAATCAAAAGTCGCGTGCATGCCCACTGCAAACCAAAGGCTTCCCGTCCGTTTCAGCGTGAAACTCCAGAACAGGCCTGCAAAAGCCACACTTGCTACGCCGGCCCAGCCCTCACCGGAATTGTGGATGTGGACAGCTCCAAAGGCCGCCGAGAGAAGCACGGCTGCGGGCCAAAAGCCGATGCCATCTGCCAAAGTGTACAGACTATACCCGCGGAAGAAGAATTCCTCGAACAGGCCGACCACCACGAAAAAGAATCCCCAGAACAGCGCCCATTTGCCAATCGAAGCGCCATGTTCGGCCAGGCTTCCGAAAGAATAGCCCCCAAAAGCCGCAATTAGCCCTATCAGGACGGAAATCTCGCAAAGACCAAAGAGGCAACCTCGTCCAAACTGTCCCCCAAACGCGCCCCGCGCCGGCAACCCATAGCATCCCACGGGGACATCTTCGAATTGCGACATGATCCATGCCGCAGCAAATGCCGCAAAGAAGCTCGCCAATTCACCGAAGAACTGATAACTGGGGGAAAAAACGCCTCGCGCCGGCCGTAACAGCTGGCTCAGAAGGAAAATGGCGGTGCTCCACAATCCGAAGAAAATAGCTGCGTAAATCAGCAGTCGCCAGCCCGCGCGCAGGCCCGTCTTGTTCCAGAACACTCTGCCAGAAAGTGCGTTTACCGAGATATTGAGATCTTTATGTGCCTCAGGCGGCCTGCCGGAGGATTCGTCGTCCATTTTTCGCTCCAATAAAACCTCTTCCCCTCATTTCACTCACGGCTGCTCGCCTCAGAGGGCCAAAGCCACGGGCGCCTGCTGGCACCAACGACGCGCAACGGTCTAAGATGTAGCTGCCCCTCCGAATACCGATTCAAAGTAGCACAGAGCCGCGTAGCAATTCGAGCCACTCTCAGCACACACAATCGCACGCAAGCCCGGCGCTAAGAAACTATTGATTTGGAAAAGAAAGCCAGTGACAGTCCTTAACTGCCCTGTTATATTTAACCGGTTAAAAGTGAAACTGCACGGCAGTTTCTTCGCTAACCGGTTTGCGGGGGTATACACTGTGCCGGATTCTTCTCGATCCCCAAATCTTATCGGTGGCCGCCTTTCCATCGATTTCGCCAACGAACTAGGCCCCTCCGCTGATTTTTCCTGGGAAGATCTCCTCCGCTTTCTCTTGGTTACACGTATCATTTCCTCGGAGCGCAGCGCCCAATTGCTCGCTCTACCCCAAAACGATCCGCAAAGCGCCGGCGCACTCCTCGGCAAAGCCCAGCGGCTGTATACGTCCCTGCATGAAACTTTCGGCGCGCTGCTCCGCAAGGAAGCCATTCTCCGTGACTGGGTCGAGTCCATCAACGAAGTTTTGCGCATCACCGAAGGACACGATGAACTTCTCCAGCAAAACGGTGCGTGGGGCCTGGAATTCGTAGCCCGCGAAGGCGGTCTGGAATGGCTGCTTGCAGCTATCGCGCGTTCCGCCGCGGAAATCGTCGCCGAAGGCCCAAGCGCACGCCTTCGCGTCTGCTCCAACCCTTCTTGCGGACTGTTTTTTTATGATACCTCGCGCACTCGCCGCCGGCGTTGGTGCTCCATGTCCCGTTGCGGCAATCGCCATAAAGTCGCAATCTTCTCTCGTCGCCATTCCCAGGCGCGGCGGCCACACTGACCCTCCAGCGGCCCTCCTCCCCGAGCGGCTACTTTACATACTTAGGCGATTCGCCTTTCGACCATGGATCATAGCTGTACGCGAACACCAAACGATCCGCCAGCGGTGGATGCGAGTAAAGCCAAAAGGCGATGAATTCAGGCGGATTCGGGTCCGCCAGGTCCACCTCTCCCAATACCTGAAACGATTGCGCCGCCACCTCGGAAGAATCCGGGACAATTCCGTGAATCACCTCCAGTCCGTAGACATCGGCGGCATGTTCCTGCATCCGCGAGAATCCATTGATGATCGGCGAAGCTAAAAACATCCCTGTCTCCAGCAAAAGCAGAAGCACGGCAAGGGAAGCCCAGTCTTCGGGTCCGTAGATTCTCCAGTCGCCGCTCCAGTGTCCGAGCGCCCAATGCAGCGCGCGAAACAGCGCATAAAACCCGACCAGCAAGAGAGCTGCGGCAAACAAAAACCCTTTCCAAACGTGTCCCAGAACGTAGTGTCCCAGCTCATGCCCGACAATGAAGAGCGTTTCGTTGGTGGTGGCCTTCTGAATCGTGGTGTCCCAGATCACGACACGCTTTGACGCTCCCAGCCCGGTCACATACGCATTGATATCGTTCGTTTTCTCGCTTGCCTTCATCAAAAACATGCGGTTCGCCGGTATCGGCGCGCCTGCGTGTTCCGTCAGTTTTTCTATGGCCGTCACCAAATCCGGGTGCGAAGCCTCCAGCGGCTCGAACTGGTTGAACAGCGGATCGATAAACCACGGGCTAATAAAAACAAAGAACAGCAATACCGGCAGAGCCGCAAACCAGAAATGCAGCCACCACCGCCGCGGGCTCCTGCGCAGGACCGCCGAAAAAATCAGCGCAAAAATCAGCGCGAACCCCACCATCAACAATTGTTCTTTGCTCCAATCCAAGAACCACGAGCCCCAGTCTTGCACCGAGACTTCATAGCGGCGCGAGAGGACGTGTCCATAGATGCGCAGCGGCAGGGCAATCACATTCAGGGTCAACACCAGCAGCGGCACGAAAACTAGAGCTTGCATCCACCTCTTGTCGCTCACGTTTTCCGCCCAATCGCGAAATCTCGCGGCGATTCCAATCCGCAAGAGGATTACCAGCGCGAGCAGGGAAAGAGCCACCGAAACAAAATACAAAGCGTAGGACGCGCGCGAATAGCTAACCGCTTTTTCATAGCGGTCCTGCGAAAGCGTGTATTCTGCGGTTTTTGTTTGCCGCGGAGTTGCCGATTGCGCGGACCTTGTTTCAGTAGGAACCGGAGGCGCGGGCAAAGCTTGCCGGGAAAGTGGCGGCTCACTCGCCATAGATGTCGCTGGTAGAGCCCCTCGAGCCCCCGTCAAAAGAAACAGGCTCACGCAAAGCAGCATGCCGAAACGGTGAAAACAAACGCACCGCGCCATTCCGACCTCCTCGCAAACCGCCAACTGACTCGCGCGTGCTTTTCCCACCACGGTTGCACGCCGCGGGAGTATGCCGCACGAAGCGCGTGTGCGCAAGACTCGATCTCGGCGATTAAGGATTGCTCCTGGCCGCGTCGAATCGCCACAAAAGGCCGGGGATTTCTAGGGCGAACCCGGCGTTACGGTCCGATGCGCCGTCTTCAGGCAATAATTCCGCACCGATCCCGCCGTAGCCAGTCCGATGTGTACGAACGACGTCCAGCGTTCCAGCTTGTGATGCCCGTACCGATGAAACAAATACGCCGCCCCTATGGAAACTCCGGTCGCCGACGCTTCAATCGCTGCGAACGCCGCATGATTGGCGACCGCATCATTCGTCAGAAATATTTCCTGCCTGCCGCGGCGCCGCATATTCAGCGTGGAAAAATAATCGAGCGTGCGTGCCGCTCCGACTCCCGCGAATAACCAGTCGTTCTCCTTATCCCAAAACCGATGTACTTTCTCCGGGACGCCATTTTTCTGTTTTCCTGAAATGCTCGGCGCAGCCGCAACAGGCGCGTCTGGCTTCGGCGCCGGCTGCACTTGTGCAAGCAGGACGGGCGCACAGCTCGCCAAGCAGCTTGCAGCGAAGAGGCCCAGCCTAATACCGGGAAGTCTTTCACTTCTTTTCATCGTCCGCCTTGCTGGGCCTGTTTTTACTTCAGTTCCCGGATGAGTATAATCGCGATGTCGCCATCTGCGGCAACCAAGCAAAGGAGTTCGGCAATGCATCGTCGCCTTTTCCCGTTCCTTTGCATTCTTGGTGTTCTCGCCGTCCTCACATCCCTTGCTGAACCGGCGCGCACCACAACAGCCGTCTCGCCCCCGGAAGCAGTCACGCGCTCCTTCGAATTCACCTATCAAGTTCATTTTCCCGCAACCGAGAATCCCGCAGGCCCCGTCCGGCTTTGGATTCCGCTGCCGCAGCCCGATGGCTACCAGGACTTGAGCTCCCTGCACATCGACAGCTCTGTTGCACATTCCGAAAGCCGCGACCCGGAGTATAACGACTCCTTCGCCGTCTTCAAGCCCACCGTCCAGCAAGCCGCGGCTGGCTTTGATGTAACTCTCTGCTTCACCGCTACTCGCCACGAGCACAAAGTCGCCCTCGATGGCGCGTCGAAAAGTGTCTCCGTTAGCTCCTCGTCGGATCCCATGCTTCACCGTTATCTCCAGCCGGACAAGCTCGTTCCTCTGGACGGCGTGATCTCCGAACTCGCCAAAGAGCACACTGCCGGCGACATCACTCAACTTGAAAAAGCCCGTCACATCTACGAGTACGTTGTTTCCACCATGCGCTATGACAAATCCGGCCATGGCTGGGGACGCGGCGACGCTGTCTGGGCTTGCACCTCCAAGCGCGGAAACTGCACCGATTTCCATTCACTCTTCATCGGCATGATGCGCTCTTCTGGCATTCCTGCGCGTTTCGAAATTGGCTTCCCACTTCCCGAAGGCAAAACCGAAGGGGACATCGCCGGTTACCACTGCTGGGCCGAGTTTTATCTCGTTGGGGTCGGTTGGGTGCCCGTGGATGCCTCGGAAGCGTGGCAGTTTCCGGCCAAGCACGATTATTTCTTCGGAGCCCACGACGTCAACCGCGTTTTCTTTACCTACGGCCGCGACATCCACCTTTCGGCCGACCAAAAGGGCGATCCCCTCAACTATTTCATCTATCCCTATGCCGAAGTGAACGGTCAGCCCGTCAAGAACATGCAAACTCACTTTTCTTTCCGCGACGTGGCTACAACACAGCAGGCAGCCGCCCGCTAGCCTCCGGCTTCGGTGTCGGCCCAGTCATTCGGACTGGCTCCGCGCCTCTTCCCACAGCTATCCTTTCTGCGAGTTGCCGCATTCGCAGCACTCCGGTCCGCCGCAATTGTCGCCTGCCCTTGGCAGAGGTATGCTTAAATTTGAGCCAGCCCATAGCCCAAGAGGTATAAGACCATGTCACACGCCAACTCTTTGCGCTTGTCCCTTGTTGTCCTGGCTGCTGCCGCCGTCCTTCCTTTGGCCGCACGCGCTAAATCGCAAGACTCGCAAACTCAATCTGTGGCCGAAGCCGCGCGCCGCGCTCGCGAGCAAAAAAAAGCTGCTGCGAAACCTATACCGGTCATCACCAATGACACCCTAAGGCCAGCCTCCCCCGCGCAGGCCGCCAACACACCCGCCCCGGCGCAATCCTCCGAAGCCGCTCCGGCTTCTTCATCTGCGCCCGCAGCGCGAGCCGCTGCGGATTCTTCCAATGGCCCGTCGGGCCACAACGCCTCAGCTCCTCCTGGCGGGACTGCTCCAGCCGCAAATGCCGACGAAATGGCAAAAGCCTCCGCCGAACTGGCCAGCTTGAAGCAACAATTAGCCGATGTGCAAAAGGACGTAGATCTTCTCCAGCGCGAGCTCGCGTTGGATCAAGATAACGTCTACTCGAATCCCAATTACACGGACAATCCCACAGGAAAGGCCAAGCTCGATGACCTCAAGCAGCAGATCGCGGACAAGCAGGAGGCCGTCGATGCCCTCAAAACACGCATCGCCGCCCTCCAGGATTCGCTGGGCAGCGCAACTCCGGCAACACCGACGACACCACCTCCGGCACCACCAACCCCTCCTCAATCCTAATCTTTCGACGACCTGCCCCCAGCCAGCCTGCCGCAAGCGGTAGTCCTGCACGCCGTCTCCGGCTCGGCGTCGTTTTATGCCCCTACGGAGACGCATTCCCCGAAAATCCACAAACCACCCAAGGCAGACTCGCGGATCCTCGCGCCAGTCGCCAGTCACGAACCCGCAGTCACCGCTTTGCCCGCAACCATACCACAATCCCTTGTAGTCTTTTCTCTTGACACCACAGGCGCAGAACGGCAGAATCCGCTCAACAATTCGGTTTGGCCCGCCCAAGGGAGCTTCTGCCACGCGCTTTTCTCGGCGTGCGCGCAGAGCTGGCTGGCCGCTGAGGGAGCGCGCATGCAGTATCTGCCCGGTTTCACCGTGCAATGCATCAATCCGTTGTGCGAAGCCCGCGGTCATTGGCTCCGCGCCGATGCCACCGGCCCCATCTCCGATGACGGCCGCTGCCCCTGCTGTGGCGACTTTCTCCGCAATGTTCCCCCGCCGCTCAGCCCGCGCTTCCGAATGCGTCCGCGTCCGCTCACCGCGCGCCCACCCCTCCGCCCGCGCCCCCGCTGATCAGCCCCGAATTTGCCTTTTTCCTTGACAAAAAGTTACTCCTCGCCTATAGTACGGGCTGGGTAACACTGTGACTTTGATCCGGTAGCGCCAGCATCCTTGCTGGCGTTTTTTGCTTTCTGGAGCCTGCTACTCGGCTTAAGTCCCCCATTTGCAATACTTACGAAATGAGGTGCATTCTGCACAATTTTAGTGCAACGCAAGTTATTTAGAATCAACACTTGCAAATGTGCATCAAAACAAATGACTTTATCTATCTTTAGAATCAACACTTATGCAAAACAGGGGGGAGGGGGTAGCACGCCAAGCAAGAACAAAAGCTGAAGGGGTAAGTAGCGCCCTCCGGCTTCTGTCGCTTCTTCTGGCTTACTGCCTAGCCCTCGACGAGGCCCTCTTCGAGTATCTCCTCGTCGCTAAGCCACAGGTCGGGGATATTGGCTGAGCCGAGCCGAAGAATGTCTTCCAGCGCACCGCGGACCTCTTTCAGTCCGAAATTCACGCCGATCCGCTCGAGCAGTTCTATGAGGGATTGCGCCCCTTCTGCCAGTGCCGGTTTCGGCTGGGCGCCAACACTCTCAAGGCGGTGATACGTAACGACATAAATGGCGCTTGGTCCCACGCCATGCCGCACGATGTGCAAAAATCCGTGCGTCGTCGGCTTTTCCGGAGCCAGCCTCGCAGCCAGCCCTGAACCGGAAGAGAGAGAACTCATCGTCTCGTGTCCCTCGGCTTTGCCAATGGCGTCAACTGCACCCGCTCGTGCTGCCGCAGTTCTCGCACTTGTAGCAGGCCCCGTTCGGCACCATCAGCATTCCGCACTCGGAGCAAGTTGGCGCGCCCTCATGCGCGTCACGCAGTTTCGTCGGCTCCGGAGCCCAGGTTGTCCCCGTGAATGGCAGCACCGCGGGGGACACCACGGCGATAGGAGCGGTCGCGGGCGTTGCGCCGCCACTCTCGCCGTTCAGCTTCAGGTAGTCGGACGAAATGAATCGTCCGCCGAGCCACCGCGCCAGATAATCCAGCACCGAAGAAACAAAGCGAATATTCGGGTTCGCCGTGATACCTGACGGCTCAAACCGCGTATTCACCAGCTTGTCCACGAACACTTTAAGGGGGACGCCGTATTGCAAGCCGAGCGACACGGTCAGCGCCAAGCCGTCCATCACGCCGGACAGTGTCGAGCCTTCTTTCGACATCTTGATGAAGATTTCGCCGGGCCGGCCGTCTGGATACATGCCCACGGTGATGTAGCCTTCATTCACTCCCACGCTGAATTTATGTGTTATCGAAGCGCGCTCGACCGGCATCTTTTCACGCACGGCGCGAGCGAAAAGTTCGCGCTGCATCGGCTCGGTTCCTGCAGGCGCGACGGACTCCGCTTTCTTTTCTTCCTTCGATCCGCCGGCATTGAGCGGCTGCGAGCGCTTCGAGTTGTCCCGGTAAATGGCCACGGACTTCAGCCCCAGATTCCAGGACTCGATGTACGCATTGCTGATGTCTTCGATCGTCGATTCCTCGGGCATGTTGATGGTCTTCGAGATCGCACCGGAAAGGAACGGCTGCGCCGCCGCCATCATTTTTACGTGTCCAGTCCACGCGATGGATCGGCCGCCTCCCAGGGGAGCCAGCGAGCAATCGAATACCGGCAAATCCTCCGCCCTGAGGTGCGGCGCGCCCTCGATTTTTCCTTGTTTGTCGATGTAAGAAACGATTTCGCTGGTTTGCTCCGGCGAATAGTGCAGCCTCATCAGCGCTTGCGGCACCGTGTTGTTCACGATCTTGATCAATCCGCCGCCCACCAGCTTCTTGTGCTTCACCAGCGCCAGGTCCGGCTCGATTCCCGTGGTGTCGCAATCCATCATGAAGCCGATCGTGCCCGTCGGCGCCAGCACGGTTACCTGGGAATTCTTGTAGCCGAACTTTTCGCCATGCTGCAGCGCGGTGTCCCACGATTCCTGCGCCGCCATGAACAATTCCGTCTGCACGTGCTCCGGCTTGATTCCGCGCATCGCGTCGCGGTGCATGCGGATCACGTCCAGCATCGGCTCGCGGTTCACTTCATAGCCGGGGAACGCGCCCATGTTCTCTGAAATGCGCGAGGACTGCGCATACGCTTCGCCGCACATCAGCGCGGTAATAGCTCCCGCCATGTCGCGGCCTTCGTCGGAGTCATAAGGCAAGGCGAGCGACATCAGCAGCGCACCGAGATTGGCGTAGCCCAGGCCCAGCGGACGGAAGTTATGCGAATTCTCCGCGATTCTCGGAGTCGGGTAGCTGGCGTTGTCCACCAGAATTTCCTGCGCCGTGATGGTCACGTCCACGGCATGCTTGAACGCGGTCACGTCGAACTGCCCGTTGGACCCGAGAAACTTCATCAGGTTCAGCGAAGCGAGGTTGCACGCCGTGTCGTCCAGGAACATGTACTCCGAGCAGGGATTCGAGGCGTTGATGCGCGCCGTGTTTTTCGAGGTGTGCCAGCGGTTGATGGTCGTGTCGTACTGCATCCCCGGATCGCCGCAATGCCACGTCGAATCGGAGATCTTCAACATCAAATCGCGCGCGCGCATTTTTTCCGCGGGCTGGCCATCGGTAACGTTCTTCGTCCACCAATCCTTGTCTTCCACCACGGCGCGCATGAAGTCATCCGTCACGCGTACGGAATGGTTGGCATTCTGGAAGAAAATCGAAGCGTAGGCGTCTCCGTCGATCCCCGAGTCATAGCCCTGTTCGATGAGGACATGAGCCTTGCGCTCTTCCTTCATTTTGCATTCGATGAATTCGACGATGTCCGGGTGATCGATATTGAGAATGACCATCTTTGCCGCGCGCCGCGTTTTGCCGCCACTCTTGATTACCCCCGCGAACGCGTCGAAGCCTTTCATGAAGCTCACCGGCCCGGACGCAATGCCGCCGCCAGAGAGAGTTTCCTTGCTGCCGCGCAGCGAAGAGAAATTGGTGCCTGTTCCCGAGCCCCACTTGAACAGCATTCCCTCGGTGCGTGTCAGGCCCATGATCGATTCCATGTTGTCTTGCACGGAATTGATAAAGCACGCGGAGCATTGCGGCTTTGGCTGCACGCCTACGTTGAACCACACGGGCGAATTGAAGGCCATCTTTTGTTCGACAAGCAAGTGGGTCAGCTCGTCGCGAAATGCGTCGCGCGAGGCCTCGCAGTCGAAGTAGCCGCCTTCCTGGCCCCAGCGCACAATCGTGTTCACCACGCGGGTGATCAGTTGCCGCACCGAGCCTTCGCGCTCTTTCGTTCCCGGCTTGCCGTGAAAATACTTGCTGGTGACGATGTTCGTGGCCGTCTGCGACCAGCTTTTCGGCACTTCGACGTCTTCCTGGCGGAAAATCGTCACGCCCTTTTCGTTTCCGATCAGGGCAGTGCGCTTTTCCCATTCCACGGCGTCGAACGGAGAGAACTTTCCATCGGTAAAATACCGTTCAAATGGGAGGCCTTTGCGCGCTCCCGCTCCCGAATTTTCCGGATTCCTATCCGTGATCGGGGAATTCCCAGTCAGTGCTTGTTTCACCGTAGCCATCCCGTTCCTCCGCTGCCTAGGGCTCCCATTCTTCGCGGGGAACCCTTCAATTTTACTCCACTGCGTCCCGCAGGGTTCTGGGTTAACCCTGAAGGTAAATCCAAGTGTCCGTGCGCCGGACCAGAGAAAAAGGCGGCCGCTGAGCAGCCGACCTTTCCATCGACCGCCTCGCGGTCACATTCAAAAGCCGCTATAAAACGCCAATGCTCTGCCGCCGGCTGGTGCGTCTCACACAGCCTCACAGCAAGTCCCGCGCCTGAAATGCGGGCGCGGAGCAGCTACTTCGCGCTCGATTTTTTTGTTTAGTACCCGGGCTGGCCTCGTGGAGTCATTACGGACCAATTGCAAATCCTCGACTAGGCCCGCCTGGCGCTTCCACGTCCCCCGAATCTGGAATCGCAGTATCAACGTCCGCGAATTTCCTGTCAAGAGAAAAACGCAAAATGTGGTTGACGTTTTGGTACCACGTCTATTTGTAGTGGTGCGCTTTCTGAGCAACTGGTCCACTCGCCACGGCTGTGGCGCGCTTGCATCGCGCGCCACACGGGCCGCATCTAACTCCTCATGAAGCGCGCGCTCCTCATTCTTTCGCTTGCTCTTCTTTCCGCTCTTCCCGTGGGTCTCTCCGCGCAGACGCAAGCGAAAGCATCCCCTCCGTCTGTCATGCACTCCGCGTACGGCGAAAAGCTGCGGATCGCGGGCATCCCTAATTATGGAAAAATCAACGATCACTTGTATCGCGGCGCACAGCCCAGAGAACCGGGATTGCTCGAACTGAAAAAATTAGGCATCACCACGATTGTCGACCTCCGCGACGAAGACCCTGCAAAAAGTGAATGGGAAGAAAAAAGAGCGGAATCTCTGGGGATTCGCTTCGTTCACCTCCCGGTCGGTGGCTGGACGCCGCCCACAAACGCCCAGATCGTAGAGTTTCTCTCCATTTTTCGCGACCGCCCCGAGGATAAAGTCTTCGTGCATTGCCACTACGGCGAAGACCGCACGGGCGTCTTTATCGCTAGCTACCGCATGGCCTTTGAGAAGTTGCCGCCAGATCAAGCTTTGAAGGAAATGTACTATTTCGGATTCAACGGTTTCTGGCATCCCTCGATGGCGGCTTTCGTGCGGGATTTTCCTGCGCGCCTGACCGCTGCTCCGGCTCTTGCTGCGTTCAAAAACAACCAGTGACCCTGGACTTTTGTGCTCCATCCCGCCGAGCGACAGTACTCATAACGCTTGCGTCTCTATCGAAGGAAGATCTTTCGCGAACCTCCTCTGCAGGCGACATGATGCCTTGCCAGGCCCGGAAATCGCGGCCTGCATGCAGGCACCTTCCAGCTCTACAAATTAGAGCCTTCTTATTTGGGACTTTCGCTCTAGTACTTCCGTACTCTTCTCAATAGCACGCTTGCTTCATTTAATGAAACAACCCCCTTCGGTATTCTATCCACAGTTTGGCAGGAGCAGTCTGAGGGAAAGGCCACCATGCAAGTAGGCCGCTATCAAGTTATCGATGTCATCGGCGCCGGCGCGAACAGCAAGGTCGTGCGCGCGCACGATCCGATGATCGGGCGAATCGTCGCCATCAAGCTTTTTTCTCCCGCGCTAGCACAGGGCGCAGGGCGCGACCGGTTCCTGCAAGAAGCGCGCGTGGTCGGCCAGCTTTCGCATCCTTGCGTCGTCACGCTGCACGATATGGGCATCGACGAACCGACGAAAACGCCTTATCTGGTGATGGAATTCCTGGAAGGACAGCCGCTAGACAAGATTCTCAGCAAGGGCAGCGTTCCGCTTCCTCGCGCTTGCGCGTGGACTGGAGAGATCTCCTCGGCTCTGAATGCAGCTCACAGGAGAGGCGTGATTCACGGCGACATCAAGCCCGCGAATATTTTGATTCTGGATGATGGGCGCGTGAAACTGACCGACTTCGGCATGGCGCGCCTCGCCAGTCACGACAAGAAGGACACGCCGCTGCTCGGCACGCCCGCCTATTGGTGCCCCGAACAGATTTTGGGCCGTCCGCAGGACGCGCGCTCCGACATTTTCTCTCTCGGCGTGGTGCTGTATGAGTTGGTTACAGGGAAGCGCCCCTTCGATTCCGATTCGCTGCAGGGAATTTGCACGCGGGTTCTTTCTTCCAAGCCGCTTCCAGTTTCTCAGGTGAATCCTTCGGTTCCGACGGCATTCGACGCGATTGTTGCCAAGACCCTGGAAAAAGATCCTGCGCATCGTTATCAGTCCCTGGATCTTCTGGCTGCCGAATTGTATCCGTTGGCCCGCCGCAAGGCCGCGGTGCCCGTGCAAACACAGCACGCTAGTTTTCGTGAGCGTGCCACTCGCCTGTTGCGATCCGCATGAGCCCCACTCTTCAGACTGGCCGCTATGAAATCATTGAGACTCTCGGTTGCGGTGCGACTAGCCGAGTGGACAAGGCGCGCGATAACCTGATTGGCCGGACTGTCGCGCTAAAATCCTTTCTTCAAGGTTTCGGCAAGAACAGCGAGCAGCAATTTCTTCGCGAAGCGCAAACCATCGGACGTCTCTCCCATAGTTCCATCGCCCAGCTTTACGACGTCAATACCGATGCCGGTGGTGCGGCTTTTCTCGTGATGGAATTCGTTTCAGGAAAAAACCTCGAGCAATTGCTGGCGCAATCTCCGATCCCGTTTGCGACCGCGGCGGTGTGGGCCGCTGATCTGGGTTCCGCGCTAGCGTACGCGCACCGGGCGGGGATCATTCACAGCGACGTCAAGCCCAGTAACATTCGCATCACGGAAGATGGCAAAGTGAAGCTGGTGGATTTCGGCGTCGCTCGATTTGCCTCGCAAGTCTCCGGCTCCGACCGCGTGCTGGGCACGCCCGCTTATCTTTCCCCGGAACAAATTGAAGGAAAAAAGCAGGATGGACGCTCCGATCTCTTTTCTCTGGGAATCGTGCTGTACGAGATGATCACGGGCGTGCGTCCTTTCACCGGAGATTCCCTGGGAGATGTCTGCGCGCAGATTTTGACCGCGGATCCCGTTCCGCCGTCCAAGCGCAATCCTGCCCTGCCTGCGGCGTTGGACCGAATCATCGCACGGTGTCTCGCCAAGAACCCGGATGACCGCTACCAGTCTGGCAACGAGCTGGCGCGCGCGCTTTATCTGGTCGCTCGATGCGGGACTCAGCTTATTTCGCAGCCCAAACGCACTTACTGGTTCTTGCGCCCGGCCCATCCACGCGATCTACTGGCTATCGCGTCGGTGGTTTTACTGGCCGCCAGCGCAACGATGGCCACGGGTTCACTGCGAGAATGGCTGCAAACCCGGCCGTCGCCGGCCGTCGGCGCTGTCCGCGCAAAATCATCAGAAGACTTTGCGTTTGCGAAGCACGCGCGGATACCCGCAACTCCGCAAGTTGCTGCGGCATCCGAAAACGTTCCGCCGAAATCGGTTCCTAAATCCTCAGCCAAGAGGCGCGTGGCCACAACAAAAGCGCAGCAAGAGGGCGAGGTTCCTACTTCCGCCCCACTTCCGGATCGGTCTCCGCTTCAACAATAAGTCTGATTTTTTGTAGGAATTGAAGACGTTCGATTCTTTCGAAGAAAACCTGGCGTCGTGAGGCTATTCGTAGCGGAGCGCTTCGACCGGATCGAGTTTGGCGGCCTTCATCGCCGGCCAAACGCCAAAGATCAAGCCGATGCTCACGCTGACAATGATGCCCGTCGCCGCGGCCCATATCGGCACGCTCCCCGGCCATTTCAATCCCAGGCGCACGAGAATCACCAAGCCATTCACAAGTACGAGGGCGATCACGCCACCGGAACCCGTAAGCGTCATGGCTTCGAGCAGAAATTGCCAGGTAATATCGCCGCTCTTGGCGCCGATGGCCTTGCGAATGCCGATCTCGCGCGTGCGCTCTGTCACGCTGACCAGCATAATGTTCATCACGCCCACGCCGCCAATTAGCAGACCGATTCCGCTCAAGACGACAGTGGCGAGCGCCACCATGCCCAGGATGCTATGGAACTGCTCGATCTCCTGCTGCGAGGTATTGATCGAAAAGTTGTTTTGCGCGCTGTAAGGCACGTTGCGCCGGCGCCGCAACACTTCGGTTGCTTGGTCCACGGCCTGATCGAGCTGGTTCGGATACGCTTGGAAGCGGATCTGATTTTCGTAAGCGCCGGGATAAATCTTGCGGAACGTGTTGTAGGGAATCAGGACACGCTTGTCTTCGTCGTCCATTCCGAACATGCCTTTGGGCTTTTCAACGACGCCAATCACGCGGAACGGTGAGCCATCGATCATCACGTCTTTTCCGATCGGCGAGCCCAGCGGAAAGAGCACTGGCGCGGCGTTCTCCCCCAGCATCACAACCTTTTCGCGATGCAGATCATCCCCTTCACTGATAAACCTCCCCTCGAGCGTCGAGGCGTTGGCATAGACTTGTCCGAAATTCGGCTGCACGCCGCGAAAATCGACGGAGGTGACTTCACCGTACTTCGTCCGCACCGTGTGGTCTTGCTCCCACCAGGTCAGGAATACCGTAACGTCCTTGACCGCGGGGCAGCGCTCCTTGATGGCCTCCGCATCTTCAAGCGTGAGAGGTTTGCGTTCACGTTCTTCCTTGGGGCGGCGGCCATTGTGCGGGCCTTGATCGAAGCGCGAGATAAACGCAGTATCCGCGCCGAATTGCTTGATGTTGTCCTCGACTTGCGCATTGAAGCCGGTAATCAGAGCGGCCACGAGCATGATCACGCTTACGCCCAGCACCACTCCAAAGACTGTCAGAACACTGCGCAATTTGTGCGCACGGAGCGTGTCCATCGCCTGCTTCAAATTTTCGCCGTATTGTTGCGCCATGTTTGCTTTGTGTGACACCGCACTGCGGCGTCAGCGCTCCTCAGCCTTCTGCCCTCAGAGCTTCGATGGGATCGAGCTTTGCCGCGCGCATCGCTGGATAAATTCCGAAGAAGAGGCCCACTGCAGTGGAAACGGAGAGCGAGAGAATTACCGCGCTCATGGGGGTGCGCATGGGGATCGATGTGGCGGCGCGGGCCGCCGCAACCACCGCGTACGCCAGGATGATTCCGATTAGTCCACCTGCGGCGGCCAGCACTGCCGACTCCGTCACAAATTGCAGGAGGATGTGTTTCTTCCTTGCGCCGAGAGAGCGCCGCAAACCAATCTCTCGAGTGCGTTCAGTGACGCTGGCGAGCATGATATTCATGATGACGATTCCGCCCACGACGAGAAACACGGCCGTGAGGCCGACCGCGACCATGAAGATGTTTCCCGTCAGCGATTTCCAAAGACCCATGATGGAATCCGACCCGATGATTCCGAAGCTGTCCGGCGAATTCCAGGACTCATGGCGCCAGGCGCGCAAGAGCATGCGCGCTTCATCTTCCGAGCTGGCCATCATTTCCGCGTTCCCTGCTTGCAGGAAAAGCGTCAGGGAATCTCGCTGCGTGCCCCACTCCTTGACGTAAGTGCCGAGAGGAATAAACATGAAGCGGTCCTGCGATTGTCCGAACGCGCTTCCGATGACCTGGGATACGCCGACCACTTGATAGCTATGCGAGCCTGCGCGGATGGTTTTCCCGATGGGGTCCACGTTGTAAAAGAATTTTGTCGCCAAATCCGCGCCGATAAAGCACACAGGAGAGTGATGCGAATCATCCGCTTCCGTGAGCAGCCTGCCCGCAGCCACATTGAAACTGCGGACTTCGGAATAGTTGGCAGTGACTCCATCAACGTTCACATCTTCCAGGAGTTCGTTCCCGGAGCGCACATCGGAAGACGTACCGAGCACGGCGGCGATCTGGCTGGTGGTGCGCATATTTTGCTTCAAGGCGAGGTACTCTGCCATGGTGATGAGCGGCCGCTTCTGTGCCTTCACCCATTCGTCGTTGCTTGTGATGATGCCGAAGCGGTTTAGAACGTAGACGTTGGCGCCGAGGTTGGCGATTTTGTCGGCGACGTAGAAATTGAGGCCTGCCACGACGCTCATGACTGCCACCAGCGTCGTCACCGCCAGAATGACGCCCAGCAACGTCAAGAAACTGCGCAACTTATGGGCGCGCAGAGCATCGAGAGAGAGCTTCAGCGTCTCCATCATGGTGATGGCCGCGCTGCGGAATCTGCCCGCCGTCAACGGCATTTTGTGCGTTTGCGGGATGACGCGCCCGAAGCCGCCAACACCTTCAATAGGAGCTACGCCCAAACAGACCTCCGCATGCTATAGGTAATACGGGAATAAGGGTCAATTCGTTCCCACTTATATAGACGTTGAAAGCTGCTCTTTGCTTTCAAAGATTATGAGTACAAGCTGTGCCCTAAGTTCATTCTAATAGGTTTCCGGACGTCGGGTCTGAACCTTGAAGGAACGTGGTGCGGCGAGGGCCACCGCCAGGACACCGATGGAGGCAGTTTTACGTTTGTTTTCTTAGACTTGCAGGTCTTAGTTGGCGAGCAGCGTTGCAGGATTGGAAGCAACAATTGTCCCGGCACAAGAATCAGAACTAAGATATGTGTTGGCGGCCGTTTTGCCGCCTGCGACCATGCGCGCGCGATCACTTATTCTCGCTGCCGGACTACTCCCGGCTTTGGCAACCACCTCAGTGGCTCAAGACTCTGCTACCCCTCCGCCGCCCCGAACGGAAGCTGAAAAGACCGCTCTTCTTGATCGAGTGGTGGCCAACGAGAAGAAGAGCGACGAAGCGATGAACTTGTATGAGCGCGTCGAGCGCGTGGAAACGCGCAAAAAGGCCGGTGATCCCCCTTCCTTCGAGATTCGGGTTTCCCGAGTGGTTCCGGCGGGCACCGGGGTGGACCATATCCCGATTGGTCCGGACGGCAAACCGGCAGACCCTGACGCGTACCACGAGGAACTCCTGAAGCTGGAGCGCGCCCTCTCCTGGGCTTCGGACGATGGCCATGCCCAGCAGGACGCCTACGAGAAAATCGCAAGAAAACAAAAGGAGCGTGACGAGATAATCGACGCCACGCGGACCGCTTTCCTCTATACGTTCATTTCCACAGAAACCCGGGCAGGCCGCGTCCTTTACAAGTACAGCATGGCGCCAAATCCGGCGTACAAGCCCACTTCTCGAACCACGGCTGTCTTAGCCAAGGTTCACGGCTTTGTGTGGATTGATCCGGTGGCAGGCCAGATCGCACGAGTCGAGGGCGAAATTACGGAGGATATCAGTATTGGTTTGGTGCTCGCCAAGGTTTACAAGGGCAGCCGCTTCCTGCAGGAACGCTATGAAATCCAGCCGGGCGTCTGGATGCCATCGTTTTCGCAGTACGACTTCGACGGCCGAAAATTCTTCAGCACTATCTCCATTCACGAGCGCACTTTCTACACTCAGTTCCATCGCATCGGCCCCCCAAAGGAAGCCCTCGCGGAGATTCGTGCCGAATTGGGCAAGCCTGGAGCCGCCGTTTCAGACCCCTGAAACTTTGTGCTGTATTCTGGGTTTAAGGTACTAGAACTAGTCTCAGCCCTCCAAGAATTGGAGGCTTTCTGACCCGCTCTTTCATTCATTGGGGTGTGCTCGCCCTCTGCTTGGTTGTGACCGGCTCGACCAGTTATGCGCAAAGCCCTGCTCCGTCGCCTTCTCAGAGCTCAAGTGCAACACCTGCTGCGGCACCATCACAGCCACAAGCCGCTTGTCCAGCGGCACCGGCCGACGCTAAGAAGGCCAAGAAAGTTTGGACGAACGACGACGTTAACAGTTTGAGCGGCCCCGTTTCGGTGGTAGGAAACTCGAAAGGCCTGGTCCAACGGGGCTCGGGCGCAAAAGCGGACCCGCAGTACGTCTCGAATGTGCGCAAGCAACTCGAAAAGCTAAAGTCGCAATTGGATGACGTTGAAAAGCAGCTTGCGGATCTCAGGGACTTTAGCGGGGGAAAGTCTGCTTCCACTTCCGGAAGCTACCAGCTTAATAAGGGGTACAACCGCGTGCCCGTAGACCAGCAAATCACGAACCTGGAAGCCAAGAAGAATCAGCTGGAAGGAAAGATAGATGCGCTCCTGGATGAAGCGCGGAAGAAGGGTGTGCGGCCCGGCGACCTTCGTTGACCGCGAATGTGTTCTTGGATGGAACCCGGATAGCTCCGCTAATCTCTTCGACAAGCGTTCCGCGCCGCTGTAAAATTCGTAGCGCCCGGCGGATGCGGGTACGTATGAAACAGCTTTGGAACGACTCTCGAGTATTCCACCTGTTCCTGATTGCGATTATTGCGGGGTGGCTTGCGCCATTCGCTTCGAATGCTCGAGGAGGTCAAGACACCGCTTTCGATCTTGCGGGGAATCCCGCGGATCCGCTGAAGACGTCCGCTGGGAAAGTGGTGGTTTTGGTTTTTGTGCGGACGGATTGCCCGATTTCGAATCGCTATGCGCCGACGATCCAGCGGCTAAGTGCGGCGCACGAGGCTAACGCGGCGTTCTGGCTGGTTTACCCGAGCAAGGCGGAGTCCGCGGAAGTCATCCGCAAGCGCGACCGGGAGTATGGCTACAAAATTCCGGCGCTGCGCGATCCGCAACAGGTACTTGTGAAAAAAAGCCAGGCACAGATCACGCCGGAGGTCGCGGTGTTCGACGCAAACCGGCATCTGGTCTATCATGGCCGCATCGACAATCTTTACGAGGATGTTGGCCGAGCCCGCACGGTGGCCACCACACACGAGTTGGAGGACGCAATTGAGGCAGCGCTCGGCGGCAAGAGCCTGGCTGCGGGCACGGTTCATGCCGTGGGATGCTACATTTCGGACCTGGAATGAAAGTCGGGTTGCGAACCCTCTCTGGATTCTTCACTCTTCTCGCGCTTGGAACCGCCGGCATTTCAGTTCGCCACGCACAGGCCGCTCGGCAATCCGAGCTGCAGGGAGCAGCGTCGCATCAACAGGTAACGTTTAACCGGGATATTGCTCCGATTATTTTCCGGAATTGCGCGCAATGCCATCATCCGGGGGAATCGGGCCCTTTTCCGCTGCTTACTTACGCGGACGTGAAATCGCACGGGCGGCAGGTCGCCTACATCACGAGCAAACGCATCATGCCGCCGTGGCTTCCGGATCCAGGCGGGCCGAAATTCGCGGATGAGCTTCGTTTGACCGACGAGCAGATCGCGACAATTCAAAAATGGGTGGACCAGGGCGAAATCGAAGGCAATCCTTCCGACCTTCCTCCGCAGCCGAAATTCGCAGCAGGCTGGGAGCTTGGCAAACCGGACGTGATCGTCAAGGCTGAGAAACCATTTCTGCTGCCCGCCAGCGGCACCGACAGGTACTGGAATTTTGTCTTTCGAACTCCCGTTCATGGCATGCGCTGGCTAAAAGCGATCGAAATCCGTCCCGGCGATAAAAGGCTTGTTCATCACGCCAACGTTTTGGTGGACCGCCAGCAGTCCGGACGGCGCATGGAAAAAGAACCGGGAGCGGGTTTCAGCGGAATGGAGCTGATCATTGAATCGGAGGCTTTTGATCCAGACAGCCATTTTCTATTCTGGAAGCCGGGCTCGCCGCCCTATGTGGAGCCCGACGGAATGGCGTTGCGGCTGGACAAAACCACGGACCTGATTTTGAATACGCACTTTCAGCCTTCGGGAAAAGCGGAACTCATTCAACCGACGCTGGGCCTCTACTTCACGGACAAACCCGCAACGAAGCATCCCATCCTGATTCAGCTCGATAATGACCGCGAGCTGGACATTCCGCCGGGCGCTAAAAACTTTCTGGTCTCCGACGATTTCACATTGCCCGTTGACGCCATCGTTCTGGCCATCTATCCGCACGCGCACTACCTCGGAAAGAACTTGCTCGCTTATGCGACGTTTCCCGACGGAACCAGGAAAACGCTGATTCACATCAGCAACTGGGATTTGAACTGGCAGGCTGTGTATCGCTATGCGCAACCCTTGGAGTTGCCTGCGGGAACGAAGATTTCAATGCGCTTCACGTACGACAACTCAGCGGACAACATTCGAAATCCCAACCAGCCGCCCAAGCGCGTGACGGCGGGCAACCGGGCCGTCGATGAGATGGCGCATTTGTGGTTGCAGGTCCTGCCGCATGAATCTGCGGACGCCACGAACGATCCGCGCGTCGCGATTCAAGAGGCCCTGGCAAGGCACCACATTCAAAATAATCCCGGGGATTTCGAGGCGCACTACAACCTCGCGGCTATCCTTCAGATGAAAGGCGACGTTTCCGGCGCGGTCGCCGAGTTCGAGCAAACCGTTCGTCTTCAGCCCGACGACCCCACCGCCAACAATGCGCTGGGCGGCGCTCTTCTGGCCAGCGGGCGAATCGACGAAGCTATCGCGCATCTGAACACCGCGCTGAAGGGCCGTCCCGATTATTTCGATGCTCATTACAACCTTGGAAACGCACTGGCCACGCGGGGCGACTTTGCGGGTGCGCTTGCGCACTTCCGCGCCGCGGTTCGATTGAATCCTGGGGATGCGGGCGCGGAGGCAAATCTCGGAAGCGCGCTTGCCGAGACCGGAAACCTGAAGGAAGCGCGCCTGCATTTCGAGCGCGCGTTGCAAATCGATCCGAAGAACGAACTTGCCCGCGAAAATCTCGAACAACTGAACCGCGATACGCAAAGCCATCCGAACTAGGCCGCGGTCCGGCTGCTTCGAACTTGCCACCCGCTCCATGGGCAAGCGAACTCTCCCGGAGGCTCTCGCCGTGCAAGCGTCCGGACTGGTATTATTCTCCGGCGCATGCGGCATGAGCCGCGCGGGTCGCGCAACCTTCACGCAGTGCGGGTGTTTCTTGAAAAAATCTATTGCTGAGGTCATGAAAAACGTTTCGGCCAGCCTGGCGCGCCGCCGGTTGATCTTCGGCGTTCTTGCTCTCGGGCTAGCCTTTTCCACTGCAATGGGCGGGACGTCCCGGCGCCTTTCGCCAAAAGACCGCCAACAAGTTTTCGAAAAAGTCTGGAAGGACGTCGACGAACATTACTACGATCCGGAATTTGGCGGAGTAAACTGGCAGGAGATTCATCAGCGTTACCTGCCGCTCCTGCAAGCAGCGAAAGATAACAAGGAATTCTATTCCTTCTTAGATCGCATGACTGCGGAGCTACATGACGCGCACACCCGTTTCAGTTCGCCGGAGCAATGGAAAAATCGCGAGAAGCACATCGGCGTCAGCATCGGTTTCCGGCCTGGTTATGTCGAGGGCCAGGTTGTCGTCCTGGACGTGCTTCCCGATAGCAATGCGGCTCGCGCGGGAATTGAGGCGGGCATGATCGTGACCGCGCTGGACGGCCAGCCGATTGCCGGCCGCCTTGCCGCAGCCGCAAAGACAGTTTTGCCGTCTTCCACGGAGCGCGTCACCAAACTCCGCATCCTCAGCAATGTCTTTGCGGCTCCGTTGGAAACCCCGCTAGCAGCCACATTACAACGCTTGGATGGTTCCGTGTTCGAAGTAGGATTTGCACGGCAAATCCTATCCAACGCTCCGCACGTCGCGGCTGCGAAGCTGCCTTCGGGCTTCGGATACCTGCGGTTCGATGAGTTCCAGCCTGCGCTGGTCAAAGACTTTAAGGCTGGCCTCGAGAATTTACGCACTACACCGGGACTGATTCTGGATCTTCGCTGGAACCGTGGCGGCGTGGGGGCAACCCTGGAAGCAATGGCGGGATTTTTCTTCGATAGCAAGACTTTATTCGAGAGGAGAATGAGCAGAAAAGAAGTCACGGCTTCGGAGCGCGACGGCCGCCACACGGAAGAGATGCAATACTCTGTGGGGAAAAAGGGAGCGCAAATTTACTCCGCCCCCGTGGTCATTCTTGTGAGCGATTATTCCGCCAGCGCCACGGAGGTTTTTGCCGCCGGCATGCAGGACTCCGAGCGCGCGGAGCTCGTGGGGAGCCAATCGTGCGGCTGCGTCCTGGGTATCACGCATGAGAGAGTGATGAAAGGCGGCGGGGTGCTGGAAATAAGCGAGATTCTGTGGTTCTCACCAAAGGGACGCAAACTTGAAGGCGAAGGCGTTATACCGGATAAGATTGTTGTTCCGACGATAGCGTCCCTGCAAGAAAAGCGTGATGTGGTTCTCGAAGAAGGCGAAAAAATCCTGCAAGAAATGGCGGCCACGAAACGGGCTGTACCATCCTCCTGACGACACTTCGCCGCTGCTGAGAAATGCAGCCCGCTGGTGGCCTCGGAAAGCTCGCATCGGATTGATGGGTGTCGCAACCCGCAAAGCTACGAGGCGCGAAAGACTCGCGCCCGTTTGGCTCTTGGTGATTTAGTTCTCGGATTAGTCGAAGGCGATTGTGGCGTTATTTCGCGGCGGCGGCCGAGACTTCCTTCTCGATTGGCGCGCCTATCAAGTTGCCCCACTCCGTCCAGGAGCCGTCGTAGTTGCGCACATCCTTGATGCCCATTAGGTATTTGAGGACGAACCAGGTGTGCGAGCTGCGCTCGCCGATGCGGCAGTAAGCGATGACTTCGCGGTCGCCGCTGATGCCCTTCGCGCCGTAGAGCTGCTTCAATGCATCAAGGCTTTTGAACGTGCCGTCCTCGTTGACGGCCTGCGACCACGGAATATTTGCCGCGCCGGGAATATGGCCCCCGCGCTGCGCCGTCTCGCTCATGCCGGGAGGCGCGATGATTTTTCCCGTGAATTCATCCACCGAGCGCACATCGACAAGCTGCGCGCCGGATTTTTTCTCGACCGCGGCGAAAACGTCGTCGCGCTTCGCCCGGATGGCGGCGTTGGCTGCTTTGACCTTGTAGGTAGCCGGTGCAACCGACGGCTTGGCCGTGCTGAGCGGGCGCTTTTCTTCGAGCCATTTCTTGCGGCCGCCGTTCATGATGAGAGCTTTTTCGTGGCCGTAATACTTCAGTTGCCAGAATGCCCAGGCCGCGAACCAGTTGTTGTTGTCGCCGTAGAGGACGATGGTTGTTTCCGGAGAGATGCCCGCTTTGCCGAGCAATTCTTCGAACGCGATCGGCTGCGCGAGATCGCGGCGAATAGCGTCCTGCAGTTCGGTTTGCCAGTTCCAGGAGATAGCGCTCTCGACGTGGCCCTGATCGTAGGACGTGGTGTCGACATCGACTTCGACGAGGCGGATGCCCGGGTCTTTCGAGTGGGCGGCCACCCATTCGGTGGAGACGAGTACTTCGGGATGCGCATAGTCAGACATGATGAATCTCCTTCGCGTTAGACGCAGGTAGAAAAGAGTAGCGCAGATGAGGCGGCAAATCACCCTCTTTTTTATCGAGATTCATGAAGGTGCGCGAGGAAACTTTCACGGACAATAAGAACTGTATTTACAATGTGTTACGAAGGACTACGTCGCGATTTGCAGCTTGCCGTCGCGCGTCTCCCACTCGATTCGCACGAGCCAATCATAGTGCATACCTTCTGTTTTGAGCCAGGCTTCGAGGGTTTCGCGGGAATCGGAACGAAACTCGGCGAACATTTTGCCTTCGACCATATTGACCAGGACGCGTTCCGCGCACGCCGGGCCGCCGCCTTGCATGCGTTGGGCAAGCGTTTCCGCACCTTGGCGTGTGAGGCAGGCGAGCGTGTGTTGCGAGAGGTAGCGTGGCATGGAAACTCCTCAGAGTGAGTTGGAGTTCAAGTATTTCATAGAAGGCGAGGTGCATGCACGCGCCGGCAAAAAGAAAAAAATCAGTTCACTGAATCACTTCGCGCGGAGATCGTGCAACTCACGCACGGTGCGGGCATCTTGGTCGCCAAATCTACAATTTGCTCTCAAGGAGTTTCTCTTTCGGTGAGAAGCTGTGTATTCTTCCGACGTATAGAGGCCTCTGATTGGGCATTTTTCGCACTGGGACCTCGTCGAGAGTAATTATTTCGAAAACGAGTTTGACCCCAGGAAGGTAAGACCTTGCACGCATTTCTAATCCCAGTTGTACGCGGGACCGTCTTGGTATTTGCAGTGCTAGGCGTCGGAAAATTCACACTTTGGCTTGTAGGCCTTCGTACGCTGTCTTGGTATTGGCGTTTGGCGTTCGTTGCGGTCTTAGGCCAGGCAACAGTTAATCTGTTGGTCCAATCGTTGCTCCTCAGTGGTGGTTCGTCAGCTTCTCGATTGCGAATTCTGGGATGGGTGGTAATAGTTGTGGGCTTGGTTGGCCACCTACTAGCCGAGAAGACCGTTGCAGGCCAACGGTACCCCGACATGTTTCGAACAAACAAATTCCTTAAAACACTGCTGATCATCATTTGGCTGACGAATCTTGCCGCTGCTCTTGCCCCTTCCTCCAAGATTGATGAGATCTACTACCACATGCTTGTTCCGAAACGTATCGCGGCGGATGGGACGATGAACTTTTATCGACTTCCCATCGAAGCTGCCATCGGGCCACAAATGCAGTATCAGATATCGCTAAGCCCCGCCTACGCTCTAGGGGCACCGGAAGCGGGAAACGTACTTAGTTTCAGCTATTCCATTGTTCTTGGACTTTTCATTATAGGTTTCATCCGAGAAGTTACAGCGAACGACTCACTAGCGCTGTTGGGTGGTTTGGGGTGTGTGGTTGGAGTTTATCAGACAGTTTGGAATACGACCGAGGGACCCACTGCGATTGGGGAATTAGCATTGGTTGTCGCCGTTTGCGGCATCTTATGGCCCGGATCATTAGTGCCAACTATAAAGCCGCTGCAGTACGGATTCCTACTTGTGACCTCGGCGAGCCTCGCCGCCTCCACAAAGATCTCTCTTTTGCCCCTTTGTACGATCCTCAGTTTGCTTGCAGTTTGGAAAACTTATCGCGAAAGTAAAAATGCTGGAGGCTCAGGACTGCGAGCGGGAGTCGTGCTGCTGCCTTGGGTTCCGATGCATTTACCGTTGATGATTTGGACCTATCGACAGTCAGGCTCTTTTTGGGGTCCGGTCATGGCGAACGTATTTCACCCAAGTATATTTCCGGCGGCAATGTTGAGAATCCTTGATCAGATGCGTGTCATTAACCAACCTGGTCTGACGCCAAATATGCGAATCGCGGCCGTCGAGCTTTCTCCACTTATGTTTGTGGGTGTGAGTTTTGTCTTGTGGAGAGCGTTACGCGGAAGTCGGGAGGCCGTCCTCTTCATCTGTTTGCTGCTATTTCAGGGAGGATTGATCTTGTGGCAACTTCCTTACGAATTCCGTTTTCTTGGAGGATTGATATACCTGCCGTTGCTGGTCATGTTTATGAGCTTGGCGACCCCGGGAACTAACTCATCACAACCTGATCGCCTGACCCCACTCGGAAAGCGTGTCGTAGGGCTGCGAAATTGGATCGCACTGATTGCTGTTGTTCCGTGGCTGATGTTTCAGATTTACTATGCGCGTCCGTTTTTGGAGGTAGCCCTCGGAATCACGACTAGAAACCAATTCCGAGAACGTTTTGTTGCACTGACTCAGGATTACGAAGTCTTGAACCGCATTCTGCCGCCGGACGCCGTTCTATATGTCGCAAGTGGACGCGTGTCACTTTTCGATGCTCCGCGACCCGTCGTTTTAACTCCTCTGGATTTGCGACAGAAAACATCCATTTACAGGCTGACAATAAAAGACTTACCGGAGAAAGAAACCTTGGATGCTACATCCATCCTGAATTGCGATCACATCACTTATTCGAATAGCAGCGCAGTCGTCGAAACGTATAGGATACCCGGGAAGCGTGCCAAGATTGGAACCGTGACCGTACGGAGCTGCAGAATTGAAGCGGCGACAGCCAGCGGCCGAACCTCTCTAGAATGAGGTGGTGCGGAGCAAGTAATGTCAGCGTCTTGGTCAAACTCTGAGAATGCCGTGGCGCCGCCTTGCGTACATTGCGCGAGCGTCTCCGCGCCCTGGCGCGTGAGGCAAGCGAGCGGGTGTTGCGAGAGATACCGTGGCATCGGAAATCCTCAGAGTGAGTTCGAGTTCAAGTATTTCATCGAAGGCGAGGTGCATGCACGCGCGGGCTCAGAAGACGGAGCACTCTGGAATTAGCGAGAAGTCAGCGCGTGTTATAATTCGCGACCAATGAAAGTAGAAGAGCCACGGTTGCGCGGACGGGAGCAACCAGCTCTGTGTTTCTGGGTTTTGGCCGCGCAAGCTTGGTACCACCTCCAATTCAAAGAACAATTTCGCGCTATTTGTGCTATCTGCGTGTGCTTTTCCCATGTGGAGACTCTGCAGCAAGCTGGGCGATCGACCCGTCCAAGTTTCGGACCGGGGAAGAATGGAAGACGCTTTTCAAGATCGAGGGCATCCGTTGGGTAGTCCGATCGCCGAACTATCCGTCGCCGATTGCAGCCCCGCTGCAACAACTTGAAGAGCATGAGGATCTCGTACCAACTGTCCGAGGAGATGCATCGGATTTTCAGAGCATGAGAATAACCAGAAAGCGCAAGTCGGTGCCCATTGTAATTCTCCATGTCAAACGTTAGAACGTTTGGGCAGAGGATGAGGTCAGAGTGATACCGGAGCCAGGACGAACAGTGGCTGTGCCCAGCGCAGTTTCCCCTCCCCTCCCGTCCGGGCGGATTCCCGAGCTGGACGGTCTGCGAGGGATTGCGATTCTTCTCGTGTTCACTGCACATTATTTAGGAGGTTCGGGTCATAGCCAGTTTAGTCCCTGGCTGCGTCACCTCTTCGCCGCCACAAACATTGGTTGGAGCGGCGTGGACCTCTTTTTTGTCCTTTCCGGCTTTCTAATCGGTGGAATTCTCATCGACGCGCGCGACTCTCCTCACTACTTCCGCGCCTTTTACATGCGTCGAGTCCATCGCATTCTGCCCATCTACTATCTTTGGATCTTGCTGTACGCGGTCATCGTTTCAGCAGCCGTCCTCGGGGCGCCCAACCCCTTTTCCGTCTCAGCGCGAGATCTCCTCCAGGTTCCCGTTCAATTGCTTTTCCTTCAGAACCTGCAATTCGCTCTCTATCCTTTTCAATTTGCTTGGTTTGTTGTCACTTGGTCTCTTGCTGTCGAAGAGCAGTTCTATATTTTCGCTCCTCCGCTGATTCGCTTTTTATCCCCTCGCAAGTTAATCTACGTGCTCGTCGGCGCTATTATTGCCGCTCCCGTTGTCCGCTTTGCGGTTTTTCGGTACTGGTTCCCCGGCACTCTCGCTCCTGCATATCTCCTCCCATGCAGGGCCGACACTCTTGCTCTCGGCGTTCTTCTCGCCATCGCCTGGCGTAACTCCGCCTTCCGCGCGTTTCTCGATCGCCAACGTCATTCGCTTCAACTCACGCTGCTCCTTCTGTTCCTCGGCTTCTGTGCTTCAATTCCGTGGATGGTCGGAGATATTTCTCTTTTCCGGGCTACGCTAGGTTACTCATGGCTCGCCGCCTTATGCGGTTGCTTGCTGCTCCTGGTCTTAACGCAGACCCACGGTTGGCTAGCTTCTATCATGCGTTGGAAGCCTCTTCGCTCCCTGGGCACCATCTCCTACTGTGTCTACCTCATTCACCTCACAATCCTCCTTCTCGCTCATCAGCTGATTCTTCATGATCCTCCGCAGTTTCACAGCCTTAAAGGTATCGCCGTCACCATACTGGCGGCCGTCATGACCGTTGCCTTGGCCGCTCTTTCCTGGCGCTATTTTGAAAAACCGCTTATCCGACGAGGGCATACCTATGCTTATGGTGAGAAGCGTGTTTGAGGGCTAGTTGATTGAAACTTTTTGGGTTGCAAGACCGACAGGTTTTGGTAAAGCGTAGAAGCGAAATGAGGACAAAAGGAACAATTCCTCGCATAGGGATGGACACCGGATCCTACACGGAATCGCCTCCCTCATGACTCCAGGAAACCGTCTACCGAGTTGTCGCGCAAGGGCCGTATGATAGGAGTGCTAAACGCGATTCTCGTTAGCTCTGCGGGGCCTCGGGAAGACTGATGTTGCACATCACCACAAACGACGGCCTCCACGAGTACGTCAGTGGACGCATCTTTGCCTGCTATATGCGCACAGGCATGCTGGCGGCAGATCTCGGGGCAGGGCCCGATGCCATGGCCGCACCTCCGCGCTCCCTGGGATGCGACGTTGTGGCTGTCGATCGCGATGCCATTGGTTCTGAAGCCGGCGTTCCCCATCAGTGTCTGGATTTCAACGAGCCGGACTTCGCTTCGCAGCTTGGCTTGGGCGGATTCGGCCTGGTCAAAGCAATAGAAGTTTTTGAACATGTTGAAAACCCGATCGGGTTCTCGCGAAATGTGGGCCGGCTGCTAGCACGCGGCAGTGTTGCAGTGCTGACCACGCCCAACGTAGATTCCCTGCCTGCCCGGTTGAAATCTTTTCTCGCCGGAAAATTCCGCATGATGGACGAACATTCAGAGCCTAGCCATATCACGCCGATTTTCTTCGACCTCCTTGAGCGGCAGTATCTACCCCAAGCAGGCGTGCGCCTCCGGGAGCACCTGGTCTTTCCGCCCAACGGCTTTCAATTGACGAGGAAGCCTCTGGTGTGGAGGTTGCGCCTCGCTTCGCTGGCGTTTTCCGGACAATCTCTCCTCGGCGATAATCACATCCTGGTACTCGAGGCGAGATCATGAGACTCGCTTCCGCTCTCTCTTCAGGCCAGTTCGGAAGACGTCGGCTGCTCGGATTAGGCATCCTGGTCGCAGGGGCCTTCGCTGCTTACGAAGCAGCCCAGTATGTGATCAAGGGCGACATGATCGGCTTGGCCTACGCCGCCATGATCGTCGCGGGCGGAGCAATCGTAGTAGCGATCCTCCACAACTGGCGAAACGGCGTGTATTTCTTTCTGAGCTGGCTCCTGTTCGAGGATATTGTGCGGAAATTCCTCGGCAATAATATGGCGATTTACTTCGTCAAGGACTTTCTGGTCCTGGTCTTGTACATCTCGTTTTTCGCGGCCTATCGCAGAAAAGAAGTTAAAATTTTTCGCCCTCCGTTTTTCGTCCCCGTATTGATATTCATCTGGTTCGGCGCACTCCAGATACTCAATCCGGCGTCCACGAGCATCATGTACGGACTGATGGGCTTCAAAATATTCTTCTATTACGTTCCTTTGATTTTCATAGGCTACGCGCTTCTGAACTCCGAGTCAGAACTGCGTCGTTTCTTCACGGTGAATTTGTTTCTGGTCCTCATCATCGTTTCTTTGGGGATCGCTCAATCCATCATCGGCCCATCGTTTCTTAATCCCGCGGTTCCGGCAGAAGATATACGTCTACTGAGCGGACTTTATCGCGTGACTGAATCGGGCGCTACCGCTTATCGGCCCACTTCGGTCTTCGTCAGTGCCGGCCGTTATGCGGATTTCATTATGGTGGCGTGGATACTGGTGCTGGGTTATAGCGGATACCTACTTCTGCGCCATAAGAAAGGGAGAATACTCGCGTTTATTGCCATTCCTGTAACGGCAGCCGGAGCATTCTTGACTGCGTCCCGTGGCTCCTTCATGTGGGGAATGATAAACGCGCTGGTAACCAGCGTCGCATTTATCTGGGGCGCTCCATGGCGGCAGGGGGAAGCGCTGCGCGTGCTTCGTTCCATTCAACGCGTCGCGATCGGCATTGGACTGGGAATGGTTGTGCTTTTCTATGCCTACCCGGATGCTCTCTTGTCGCGACTCGCCATTTACCAAGAAACGCTTCTGCCCTCTAGTCCGACAAACGAACTTACTCATCGAGGGTGGACGTATCCGATGGAGAACTTTCTCGGCGCCTTTAACTATGAGCGCTGGCCATACGGCTATGGCATCGGAACGACCGCGCTCGGCGGGCAATACGTCGCGCGATTTTTTGGCGTGAAGCCGCCGGTCATCGGCGTCGAAAGCGGTTTCGGAACGCTGGTTGTTGAAATGGGAATCGGAGGTCTGATCCTGTGGATCATCATGAGCGTGGCGATTTTGTTCTCCGCGTGGAAAGTCGTTAAAAAACTGCGAGGCTCGCCCTGGTTTCCTCTCGGCTTCGTGATTTTCTGGTACGCGTTCTTTTTGCTCGGCCCGGCCACTTTTGGCGGCATGGTCGCGTACGAGGATTTTCTGCTCAATGCGTATTTTTGGCTGCTCCTCGGTTTTCTGTTCCGGCTTCCTACTCTCGCGCTCTCGCCGCAGTTCGCGGCCAACGCTCCGGCAACCCAACCTGCGCGCCGCTGGATGCGCTGACTTGCGGCTCGCCGTTGTTTCCCCGTTCGTCGACCGGCGCCACGGCACGGAGCGCGCGCTTACGGAATTGCTCGAGCGGCTCGCCGCCGACTACGGCTGCGAGATTCACCTCTATTCCCAGCGCGTCGAAGACCTTCCCGTAAGCGATCCGAAATCGGCACATTCTGCGGAATCGGGCGGCATTTTCTGGCATAAGGTCCCGTCCATTCCGGGCCCGCATGTTGCGCAATTTGTCGCCTGGATGTTCTGGAATGGATTCCAGCGAAAGTGGAGTTCGTTATTTGGCGGCGTTTCTTTCGATCTGGTCCTGTCACCGGGGATCAATTGTCTTCATCCGGATGTCGTAATCGTTCATGCCCTATTTCATCGATTGCAAGAACTCACTCGGGAAGAAAAGGAAGCCCCGGCGCTGCGAGGCAATTTTCTTCAGAGGCTGCACCGGCGCGTCTACTATGGGCTGCTCGCCGGATTGGAACGCAGGATCTACACCGATAAGTCAGTCTCTCTTGCAGCGGTTTCCCAGCGAACAGCTGGTCTCCTGAAAGGGTATTTTCACCGAGCAGATGTGTGCGTGATCCAGAATGGCGTCGACACCGAGCACTTTACGGCGACGGCAAGACTCGCGCGGCGCGCGGAAGACCGGCAACGCAGAGGTCTCCGCGACGAGGATTTTGTTCTCCTCCTAATCGGCAACGACTGGCGTGTCAAAGGCTTGCCCACCATTTTGGAAGCGATGGCGATTCTTCCCGGCTCGCCGTTACGTTTACTGGTGGTGGGGAACGACGCCGCAGAGCCGTTCCGTGCAAGCGCACGGAGACTTGGTGTCGAGGAGCGGTGCCTTTGGGAGCCTTCGGGGCCCGATGTGCTGGATTTTTACGCCGCGGCGGACGTTTACGTCAGCCCCAGCCGCGAAGATTCTTTCGGGCTGCCGGTGGCAGAGGCCATGGCGTGCGGCCTGCCGGTGATTACATCCATATTTGCAGGTGTCGCCGACTGCATTCACGACGGCGTCGACGGCTTTATCGTGCGCGACCCGCGCGATACCCGGGCGCTGGCGCAGCTGATTGAGCGGCTTCAAGAAGACCCAGATCTGCGCCGTAACCTGGGCGAAGCGGCTGCCCATACGGTCCTGCAATGGGACTGGAATCGTAACGCCGCTGCGGTCTGGGAACTCTTAAAAGGCATAGTTGCGAAGAGGCCTCCATCAGACCCCTGGCAGGGCCCAGAAGGATGCGGTGCCCAGGGTGCCTGAAGTAAGATGCAGGAATCACCGGACTTGTGATAGAGGCATTCTTACAAGGTACTGAATGATTCCGAAACTCAATCGCGGCGTGGAGATGCAGCGCAAGTATTACACGGACACGGCCGCGCGATATGAGCAGATGCACGAGCACGAAGGTTCTGGCGACCTTCTCGCAAACAAGTTCGTCCACTCCATCCTTCGCATGATCGATGCTCGGTCAGTTCTCGACGTAGGTACTGCAACAGGCCGGGGGCTACGGGATTTGAAAGAGGCACTGCCAAATGGTTTCGTTTGCGGCGTGGAGCCCGTGGCCGCACTCCTCAAGCAGGGGGCACAGAACGGCAATACCGTTGCCGGGCCCGTGGTCCGAGGGAGTGGGGCGGCACTGCCTTTTGCAGATTCCAGCTTCGATGTCGTTTGCGAATTCGCTGTGCTTCATCACGTTGCCAATCCCAACGCTGTCGTCAAAGAAATGCTCCGAGTGGCGAAGAAAGCTGTGCTGATCTCGGATAGCAATCGCTTCGGGCAGGGGTCTCGAGCGGCACGGGTTATCAAACTTGGTCTGTACAAGAGCAAGTTGTGGGGGGCGTACAACTACGTGCGCACTTCCGGCAAGGGCTATCGAATCACAGAAGGCGATGGCGTCGCGTACTCTTATAGCGTTTACGATTCTTTTGAGTTGATTTCGCAGTGGGCCGACCGAATCATTTTCTATTCTGGCACGGACAAAGGAGCGAGCAGCTGGGCACATCCTCTGCTTAATAGCGGAGCCGTGCTTGTCTGTGCGCTGAAAGGGTCCTACTAGGTTTGAGGGGCTGTTCCCGCTGTGGGGGTGTTCCTTATCTTGGACTCGACGGCTTTTCGCGTGGCATCCAGCGTGAAGAGGAGCGTTTCTTTTGGGATGCTGGTGACGAACGGGCCGATCAGCCAGCCAAGACCGGTGGGAATATCGCGTGTCAGCGAGGCGACCTCGCTCTGCACGTAAACGCCGCCGTCGCGTTCTTCCATCCGCCACCAAGTTTCCATGCGCCAGAGAAAGCCGCCGTCGTCACCAGGCTGCATTTCGCGTTCGTCGCTGGCGCCCGGATTTTCGACTTCGGCGATGCGGACCGCCGAGCTGCGGCTATGGGCGCGCCCCGGTGCGTCGTGAAAGTAGCGCACCTCGTGTTCGGTATCGAGCACGATCGTGATGATCTTATGCCGGCGGAAGCGAAGGAAGACGCGGAAGTGGTCGCCGTCGCGCGACTCGATCTTCGAGCGCTCGACCTCGGGGGCGTAATAGGTAGACTGATGGCCGTAATCCTGGAGCACGCCAAGCACATCGTTCAGCATCGCGCCGGGGATGAAAACCACACCCACCCAATGATGGATCATGCCGCCGGGGCAGTCGATAGGCTTGCCGTTGTCGAGCTGCGAGAGATGATGGATCTGCACCTCGCCGCGCTTCAGGGCGGAGTAGGCCTCCGCACGCTCCATCTCGGGAAGCGAATCGATCCATAGAAGCGCGCTGCCGCGCTTCAGCTCTACTTCATTGCGTTCGTCGGTCAGGTGGACGTAGCGATCGAACGCGGCAACTGTCTCGGAGCGCAATTTCTCAGGGACAGGATTGGCGCTTGAAGCGGACTGCGCGGGAGATAGGGATGCTGCAAGCAGGGCTGCCACAAGGAATCTGATGACGGGCAGCCTGTCCGCCGATCGCTTCACGTGTCGCCTGAATCGTTCACTCACGTCCGCGCGTCCTCCGCAAATCTATGATGACGCAATCATTTTGGAATGGAAGCCAGAAACGCCAAGGTTCGATTGCACGAAGGCTTCCGTTGTTGCGGGCGGATGGTCCGACAACCGTTGGGAGTCAGACTACGGCGCTTTGGGAGTCGGCCACAGTGAAATCGAGGAAGAGAGTGGCGGGTTGGGTAGCTCGCACACGGCCCCTTGCGGAGCCGCTGTCCCCGCGCGGCCCCCAACCCGTTCTTAGAAGACTACGCGGCTGATGTGGGGCCCTCAATGGGTCGCCGGAGCCAGCGGAAGGGGTACCGGAGTCGTGGTACTAGGCCGAAGCCTGCTTCCTTGGGGCATTTCGACAATATGTCTTTTATTTACAGTATTTTGCGTACGACAAAAAGCTCTGGTATCACTCCGAAAAGTACTAGCTGGGGCCATTTATTCCGCTCAAAAATCCGCCAAGATGTCCCGTGAGGCCGACGATTGCCACGGCCAGTGTTTCCAGTCCCAGGCGAAAAACTGGGAGGTTCTCCTGAGGCCTTCTTCTTGAGCGCACATGTAAACCCCAAGCAATCCAAATGAGGATCATGGACGTGCAACCTAGAACCAAATGCATGAGCAAAATGCCTTTGAGTTTTTGCCCATCCAGTTGGAACTGCCAGGCCAGGAGCCCTGTGGCAACCACCGGCACGGCGGAAATCGCCGCGCCCAGCAAATTGTAGTAAGCCGCCTCCGCAAGAGCGAGCCGCTTGGTGCTCTGCGCGAGAAAATCAAATACCACGCCGGCAATGAACAGTCCGATCGGAAAGTGGATCAGCACGACGTGCTGCGCGTGCTTGGCGAGAAGCGCGGCTTTGATGTCAAAGGGATTCAAGCTCAATCCTCCAGTTACTGGACGACAACTTTTCCGGTCATCTTCGGATGGATCGAGCAGAAGTAGGGATACTCTCCCGCTTTCGTGAACGTGTAAGAAAACTTCTCGTCGGTATCGAGCACCTTGGACTTGAACACTTTAGCGGTACTGGCGACGGTATGCGGGATGTCGTCGTGATTAGTCCAGGTAACGGTTGTTCCCACAGAAACCGTGATGGCCGCGGGGCCAAAAACAAAATTGTCGATTTTCACTTCGGCTGCCGAGGCAGGTTTTTCCCGCGCGCTCGCCATGAAGCTCTTATGCTCCGCAACGACACCGCCCAAGCCCATCGCCGCCATCACCGTTAAAATTGCAATAAACACACTTCTCCTCATGATTTTTCTCGCTTTCCTTAAACTTTAAGAATCAACTCTCCAGATTGTTTTCGCGTTCAGGCCAGCGTGGAGTCCACAACCGCCAGCGCATGCTGGCCACGCACGTAATTCACATCCGTAATACCCAACACGCTGCGCAACTGCTCGGCGGGCACTTTCATCGGTCCCGGCGAAGGCGCCTCGCCCGGCTTAGGCTGCGGAAACGCGGTCGAGCAGGCCGTATGAAACGTGACGTTACCCTCGACCTTTTGCATGGTCTGATGGATGTGCCCGTTGAGAACCGTCACAGAGCCAAACCTTTTCAGGTTCGCGAGAGCCTGCGCACTGTCATCGGTTCCCCAGCCCCAGTCCGGGTAGACCGTCCATAATGGGATGTGCGCGAAGACAACGATCGGCGTGCTGGACTTGAGATGCCGGACATCCTTTTCGAGCCACTCGAGCTGGTCGCGCCCGAGCGTGCCCAGGCCGCCCGCTTTCAAGTTCATGACATTGACCAAGCCTACGAAGTGCACACCCTTTTTATCGAAGCTGTACCAGCCCCCTGAGTGAGCTCCTTTGGCGAAACGTTCGAGATATTGCTGGCCGTCATCATTCAGAACGTCGTGCTCCCCAGGAACGAAGAAGACATCCTTCGCGGACGCGCTCTTGAGAATTTGCTCGACGGCGTCGAATTCTTCCGGCTTCGAGAGGTGGCTGATGTCTCCGGTGTGCAGCAAAAACTCCGGCGGAGTGGACAGCGCGTTAATTTTATCGACAGCAGCCTGCAATGTAGCCGCAACATCCGGGTTCGCGGCCTTGTTGAAACCCATGTGGCTGTCGCTGATCTGCACGAAGCTCAATTCACCTTTCATTTCGCTGGGGTTCATTTCCGAAAGGCGGCTCATGCTGTAAGACTTCAGAACACCGCCCTGCATGACGCAGAAGGCTCCCGTTCCCGCCCAGGCCATGCACTTCAAAAAGCCTCGGCGATCGATTCCATCATGATTGTGATCGTGCAAAATCACGTCTTTTGGTTTGTCAGCCATTTTTTTCCTCCGAGCAACACGTCTCCCCAATGGATACGCACCTATGCGTTCCGTGTACCTGCACTTACTTGGCAGGAGCGGCGCGGGTTAGAGAGAGCCAGGGTTCCCGCGCCGCCATGGGACGTGTTTCATTTGTGCAGACCGAACGACGCCGCCCCTTATTCCAATCTTGTGCGCTCACTCCGCCAAAATTAATACGTCCAAGGAATTTAGGAAAACTGGGAATAAAATCAGGTCCACGGCGGTTCTCGTTCATGAGTTCTACAGACCAGGGGAAAGGTTGGGACGTGTTGGATTCGCAGGACCGGGCTCGCTTCGAGCAGCTCGTGTTGCCTCATCTTGATGCCGCTTTCAATCTTTCGCGTTGGCTGCTGCGAAGCCGGTCCGATGCGGAAGACGTCGCGCAGGAAGCCCTGCTGCGTGCGTTTCGCTTTTTCCGCGGCTTCAACGGCGGAGACGCCCGAGCATGGCTCCTGCAGATCGTCCGCAATACGTGTTATACGTGGCTGGAGAAGAACCGCCAAGTGGAGCTCATGACTGAATTCGACGAAGACCTGCACCGACAGTCTTCCGCGACGCCGGAAACTCTCGCTATCTCGGGCGACAATCGCGAACGCCTGGCGCGCGCTCTCGAAACGCTTCCCGTGCGCTTTCGAGAAGTGATCATTCTGCGTGAACTCGAAGGCTGTTCCTATAAGGAGATCGCCGCCATAACCAGCGTCCCGATCGGCACGGTCATGTCCGCGCTCGCCCGCGCCCGCCAGCGCTTGCAGCGCGCCCTAACGCAACCTGCCCAGCAGGAGACGCCCCATGAGCTGTGATTTCTCGGGGACGCTTCTTCACGCTTATCTCGACGGCGAACTCGATGCCGTGCGCGCCTCCGAATTCGAACGCCATCTCGAGACTTGTCGCGAATGCACCGCAACTCTTGGGGCCGCGGAGTCCTTGCGCTCTTCTATACAGCATGCCCAGCTTTACGAGACGGCTCCAGCGCAGTTGCGCAGAAAGATTCGCGCGGAACTCAAAGACTCCGCAGCTAGCGCAAGTGGCTCGCCGGTGGCCGCCTGGCGCTGGCTTGCTGCCGCTGCCGCAATCCTGTTGGTGACCGGAGTGGCCTGGTTCGCCGTGCCTCGCTTCCACGCCATTGCTCCTGAATCGGTCACGGCCGCGGAAGTCATCGATGCCCACATACGCTCGCTCCAGCCCGGGCATCTCACCGACGTAGCTTCCACAGATCAGCACACGGTTAAACCCTGGTTCGATGGCAAACTGGACTTCGTTCCGCCGGTGCACGATTTCATGGACGAAGGATTTCCATTAATTGGCGGCCGCCTGGATGTTCTTGGCGAGCGTAACGTCGCCGCACTCGTCTATGGACATGGCAAACATTTCATCAATGTCTTCGTCTGGCCGACTAAGGAAGCGGACACGCCCATTCACCCGCCCGGCTCACGGCAAGGCTATCAGTGGGTTCACTGGCGGCATCAAGGGATGGAGTTTTGCGCCGTGTCCGATGTGTCGGCGCAAGACCTGCATGAGTTGGCACAGCTCTTCGAGCAATAGCGGGAGCGCTCTCCCTCGCTTATCAATGCGTGGAAGCGAGGACGCGTGGTAGCGGAGTTTACGGTTTGGGCTTCTTGCCCAAAGCAGACTTCGGCATTTCCTTGGCATAAATCAATCGCAATTCGACGGACCGCGTCTGCCCCTTGCGCAGAGGGAGATTCCTTGCCCAATCGGAAAAGACGCCGCCTGCGGAAGCCCGAATGTCGTAGCTGCTGGGCCGGAGATGCGAAATCGTGAACCGCCCATGCGCGTCAGCGCGAGCGGCATGGGGCCCACTTCCGTCGGAGAATTGATACGAGATGTCGGCATGCGGTGCGGGTTTATCATCAGGACCGATGACCACGCCGCTGAGTGTGGAAGTTCCTTTTGCTTGCTGCGCCGCCAGGACGCCACGTCCCACCGCCAACGCCAGCAACAACACCGTGAGGAAAATGAGTGCGCGTTTCATATTCTCCGTCTCCTGCCACGAGTGAGCTCATTTTTTAAGCCCAGGAGAAAATGAGCAGGTTCTTCCACATCGTGTTCCGTACAGCCAGTGTAGTCCCGGGCGTTCCCGGCTTCGCTGGAGTTTGCTTCTTTGTGACGCACGGCGTACCTGCCTTCTCGGACAGGTCAGGTCCGCACTTGCTGGTAAATCTTTTCGTGAGCTTCCAACATGAGGCGAAAGTCGCAATATTCCAGAGCGCGCTGACGTGCGAGATGAGCGAGGCGGGCAGCGAGCGCGGGATCTTCGAGGATTCGCGTGAGCTCGCGGGCGAGGGCCGCAGCATCGCCGGTGCGGAACGTAAGGCCGCCTTCACCTACGACCTCCAGGAATGCGCCTAGATCGGATGTAATTACGGGCAGGCCTCGCAACATGTTTTCGGCAACGACCAGACCGAAAACTTCTCCGCCCAAGGATGGCACGACAACTACAGTGCTTTCCGCAAGCGCGGCGCCGAGTTGCGCTCCCGCGAGGCGGCCCGCGAATCGAACGCGGCCCGCGAGCGGAGCTTCGTGCGCCATTCGCTCGAGAGACGCGCGCTCGGGACCATCGCCGATAACGAGCAGTTCAAACGCCTGATTGTGTTCACAAAGGATGCGTGCGGCTTCAAAGAGAATCTCGACACCCTTGGTCGTTACCAGACGCCCCTGGAAGGTGACCACCGGTAGCTGCGAGGTTTTTGTAATTGTTGCGGGAACGAGTGCAATATTTTCCAGGCCGTGAGGGATCACAACAATTCGCGGAAGCTGCAGCAAGCCACCGAGCCACGCGGTCGGCGTGATATTGCTCGAAACTCGCCGGCAGAGGAAGCGGCGCACGAAAGTTAGCAACCAAAGTTTGCGAGACGCAAACCAGCCTTGGCCGGAATTGCAGCGGAGGCATTCATCGTGGCGGCCAGCCATAAAATGTCCTGGACAAGGGATGCCCGCGGGTTCGATGAGAAGTTGGCCGTTAGGGCATATCGTTTGAAAGCCGTGATGCTCGACGACAATCGGCTTGCGCGCAAGAAACCCGAGAAAAATCGGCACCAGTGCAGGGCCTGCAACGTGTACGACATCGGAAGCGCGGATTAAGTCCCACAAATGGATCAGACTTGGCCGGCGCAAAACACGAAAAGGAAGCGCGCTATCGTCAAACTTGTCCGCCGGTGTTTGCGTAGCCAGACTGACCTCGAATTCCGGCTTGCCGCTGGGTTTGCGAAACCCTGCGAGGCCCCTAGCCAGAGACAGAACAATGGTCTCAACACCGCCGACACTTGGCGCAAAGAAGTGAGAATACAGCAGCAGCTTGATAGCGGCTGTTGGTTTGCCTGCGGCGGGAAGGCGGTTCACGGTCACAGGGTTCTTCGCGTAAGCGTTTTTTCCATCACGATATTCCGAGGCGCGTGTCTCTTTTCTTTGGCCAGTATATCGGTTTTGTGACCGCAGACTGCGTGATAACCTTGCACCGGCAGCGCGAAAAGTTCAATCTTCTCGCGAAGGCAGCAATATGGACTCACCAGAGCGTTCCACGAATGACTAACCGCTGCGTCGCCGTCCTCGGCCGTCCCGATACGCCAACGGATGCCGTGGAAGAATATTGCCATTACCTGGCTTCCGCGGTTGCTGAGCAGGGAACCTCGCTGCAAGTAGCAAGAGTGAAGTGGGCGGAAAAAGGCTGGCGCACCGCGCTTGGAGAACTTTCGGAGGGATTTCCCAGCCGGGAAAACTCCTGGTTCCTTCTTCAATACACCGCTCTGGCCTGGTCGCGCCGCGGCTTCTCATGGCGCTTCCTAAACGTGATCCGGCATTTGAAAAAGCGCGGAGCGCGATGCGCAATTGTCTTTCATGATGCAGAAACCTATTTCGGCAGCCGCCTCGTCGACCGCGTTCGCCGTGCCGTGCAACTCCACACGATGCGCAATGCTCTACGCCTAGCCGATTTCTCTATCTTCACTATCCCGCCGGAGAAAATTCCATGGATCGTTGGGCCGTCGCAAAAAACCGTTTTTATCCCGGTTGGCGCAAATTTGTCTTCGCCGGAACTAGGCTGGCGGAAGATGGGCGCCAACAATGCAGCCTCGCCGACGATCGCGGTTTTTTCGTTGTCCGAGGGAAGCGTCGGGGCTGGTGAAGTAAGACAGATCGCCGAAGCAGCGCTCTTTGCGGCAGAACGCATCGGCCCTCTGCGTATACTGGTGCTCGGACGAAACTCGGAAATCGCGCGAATCCATCTTCCGGAAAGCATGGGAGCAGCACCCGTGCAAGTTATCGTGCATGGGCTTCTGCCTTCGAATGAAGTCGTGCAGACTCTGGGCTCTTGTGACGCCATGCTCTTTGTGCGCGGCCCGCTCTCGACCCGCCGGGGCAGCGCGATTGCCGGCATCGCTTGCGGCTTGCCGGTGATTGCTCGCCAAGGATGGGAGACGGCGCCACCGGCCACGGAAGCTGGCATTGAATTTGTCCGTCCGGAGGAATCCAACAATTTTGGCCCGGCTCTCGTTCGCGTCTTGGCGGATCCTTCATTTCGTGCGCAGCTCGCCAGGCGCAGCCGCGAAGCCTATGCGCGATATTTTTCGTGGGACGTTATCGCCTCACAATTCGCGGCAGCTATGCAAAAGTACGCGACAAAAGATGAACCATAAACGAGGCCTTTCCGCTGAAGCACGGCCTTTGAAGGCTCCAATGTTCCGAAACCCCATGTTTTCGCGGGCACCGCGCCTGTGCTAAACTGACCCAGTTCCGCAGGGGTTTGCGGTTTACCCTTAGTCTCCGCACAGATAGGCCCCGCCTTGCGGGGTATAGTCGCCTAACCGTCACTTCGGTGGCGCGCGGCCGCACGAAATTTCACTCAACGTGGATCCCGCCAGGCCGGGAGCACGCAAAAAAGAGGATGTGTCATGTCCGGGCATTCAAAATGGGCCACCATTAAACACAAGAAGGCGGCCACCGACGCGAAGCGCGGCCGCGTCTTCACTCGAGTGATCCGCGAAATCACCATCGCTGCCAGAATCGGCGGCGGCGATCCCAATTCCAATCCCCGTTTGCGTACCGCCATCCTGGCGGGCAAGAACGAAAACATGCCGAACGAAAACATCGAGCGCGCCATCCTGCGCGGCACGGGGCAGCTCGAAGGCGAACAGTATGAAGAAGTGACCTTCGAAGGCTATGGCCCGGGCGGCGTGGGGATGCTGATTGAAGCCGTGACCACGAACCGCAACCGCATCGTCGGCGATTTTCGTCACCTGATGAGCAAGAACGGCGGAAACCTCGCGGAAGCGGGCGCGGTCGGCTGGATGTTCCACCGCAAGGGTGAAATCGTGGTGCCCAAGGAAGCAGCCAGCGAAGACAAGATGCTGGAGGTCGTGCTCGAAGCGGGCGCTGAAGATTTGAAGGACGATGGTTCCGGATGGTACGTGGTGACGCCGCCGGAAGCGCTGGAAAAAGTAAAGGAAGCGCTCGCCAAGGCAGGCATCACGCCGACCTCCGCGGAAATCAGCATGGTCCCGCAAAATTACATCAAGCTCACGGGCCAACAAGCCACCCAGATGGTGCGGCTGATCGAGGCGCTCGAGGAGCACGACGACGTGCAACACGTCTATGCGAACTTCGATATCGATGAGTCGGAGATCCAGGCGGCCGTTGGAGCGAATTGAACTGAACTGAAGTTAAATGGGACAGACAGGAATGTCTGTCCCACTCTATGACGGCCGTTCCGGCGTAACGGGAATGGCCGTTTTTTTTGGCAAACGTTTCGGAGACAAAACTCTGGCAGCCGGGCCGCGAACGCCGTAGACTTAGCTCGATGAAAACGTCAATCACAGCGGGCGCTTACTCCGCCAAGAATGGCTGTTTCCGCGTGCTCGGCGTAGACCCGGCTGCAGCGGGCCCCACCGGATACGGCATTATCGAAAGCGATGGACGCCGCTGCCGGATGCTGCATTATGGTGCATTGAAGGTGGCGCAAAAGCGGCAGAAGGAATGTCTAGGCGCCGTGCTGCAGGACGTCCACGCGCTGCTTTGCCGCCTGATGGACGAGTTTTCTCCGGATGCGCTTGCCGTGGAATCGGTTTTTACCGCGCTGAATATGAGAACCGCGTTGCGGCTCGCCGAAGTGCGTGGCGTGGTGCTCTTGGCTGCCGCGCAGCGTGGCGTGGCGGTGCATAGCTATTCGCCGCGCGAAGTGAAGGCTTCGGTTGCCGGTTATGGCCAGGCAGACAAACGGCAAATGCAATTGATGGTGCGCGCGTTGCTCGCGATGACCGAAACCCCGGAGCCTTCCGATGCCGCGGATGCTCTGGCTGTGGCGCTCTGTCATTTGCAGGCGGAACGGGCGCGGCGGCGGTTCGGACTGCCGGACAAGGCCTCGGTTGCGAAGTTGCATTCGCAATCTTTTGCCGCAAGAGCCGCGGCCGCCCGTGACGGCGCAACTAACAGCGCGCGACGCGCATCGTAACAAAACGATGAGGACTATTTTTCTGCGATTTCTTCTGCTGGCCTGGAGCGCGAGCGGCTTCCTTAATTCGCCTGCAGACTCAGCCGTGTCCGCGGCTATGCCGGCGCCCTCGCCCGCGCACGCAAAACTCTCCTATCGCCGCGTTTTCAAATCCAGCTCGCCGGAATTCATCGAGATCATCGTTCGGGACGATTCCAATGCGGCGACCTTTGAAATTCGCCAGCTCGATGAAGAACCAGGAGCTTTGCCGTTCGACGTGGGTGCTCCCTTGCGCGATAAAATGTTTGAATTGGCCGCGCAGCTAAACCATTTCGAGGGCCAGGATCTGGACGTGCATCGCAGGATCGCCAATCTGGGTGAGAAGACGTTTCGCTGGGAACAGGGAACGGAAAGCCACGAAACAAAATTCAATTACACGTTGAACTCGGCGGCCGTTCAACTGATGCAGATCTTCGAAGGCCTGGCTCGCCAACAAGAATTGGTCACGATGCTGGAACGGCGCATGAAGTACGACCGCCTGGGAATTAACGACGCTCTTCTGCAATTTGAAACGGACCTAGATCATAAATTGCTTCCAGAGCCTCAGCGTGCCCTGCCGACGCTGGACCAAATCGCCGGCGATTCCCGGTTTGTCGAAGTTGGTCGCCAGCGTGCTCGCGCTCTCGCCGAGCGCATTCGCCACCCGAGCTAAACCTCCGAAGCTAGTTGGCAAGGCTCCACTGTCGCGGCCCGCGTGCCAAAGCGGGATCTTGCGATTCGGCAAGCAACTTCAGCGGTAGCAAAGCCGTCTTCCCGTAATGCTCGCCTTCCAGAATCCGCGCATGGCAGCGCGAAAGCGTATGGTCCACTTCGAGAATCCTCACCGGCGTTCCGTGCGGCACCATCATTAGTCTCTGCGAAGCGATCAAGAGTGACAGTCCAACGTCATCATTCGCAGTATCCAGCTTTTGTCTTTCCAATGCGGCTGCTTCATCAATAGCCACCACCGCGAACGGCTGCCCGTCCTCGCAAGACAGTTTTGCGACACGGCCCACCCAGGAAGACACAACAGGAGCCTGCGTGATCAACGCGCCTGCCGCAGTCGTCGAAGCCTCAGGTTCGCGCGCCGCCGCCGGCCGTTTCACCGTAGCGATGAATCTGTACCCGCGCTTGGGCAGCGTCTCGACGAAACGCGGCTTCTTCTTATCGTCGCCCAGCGCTTGCCGCAGCTTTTTGATCGCCGTGTTTAGGCTGTGATCGAAATCCACAAAAGTATCCGCAGGCCAAAGTCTTTTTTGCAGTTCTTCGCGGGTGACAACTTCCCCGGGCCTCTCAAGCAGCATCGCAAGCACATGAAAGGGCTGCACTTGCAGCTTGATTTTCCGCCCCGCTTTGTACAGTTCCTCGGCGCGCAGATCCACATCGAACGCATCAAAGCGCACAACATTCGAGGATCGCGCAGCCATCGCCATTTGAATAAATCCTTTGACTTCGAGACTATACCATTCCCGTGCAAAATCGCGACGCGGCCAGTTACCGCTCCAATCCCTCTATTTCCGCGGGCTTACCTGTTCACTCACAGTCTCCTCCCAGTTCACCCTCCGTGCATTGTGCTCTCCACTAGAAAGCGAGAAAGTGCCCACCATGTTGAGACGCTGAGCAGGCAAACCAACCAGGCAAACGACAGTTCAACTTGGATGCCGCCAGCGAATAAAGAAAGAGGAGGTCCCCATGAAAAAGCGAACTCTTGTAATGGCAGGAATCGTGGCGCTCGCCGTTATGGCATCGACACGCGTGGCGCAAGCGCAGGAATCCTTGGTAGTGAACATCCCCTTTAACTTCGTGGCCGGCAACAGGACGCTTCCGGCTGGCGAGTACGCCGTCACAGTCTCCGGCACCATGCACACGCTTCTGTTGGTTGACCGCAAAGACTCGGCTGCGTCAGCGTTCTTAGGCACGAACGCAATCGTCGCAAACGAAATCCAGCCCGAATCTAAACTGATCTTCAACCGTTATGGCGACCGCTATTTTCTCTCGCAGGTCTGGAGCGAGGGAAGCTCTCGCGGACGGCAACTCTTGAAGTCAGCACGCGAAAAAGAAATGGCGCAAATCGCGAAAATCGAGACCGAGGGCCAAGTCACCCTGGTTGCAAGCCTTCCCCGAACCAACCCCTGATTCACCCCCCGCCTCAATCGCCCGCAGGGAATCCGGAACCCCACTCCGGATTCCCATCCCTTGTTTAAGTGCTGCAACAGAGGTATAAGAAACTCCAGTCCGGGCAACTCATCACGCACCCTCTTCAGGCCAAGCGTTTCGGTTACTCTCCGGCCTGCGGCCACCTCGGCGGTGCTGGATGAGCACCAATCCTGGAGAGGCCATAATTGCGGTGGCAATCTGGGCGGGCTAACCGTTCTGTTTGAAAGTCCGGGGTCAAGAAGGAGACGAGATGCCAGGTTTTTGTGGGAATTGCGGTGCACCAATCTCGGGCGCCTTCTGCGGCAAATGCGGCCAGCCCACGGACGCTCCTCGAACCCCCGCCTCGTTCCAGCCAGCAGCAAAACCTCCTGCCCAGCCTCTCGCGCAACCCGCCGCCGTCGCAGCGAAAAAAAGCTCTGGCCTCGGCAAAGTCTTGTTCATCGTAGGCGGCGTGCTTGTGGTTTTGTTCGTGGCCGGCGTCGGTGGAGCTTTCTATGCCGTGCATCTGGTCAAGAAAAAGATTTCCACCTATACTGCGGCCGCAACGGGCGGTTCCTCTTCGGACATCGTCCAGGTGGCGCAGGGCACTTCCTGCGCGCTGCTTTCAAAAGAGGATCTGCAGCAAATCCTGGGCGTCATTGTCGAGAAGAGCTCCGAAATCGTCGAAAATTCCGAGCCTGGCTGCGCTTATTACACCAATCCCGCCGCTTTCGCCCAGCTGCAGCAAATGGCCATCGAACAGGCGCGCATAGACTCTCAACGCGCGGCCGCCGAACATAAGGGAGAAAAGGTGGATAATCCCCTCGAGCTTCTCAAGGACACCAAGGATCTCGAAGGCGTCGTAAAGGGTTTTGGTCTTTCCCAACCTGACAAAGACGGCCGCGTGTTTTACTTCACATTGCAACGGAATTATAACAGCTCCAATTGGAGCACCATGCGCACCGCGCTGTCCATCGTTCCCGGCTTTGAGGAATTGTCTGGAATCGGCGACGCTGCCATGATCGGCTCGTTTGGCCACGCTCTTTACGTGCTGAAGCGAGACACGGTGATTTCCCTCCAATTGCTCTACGTCCCCGAAGCGCGAACTCGCGGCGCCGATATCGCCCGCAAAATCGCTTCTCATCTTTAACCCAGCCGTCGCCAGCGCAATTTCCGGCCGTCTCCCTGACGTCGAGCTTGAAATCGCTTTCCACATGGCGTAGTTGTAGAGAGCCACAACGTCACTAGGAATTTGGGAGCGCCAACCATGGGAACTCTCTGGCAGACCCTACGTTACGCCTTCCGCGTCCTCGCTAAGAATCCCGGCTTCACCACCGTCGCCATTCTCTCCCTCGGACTCGGCATTGGCGCCAACACCGCCATCTTCACGCTCATCAATGCGCTGCTCCTTCGCGACCTACCCTTCCGCCAACCCGAACAGCTCGTCCAACTCTCTGCCGTCCGTCCGGATGGCAAAGTCCCCTTCTCCTATCCCATGTTCCGCGAAGTCGAGCGCAACCAGCGCGTCTTCACCGGATTAATCGGCTGGGGCGGCGGCGGAATGGTCAATGTAGAAGTGAACGGAGTTTTTTCGCGGAACCACGTGATGAGTGTCACCGGCAATTGTTTTTCCGAGCTCGGCGTAACTCCGCTTGTCGGTCGATTGCTCGTCCACGAAGACTCCGATCCTGACAGTGGCACTGCTTCGCAAGTGGCCGTCATCGGCTACGATTTCTGGCAGCAGCGCCTCGGCGGCGCGCTCGACGTTGCCGGCAAACAAATCCGCATCGAAGGCCACCCCTTCATGATCGTCGGCGTCACTCGAAAGTGGTTCGCGGGAATGACCACTAGCGAGCCGCCTGACATCACCATTCCTATCACCGCGTTTCCCATGCTGACGGAAGGGAATGAATTTAAGCTCGAGAACCGCTCCCTACTCTGGCTCTTTATCACTGCCCGCCTCAAGGACGGCGTCACTATCGACCAAGCTCGCTCGCAGCTCCAATCTTTCTGGCAGGAAGTCCTTCGCGCCACAGCTTCGACAGACGCCCCCGGACCGCGTCGCCAGAGGTTTCTCTCGATGGGCCTCGAAGTTACGTCAGCCGCAAAAGGCTTCTCGAGCGGTCTGCGTTTCAAATTTGCGCGCCCGCTCTACGTGCTCGCCGGCATCGTAGGATTGATTTTGCTTGTAGCCTGCGTAAACCTGGCCAACCTCATGCTCGCCCGCGCCGCTGCGCGCAGCCATGAAATGAGTGTGCGTGTAGCTATCGGCGCGAGTCGCTGGTCGCTGGCCCGCCAAGTCTTGACCGAAAGCCTGGCACTGTCTCTCGCCGGCGCCCTGCTGGGCCTCGCCTTTGCCTACTGGGGAAGCCACCTGCTCGTGCTCCTCATGTCCCAGGGAAGCTTAGTGCCTGTCATGCTCGACACAAGCCCCGATCTGCGCGTCCTCTCTTTCACGATCTGCATAGCACTTCTTACTGGAATTCTCTTTGGTCTTGCGCCTGCCGGGCGTTCTTCAAGCGAAGACCCCGCCTCCGTGCTGCAGCAGCATGCGCGCACCGCCAGCGGCGCCGTCGGTAAGCTTGGCAAAGCGCTCATTATCACCCAGGTTGCACTCTCCTTAGTTTTGCTGCTGGGCGCAGGCCTTTTCGTGCGCAGCTTCGAGCGCTTACGTTCCCTCGATCTTGGTTTTCAAAAGGAGAACGTGCTTGAAATCGAGCTCTATCCCAAACCGGGCGGCTACCAAAGCCTGGACCTGAACAATTATCACCAGCAACTCATCGGCCGCATCTCCAGCCTGCCGGGAGTTCGATCAGTTAGCTTCTCGGACGCTTCCATTCCAAGCCCGGATATGTGGCACGACACAGTGTCTCCCATGGCGTCTGCTCCGAGCACGAGCACCGCTCTCATGGCCAAGGCAGCAGAGGTCTCGCCCGGCTTCTTCCGAACTCTCGGAATCCCCCTGCTCCGTGGCCGCGAATTTGAGGAGACGGATGATAAACAACACCCGCGTGTCGCCGTCGTGAACAGCGCGCTCGCGGAACACCTCTTCCCGCATGGCGATGCCATCGGAAAGACCGTTCGCTACGGTGTCATGCCCGACTATCAAAATATCGAAATCGTGGGAATTACCAACAATGCTCGCGTCTTCGATCTCCGCGATGCATCGGCTCCCCTCATTTATTTTTCCTATCTCCAATATCCGCCCCAGTGGGGCAACCTCATCGCGCGCACCAGTGAATCTCCCAGAGCGCTCCAAAAAACAATAGCCCAGGCGATTGACTCGCTCGGCCATGAATACGCGCTCAGCACGCGAACAATCCCGCAAATAATCAGTCAGGAGATGGTCGAAGAGCGCGTCACCGCCATGCTTTCCGGCTTCTTCGCTGTTCTCGCGTTGCTCCTTGCTTCCATTGGCCTGTATGGACTTATGTCCTACGCCGTAACGCGCCGCACTCGCGAAATCGGTATCCGCGTCGCCGTAGGCGCGCAGCGCCGAAATGTTCTCTGGCTCGTCCTCCGAGAAACTCTGACGCTCGCTCTGTTGGGAATCGCCATCGGCATTCCTTCCGCCCTCGCCGCCACGCGCCTAATCGCTAGGATGCTCTTCGGCCTTTCCCCCACCGATTTTCCCACCATCGCGGCCGTCTCCCTGCTTCTTCTCCTCGTAGCGCTCTTCGCCGGCTATCTCCCCGCTCGCCGCGCCTCCGCCATCGACCCCATCGTCGCCCTCCGAGCAGAATGAGTAGCGTCGACTCTGCCGTTAGCCCAGGCGAAGCGCATCTGCCGCCTGACCCTCGAGTGTTCCAAAGTTCCGCCGGCGCCAGTTTCTCCTCGTCCTTTCCTTACTTTTTTAGCTCTCTACGTCATTTCAGATTTTTATCCAGCTCCATTCTTTCGTGTACGGCACACGGCTCATCCGGTATCCGGACTTCACGCCAGTGACCACCTGATCGCTCCAATTGAATCCGACTCCCGTTTTTGGATCGTAGAGGCCCGGCTCTTCAGAAAAGCACATGCCCTTTTTCAGCACCGTATAGTCACCCAGCGACATGTACGGCGGCTGGTGTCCTTCCGACCCTTCTCCGTGCGCCGGCCGGTGGTAAATGTAGTCTTGCATTCCCTGCGCCACCTGGTATTTGTGAATCTCAAATGCGACGCTCGAGCACGTCGAGCCTTCCTTCTGCAGTTCCACCTGCATATCGCAAGTGTGCTGGCTCACTTCCCAAAGTTTTCGCATGTGCGCATTGAATTGGCCCGCGTCATCCGCGAGGATATACATGCGATAATTTTCTCCGCCGTGTCCGCCGATGTACGCGTCGCCATCGACCTGCAGCGGCATGTTCCGCTGGATGCGGTTGAATCGCGGCTGGTTCGGATGTGGATAGGCGCAGAGCCGCCCAACGCGGCAATCGATCTCGACGCTCGATTGCACGCCAAGGTGCGGCAAGCCATTCGCAAGATCCAGTTCCGAATACAAAATGTTGTTGATCCAGAATGTGCTCGCCACACCCACTTCGTAATCCGTCGCGTCCGTTCCGTAAGTCAAAATGTAATCCCGCGCATAGGCATGTGCGCGGTCAAAATACGTGTAGGCCCGCCGGATCAGCGCAAGTTCTTCTGGCCCCTTTACTTCGCGCATGTCCAGCAACGTCTGGCTGACGTCCACCCATTTTATTTTCGGGAGAATTCTCTTGGCCATCGCCAGCTCGTCCGCGTAAAGCTTGCCGTCGATCCCGATTTTATTCCCCTGTACGCCTTTCGCTTTGATTCCTTCGAGCAGCATCTCGAACAAATCCACCGTCTTTCCTTGCACGACCTTCCCTTGTTCCGGGAAGCCTCCTTCGGCGTGCTTCGTGTCGAAATATTCCAGTCCGCCGCCAAACCACCAGCCCTTCACAAGATCACGGTCCAGGGCAGGATAGAAATACCAGGGGTCCGCATCATCCTTATTCATGAAGACGCATTGAGGCCGCTCCGTGTGCGTGTGCCAGTAACCCGTCAGATAAATGATGTTCAGCTGCTCGCGCGCCAAAAACGCATGAATGTCCTTTTGCGCCAGTTGGTCTTTGAAGCGCGCCACCGTTTGCTTATTCCAGTCCAGCGTCAGCCGGTCAACCTTGGCAGGTTCCGGCGGACCTTCCTCGCCGGGCGCGGGGCCCAGCAGAAGTTTTTCGCTGCTGCCTGTGCCGCGGCTCTTAACGATTTCCGCAAGCGATCCGCCCGCCCCCTGCGATTGCATTCCATCGATCTTGTCCATGCGGCGAAACAGCCCGCCGCCCAACAACGCAAGACTCCCGCCTTTCAAAACATCCCGGCGATCCCGATTCATTTCTCCTCCATTTTTGTCCAGTACGTCCGATCACTAAATTCATTTCTGTCCGGTAACTTCATCCCACTCGCGTTCGCCACGCTGCAGCACGGCGGGCAAATCCTCGGGCAGCAAAAAGCGCTCGTGGATCAGCTTCATGGCCGCTTCCGCAAATTGGCCCAGGTACTGTTCGCGCGAAGCATATCGTTCCGCAACCGAAAGCCGCGGGTCGCCAGTTTGTTCGCGTTCGGCCGCGGTTTTGGCGAAAGGAATGAACGAACCGTAGAAGCTGAGGCGCAAATCGGAAGCGCCAATGCTTGGATCGCGCAGATTCCATCCGGTGTACGTGGCCAGCGGAATTTGCAATTCTGGCAATCTCACACCGCCCAAATCGTTGCCATCGGCGTCGGTTTGCGGAACCAGGACAGGGAACGGCCTGCCAACTTTCGGAGGTTCAAAACTGACGATGCCTTCTTTCCAGTGCGGGCCGAAATCCAGGTGGTACGCCAGGCTTGCTTCATGCGGTTTGTTGACGCCTGGAATTTTTGGGAAATTCCATTTGCCAAGCGGCACGAGCGTGCCGTCCGCAATTTTCGGATAAGTGCTCGGAGGAGGCGGCGTCCCGTCTTTCACCCACTGGTTCATGTCCGTGATCAGCGCGCGCCAGTACCACTGCACGGGATTTGGATTGTAGCGCTGCTGCGCGGTGGAATCCGGCGAGCCGGGATTGCTTTTTTTCGGGGGAAACGGCGCGGAAAAATGCTGTAAACCGTCGAGCATGTAAACGCGGACATTTTCGCCGAGCTGGGCGTCCTTTAATCCGTCCGGCGAAGTATGGATCAAGGACGCGGAGCGGCCCCAATATTCATACGAAGTGTTCGTGAGGAATATTTTCGGCGCGGTGTGCGATTTTTTCGTGGCATCGAGCAGTCCAGCTGTTTCGCCGCTTTCTGGATCGGTTTCCGGAAGATCGGTGAAGGGAAACAAATCCGTCGGAAAGAAAATACTGGAAAGCGGCTGAGCGTCGCGCGAAGGCTGCGCGAAACGATGATTGAAGCTGCCTCTGCCTGCTCCGGCGACATGAGCCATAACGCCATCCATCACCTGGCGGCCTTGCTCGTCAGCGTTGAAGTCCTGGTAAAGAAAATGACGGAGAAAGCGGCCGCTCTGCGAAATTCCGACGGCGTAAACACGATGCACCGGCGCAGCGGCTTGCGGTTCGTACTTCAGATAAGAGAGGAAATCGCGGACAGACGCGAGGCCCAGGCCAACGACGATGGGATCCTTCGCTTCGTAAACGACTTCATAAATTTTCCCCGGCAGAAATCCGCCGTCGAGATGAATGAAATGCAGATCGGAAACGAGATGGCCATCGACGGTGTGAGCAAAGCTCCACTGGCTGCGAGGAATAATCCGCCGCAGGCCATCCGGCGTGTCTCGCACCGTCAGAACATTTTTTGCACTGTTCGGATCATCGACGGGATAGCTTTTTCCGCCGGTTGGTCCAAGGAGGAAGTGTCCGAGAGGCATGTCTTCCAGTTTTTGCGCGGGCGTGAAATCCGAGCGAACCAGGCCGCGAATCTCTTTTCCGCCGGCGTCGTGTGCCACGGGAGCAAAGAGTCGCAGGCGGTCGCCTTGATCGGCGAGGTCAGCCTCCCAGCCCACCCAGGCGATGGTGTAGCCCTTGCGCATGAGAAAACCGTCGCCGAATTCCGCTGTTGGATCGGAGGAATTTACTCCATTCACGATGTGCAGAATTCCTTTTCCGCCGCGGTTCGATACTTCAAACAGGACGGCGCCGTTCCCTTTATCCATGACCTTGGGTTTCAGGAGATAGAGGTCCGCGGAAAATTCGACTTCTCCCTGCGCGTTTCTAGGCGCCTTGTCCAGATCGACGATCTGGCGATTGTGGATGTTCGCGGGGTCAACCGCAAAATAAACGCGCCCGACAATCTTCTCGTAGGCTCCGGCCAAACCGAACGCATGGCCGTCCTGAATGTCAGAGCGGGAGATAATTTCGATGTGGGTGACATGCGCATCCGCGCCAGCGGCGGAGAACAAAAGCGTGACAATCGAAACAATGCAAACGAAGCGAACGCACAGATGACGCATCAGGAGCCTCCAAGGAGAGCACAGCTTACATCATTGATTGCCAAAGCCAAGTCCGACGATGCGGATTTTATACAAGAGACTGCGATCGAATTTCAGCCTGACGATGTGGCGCTGGGCGGGGTCGAATCGCTTGGAACTGCCGGCGGTCTGAATTTCGGACAGCGGAGCACGCAGGGCTGGAACTCGCTTCCCAATCCTGATCGTATCCTGCTTCGTTTTTCGCAGCGCCTCGGCGCTTTTTTATTGTTCGTGCGACATACCGGCCATGGGGTGCGCAGCCGGTTTGCGTCGCAGCGCCGCCATGGCTGCGTCATTGGCGGCGACGAAATAGCCTACGACGATGCCCATGGCGCCGTCACGCAGGAGTTTTCCGGTTGGATTCTCGTAGGTCGCAGAGATCTTCAGAACATTGCCTGCGGCAAATTTGTAGCCGCCTCGGTCGAGGAACAAGACGGTCGGCATGCCGAGAAGCTCGCCACGGTCGTCCACTTTTGCGTCGAGAGTTGCGACCGTTTGTTTGCGCGTGACGTCTTCGAGGACAAGTTCTCTCGCGTAATCATGCATGTGGCCGCCTACGCCGAGCAGCACACCGTCGTATTTCACGGTGACGGTTCCCGTCTGTTCGCTGTCGCCTGCGGGCAAATCGTAGGCGGAGTTTCCACAGGATTTCACGTCCATCCAAGCAGGATAGATGTTTTTGAGTTTTGCGCCGTCGCTGGCCTGCTGATAGGGAATAGTCACTTCGAGATAGACGTGGTCATAGGAAGTTTCCGTGGGATTGTGGACCATTGTTTCGATGCGGATTTTGTCGCCTTTGTTCACGCGGTAACCGTAGCCGGGCACTTCGGCCCAATTGGTCAGCTCGCCGCCAGCGCCGAAAATGTGTTCTTCTTTGTTGGGACAGAGAAAATCGGCGCGGTTTTCGTTCCAGAAGGCGGTGTGATGAAGCAGGCGGCCAGGGACGGCGTTGCCGTTGGTGTCGACAAGCTTCGGAGCGTAAGCGAGAAGCCAGCCATCGATTGGAATATGCCAAATCAAATCGGGAGGTTGGGGCATTTTCATGTGACTAGTATGCGCGGGCAAGTTCATCGGGCCGATGCGCACGATGATGGTATGGCCATCGATTTTCTGTTCCAGCTTCACGCGTGTGGCGATGGTGTGATGCATGCCGCCGTGCATGAAGCTGCCGTGCTGCATGTGTTCCATATCGGACGGGGCATCGGCGGGCTTATTCTGTGCCACAAGTGAGCCGCCGATGAACAGGCTCGCGAGGCAGAAAAACGTTGTTCGCATAGTTTTAGCCTTGTGCGATTCAGACGGACCACACACTTACATCATAGCGCTATTCCGGTTATCGAGCCGCGTGCGCGGGTTTAGGGATTTAGCGGGATGTGGAGATCCTCCGCCAATTGTTCGGCGTCGAAGGGGCTGCAAGCAAAATAACGCCCGCCGATTTCTAGTGTGGGGACTTTGCGTTTGCCGTTGTTGGCTTTGACGACGATTTCTTCCGCGGATGGAACCTCTTCGATGTTCACTTCACGAAATTCCACGCCGCGTTCTTTCAGGAATGATTTTGCGCGCCGGCAGTCCGGGCACCAGGCGGTGGTGTACATGGTCACAATTTCCATCGGAAGCTCCAACCACATTAGATGCAGGACGAGGGATATCGTCGCAAGAGTCGCGAGCCGCAGGGGATTCGGCCAGGATCAGCGAGTCTCGAGGGGAACGCCCCGATATTTGCGCGCAATCTGGATTCGAAGGAGGGCGCGCTGGAGCGCGATGGAAGCACGATCCCAGTCGATATTCGGGTCGCCAGAGGCCAGGTGCTTTTCCGCGCGGGCCTTCGCGGCTTCCGCGCGGGCGAGGTCAATTTCCGCGGCGCGCTCGGCAGTTTCCGCGAGCACGGTGACGCGGTCGCCCAAAACTTCTGCAAAACCCTGGATGATGGCGAGAGCTCCGCTGGGGTTCGCGCCTGCCCCGCGATATGTCAGCTCGCCAATGCCGAGCTCGGTCATCAGCGGCGCGTGGCCCGGCAAAATGCCGAGTGCACCCTCCGCGCCGGGCAGCAGGGCCTCGACCACGCTTTCGCGCAAGTATTGCCGCTCTGGCGTGACGATGATCAGCTCGATGGAATCAGGAAGCATTTACGTTGCTATGCGCTCGCCTTCATTTTCTCAGCTTTCGCAAGTGCTTCATCAATTGTGCCGACCATGTAGAACGCCTGCTCGGGAATGTCGTCGTACTTGCCTTCGACGATTTCCTTGAAGCTGCGGACCGTATCCGCAATCTTGACGTACTTGCCTTCGAGTCCGGTGAACTGCGCGGCCACGAACATGGGCTGTGAAAGGAATTTCTCAATTTTGCGCGCGCGAGCAACGGTGCGCTTATCTTCGTCGGAAAGCTCTTCGATACCCAGAATGGCGATGATGTCTTGCAGATCCTTGTAGCGCTGAAGGATGGACTTCACGCCGCGAGCGACAGCGTAATGCTCCGCGCCAACGATGCGCGGATCGAGGATGCGCGAATAGCTGGCCAACGGATCGACGGCGGGATAGATACCGCGCTCGACGATCTGACGGCTAAGATTTGTGGTTGCATCCAAGTGCGTAAACGTCGCGGCCGGAGCGGGGTCCGTGTAGTCGTCAGCAGGAACATAAATAGCCTGCACGGAGGTGATCGAGCCGGACTTCGTGGAGGTAATGCGCTCCTGCAATTCGCCAATTTCGGTGTTGAGGTTCGGCTGGTAGCCGACGGCGGAAGGCATGCGTCCAAGAAGAGCGGAAACCTCCGAGCCTGCCTGGACGAAACGGAATATATTGTCGATGAAAAGCAGAACGTCGAGATGCTCTTCGTCGCGGAAATATTCCGCGACCGTCAGACCGGTAAGGCCGACGCGGAGGCGCGCGCCGGGCGGTTCGGTCATCTGGCCGTAGATCAGAGCAGCGCGGGACTTTTCGGAATTTCCAGGAACAACGACGCCGGCTTCCTGGAATTCCAGCCAAAGGTCGTTTCCTTCGCGAGTACGTTCGCCGACGCCCGCGAAGACGGAAACGCCGCCGTGCTGCATGGCGACGTTGTTGATCAATTCCTGAATGAGCACGGTTTTGCCGACGCCGGCGCCGCCGAACAATCCGATCTTGCCGCCCTTCAAGAAGGGCTGAATGAGGTCGATAACCTTGATGCCGGTCTCAAACATTTCGAGATTGGTGGACTGGTCCAGCAGCAATGGAGCAGGGCGATGAATGGGGTAATTTGTTTTGCTCGTGAGCGGACCGAGCTGATCGACGGGCTTGCCGAGCACGTTCATCACGCGGCCAAGCGTCGGACGTCCAACGGGAACGGTGATGCCCGCGCCAGTGTCGTAGGCCTTCATGCCGCGGACCAGGCCTTCCGTCGGCTCCATGGCGACGCAGCGGACACGTCCTTCGCCAAGGTGCTGCTCCACCTCGGCGGTGACGTCGACCGGCTCGGGTACGTTGAAGCCTTCGCTCGTGATGCGAACAGCGTTGTAAATCGAGGGCAAATGCCCCGATTCAAATTGGATGTCGAGCACCGGTCCTATGACTTGGACGATGTGTCCGACGGCTGCGTATTTCTCTGCCATGCCTTCTCCTACGCGGTGGATGAAGCTCCGCTGACAATCTCAATAATCTCTTTCGTGATGGCGGCCTGGCGCACCTTGTTCATGTGCAAGGTGAGCGCTTCAATAACGTCGCCGGCGTTTTTCGTGGCGGACTCCATGGCGGTCATGCGCGCGGCGTGCTCGGCCGCGGAAGATTCCAGCATGGCGCGAAGAATTTGCGTTTCGATGTAGCGCGGGAGCAGCCTGTCGAGGAGCACCTCTTTGGGCTGCTCGTAGATATAGTCGATCTGCGCGGAGGCCCGTTCGTTGGCGGATTCTTCGTCGGCGCGCATGGCTTCGACGGGCAAAAGTTTCTCGAGCACCAGGTTCGGCGTCATGACGGTCTTGAATTCGCTGAAGACCATGTACACCGAGTCTGCTTCTTCCTTGGCGTAGAGATCGGTCACAACGGAAGCGATGTCGCGCGCCGTTCCAAAATTGACGCGAGCCAGGACGTTCACGTATTCGGCGGCGATGTGAAAGCCGGCCTTTTTCAGCGTGTCGCGGCCCTTTTTCCCTACGGGAATCACCGAAATCTTTTTGCCTTTGTTGGGGCGGAAGAACTCATTGGCTTTGCGCAATATATTGGAATTGAAGGCTCCGGCGAGCCCGCGTTCGCCGGTCAAAACGACAACGAGAATTTTTTCTTCCGGGCGATGTGCGAGCAGCGGATGTTCGGGCTGATCGATGCGCGACATGATGGAGCGCAACACACGCGCCAGCTCTTTGGCGTAAGGGCGGGCAGCGAGCGCCGCTTCCTGCGCGCGGCGCAGCCGGGCCGCGGCGACGAACTTCATCGCGCGGGTAATCTGCTGGGTGTTCTTCACCGAGCGGATGCGGCGCCGAAAATCGAGAAGTGTGGGCATCGTCGTTATGTTGCGTCTATAACTTCAGTTCGCGGCGGCAGCGACCGCGGCCGTAAAGCGTTCTTTGAAACCGTCCACGGCGGTTTTGATTTCAGCCTTGATGCCATCATCGAGAGCTTTTTTCGTGGCGATATTCTTGAGCAACGACGGATAGTTAGTCTCGGCGAATTGCAGGAATTCGCGCTCGAAGCGGCGAACGTCCGCAACGGCTACGTTGTCCATTGCGCCGCTGGTCGCGATGTAAATGCTAAGGACCTGTTTTTCGATAGAAAGCGGCGCGTACTGATCCTGTTTCAGGATTTCCGTGAGCCGCTGGCCGCGGGCGAGCTGCGCTTGCGTGACTTTGTCGAGCTGATCGGAGCCAAACTGCGCGAAAGCGGCGAGTTCGCGGTACTGCGCCATGTCCAGACGCAAAGTGCCGGCAACTTGGCGCATGGCCTTGATCTGCGCGTTGCCGCCGACGCGGCTGACGCTGATGCCGACGTTGATGGCGGGACGAATGCCGGCGTTGAAAAGGTCCGCTTCAAGGTAGATCTGTCCGTCGGTAATGGAAATCACGTTTGTCGGAATGTAAGCGGAGACGTCGCCGGCCTGCGTTTCAATCACGGGAAGCGAAGTTAGCGAACCGGCGCCGAGCTTGTCGTTAAGCTTCGCCGCGCGCTCGAGCAGGCGCGAGTGGAGATAGAACACGTCGCCAGGGAAGGCTTCGCGGCCCGGCGGGCGGCGCAAAAGCAAAGAGATTTCGCGGTAGGCCTGCGCGTGTTTCGAAAGGTCGTCGTAGAACGTGACGGCGTGGCGCTTGTTGTCGCGGAAATATTCGCCCATGGCGCACGCGGCGTAAGGCGCGATGTACTGAACCGACGCGGGTTCCGCGGCGCTCGACGCGACAATGATGGTGTAGTCCATCGCGCCGGCGTCGGTGAGGGTCTTCACGATCTGCGCGATCGTCGAGCGCTTTTGCCCGATGCCGCAGTAGATGCAGACAACGTCGCCGCCCTTTTGATTGATGATGGTGTCAAGGATCACGGCGGTTTTGCCGGTCTGGCGGTCGCCGATGATGAGCTCGCGCTGGCCGCGGCCGATGGGGATCATGGCGTCGATAGCCTTGATGCCGGTCTGCAGCGGCTCGCGAACAGGCTGGCGGTCGAGCACGCCGGGTGCGATGCGTTCGAGCGGATTGCGCTGCTTCGAAACAATAGGACCTTTTCCGTCGAGAGGTTCGCCGAGCGGATTGACCACCCGTCCGACGAGGGCCTCGCCCACGGGAACCGACATAATCGTGTTCGTGCGCTTGACGACGTCGCCCTCTTTTAATTCAGAGGATTCGCCCAGGAGAACGACGCCCACTTCTTCCTCCTCAAGGTTGAGCGCGATGCCGAAAATGTTGTGCGGGAAAGAGAGCATCTCGCCGGCCATGACCTTTTCGAGGCCGTGGACACGCGCGATGCCGTCACCAACGCTGATAATCGCGCCGACTTCGTCGACGGAAACGGTCTGCTCGTAATTTTCGATCTGCTCGCGCAGGATCTTGCTAATTTCGTCTGCCTTGATGTTCGCCATGCCTGCTCCTGACCTCTGTTCCGCTACTGTGCCGCGAGCCGCGCGCGCAGTTCATTCAAGCTATTGCGCACCGAGCCGTCATAAATCGTGTCGCCCACGCGGACAACCGCACCGCCCAGCAGCGCCGGGTCCAGCGAGTACTTTGCCTGGATTTTTTCCCCTGTGAGGCGCTCAAGCGTTTGCGCAAAGCGCTTTTGTTGCGCCGCGCTTAGCTCGACGGCGGACGAAATCTCTGCTTCGGCGATGCCTTGCCTCTGCCGGATGACGTCCTCGAAGGCGGCGATGATTTCCGGCAGGATGTGAGTGCGCTGATGGTCCGCGATGATAAAAAGAAAATTGCGAATGATCTTGCCTGCGCCGACGCGCGCCGCAATCTTTTGAATGACGGCGTGCTTCGCATCGCGCGTCACTCCGGGACTCGTCAGAAAATTCCGCAGTTCGGAAGAGATGGCAAAAGCAGCGCCAAAATCAGCCAATTGCTTGAGCGCGGAATCGGCTGCGCCCTGAGCCAGCGCGACGTCCGCGAGGGCGTTGGCATATTGGAGGCTGGCAGACTTCAATTCGGCCTCCCCTCGAGACTCTTCACGAAAGTATCCACGAGCGATTCCTGCGCCGCGGGCGTGAGCTGTTTGGCGAGAAGGGACTCGGCGCCGTCAACGGCAAGCGATGCGGCGATCGCTTTCAGTTCCAGGCGCGCGGCGCGCTCCGCGGCTTCGATTTCCGCCTGAGCAGCGATGCCAACTTTCTTCGCGTCACTTTGCGTGATCCCGCGGATGCGTTCCCCTTCCGCGGCTGCTTCGTGTTGTGCAGCGGCATGGAGGGTGGCGATTTCCTGCTGGAGGTGCGCCAGCTTGGCCTCGGCTTCGCGGACCTGACGTTCCGCTTCTTCTTTGGCGGCAGTCGCTTTGGTGATCGCAGAACCGATATTCTCGGCGTTGCCGCGGAACCAACCGGGCAATTTCTTTGCAAAGAGCCAGATCAAAATACCTGCCACGATCGCGAAATTGATCCACTTGAAAATGCTGTCGGCGCTTTTGGCCGCCGAATTGCCGCTTTCTTCAGCGGCCCGGGCGCTCAGAGCCACGCAGAAAAAGAGCAGGAACCCACTCAAGATCGCGTACAGCCGGTTTTGCCTCATCAAACTAGGCTTCATCGGGCCTCTCTCGCGGAGCCACCGGGCCGCGACGGCGATGGCAGAATGCGCCGGGCAATCTCGGCGGAAAGTTGCGCGACTGTCGTTTCGATTTCGCGGCGCGCCGCGGCGAGCTCGCCAGCGATGCGATCCTTGCCGGCGGCAACCCGAGCCGTGGCCGCAACCCGAGCCTCTTTTATTATCGCAGCGCGTTCATCGAGCAGCTTCTTTCGCGCGGCTTCCTGCTCGGCATACACCTGCGCGCGAGCGTGCTTCAAGGCGTCCTGGTATTGCTTATTCTTCTCAGCGGCGGCAGCCTGGGCCAGCTCAGCAGCTTTCTGCGCACCTACTGTGCGGGCCTCGCGCTCGGCCATAACTTTAAGCAGCGGCTTAAAGAAAAGCGCCCGCAAAATGAAGTAAAAAAGAAGGATGATCAGGACTGTAGGCACAGCCTGAAGGAAGAGTTCTACCAGTTGGTGAACCATTTCTTGCATTGAGTTGTGTAGCCTAAAACTCGCTTCGGGGCCACAGAACGGCCACCAAGTTGGCAGCCGCGCCGCGCCCCCTACCCGGGAAGGGGCTATACGGTGGGCCTGACGCTGCCTATCTGAACAATATTTTATAACATTCCGCGCGGCTTTGCGCAACGTGACCCGGAACCGGAAACGCCGGTTCCGCTGGACTTGGGCGTGATCGCGGATTCGGGCGCCGGGCCAAAGAACCCTTCGATGAACTTGCAGCCAATCAAAGGGCTCGGAAGGAGATCCCCACCCTGCGCGATTCGGTCAAGCGCCTCGTACATACCCAGGGCTGCAGACCTACTGACATCCTTAAACCGGAGGAAGCCAATCGTTGAGGGCAATGATGCGCGGCAGAAGAGCGAGAGCGCCGAGTTCGCGAAAACGTGTGGCGTGTTTGCGATGTTCGTACGCGCGGGGTGGCAAGATGGCCATGAAGGGCACACGCGCGTCGCGCGCCGCGAGGGCGTCGTCGATGTTGTCCCCGACGTAAAGCGCCGTGGCAGGATCGCGCCTGCCAAGAATTTTCAGCAAGCCATCGGGATGGGGTTTTTTGTGTATTACGTCGTCCATGGTGATGACCGTTCGAAATTGCGGCGTGGCGGGCCAGCGGTCAAACGTGTAAGAGAATTCCTGGCGCGTGCGGCCGGTGAAGAGATTGAGCTCGAAGCGCCGGGCCCAGCGCTCGATTTGCCGCGGCGTCACCACGAGCCTTTCCTTGCGGACGTTTCCGAGCTTGTCGTTTTTGCCCCAATAAAATTGCTGGAACGCTGCGCACGCTTCTTCATACGTTGTAGGGCGCCCGAGCGCGGTGGCCCAGTTCGAAACCAACATCCAATCATCGTTGTTGCCGGGTTTGCTTTTCCATTCGTGCAGCTCGGACCACGTGACGCGCTTGCCGGTGAGGTAACGCATCGTTTCGATAGCAGAAAGCCAATAGGACCGGCGAACATCCACCAACACGCCGTCGACATCGAAAATCAGAATTTGCGGCAGGGTTGGGAGTGTCTTGTGGCTGCGGGTCAACGCTTTTCTCTCCGGGAAGATGGGGCCGGCACGGCGCTCCAGGAAAACAGCAGGGCCAGAATGCCGAACAAAAAATACCAAGCCAAGAATAATAGCTAAGTGACACAAGAAGTGTCTCTGCTCCGCGCCTCACGGTCAACCCACCCGGTCTTGGTTCACTTCTTGTACCGAGAATCAGGGAATGCACGCCGCCGATTATCAGGTTAGTCGCGAACAATCCTTGGAAGGAGTTGCCGGAGGCATCCCTGCTTCATTTCTAAGGGGCCAATGTTTCAGCGACATTCCGCGCTTCCATGCGGCGTGACACGTAAATCTCAAGGAGTTGCTCGAGTTCCTGCGGGCGAATCGGTTTGGTGAGATAGCCATCCATGCCGCCCGCCAAACATTTCTCGCGGTCGCCTTTCATGGCGTGCGCGGTCAGGGCGACCACGGGCTGATGGAGTCCGGTGCTTTTTTCTTTCTCGCGAATCGCAATGGTTGCCTCAAGCCCGTCCATCTCGGGCATCTGGACGTCCATGAGCACAAGGTCGAACGATTCCTTCTCCAGCGCCTTCAGTGCCTCCAACCCCGTCGCCGCAACCACAACCTGGTGTCCTCTCTTCTCCAATAGACGCACAACCAGGCGCTGATTAACGAGATTGTCCTCCGCAAGCAGCACTCGCAAAAACGCCTCGGGCGCGCGCGCGTCGTGCAGCGAGAATCGGGTGATCAAGGGAATTGCGCCCTTGTGTTCGTGAGCTCCGAGCACGCGAGCAACGGCTTCTCGCAATTCGGATTGGCGGATGGGCTTCAACAAATACGCGGCCACTCCCAGTTCCTGGCAACGCGCCGCATCGCCGCGATGTCCGGCCGAGGTGAGCATCATGATGGTGGCCGTGGACAATTCCGGTTGGCGGCGGATCGCCTCTACCAAGGCGAAGCCGTCCATGTCCGGCATGTGCATGTCCGTCAAAATCAGCCCATAGGGCTCTCCAGCTTCGCGGGCTGCCGACAATTGCGCAAGCGCTGCCCGGCCGCCATCCGACTGTGTTGGCTTCATTTGCCAGCGCAATAGCATCCCCTCGAGAATCCGGCGGTTGGTGCGGTTGTCGTCCACTATCAGGACTCTTACGCCGTGCAAGATCTCCTGGGGGGCGATCGTGCCCAATTTGATTTCTTTTGCGTCTGCTACCCCCAGCCGCACGGTGAAGTGAAACTGGCTGCCGTGTCCCACTTCGCTCTCCACCCAAATTTTGCCGCCCATCATTTGCACCAGGCGCGTGGAAATGGTCAGCCCTAGTCCGGTTCCTCCGTACTTACGCGTGGTGGAGCTGTCAGCTTGGGAAAACGGTTCAAAGATTAACTTGCGCTTATCTTCAGGTATTCCGATTCCATCGTCCGCCACCGTAAAGCGGCAGATACAATCCTGGCCTTCTTTGGCCTCAACCTCGACCTTTACAGCGATCTCGCCCTTGTCCGTGAACTTGATGGCGTTGCCCACCAGGTTGACCACGATTTGCCGCAGCCGGCCGGAATCTCCCCGTACCACTTCCGGCACCTCGGGCGCCACTTCGCCCAGCAGCTCGAGTCCTTTCTCATCCGCCCGCAGGGCCAGTGTCTTCAGCGTGGATTCCAAACTTTCGCGCAGATTGAAGTCGATCACCTCAAGGTCGATCTTTCCCGCCTCGATCTTCGAGAAGTCGAGAATATCGTTGATGACGGTGAGCAGGGAATCTCCCGACATCTTCACGGTTTCCAGATATTCGCGCTGCTCTGCTGTCAGTTCTGTTTCGAGCGCCAGATCCGTCATTCCCATCACGCCGTTCAGCGGCGTGCGAATCTCGTGGCTCATGTTGGCTAGAAACTCGCTCTTGGCGCGGCTGGCTGCCTCCGCAGCTTCCCGGGCCTGTTGCATTTCCGCTTGCGCTTTCTTGAGATAAGTAATGTCGCGGCCGATGCCCGCGAGTCCGGTGATCCGCCCGTTCTTATCCCGCAAGGGTACCTGTGTCGTAAGAACTTGGATCATGTTCCCAGTAGAATCCAAGCCCGCTTCTTCCCGGTTGACCTCTGCCTGTCCCGAACGAATCACCCTCTGTTCGTCTGCGTAAAACGTTTTGGCGAGTTCACGAGGATAGAAATCAAAATCGTTCTTTCCGAGCAGCTCCTCGGGAGTCTTCGCGCCCATCTGCCGGGCTACCGAAAGGTTGGCCACCACGAACCGGCAATCTACATCTTTCACGTAGATGAAATCCGGCACGTTGTCGATTAAAGCGCGCAATACTTTCCGTTCTTCCGAAAGCGCCTCTTCCACCCGCATTCGTTCTTTGACTTCCAACTGCAACTCCTGGGTCCGGGCTAGGACGCGGAGTTCCAGATCATCCTTTGCGCCCTTCAGGGCCGCGTCGCGTACTTGAATTTGCCCTAGCATTTCATTAAAGGATCCGATGAGCGCTCCTACCTCGTCGTCACCGCGCGGGAGCGCGCGAAGAGTGTAGTCCTCCTTCGCCGTGACCCTGGCTGAAACTTGCGCAAGATGCAAAATGGGCTCCGTGATGAGCCGCAAGAGCCGCGCGGAGACGAGGTACGTTGCGAGGATGGAAATCAGAATGACCACTACGGAAATCTCCGTGTACTGCCTGATTTTGGCTTGCAGGGCGCCGAGGTCCGAAATGATGGCAATGGCGCCGGTTTTTTCGCCTCCAAGAGAAACGGTCCGGTAGAGAGTGAGAGAGTCCTTCCCAAATTGCGCTCCGTCTTCGTGCCGTGAGGGCATTACAAACTTGGGCCCAATCTCGTCGCGTCTATATTCCGCGAAGACCGTTCCATGCCCGTCGTAAAGGCATGCGGCGACAATGTGGCGATCGGCGCGGAGCGCGCTCAGCATATCCTGCGCGGACTTTCGATCGTTAAAGGCCAGAGAGGCTGCCGTATTCGCCCCCAAAGTATCGGCAAGAACCGAAAGTTCACTGGTCATCGCCGCGCGAAAGCTTGCTCTTTCGAAAAAGTCAAAGCTCAGGCACGCGAGGCTAAGGCCTACGAGACTGGTGAACACAATGACAAAAGTTAGTTTGCGTTGAATGGATGATTTTCTAATAAGCCACATTTCAGGTTCCTTTTGGACTTCCGATTACCGTTTTCGCAAGCGACAGCAGCTGGGAGCTGATCCTTAATCTGGCGTGCTCCGCAGCACTCAGGTTGATTTCGAAACGGACCTTGTTGTCCTGGAGAAGGAGGCCGATCATTCCGCCCTCCTGCGCAAAGTGTTCGGACTCGCCCACGGTCAGGACTGGATTCCCTTTGAGGTTCGCCAGCTCCTCGGAAATGGCTTTCTTCCCCGTTGTTCCGATGAACAAAACCTGACAACCGTGAGTTTCCTGTGACTGCTTAAAATGCTGCACGCGCAACGGCCGCGCGCCGATCGTCTTACCCTTCAAGCTGGCGTCCAGCGCGCCGTGGAAAGGATCCTCACCGATGGTGCAATACGTAAGCGGGCTATCCTCGTCTTTGAATGCTTCCGGCGGCCAGTCGACAAATTGTGCAAAATGAAAAAGAAAGGCGGCCTTCACTTGGTATTCGCTCGACGCATTGGTTTGCCCCGAAACCCGGCGAATGCCGGCGATGGAGAGCAGACCGGCAAGAGTCGCGACAGCGAATTGTGAAAGCAGGTGACGAACTCTTCCTCGGCGAGTCCCGGATCCTGCATTCCGCGGAGACCATCGCATTTGGGTTTCAAGATTCAATTCTTCTTTCTCCGCCATCAGAATTGCCACCTAATCTCGGCATAGGCGCTGCGTTTGATCAGACTGGACTCTTCCGTTTGGGAGGGTCCGAAGAATTCAAGATGGTGGTCGCGCAACAGGTTTTGTCCGACCAAGCTGATGGAAAATCGTTTCCCAGGTTTCCAAATGACGTTTGTGTCCAGTCGTGTGTACGACGGAATTGCTTGCGCAGAGAGTCGTCCGACGAAATAAGCCGAGGCATTCCACTGCCAGTGGCGGCCCAAATCCAAATGCGAGCGCAATTGGGCCTGCTGGCTCGGAAAGGCTCCCTGCGTGCCTGAGATCGTCGTACGGTCCTGGCTCGTCGGCGCACGGTGCAGGTGCATCGCCAGGAAGGAATACCCGGGGCTGAGCGTCCATCGCTTGGTTACTTTCCAATCGACAGACAGGTCGACGCCATGCGTCTCGCCATATACCAGATTGCTGAGGACATTTGGGACCACTAGGTGCAAGGGTGGCGGAGTTGCCTCCAGGAAAGGCGCGCCTGGCTCTACGGACACGAGACTGTCGTAGTCATTGTAAAAAGCTGTTCCGTCGAACGATATACGCTTGGTTACCTCAGTTCGATAGCCCGCCTCGAAAGCATTCAATCGCTCGTCCTGCCGCGTCGGACTCCCAAAAATGCTGATGAGGACTGGAAGATTATTGGGCCCCGGCAATACGGTTTGATTTACGCGAATGTCTCGGTCGCTTTGCGATGGCGTACGCAGAGCTCTGGACACGGCGGCCCAGAACATGTTTCGCTCATTGGCAATCCAGGCGACCCGCACACTCGGCTGCCATCCAAAACCGGTGAAGTCGTTATGCTCGAGTTTCGCTCCGAGCGTCAGGTACAGCTTGTCCGGCAGGATGGCAATCTCGTCCTGCACAAAGGAGCTGAAAAGCTGCTGAGTTTGATTTCGCGGCGTGAACGCAATGCGCAGGGTCGTCGCCATCTCATCTGTGGTCAAAAGGTAGCCGAGTCCCCAGACAAAATCCTGACGCTTGCCCCAGCCGACGTGATGCTCAAAATCGATGCCCAGTGTGCTTAGACCCGTACCGTAGGTCGTGTCGCCGCGATCTCTGTGTTCGAAGTTGATTTCAAGATTCGTCTCCGAGTGTGGCGAGGCAACATGATCCCAGCTGGAAACAACGTCCCACCCGGAAAACCGATCCCGAAGATTCAGGATCCCGTTTACGGGCGGCGAAATCGAGGTGATGGTGCCGACCATTTCTCCTTTATTGCCGCTGTAAGCATCTCCTTCGAGTGTCAGCGAGTCCTTTGGCGAAGCTCGCGCGTCTACACGGAATCCCCCTTGAAAATTGTGCCAGTCATCTTCTCCGTTCTGCCCCGCAAGATTGGGCAGATGACCCCAGTTAAACGCGCCCCCCTCTACCCGATACGAGGTTGCACTCCCGATGCTTCCCCCGTAGCGCATTCTTCCAAATCCTTGTTCGGAGGTTCCCCCGCCCGCCGTCACCAGACCGCCCTGTGTGTCGGCTGCTTTCCTCGTCGTAATATTGATGACACCGTTGACCGCATTTGCGCCCCACACCGTGGCCCCCGGCCCTCGAATCACTTCGATGCGGTCGATATTGTCCAGCAGCAGACTCTGGGTGTCCCAGAAAGTCCCGGAAAAAATAGGCGAATACACCGTGCGGCCGTCAACCAAAACGAGCAATTTATTGGAATACTGGCCGTCGAACCCACGCGCGGTAATGGCCCAAGTACTGCTGTTGATCTGCGCGACTTGCAGCCCCGGGACCATTCGCAAAAGATCCGGAATATTCATCGCGCCCGACCGGCGGATGTCTTCTTGGGTAATGACAAAAATCGCCGCCGCCGCCCGCGAAAGCTTCTGCTCTTTCTTCGAGACCGACGTCACTTCCATGTTCATCAGGTTTTCGATACTCACCTGCGTGAGATCAGTTTGGGGAGACGGAGGCGGAGGCGTTTGCGGCGCTTGCTGGGTTTGAGGGGATGCTTGTGGCAGGGCTGGTTGAGTGGCTTGCGGAGTTTGCGACCACGCCTGCTGGCAACTAAGTAGCAAGACGAGCAAGATTCCTGCGCCGAAGAAACTGGTTCGAGAAACTGGCAATGTTCTTATTCTTTCGTTTGCGGACACACCTTCCTCCTCCGGCAGAATGTGCACATCTCGTACCGAATTTCGACCGCTGTCCTGGACACAACCTCTTTACTGTCAGTGTGTTAGTCCGCACTCGTCATCCACGGTAATTCCTAAATTGAGTCACCATCCCCTACTTGTGCCATAGTGGGGCAGAGTGCATTCGTAATCTCGGCACGGCCTTCACATGCCCGGGTTAGGCGACGCAAACCGCCTCCTCGAACTCGTGTCCGGTTGCTGGCGTCCGAAGGGCCTTGCTACAATCACGCTCGCAATCGCCAGTGGCTCGGAAAGAGGAATGAATGGCCGGATTTGCCGGTGTGGATTTCATCGATTTCGATTCGCAGTTGAACGACGAAGAGAAACTGGTCCGGCAAACGGCGCGGCAATTCGTCGACAACGAAGTTATTCCCATCATCGAAAAACACAGCCGAGAAGGAACGTTTCCAAAGCACCTTGTGCCGCAACTCGGGGAGCTGGGATTTTTCGGCGCGAGCTTGCAGGGCTACGGCTGCGCGGGAATGTCCAACGTGGCTTACGGCCTTGTGACGCAAGAATTGGAGCGCGGAGACTCCGGACTGCGCAGTTTTGTCTCGGTACAGAGCGCGCTGGTGATGTATCCGATCTATGCGTATGGGAGCGACAAGCAGAAAGACAAGTGGCTACCGCTGCTGCAGCAAGGCACGGCCATCGGTTGCTTTGGATTGACGGAGCCGCAGTTCGGCTCGAATCCTGGCGGTATGCTGACGCGCGCGGTGAAGAAGGGCAGCAAATATATTTTGAATGGCGAGAAGATGTGGATTACCAGCGGGTCGATCGCGGACGTTGCGGTGGTGTGGGCCAAGTGTGAAGATGAAAAAATCCGCGGATTCTTAGTTGAAAAAGGGACGCCGGGATTCAAGGCCTGGGATGTGCATGGGAAATGGTCGTTGCGGGCGTCCGTGACTTCGGGGTTGGCGTTCAGCGACTGCGAAATTCCGGAAGAGAATTTGCTTCCGAACGTTGTGGGACTGAAAGGGCCGCTGGGCTGTCTGAATCAGGCGCGGTACGGCATCGGCTGGGGAGCGCTAGGCGCGGCGATGGCCTGCTACGATACGGCGTTGCAGTATGCAAAGACGCGCAAGCAATTCGCGAACAAGCCTATCGCTTCACACCAGCTTGTGCAGGAAAAGCTGGCGTGGATGATTACGGAGATTGTGAAAGGACAATTGCTGGCGCTGCACGTGGGGCGATTGAAAGACAAAGGCAAAGTCGATTTCTCGCACATCTCGATGCTGAAGATGAACAACGTGGCCATCGCTCTTGAAACGGCGCGGAAGGCGCGCGATATTCTCGGGGCGAACGGCATCGTCGACGATTACTGCATCATGCGGCACATGAACAATCTCGAAAGCGTTTATACCTATGAGGGGACGAACGACATTCACAAGCTGATCATCGGAGAGAAGATCACCGGCATCTCCGCGTTTATGTGATTGGAAGAGAAGACAGGCTGAAGCCTGTCCCACATTCATGTAATTGAAGAAGGAGACAGACTGAAGTCTGTCTCACTCTAGCCAACCAATCTCGTTGCATGCTGAATCTTGTATGCTGTAGGGGTTTGGCATGCGGCTTGCCATGCTGATCGATCCCGACTTGGCCGCCACGGGCACGACATGTCGTGCCCCTACGGGAGACAACTCCATGAATGTTTCCGCGATTGGCACGTCTCGCTCATTCCTTCGCAGCGTTTTGGTATTTCTCTTGCTGTTCGCATCGCTGTGCGGTGTGGCGGGGGCGCAACAACGGAAAGTCGCGCCCGAGCAGAAACCAAAGATTCGCGCCATCACCGCGTTCGTTCTTCTAGACCGCTCGCAATATCTCCTGCAAATCGCGGACGCCGTGAAAATGCTGAAGTACGCACGCACGGTCTTTGAGTCGCGCGGCTTTGAAGTCCAGACAATCCGCATCGCCACACAGCCGTTCCCCGAGTACATACAGGGATTGACGACGGACCAAGCGCTGACATTTTTCAAGGATTACGACCTGCTCGCGCAGAAGGACGGCTTTGCCGCGTCCATCGGCCCGGCGATGTTGAACGCCACGGATAGCCCGGCGCAGGCCGATCTGCTCGCGGAAATTCTGCTCAATACAAAAACGTTGAACGGCAGCCTGGTCGTGGGCGGGCCGGACGGTGTGCGGTGGCCCGCGGTGGGCGCCGCGGCGCGCGTGATGAAAAAACTTGAAGACACCGAACATAGCCAGGGCAATTTTCGATTCGCCGCCATCGCCATGGTGCCGCCGCTGACCCCGTTTTTTCCCGCAGCGTATCACACGGGCTTCGGACACCAGTTCGCCATCGCATTTGAGTCCGCCGGAATCGTCGCGACCGCCTTCAAAGATGCGCCGGACCTGGCGACAGCGAAGCAGCGATTAATTGATGCGCTGGGCAAAGTGGCGTTTGCGGCGCAAGCGCAAGCGGGACGCATCGACCAGGACACCGGCTGGTCGTACATGGGAATCGATCTATCGCCGGCTCCGTTGAAGGACGATTCGATTGGCGCAGCAATTGAAAATCTCACTACGCAACCGCTTGGCTCGAGCGGAACGCTCACAGCGGCGGCCACCATCACCTCGGCGCTAAAAGAAATCATGGTAAAGCAAACCGGGTATTCGGGGTTGATGCTGCCGATCCTCGAAGATTCGAGGCTTGCGCAGCGCTGGAGCGAGGGACGCATTCCGATCGACTCGCTGCTGAGCTACAGCGCGGTGTGCGGCACCGGGCTTGATACTGTGCCTCTGCCCGGAGACATCAGCGCGGAGCAACTCTCGCTCATCATCGGGGACATGGCCAGCCTGGCCGTGAAGTGGCACAAGCCACTCTCGGCGCGGTTGTTTCCCGTGCAGGGCAAGGGGCCCGGCGACATGACGGAGCTGGACGGTCAGTTTCTCGTGAATGCAAAGATCCAGCCGCTTGAGAAGAAGTGACAAGTTGCATTGGCTAAGTTGCTTGCTGGCGCGGATTGATGCAGGGCTCGAAGCGCGAATCGTAGCGGCGGATTTTTTTCTTCGTGAGATTGGCGATGACGGAAGACCTTTCTAAATATAATTATCCGGTGGGAAAACTGTTTGCGCGGCCACGCACGGCGGAGGATTGGGAGCGGTACAAGCTGAGCGAGGAGCAGGTCGAATTTTTTCGTGAGAACGGATATTTGAAGGGTGTCCGCATACTGACGGATGAGCAAGTGGAAGCTTTGCGCGGGGAGCTGGAGCAGTTGATGGATCCGGCGCATGCGGGACGGGAGCTCTTTCACGAATATCATTCGAATGAGTCTACCGATCCGAACCGCGTGGTGTTTCACGCGCTAGGCGCGTGGCGCGTCATGCCCGGCTTTCACGATCTGTTGTGGAACCCGGCGTTTCTTGTGCCAGCATCGCAGTTGCTTGGCGGCGCGGTACGCTTCTGGCACGACCAGCTATTTTGCAAGCCGGCGCGGCATGGAGGTGTGGTGGCGTGGCACCAGGATTATTCGTACTGGACACGCACAACGCCGCTGGCTCATCTGACTTGCTGGGTCGGGCTGGACGACTCGACGCGCGAGAACGGCTGCCTGAATTACGTGCCGGGAAGCCACAAGTGGCCGGACTTGCCGAAGCCGGTGCTGACGGGGGAGATGGATGGAATCCGCAGCAGCCTGCCGCGCGAATGGAAAGACAAGTTCGAGCCGGTGGCGATCGAGCTGAAAAAAGGTGAGAGCGCGTTTCACCATGCGCGGACAATGCACGGCTCAGGCGCAAACGATACGCCGAAGCCGCGACGGGCGACGGTGATCAACGTGTTCCGCGACGGCGTGATGTCGAATGCGGATGAACCGCTGCTCGCAGGAGTGCCCGTGATTCCTCGCGGGGGCAAGATGGACGGGCAGTTCTTTCCGCTGTTATACCAACCGGAAAGTGCAAGCTGAGAACTCTCGGCTGTTGACTCTTTCCTCGTCCTCAACGACTATAAATCCAATTTGACCTGTCATTGGCGCTCGCGGGAGAGCGTATGTCTATGGAAGAACAACTTAGCCTGGAATTTTTGCGCGTGGTCGAAAATGGCGCGGTGGCGGCTGCACGGACCATGGGATTCGGCGATCGTCACAAGGCCGACGAAGTGGCCGTGGAAGCGATGCGCAAGACCATGGATGCGGTGCAGATGGACGGGACGATCGTCATCGGCGAGGGCGAACGCGACGAAGCGCCCATGTTGTACATCGGGGAAAAAGTGGGTTTGGCGACGCACGCGCCGAAGGCGCTTTTTCCGGAAGTGGATATTGCAGTCGATCCGTTGGAAGGCACGAACCTGTGCGCCACTGGAGCGCCTAATTCGATTGCAGTGCTCGCTGCGAGCGAACGGGGCGGCCTTTTACACGCGCCTGACTTGTACATGGAAAAGATCGTGGTGGGCCCGTCGTGCAAAGGAGCCGTCGATCTGGACGCGCCCGTTACGGATAATTTGAAATCGATCGCCAAGCGGCTGGACCGCGACGTGGAAGATCTTGTGATCATCGTGCTGGACAGGCCGCGTCATGAAAAGCTGATCGCAGAAATTCGCAGAGCAGGCGCGCGCATCCGTTTGATTGGCGATGGCGATTTATCCGCTGGAATTTCCGCGGCGGTGGTCGGCACGGGTGTACACGCGGTGATGGGCACGGGCGGCGCACCGGAAGGCGTGCTAACGGCGGCGGCGCTGCGCTGCTTGAACGGGCAGATTCTCGCGCGGCTGGTGATCGGGAAACCGGAAGATCAGGTGCGGCTGGAAAAAATGGGTGTGAAAGATCCAAAGCGGATTTACGACACGGAGGATCTGGCTCCGGGCAAGAAAATGATTTTTGCTTGCACAGGCGTCACGGACGGCAACATTTTGAAAGGCGTGCGTTTTTTTGGCGAAGGCGTCCGCACTTCTTCGATGATTCTCACCCTGGATGACCGGCAGGTGCGCTTTGTGGATTCCGTGCACCTCGATAAGCGCCCCGACATTAAGGTGCGCTTCAATTAGATTTCGCGGGAGGAGCAAGCCCCGCCCTGAAAGGTTCGACTGACTTAAGGATTCTTCAGAGTATTTTCCGGGACCAAGCAGCCCTATAACTCTACCTGCCCGCGAAAAAAGCGGCCCTGAACCGAAGAACAGGAACACTTAGAGCACACCGGGCTGCTTTCCTGGCGCCCTTAGCGGCGCATCTGCCAGACTTAAGGTTGGGCGAACTGTGCTCGTTTGGGAGAAACAGGCTATGGCAGAAGGATCCTCATCGGGCAATTCGTCATCCTCGAAGTCTCTTATGTGGATGATGATTGCTTTGTTCGTGGGCCTCGGTTTGCTGCTTGCAGGCGGCCTGTTCGTCGCCGGCCGGGTGGTCCGCTCGCTGGGGCTGTCGGCGGCCAGAGCGAAAGACACTGTGCGAACCCCAGAAGGAACTTTTCGGCTGCAAAAAGAAGCCGAGGTCGGTCCCGGCTTGCCGGTTTATCCCCGCGCATCGTTAGTGGTGCCTGACGACGATGCGGCGGCCGCAGCCATCAAACAAGCGCAGAACGGCATCGAAACGTCCATCTATCACACCACTGATTTGCGAGATTATGTCGATACTTGGTACACCGGACATTTGAGTCCGGAGTTTACGCGCCACAGCCCGGGCGACAAGTCCGGTCCGACGATTCTGAGTGATGCGCACGTTTCCGATGAGGACATCACCTTCGTGGCCGAACGCGATCAGATGGTCCGCGTCGTCTCGCTATCTCCGGATTCCGGCGGCACAAGAATTTCTCTCATTCGGTTTAACAAATCCTCGCCGGCGGCTGATGCGTCGCCAACTCCTGTCCAGCCAGCTCCCGCTCAGCAGGACCCCGCCCAATAGACAGAATCCCACTGGAAGCGCGGTAGACGCCCCGCACGCCTTCTTAGTGTCTGATTCGCAAGCCTACTCCTGATTTTTCGTGAGAGCCAGAAAAATGCCGTCGTCGATGGCAACCGAGCGCCTGAACAGGGTCGCCGTGTTTCCACCCGCAAGCGCAACGTGATCCGCGCTGCCGCTGATCGCTGGGCCCGCCGGTTTGGTGGTGGTGGTTCCCGTTCCCGAGCCGTCGCCCGGCTGCAGAGAAATGCGCGTGGTTTGCGGAGTGCAGTTCGCGGCGCCGAGACAAGTATCGCGGACGAAAACCTGGCGGTAGCCGCTATTGGACGTACTCGCGGCAGATTTGTTCGCTGCCGCGGAGGTTGGAGCTGCCTGGCTTGCCATCACCGCCAGGAACGCAACGAACCTGCCCGAAGAACTGACCGAGGGCAAGATGCTCTCGGTGCCCACGAGGGTACCATTGGGATCCGTGGAGATGAGTTGAGTAGAAGGAGTGCAGGCGGCGGTCACTCCAAAACAGGTGTCGCGCAGATAGACTTGGCGGCCCGTGGTCGACTCCGAAACGAGATTTACCGCTGCGGAACTGAACGCCACGTATCGTCCATCGGAACTCATGGAAGGAAAATGACTATCGTCGCTCGCGGCAGTGCCGTCCAGCGCGGAAGAAATGAGGACGGTGCTGGGCTGGCAGGAAGTGTCTGCGCCTTGGCATGTGTCGCGGGCGAAAATTTGTGCGTGACCGTTTTGTGCAGCCGTGTACGCCACATAGCGGCCATCTTGGCTTACGGCGGGCGTTTCTTCTTGCACCGTCGTTGCGGCGCTCTTGCTGGCGTTATTCGCTCCCGGGCCCGTAATCTTGAACGGCAACCCGTTGCTTGTGCCGCCGCCTCCAAAACCAGTGCAGTTGATCGTACAATTCTGAAGTTTCACGGGTGCATTGTAGACGGTCACGGTCGCCGTGCCCGCGGTGGCGAGCTGTGCAGCCGGCACTGTCGCTTGGATCTGTGTGGCCGTGATGCTCGTCACCGAAAGAGCCGTCTGCGTTGTCGTGTTCCAGAATACTTGTGAGCCGCCCGAAGGGTCCGATGTCGGGAGAAAATTTGCGCCGCTCGCAGAACCTGTTATGGTCAGGCTCAGCGCCGCGCTACCCGCCACGGCAGTGTTGGGACTGATGCTCATAATCGCCGGGACGGGATTGGGAGGCGGAAAAACGACGAATGATACGGGATTGGAGAGCCCGTTCATGCCCGCGCCGGAGAACGGATTTTGCGTCTGGACAAAGTAAGTTCCTGCCTTGGCGGTCATGGCCGCGGGAACGACGGCCGTTATGGTGAGGACGTTCCCAGTGGTGGGATCGGTCGTGACTGTTGTCTTGATTTTCTTTTGGTCCCAAGTGACGTACGTTTGCGCCACGAAGCCGGCGCCCGTCAAGGTGATCGTCAAGTCCGGTCCGCCGGCGTTTACGTTGGAGGGCGAAACAAACTCTAAGAACGCACCCGTGTTGGCCTGAAAGGTGTTGCCATAATCGTTGCAGCCTGTTACGGCAAAAATCGCCGCAGAGGCGACAGCTATTGCTGTCCAAGACCGCTTCATCGAGACTCCTTCATCGTCACTGGTTACCCCGGCTCGGCCGGGTCAACCTGTCTGGTCAAACGGCGGGGAACCCCCGGTGCCAGTGCGCTTTTGGGGTGAGATGCGCAATTCGCGCAACGCGTTGACCCCGGCCTGGCCGGAGCCACGCAAACCTTGTCCGGCCCGCGCGGCGCTCTTCCAAAGCCGCCTGCCCTTTGATAACGGGTCCGGTCAACCCTACATGCTTACCATTCTGCTTGAAGAAAGGTCAATGAGCAATTTATCCGCCAGGCAGTAAATTCAGGCAGCGTGGCAACCCTCCTATTTTCAGTGGGTCGCAGAAGTATCCGCAACGCCTTGGGCGGCCAGCGACGCTTGCGCAAGTTGATGAATATGAGCGCGGCATTCGGGATCATGCACAGACATTTCCGCGGCGGCGCGGTAGCAAGCCAGGGCTTGCTCCTTGCGCCCCAGCTTGGCATACAGGTCGCCCCGGGCCAGTTGAAAAATCGGATTGGACGGATACTTTTCAACTAACGGGCCGATGAAGCCCAGCGCCTTTTCATATTGCTGGTCGTAACGGTGCAGGTCCAGAGCCAGATAAAACCGCGCCGCGTCGGAGGTGAGAACCCCATCCGTAATATCGTGCTCCAGTTGGCGAATGCCCTCTTGTTTGTTCCCCCCGGGGATGCCCATGAAGAAGCCAAGGAACTTAGCGATGGCGCTGAGGGTGTCTACATAATAGTTGTAGAGGCCGAGTCCAAACTCGGCGTCCACCAGTTGAGGGTCCATTTGAATGGCGTGGAGAAAATGAGCCCGGGCGCGGACTCCAGCTCGAGCTGTGGCGCGATTTTCGCCGCGAAGGCCGTAAAGCCGCGCGGCGAACGCATCCGCCAACCCCGCATAAAATTGCATTTCCGCGGTCTCGTGTTTCCGAAGGTACGCCTGTGCGATCGACGAAGCGCGGGTGATGAGGTCGAGGTAATGTTGGTCCGCCGGAAGCTTTGGCCGGTGCCGGGCGTCGGTCATTCCGTACTTGAACTCCGCCGACGTGCACCAAATTCTCCACCATAAGGCCTCCGCTTCCAGCAAGTAGCCCAAAGGGTGAGCGGGATCTTCTTTCTGCACCCGTTGCGCAGCTGCGATGGCTGCATCCGTATCGAACGAATAGATTCTTTCGATCGCCTCGGATGCTCCGCGCGGCAACGTCAGCTTTTGGGCATGCGCCACCGATGCGAACAAGCACGCGGCCAACGCGATAGAGCAGAGAAGCATCGCGCCCGATGCAATGGCACGCCGTAGGTTCATGCGGGCACCTGATGAATCTCCAAGAAAGCCGCGGCCAGTCCTTCTCGCGCAAGCAGCCTCGCGCCCGATGAGTTTAAGCTGTTCGATGATAGTTGCAAAACGAAATGGCTTCGGGGGAAGGGAGGGAATCTGGAACATCGCCAAAAATTGCCCGTTCGCCGCGGCGGGGCGCATTTGCTATTCTCTGCGGCGTGCCGACTGCGCGCGACAAAGATGCTCCAGGCAAGACCGGGATCCTACCCGTAGAGCAGCCCTCCGGCCTGGAGCGCGGCCTGGGCCTTAAAGAGGCCGTCGCGCTCAACATGATCGAGATCGTGGGCATTGGCCCGTTCGTCGTCACGTCGCTGGTGATCAAAGCGATGGGCGGGCCGCAGGCGCTGATCGCCTGGGTGGCGGGAGCGGCGCTGGCTACCCTCGATGCTTTCGTATGGTCGGAGCTTGGCGCGGCCATGCCGCGCGCCGGAGGATCGTACGTTTTTCTCCGCGAAGCGTACGGGCCGTGGCGCTGGGGGCGCCTAATGTCTTTTTTGTTTGTGTGGCAGACCTTTGTTCAAGCGCCGCTTTCGATCGCCTCCGCTTCGATCGGGTTTGCGCGCTACGCAGGTTATCTACACCCGCTCACGACGTTAGAGGCCAAAGCCGTCTCGGGCGGCCTGGTTCTCGTGCTCGTGGTGCTGCTCTACCGGCGCATCACTACCATTGGGAAAATCTCGGTCCTGTTATGGGCCGGCGTGATTGGCACTCTTCTTTGGTTGATCTGGGGAGGAGCGACCCATTTCAATGCGAAAATGGCATTCGATTTTCCTCCTGGCGCGTTTTCTCTTTCCTGGGTGTGGTTCGCGGGCCTGGGCTCCGCGATGGTTAGCACGGTTTACAGCTACTGGGGTTACTACAATATCTGCAACTTGGGCGGGGAAATACGCGATCCCGAACGCAACATTCCGCGAGGAATTTTTCTCTCCATTCTCGGAATCACGGCGCTGTATCTGGCGATGCAGATAAGCATCCTGGGAGTCGTGCCTTGGCGGGAAGCGCAGAACTCGAAATTCATCGTCAGCACGTTTGTGGAGAGATTGTACGGCCATCACGCGGCGCAAGCGGCAACGTGGATGGTCTTGTGGATCGCGCTTGCATCGGTATTCTCGGTACTCCTGGGATATTCGCGCGTGCCCTACTCTGCGGCCCTGGACGGTAACTTCTTCCCCGTCTTCGGACGCCTGCACCCGACCAAGCACTTTCCTTACGTCTCGTTGCTCGTTCTCGGCGGCCTCGCCTTCCTTTTCAGCGTAACCTTGAAGCTGGAGACGGCCATCGCCGGAATTCTGGCGATGCGCCTGCTTGTCCAGTTCATCGGCCAGGCTGTGGGAGTGATGTTGTTACGGCGGCGCTGGGGCGCAGCGCGATTGCCGTTCCGGATGTGGCTTTATCCCTGGCCTGCCGTGCTGACGATGTTTGGTTGGGCGTGGCTTTTCTGGCAGACTGGCCCGGCCAGAAAGTGGGGATTGGCGGAAATCGCGCTGGGAGCTCTGGCATTTCTCATTCGGGCGCGTGAAATGCGACAATGGCCGTTCGCAAAAGTGCCCATCGAAGGGTGAACGAACCGGAGGCCGCGTGAATCGTCTATTCCAAGGGTCATTCAAATCAATCCTTTTCGGTGTCGTGCTCGCCTCCCTTTCGGCGCAGCCGGCCTCGCCCCAATTTTCCCCGGCACCGGGAACGGGCCCAGGTCTCCCAGACACCATCGAGGCTATCGAAAGCGCCCGCGTCACCACACGCATCCTCTACATCACCGCTCATCCCGACGACGAATCCTCGACTTTGCTAACGTATCTTGCACGCGGACTTCACGCCGACGTAGCTCTTTTGACCCTCACGCGCGGTGAAGGCGGCCAAAATGACCTCGGGCCGGAGCAATCGCCCCAGCTTGGGCTTATCCGCACGCAGGAGCTTCTTGCCGCGACGCGCGGCTACGGCGTGAAACTCTTTTTTGCAAACGCGCAGGATTTCGGATTCTCGAAAACTCCGGCGGAAACGGAAAAAGTTTGGGGGCAGCCCGTCCTCGGAGAAATGGTTCGCGTGATTCGCACGTTTAGGCCGAATATCGTTGTGAACGGCTGGGGCGGCGTGCACGGCGGCCATGGACATCACCAGACGTCTGGCTTGTGGACCCCGCGTGCCGTCGAGATGGCGGCTGATCCCAACGCGTTCCCCAAGCAAATTAGCGAAGGTCTTCGTCCCTGGGGCGGCTCCGCGAATTCCGTGCAACTGCTCGATACGGAGCGCGGCGGCGCAACCGGCCCGGACGGCGTCACGCTGCCCGTGGATGAGATCTCGCCGCTTTGGGGCAAGACCTGGCGTGAAATCGGACTCGATGCTTTCGCCAATCACCGTTCGCAGGGCGTTACCGCCTTTATCGGTTCACCTTTTCTCCGGAGGCCGGTGGTTCTGATCCTGGAAAATGGCGGCAAGTATGATGCTGCAAGTTTGGCCATGAATCTGGAGCAGTGGGCAGCCTCCGTTTCCCGCACGCAATGCGAGCCTGGCAAGAAAGAAGGGTGCAAAGTACTCGCAGCCGCCGAGGCGGACAAGAAAATCGTAGCCGCACGAACGGCCGCTCTCGCGCTGGACTGGAAAAACGCCTTGAAGCGGTTGGGGGAGGCAGGAACTCTTCTTGCCAGCATATCCCCTCCCGATTCTTCTTCCACCTTCGCGGGTTACATTCCCGACCAAGCATTCGATCTCAGAGAAATAAGAGGGCGCCTCGACCGCGCACTGGCGCTGGCTGCCGGTCTTGAGGTGAAGGCTGAAGCGGACCGCAGCATGCTCGTCGTCGGCGAATCCTTCGGCGTCCACACCGAAGCGCATTGCCGTAAAGAAGACGGATGCGAACTCGGCAGCCTGCAATTGGGTCTTACCGACGCGTTCAAACTAGCCAAGCGGGAAGGGGATGCGGAGAAGGGATTTGAATTCACGATCGCGGTAACCAAGCCTGCGCCTCCGCTAACGGCCTGGGACAAGCTTCTGCCGGAGCCTCCGCCGCTCATTCATGCCGAACAGGAAGTGACGGTCGACGGCTACAAATTCAAGTCTGAAGTTCCGGTGACTCACATCGAGGCAAGCTCCACTCGCCTGGACCGCGTTTCGCTGCGGATTGTGCCGGCGTATACGCTCGCGGTGGACCCCAAGCAGGCCATTGCCATCCTCGGAAAACCAGAAAAGCCGTTTGATGTGCTGCTGCGCGTGCATTCCTACGCGACACAACCCGCCAAGCTCACTGTCGGCCTCGACCTGCCCCAGGGTTTCTCCGCCAGCCCTCCCGAAGAAATTTCCATCGATGGCTCCGGTGACCGCTACGAGAAACTGACTGTCACCGCGCCGAACGGACTCGCCCCGGGAAATTACCCGATCCTCGCTTACGCAAAACGCGGCGACGAAAAATTCTCAACTTCGCTCGAGCCACTGCACACGTTGCCGACGCAACTCTGGAGCGAGAAGGCACAATGCATCGTCCACGCCCTGGCCATCAACGTTCCGGAAAATCTTCGTGTCGGCTACATCACCGCGGAGGGCGAGCCGATCCCGCAGGCGCTCCGAATGCTTGGGATCCAAGTCGAAACTCTGGATGCCCAAGCGCTGGCCTTCGCCGATCTCTCGAAATTCGACGCCATCGTCGTCGGCGTCCGCGCGTATGAGCTGCGTCCCGAACTGCCCGGCGCCAACCAGCGGCTTCTCGACTACGTCTCGAAAGGCGGCACTCTCGTTGTGCAGTACAACCGGGACTTCGCGTGGAACAAGGCGCAATACGCCCCGTACCCGGCGAAAATCCTGACGGAGCAAGGGCACCTGCCGCGCATCACCGATGAAGACTCGCCCGTGAAATTTCTCAAGCCGGACGATCCGCTCCTGAACCGCCCCAACAAAATCACCCAGGCCGACTTCAATGGATGGGTCCAGGAACGCAGTCTCTATGACTGGACCCAGTTTGATGCCAGATACACGCCTCTCCTGGCCATGCACGATCCCGGCGAGCCCGATCTCAACGGCGCGCTGGTCTATGCGCGCTACGGCAAAGGCATGTACATCTACACGGGCATCGCGTTCTTCCGCCAAATTCCCGAGGGCGTCCCCGGCGCCTACCGGCTTTTCGTCAACTTGCTCAGCGCGACTCATCCAGACTGAGCTCGGACCGGCTTTAACGCCTTTCGAGTTACCTGGGCGCCGCGTCAGCTCAGGTAAATCAACTGGACACACTGCTCCCGCGCGCAAATCAGCGTGCTATCCTCTTTCACCGGGGGTTGAAGACGCATGAAGAATTTTTTCTATCATCATTTTGCCGGCCGCACGATCCAGGCGGCCATCGCTCTGCTTCTAGCCACGGCTCTTTTTCTGGCGTGCGGTTCACCGGTAGCGGCGAGCCAGAAGGACAAAAAAAAGAAAAATGCACCCGTGGAGACCACTCCCTTCATACCGATGGGTGATGAGCAGCAGATCGACTACATGATTTCCGAGATGCTGGGCGCCTGGCAGATTGGCGACATCGAGAAGTTGCACAAGGACTATGCCGACGACGTCATCGTGGTCAACGGCATCTGGGCGCCGCCTGTAATCGGCTGGAAGAGCTATCTGGCCGCCTATCAGCAACAGCACGCCCGCATGCAGCAGGAACGCATGGACAGGACAAACACCTACATCCGGTTCAGCGGTAACTTCGCGTGGGCCTGTTATCAGTGGGAATTTTCAGCCGTAGTGGACGGGCAGCCTGCCGCAGCTCGCGGGCAGACCACTCTCGTCATGGAAAAGAGGGATAACCGCTGGGTGATCGTGCATAACCACACTTCCGTTGTGCCCACAGCCGAGCCCATCGCGCCTGCAAACACCCCGCAAATAGCACAGCCCAAGCCAGACGGTGCTTCAACGCGGTAGAGGGCCGGCCGGGCCGGTTCTCTGTAACGGTCTAGAAGTTCTTCAATCCGTTGTAGAGCCACAAGCCGGCAAGAACCAACAAAAGCGCCCCGGAAGCAATGCCGCTGGTAAGAAGCGGCCGCGAGAGTGTGTTGATCTTGGCGATCAGCTCCCGCTGTTCCCGGGCCATGTGTTCCTGCGCCCCGTCGAGAAAGATTTGATCATCTTCATGGCTCGCAAGAAGGCTGCGCCGAATTAACAACAACATGAAAACGGTGGTAACGATTCCCCAGGCAATAAGAACATACAAGATGGACCCTGTGAGGTTTTCCATGGTGGCCTCCCCTTGGAACCCGTACGCGGTCCTTAATTTTGCGAGGACGAGGAAGGTGTGAGACCGCGTTCTGAGGCGCAGTATAGCACCAACCATTCAAATTTCAACTGTTCGACATATGCCAAACTGATGCATGAAAGCCTGGAGGCCCCCGCCTCCTGGGGACCCTCTGCACACGCAAACCGCTCATGCCATTGGCTGTGGCCCGCTACTAATCCGCTCTCCAAATCCGGAGAGAACCGGCCCGCGCGCCGCTACCACGGCCCGAATGCCATTGTGGGCCCTTCGTTGACAAAGCGGGAAGCGGCGGGCACAATGAAAAAGCCTCGTTGAAACTGGAATCCCGCTTTAGCTGGGGTTTCACTCACCGCGCTTGTGCCCGAGTGGCGGAACTGGCAGACGCGCTAGCTTCAGGAGCTAGTGATCGCAAGGTCGTGGAGGTTCGAGTCCTCTCTCGGGCACCATCAAAATTATCCTCTGCAAAGAGCTACTTCGCTAGTAGAGCGCGCTCGCAAGCGCCCCGTGCCAGAGGCGCCTATTCGACGCGCGGCATCGCAGCCGGGTCGATTCGCACCGCGTGGATCACCCCGGCCGCAGCGCCGCCAAAAACGCTCCCAAGAGAATGGCCAGCGAAGAAAACGAGCGGGTGGCAGTCTCTAACCGTTTGGCACGGATCGGGTGCGGGTTTTGACTTTTCCGCCTGACATCAGCACGAGAATGCTTCGGCTGCTCAGCCAACCTCTCGCCCCAATTCTCTGCCTCGCCCTGGCCGCTCCGGTTTTCGCTTCTGTTCGCGACCCGGTTGGCAACCGCACCCAGCTTGCCTCGACGCTCGCGCCGGTTCCAGCGGCGCTGTGGAATTACGACGCCAACGACCGCTTCGCCGTGGGCGACACCTACGACGGCCACGGCAGCGTCCGCGCGCTGACCGATCCCACCCGCGCGCTTGTGTCCCTTGCAGTGGTGCTCCCTCTGCCTTGCCCGTAATCACTTGTACAAAGCGCATGCCCCAATCCCTTTCCCAGCCCCCCATTCTTGCTACGATAAAAGGACCCTAGGACATAGCTCTCTTTTGGAGTTCGAAGCGCTCGCCTGCACAAGGCGAGAGTCGTCTGTTCAGAATGTTGTCGCCATCGACGGCAACCGAGGAGTGTGACGTGAAAAAGGCATCCTTTTATCTCGCAATTATGGGCATGTTCGGCATTTTCGCCGCGCCCGCGTTCGCCCAAGCGCCCGCAGCGGCAAAGCCGCAAAGTCCGTCAGCTACTTCTCAACCTGCCAACTCCTCGTCCGCTTCCGGTTCCAGCACCGTTTTCCGCACCACCAAAGCCGTGAATTATCGCCGCGCCGGCGGCACCACCAAGATTGATTTTCAAGGCACCGAACTCATGCAACGCGCCACGGGCGAAGCCAAGGTGGAAAGCAAAAGCAACCGCATGGAAATTGAAGCGAAATTCCAGGGCTTCGATGAGGCCACCAAATTTGGCCTCGAGTATCTGACTTACGTGCTTTGGGCCGTTTCTTCGCAGGGCCGAGCCGTGAATCTCGGGGAAGTTGTGCTCAAGAATGGCGGCGGCCAAGTCAAAGCCATCACGGACCTTCAAACTTTCGGCATGATCGTCACTGCCGAGCCGTATTTTGCCGTCACGCAGCCGGGCAATATGGTTGTTCTCGAAAACATTCTGGGCCCCGCCACGCAAGGCAAAGTCGAAAACATCGACGCCCAATATGAATTGCTCGGTCGCGGCATCTACTCCTCTTCAAACACCAAAATTGAAAACGCCATCTTCGGCATCGACCGAAAAACGCCCCTCGAACTGTTCGAAGCGCGCAACGCCGTGCGCATCGCGCACATCGCTCAAGCCGATAAATACGCAGCCTCTTCGCTAGCCAAAGCCGAACAGCAGCTCCAGAACGTGGAAGACATTTACCGCAACCGCAGCGACAAAAAATCGGTGTCGGCCGCGGCCCGCGAGGTCGTGGAAACCGCCGAAGAAGCACGCGTAATGGCCGTAAAACAAAAGGCCGAAGAAGACGCGCAAGCCAGAGTCGCAGCGGAAAAGAAAGCCGCCGAAGAACAAGCCGCGGCGGAAATTAAACGCCGCCAAGATGCGGAACTGGCTCGCCAGCAGGCGGAAGCCGCCAAAGCCGATGCCATTCGAATGAGACAGGAAGCGGAAAAAGCCGCCGCGGATGCCGCGCGGCAAAAAGCCGAAGCCGAGCAAGCCACCGCCGCCGCGGTGGTGCAGCAGCAAGCAGCGCAAGCGGCAGCCGCACAAGCGGCGCGGGATAAATCCGCCGCCGTTGATCAGCAGCGCGCCGCGGAAGCCGAAGCCGAAAAAGCGCGCCGGGCTGCTGCGCAAGCCGAAGCCGAAAAGACGCAGCTTCGCGCGCAACTTCTCAGCCAGCTCAATTCCATTTTGCAGACGCGCGACTCCGCTCGCGGCCTCATCGTCAATATGTCCGACGTGCTCTTTGACACCGGCAGCTATACGCTCAAGCCCGGCGCGCGCGAAAAATTAGCCAAAATTTCGGGAATTTTGCTCGCGCATCCAGGCCTGAATCTGCAGATTGAAGGCCACACGGACAGCGTAGGCAGCGATGAATTCAACCTACAGCTTTCCGACCGCCGCGCGGACTCCGTGCGCGATTTTCTCGCCGAGCAGGGAGTCCCCGCATCGACCATCACCGCGCGCGGCTTCGGAAAAACGCAGCCCGTCGCCACCAACGACACCGCCGAAGGCCGCCAGCGCAACCGCCGCGTCGAACTGGTCTTGAATGGTGACGTCATCGGAAACGCCGCCGCGGCCAACGCCACAACCAACCAATAATTTCCCTGCCGGCAGTCTCCGAGTTTCTTGGAGTGCGGCGAGTTTTCTCATATCTCTGCCATCTTCGTGCGCTTTTCTTCGCAAAAGCGCATCGCACAAATCTCCGATTTGACCTCGCTTCAGCGAGCCGCCGGCAAATTGACGGGGTGGCGCGCAATCCGCTACGTTGTTTCTGCAACCGCGATCCGCCCGAAGCGTTTGAATCCGGAGGCCCTCGATGTTCCATATTCTCTTGGGGTTCACTTTTCCTGCTTGGACACCTCATTTCAGTTTTCTGGAAAGCCCGATCGCCAACGAAATGATGGCCCTGCGCTGGCTTCATCTGATCTTCGGCATCATCTGGATCGGCCTGCTCTATTTCCTCAACCTCGTGCTTACCCCGGCGATGAAGCAAGTGGATCCATCGGTGCGCGTGAAAATATATCCCGCGCTGATGTCCAAAGCGATGGGCTGGTTCCGCTGGTCCGCCCTGGTCACCGTGTTCGTAGGCCTTCGCTATTTTCAGTTGTATCTCGTCTCTGACGCGCGCGCCGCGGGCCGCCCTTCGCTTGCCGTCCAGTGGCTCGGCTGGTGGCTGCTCGTTTGGGTCGCCGCTTACATTTTTATTTATGCCTTGCAACTCCCCGCCACAGGATTTCTGAATAGCGCCTGGGTGCGCGGCATCGGAATCGCCATTGTCGTTTCCGCCGCATCCTGGCTCGTCTTGGCGTTGAACGGAGGGCCAACGGTTTCGAGCGCGCACCTGGCTATCAGCATCGGCGGAGGACTGGGTCTCGTCATGCTGCTGAACACCTGGGGCGTGGTCTGGCGCGTCCAGAAAAAACTGATCAAGTGGGCGCGTGTAAGCGCGGAACAGGGAGTGCCGATGCCGCCCGAAGCCGAGCGCCTAATGCGCTGGGTTTTTCTCACCGCGCGGGTTTCGTTCTGGCTCTCTTTTCCCATGCTCTTCTTCATGGCCGCCGCCAGCCATTATCCTTTCCTGAGCACGATCTCCCGCTGAGGACCATCGCGCGCGGAGTCGGCCTCGTGCACTGTGGCCGCCCGGGCGGTTATGGTTGCTCGGGCTTCACGATCTTCTGGTCGGTTTGGACGGAGAACAGCCTGAAGTTAGAGAACGTGTGGTAGACGATCGTGCGACGGTCGCCAAAATCTCAAAAGCCGTCGACCATCTTCGGCAACTACATTCTTACGGGCTGCATACGTTCCGAGCGTTAGGATTCCGCCGCGGCACGAAGGGAGCGTACCACTGTTGCAATTCGCGGCGGAATGAAAGGGCGGGAACGGATGCTGGGACGGAGGAGAAGAGATAGACTCGACGTGCGGCGGCGCGGCGAGTTGAGAGGGAACGTGGTCGAGCCAAAGGTAGAGTACGAGAAGCGCCTTGAAAAATACTTGCAGACGATTGTCGGGAAGGATCGCGTGCATCTGCAGGTGGGTTATTGGAAATTGGGCGCGATTGCGGCGGGGTTGGGGTTGGTGTGGATTGTTTTTGGGAGGCATTTGCTGGCTCTTTATTGGTTGATTGCGCCGCTTGCGGTCTATGCGCTTCTGGGGATTTTGCATGGGCGCGTTTTGCGGGCGAAGGCACGAGCGGAGACGGCGGCGGACTCTTATCGCAAGGGGATTGCGCGGATTGAGGATCGTTGGGCCGGCAGCGGGCAAGCGGGAGAGCGGTTTCGCGATGCGAATCATGTGTATGCGGAGGATCTGGATCTTTTTGGGCGAGGGTGCCTGTTCGAATTGCTTTCGACAGCACGATTGCCGATGGGCGAAAGCAAACTGGCGAAATGGCTGAGCGAAGGATCGGAAGTCAGCGCCATTCTAGAGCGGCAGAAGTTGATTGAGGAGCTCCGCGAGAAATTGGATTTGCGCGAGGACTTGACGGTGACCGGAGAAGCTTTGCGGGCGCGGCTGAACCCGGAGAAGCTCATCGAATGGGCGGAAGGGAAATCGATTTTGCCGGTTGGCCCGATTTGGCGCGGCGTGATGGCTTTGCTGGCTGTGGGTGCGGCCGCGGGGATCGTCTATTACTTTGAGAGCGCGCTGCTGTGGCCGCTTTTGAGCGTTTTGGTAGTAGAGATAGTTGTTCTGGCGTGGCTGTGGCGCAGGGCCCATGCGGTAATCGAAGGTGTGGATTGCAACGCGGAAGGCTTGCTTCTTTTTTCGGAGATTCTGGAACGATTGGAACGGGAACCGTTTGTGTCACCGCGATTGCAGGAGCTAGCTGCGGAATTGAAGCAGAAGCACGAACCGGCATCGCGGGCTGTCCGTAAATTTGCGCGGATCGTCTATTGGATTGACGCCAGCGACAGCTTGATTTCGCGGATGTCCGAGCTGCCGTTTCTGTACAGCGTACAGGTGGGGATGGCGGCGGAAGCATGGCGGCGGCGGTGGGGCGCGAAGATGCGGCGTTGGGCAGAGTTGGCGGGAGAGATGGAAGCACTGCTTTCGTTGGCGGCGTATTCCTACGAGCATCCCGCGGATCCGTTCCCGGAATTTGTGAGTGCGGAAGAGGGACTGGGGTTTTTTGATGGTGAAGCGATGGGACATCCGCTGATCGCGGCGGAGAAGTGCGTGCGGAACAGCGTGCGGCTGGATGCGAAAACACGAGTGCTGCTGGTGAGCGGGTCGAATATGTCTGGGAAGAGCACACTGCTGCGCGTGGTGGGGATCAACACGGCACTGGCGATGGCGGGAGCGCCGATTCGCGGCACGCGGCTGCGCTTGACGCCGCTGAGGATTGGAACGCGGATTCGCAGCACGGATTCGCTGCAAGAGGGGCGCTCGAGTTTTTATACGGAAATTCTGCACATCCGAAAAGTGTTTGACGGCGCGCAGGAAGCGGTGCCGCTCGTGTTCCTGTTCGACGAGTTGCTGGAGGGAACGAATTCGAAAGACCGGCGAATTGGAGCGGAAGGCTTGATTCAGGCGCTGCTGAAGCGGCGGGCGATCGGGATTGTGACCACGCATGATTTGGCCTTGACGGAAATTGCCGCGGCGGTTGGGAATGTTTTGCGGAACATGCATTTTGAGGATCAAGTCGTGGACGGGAAGATGCGATTTGACTACAAGTTGCGCGAGGGAGTGGTGGAGAAAAGCAACGCGCTCGAATTGATGCGCTTGATTGGGCTGGAGACGTAGCTAAAGACGCAGGCCGCTTGCGCTCCGCGAAAGTTTTCTAATGTGTAGAAGTGTTGCGCAAATTACGCGGCGGCGATGCGCCGGATCAGGTCTTCCTGTTCGTTGATGGATTCGGCGCCGATGGTGAACGCGTCCAGAAGATTCAGGCCGAGAGCGAAGTTGAGGGCTTCGTCCTGGCGGTCGCGGAGATCCCCTTGGCCGAGGATTTTCATTCCGACGATGCCCTTGCCTGCAGCGCGCATTTCCTTGATCACGCTGACGACGGTGTCCGGATCGGCGTCCATAAAGGAACCGATGGGATTGATGCGGACGAGGTGAACTTCGACCCAGGAAGACTTGGTGGCGGCGCGAAGAGCTTCGATGGAGTGGCACGAGCAGCCGTGCGTGCGGATGACCCCTTTTACCTTGGCTTCGGAGAGAACGTCCATGACCGGACGAAATTGCTCGGTCCAATTGGGTTCGGTGAGGCAGTGCATGAGGAAGACGTCGATGTAATCGGTGCCCAGTTCCCGGCGAAAACGGTCCAGATCGGCGCGCATGGTGACGGCGTCGCGCGCCCAGGATTTAGTTAGAACGGTGATTTTGTCGCGCGGCACATGCTTGAGGGCTTCGGCGACATGAGGGTGGCTGCCGTAAGAATCGGCGGAATCGAAGAAACGCATCCCGTGGTCGTAGCCGTTGAGGAGGAGATTGGAGAGGCCCTGGATGCCGAGGGCGGTCTGGTGAGAATGATGGCCGGAGCCGACGGTGCCGGTGCCCATGGCTAGGCGGCTGGTTTGGATGCCGGTCTTGCCGAGGGTGACGGTGTCAGAAGCGTTGAATTTGCGCGGAAGCGGTTTGAGCGTTAAAGCGTGGGCCCGGTGGGGGAACGCGGCATTGAGCCAGGCCCCTCCCGCGGTGCAGGCAGTGCGAAGGAGAAATTCGCGGCGTTTCATGGAGCCTCCTTAGAAACGTCCTTCGAGAGGATGGTACACCCAAAATGGACAGATGGGTGCGGGCGCGGTTATCAAAGAGGGATGCGGGTTAGTTGAAAGGCGCGGATGGGGGATTCACTTCGGTTGGCGACGGGATCCGCGCTTCGAAAGACAAGTTCGAGCGAATGAGCGATTCGACTTGCTTCCAGACAGTTGGATCGCACTCGATTTGAATGTGCGGCTTCATGAACGCGCGGTCCCACCAAGGATATTGGCCGCAAGCGAAGGGTTTGGATTTGTAGTCAGAGCGGAAATTCCCGAGGATGCGCGTGCGCGCGGGATCGGCGGCGCGAATCTTCGGCTGGCCGTGCAGAAAGCCATCGAGTTGATAGAAATTGACGGCTTGCGTGACGTTGGCGGGGATTAACGAGTCATTTTCGCCGAGTTTGGAAACGCTATCGACCTGGATGGTGAGCAGGACGGGAATGCCGTCTTTTCCAAGCTGGCGCGCGAGCTCGACCGTTTCCGAGGCGCCCCAACTGTGGCCAAAAATAATGATGCGGGCGTTCTGCTTTTCTTCAGGAGACAAGGCTCCATCGCGGTTGGCATCCAAGAGGCGGAGCACTGCTTTGTAGGCATCCTTTCCACGGTGGTTTTCGAAGGTTTGCCCAAAAACGCCGGAAACATACTCTTCGCGAAGGCGATCGACGAGTTGGACTTCAATGTGGACGCGATCATCGTGGCGAACGAAGCCGCCGACAAAGCCTATGACGATGACGGGAGAAGCAGAAGAGACGGCTGCAGCGGTAGCGGGAGGATTCGAGCTCGCTTGACCAGAGACGAACAGCAGAATAAAAATCAAAAACAAGACCCGGAATGAGAAAAGCATTTGCCGCACCGTGACGGGGAAACTACATCAGTACAGATGACATAGACAAGACCAAAGTTACGCGAAAGTAGATGGGAGAAAATGGTACGGCAAGTAAAAAAACCATGGGAGAGATGCTTCAGTACTAATAGGACTGCTTCAAAAAGCGGTATTACGGGGCTGGGATCAGGGAGAGAGTTGAAGCACGCGAGTTCGACGAAGGCGAAGCGACATTGCTAATGGATGCCACTGAGATCGAACTATTCATCCGTGCCGCTTGCAAGAGAGCCCAATCGCTTTTGAATTCCGGCATGATCTCGCGGCTATGCTTGGGGCTCTTCAGGTAGTGCTCGGCGCGCGCGAGAATCATGGCGTAGGCCCACTGGGAATCGGTGCCGGGCGCAAGCAGATTGCCCGCGCTCAGACCCAGTTTTGCAGGTTTGCCGCCTTGCGAGAGTTCCAACCAAAGGGCGCCGTTGGCGTCGACGGAAGGGGTACCGGCGCGATCGAGATATTTGAAAAGACGGCCCAGAAAATCGTAGTTGGGAATAATTTCTTTGTTGATAGCGTCATCGGCGAGAGCATTCAGTGCTCCTCGGTATTGTTTCCACTCCTTCGCAGTACCGACGAGCTGCGCGCTTTCCTCGTTAACCACCGCTTCGAGCTGCTCTTCGCGGGAGGCGTCGTTTTCCGATTTTGCCTCGCGGATTTCCTGCTCGAGGTCCGAGGTCTCGGCGGTGGGATGCTGCTCCAATTCATGCTCTGGGTTGAAGCGCGCCGTGAGCAGGTAAGAGGCGGCCATAAATGGCAGTTCGTGGTCGGCAAAAAGGAGCATGGGTACGAGGAGTTTTTTGGAGTGGTACAACTGCTCGGTTCCATTGCGGCACTCGCTGCTGCGTTTGATGGTGCCGGGCAACTGAGCGAAATGAAGGACGCGGAAGTGCGCTTCCGGATGCCGCTCGGCATAGCGGGCAAAGGAGCGAGCGACAGCTTTGGGAGTGATCAGGCCGAAGTCGTTCAGATAGTCGGCCTTGGCGGCGTGGGGGAAATAGGTGTTGATGACGCGCCGGCTGAAATCGGCGCAATTGCGCGTGACGCCGTTGAAGTGATTTTTATTCGGGAGAGAGTTGAATTCGGCGATGAGAGCGAGATCCTGGTCCATGGTGGTCGCGACGACGAAAGCATACATGCTGCGCTCCAGCGTGGCTCCAACCATCTCGCGCCATTCGGCTTTGTTGCTCAGGCGACATTCGGCAGTGTCACAAAAGCCGGAAAGATACTTTTCGCGATATCTTTCCTCGAGGAGACGCTTGATTTTTTGCGAGCCAAACAGCGGCCGATTTAGTGGGTCCTCGACTCCGTACAGATAAATGGAGAGCGGGACGACGTTCCACTCGAACGGCTGATCTTCGCCAAGAGTGGTGTAGTTGCTCATAACCGAGCCTTGCTCGCCGGGGCGGCAGAGCCGGAGCTTAATGGACGAGTCCGCGCAGATGCGGGAGAAATAGACGGCGCTATGCCCGGAACCCGAGATTCTGGCGAAACTTGTATCCAAGGACTCGTTGAGAAGGACGCCCACGTCTCCATAGGCAGGGGACGGGATAAGGCAGAGCAACAGGAGGGTCAGGACTATCGCTAAACGGGCGATGGCTGCGACCTGACTGAGCAGAGGTCCGGCCCATGCGATGGGGGAACTGGTTGGGGTCAGCTTTCGCAACGCGATCGGTCTCCCTTCTGCCGAGGGCTCAAGCTACTATTATAGCGGGCCGGAGAGAATCGGGTGGGCCCTGTAGGGGCTGGACTAATAGTGCTTTAGGCAAATTCGAGCCAGCACTAAAGGACAGGTAGTTTATCCGTAAACTACTGAAACAGAATGACCTATCATCAATTTAGGATGCTCGAATTCGACCGAAGGTTGCGCTTCGGCCGGGCGAGGCTGGGGCCAACCCAGGGCCGACCTGTCAGGTTCAGGAAATCCAATAGGAGGCCAAACCCTGCTGAAATTAACCCGGCTGAGAAAGAGGGAGTTGCGACTGGGAATGGCCGTCCCACAGCGGCGCTAAGGAGGTCCTTGTGACTCCGCACGGACCGCCAGAATGAACGCCTAGCCCTCTATTTAGGTCTTGCGTGGCCGGCCGAATGCAACCCCCTCCTGTAGGGGCAAAACAGGCTCGGCGATCGTAGAAAAATCCTGCGGACATTCGGGAATCGGTCGACTGCGCACACGCGCCAGATTCGAGGTTGACATCTTCGCAGTCGGCTCTTGTAATGAATCGATTCCATTTTATGCGCAAGCCAGTCTCCAATCCCTCGTGACAAACCCCGCAAAGGCAGAAGATTCCAGGGGCGGATCGAAGCGCCACGCTATTCTGGTTGCTGCGGGTATATTGCTCAGCCGGATCGCCGGACTCGTGCGCGAGCGCGTGTTCGCGCATTATTTCGGCAACTCCGACGCCGCGGATGCTTTTAAGGCCGCGTTCCGCATTCCTAATTTTCTGCAAAATTTGTTTGGCGAAGGAGTGCTTTCCGCTTCGTTCATTCCCGTCTACGCCCGCCTCCTCGCGCACAAAGACGATGAAGAAGCGCGCCGCACTGCTGGGGCTGTCGCGGCACTCCTTGCGCTGACCACTTCACTGATCGTGCTGCTGGGCGTGCTCACCACGCCTTACTTGATCGATGCCATCGCGGGGGGATTCTCCGGCGAGAAGCGGGAATTGACGATTCGCCTCGTGCGCATTCTCTTCCCCAGCGCGGGCTTGCTGGTCTTTTCGGCCTGGTGCCTCGGAGTTCTCAATAGTCACCGCCGCTTCTTCCTTTCCTACGCGGCGCCTGTCGTGTGGAACGCCGCCATGATCGCCACGATGTGGGGATGGGGAGGCCGCTACGCGCAATTTCCGCTGGCGCAAATCCTGGCGTGGGGATCGGTGGCCGGCAGCGCGTTGCAAGTGGCCGTGCAACTGCCTGTCGTGCTGCGTCTGCTGCAGGGCCTTCACCTCTCGCTGAATTATCAGGCGGAAAATGTGAAGACCGTCGTGCGCAATTTTATTCCCGTTTTCGTGGGACGCGGCGTCGTTCAGATCAGCGCTTATGTGGACACGCTGCTCGCAAGCTGGCTGCCCATGGGCGCCGTCTCCGCGCTCTCCTATGCCCAGATTCTCTATTTGCTGCCGGTGAGTCTTTTCGGCATGTCCGTCTCGGCGGCGGAACTGCCGCACATGTCCGGCACGCTGGGCGGCGAAGAAGAAGTGGCTGTCGCCTTGCGCCGGAGGCTCAATTCCGGTCTGCGTCAGATCGCCATGTTCGTGGTCCCCTCGGTCGCCGCTTTCTTGATACTCGGCGACGTGATCGTCGCCGCAATTTACCGCACGGGGCAGTTCAAGCAAGCCGACGTCATTTATGTCTGGGGGATTCTCGCGGGCGCCACGGTTGGACTGCTGGCCTCAACGCTTGGCCGTCTCTATTCGTCCACCTACTATGCGCTGCGCGATACGCGCACTCCGCTGCGCTTCGCCGTGATTCGCGTTATCTTGACGACCATCCTCGGTCTTCTTTGCGCGTTTCCGTTGCCGCATCTGCTGGGCATCGAGGCGCGCTGGGGAGCCGCCGGGCTCACCATCTCCGCCGGAATATCATCCTGGGTTGAATTCGCGCTGCTCAGGCGAACGTTGAACGGCCGCATCGGCCACACTGGTCTTCCTTTGGATTCTCTTGTGAAGCTTTGGGGAGCTGCTCTTTTGGCGGCGTCGGCCGGATGGGCAATCCGTCATTTCTTCGGCCATCATTCTCCCATTCTTGTCGCCGTTATCGTGCTAGTCCCTTACGGGATCATCTATTTCGCGGCAATCTTGGCGCTAGGACTCGACGAGGCTCGTGGATTCTTGCAGATCGTGAAGAGAAAGTTTGCGAATCGTTAGGCGGCTAACCATAATTCTGCGCGCCCTCGTATGACTGAATTCTGGCAAGTGAGTGGCAGAAATCAGTTGGCCCTCGATGATCGCGTCACGCTCGAGGCGTGGTATGTCCGTAACTGGACCCCTGGTTGGATTGTATTGTTCTTGCGAAGACATTCAGGGTCGTCTTTTTCTCGGAGAACGGATTTCGAAGGGCAGGTGTTACAGGCATAGACGCAGCCATCCAGGAGGGCGTGGCCTCCAAGGCAGTTTCTCCGGCGCTCACCGCAACGCCCAGCAAAAGTATGGATCATAGCGCGGGCGTTTGAAAAAATTCTTCCAATTATAAAGTGATCGGGACCCTCTCTCTCCCCACTCACTCGCGGTATAAATTTGTGTCAAGATTGTCTGGATCAGGCGCGGTCTTCGTTTTGGCGCTGTTGCAGATATTTGGGGCCGTCACCCTGCTCCCCTGTCAAAATAAAACGATCCATTGCGTAGCTCCGCCCTGCACATCGAGGGAATACTTGCGTATTTTCTTCCTGCGAGAGTTTACGGAAGTTTGGCGTCAAGCTTTTCGTAGACGGCTTTCGCTTCGGCCAGACGCTTCAGCACATGTTCTTTTTCGCCGGGCAAATTCCAGTCGGGATAATGAGATGTCACATCGATCGTCCGGTCGATCCACGCAACAAAATACTTAGCGTCTTCCGGCGAACGCGGCGCTTTCCCGCCAATCGTTACATAAATCGCGCTGGTCGTCGCATAGGCATATTTGTCCAGCACTGGATACTCCGCGTTATCGCTCGATGCCCGCAGCACGCACCATCCGCTCTCTTTCAGAGGCACTGTTCCCGTAACCTCCGCGGAATCGTGCGTTCCCGCAAGCTTCAAAGCTTGCGCGACTCGTCCGTTGCAAACCACCTCGAAATGATCCACCGGCACAATCGACCGTAGCTTCGCCGTGAACGGCACAGCCTCTTGCGCGCTGCCAAACTTCAGTTCGTCGCCAACCCTTTGTCCGCCAAGCGTAAATTCGATGAGCGGCCCGTTCGTCGCAAACGTTCGTCCTTGCTTCAATGCTTCTTTCCAGGAATCCACTGTCGGCGGCAAATCAGGCATCCGTACGTAAACGCGGTCCATGCCAACATGCCCCCGTATGGGAGCCGCATAATCCGCGGTCGCATCTGTTCCCGCTCCCGCCGGAATCCGGTATCCCAGATTCAACAGTTTGTACCAAACCGCCGCCGTCGAGCGGTGATCGCTGAATCCCACAATCTCCATGTAATCCAATTTCCCTAGCGCCACATCCACGGGAAGCTCGTCCATAATCTTCTGCGGCGGATTTGCGAAGGGATCGGGCACTTCGTCGAAAGGATGCACGGCCCCAACCAGCGCGCCGCGCGCGTGCGCCATATCGTACACGTCGGCATTCATCGGATACAGACTCGCGGCAGCCGTGTTCGGATAGCCTGCATAACCGGGCAAGAGAAGCGAGCCTCGCATATCAAGAAGTCCGCGGTGTCCCCAGTAGCTCGTGTGGAATTCCTGCCCGCTGATAATCACCACACTCTCAGGAGAGAAGCTCTCCTGGTTCTTCCCAACACTCGCGATGTCCGGAAATCGCTGTTCCTTGTTGACGATCAGATTGTTGACGACCTGCAAGCCTTCCGCTTTCGCTTGTTCAGCCAAGCGCTCCGTAGTGTTCTGATAAGTGCCGCCGTAGTTCATGTGCACGTGCAGATCCGCGCTAATCCAGTTCTTCGCGTCGCGCAAACCATTCTCGAGAGGCTCCAGCTTTATTTCCACTCGCTTCAAATCGCCTGGCTGCACTTCCACAATTTCCGCTACCGGCTTGTACTCAAAACCTTTTGTTGCATCGATTTTGATCTTGCCGTTGGGCACCGCCAGGTTGGCCTTCTCCGCAAGATGGAAGTAATGCGCCTCGAACGGCTGATTGCTTGGGTCCAATCCATCATCGGCATGAATCCAGGCCGAATCGGGAGCCCAGAATCTGCCGCTTTCGTCGGTCACGGAAACGCGCGCCGGTAAATCGTTGCCTTTGCTGTCCACCACGCGCAGCTCAATGGTCCCGCGCGGATTCAAGTAATTCCGCTTGTAGATTTTTAGATCGCCTAGAGGTCCGCCCGGAACACTTTGGAACGCAATCCTGGTCGTCGGCGCGCCGCCGTGGTTGCTGATAAACGCAAGCTTCTTTCCGTCCGGCGACCACCGCACATTTGTGCAATCCCAGCCGTTGTAAGTCAGCGGAAATGCATCTCCGCCACCTGCCGGCATCACCCACAGGTTGTGCCACTGTCCCCCGAGATACGAGCTGTAAACCATGCGCGATCCATCCGGCGAAAAATCCGGCCGCGCTTTCCAATTCGTCTCTTCGTAGTGAATCTCCCGCACCTCCGCTCCTGGTTCCGCGCGCATCCGCCAGAATCCGCCCGTTCCGTGAATGTGCCCGCGATTGGAAACAAAAAGAATTTCCTGGCCGTCGCGCGTCCATACCGGATTGATCTCCGTGTCATACGCGCTGTAGTAATAGCGCGGCAGCTCGCTCTTTGTCTCACCCGTCAGGCGCACAACGTTCTCGAGTTTTCCATCATTCAAATCAGCGCGGAAAATATGAAAGCGCTTGTTATATGCGGTCGACACAAAAACAATCCGCTTTCCATCCGGCGACCATCGCGGCTCGACGTTCACCGCGCCGCCGTTCGTTAACTCCTGCGATTTTCCAGAATTCAAATCCAGCAGCCACAATTCCATGGCATCTTTTTGATACGAAACGTAAACGACGCTCTTTCCATCCGGCGACCAATCCGGCTGGTAGTCGTATCCCGGACCGTCGGTGAGCTGCTGCGCCGTTCTCGAATCGATTTTCTGGCGCCATAGCGATCCTGCCATCGAATACACCACTTCTGTCGAGTCCGGTGACCACGCCACGCTGCTCGGGCCGCTCGTCAACTGCGGCAAATACATTTCGCGGAAATAATAAGGATGCGGCAGATCAATTTGAGAGAGAACGGGCTCGCGCTGCGCGAAGGCGGGCAGGACTGTCGCCGCGAGCGCAGCAAGAAAAAGCAAACTTCTTTTGAGCACGTTAGGCCAGGCCCGCTTTGGAAAGCGGCAATTCGCGGATGCGCTTGCCTGTCGCGGCGAAAATAGCGTTGCACAGCGCCGGTGCGAACGCGGGCAGCCCCGGCTCGCCCACGCCTCCTGGAGGCGCGTCGCTCGGCACGATGTGCACGCGCACTTCGCGCGGCGCGGTATTCATTCGCGCCATCGGGAAATCGTTAAAATTAGATTGGTCAATCGCTCCGTTCGTGGCCGTAATCGCCCCATAGAACGCGATACTGGTTCCCATCACCGCCGCGCCCTCAAACTGATTCTTGACCATATCCGGATTCACGACCGTCCCGGCATCCAGCGCGCTGTCCACTTGGTCGACATGCACGCGGCCTGCATCATCCAAATGGATTTGCACGACGGAGGCGGCGTATGTCAGGAAACTGCGGTGGAAGGCGAGCCCCATGCCGACACCGTTGCCCTGTTTTTTCTTTCCCCAACCGGCTTTCTCCGCGGCGAGCTCCACGACGCGGTTGAATCGCGCCGTGTCAATCGGATATTCCGCGTAGTCCTGACCGTAATTCGTGTAGTCCTTCGGCAGCTCGCTCTTCGGGATAATGCGATCCGGACCCAGTAGTGCGAGCGCGTATTCGACAGGATCTTTTCCGGCCGCATGCGCCAGTTCGTCCTCGAAAGACTGAATCCCGAACGCATGATAAATGTTCGCCACCGAGCGCAGCCATCCGATGCGGACGTGCGCCGTGGCCGGCCCGTTTTCGGAACGCTGATTCGGTATCGCAAACGGCAAATCGCTGAAGCCGAGCCCGAGCTCATCGGCAGCCGAATAGACGGCGCTGGCGTCAAACGTCGAACCAATGGGAGGGAACACCGTTCGCTGCAGCCAGGCCGTTGGTTTTCCATCCTCGCCCAGCGCCGCTTTCATGTACATCGCGGACACGGAATGATAGGTGTCGAACTTGATGTCGTCTTCGCGGCTCCAGACGACTTTTACCGGCTTGCCCGTTTTTTTCGAGAGCACCGCCGCTTCGACGGCAAAATCGGGAAACGATTTCCGGCCAAACGCGCCGCCCAAAAGCGTTACGTGCACCGTCACATCTTCTTTTTTCGCACCGACTGCTGCCGCGATGGCGTCCCGGGCGCCGACCGGACTTTGCGAAGGCGCCCACACCTCTACTTTTCCGTCTCGGTAAACCGCAAGCGCCGCGGGAGGTTCCATCGGCGCGTGTGCCAGCAGCGGCGCGTAATACTCCGCCTCGACAATCTTTCCGCCTTTCGCGAACACTGCGTTCACGTCGCCTAGCTCGCGCACCACTTTTCCCGGCTTCCGCGCCGTCTCTTGCAACTCCTTTTTGTAAGGATCGGAATTGAAAACGTCGTGAGAGCTGTTTTCCCATTCGATCTTCAATTTATTCTTGCCTTGAAAAGCCGCCCACGTGCTGTCGGCAATTACGGCCACGCCACCGAGCGCTTGAAAAAGAACCGGCGGTTTGAACGTGTTGATGGTCGCCGTTTGTTTTACGCCCGCCACTTTTAGCGTTGCCGAATCGTCCAAAGATTTCACGGTGCTGCCCAGCACCGGCGGGTGCGCGACGCTTGCATACAGCATGCCGTCCATGTGCGCGTCCTGCCCGTATTTGGCTTTGCCCGTACACATAGCTTTCAAATCATAATCAGCCGCGGGCTTTCCGATGTAGCGCCACTCGCTGCGCGGCTTCAGCTTCAGCTCTTCTTTCTTTGGCACTTCCAATTTCGAGGCGGCCGTCGCCAGCTCGCCGTAGCCGAGCTTTTTCCCCGATGTTTTGTGAATGACGTGGTGCAGCCCCGTCGAACATTCCGTTTCCGGCACGCCCCACTGCTGCGCCGCCGCGCGCACCAGCATCAGCCGCGCCGTCGCTCCGGCCTCGCGCAGCGGCACAAAAAAGCTGACTACCGAGTGCGAGCCGTCCGTATCCTGATCGCCATATTTTTCACTGCCGATCGCTTGCACGACCTTTACGCGCGCCCAATCCGCATCCAATTCATCCGCAACGATGCGCGGCAAGGACGTGCGCACTCCATTTCCCATCTCCGAACGGTGCGCGACGATGTAGGCCGTTCCGTCCGAATCGATCGCCAAATAGACGCTTGGACGCAGCGGCGCTTCTCCCTTCGGCGGAAACGGGTCGCCCGCACTGCCGCTGCCTGCCGCCGCGAAAAGCCGCTCCGGCATCACGGAAACGCCGAGCACAAACGCGCCCGCGCCCAGCATCTCTTTCAAGAAATCGCGACGGCTATTTCCGGTTTCGCGCTGATTTTCGGAAATGTTTTCGATTCGGACAACCATGGCGCCTCCACTCTGCGGCTAAGCTCGCCGCCAACAACTCTAGGGCAACATCCTACCGCCAATCCCGATACTTGCAAGCCTGCGCTGTGCTTCCAGCGATGCGCAACGCGTTAGGTCTCCGGCCAGGCGCCGAGGGCGCGGCGCAAATCCACGAGCTGGCCGAGGTGGTAAGCGTTGTGATCGGCGAGGACCAGCGCTTCGCGCAAAATCGTTTGTCCCTGGCCATGCGGTATTTTGGCGAAGAGATCGGTATGCGGATTTTGCACCAAGTGGACCATCTCCTGCAGATCGCGCTGGAATGCCGCCACGCTCTCGTCCCAGGCCTTCGCATTGGCTGGCGCCGGTGTTTTTGGCCAGTAGCCGCCTGGAAAAGGCGGTGAAACGTGCTTTGGATTTCTGCTGAACTCCAGGATGTCCCACTGCGCAAGGCGCACGTGTTCGAGCAACTGCCAGCCGGTGTGCGGCAGCGCGTTTGCGAAGGTTCCATATTTACCGGCGGGGAACCCGTCCAGCCCGTCCATGAAATGAACGTGCGCACCGCCGCCTTTCAGCAGATAAATTACTTGCTCACGCAAATCGCGGTCTACATTTCGCGATGGCTTTGACGATGTTTTCTTGGCCGTTTTTTTGGCGAGTTTCTTCTTTTTCATTCTGGCTTTCCGGAGATCAGCACTTGCTGAGGCATTCCAACAACCTGATGCAAGGTGGTTTTCGCAAACCCCGCATTTTTAAACATCTTTTCATATTCCGAAAATGTATAGGCGTCCCCCGCGTCGGTTCCCACGAGCATGTTGAGGCTAAACGCCGCGGCCGCCGGCGGAGTTACGCGGTCTTCATTGGGAATAAACTCGAGCGTTACGGCTTTGCCGCCCGGTTTGAGCGCCGCATGGACGCGGCGCATCAGCGTCTCGCACGTTGGCATGTCGAAATGGTGGAAAATATTGGTGAGTAAAACAAAATCGTATCCGCTGCCAAGGTCCGTTTCAAAAGCGCTACCCGCGCGAGTCGTGTAACGGCTGGAAACGCCGGCTTTTTTGGCGTTCTCCTCGGCGACGGCCAGCACCGACGACCAATCCACGGCAACGATTTGGGCATTCGGATTTTTCCTGGCGATGGTGATGCCGTAGTTTCCGTGACCCGCGGCGATATCCAACACTTTGCAGGGTTTGCCTTCCGCGGCGCCGATCATTTCCGAAATGAAGTTGGCGGCCGGTATCGTCAAGGGCGCCATCGATCTCGCGAACGCAACCCATACTTCATCCTGCGGCTTGGTATTGTCTCCCTGCACTCCGGCCGTTCCACCTTTGCGCACTGCTTTGGTCAAGGCTTCGACATTTTTCTTGTGCCAAGGACTGGCGAGAAAGCCGGTCACGGTGGCAAGACAAGCGGGCGAACGGCGGTCGAGAAAAAGCGCAGACTCCTCGGTCAATGCGTAGCGTCCGCTATCTTTGGCGAGGAAGCCCATAATCGTCAAGAAATCGCAGAGGATCCGCAGTCCGCGTTCGGAAGCACCGGTCTTCGCGGCCAAGAGCGCTGAAGTATCCGCCCCCGTTCCGATTGCCGAGAAGACGTCCAGCTCGATTCCTGTTTTCAAAGCTTCGGTCTGCTGGAACGCGTTCATGGTCGTGAAGATGCGTTCCGGGGTTGGCCGATTGGTAGTCGACGGCGTTGCCATAAAGTTTTCCTCCGCGTGCAAAGTCTTTCTGCTTCGACTATACACCGAGCGCAGCCTCTGTTTCCCGGTTCAATTCCATTGCCCCCATCCCCGCTGGGCTGGCATACTTCCTTTCCCCGCACGGCGTGCGAGGAGCGCATTATGAAACGCGAATATCACCACTGGCATTCTCCGCGGCTCGGCTTCGACCTTGGCGTCATTGTCTACGGCCACTGGGGACAGCCGATTCTTGGTTTTCCGACAAGCGCGGGCGACGAGACGGAGCTTGAGGGCCAGAGCATGATCGGGGCGCTGGCTGATTTCATCGAAGGCGGCAAGATAAAAGTTTTCAGCGTCAATTCCATCAATGGGCTCAGCTTTTATAATAAGGGCGCTCATCCTTTTCACCGCAGTTATGTGCAATCCGTTTTTGACTCCTACCTTCGAGAAGAGGTCGTTCCTTTCATTTGGGACAATTGCCAGAGCCCGGGGATCGCGATTTCCACGATGGGCGCGTCGTTCGGCGCGTATCACGCTGCGAATTCTCTTTTCAAGCATCCGGATGTAATCAAGCGCTGCTTTGCGATGTCCGGTGTGTATGACGTGCGGAACTTCATGGACGGGATGTACGACGACAATTTTTATTTCAATAATCCAGTGGACTACCTCGCGAACCTGAACGATCCATGGGTTTTGGGACAGCTTGCCTCGTGCGATATTCACATCAGCACGGGCACCGGTCAGTGGGAGAACAGCGGGCCTACGTACCGGTTGTCCGAGATTCTTTCGAGCAAGGGAATCCGGCACTCGCTGGACAACTGGGGCCCCGAAGGCGGGCACGACTGGCCGTACTGGAAGCATCAGATGCGCGAGTATGTAGCCCGGCTTTTCTAGAACACATCCTGAAAACTTGGCAGGCGGCTTTCGCGCACGGGCGGTGACGCCGGATGCGGCGAGGAGCGAGGGCTCGATTGAGCGCGAGGTCTCGCCCAGGCAGGCGGGCTGTTTATATCTATCATTCATTCTGTCACAGATAGAATGAATGATATGGAACACCCCGGTGTTTTTGTGGCGAGCGGGGAACGAATAGATTTTGAAAGAAGTATGAAAACGATCTTTTTGGGGGAGCGCGTAAGCGACGGGAAAAAAAGGAGATAGATGGGCGCAATTTGCACGGTTGGCACGAAGGGAGTGGAAGAGTGGGTGACTAGGAAGTGATTGGGGAAGGACGGGGCCGGAGCCGACGAGGCGTGGGGCGGCGTTCGCGAGGTGGAGTGCAAGAGTCACAGTGAATGGTACCACGGTAATTATATCGTGTCAATAGATAACTTTATGGTATAGATTCGAATGGCGGAGGACGGATTTGGCGTGGGGTCGCGGGGAAATGGAAGAAAAGAAAGGGGTAAGGGAGGAAAAGAGTGGCACGCAAAGTGCGTTGAGACGGATGGTGAGAATTTGCGGAAAAATTCATTGTGGATGGTTAACGGCGATACAGGCTGGGAAGAGCAACCGGAGGTGCGGCTTGAAAACGAGATTAGGCGTGTGGTTGGTGGTTTGTGGCTTGGCAGTTGCGCCTGAGTTGCTGCGCGCGCAGAAGCGCGGCGATGTTCAGGTTTGGCTGACGAATGCGGACAAGTCAGCTTTGTTCGAGGAGCAGAGACCGTTTTTGCGGCTCACCAAGGCTGCGAGTCAGGAACCGGCCATCGAGATCGATGACCAGCAGAGATTTCAGAGTATCGACGGGTTTGGGTTTGCGTTGACTGGGGGGAGCGCGCAGCATCTGGCGCGCATGGACGCGGCAAAGAGAGCGGCGCTGCTACAGGAGCTCTTTGGCGTGGACGGCAAGAGCATTGGGATCAGCTACTTGAGAATCAGCATCGGTTCCTCCGACTTGAACGATCATGTTTATTCGTACGATGACATGCCTGCTGGGCAAACTGATGTTGAGCTGGCCAAATTTAGCCTGGCGGCTGATCGAGCGGAAGTTATACCTATTTTGAAAGAGATTCTGGCCATCCGTCCAAAGATCGAAATTCTGGGTTCACCATGGTCGGCGCCCGCATGGATGAAGACGAATGGGAACTCGAAAGGAGGGAAACTAAAACCTGAATACTACGGAACCTACGCAAAGTATTTCGTGAAATACATCCAGGGAATGAAGGCGCAAGGCATCAAGGTCACGGCGATCACCATCCAGAATGAGCCGCTGAACCCGAAGAACACGCCGAGCATGCTGATGCCCGCGGAAGAAGAGGCGCTGTTCATCAAGGATTATCTGGGACCCGCGTTCAAGGCCGCGAGAATCCGCACGAAAATTATTCTTTACGACCACAACTGCAATGTTCCCGAGTATGTGATCTCGATTCTCAAGGATCCCCGCGCCAATCAATACGTGGACGGTTCAGGCTTTCATTTGTATGAAGGGAAGATAGGAGCCATGAGCGAGGTGCACAATGCCTTTCCGCGAAAGAATCTTTACTTCACTGAGTACATGGCGGTTGAGCCGACTGAGAGCGCCAGAATCTCGATCGCGAAGCCTGTGGAGGGGACATTCATCGGAGCCCTTCAGAACTGGAGCCGGAACGTGCTGCTATGGAATCTTGCCGCCAACTCCAAGTTTGAACCTCATACCGATAATGGAGGATGCTCGATGTGCCAGGGAGCGGTGACCATCGATGGCGATGAAGTGACGCGGAATCTGGCGTACTATGCGATGGCGCATTTTTCAAAATTTGTGCGGCCAGGATCGGTGCGGATCGGTTCCAGTTCTCCGGCAATGCTTCCGAATGTGGCGTTTAAGGCGCCCGGCGGGAAGCTTGTATTGATCGTTGTGAATGCTGGAAATGCGCGACAGGAGTTCGTTGTTCGATACCATGGCAAATCCTTAAAGACGAGGTTGAATGAGGGAGCGGTGGGAACGTACGTGTGGTAGCCAGCTCAAGAATGAACGTTATTTATGCTGGGTTTAGGCCGAAGCGGGGAGAATTGTCGGCGACGTGAAACGGTATCGTCTCGAGCGTTCATCGGCGGCGCAGGGATCCGCGAAGCAATGTGTCCAGTGAACGCACGCGGTGAATAGTGAAAACAGAAATTCGAGTTGGAAGTGTGGAGGCGAGGTGAATTACTCGGCGCTGTTTCGGTCGGCGCTGGTGGCGCTGCTTCGGAACAAGATGCGAAGCGTGCTGACCGTCCTGGGAATCACCATCGGGATCGCGGCGGTGATTTGCGTTGTGGCGATAGGAAAAGCTGGACAGGCGCGGGTGGAACAGCAACTGAACAATCTGGGCGACAACTTCGTGTGGATTGAAGCGGGAGGGCGAGCTGTTAACGGTGTGCGGACGGGAACGCACGATACAAAGACTTTGGTGTATGCGGACGCCGTGGCGATCAAGAACCAGGTTTCGCTGATCAAGAGCGTGTCGCCGAATGTGGACGATCCGGTTCAGGTGATTTATGGAAATCAGAACTGGCATACGTCCTACCGGGGAGTATCGCCGGAATATTTTGAGATAAAGCGCTGGTTTGTGGATCAGGGGGCTATTTTTTCGCAGGATGATGTGGACCGGGCGGCAGACGTGTGCGTGCTGGGGCGCACGGTGCGGGATCAGCTGTTTGGTGTTGAAGATCCGGTGGGGAAAGTGATTCGCGTAAACAGCTTGCCATGCAAGGTGGTTGCTACGGTTCAGCCCAAGGGGCTGTCGCTATCCGGGCAGGACCAGGACGATACGATCATCATCCCCTTCACCACGGCCCAGAGGAAGCTGAAGGGAATCACGTGGCTCGATGACATTTTGTGCTCGGCGGTGTCGCAAGACGCGGTGAAAATGGCCGGGCAGGAAGCGACGGCGGTGCTGCGAGACCGGCATCATTTGCGTCCCGAGGAAGAGGATGACTTCAACATCCGGAATCCGGAGGACATTATTCAGGCGCAGCTTGATGCGAGCAAGACTTTGACGATTTTACTGATCGCGATTGCTTCGGTGTCGCTGCTCGTCGGAGGAATCGGGATCATGAATGTGATGCTGGTTTCCGTAACGGAGCGAACGCGGGAGATCGGAGTGCGAGTGGCGGTGGGAGCGACGGAAGAAGCGATTCAGCTTCAGTTTCTCGGAGAATCCGTGATGCTCAGTCTTGTGGGGGGCGCTGCGGGAGTGCTCTTCGGGATCTTTGGGTCGTATATGGTTGGACAGACGCTGCATTGGCCGATGGAGATGTCGCTTGAATCGATCGTGGTTGCGGCGGTGTTTTCGGTGGCGGTGGGCGTGTTTTTTGGATATTACCCGGCGCGGAAGGCTTCTCTGCTCGACCCCATTGAAGCGCTGCGATACGAATGAAACATCTTCAAGATTTTAATTTCAGGGACCGAACATGAAAAAAAAAGGCCGGTGGCTGATCTTGGCGGGTGTCGTGGTGGTGGCTGGATTATTCGCCGCGTTCGGACTGAACCGCAGCACGCAAGTAGAAAACTTCACCGCGAAAGTGGAACGCGGGGAGATCGATGACGTCGTGGAAGCGACGGGAACCATCAATGCGGTGATCACGGTGCAGGTGGGGTCGCAAGTTTCGGGAACGATTGCGAAGCTGAACGCGGACTTCAATTCGCGGGTGCATAAAGGCGACGTGGTGGCGTTGATCGATCCTGCTTTGTTCAAAGGGGCGCTGCTGCAGGCTGCCGCGGATTTGGAAAACGCGAAGGCCAACCTGGTGGCGGCGCGCGCCAACCTCGAAAAAGCGAAGGCGGGATTGGTACAGACCAAGGCGGACTACGATCGGGCGGTTCGGCTGGCAAAGGATGGAGTGATGAGCCAGCAGCAGCTGGACCTGGCGAAATCGAGCTACGACGCGGCCAATGCGACAGTGGCCGGAGCGGCGGCAAATATCACGCAAGCGCAGGCGCAAGTGAGCCAGAAGGCAGCTGCGGTTGCGGTGGCGCAGACGAACCTGGACTATACGGTGATCAGGTCGCCGATCGACGGGACGGTGGTGGCGCGCAATGTGGACGTGGGACAGACCGTGGCGGCCTCGCTGCAAGCGCCAACGATTTTCACGATCGCGCAGGACCTGAAGAAAATGTGGGTTTACGCGAAGACGGATGAGTCCGATGTGGGAAACATCAAGATTGGGAAACCGGTGACGTTTAAGGTGGACGCTTTTCCGAAAGACACGTTTCATGGAGCGGTGAGCCAGGTACGAATGAACGCGACGACGGTGCAAAGCGTGGTAACGTACGACACCATTATCGAATTCGCGAATCCGGAGCTAAAGCTGTTCCCAGGAATGACGGCGTACGTGACCATTCCCGTTGCCACTGTGAAGAATGCCATGAAACTGCCGAACACCGCGCTGCGATACAAGCCACCGATGTCTGCGGAGGGGATTCTGGCGATTTACAAACAGTACGGAATCGACGGAGGAGGGGGAAAAGTGGCCGCGGATGAGCCGGGCGGAGATGGAAATGGTTCGCAAGCAACTGCAGCTGCGCTTAATCCGCCGCGCGTGCCGAAGGCAGACACGGCCGTGATATGGAAGCTCCATACCGATAACACCATGGAGCCGGTGAAGGTTTCGCTGGGAATCACGGACCACGCGTATACGGAAGTGAGTGGCGTCCTCAAAGGGGCGCTGAAAGAGGGGGATGACGTAATTATTCGTTCTGTGGCGCCAAAATCGCAGGGGCTGGGCGGAATACGGCGGTAAGGGTTCGAAGAGCGAAACAATTCCAAGGAATCGATGGCGGCTATCAACCAAGTCCAGGAGACGCCGAGCGGCGCGGCGGCGAGCGCAGTCATACGCGTTGAAGAGGCGCATAAATATTATGACCTGGGCGAAACACGCGTGCACGCGCTTCGCGGCGTGAGCGTTGACATTGGGCGCGGGGAATTTGTGGCGATCATGGGGGCGAGCGGAAGCGGCAAGTCCACGTTCATGAACATGCTGGGATGTCTCGATCGTCCGAGCGCGGGGCGATATTTGCTGGAAGGGACGGATGTATCGCAGCACGATAAGAGGGCGCTGGCGCTGATTCGAAACCAGAAGATCGGATTTGTTTTTCAGGGATTCAATTTGCTGGCGCGAACGACGGCGCTGGAGAACACCGAATTGCCGACGCTGTATACGAAAATCGACAAAGCGGAGCGTGAAAAGCGCGCCGCGGAAGCTTTGGCGATGGTCGGCTTAGCCGACCGCTCGCAGCATTTTCCGTCGCAGATGTCGGGAGGGCAGCAGCAGCGAGTGGCGATTGCGCGGGCGCTGGTGAACCGGCCATCGATTTTGCTGGCGGACGAGCCGACGGGAAATTTGGATAGCAGAACGTCGGTAGAGATCATGGAGATTTTTCAAAATTTGAACGACAAAGGGCTGACGATCGTGCTGGTTACCCATGAGCACGACATCGCACAGTTCGCTAAACGAGTTTTGGTTTTCCGCGATGGAAAAATCCGGAAAGATGATGCGGTGACGAACCGGCCGAGGGCTTTGCAAGTGCTGCAGAGCTTGCCGACGCTGGAGGACTAGGATAAGACGGGCAGAGACTGGCAAATTTTGGGGTGGAACCTGGCGGAGCAGAGAGGTAAGGTTTGCAAGTTCAGGCGAAGGCCAGGAGGTCGAGGATGCGGCGCGTGAATCGGAAGATCGGGTTGAGGGGATGTGCGATAGCTGCGGCGCTGGTGTGCGCGGCGGCTGTTGTTTCGCCGCGTGCGCTTGCCGCGCAATCGGAAACGCCGCTGGCGGCAACGAATTTGCGTTGCGAGTACAAGGTCGATCCGCTGGGGATCGATGTGAGGAAGCCGCGGCTGAGCTGGGGATTGGCGAGCGCGGAAAAAGGCGTGATGCAGACGAGCTACGAGGTGCGCGTGGCGGGGTCGGAGGCGGAGCTCGCGAAGGGGAAGTTGATCTGGGACAGCGGGAAACAAGCGTCGGACGCGTCGATTCAAGTGGAATACGAAGGGCCAGCGCTTGCGAGCGAGCGGATTTATTACTGGCAAGTCCGCGTGGGGGACAATCACGGGCATTTGTCGGACTGGAGCAAGGCAGCGCGGTGGGAGATGGGGCTGCTGGAAGCGGCGGATTGGAAGGCCAAATGGATTACGCCAAATCTCGCGGAAGACGATGCGAAGTCGAATCCGTCACCAATACTGCGGAGTGAGTTTTCGGTGAAGAAGAAGGTGGAGCGCGCGCGGCTTTATGCGACGGCTATGGGGCTGTATGAGATGTCCATGAACGGGAAGCGTGTGGGAGACCAATATTTCACTCCGGGATGGACGGCGTACGATTTTCGCTACCAATATCAGACTTACGATGTGACGAGCTTGGTGAGAAGCGGAGAGAACTGCCTCGGCGCGATGCTGGGGGATGGATGGTTCCGCGGAAGATTGGCGTGGGGCAACAAGCGAAACAGCTACGGCAAGAAATTGGCGCTGCTGGCGCAACTGGTGATTACCTATACCGACGGAAAGCAAGAGATAGTCGGTAGCGACGGCACATGGAAAGCGGCGACGGGGGCGGTGCTGGAATCCGACATTTATAACGGCGAGACATACGACGCGCGACTCGAGCGAGCAGGCTGGAACGAAGCGGGGTACAAAGACGAGGAGTGGAAGGGTGTGACGGTTGTGGAGGCGCTGAAGGCCAAGCTAGTCGCACCGGCGGGGCCTGGAGTGAAAGAGATTGAAGAGATCAAGCCGGTGAAAGTGTTTCGAACACCGGCGGGCGATACGGTCATCGACATGGGGCAGAACATGGTGGGCTGGATGAAGTTTCGCCTGACGGCGCCGGCAGGAACGACTGTTACGCTGCGGCACGCGGAGGTGCTGGACAAGGCGGGGAATTTCTATACCGCGAATCTGCGCTCAGCGAAAGAAACCATTCGCTATACGAGCAAGGGCGGGGGAACGGAAACATTCGAGCCGCATTTCACGTTTCAAGGATTCCGGTATGTGGCGGTGAGCGGATGGCCGGGGGAAGTGAAACCGGAAGATTTTACGGGCGTGGTGGTGCATTCGTCGATGGAAAGGACCGGAAAATTTGAAAGCTCGAGTTCGTTGCTGAACCAACTGGAACACAACATTATTTGGGGACAAAAAGGGAATTTTCTGGATGTGCCGACGGATTGCCCGCAGCGCGACGAGCGGCTGGGATGGACCGGGGATGCACAGGTGTTCGCGCCGACTGCGTCATTTAATTTTGGCACGGCGGGCTTTTACACGAAGTGGCTAAAGGATGTGGCGCTGGACCAGGAAGATGACGGGGCGGTGCCGTTCGTGATTCCGAATGTCTTGTCGCATGAAACGCGGAAGGGCGAGGCGGCATCGGCGGGGTGGGCGGACGTGTCGGTAGTGGTGCCGTGGACGGTGTATCAAGCTTTCGGCGACAAGCGGATTTTGGCGGAGCAGTACCCGAGCATGAAAGCGTGGGTCGAGTACATGCGGCGGCAGGCAGGGGAAAGCTATCTCTGGAAGAGTGGATTCAGTTTTGGGGATTGGCTGGCGTTTGCGACGACGAATTCGGATTATCCAGGAGCGACAACAGATAAGGATTTGATTCAGACGGCTTATTTCGCGCGGTCCACGGAGCTGTTGGCGAGGACGGCGCAGGTGCTGGGGAAAAAAGAAGATGAGACGGAGTATGCGAGCCTGGAAGAGAAGATCACGAGCGCGTTCCAAAAGGAATTTGTGACGCCGAATGGGAGACTCGCCTCGAACACGCAGACCGCGTATGCGCTGGCGCTGGCGTTTGGGCTGTTGCCGGAATCGGAACGGGCTGGGGCAGCGGCGCGTTTGGCGGCCGATGTCAGAAAGTTCGGCCATTTGACGACCGGATTTTTGGGCACGCCGCTGCTTTGCCAGACGCTGAGCGATTACGGATATTTAGACGAAGCGTATATGTTGCTGAACCGGACGGAGTATCCGTCATGGCTGTATCCCGTGACGAAGGGCGCGACGACGATCTGGGAGAGATGGGACGGGATCAAGCCTGATGGGACCTTTCAAGATCCGTCCATGAATTCGTTCAATCACTACGCGTATGGGGCGATTGGGGATTGGATGTACCGCGTGGTCGCGGGGATTGAGATTGACGAGGCAGCGCCGGGCTACAAGCACATATTGATAGAGCCGCGCCCCGGCGGCGGATTGACACGCGCGAGCGCTTCGGTCGAGAGCATGTACGGGCGTGTGGCGTCAGGCTGGGACATTGCGGATGGAAACTTGACCATGAAGATTGAAGTGCCAGCGAATACGACGGCCACGGTGCGCTTGCCGAATGCAAAGCTGGAGGAAGTGAGCGAGGGAGGAAAGCCGCTGGAAGGCCGTGCTGATATTTCGCGAGCGCGGCAGGCGGAGGGTGCTGTTTTGTTGGATGTGGGATCGGGAAAATATGTTTTCGAAAGCGCGTATCGCGGAACCAAATAGGATCGGCCAACGCGCGTCGTCCGCCATTTGCGAGAGGCGGCGATTCGCTCCTCCTCCGAGGCAACGTGCGTGGCGAGTTCAGGCCAGGCCGAGGTGGCTGAGCTGATAGTGACCCTTGGAGATGACTTGATCGTCGTCGATCCAGACGTCGCAGTTGCGAGTTAGGACGTCGACGTGAGTTTTCGATTTCCAGTCGGCGTGGGTCTGGCTGCCGTAGGGGTCGCCGAAAGCGATGTGGACGCCGGGAAATTTTTCATCCTGCAGAAGAACGCCGATCATCGAAGATAGGCCGAGGTTGGTACCGAAGGCGAGTTCGCCGACGCGGTCGCTGTTTTCGTCGGTGTGGCAGTACTGCCAGAATTCCTGTTCAAGATCCTTGCGCGCGCAATCGACGCCGGTTAGGCGCGCGCCCTCGATTTTCAAGACGAGCGGAGTAGTTTGAAGATCGCCGTACTTGCCATTGAAATGGTCGCCAGCCGTGGCGTCGCAGACAAACGTGCCATCCACCGTCGCGGGAGTCGTGAAGACTTCGCCGGCGGGCAAGTTAGACCAATAGCGCGGGCTGATGAGGCCGCTGGTTTTTACCCAGTCGAGCCCGCGATCGAAATGCGCGGCGATGGAGGTCCCCGCTTCGGTCTTCACCGTGAGCGTTTGCGCGTGTAGCATGCGTTCGCGGAGCTTGTCGCTTAGGCGGTCCACCATGCGGTAATCGGCGCGCATGCCTTGCTGCATGATTTCCGGCGTGACGCCAACCATGTGCGCGTAACGGATTTGGCGGCGCTCGACGACGCGAACGATGGCCATGCGCGCGCCCAGTTCGCCGGGCTGCGGCGTCATGCACATCACGCCGGCGTCGGCGGTTTCGAGCGCTTCGAGAACGGCAGGCGGTGCCACGGTCATGGGACGAGGACCAAAATCCTCCAGAAGCAGGCCGGTGTATTGCGCGTGGCGGTCTTCGATGGCGGCAGCAATGCTGGCGGCGACGGCTCTGCAGGCTTCATCGGCGATGAGCGCGACGTGCTCGCCCGGACGGACACTGAGGCAAGTTTCCACGGCGTTTCTCGCGCCAGGCATCAACTGTGGTTCTGGGAGGCCAAAGTACATCCGTTTATTTTACCAATTCTCCGGCAACCCGCCAGATGCTTATCTTGCGCGGAACTCCTCGAGAGTAAACCCGCCGTCTTTGAGAATGCGGAGAAATAATCCCTTGGGCAGATCTTTGCCGCGATGAACGGGGACGGCAAGCGTTTTTCTGCCGGGGTGCTTGAGTATCAGATGGGATCCTGCCTGTCGCGTTTCAACGTAGCCGTTGGCGCACAAGAATCGGACTAATTCGCGAGCCGTAGGCATGTCTCATCGGTTCTCATTCGATGGCGACGGAGACGGTTTCGGAATAGATCGTGCGAGCGGCTGGAATTGGTTTGCCATCCTTTTTGCACTCAAGGATGTAGAGGCGGATTCCTTCCAACATACTCGTCTTGGCTTCTTCGATGGAGTCGCCGAGGCCGTACACGCCCGGCAAATCCTCACTGTAGGCGTAGTACTGCCCATCTTCTTTTTCAATGGAAATCGGATAGGTGTAGTGGGTCACTAACGTAAATCCTAGCTGGCAAAATGGGGCGAATCAAGTTGTTCCTGTTCAGCGCGTTCATGCATTGGCATTTCGCGGGCTCACGCGGAAGGCGGGAACTTGGCCGCCGCCGCTGGTGACGTTGGCTAGGCCGGTGGCGCTGAGGCGGGTAAGGAAGCCGGCGACTTTTCCGCGGAAGAGATACGGGGCGAAATCGACGAGCATGTCGCGGTAATCGACTTTACCGAGATTGGCGATGTAGGGAAATACTTCGCGGCGGATAGGAATGCGCTCCTGGACGATCCAGACACCGTTTTTTGCGGAGAGGGCGCGGCCGATCGCGGCATCCCATGCGGACTCGCCGGTCTCCCAGCCGAGAGTTACGCCGGAGCCGCCGTATTCGTCGCTCGGCTTGAGGACCAGGTTTTCGCGCTCCCTGCCGATGAAGGCGAGAAGCTCGATCGTCTGGCCATAGTGCGCGGTTTTTACGTCGGCGACCACGCGCGTCCAGGGAATATGGCGGCGAATGAGTTCGCGTTCGTCATGAGAGAAGAGCGCGCCGTTTTGTTCGTCAGTAAGGACGGCGAAAAAAGCCTTTACGTGAGCAATCTTGCAGCGAAATGTGTTTGCGACACAGACAGCGTTGGCCGTATATGCTTTCACGAGGGCCGCACACTCCGCGGGTTTGGCAACGATATCGTTGATCAAGACGCGGCGGTAAACGAGATCGATTTTTTTGCCGTGGGTGACAAGCCGCTGGCCGTCGAACCGGAGTTCGCGCGGATCGGCAATGACCGTGGGGACGCCCATTTTGTCGAAACGGGCTTTCAGAATCTCGAACTCGCTCCAGGTAGGAACTTCCGCCCAATCCACAATGGCAATTTGCGGAGGGCTGGCCGAGCCGCCCCAGTCCTTATAGCTCATTACCAGGGCATCGAGGAGGCTGGCGCTTAGCGGATAACTATGAACTGAATAACGCTGCGTAAACTTGCCCATCACGGGAAGTTCGCGGAAAATTTCCGCGAGGGTTTCCGCGTAGCCGGCGCCCGCCGGGGATTCGCCGTTGTACTCGGCGAACTTGAGCGAATCGGGCAAGAGGAACGCATCGAGGCGAGAAGCGGTGCTAGCCCGGCCATAGGTGACAGGCAGACGCGCCAATCGTTCTTCTTCGGGACGCAAATGAAATTGCGCAAAAAGATGTTTGTCCTCAAGGGCGGCTGTAACGACGCGCTCGCCGAGGTCCGCGATAGTCTCCGCCACCGTGCGCACGCGCTCTTCCTCCTCGGGCGAGAGAAAAAACGGACGCAGAAAAGGGCAGTGGACGCGGTCGCCGAAGGTGAGGTTTGCGCGGCGTAGCCTTTTGAACAAATCTTCCGGCAGGGCGGGGACGCGCAGGAGCGTGGCTTTCAGAATTTCTGTCCAATCCTCTGCAGGATTGGGAGGGGGCAGGGATGGAGTCGGCGCGCTGGTCATTTTGCTTTAAGTCCTGGCGAAGCTGCAGACGTGCCAGGGGCGGACGATTGGCCCGCGGCAATGCTCTTGGGTGCACCGGTGAATCCACTGGCCTTGCCGATGCCGAGGATTTCTTCCCAACGGGGCCACGGATTTGAAGCATCGCCATGCAGCGCGCGGTCGATCACCAGCCGGGCCATTTTGTCGACGACGTGTTCGAAATAAAATTCGGTGATGCGGTCGCGCTCGAAATCGGGAGCGGGATTCAGAAAATCGATGGCATAAGGGATGCCGTCCTTGACGGCGAATTCGATGGTGTTCATCTCGTAGCCGAGGGCTTGGTTGATGGTCTGCGCGTCTTTCACGACACGGGCCCCGAGCTCAGAAGACAAATAGTTATGATCGACGAGGTACTTCCGGTCCTGGGGATCGTAGTGGACGGGCAGAATATCGGACTTTCCAAAGGTGAAGCAGCGGATGTATTGCGTGAAGTCGATGAATTCCTGGAGGGTCATGCAATAGGGCGAAGTTTTGTCGTAGGCGGCGAGGAGTTCTTCCTTATTGTGGACTTTGTAGACGTGCTTCCAGCCGCCTCCGGAGAAGGGTTTGAGGATCGCGGGGCGGCCGACGTAGTCGAGAAGTCCATCCCAGTCCACGGGATAGGTGAGGTTGTGGAGAGACTCCGAATTAATGTCCACATCGCTGGGATAGCCCTTTTGCGGCAGAAGAACGGTTTTCGGGATGGCGAGTCCGAGCTTCGAAGCCACGGCGTAATTAAAAAATTTGTCGTCTGCCGTCCACCAGAACGGATTGTTGATGACGTAAGTTCCCTGGAGGACCGCGTGCTTAAGGTAGCCACGGTAATACTCGACCTCATGCGAAATGCGATCGACGATCACGCTATATCCGGAGAGTTCACTCATCCGCGTTCCGCCAAGTTTCACGAATTCCGCGGCAACGCCGTCTTTCTTGCCGAGTTCATTGACGCGAACGATAAAGGCCGGAGGAAAGCTGTATTCCCGCCCGCAGAGAAGGCCAACCTTTTTCATAATGTCGCTCCTACTGGCGAAACAGAGACTTAGTGCTCGGCAGATGCCTCTAATTGATTGCGTGGGCCGAAGAAGCTCGTGACTCGCTGGCGCCGCGCGTTTCCGCGACCAGATGTCTTACGACCGCCTTCAGATCGCCGGTTTGCTGATAGACACGCAATTGGCGCTCGGCGCTGGTGCCGTCCTTGAGAATCGTATGGATGTATTCGACGGCGCTGCGGCTGCCGAGATCATCCACTACGTCATCCACAAACTCAAGCAGCTCGAGGGCGAGCTCGCGCATGGGGACTTCGGCCTCTTTCCCAAAATCAATGAGCTTGCCTTCGATGCCGTAGCGTGCGGCGCGCCACTTATTTTCCTCGATCAAAGCGCGGCGATAGAGGCGGTAGCTCTGATTGCGCTCGTAGAGGCGGTGAAGCTTGACGACGATGGCTTGCGTGAGCGCGGCGATGGAAACGGCCTCTTCGACCTTGGTGGTCACGTCGAACATGCGGAACTCGAGAGTGCCAAACACGGGATGCGGCCGGACGTCCCACCAGATTTTTTTCCCGTTGTCGATGCAGTTTAGCTTCATCAGCAAATTCACGAAATCCTCGTAGGCGCTCCAGGATTCGAACTGTTCGGGAATGCCGGTACGCGGGAAACGGCGAAAGACGGTGGTACGGAAGGATTTCAAGCCAGTGTTGCGCCCCATCCAGAAAGGCGAGCTTGTCGAGAGCGCGAGCAAGTGCGGCAAGAAATAGCGGACCATGTTCATCATGTCGATGGTGGTCTGCTTGTCCGGCATGGCCACGTGAACGTGCATGCCGAAAATCAAGAGCGAGCGGGCCAGCTGCTGAAGCTCCTCGACGATGTGTTCATAGCGTTCGCCGGGCGAGATGACCTGGTCAATCCAACTGGAAAACGGGTGGGTGCCGGCCGCGGCAACCTGCAGTCCAACGCGCTCGGCCGCGGCCACAAGCTCGCCGCGCGTGCGGTGCATTTCGATGCGGAGTTCGCCGACGTTTTCGCAGATGCGGGTGCCGGTCTCGACGATGGATTGGTGCATCTCGTGTTTTACTTGCTCGACGATGTCCGGAGAAGCGGCCGAAACAAGTTGCATGACATGAGAACGGAGCGCGCAAGTTGCGGGGTCAATGATCTGAAATTCTTCTTCGACACCGATGGTAAAGCGGTGAGCCATGGGGTGGCCCTCCGGATGGACTTAGTCTAACTGGGGACTTCTCAGGCGGTATCATACCCCGCAGGCGGAAAAAATACACTCATCCCCGAGGCGCGGCTCCCATTTGAATATTTTCAAAAAATCTTTTATTGGGCTCAGGTTAGAGGGGATTTGTTTGGCTAACTTTGGAGTGGTTCGTTCAGGCTGCTGAGAGCGCTCTGGCGGAGGAATACTACTTTGGACTTCGTCAGCTCTAACTTGCGAACTTCCGGGTTGACGTTCAGCAGTTCAAAAAACGGGACAGACACAAATGTCTGTCCCACCAGATGTTCGAACCGAAGGGCCTTTCCATTTCGACTTCTAATCTCTAACTTTGCGCCGCCTCCAGATCAAGCTGCGCCAAGGGCGCGCCGCTGCTGGAAGCACTCGCGGCAAAAGACTGGACGTCCCTGGGTGGGGCGAAAGGGGACGGTAGTTTCCTTTCCGCACTGCGAACACGTGGTCTTCGTTTCCGAGCGCATCTGCGAGCCACCGCCACCGCCACCACCGCCGCCTTCAGCGCGCTTGGCTTTGCAGCCCTTGCATCTTTTTGGCTCGTTCTTGAAACCTTTGTCGGCGAAAAACATTTGCTCGCCGGCAGTAAAAACAAATTCAGCGCCGCACTCCGAGCACTTCAGGACCCTGTCGTGGTATTCCATGAGCCGTTCTCCCGTTACCCCAAGAGAGGAAGGGAGATGGGCACGTTTCGCACCGTGGGCCAAGTGTTGTGGCGAAACCTATCGTCCGGGGGTACCGGGCTTGGGTCCCTTGGGCCTGCGTATGCGAAGCTGCAACAGCTACCCAACGTCTCTGCCTAACCGGGGTCTAAATCACGGAAGTGCGGCGCTGAGAGGCAGCGAGGCGGAGGTTAGTCCGCTTCTCGCCGCTGCTTCTTGCGCAGTCGCTTCCGCGAAAGGGCTTCTTTGGCTCGGCGCTTCTCACCGGGCTTCATGTAGAAGCTATGCTTCTTGATTTCCTTGATGATGTCTTCCTGTTGCACCTTGCGCTTGAAACGGCGCAGGGCATTTTCCAGAGACTCACTTTCCTGGATAATGACTTCAGCCACTTTTACATTCACCCCCAATCCGGTTCGGATTGGTTACATGCGGCGCCACTTCTTCGTTCGAACGCCGCCCCAGGACATTATCGCATGCCGGCCGCCGCGCGGTCACGCACACGGCTGACGGCGCCCAGCTTCGAGTTCGCACAGCACGCAATGCAAATAGATGCTCTGTAAACCACATCTTGCTTTGCGCACCATTTGGCCGTTCTGGAGTCACCCTGATGAGGTAGATGGCATCTACTAATCAATTGCAGGCGTGGAAGTCAAGGAATTCTTTGCAGGGGGGACGAGGGAGAGGGGGAATAGTATCCCTGTAGTTACGCAGCTATTTATAAGTATACATAATCGGCCATAGGGATTTCTCGGGAGAGCCACTCCCGCTCCTCTATTCCCGGCTTTGCTTGCAATCCGCCTCACCAGTGCTGGTAGAATGAGCCGCTTCTCGGAAGCGTGCCCGGAGGCCAGCTATGTCTGCGATGAGCGATGCCATCGGAGTACTTCTCGCCGGAGGACAGGGCGAACGGCTGTGGCCGCTGACGCGGGACCGCGCCAAACCCGCCGTGCCTTTCGGCGCCTTATACCGCATTATCGACATCACGCTCTCGAACTGCATCAACTCTGATTTGCGCCGGGTGTTTGTTCTCACGCAATACAAAGCTTTGAGCCTCAACCGGCACGTGCGTGCGGGATGGTCGCCGCTCGCGGGGCTTGGCGATTACATCGAAGTGCTTACGCCGCAGATGCGCGTTTCGAAAGAGTGGTATCAGGGCACGGCTGACGCCGTCTATCAAAACATCTATTCGATCGGCAGCGAGCGCTCGAAATATGTGTTCATCCTTTCGGGCGATCACATTTACAAGATGAATTACGCGAAGATGCTGAAGCAGCACCTGGATTCAGCCGCGGATGTGACCGTAGCAACGATCCAGATTCCCGTGGCGCAAGCCGTGCGGCAATTCGGCGTGATTGAAGTGGACAAGGATTGGCGGATCATTGGCTTCGAAGAGAAACCCGCCGAGCCCAAGCAGTCTCCGCATCAACCGGGGAATTGCAACGCCTCGATGGGGATCTACATTTTCAATACGCATCTGATGATTCCGATACTTCTTGCCGACTCTGAAGATCCAAAATCATCGCACGACTTTGGGAAAGACATTCTTCCGCGCATTATTTCGAAGCACCGCGTGTTCGCATATAACTTTGTGGATGAAAACCAGAAGGACGCTTTGTATTGGCGGGACGTTGGGACACTCGATGCGTATTACGAAGCGAACATGGATTTGGTTAGCGTGTCGCCGGTTTTCAATCTGTATGACAACAATTGGCCGCTGCGCACCTGGCAGCACCAGTATCCGCCGGCAAAATTTGTTTTTGCCGATCCCGAGCGCATGGGCGTGGCGCTGGATTCCATCGTCGCAGGAGGGTCCGTTATTTCGGGAGGCCGGGTGCAGAAGTGTGTGATTGGGAATAACGTTCGCGTGAACAGCTACTCCGAAGTGAGCGATTCGATCATCTACAATCACGTGAATATCGGACGCCACTCGCGCATTCGCCGGGCGATCATCGACCGGCACGTCAGCCTTCCCGAACGCACGGAGATCGGCTACGACATGGAAGCCGACCGGCGCCGGTTTCATGTGACCGATTCGGGAATCGTGGTCGTTGTACGGCAGGAGTCTCTCATCGAAGAACCCGAAACCGCATAGCAGCTGATACAGCGGCCGATTCACCTCACCGATCAGTAGTTTTTCCGCGCCTCTGTGCCTTCGAGGTAAACTTCTGTAAAATCGTTGATTCGCATTTGCACAGGAGAACAAACAGACATGTCCACGAATATTACACGAGTCAACGCCCGCCAAGTTCTCGACTCGCGCGGAAATCCCACTGTCGAAGCCGACGTGTACGTCGGAACCGGCGCGCGAGGCCGCGCCGCAGTGCCTTCCGGGGCGTCCACTGGAGAACATGAAGCGCTGGAGCTACGCGACGGCGACAAGTCGCGGTATCTGGGCAAGGGCGTGCTGAAGGCTGTGGCCAACGTAAACGGTGAGCTGGCGAAAGCCGTTGTCGGCCTTGACGCGGGAGACCAGCGGGCGCTCGATAAGCGCATGATCGAGCTCGACGGTACGCCGACAAAGTCCCGTCTCGGAGCGAATGCCATCCTCGCCGTTTCCATGGCGGCAGCGCGCGGTGCGGCGGCGGCTCAAAATCTTGCGCTGTACAAATACCTAGCCCGCTACTCGACAGACACGAGCGCGAATCTTCTTCCCATTCCGATGATGAACATTCTGAATGGCGGCGCTCATGCCGATAGCTCCGTGGACTTCCAGGAATTTATGGTCATGCCTATCGGAGCGTCCAGCTTTTCGGAGGCGCTGCGCTGGGGCGTGGAGGTATTTCATTCGCTGAAAGCCGCTTTGAAAAAGCATGGATATTCGACGGCGGTGGGGGATGAAGGCGGCTTCGCGCCGAGCTGCAAATCGAACGAGGAAGCCATTCAGATCGTTCTCGAAGCGATTTCCGCGGCGGGATACAAACCCGGCGAGCAAGTCAGCATCGCGCTAGATCCTGCGGCCAGCGAGTTCTACGACAAAGCCAGCGGCAAATACGTGTTCAAGAAATCGGATAAATCGACGCATTCGCCGGAAGAAATGGTCGAATACTGGGCGAAGTGGATCGAAAAGTATCCCATCGTTTCGCTCGAAGACGGCATGGGGGAAGAAGACTGGCCCGGGTGGAAAAAGCTTACGCAGCAGGCTGGGCTGAAATCTTCGGCCAAACGGATTCAGCTTGTCGGGGACGACATCTTCGTTACGAATACGGAAATTTTCGCCCGCGGAATCAAGGAGAGGATCGCCAACGCGATTCTCATTAAGCTGAATCAGATCGGCACGGTTACCGAAACGATCGATTGCATCGAGATGGCGCGCAAAGCCGGGTACAAGTCCGTCATTTCGCACCGCTCCGGCGAAACGGAAGACACCTTCATTGCCGACCTTGCCGTGGCTACAGCTGCCGGACAGATTAAGACGGGCTCTGCCTCGCGTACGGACCGGATCGCCAAATACAACCAGCTACTCCGCATCGAGGAAGAGTTGGGCGCGTCCGCAAGATTCAACGGCAAAGCTCCCCTCAGCTGAGGATGGAAATTTGATCGGAACAGAAGGGCCGGCGGCAGCTTTTTGAAAGAGCCGGCTCAGATCTGCGAATATTCAGTTGGCCGCAGAATCGTGTTCGTAATGTTGGAGACAATGCTCTCGAAGGAGTAGCGAGGCGAGCTCGTCAGCTTCTTCCATTCCGGGAGCGAGCCGAATGTTTTCCATTCCGAGACGCGCTCTTCGAGACTCGGGAATCCCACCATGTACGTGAGGCAAGGGAGCTTCGTGCCGATCAGCACGTCGCCAAAAAAAACCTGCCAGAAGCCGGCTTTCTCAAAAACCTCGAACTCGCCCGAATTAAACATCTCCACTTTGCGACGATGGTCCTGATCGCTCGGACTCTCATACGTCCGCAGCTCGAACAAGCGGTCCTTGTGCGCGGCCGTTGCCGCGGGCAGCTTGAGCTTCGGCCATCCCGCGAATGCCACCATCAGCGCGCTTTCCATGCGGACCATAGCCGGCTGATCCGCGGGAGCGTTGAGGAACGGGGCGCCGGCTTTAAGGTACTCGGCGTCCAGACCCAGCCGCGCTTCCGCGGTAGCCAGAACGTCCGCCGATGCGGCCGGCAGAAGGACGTGATACCGCGGACTGCTTTCACCGACCTCGACGTTGAACACGCCGACGGGGCTGATGCCCAGGCGATTCAGAGCGGGCACCAGCGCATCTCGCAGAAATGCGTCGGTGATTTTTTGTTGCCGGCCGGATTGTATATGGTATTGGCGGAGTTCGTAGTATTGGCGAGACTTTTCGTCCGCTGCGTCGTTTTGCAGCGCGGAAAGATTCAGTTTTGAAGCGCCGAGACCGACGGCGCTTGCGGTCAGAAATTTTCGTCTGTTCATGCGGGAGTGCTCCTCGAATGCGGCTACTTCGATTAGGTGAAAGAGTGCCATGATAACCGCACTGGGCGACAGCTTTCCAGATAAACCGGACCAATCGAATGTTGACGCGGGCGCGACATGAACACATCCGAAGATGAGGGGTACCCGCGAGTTCGGGTTGCGGTCCAAGGGGACGTGGCCGAGCTGACGAGATTGATTAACGCGGCGTTCGTTGTGGAGCGCCCCTTTCTTGAAGGCGAGCGAATCGATGAGCGAGGTACTCGCGAGTTCTTTGAAAAAGGGAAGTTCCTAGTCCTTGAAGATTCCTCTGGCATGCATGGATGCGTCTATTGCGAATTGCGCGGAGATCGCGGGTATTTAGGGCTGCTTGCGGTCGATGCGGCGCGGCAAGGCGCTGGGTTGGGACGGAAGCTGATGGCCGCCGCGGAAAAATACTTCCGAGGCTCGGGCTGCGTTGCGGTCGATCTGCGAGTCATCAGCCAGCGGACTCCGCTTCCCGCGTATTACCGGCATCTCGGCTACGCGGAAACCGGCACCGCACCCTTTGCTGCGTCGTTGCCGATAAAAGCGCCGGGCCACTACATCCTCATGTCCAAACAATTGATCTGAATCGACGCCGGCGCAAGCACAGAACTGTACGAGCCAGGCGATCGTCGAAAGAGTTTTCTTCACAACTGCATTTTTCAGTAATTTATGCTGAACCGGCGGGGCGCCCCGTTTTGCGCGCGACCCTCAATGGCCCGGCCTACCGCAACGCCTCCAACAGGGCAGCCACGCTCGCGTTGTCACCAAACGTTTTGCTGATGTGCGCGAAGCGATCAACATTCCCGGGTCCGAAGACGAAGCTGCCGCCAAGCTGAAACGGGTTTGGCCCAAGCTTGTGCTGCGTATGGCCGGCTGACCGCGCTCTCTTGCGAGCCTCCGCGTTGTCACCCCGCAGGAGATGAAGGAGATTGGCGGACTTCAGCTCGACGGCCCGATAAGCCTGCCGCTGCTCATCGATCAGAAGCGGGAAAGTGATGCCGGTCTGGTCGCGAAACTCGCGGGCATAAACCCGGTCTCCCAACCCGATTGCAGCGAGGGTTGCTCCCTTGTCGCGGAAAGCTTGTACGTGCTCGCGCAACTGCGCGGCATGCTCGCGGCAAAAGATTCATCCGTAGTGACGCAAAAAAACAACGACAGCCGGCTGTTTGTCCCACAAAGATCCGAGCCGGACGTCTCGTCCATCGCAATCCGCGAGTGTGACGAAGGCCAGCTTGCTGCTGAAAGAACTCTCCATGGTGCGTCCATCATGTGCAGAGCGCTTCGGGGTGTCAAGCGTATGCCTCGCGCAAGATGCGGCGTCGAATGCTTTGACCATTTGTCTAACGTCACAGGCGCGCATTGCTCCCTGATTGCGCACAAGAGCACTTCATCCCGCGGCGCTGACGGCGGTTTCGGGCTAACGTGTATCGAGAAGCTGGAGGGTTGGCCTTGGACGATCAACAGATGCTTACTTCCTTGCCTGTGCCTACGCAGGACGAGCGCACGATGGCGTTTCTTGCTCACCTGCTTCAGGTGTTCACCGGATTTATTGCGCCGCTGGTGATTTACTGCGTCAAGCAAGATTCGCGATTCGTGAAATTCCATGCTTTGCAATGTTTGATCTGGCAGCTCTGTTACATGGCGGTCTTTATTGGCGGGATGGTGATTTTCTTTTTTTCCATGTTCGCAACTGTCTTCAGCAGCGCTCCTGGGGGACACACTGCGAATCAGCCGCCGACGGCCATCTTCCTAGTCTTTCCTTTGTTCTGGCTTTTCTGGATGCTCGGTTGGGTTGCAAACGTCATTTTGGGCATTATGTACGGCATGAAGGCCAATCGCGGCGAGTGGGCCGTTTATCCGATTATTGGGAAATGGTGTCTGCCTAAACTGGCCCCCGGCTCGGCGGGGACCTCGCCGACCTGGGCGCCCTAATTTTCTTGCCTTCGTGTCCACTCTTCGTGCGTTTGCAGGTGGATCGCATGCGTGGGGATTAACTTAAGTCTGGGATCGGCTGCAGGGGCCCCCCTGTTTTTTGTAAGCGTTGCATCTAAAGGATTTAGCATTTTTATAAGCCATTTAGAATCATAGGATTACGGGGGATCTGTAAGTGTTGATTCTAAATGGCTTGCGTTTGCCGCCGGAATCAGGAGTGCAATGCATTCTGTGAATGCGGACAGGAAGACTTAGGCTGCAAAGTGGGCCACTGAAAGCAAAAACGCCAATCAGGAGATCGGCGTTCCCGGGTGCAAGGCTTAGTATTACCCACCAACTACGATACGCGGCAGGTACCCGATTGTCAATAGGAAAAGCGGGAGCAGGGCTCCCGCACTCCAAATAAGGACAGCGCAGGGGTGTGCGAGCGTTTCAAGGTGAAAGAAGCGGATGATTTGCACCCGATCTGTCCGCAAAGCGCAAGCTAGCTGGAGAGGGAGATAGGGGAGCTGAATTTCGCTTGGCGCTTTATTCCGAATGCTCTGCCGACGGAGAATTTGGGAGCGTGTGAGAGCGTGTACACGCGCAAGTTGCTACACCCAGGTCGCGGTGCCATAATCCAAACTTACTTTGGGAAAGAACGGGACAAAGGCAGGCACTTTTGTCTCGAGGCGGTTGGTGTGGTTTCTGAGGGGGTTCGATGGCAATACGCGATAGCTGGCTGGAAAAAAGAGAAATGGACGCGGCGGCTGCCAACGGTAACCGCAATATGTCGCAGATGCATTTCGCGCGGCAGGGCGTGATTACGGAAGAGATGCGCTTTGTGGCGGGCCGCGAAAAGATCGAGCCAGAGCTGGTGCGCAGCGAAATTGCGCGCGGACGCATGATTATTCCGGCGAACGTAAATCACCGGAATCTCGAGCCGATGGGGATCGGTATCGCGAGCAAATGCAAGATCAATGCGAACATCGGGAATTCCGCCACCAGTTCGAATATTGACGAAGAATTGAAGAAGCTCCATCACGCAGTGCACTACGGCGCGGATACCGTGATGGACCTATCGACAGGCGGAGATATTCCGGTGATTCGGAAGGCGATTATTGATGCGTCGCCGGTGCCGGTGGGCACCGTGCCAGTTTATGAAGCAATCTCGCGCGTGCGGCGTCCCGAGGATATGACGATTGACCTGATGCTCGAAGTGATTGAAGAGCAGGCCGAGCAAGGCGTGGACTACATGACCATCCACGCGGGCGTGCTGCGCGAGCATGTGCCGCTGGTGCGGAAGCGGATTACGGGAATTGTCAGCCGCGGCGGATCGCTGATGGCGCACTGGATGGAGCATCACAAGAAGCAGAATTTCCTCTACGAGAACATCGAAAAGATTTGCAAGATTTTCAAGAAGCACGATGTGAGCTTTTCCTTTGGCGACGGCCTGCGGCCGGGATGCATTGCCGACGCCAGCGACGAAGCGCAGTTCGCGGAGCTGAAAGTGCTCGGCGGATTGACCAAGAAGGCCTGGGAACACGACGTGCAGGTGATGATCGAGGGCCCGGGGCACGTGCCGCTGGATAAGATCAAGGAACAGGTGGACAAAGAGATGGAATGGTGCCACGAAGCGCCGTTCTATACGCTGGGGCCGCTGGTGATCGACATTGCGCCGGGGTACGACCACATCACGAGCGCGATTGGCGCGGCGATGATCGGGTGGCATGGAGCGTCGATGCTGTGCTACGTGACGCCGAAGGAGCACCTGGGGCTGCCGAATCCGGAGGATGTGAAGCAGGGCGTAATTGCTTACAAGATTGCGGCGCACGCAGCGGACGTGGCGCGCCACCGGCCAGGAGCGCGGGACCGCGACGACGCGTTGAGCTATGCGCGGTTTTTGTTTGATTGGAACAAGCAGTTTGAGTTGTCGCTCGATCCGCCGACGGCAAAGGCCATGCACGACGAAAATTTGCCGGATGATTTTTACAAAGAAGCGAAGTTCTGCTCGATGTGCGGGCCGAAGTTCTGCTCGATGAACATCACGCAGCTGGCGGAGGCCGAAGGCGGCCACGATCAGACGGAGCGCAAACAGAAGTTCGTCGAGCTCCTAGCCAAAGTGCAGGGCGCGTAGGATGCGGTCCAGGCTGATCGAGAACTCCCACAACGGAATCGAATAATGCCATTTGTGAGCAGCGGAGTGGCCGTGGTTACCGGCGCCGGGAGTGGGATTGGGCGCGCGCTTGCTCAGCAGCTAGCCGCTGCGGGTTCGGCGCTCGCGATCGCGGACATTGACGAGAAGGGGCTGACCGAGACGGCAGCCTCGCTTACGAGCAAGAAGGCTGCAGTTTCTACGCATGTGCTCGACGTTTCCGATGAAGAGGGCGTGCGAAGCTTTGCCCAGGATGTAGCCGCTCGGCATGGCCGCGTGACGCTGCTGATCAACAACGCCGGCGTGGCGTTGATCGGTACCTTCGAAGAGATATCTCTCGACGATTTGCGCTGGCTGATGGGCATCAATTTCTGGGGCGTCGTTTACGGAGTAAAGTATTTCCTGCCGATTCTGAAGCAGCAGGCGCGTGCGCAGATTGTGAATTTGTCGAGCGTCTTTGGGATCATTGCTCCCGTAGGACAGAGCGCCTATTCGGCCAGCAAATTTGCCGTGCGTGGATTCACCGAGGCGATTAGACACGAACTCGAAGGCACTTCGGTTATCGTGTCGTGTGTTCACCCCGGGGGAATTCACACCCCAATTGCGAAGCGGGCGCGACTCGGTGCCTACGCACCCCAACGTAAGCGGGAAGAAGCCATCGCGCGATTTGAGCAACTGACGCCTACCTCGCCGGAAGCCGCCGCGGCGCGCATCCTGAAAGGCGTCGAGCGCCGCGAACCGCGCATCCTCATCGGGCGGGACGCGCGCCAGATTGATGTCGTGCAACGTCTTCGCCCCGCCACGTATTGGAAAATGATGGCGAAGCGGGCTCAGTGATTAACCGCGGCAAGGGGATCCCTCAAGCGTGTTCTTTGACGCTGATTCGACGCCGGACTATACTGCGCGGCGGAACATAAGAATTTCTATATACTTCGTTCGTCCGGCATTCCACTCATCGAGGAGCAAATATGCCATTCGCGCGGGCCGCCAAGATTGCCGAGGTGCCATCGGGTACGATCCACCAGTTTCAGGTCGAGGGAAAGGCCGTGGCGCTGGCCAATGTGGCTGGTAAGTTCTACGCAATCAGCGATGTGTGTGTGCATCGAGGGGGGCCATTGGGCGAAGGAGAGCTTGAAGGGAGCGTCGTGACCTGCCCATGGCACGGCTGGCAGTACGATGTCACTACAGGCAAGGTCACCCAGAACCCCAATATGGGGGTGGCTTGCTATGCTACGGAAGTGCGAGGCGACGAGATTTTTGTAGATGTGCCGTGAGAATCCATCTAACTATCTATAAATGAATAAGATAGAGGCAAATCGTCGATTTTAAGTGAGTAATGGCCTTTCCGGGTTCCGTTTGCCGATAGCTAGCTAACCTGCACATTTTGTTTCGCTTTTTGGCCGTCCCCGTGTATATTGCTGCCGACTCGACGCCTCGATGGCAACTCCGACTTCGCAACGACACTATTGGATCTTCAGCGCAGACCCACACCACTACCACTGGGATACGCTCTTCGTGAAGGGCAAGGAAATGTGGCACGGCGCGGAGTCCAAACCTGACGCCGTTCGCGCGCTCAAACAGGCGCGCAAGGGCGACCGCGTGCTGTGTTATCACTCCGCGCCGGAGAGGACGCTGTATTCCATCGCGGAGATTACGCGCGACCCTTACCCCGATCCTCATGACCATGAGGAAAAAAACCTCGTGGCGGATCTGAGAGCCTTTGACCGCTTGCCGAGGCAAGTCACGCTGGCGGAACTTCGCGCCAACCACGCCTTAAAAAAAATGAAGCTGCTGAAAAACGTGCGAGTGCTGGTGTCGCAGATTACTGAAGCCGAGTACCAGGAAATCCTGCGCATGGCTGGAATTGTGGCCTCGCCGGGGATTCCTCTCCCCTGACCCCATGTTTGAGGGGATCGTCTCCGGGAAGACGCGAGTCCTGGACCTCGCGTACGCCATCAACGACAGACTCGTGCCGTGGCCCGGCGACGAGCGATGGTTCGAGGCCCACGTCAATGCCAGCGTCGAGCGCGACGGCTACTTCACGCGCAGTTTCTGGATGCTTGAGCACTACGGGACGCATCTGGATGCGCCGATTCATTTTCCGCCGGGGAAGACGCCCGTCGATCAGATCCCTGTAAAACAGCTTTTTGGGATGGCCGTGGTACTCGATGTTCGAGCGGAAGGCGCCGCCAATGCGGACTACCAACTTCCGAGAGCGCGCATTGCCGATTGGGAAAAGCGGCACGGCCAAATTCCAGGGGGAGCCGTCGTGCTGCTCCGTACCGGCTGGTCATCGCGTTGGCCGCATGCCGCGAGCTACCGCAACGAGGATGCAGCAAGGCGCATGCATTTTCCGGGATTTTCCGTGGAGGCCGTTCAGCATTTGATCGAGCGAAAGGTCAACGGAATTGGATGTGACACTATGAGCGTGGATTATGGCGCGTCGGAGAATTTTGCGGTGCATCATTTGGCGCTGGGAGCGGGACTCTATCATTTGGAGAATCTGTCCGATTTGAGCGAATTGCCAGAAAAAGGCGCGTTCCTCGTTGTGGCGCCGATCAAGCTGGAAGGCGGCTCGGGCGGGCCGGTGCGCGTGTTCGCGCTGCTCCCGTGAAGAAGCGCAGAAAATCGTAAACATTTCAGAGACAGCATACGTCTTAAGGAGTTAGGGTTCGTCTGAGGATGGTTTTATGAAAGCAATCTGGTATTGCTGCACCGCTTTGCTCTTGATGGGCACTTTGGGCGTCACTGCTGCGCCGGTGCGCTCACAGTCGCAAGAGTTTCCTGTCAGCACCCATACTCTGAAAAACGGAATGAAAGTGCTGGTGCAGCCGGACCACAGCATTCCGAACGTCGCGCTCTACATCTTCTATCGAATTGGATCCCGGAATGAACGTCCCGGCACAACAGGTCTCTCTCACTTTTTCGAACACATGATGTTCAACGGCGCAAAGAAATACGGCCCCGGCGAACTCGACAAAGCCATGGAAGCGAACGGCGGCTCGAACAACGCCTACACCACGCGAGATGTGACCGTCTACCAGGACTGGTTTCCGCGCTCGGCTCTATCCCTAATTTTCGACATCGAGTCCGACCGCATCCGCGATTTGACCTTCGATCCCAAGAAAATCGCTTCCGAGCGCGAGGTCGTGGCTTCAGAAAGGCGGCTGAGCGTTGACAACAATAATTTCGGTTTGCTCGACGAGCAGCTTTGGGCCACCGCGTTCCTCGCACATCCTTATCAATGGCCGGTCGTCGGCTGGATGAGCGACATCGAGCAGTGGACCATGGCGGACCTGAAGCACCATTTTGAAATGGGCTATTCACCCAGCAACGCGACGATGGTGGTCGTCGGAGATGTTTCACCCGACGAAATTTTTCAGCTCTGCGAAAGGTATATCGAGCCGATTCCTTCCCACGCGCCGCCTCCACCCGTAACCACCGTCGAACCCGAGCAGCTCGGCGAGCGGCGGCTGGTGGTTCACAAGCCCGCGGAACTGCCGCTGCTCATGATCGGCTATCACATCCCGCGAACCAACAACGCGGACTTCTACGCGCTGAACATTCTTCGCAGCGTGCTCTTCCAGGGAGAAAGCTCGCGCATGTACCAGCGGCTCGTGGATAAGGATCAGAGTGCGCTTGATGTCTCCTCTTCCGTCGAGCCCGCGTTCGATCCCACGCTGGCCATCATCATCGCCCAGCCGCGCCAGGGAATTGATCCCCAGGCCTGCGAAAAGGCGATTTACGAGGAACTGGAAAAAGTGAAGGCCGCGCAGATCAGCGACCAGGAACTTGAGAAGGCCAAAAACACTCGGCTGGTAGAATTCTACAAAGAGATGCGAACCATCAGCGGGCGCGCGAACACCATCGGAACCTATGAAGTTTTCATGGGCGACTACAACAAGCTGTTTGAAGCCGCGAAGAGCTACTCGGCAGTGACGAAAGAGGATGTGCAGCGCGTGGCGAAGAAATATTTCGACGCGAACGACCGCACCGTCGCAACGCTGCTTCCCGAGAGTGAAGGGAAGGCCAAACAATGAAACGCGAAAGAAAAGCGTTGCGTCTTCTCACACTCGCCGGATTTTTGCTTCTGGTCAGTCCGGCTGCTCCGGCGCAGTCTCTGCATTTGCCGGCGCACGAGAAATTCGTCCTGAAGAACGGTTTGACCGTGCTTCTGTTGGAAAAGCACGGCGTACCACTGATCGATGTGTTCGCGATTGTAAAAACGGGAGCCGCCGCTGATCCCGCGGGAGAGGAAGGTCTCGCGTCGGTCACGGCCTCGCTTTTGCGCAAGGGAACGAAGACTCGCACGGCGCGGCAATTCGCCGCCGACTTCGATTTTATCGGCGGGTCGTTTGACGCTGATGCCAGCGCTGATTTTACGTACATCAGCGCCGAGTTCATGACCAAGGATCTCGCCCAGGGATTGGAGCTTTTTTCCGATGCAATTCTGCATCCGACGTTTCCGCAGGACGAGACCGCCAAGCTTCTGGCGCAGAGCGCGGACGGCGTGAAATCCGCAAAGGACGACCCGCGATCCGTGCTGGGCTTGTACTACCAAGGCTATCTCTATGGCTCGCATCCCTACGGGCGTCCGCCAGAGGGCGATGAGCTTTCGCTCAAGCGCATCCAGCGGGATGCTATCGCGAAATTTTATGAAGCGAACTACGCGCCAGGCAACACCATTCTCGGAATTGCCGGTGAGTTCGATGCTGCGGAAATGCGGAAACAACTTGCAGAGACGCTAGGCGCATGGCCGGCGCGGACGGTCACAAGCACATCGATTCCTGCCACCCCTCCGGCAAAAGGGAAGAGACTCCTGCTGATCGATAAGCCCGACGCGTCGCAAACTTATTTCGCCATCGGGAACATCGGCACTGCCGTGAACGATCCGGACCGCGTCGCGATTCGCGTGGTCAACACCATTTTTGGCGGCAGATTCACGTCCGAGTTGAATGAAGCGCTGCGCGTCGAATCCGGTTACACCTACGGGGCTGGATCATTTTTTGATTCCCACAAAGCTCCGGGAGCTTTCGAGATTTATAGCTTCACGAAGAACGAAACCACGACTCCGGCGATCGATCTGGCTCTACAGGTTTTGGAAAAGCTTCACAAAAACGGAGTGACACCCGAACAACTCGCGTCGGCGAAGAGCTACATCAAGGGGCAATATCCGCCGACCATTGAAACTTCGAGCCAGCTTGTGCGGCGGATCGCCTCCAACGAATTTTACGGGCTTGGCGACGATGAAGTGAACCAGCTCGAGGAGCGGGTTGACGCGGTGACGCCGGCGATCGCGAAGCAGGTTATCGAAAAACATTTTCCGCTGGATAACCTCGTTTTTGTGCTGATTGGCAAGGCTTCCGCGATTGGGCCTGCGGTAAAGAAGTATGCCGACAAGGTCGACGAGCGTCCCATCAGCGATCCAGGTTTCTGGCCGCCGCCGGCAGGCGCTCAGAAATAGCTCGGCGCGGCGCGGTGTGGGCGGCTTAAGAGTTTTGCTCGGAGTTCTTCAGGAGGAATGATGCGTTTTCGATTTTCGGCAAGGACCGGGGCTTTGTTGTTAGCGTTGCTTTGTATGGCGAGTTGGTCTGCGGCGGCGGAAGAGACTCCGCTTCTCGTGCAGGCACCCACAGTGAACAAGACGCAAATCGTATTCGTATATGGCGGATATCTGTGGAGTGTGCCGCGACAAGGCGGCGAGGCGCGCCAGCTTACGACCGGCGGCCACGAAAGCGGGCCAAAATTTTCTCCGGACGGAAATTGGATCGCCTTCACCGGCCAGTACGACGGAAACGTGGACGCCTACGTCATGCCCGCCGAAGGCGGCGAGCCAAAGCGCCTGACCTGGCATCCTGCCACGGATGTCGTTGACGGGTGGACCCCCGACGGCAAAAAAATCCTCATCCGATCGCCCCGCGAAGCGTACGCGGACTTTGACCGCCTGTACACCGTCCCGGTAGAAGGAGGCGTTCCGGAAGTTCTGCCGATGTGGCGCGGCGAGGCGGCTTCCTATTCTCCCGATGCGCTGCGCATTGCGTATGTGCCGAATCTGAAATGGCAGGCCGCCTGGAAGCGCTATCACGGCGGACAGACCACGCCCGTCTATCTGCTGCGCTTGAGCGACTTACAACTTGAGAAAGTTCCGCGCGCGAAAGTTGAGCTCGAGAATTCAAACGATGACGATCCCGTGTGGGTTGGCGACACTGTCTACTTTCTATCGGACCGCAAAGGCCCCGTGACGATCTTTGGCTACGATACAAAAACAAAAAACGTGAGGCAGGTGCTGGAGAACTCGGGGCTTGACCTGAAATCGCTCTCCGCCGGTCCCGATGCGCTTGTCTACGAGCAATTCGGCGGGATTTATACACTCGATTTGAAGACGGAGAAAGCGAGCAAGGTCGATATTCGCATCGCCGGGGATTTGCCGGCGACACGGCCGCACTATGAAAAGGTAGCGGACAAGGTTCAGAACGCCGGGATATCGCCGACTGGAGTTCGCGCCGTCTTCGAAGCGCGCGGCGAAATTCTGACCGTTCCGGCGGAGAAGGGCGACGTGCGGAACCTTACGCGAACGACCGCAGTCGCGGAACGCGATCCCGCGTGGTCGCCCGACGGCAAATCCATTGCGTTTTTCTCCGATGAATCCGGCGAATATGCGCTGCACATCGTGGATCAGAGCGGATTGGGAGCGGTAAGAAAAATCAATCTCGGTAGTCCTCCGTCGTATTTTTATAGCCCGATCTGGTCCCCCGACAGCAAGAAAATCGCCTACACGGATAAACGCCTGAATCTCTGGTACGTGGCCCTGGAGAAGGGCACGCCGGTGAAAGTTACTTCGGATCGTTACGAAGACCCGACCTCCACGATCACCGAATCATGGTCGCCAGACAGCAAGTGGCTGACCTACGCCAAGTTTCTCGAAAACCACATGCGCAACATTTTCGTTTATTCGCTGGAAACCGGGAAAGAATCGCAAATCACAGATGGGACCAGCGACGCACGCTATCCAGTGTTCGACAAGAACGGGAAATCGCTCTACTTCGCGGCGAGCACAGACCTGGGGCTCTCCATAGGATGGCTCGATCTTTCCAGCTTTCAGCATCCGGTGTCGAGAAGCATCTATGCCGTGGTGCTGAAGAAGGGCGATGCATCTCCGGTCGAACCACAAAGCGACGAGGAGAAAGCTGCGAGCGAGGAAAAGGGCAAGGATGCTGACAATGCGAAGGAAGCCGACAAGGGCGCGGAGAAAGGGAAAGAAGGCGAGAAAAAGGCGGGCGAAAAGAAAGAGGAAGTGAAGGTCACGATCGACCTAGACGGAATCGGCCAGAGAATCGTGGCGATGCCAATCAAAGCAGCCAACTACGTGGGCCTGGATGTGGCCAAATCCGGCGTGCTTTTTCTGAGTGAAATCCCCGATGTGCCGAGCCTCACAGAACCAACGCTAGTCTCTGTTTCGAAGTTTGACCTGAGCACGCGGAAAACGGAACCATTCCTAGGCGGCGTGAGCGCGTTCGTGGTTTCAGCCAACGGCGAGAAGGCGCTCTACCGTCAAGGCCCGGGGCCACACGCGCCGTGGTTTATCGCGGCGACAGCGGCCGCACCCAAGCCCGGCGAAGGCGCGCTGAAGCTCGACGCCATGGAGGTCTATACCGATCCACGCGCGGAATGGAACCAGATGTACCACGAAGTTTGGCGCATCGAGCGCGACTTCTTATACGACCCGAACCATCACGGACTAAATCTTGCCGCTGCCGAGAGGAAATATGTGCCTTACCTGAAGGGTGCGGGCGGCCGCGACGACGTCAATCATCTCTTCAATGAAATGCTTGGTGAACTCACCATCGGGCACATGTTCATTCGCGGAGGAGACGTGCCACAGCCTCCGCGCGTCAAGGGCGGGCTCCTCGGCGCGGACTACAAGGTGGAAAACGGGCGCTACCGTTTTGCGCGAATTTTCAACGGCGAAAATTGGAATCCGGAATTGCGGGCGCCGCTCACCCAGCCGGGAGTCGACGTCAAAGTGGGAGACTATCTCCTCGAAGTGAACGGCCGCGAAGTGCGTCCGCCAACCGACCTCTACAGTTATTTTGAAAACACGGCCGGCACGCAGATTAAAATCAAAGTCGGGCCGGACGCCGGCGGCGCGGACGCTCGCGAAGTGACCGTCGTACCTCTCGCCAGCGAATTTGAGCTGCGCAACCTCGCCTGGGAAGAAGATAACCGCCGCAAGGTTGATGAGATGAGCGGCGGAAAGGTCGCTTACGTGCATGTGCCCGACACAGCGACCGGCGGCTTCCGCAATTTCAATCGGTACTACTTCGCGCAGGTGGGCAAGCAGGCCGCCGTCATCGATGAGCGCTACAACCACGGCGGCGAAATCGCCGATTACATCATCGATATGCTCAAACGGCCGCTGCGCAATTGCGATATCACGAGGGATGGCGATGAATTCTGCTCACCGCTCGCGCAGATCTATGGCCCCAAAACAATGATCATCAACGAAATGTCCGGCTCGGGCGGCGATGCCCTGCCGTGGATGTTTAAACAAGACAAAGTTGGTCCGCTCATCGGGACGCGAACCTGGGGTGGACTGGTAGGCATTTACAATTACCCGCCGCTGATGGATGGCGGCTCCGTGACGGCTCCGCGCGTGGCGATCTTTGGCCTGCACGGCGAATGGGAGGTGGAAAATCACGGAATTGCGCCGGACATCGAGGTGGAGAACGATCCGGCATCCGTCGCGGCCGGCCACGATCCGCAGCTCGAGCGCGCCGTCCAGGTAACGCTCGAAGCGTTGAAGGCGCATCCGGTTGTGATTCCGGAGCATCCGCCATATCCGAACTATCACCAGAAGTGATTTGCGAGAATTGCGGGCCATCGCAAAGTTCATGTGGTTCGTTTCGCGCGCCTGCGGCGCAGCGAGGGGATGTGCTATTTTGGTTGCGATCCCTTCATGCCGGAACTTCCTGAAGTCGAAACAGTAGCTCGGGGCCTGCGGCGAACGATCGTGGGCCGGCGAATTGTGTCTGTGAGGCTCGGGAAAACGGATTTCATCGATGATCCGGCAGCGCTTGAGCAGCATTTGCCAGGAAGGCAAATCGAAACCGTCGAGCGTTACGGCAAATTCATGCTGCTGCGGCTTTCTCCCGTGAGCGGCGCCGGGTTTGCGGCTCCAAACGGCGATGCCGCGCCTGCCGCGCTTCTCGTGCATCTCGGAATGACCGGGCAGATCGCACCCAATCCCGCAGAGCAGCCTTGCGAGAAGCATACCCATGCGTGTTTCTTGCTCGACGATGATCGCGAGCTGCGCTATACCGACGCGCGCCGATTCGGTCGTCTTGCTTACTTGCAGGCTGCGTCCCTCGCGGAAGAGTTGCGCGCTTTCGGCGCGGATCCGCTCGAAATCAGCGCGGAGGAGTTCGTCAGGCAAACGCGATCCCGGCGCGCGAGGATGAAGGCACTTCTGCTGGATCAGGGCTTTTTGCGCGGCGTCGGCAACATCTACGCGGACGAAAGTCTCTGGCGCGCGAAAATTCATCCCGCGCGTCTCGGCGCGGCTCTAAAAAAAGAACAGGCGAAGACGCTGCATCGTGTTCTGCGTGAAATATTGCAGAAAGCCATCGCGATGCGCGGGTCTTCGATTTCCGACTTTCTTGACGCTAACGGTGAACCGGGAGAATATCAGCGCCACCATCGGGCTTACGGGCGCGAGGGCGAGCGCTGCTTCCGCTGCGGCGCGATAATCCGGCGCGCGATCGTCGCAGGGCGCAGCAGCTATTTTTGTCCAAGGTGCCAGCCGTCACCGCGAGGCTTCCGCGTGCTCGCGCTGCCGCGAAAGCTGGCGAAAGCAGCCGCCAAATAGGAAAAACGAATGCGAATCGTCGTCCAGAGGGTAAGCCGCGCGCGAGTCACCGTTGCGGGACGCCTAACAGGAGAAATTGGCGCGGGGCTCCTGATTCTGCTCTGCGTCGGCCGCGAAGATACATCTGCGGTCGCCATCTCCATGGCAGAGAAAGTGGCAAACCTGCGCATATTCGAGGACGACCAGGGGAAAATGAATCGCTCGCTCCTGGACCTGAAGGGCAGCGCTTTAGTCGTTTCGCAGTTTACACTCTACGGCGACGCGCGCGGACAGCGCCGGCCAAGTTTCATCTCGGCCGCTCCGCCGGAAAAGGCCAAGGCCATCTACGAAGAATTCGCAAGCGTGTTGCAAGGGTTTGGTGTAGCCGTCGCAACAGGAGTCTTTCAGGCGATGATGTCCGTGGAGCTGGTGAATGAAGGCCCGGTCACGATCCTCCTCGATTCCGACAAAACGTTTTAGCTCGCGCCGACGGTCGAAAACCGTAGGAAAATGGTCGAAGGCTGCGACGTTTAGCGGACTTCCGTGCGAAATGATACTGGAGAGTCTGCGAAGAAAAGCAAGCTGAGAGATGGCTAAGAAGGTGGAAAATAACTCCGTGAAGATTCGCAGGGCGCGAACCAGCGACGCCCAGCGCCTGGCGGATCTTAGCGGCCAGCTTGGATACCCCGCGACGGCCGCAGAAATCACCAGGAGAATGCGCAAACTAAGGGCCGCATCGCACAACGCCTTGTTTGTGGTGGAATCACGCGAGGACGGAGTCGTCGGCTGGGCACACGTCAGTGTTACGCACCTCCTGGAGGTTGGAACGCGAGCGGAGCTGAATGGGCTCATCGTAGCCGAGGGCCAGCGGAGCCTTGGCGCAGGCGCGAGATTGCTCGAAGCCGCAGAGGATTGGGCGCGCAATCACGGCTGCCCCGGCATGTCGGTGCGGTCCAACGTGATCCGCGAGCGCGCCCACAAATTCTACGAACGGCGGGGATACGAGCACTATAAGACGCAAAAGGCCTTCCGGAAGGCGCTTTAGTCCCTCTCCCGCCCCCTGGCTGATGACTGTTAGCAGACACTTAGTCCGTGCTGCCTGGCAAGGTATATCGCATTACGATATGCTTAGACTATGGTACGGGATATTACCGCCTCGGAATACCGGGCCTTGGCTGAATTGCGTTACCTCATCCGCCATTTTCTGCGGGAAGGGGACGCCAAAGCCCGAGCCGTCGGGCTCGAGCCCCAACAGTACCTGATGCTGCTCGCCATCCGCGGATTGCCGGAAGGCAGCGACGCGACGATTCAGATGCTCGCCGAAAGGCTCGCCCTAAAACATCACAGCGCCGTGGAACTCATCGACCGCCTGGAGACGCACGGATACGTGCGCAGAACCCGCAGCCGGGACGACCGGCGCCGCGTCTTCGTAACTCTGCTGCCGCGCGGCGAGCGTTTTCTCGAACAAGTCGCGCGCAACCGTATCAGCGAACTGCGCGCCAGTGGAAAGACGCTGGTTGGCGCCATCGAAGCGCTGCTCAAGCGCGGGAATCGCAACGGTAACAACCCGAAGAAAACAGCCAAGAAGAAAGTGCGGGACAGGCGTGCCTGACGATATTCAGAAGAGGCCGCGATCCGGGAAAACCAGCGGGGGCGCCCATTCTCGCAACGAACAGTTGGGAGACTTTACAACCACACTGCGAGTCATCCCGATCTCCGCCCTGGCGATCGGGATCGGAGTTCTGTGCGCTTTCGTCGCGCTTGCCCTGCTCCGGTTGATTGGCCTGTTCACGAACCTTTTCTATTTTGGCCGATGGAACTCGTCGCTGGTTTCGCCGGCAAACAACCATTTGGGTTTCTATAGTGTTCTCGTGCCGATTGGCGGTGCGCTCATCATCGGGTTCATGGCGCGATACGGTTCGGAGCGGATCCGCGGCCACGGTATTCCAGAGGCCATTGAAGCGATTTTGATCAATGGCAGCCGCGTCGAGCCCAAAGTCGCGTTTCTCAAGCCAATCTCTTCGGCAATTTCCATCGGTTCGGGCGGGCCCTTCGGCGCGGAAGGGCCGATCATCATGACCGGCGGAGCCTTTGGTTCCATGATCGCGCAGCTTTTTCATCTGACCAGCGCAGAGCGTAAGACCCTCCTGGTAGCCGGGGCCGCCGGCGGGATGTCGGCGACCTTCGCCGCACCAGTGGCAGCAGTGTTGCTCGCCGTCGAGTTGTTGCTGTTCGAATGGAAACCTCGAAGTTTGATACCCGTGATGCTAGCCAGCGCTGTCGCTGCCGTCGTGCGCCGGTACCTTCTGGGATTGGGACCACTTTTTCCCGTACCACACCACGCTCTGTTCCTTGGACCTAAAGCGCTCCTCGGATGTGTGGTTGTGGGCCTTCTGGCCGGAGTGCTCTCGGCGCTGCTGACAATGTCGATCTATGCCGCGGAGGATGGCTTCCAACATTTGAAGATTCATTGGATGTGGTGGCCCGCTATCGGCGGCCTCGCCATCGGACTAGGAGGATTGATTTTCCCACAGGCTCTGGGCGTCGGCTATGACACGATCGGGGCCTTGCTTCAGGGCAGCGTAACTACCCACGTCATTTTGGGCGTCCTTTTGGTCAAGTGGTTTATTTGGGCGGTCTCCCTGGGTTCAGGCACATCGGGCGGCGTCTTGGCTCCGCTCTTGATGATGGGGGGCGCGCTTGGCGGATTAGAAGCGATGTTCTTGCCCAATGAAGGCGCCGGTTTCTGGCCGCTGATCAGCATGGGCGCGGTTCTCAGCGGCACGATGCGCGCGCCGTTTACGAGCATCATCTTCGCCATCGAACTCACGCACGATATGAATGTGTTCTTGCCGCTTTTGATCGGCAGTTTGATTTCGTACGGATTCACCGTGTTGACTCTGCGCAGGTCCATTTTGACCGAAAAAGTCGCCCGGCGCGGCTATCACTTGAGTTCCGAGTATGCCGTCGATCCGCTCGAGATTCTATTCGTGCGCGAGGTCATGCGAACAAACGTCGTCGTGCTCCCTGCGGAGGCGCAGCTCGGTGAGATATGGAGCTCGTTTCACACAGACCACCCGCAAAGGCAGCGGTTGCTGCCGGTAGTGGATATTGAGGGCAAGCTTGCAGGAGTGCTGACGCGGCGAGATATCCGCGAACGGATAGAACAAGACGGTGATGCCGTCCTGCAACGTCCGCTCGGCGACTTCGTGCGAACCAAAACAGTGGAAACAAATCCAGACGAAATCCTCCGTGTCGTCGTATATCGAATGGCGGAAAAAGGCGTAACGAGGCTGCCGGTAGTCGAGCGCGCAACCGGGAAATTTTTGGGCCTCATTTCCTTGGATGATTTGCTGAAGGCTCGCACCAGGCATTTTGAAGAAGAACGGCGCCGCGAGCGAACCTTGAAATTAAGATATCTGCTGCCGAGAAGACGATTGGAGACCGATACGGAGACGCGCGCTGCCCATTGAAAGAGAGTACGCCGATCCAGATTTGTCGGCACACATGACATGCACGGAGAGTGTGCACAAGCCCAAGCTGCGCGAAAATGAATATTGTCGGCGCCCGGAGAACTGTTAATAAAATGACCCAAGCCTTGGAACACGTTCAGACAAGCTGGTGGAAATCCCCTGCGCGGCACTGGAACACACTGCTGCACGAGCGCGAAGAACAAGTCTTCCTAGTCCTGACGCTGCTGATCGGCGCGCTGACAGGCCTGATGGCCGTCGCCTTCATTTTGTTGACCGAGCGTGCCGGCTCGCGGCTTTATCCCCCGGGTGGAGCTGCCTGGCACCGCGTGCTTGTTCCAATTGTCGGCTCACTGGCTATGGGGTATCTGCTGTACCGGTATTTTCCGGATGCGCGCGGCAGCGGCGTCCCGCAAACGAAAGCCGCTCTTTATGCGCGTGAAGGCCGCATCACCGCCGCCACCATGTTTGGCAAATTCTTCTGCACTTCCGCCACTTTGGCCAGCGGTATTCCCCTGGGTCGCGAAGGGCCGACGGTACAGGTCGGCGGCGGGATCGCTTCTGTGCTGGGCCGCCACATCGGCCTGCGTCCAGAAAAAGTGAAGGCGCTCATCCCCGTGGCAGCGGCTGCGGCCATTGCAGCCGCGTTCAATACGCCTCTGGCGGCCGTATTATTTGCCCTCGAAGAAGTCGTGGGGAACCTCAACGCGCCTGTGCTGGGTTCAGTCGTGTTGGCATCCGCCACTTCCTGGGGCATGCTGCGGTTGCTGCTGGGCAATAATCCGCTCTTTAAAGTGCCGCAATACCAGCTTGTGAATCCGTGGGAATTCGTAATTTACGCGGTGCTCGGTGTGGCCGGCGGTCTGGTGTCCGTGGCGTTCTCGAAGCTTTTGCTCGGCATGCGCGAGCGGTTCCTGAAATTTCCGCGAAAGACGGTTCCGTTCCAGCCGGTGATCGGCGGCATCGTGGTTGGACTGATGGGCTGGTTTGTTCCCCAGCTGCTGGGTGTGGGTTACGACCACGTGGGGGCGGTTCTGAATGGCGGCATGGCGCTGCGACTCATGCTCCTGCTCCTGGTTCTGAAGCTTTTTGCGGTGACCATCAGCTACGCCTCGGGAAACGCCGGCGGCATTTTCGGGCCGAGCCTCTTCCTTGGAGCTATGCTCGGAGGGGCCATTGGCACCGTGGCCCACAACCTTTTGCCGGGCTATGTGGCGACGCCGGGGGCCTATGCTCTAGTGGGAATGGGCGCGGCCTTTGCCGGAATCGTCCGCGCACCAATGACCTCCGTAGTCATGATTTTTGAGATTACCCGAGACTATGCGGTCATCGTTCCTTTGATGATCTCGAACCTGGTTAGTTTTTTCATCGCTTCGCGCCTTCAGGAGCAGCCCATCTACGAAGCGTTGGCGCGCCAGGATGGCATACATCTGCCGACCGCCGAAACCCGCGGGCAAGAAGGGCAACGCCAGGTGAGCCTGGCCATGCGGCCCGCGAACGAGATTCTTTCGGCGGAGATGACCGTGCCGGAAGCTCTTGAGAAGACACGTTCGAGTGAATCCAGCACTTGGCCCGTGACCGATGCTCGGGGTGTAATCGGTGTTCTCAGTCTCGGCAAGCTCCAGCAAGCTGCGGCCGCCGGTCCCGAGCCTAAACGTCTGCGCGAGCTCTTCGATGAGGCAGACTTCCCGCATCTCCATGTGGACCACCCTCTCAGCCTGGCGCTCGAACGCATGGGTGCGTGCCAGCTAAATGCGCTGCCCGTGGTCGCCCGCGCGGACATACACAAGTTGGAGGGCATAGTGACTTTGAACGATGTTTTGGCCCTCTACGGCGTCGGTTCACGCGGCGAGGCCTAATCCAGCAATTGCACGCGCCCCATCAGAGCCTTACCTGTGAAATCCAATTTTGTACCAGGCCGCTAAGGGGACACTCCTCCCTTGGCCTTGATTATCTCTGGTCTATATTGCCTGATTGATTTATGCTGCACCCGGCGTATTGCAGCTTCCCTCCGCCATGCTATTCAAAACACAAAGCGCTTCGGTCTACGGCATCGACGCCTACCTCGTCGAGGTCGAAGTCGATGTGGGCTCGGCTCGCATGCAGGACTTCAACGTCGTCGGCCTTCCCGATAATGCCGTCAAGGAAAGCCGCGAACGCATCAAGTCCGCTCTTCGCAACTGCGGCTTCGAGTTTCCTCATGGGCAGGGTGTCACCATCAACCTGGCGCCAGCCGACGTTCGCAAAGAAGGCTCGGCGTTTGATCTCCCGATGGCCCTGGGCTTGGTCGGATGCATGGGTCATTTTTTCGGCAAGCAACTGAACCAGTGCATGTTCCTTGGCGAGTTGTCGCTCGATGGAAGCATTCGGTCTGTACGTGGCGCGCTGTCTGCGGCCCTGGCCGCCCGCGAATTTGGCCTGAAGTCTCTTGCCGTGCCGGAAGCAAACGCCCGCGAGGCGGCCGTAGTTGAGGGCGTCAACGTATTCGCTCTTAAGACGCTGCCTCAAGCCGTCGATCTGGTGAACTCGCCGGAATCCTTTCAACCAATCATCGTCGATGCAAAACAGATGCTTTCGGAAGCCGCGCAGTACTCCGTCGATCTGCGCGACGTGCACGGCCAGCAAGCGGCGAAGCGCGCACTCGAGGTCGCCTGCGCCGGCGGCCACAACATCTTGTTCATCGGGCCACCCGGCGCGGGCAAAACCATGCTTGCCAAGCGCATTCCCACGATTCTCCCGCCGATGTCCCTCGACGAAGCCATCGAAACGACACGCATTCACAGCGTCGCCGGCGTCCTCGAAGACAGTCGCGGACTGGTCGGCACGCGCCCATTTCGCTCGCCGCACCACACCATCAGCGACGCCGGTTTGATCGGCGGCGGCGCTGTCCCGCGCCCCGGCGAGGTTTCCCTAGGACATAATGGCGTTCTTTTTCTCGATGAGCTGCCGGAATTTCAGCGCAATGTTTTGGAGGTCATGCGCCAGCCTCTCGAAGACGGCGCGGTGACCATCTCTCGCGCCGCCGTCTCCGTCACTTTTCCCTCGCGATTCATGCTGGCCGCGGCCATGAATCCCTGCCCCTGTGGCTATTTCGGCGATCCAACGCGGGAGTGCCACTGCACGCCGCCGATGATCCAGCGCTACGTTTCCAAAATCTCCGGGCCGCTCCTCGACCGCATCGATATCCACATCGAAGTGCCCGCGGTGAAATACAAAGAGCTGCGCGCTCCGTCCTCCTCCGAAGATTCGGCAACCGTAAGGCAACGTGTCATCGCGGCCCGCGACAGGCAACTCGATCGCTTCCACGCAGAAAAAACGACGTACGCCAACGCCCAGATGATGCCCAAGATGATCCGCAAACACTGCGCAATATCCGCGGATGGCGAAAAGCTTCTCGAAAATGCCATTACCCGCCTGGGTCTCTCCGCCCGCGCCCACGACCGCATCCTGAAAGTCGCGAGAACGATCGCCGACCTGGACGCCAGCGAAAATATCGATCCGCGCCACCTAAGCGAAGCGATCCAGTACCGCACCCTGGATCGCTCCTACTGGTCTTAGCCGCAAGACACACACACTCCAGCGCGTCTCCGGGAACTGCCGGTTCGGCTCCGGTTGGGCATCTCCCCGCTAAAGCCCAAGTGCTCCATTGACTTATCTTTAGCCGCTGTGTTACCGATAAGTGCGCCCCCTTGGGTGTCATTCGCCTGTGGCAGGGCGCCGCGCATGGGCACAGATCCCAAGCACCTCGAAATCACGCTGGAGACACAAGTCGAAAGCGTAAATTTGGCGGAGGAGATGTGTCTCCGCGTAGCCGAGGCCGCCGGGTTCGGCGAGGACGATTGCTACAAAATTGGAATGAGCGTGCGCGAGGGCGTCATCAACGCGTTTCACTACGGCAATCAGGAGCGCCCTGAAAAGAAGATTCATCTGGCTGTGGACCTCACTCAGGATAAAATGATCATCCACGTTTTGGATGAAGGCGCTGGCTTCACTCTCACCGACGTGCCGGATCCACTGGCAGAAGAAAATCTTCTGAGCACTTCGGGCCGAGGAATCTTCCTGATGCGCGCCTTCATGGACGAATTTGACGTAGTGCTCGGACGCACGGGCGGCGCGGAGATCGTCATGTCAAAGAAACTCCCGTTGCAAGAGAATCCGGGAACGAATGGCCAGGGGAATCAAGGCGCCTCCCCCCACCAAGGAGCTTAAGAGGAATTATGGCTCTGCGCGCAACACACCGAGACGCTGGTCAAGCCACCGTCGTGGACCTCAGCGGGCGGATTATCCTGGGAGAAGGGAGCGCCCTGCTGCGCAAGACCGTCCGCGCTCTGCTGGACGAAAAACGCACCCACATCGTGCTCAATCTCGCGGACGTGGATTATATCGACAGTTCCGGCATCGGCGAACTGGTGAGCGCTTACACCACCGCGAAGGGCCGCGGCGGCGAGTTGAAGCTGTTGCACCTGACGAAGAAAGTTCACGATCTGCTCCAGCTCACAAAGTTGTACACCGTTTTCGACGTGTACACCGACGAGAGTACCGCCTTGGCCAGTTTCCAATAATCTTCACTCCACCCGCGATGCAACCCGCGTCCCCCGCGTTATCAAACGCTCGCGTCGAACCCTTTCCTGCGGCACAATTCTTCCGTATCCGTTCACACACCGCATCCATGAACAACACCTCCGAAACCGCGTGGATTATCGAGCAGGCAAGCGCCCTGGGGTTCGACCTCTGCGGAGTCGTCAACGCCCAGAAATTTCCAGAGTTGAATCTGACGAAAGAGTGGCTCGCGCGCGGCTACGCCGGTGAGATGAAGTATCTGTCTGACGAGCGACGCGGCGATCCGCAGAGCGTAATGCCCGGGCTCCGCAGTGTGATCGTTTGCGCATTGAACTACAATTCCCCTGCGCCGCGATCGGTGGATGCTCTCCCGTTGGAGCAGGCCGAGCCGCGCGGCTGGATTTCCCGCTATGCCTGGGGGCAGGACTACCACGAAATCCTCCAGCAGAAACTCCAAGACCTCGCGAGCAGCCTCGCTGAACGTTTTACGGAACCATTTAAAACCCGCATTTACGCCGACACTGGGCCACTGAATGAACGCGTTTTTGCCAAGCATGCGGGCCTCGGATGGCCCGGCAAAAATACCCTGCTGTTAAACTCCAAGCTTGGCTCCTGGTTTTTTCTCGGCGCGATTCTTACGACTCTTGATATCACCCCCACGCTCGGTCCTGCCGAGTTGCCTCCTCCGGATCTCTGCGGCTCTTGCACAAAATGCATCGACGCCTGCCCGACAGGCGCACTTGTTGAGCCGTACGTAATGGACGCACGTCTCTGCATCTCTTACTTGACCATCGAACTCCGCGGCAGCATTCCCGAAGAACTCCGCGAACCCATGGGCCGCCACGTCTTTGGCTGCGATATTTGCCAGGACGTGTGTCCGTGGAATCGGCGTGCCCCGGTGACACAGGCGGTGGAATTTCAGGCAAGAGCTTTTCCAAACGCCACACAATGCGATCCGCGAGAATCGGTTCCCACCGTCGCGAAAGGAGACGACGAAGACTCTCTCTTTTTGCCGCGGCTCGAGTGGCTGGCCGCAATGAACGATGAGCAATTCCGAACGGCCTTTCGCGGAAGTCCCATAAAGCGGACGAAGTGGCGCGGCCTCGTGCGCAACGCGTGCATCGCTCTCGGCAATTCCGCGCCCGCGCCTGGTTCGCCACGGCACGAAAGCATTTGCGCGCTCCTGAGGCAGCTTTCGGCTTCCCCTGAACCGTTAATCGCGGAATCTGCCCAATGGGCGCTTTCCCGTATCCAATAATTGTGGCTCTCGGCGTTCAACTCTGCTCTCCAAATCCGCCGTGCAAGAGCAGACATTGAGGCCGCTTCGTGAAGAGCAGTATGATACAGTCGGCTGGTTGGCCAGCCTCCTTGCCGCAGGAGATCTCCATGCATCCCCGGAAACTCTTGGTTAATACCGGAATAGCCGGTACGGGACTGCGGGAGCGAGCAGCGATGTTTCTGCGGCTTTGCGCTCCGGCATCGCGTTGGATTTTGATTCAAATCTCAGACTGGAGGAATACCCTTGGCATTTACCGTGCCTCCGTTGCCTTACCCATTCGACGCACTTGAACCCTACATTGACGCCAAGACCATGGAAATTCACCACGACAAACACCATGGCGCCTACGTCGCTAACCTCAACAAAGCCCTCGATGGCCACGCCGATCTCCAGTCCAAATCCCTGGAAGATCTTCTGAAGAGCCTCGACTCCATCCCAGACAACATTCGCGCGGCAGTTCGCAACAACGCCGGTGGCCACTGGAACCACACACTTTTTTGGACGCAGATGAAAAAGGGTGGCGGCGGCGAACCCACGGGTGATCTTGGGGCAGCGATAAAGTCAGCCTTCGGCTCTTTCGCGGAATTTCAGGCCAAGTTGGCGGCCGCTGGCCTCGCCCGCTTCGGTTCCGGCTGGGCTTGGCTCATCGTCAAGGACGGCAAGTTGGTCATCGATTCAACTCCGAACCAGGACACGCCATTCATGCTTGGCGGCAAGGCCGTTCTGGGTCTAGACGTCTGGGAGCATGCCTATTACTTGAAGTATCAAAGTGTTCGCGGCGATTACATCAAGGCCTGGTGGAACGTCGTCAATTGGGATTCCGCGGCACAACACTACGCTGCCGCAAAGAAGTAATAAACACAAACACGCGCCGGCAATACATCGAACCGACACACTAAGGCCCGGTCCAATCCGCTTGGGCCGGGCCTTTGTTTTCTCTCTAGCTGCCTGGGTTTGAGTTTGGATTAAGCCATCATTGGCCGCTTCGCCAGCGGAACCAAGTTGGCGCTGCGCGAGCCATTGCCGAAGCTTTGCGGCACCGGCGCGAACGTCCGCGCTTCCCTCGTCGCTATGGGCATAGGCATCGGCATCGCCCCAATCGAGTTACGGGAAGCTTCGCGAACCAGTTCCATGCGCCCCCGCACGCGAAACTTGGCCAGCAGCGACGACACGTGGAATTTCACCGTGCGCTCGGAAAGATTCAAAGTCGCGGCAATCTCTTTGTTGGCCAAGCTCTTCATCACGCCGCCAAGCACCTCTTCCTCGCGGCGCGTGAGCTTCACCGGACTGCCAACGGAATGTCCCGCCTGCAGCAGCTTTTCCGCTTTCTCAGTCAAGCCTTCCAAAAGCTCAGTTTCCGCACGAACCATCACCACGTAGTCCTTCGGTGATTGGCCTCTCACCATGCAGTGCATCGCCAAGAGTCCTGCGGCTTGGTCCACGGGAAAGCATCCATCGGGGCCTGCTTCGACGTGAAAATGTGTCACGCCAGTGTTCCTTTCATAAAAATAATAGTGATCGCGGGAAATGGCTGGGCGGGGACTGCTCAGAGTATGATGCTGCTCACTTCTGCGGATAAGCTTCACACGCACCCCTCAGTACGCAGCTTCGTAGCGCCACCGAAGCTTCTAGTTTAGATTGAACCCCCCTCAGGAGGCGAGTTGCATCGCGTAGGCAAGCTGCCGGGTAAGAAGCCGAACAGGGGCTGAGCACCCGGTGCCTGGACCATAACAACCTCTGCACCGAGCCGCGAGAAGGAGCTCCCTGCCAGTTCGCCTGCGTTTTCAGACCGAACCGCTCCATCCGTGCATTCTTTCTTCCCAATACCACGCAGATACAACTCATTCAGGAATGGGGTACTTAGGCACAACTGGCATGTCAGTGTCCAGCCATTCGCCGGTAGGAATTGCATGGTACGCGAAATTTTTCCCTAACCCTGCATCTCCGCAATTCATTGGCTTCCCATAGAAAACATACGGCAAAAGCGTGCCCCAGATTGTCGCCGATGAACGTTTGACCACAAAAGTAAGAATGGCGTCGGAAATCTCGTGATGCGTCTCAGCCTGTGGAAAACTCTTTGGCACGCGAGCATGGCGCGCTCTCCTCAATAAGAGAGCACGCGTGTCTGTTCCCGAGAAATCAGCTCGTACGTTACGCCGCGCCAACATATCTTGCGCGTGATAAGTGAGGCGATGAAGTTCGCCACGTATAAAAACGGAGTGACCACGGTCAACAACACATAGATCCAGGCCTGCCCTGCTATTTGCGATTTATACGAGGGTAAGACTTCTGAAACGCCCGCCGCCCGCAGCGCACCTCGAATCATCGAGAGCAAAACCGGCAAGAAGGTCAGCGCTGCAAAAGGAAACGCCGTCAGCGACGCCAAAAAATAGCTTAGAGTCAGGAACATCCCGAGCATGAGTGTCAGGCAGTAGAACAAGTGCGTGCCAGCGGCAATCCCCCACATTTTTTCCGAATACACCCGGGTGATCAGCACTTGCCGGTTGGTAAATTCCATCAGGCCGGTGAAATCCGTTTCTACAAATGACGGTACAATGCATTCCGGCAAAAAAACGATCGAACGTCCTGCCTGCTCGAGAGCGCCCGTCATCGAATAATCATCGCTGACCGAGTGCCGCCATGCTTCGGCGACCCCGGATTGATCAAAGACGCTGCGCCGGATCGCCGTCCCTCCGCCCCAGCAAAAGTTCCTTCCTTTTTCGCTCAGCATGGTGACGATGGGGGCGTTCCACGCCGCAAGCAACGCTGTCGCCAGGTTGTTCCGGTTCGGAATCAACCATCGCATGGTGGTTGTGGCTCCGATGCGGGAATCGGCCAGCGGAGCTACCATGCGATGCAGCCAGTTTTTTTCCGGACGCCCGTCCGAATCCACAAATGCAAACACTTCGAAATCCGGAGTCAACTGCAAGATCCCCAGGCGCAGGTTGTTCACCTTCTCGCCGCAACCGTCCGGCTTCTCTGTAAGCACCACGTGGGCCTTCGCGCGGGACGATGAGGCAACGCGCTTCACGATGCTGTAAGCCGGATCGCTGGCCGAGGCGATCAGAAAGAAAATCTCGTAATTCTGGTAATCGAATTCCGTCAGCGAAACAAGATTGCGCTCAAGCGCCGGCTCGATGCCTTTGCAAGGACACAGCACCGCAACTTTCGGAGCATAGAAGCCCGGATCCGTGTGGATGCGCCGCCGTGCATACCCCAGCCACTGAAGCCCCTGCCCGATCAGGTAGAGACCCAGAAGAACCTGCGGGATCGCCAGAATATAGAATAAGATTTCCACGCCTTTCGAGAATAGCAGACAGTCTTAGCTCGCGCGTGGCTCCGTGTGCGGGTAGAATCGCACCGGTAAACGTCCATTTTAAGGAGAGAAGAAATGCCGAATCGTGTGGACTTCTCAATGGTGACCACGGCACTCGAAATCCCCGGCTACCGCATCGTTCGAAACTATGGAATTGTACGCGGCATCATCGTCAGGTCGCGCAGCGTGATCGGAAACCTGGGCGCGGCTCTGCAAACAATCGTTGGGGGAAACATCACCATCCTGACGAACCTCTGCGAGAAAGCTCGCGAGGACGCTTACGAACTGCTTCTACAACACGCCAGCGAACATGGAGCCAACGCCGTCATCGGCTTGCGCTACGACGCCACAGAGGTAATGCAGGGCGTGACTGAAGTGCTGGCGTACGGCACCGCTGTCCAAGTCGAGCGCATCTCGTAAGTCACATTCGCATCATTTATTGCCGGTCTTCGCGGTCGCTCGCGACGAGCCGTCCCGAACTTATGGAATCTCGGCTTCTCATGTATTGCTCTTCCTGGGCCGCACAGGTTTCTTCCACGGGACGGTTCTGTTCCTCGTGTGCGGCGCGAACGGGAAAGCAGCTTTTCGGCGTCAGCTTCCTCGAGCTCTAACGCTTCAGGCGCGCGGGCGCCGTCTCTTGTCCGTGCAGAACCGCACCGGTAATTTGTGCCGCGAGATTTTCCAGATCGTTCAGCGCGCGGCTCGCTGCGATCCGCGCCTTTTCCAGAAAAGACGAATCCAGAAGGAAGGCGCAACGATCGACGAAGGGATGATTGGCAGCTTCAAAAGGCTTGCGGCTCCGCCGCGCCGAACTATTTCGCGCGAGCAGATCTTCGTACATCTGCAAGTCGGTCTGAAAGTCCAGCGCATCTCCCGCGCTCCATTTTTGCTGCCTTGTGAGGGCCGCCAGAAATTTCCGGCGGAATGCTGCGGCATCCTTGCGCAACATCGGCTGCGGCTTTGTTCGGCCGGAGGGCAGTGGCTCGGAGTAGATAATGTCCAGGGCCCTCCCCGTCATCGCGAGCAATGCTTCGCGCTGCAACAATTCCAAGAGATCGCGGTAGAGCGAAGCGTGAACCTGCAACGCGTGCCGTCCGTGCTCCACAACATAGGAATCGACAAATCGTGGAACAATCCGTTCCCGCTGCAGCCCTTCTGTTAGGCGCTGCACCAACTTCGCAGGCGCGTCCGTCATGATCTGTTTTTCGCCAGCCATACCCGGAACCATGGTAGCAGGACTTCTATTCCCCTCCGCGCCTCTCGCCTAAAAGCATAAGCCCAGCAAGTGTCGCTGGGCTTTCAGTCATTTTGTTCATGTAGGGGCACGACATATCGTCCCCTCCCTGGCTTAATCAGTGAATCGCTCGCGGACTCTCCGGCCCCACACGCTTCGGTTTCGGTTCCGGCTGCGGAACGATGGGCGGAGCAACCGCATCCTTGGACAGTGCGTGCTCCAGCACCTCATCGAGATTCCGCACATAGGTAATCTTCATGTCGCCGAGAATATCCGGCGGAAGATCAGCTACAGCGTTCGGCTCGTTGTCCGCTGGCAACAGCACCTCCTTGATGCCTGCTCGCTTCGCTCCAAGGACCTTTTCCTTCACGCCCCCGATCGGCAGCACGACACCAGAAAGTGTCATCTCACCGGTCATCGCCAGCCGGTCGCGCACGGGCCGCCCCGTGAGCAGGCTGATCAGCGCCGTCACCATCGCCGCCCCTGCGGACGGGCCATCTTTCGGCACTCCGCCCGACGGCACGTGGATGTGGATGTCCTGCTTGCGGAAGAAGTCCGGATCGATTCCGTACCGCTCCGCATTCGCGCGCGTCCACGTCAATGCCGCGGTCATCGACTCTTGCATGACCTCGCCAAGGTGCCCGGTCATCGTGAACTGTTTTCCTCCGCGCATGCGGCTGGCTTCGATGAAAATGATATCTCCGCCAACCGGTGTCCACACCAGGCCCACAGCCACGCCAGGGGTCTTGACGCGCTCCTCGACTTCTTTTTCCGCGCGGAACTTCGGCACGCCGAGATATTCGCGGACGATCTCCGGAGTAACCTGCATCTTGTCCAAGCTGCCTTCGGCGATCTTCCGCGCCTGTTTGCGAGTGATTGTCGCGATTTCCCGTTCGAGATTTCGCACGCCAGCTTCTCGCGTGAAGCTGTGAATGATCTCCCTCAGCGACTCGTCTGAGAATTCAATTTGCTCTCCAACCTTCAGCCCATGTTCCTGGGCCTGCTTGGGGATCAGATATTTGTGCGCGATGTGGATCTTCTCTTCGCCGGTATACCCGGGCAGCTCGATGATCTCCATCCGGTCTCGCAACGGTTCCGGGATGGGATCCATCCAATTCGCCGTGGCGATGAACAGCACTTTCGATAGATCGAACGGCACGTCCAGGTAATGATCGCGGAACGAATTGTTCTGCTCCGGATCGAGCACTTCCATCAACGCCGAGGACGGATCGCCGCGAAAATCGCGGCCCAATTTGTCCACTTCGTCGAGCATCATCACCGGATCGTTCGATTCCGCCCGCTTCAGTCCTTGAATGATTTGACCCGGAAGCGCACCGATGTACGTGCGTCTATGGCCGCGGATTTCCGCTTCATCGTGCATTCCGCCCAAAGCGATGCGCACGAATTTGCGGCCCAGCGACCGCGCGATGGACTTCCCGAGCGAAGTCTTGCCCACTCCTGGAGGTCCAACGAAGCAAAGGATTGGCCCCTTCATTCCCGGCTGGAGTTTCTTCACCGCCAGGTAGTCGAGAATACGTTCCTTGACCTTCGCCAGATCGTAGTGATCTTCGTCAAGAATTTGCTTGCCCTTCGCGATGTCGATCTCGCTGACACCCGAAGACTTTGCCCACGGCAGCGAAGTCATCCACTCCAGGTACGTGCGCGAAACCATGTACTCCGCGGACGCTGGCGTCATCTTTGCCAAACGCTTCAGCTCGCGGTCGCACTCTTTCTTGGCTTCCGCGGTCATTCCCGCTTCTTCCATCTTTTTGCGGAGCTCGTCGATTTCTTGCGTCGAATCGTCGGATTCGCCGAGTTCCTTCTGGATGGCTTTCATCTGTTCGCGCAGCAGATACTCGCGCTGGTTTTGGCCCACCTGCTCCTGCACCTGCTCGTGAATTTTCGAGCGCAGCTCCAGCACTTCCAGCTCTTTCGAGAGTTCGCGGATCAACATTTCGAGCCGCTTGCGTACGCTCGGCGTTTCGATCAGCTCCTGGCGCAGCAGCGTCGAGAGCGACGGCAGCGTCCCGGCGATAAAGTCCGCCAGACGGCCTGGATCATCAATATTCATTGCGACCGATTGCAGATCGTCGGAAAGCTGCGGCGAGTGGCTCACAACATCGCGGAACAGGTCCTGTGCGTTGCGTTGCAAAGCCTCAAGCTCCGCATCCACATCCCCTGTAATTTCGGGCTGCGCTTCCACGCGTGCGCGCAAAAACGGCCGCAGAACGATCAATTCCAGCACGTTAACGCGTTGCAAGCCTTCCAGGAATATAACCACGTTCCCGTTGGGCATTTTGACCGTCTTATGAACCTTCGCCAGCGTGCCAACTTTGTGCAGGTCCGCAGCGGCAGGATCTTCGATTCGGGGGTCAAGCTGCGCTACAACCCCCAACAATTTTTCCTCGCCTTCGAGCGAGTTAACAAGCGCCAGAGAACTCTCCCGGCCTACCGTGAGTGGCAAAACAGCCCCGGGAAATAGGACCGTATCCCGGACAGGCAGGATCGCGAGAATTTCAGGCACCGAATACTTTTTCTCAGCCATTGTGAGTGTCCCCCAAATGCAGGCGCAGGGAAGAATGACCCGCGCTTAAGTACGTTAGATGCGTGCTAAAGCAAAAGGGTGCGGCGAGATGCAGGTACAATTAGCATAAAATCTTAGCATAACAAGCTCATATGTTGGCACATATCTAACGGCGTTGCAATATCTACAGTAAACAGTTTTTTATCATATACATACAAGAAATCATCATCCTATAGCATTTCCCGGCCATTGCTTCAGGCCTTTGCTCTCTTTAAAGCAAACCTCTTCCTGACGAGTTCTTCCGCTTCCGCTTTCGTCGCGATTTCCCCTTCGAGTTGGGCGTCTTCGACGGCTCTCAGTATTTCGCTAAACAGCGGTCCAGGGATATAGCCCATTTGGCTCAAATCGTTGCCGGTTAGGACACGCTGTGGACGAACCTGTTCCGGCGGTGTCTCCGCCAGAAAGCGCCGCACCACACCGTAGGAATCCAGATTGCGATGGCTCGAAAGGCAATCTAGCCGGTGCAGTTCGAGATGTTCCTCAAACTGAGGCAGCCGCACGAATCGCTTGAGCGTCGAAGTCCGCATGCGCTCCACATCCATGAAGCGCATATGGTTGGCGACCAGCGCCACAATGTGCTCCGTCTCTTCGTTTGAGAAACGATACCGCCGGCAAATCGCTTCTGCCATGCGCACTCCCACGTCGACGTGGTGATCGAACCGGATGCGGTCGCCGGTCTGCGACGCTGGTTTGAAGGTCGGCGGTTTCCCCACGTCGTGAAGCAGCACACCCCACGCGAGCGTCGGCGAAGTCCCTGCGGGTAGTCCATCGATCATAATCAGCGTATGAACCCACACGTCGCCTTCCGGGTGAAACTGCGGAGGCTGCGGGACCCCTTTCATCGCGGCGATTTCCGGCAGCACGATCGAGAGCAGCCAGGATTTTTCCAGCAGTTCGAATCCCGTCCGCGCCGCGCCTTCGGTCAAGAGTTTGGTAAGCTCATTGCGAATCCGCTCCGCGGAAACGTCGGTGACCGCGCCAGCGTGGCGGCGAATCGCGGCAAACGTTTTGTGCTCGATCTCGAAATCGAATCGCGCGGCAAAGCGCACCGCGCGCAGCATGCGCAGCTTGTCCTCCGCGAAACGCCGATCCGCGTCGCCGATCGCGCGAATCACGCCGGCCTTCAGATCAGCTTGGCCGTCCACAAAATCAAGAATTTCGCCGCTGTCATGCCGCATCAACAATCCATTGATCGTGAAGTCGCGGCGCCGCACATCCTCTTCTGCCGTTTTGGAATAAACCACACGATCGGGATGCCGCCCATCGGAGTAGCCCACGTCCGAGCGAAACGTTGCGATTTCGACCTTCACCCCATCGCGAGGCATGAGCATGACGCCGAACTGCGCACCGACCGCGACGCTTTCCGGAAACAACGCAATGACGCGTTCGGGCGAAGCGTCTGTGGTGACATCGTAATCCGCGGGTTCGCGGCCCAGCAACAAATCGCGCACACAGCCGCCCACGAGCAGCGCCTGATGGCCGTTGCGTTGCAACGTGTCACAGATCGAGTTAGCGAGTTCGCGAGCCGTCACGCTGCGATTATGCGACAGTCGCGGCGCGAAAGGGGAGAGATGTGTAGAGCGAGGTTTCTGCAGGATATTACTTGCAGCGGAAAACGAGGCAAGTGATGTCATCCGACTGGCGCGTCAAGCCGACGAATTCATCCACCCGCTTCATCAGAAATTGCAGCGATTCCTGGGCCTTCCAATCCGGCAGCGCGCGGATGGCCTCGATCCAGCGAGCGTTGCCAAACTCCTGGCCTTTTTCGTCAAATGCCTCGACCACGCCGTCCGTGTAAAAAATCAAAGCATCGCCGGGCTTGACGTCGGTGGTCGCCGTCTCGTAGCCGGCTCCGATTTCGATTCCCAGTGGTAAGCCTCCAACCTCCAGCTTCTCGATCTCTCCATTTGCACGGCGCAAGATCGGAGGGTTGTGGCCGGCGTTCACGTAAGCGAGGTGCCGCGTCGCGGGATCGTACTCCGCGAGCACAGCAGTGGTGAACCGGCGTCCATCGAGGCTGTGCGCGGAAGCATAGCGGTTCAGGCGGACAACGAGATCCGCCAAAGGAGCGCCTTCGCCTGCAATGGTGTGCAAGCTTGCCTGAAGGGTGGCCATCAGCAGCGCGGCCGGAATGCTCTTTCCTGCCACGTCCGCAATCACCAGCATGACCTTCCCATTTTCTTCAGCGGTCGCCGTGGGATAGAACGCGTCGTAATAGTCTCCAGCGACGGAATTCTGTGGCCGCGAAGCAAAGGCGATCTCCCCTCCAGCCACTTCCGGCGGTTTGGATGGAACAAGCCACGTCTGAATTTCCCTGGCGATTTCCAGGTCGCGCTTCATCGTTACTTTGTCCGCAAGCTCCAGCGACACCAACAGCAGAAAAAAAACCGCCGAGACCACGCCATAATTGAAGTCGAAAGTTACATTGTTGCGGCCCTGGAAATTAACGTTCGGCACGAAAAACAGGACGCAGCCAATAACCAGAATCACGCGCCGCACCGGCGTCAGCTTCATCACCAGCGACCAGAACAAAGCCCTGACGATTCGTCCGAATCGCGGCCGCCCACGCCGGTTCACCATCTCTTCCGAGTCGGCTTCTTTCATGTAGAAGCCGTAGCTGGCGCGGGCATCGGCGGTGAATTGCGACCACAATTCGTTCAGTTCGCGGCCTTCGCTGATGCGCTGCCAAAAAGTCTGAAGTCTGCCGCCGGAGCGCAGCCGTGGGGCGGTCTGGGAAGAAGGGGTAACAGGACTCATGCGAGAAGTATAGAGTATCCGCTTCTGTAGGGTCACCCTTCAGAAGGTGACCGCTGTTCTACACTGGGTGCTTTTTCTTCCCCTATTAGTCGCGCTCGTTAGTTGAGCCGTCCGCGCGCAGCGACCCACCGAATTGCACTTTTCCAAATCCAAACCGATCGCGCAGCTTGTCCGTAGCGCGCGTCAATTTCTCGAGCCGTTCGCGCCGTTCCGCATCGAGAAGATCAAGTTGCTCTGCTCCATGCGTCAGGCCGCCGAGGCTCACTCCGAGCAGGCGGATTTCTCGTTTCATGTCGCGATGCTCGGCAAACAGCAGTTGAAAGACGCGGAAGATGTCCGCATCGAGCCGCGTAGGCTCCGAAAGTGTTTTTGCACGCGTGTGCGTGTCAAAACCGGCGTAACGTATCGTCAGTGTGAGCGTGCGCGTGGCCAGGCCTGTTTCGCGAAGGCGCTTGCATGCTTTTTGCGAGAGATGGCTGAGCAATGCGTGCAGCGCGTCCGTGTCGTTCGTGTCTTCGCCAAACGTGTGATTGTGCGAAATGGATTTCGGCTCGGCGTCGATGACGAATTCATAGGAATCGCCGCCGCGCGCTTTGCGATAAAGCGCATCGCCCCATTGGCCGAAAACTTTTTCCAGTTTTTCCTGCTGGACGGCGGCGAGCTGCTCCACGGTTTCGATGCCCAGTGCGTGCAGCGCGCGTTCCGTGACTTCACCAATGCCCGGAATTTTCCGCACCGGAAGCGGTGCAAGAAAGCGCGCCTCTTGCCCCGGCGCAACCCACACCAGCCCGCGAGGTTTTGCTTGGTCCGATGCGACTTTGGCGACCAGTCGAGTCGTCGCCAATCCAGCGGAGCAGGGAAGCTCCGTGGTGCACGTGATGGTCCGAAGAAGTTTGTCAGCCGCGGCCAAAGGCGGGCCATGCAGCCGCTCTGTTCCGGCTAGATCGAGATAGGCCTCATCAATCGAAACCATTTCGACGACGGGAGAAAATTTCGCGAGAATCGATGCGACGCGGTCGCTCCACTCTCCGTATTTCTCATGATGCCCGTCGAGAAAAACCGCGTGCGGACACAATCGTCCAGCAGTTCGCAACGGCATCGCGGAATGCACCCCGTACTTTCGCGCTTCGTAGCTTGCCGCCGTTACAACGCCTCGCTGATCCGGGCGTCCGCCGACAATCACTGGTTTCCCGCGGAGCTCCGGACGTTCGAGCAGTTCCACGGACACAAAAAACGCATCCATGTCGACATGCAAGATCGACGCGCTCGCATCCGCCGCCTGCTCTTCCAGCGGCCCATGTTTCGCGCGAAATCGTGCCATCTCCAGCATGGGTCTAGCCTACTCTCTCGGCAAGCCCGCAACAATTCTGATTTCGTCTCGGTGAAAAGCTAAAATGGTCTTGGCGAAGATCCAAGGACGACCAGAAAATCGCGTGGGGTGACAACACGTACGCCGTGGAATTGCAATGGGAAGTCGCGGACATTTCCGGTAACAACAAAATCAGCCTCGGCTTCGATCGCGCACTCCATCACCTGATTGTCGTCCGGATCCCGCGCTATCACTAGCTTCTCTCGAGGCACAACCAGCATCGCAATTTTTCGAAGGTCTTTCATGAACCTCGCTGTCCTGTGTTGATCTAAGCCAAGATAATCGCGAGTTATAACCTCGCTGTATTCCTCGAGTAGGGATTCCGAGACGAAGCAACGAAATTGTCTCGAAGTAGCCGAGTCCAGGATAGCTGCCGGCGCCCCTTTTGGACGCAAAAGCGCCGATACGACGACGTTTGTGTCGAGAACGACTCTAAGCATTCTTCAATTTCTGTTTGCGCTCGCGGCGGTATCGTTTGATCTCGCGGTCTATTTCTCGCATGGTTATCCCGTCCAGACCTTTGGTTTTTGCCTCTCGCCGAATTTCTTCGACCACGGGAAGAGGCTTCGCAAAGTTTCTCAAGTATTCCTCGATGCCCATGATCACCACTTGCGGCTCACCGCGTTTCCCGACGACGAATCTTTCCCGATTCTGCCCAGCGCGTTTGAGAATCTGGCCGAACTGCGTACGTGCCGTCAGAGCTGACACCATCCGCGCTACCGGCCTCGACACGGTTGATTGTCTTCTTGGCATTTGTTTTATCCTTTGGACTCGAACTAATTAATTAGTTCAATCTCAATCCTAGCCTTCCTTACGGTGGGCCTCAAGTCCTTTCGGCGGCGATGACGCGATCGATTCCCGCCAAATCCTTAGTCACGCCGACGTTTGTCCAGTGGGGCAAATCGAGAAGGGGCTGCACGGCGGGGAGACTGTTGTGGCCAAGTTCGAGGACGAGAAGGCCGTTCGGCTTCAAGTGGTGCTCGACTTGTGCGATCAAGTCGGCGTAGATTTCGTATCCCTCTTCGCCGCCGTAGAGGGCCAGTTCCGGCTCGTGGTCGCGGACTTCGCGTTGCAACGTTTCTTTTTCGTTGAGGCCGATGTACGGCGGATTGCTCACAATCAGATCGAAGGAACGTGATTCGTGACTGGTGACAGGAGACCCGTGTTTAGCGTTGGTTGCCGAGTGCTGCCGTAGGGGCACGATATATCGTGCCCCTATGGTGAGGGCATCAAACAAATCAGATTCGACAAAATGGATACGACCGGCGAAAAAGTGGCGAGCGGCGTTGCGTCTGGCGACGGCGAGAGCCGCGAGAGAAATATCGGTCGCAATGATTTGCGCGCCGGGAAGTTCTTTTGCAAGAGCGACGGCGATACAACCGGAGCCGGCTCCAACGTCGACGATGTGCAGACCATCGCCAGTGAGAGTTTGCTTTCGGCCTGCGCGAAGTTCGCGGACGGCCAGGCGGTCGAGCGCAACTTCGATGACATGTTCCGTCTCAGCGCGGGGGATTAGCACATCGGGATTGACTTCAAACTCGAGCCCCCAGAATTCCTGTTTTCCGGTGAGGTGCTGCGTCGGCTCGCCCGCGGCTCGGCGCGCGAGCAATTCGTAGAACCGCTGGGCTTCGGAATCGGAGACTGTTTCTTCGGGATGGGCGTAGAGCCACTCGCGTTCCTTACCGAGCGTGTGAAGAAGCAGTAACTCCGCGGCCAAGGTGAATGAGGGCACAAGAGCATCTCGCAATTGCTCAACACCTTGTTTTAAAGCGGTGCGAACGTCCATGCCTCAGGCCACCGGGTAGGACAAGCCTTCCAGCCTGTCTCTGGTTGAAACAGATTTAGATTTCAGAAAAAGAAGATGCCCCAACGAAAAAGTCCAAATAGACAGACAGGAATGTCTGTCCCACGATCCAAACACTAGAGAGACAGACTGAATTCTGTCCCACTTACGTGCTGCCTAACTCTTGTTCGAGGCGTTCCGCTTCATAGTGCGAGACGAGGGCGTCAACGAGCGCGGCGAGTTTTCCGTCCATGACTTCCGTCAACTGGTGGAGCGTCAGGCCGACGCGGTGATCCGTTACCCGGTTCTGCGGAAAATTGTAGGTGCGGATTTTTTCGGAGCGGTCGCCGGTTCCAATTTGACCGCGGCGCTCTGCGCCGATGGCGGCCTGCTGTTTCTCAAGTTCCTGTTCGTAGAGGCGAGCGCGCAAGACACGCATGGCCTTCGCGCGATTCTTGATTTGCGATTTTTCGTCTTGCTGTGAGACCACCAGGCCGCTGGGGATATGCGTAATGCGCACCGCGGAATAAGTGGTGTTCACGGACTGTCCGCCAGGACCCGAAGAGCAGAAGGTATCGATGCGCAAGTCTTTTGCTTCGATTTTGATGTCTATTTCGTCCGCTTCGGGGAGGACCGCTACCGTTGCCGCGGATGTGTGAATGCGGCCTTGCGTTTCTGTCGCCGGCACCCGCTGGACGCGATGCACGCCGCTTTCATACTTCAGCTTGGAATAAACCTTGTGGCCCTGAATCGCCGCGACGATTTCCTTCACGCCACCGAGGTTGGAAGGTGAGCTTTCGAGGACTTCCACTTTCCAGCCGAGCGTTTCCGCATAGCGCGAATACATGCGGAAAAGTTCACCGGCAAAGAGGGCGGCTTCGTCGCCGCCTGTTCCGGCACGAATTTCCACGATGACGCTCTTCTCATCGTTGGGATCTTTCGGCAGAAGAAGAAGTTTCAGTTCGCGCTCGACAATTTCCTTGCGCGCGATGAGCTGCTTCTCTTCGTCGAGAGCCATTTGCTTCATCTCGGCGTCTTCGTTCTCGACGACCATCTGGTGCGCGCCGGCGAGGTCCTTCTCGACCTGCTTGAACTCGCGGTGTTTCGCGACGATTTCCTCAAGTTCAGCGTGCTGCTTGGCGATTTTCTGGAAGCGGGCAGAGTCCGCGGCGACTTCCGCAGTCGAAAGCTGCTGCGTCAATTCATCGTAGCGAGTGCCGAGCTGATCCAATTTATCCGACAACGTCATTACGGCCATGGCAAATCCTTTTTGAGAAGTGAGCAGGGAATGGTGAGTAGCGAGCAGCGAAGGAAAAAGCGAGCTCGCGACGAGGGCGAGCGAGGCCGGATCAGCTAATAGAAGGCGGCGTACATCAAAGTGCTCACAAATAAGAATACCGCTGAAATCGGAAACATGCAATTTCATGCGTCTCCCTGGTGCCAAGGTTCGCCACATCCGGCGTGCTCGTTGCGAACCGGCAGCGCTGGCTGGTTGCTCCGGCGCGACGCGGTGTACTACGATGCGAATGGCTTCGAGCGGGCCGCCCAGGAAGGCTGCCCCGGCAAAGGCCGCTACGAACTGACGATGAGTGAACTGATGCAATCTTTGGTGCATGCTGGCGTCGCGGCGGCGCGGGAAACTGTCGCCGACAACGACACCGGATTTCTTTGGGATTTCTGGTATCCGGCGCTGCGGAGCACGGAAGTTACCGGGAATCGACTGGCGACGGCGATGCTTTTGGAAGTGCCTTTGGTCTTGGGGCGCACGTCCGAGGGCAGAGCGTTTGCGATGCGCGATTCTTGCCCGCACCGGGGGATTCCGCTCTCTGACGGACGCTTTGACGGAAAGACGGTGGAGTGCAGCTATCATGGATGGAAATTTGAGGCGTGCACCGGACGTTGCGTTGAAATTCCTTCGCTGACGAGTCAAGACAAACTCAAGGTGGAGCGGATTTTTGCGGGGCATTATCTCTGCGAAGAGCGCGACGGGTACATCTGGGTTTATATGGCATCGCGCGTCCGCGCAGCGGTCGACAGCGCCCCGGCGACGCGATTGGCGGAGGACGTTCCAGCGGCGCCGAAATTGTCGACGTTCAGCGAAAAATACAGGATCACGCATCTGGCTTGCGATCTGCCCTCGCATGTCGATCAGGGGATTATTGGCTTGATGGATCCGGCGCATGGGCCGTTTGTGCATCAATCGTGGTACTGGCGGAGCCGGCACAGCATCCATGAGAAGGAAAAGAAGTTCGAGCCGATACCGAACGGATTCCGGATGAGTCCACACACGCCAAGCTCGAACAGCGCGCCCTACCGGATGCTGCGGAGGTACACGGGCGAGCCGGTGACTACCACGATTGACTTTGTTTTACCCAATATCCGGACGGAGGAGATTCGGAGCGGGAAGCTGTGGTTTTCCAGCCGGGCGACAGTTACGCCAGTACGGCGAGACCTTTGCCGGATTGATTTTGTGGCGGCGTGGAATTTACTTTTGCCCGTGCCGATCTTTCGGATCTTTGCGAAAAAGTTTTTGCGTCAGGACCAGGAGACTATGATCCTGCAAGCCGAGGGATTGAAGCACAATCCCCGTTTGATGCTCATCGATGACGCAGACCGACCCGCGAAGTGGTATTTCGGGCTAAAGGCGAGCCTTCTGGAATCGCGGCGGATGGGCGCGCCGATGGTGCATCCGATGAGCGGTCCAGTGACACTGCATTGGCGGTCATAGGAAAGAGTTCACAGTCGAAGGTAAGTGCGAGCGAGCCCCGAGGGGTGTCTGAGATCTCAGCTCTGTCTTGCATCGCGCCAAGCGGCTTTCGAGTTCGGGCTGAAGTTGCAAGACCAACCATACGTTGGCAGCAACCAGGATACGCACCAAGCCCGTTAAGACCAAGATCCCCTACCTAATTTGGTTGACAGTCGCACGCGAGGAAGCAAGAATTCGTATCATGCGGTGTTTTTACTGTTGCCTTCTTCTGGTGTTCTGCTCTTCCTTCGCGCACGCGCAGCAGAACCGTTGTTTCTCTGCCTGGTCTGGAGATGGCGTACCAAAAAGCAATGGTTACCTTGCGATTTTGGGCGTTGACCCCACATTGCCGCGCTATGGCCGATCCGTGATTCTTTCTCTCGGGGACATTAGTTTAGCAGATGGACGGCCTGCGGTACCCCGACAGCAAGCGTCGGGCAAGTCGCATGCGGTCACGCTGACCTGGAAAGCCAGCACTTCGCATGTAGCTGGATACAAAGTCTACCGAAGTATGACATCAGGAAATAATTACCAGAAGATTAATGTTTCTCTTGTCCGCGGACTTACGTACACCGACAACACCGTCGTAAGTGGCGTAAAATATTACTATGTGACCCGGGCGGTGGATGATCAGGACCACGAGAGTGTCAATTCCAACGAGACTTCTGCGTTCATTCCGTAGAACTGGCAGGATCTCAGGGTTAAATGGGCAGGGGACCAGGAGGGCATCGTCGTCCGTTGCCTGCTGGTGATGCCGCCGGGTTCACGCAAACCATTACTCTGATGTGCAACCAATTGGAAACTTCTTGGAGAGACGTCTTTTCAAACGCTTAAGGGATAGTGGCCGGTACCTCATTCGAGTAGACGCTCTCAGTGCCGCTAGAATCGACTGCCGTGGTCACATAGTAGTACGTCGTAGCCTGCTGCACCGTCGTGTCAGTGTAAGTTAGAATCGCGACTGGCGAGGAGTTGATCTTCGTATACGGCCCCACGCTCACCGTGCTGCGGTAGACATTGTACCCGGACACCGTCGAAGTACTCGCATTCCAGGTTAGCGCCACCGAATGTTGTACTGGGGCAATGCCCATTCCCGACAGTGCGACTGTTGCGGGTGACCCGATTGCATTACTCACCATGGAGATGCCGCCACTTAGGCTCCCTGCCACGGTGGGGCTGAACTGGATGGTCAGGATGAGGTTCTGCGACGGAGAAAGAGTAACAGGCGCGCTTCCGCCCGTCATCGCGTAGCCAGATCCGCTCAAAGTTATCTGCGAAATCGTAACATTCGAATTGCCAGTATTCGTGATGGTCACATTTTGTGATACAGAGGTCGTCCCCGTTGTCACGTTGCCGAAACTCAGACTCGCCGGGCTGATTCCCAGAGTGAGAATTGCAGCGATTCCCGTGCCCGTTAGACTAACCGCAGTGGGGGAACTGGGCGCATTGCTCACAATGGAAATGTTGCCGGAAGTGGCGCCGACTAGGGTTGGCAGGAATGCTACCGCGATCGTGGTCTGCTTACCTGTATTCACACTCAATGGCAGTGAAAATCCACTGACGCTGAAAGCTGAACCAGTTTCGTTCACTTGAGTAACGGTCAACGTGGCGGTGCCGGTATTGGTGATGACCAAGAGAAGGGATGTATTACTACCGACCACATCGCTTCCGAAGTTGATAGCGCTAGAACTCACCTGAATGCCAGGAACTGGAGCCGCATTCACGGTCAGAGTCGCTGCGGCGCTCGTCACTGTCCCTGCCGTGTTGTTCACCACCACTCGGAATGTCGAGCCGCTGTCGGTGATTGCTGTTACAGGTGTCGTGTAGCTTGCTGAAATGGCTCCCCCGATATTCACTCCGTTCTGCTGCCACTGGTAGCTGAGCGGAGCGGTCCCAGCTGCCACGACCGTGAACGTCGCTGTTTGCCCTGCGGTCACCGTCTGGTTAGTCGGAGGTGTTGTGACCGTGGGTGCTACCGGCGCTGGGTTCACCGTCAGAGTCGCCGCCGCGCTGGTCACTGTCCCCGCGGTGTTGCTCACTACTACCGTGAACGTGGATCCGCTGTCCGTGGCCGTAGTCAACGGAGTTGTGTAGCTCGCAGAAGTTCCCCCGGAGATGCTCACGCCGTTTTTCTGCCACTGGTAGCCGAGCGGCGCGGTCCCAGCTGCTGCTACCGTGAACGTCGCTATTTGCCCTGCGGTCACTGTTTGGTTGGCAGGCGTCGTAGTGACCGTGGGTGCTATCGGCGCTGGGTTCACCGTCAGCGTGGCGGCTGTGCTGGTCACTGTCCCGGCGGTGTTGCTCACTATTACCGTGAACGTGGAGCCGCTATCTGTAATTGCCGTTGCCGGAGTTGTATAGCTCGCAGAAGTTCCCCCGGAGATGCTCACGCCGTTTTTCTGCCACTGGTAGCCGAGGGGCGCGGTCCCAGCTGCTACGACCGTGAACGTCGCTATTTGCCCTGCGGTCACTGTTTGGTTGGCTGGTGGTGTTGTGACCGTGGGTGCTATCGGCGCTGGGTTCACCGTCAGAGTCGCCGCCGCGCTGGTCACTGTCCCCGCGGTGTTGCTCACTACTACCGTGAACGTCGAGCCGCTGTCCGTGGTCGCTGTTGCCGGTGTGGTGTAGCTTACTGAC
>Ga0207416_1000041_pt1 | contig 240290 bp, 241 predicted proteins | sample PaiPotPPM11metaG_FD_184107 | JGI IMG/M metagenome (GOLD analysis project Ga0207416, IMG submission 184107) | Iron sulfur acid spring bacterial and archeal communities from Banff, Canada, to study Microbial Dark Matter (Phase II) - Paint Pots PPM... ... | reverse complement strand
GGACCGGAGGGGGCGGGCCCGCTAGGGGAGTGCCTTTTGGGGCGCGCGGCGCCTGGGGTTACTTGGCCGGGGCGGGGGGTTTGCCTGGGAGCCGCCGCCACTGCCGCGGCCCGACCCCGTTGTTCGGATTGCCGAGCACGAACGCGACCGCCGAGGGCTTGACCATGCAGCTGTCCTTGCGCACGACGCTGCGCTCGCCGCCTTCCTGGTGCTCGATCACGACCGTTCGCTCGAGTACCGCACGCACCCGGACCTGCTTGCCATTGACAAATGCGCTGAAGCCGCCGCTGACTTCGTGGTTCGGTGGGGGGACGATGCTGGCCAGCGAGACGAGTTCAACGGTTTTGCTCATTTGGTTGTGCTTCCCTCGGGCTAGGCGGCGGATACGGCGCCGCGGAAATTCAGCAAGCGCCGAGAAATTCGGCAGCGGCAAATGTTACCAGAGCGACCAGCCCCGACTTCGGCGGGGTAAAGAACCGCTTAAGCGGCCGAGCTCTGCTGTTCCTGAAGCCGGAGCTGGCGAGCCGCCTCCCGACCGCGCCGGGCTGCCTCCTTGCTCGCGAGATGCCGCACCCGCAGGTGTCCTGGGTTGACGAACAGGCGCCGGCGGTTGACCAGCACCTTCGGTTCGCCCGGAGCGGGCTCGATCACCGCCGTCCGCTCGAGCACCGCGGTCACCCAGACGCGGCGACCGTCGTCCACCTGGGCTTCGAAGTCCGGGAGGATCTCGTCGTCCTCGTCCATCGAAACGCTGTCCAGACGCACCAGCTCCGGGCGGGTCTTCTCAGCGCTCTTTCGGTTGGTTGCCATGCTTCCTCTCACTTACCCGATAACGGTTGAGACCAAACGGAGTACCGCATGGTACTCGACGCCGAGTCTCTATACGTTAGGAATACCCGCTGGGTAACACTTTGTATTCCGATTGAGCTCAAATCGCCGGCGTTGCGGAGCCTCCAACTTCGAGGGCGGCGGCGGCAGGAGCCCATTCGAGCTCGGCCCCGAACACCGTTTCGAAGTGTCCCGCGTATTCACGGGCGGCCTCTGCAGCCTCGATCCGGCGCCCGATGACCCCCTCCACCGAGGCGGGGCGCTTCTCGGCGTGCCCGCACGGGACGATGCCTTCGAAATACTCCAGGTCGGTGGTCAGATTCAGCGCGAATCCATGGCTGACGACCGAGCGGTTGAGCTTGATCCCGATCGCGGCCAGCTTCTCGCCGTTGTGCCATACGCCTGTGAACCCGGGGTCGCCTGGCTTCGAATCGATGCCAAGCCCTTTCAGGTAGTCGATCAAGGACCGTTCGAGCCTCGACAGGTACTCGGGAATGCTCAGGTCGAAGTGCGCCAGGTCCAGGACCGGATACCCCACCAGCTGCCCGGGCCCGTGGTAGGTCGCCTCCCCGCCGCGGTCCGACCAGACGACGTCGACTTTCCGCCGGACCCGCTCGGCCTCGTCCCACAGCACGTGCTCCGCCAGGGCGGCTTTGCCCATGGTGAAGACGTGCGGGTGCTCGAGCAGCAGCAAAGTGTCGACGCCTTGACCATGCCGCAGCCCCCGAACCAGCTCCGCCTGGAGGTCCCAGGCTTCCTGGTACGGGACGCTACCCAGCCAGCAGGCTCTTACGCGCGGCCGGGATCTGTTCATCGGCGTGGTACGAAGACCGGACCAACGGTCCGGCTTCGACGTGCCCGAAGCCCATGGCGAGCGCCTGTTCCTTCAGGCGCACGAATTCCTCAGGGCGGTAGTAGCGCACCACCTCCGCGTGCTTTTTCGACGGCCGCAGGTACTGGCCCACGGTCAGCACGTCGATGTTGTGCGCGCGCATGTTCCGGAACACCTCGATCAGCTCGTCCTCAGTCTCGCCCAGGCCGACCATGAGTCCGGACTTGGTGACCATCTCCGGGGCGAGCGCCTTGACGTGGCGCAGCAGGGCCAAACTGTTTGCGTAAACCGCCTTCGGCCTGATCCGCGCGTAAAGCCGTGGCACCGTCTCGGTGTTGTGGTTGAAGATGTCGGGCCGGGCCTCGACGACCGTGCGCACCGCCTCGAAGTCGCCCTGGAAGTCCGGCGTCAAGACCTCGATCGTGGTTCCGGGACTTCGCCTGCGGATGGCGCGGATGGTGCGTGCGAAGATGCCGGCACCGCCGTCCTTCAAGTCGTCGCGGTCGACAGAAGTGATAACCGCATGCTTGAGCCCGAGCTCAGCCACCGAATCCGCCACGCGAAGCGGTTCCCCCAGGTCGAGCTCTACCGGCCGGCCTGATGTAACCGCGCAGAAGCGACACGCGCGCGTGCAGACGTCGCCGAGGATCATGAACGTTGCAGTGCGGCGGTTCCAGCAATCGAAGATGTTGGGGCAGCGCGCCTCTTCGCAGACGGTGTGAAGGCGGCGTCCCTGGACGATCTGCTTCAGGTCCTTGAAGTTCTCGCCCTCGCTCACGCGAATGCGAATCCATTCGGGGATCGGCGCCTGCCGCAGGGGCCCGGTTGCGCTCACAGTCGAATGCTTCCCGGCGTCCAGTCTTCGAGGCTCTTCTTGAGCGCACTCAGGAACTGGCCGGCCATCATGCCGTCGACGATTCTGTGATCGAAGCTGAGACACATGTTCATCACGTGGCGGATCGCGATCGCGTCGTTGATTACAACCGGCCGCTTGACGATCGATTCCGTGGTAAGGATCGCCGCCTGCGGCTGATTGATGATCGGCTGGCTCGCAATCGAGCCGGTGGCTCCGGTGTTGTTGAGGGTGAACGTTCCGCCCTGCACGTCTTCGGGCTTCAACCGCTTGCCGCGTGCCCGATCGACGAGGTCGTTCAAGGTCCGGACCAGGTCGGTGAACCCGAGCCTGTCTGCGTCTTTCACCACAGGCACGATCAAGCCGTCGGGGATGGACACCGCGATTCCCAGGTTGATGTAGCGCTTGAGGAGGACGCCCTCGTCCGTCCACGTCGAGTTGAGCCACGGGAATTCCTTCAGGGCCTCGCACACGATCTGCGCCACGAAAGGCAGGTATGTGAGGGCTGTGCCATGCCGCGCCTTGAAGCTGTCCTTCTCGGCCTCGCGGTAGCGGACCAGGTTGGTCACGTCGATTTCCTGCAGCGTCCAAGCGTGCGGCGAGGTGGCGAGGCTGCGCACCATGTGATCGGCGATCGACTTGCGCATGACGCTGAGCTTCACGAGCTCCTCGCGCGCTTCGTCCACTCGGGGGGGCGCGGCCGCCGGCGCGGCTGCTGGTTTGGTCGGTGCCTCAGGCGCGGCACTCGCCGTGCCGCCGGCGACTGCGGCCAGCACGTCGTCCCGCGTCACGCGGCCGCCCAGCCCGGAGCCACGCAGGGACGCCGCGTCGATGCTGTGCTCGGCGGCCAGCTTCCGCACCGCCGGCGAGAGCCGCGCATGCTCGGTGCCCCCGTCGGCGCTCTGCGCCTGGGCCACCGGTTGCGGCGCCCGCCCACCTGATGGCTCGGGCGGCACCTCGGTGTGTGCAACGCCTGTTTCCCGCTCCTTGGCCGGTGCCGAGGCGGCCTTCGAACCCGGGTCCGCGGCAGGCGCGGCGACGCCTGTCTCGATCTGGGCGATGACCGCCCCGACCTGGACCGTTTCGCCCGCGGTGACGGCGATCTTGAGCAGCTTGCCTTCGAACGGCGAGGGGATCTCGGCGTTGACCTTGTCGGTCACGACCTCGACGAGCGGCTCGTCGCGCTTGACGAAGTCACCTTCCGCCTTCAGCCAGTGGTCGACCGTGCCCTCGGTGACGGACTCTCCGAGCTGGGGCATTTTGATCTGCGCAACGGCCATGTCGCGAGTGTAGCCGAGGGCTCGGGAAACCGAGGTCAGGCGGCCTCGTCGCGGCTCTGGGTCGTCGGGGCCACAGCCTCCACGCGTCCGGACAGGTACGAGGTGACCAGGCGCTCGATCACCCGCCGCGCGATCAGTCCGGCCGTGTCCTGCTCGAAGCCGCTGCTGATCAGCTCGTTGCGCAGCACCTCACGCCAGATGCTCGGCGCAAGGAGGAGGGCGTTCGTGGTTCGGTGTCCTGAGAGCAAGGCCTTCCGCTCAGTAAACGCGCGAGCGGGCTGGAGGCGACGCCCAGAATCGAACTGGGGATGGAGGTTTTGCAGACCTCTGCCTTACCACTTGGCTACGTCGCCGCCCCCGGAAAGCACGATTCTACCGTCCGCCTATCTGAGCTCAGGGCGGCCGTTAGGCTGTGCGGCGCACCCAGTGAATCAGCAGTTTCGCGATGTCATGGCTCGCCTTCCCGCCGGAGTCGTCGTGGTGAGCGCCCGCGTCGCCGGCGAGTTCCGCGGAATGACCGCGAGCAGCCTGGTCTCCATCTCGGTCGACCCGCCCCTCGTGCTCGTAGGCCTCGAGCGGGAGTCGACGACGCGAGCCGCCGTGGTCGAAACCGGAGCCTTCAACGTGAGCCTGCTCACCAGAGCCCAGGAGTTCATCGCCGACCGCCTCGCCGGCCGCGCGCCGGCCATCGATCCGGAGTGGCGCTCGCTGCCGCATCGCCTCGGGGCCAACGGCCTACCGCTGGTCGAGGGCTGCGCCGCGTGGCTCGAGTGCCGCCTGGTCCAGGTCCACGCGGCCGGCGACCACGACATTTGCGTCGGCCAGGTCGAGGCGGCCGCGACCGGAACTGGCGAGCCGCTCATTCTTTGGGACCGCTCCTTCTGGACTCTGCGCTGACCCGTCGCAATTAATAAGGAAGGTCGTCCTCTTCCATGCCGAAGTGATGGCCCACCTCGTGCAGGATGGTGCGGCGCACCTCCTCGACGAGCTCCGCCATCGAGCGGACGGCCTCCTCGTGCGACCTCTTGAACAGGGTGATCCGCTCGGGCATGCCCATGCCCGCCGCGAGCGCGCCCGCGCCCTCGTAGAGGCCCATCAGCCGGTCCGGCGACTCCTCTTCGATGATGAACACGGTGTTCTCCAGGTAAGGCTGGAACTGCTCCGGTATCGAGTCGATCGCCTCCTGCGCGGCAGCCTCGAATTGCTTCATGCTCACCCGCATGCATGAATTGAAACGCGTGCTGGTCGTCGGCGCGGGCACTATGGGTTCGCAGATCGCCCTCCAGACCGCACTGAGCGGCCGATATGACGTCGTCCTTCTCGACACCGTGTCGGGACAGCTCGAGAGGGCTCGCGCCCAGAACAAGAAGCTGCTCGACCGCTCGGTCGAGAAGGGACGCCTCACTCAGGACGCCGCGGACCAGGCGCTGCGGCGCATCACCGACTCCGCCAACCTGGCGGAGGCGGCCCCGGTGGCAGACCTCGTGATCGAGGCCGTGATCGAAAATTTCGAGGCCAAGAAAGCGGTCTTCGAACAGTTTGGCAAGTACGCACGCGACGAGGCCATCCTGGCCAGCAACTCGAGCACCATCGCCATCAGCCGGCTCGCGGACTTCGCGCGCAGCCCGGAGCGCTGCTGCAACATGCACTTCTTCCACCCGGTGACCGTGATGCAGCTATGCGAGGTGGTGCGCGGCCCGAAGACGTCCTCTCAAACCGTGGCGACCGCGATGGAGTTCGTCCGCTCCATCAACCGGACACCAGTCCTGCTGAAGAAAGAGATCTGGGGCTTCATCGTGAACCGCATCCTGTTCGCGGCCTCGGAGGAGGCGATGCGCCTGCTCGAGGGTGGCTACGCCAGCGCCGAGGACATCGACATCGCGGTCCAGAAGGGCCTCAACTGGCCGATGGGCCCCTTCCACCTCCTTGACTTCAGCGGATTGGACATCTTCTATGGAGCCCTGCAGGATCGCCATGCGTCGGGCGAAGGCAGCGAGGCGCCGGCGCTTCTACGCAAGCTCATCGAGGAAGGCCGCCTCGGCCGCAAGACTGGGAAGGGCTTTTTCGACTACGACTAGCCGGCGCGCTCCGGGGCAAAATTGAGGGTGCCCCCGTAGCCCAATGGCAGAGGCAGCCGGCTTAAACCCGGTCCAGCGCGAGTTCGACCCTCGCCGGGGGTACCAGAGCCTCGTGAGCCTACAATCGACGGCGATGGAGCTGCGCTTGGAAGAAGACCCGGACGAGGAACCCGACGAGCCGGCGCGGCCGTCACAGCCCGACGGCGCTCGCGGGCAGGCGAACGGGGTCCTCCCGACGGTTGGCATTCCCAGCCGCGACTGGGAGTACTCGACGAAAGTTCTGACCGTGGCCCAGGTTGCTGACGGCGTCACGCTGGTCAAGGCCCTGCAGGAGGCCGGAGCCGACGGCTGGGATCTTGCGGACGTGATCGACGGGGGGGAAAAGCGCGTGATCCTGATGCGCCGACCGAAGCGTCCAGCTCGCGAGTCGCGCCGGGTGGGTTTCGCGCCTCCAACGCACAACTGACCACAGCGCCACCGCGTCGCCGGCGTCGCATCCTCGTCGTCGAGGATGACGTACCGGTTCGGATGCTGATCGCGGAGGTGTGCCGGCTGCAGGGACACGACGTCGTCGAGGCAGGCACGGGGGCGCAAGCCATCGAGCTCGGCCGCAGCTCGCAGCCAGACCTGGTCCTGGTCGACTGGGTGCTGCCCGACATCAGCGGGACCGAGGTTATCCGCGAGCTGCGGCGCCAGGGCGTGAACAGCCCGATGGTGATGCTGACCGGACGCAGCACCAAGATGGATGAGGTTGTGGGACTCGAGGTCGGCGCCGACGACTACATCACCAAGCCGTTCGACTCGCGAATCCTCGGCGCTCGGATCAACGCGCACCTGCGGCGCTCGGCGCTCGCCGAAACCGGCGGCGGCCGCGAGGGTGTATTGAGCATCGGTGCCTTGCAGATCGACAACGCGGCGCGGCGGGTCAAGGTCGGCGACGACGAGATCACGCTGACGATGACCGAGTTCAACCTGCTCGCGGTGCTGGCGGCGAATCCGGAGCGTGTGCTGACCCGCGCGCAGCTCCGGGACAAGGTGTGGGGCTATCCGCACGACCTCGACGACCACTCGGTCGACCCGCACGTGCAGCGGCTGCGGCGCAAGCTCTCGGAGCGCACGAACACGGGCGTGAGCCTGGAGGCGGTGCCCGGGCTGGGTTATCGGCTGTCCGTCAAGACGGGGTGAGCGAGACCGCATCCCTGTTCGGGCCCGCCGCCCCAGAGCTCCAAATCGCCGAGGATCTGTTGAGGAAGTCGGTCGCGGGCGACCCTCCCGAGGTGGCGCGCCCGATGGCGGAATTGCTCGAAGCCGGGGGCAAGCGAATCCGCCCGGCGCTCGTCGTGCTCGCGGCGATGTGCGGCACCTACGATCGCGACCGAGCGCTGCCTGCGGCGATAGCGGTCGAGGTGACGCACGCGGCGACGCTGGTCCACGACGACGTGATCGATCGCTCCCCGACCCGACGCGGCCGTCCGACTGTGGCGGCGGCGCTGGGCGATGAGCCTGCGATCGTCATCGGCGACTTCTACTTCGCCAAGGCTTACGGGTGGGCGGCGTGGACGAACACTCCCGAAGTGGTCGCGATTCTCGCGAAGGCCGTGATGGACATCTGCTCCGGGGAGGTTCGGCAGCAAGAGATCCGCTACCGATACAGCACTGGAGTCGATGAGTACATGCGTCGCATCGAGGCCAAGACCGCGACGCTGCTCGCGGCTTGTTGCGACATAGGCGCGCTGTTGGGTGGCCTGCATGACGCGCCGCGCGAGGCGCTGCGGTCTTACGGGCGCCTCCTCGGCCTTGCGTTTCAGATCGCCGACGACGTGCTCGACTACACCGGCACCGAAGGCGAGGTTGGCAAGCCGATCGGTCAGGACGTCCTCGAAGGTTTCGCGACCCTTCCACTGATGCTTTCGTCGATCAGGCTCGACGACGATCGAAGGCTCGATGAGAACGAGGCGCGCCGCGTTGCCGATGAAGTGCGCAGCAGCCAGGGACCCGAGTTGGCGCTTGAACAAGCACGCAATCACGCGACCGCTGCACGCGATCAGCTGTGGTCTTTGCCCGCGGGCGAAGCCATCGATACGCTCGCATCCCTAACGGACTACGTGGTCAGTCGAAAGCTCTAATCTCTAGCCGTGTCCCGGGTTGGGATGGGGATGGTGGCATGGGTGGTATGGGCAGGGTCCGCCTCGTAGGCGTCGGACCAGGCCACCCAGGCCTGGCCACCGTGCAGGCGGTCGAGGCGGTGAAAGAGGCCGACGTCATTCGCAATTACGATGGCTGCGGTAGCGGCCTCTTGCACCTCGCGCGCGCGAACGCCGACATCGCCCCGCTCGAATCCATCGATGAGATCATTCGACTCGCGCGCAACGGGCGCAAGGTCGCGGTTCTATTTCCGGGCAACCCATACGCCTTCTCCAACGGGAGCCAGGTCGCCGAACGGCTGGAAAGAGCCGGCATTGACTTCGAGGCTGTGCCAGGCCTTATCGTCGAGCTCGCCGCACCGGTGATGAGCGGCATCCCTCTCACGATCGAGGGCCTCTCCGCGTCGATCGGCTTCGGCCTGGTCAAAGAGGGTGAGACCGTCGTGCTGCGTCTCGCCTCCGGATGGTGGGACTCCGGAATCACCGCCCTTCTGCAGAACGGGCGCGCCCCGGAGACGCCCGCCGCGCTGATCCTGAATCCTGGGCTGGCGGGCCAGCATCGCGTCACCGCGCCGCTGGGTGAGCTGGCCCGCAAGGCCGCCACCTACGGAATTCGCGGCGATGCGCTGCTCGTGCTGGGTCCGGGCGTCGACATGTCCGAGCGCCTCGACACGATGGCGAAACGGCCCCTGCATGGGCGGCGGATCCTCATCACGCGGGCGCGGCACCAGGTCGATCCGTTCCGCAGGGAGCTCGTCGATCTGGGAGCGGCGGTGGTGGAGATACCCACGCTCGAGATCCGCCGGCTGCCGACGGACGAGCGCGTGAGCAAGGCGATCAAGAACCTGGAGCAGACGGCGCTGGTCATCTTCGCGTCGGCCAACGCCGTCGACATCTTTTTCCAGATGCTCCTTTCATCAGGTCTGGATGCGCGGGCGCTGCACAAATCGAAGCTTTGCGCGATCGGCCAGGAGACGGCGGACACCTTGGGCAGCCATGGGCTGCATCCCGAGCTGGTAACGTCGGAGTACACAGCGGAAGGTCTCGCGACTGCGCTCGGCGACTGGGAGATGGCCGGCATGCGGGTGCTGGTGCCGCGAGCGGAGATCGCCCGTGACGCCCTACCATCCCTGCTTGCCAATCGTGGAGCTGAGGTGCACATCCTGCCCGTGTATCGCGCTGTTTGCCCGGCGGACGCCGCGCCGGCGCTCATGCGGCTGTTCGACGGTGACGGTGTGGACGTGATCACCTTCACGAGCTCGTCTACGGTCTCGAACTTCGTGCAGGCGTTTCCGGAAGATCGCCTGCCCGCGATCCTGGGTGACGCTGAGATCGCCTGCATGGGGCCCGTGACCGCCGACACCGCGCGCAAGCTGGGCCTGAACGTTGCGATCGTCGCTCGCGAATACACGACCCACGGCTTGGTCCAAGCGATCGCCGAGGCGACCGCGCGAAAGTGAGCCAGCGTCGACCCCAGACGCGCCGCCCCTTTCCCGTCGAGCCGGATGAGCTCGAAGGCGCGCCGCGCGGCCGCCAGGCGTTGCTCGCTCTGCTCGTGATGGCCGTGTTGATCGCCGCGGTCGTTGCATCGGGGTTGCTGATCAACAAAGCGTTGGAAGCGCCGTCGAAGGCTCTGGCCAACTGCGCGACGTCGACGCAGATCTCATCGCACGAGTTCATCGGTCCGCAGCCGATGTGCATCACCGCGAGCCAGCAGCTCGAGGCGACGATCACCACGTCGCAGGGCGACATCGTGATCAAGCTGCATCCGGAAATTGCTCCGGTCACGGTCAACAACTTCGTCGTGCTCGCCATCCACGGCTACTACACGGGCCTGCAGTTCTGGAAGGCCGAGGACTGGGTGGTCCAGGCCGGCGACCCGCTCAACAACGGGCGTGGGGGCCCCGGGTACAACCTGCCCGACGAGCCCAGCGCCCAGGCATGGGAGCTCGGAGCGGTCGGCATGGCCCGCGTGCCCGGCGGGTCGGTCAATGGGAGCCAGTTCTTCATCCAGAAAGCGCCGTGGCCAGGGTCGGGACCGAACGCCGTCTACAACCGGTTCGGTACGGTGACGTCGGGGATGGACAAGGTCCAGGCGATCAGCGGAAGCGACACCATCAACTCGATCACGATCAAGGTTTCCTGACGGGCGCCTGAGCTTCCCATTACAAGCGGGAGCCTATAATCGGGTTCAAATGCCATTTCACCCTCTGTGGCTCGTCCTCATCCTCATCGTCGTGCTGATCGTCTTCGGCCCGGGCCGGCTGCCCGAGCTGGGGGGAGCGGTGGGCAAGGCGATGCGCGAGTTTCGCAAGGCGACCACGGAGCTGACCAACGAAGTCACGTCGGCCGCGCAGGCCAAGCCTGAGACGCCCGCGCCGGCAGAGAGCGCCGCCAAGGCCCCGACGTCGACGTCGTCCGAGGCTGATACCTCCAAGAACTAGTGGTCGTGGCCCTTCTAGACAGGGTCCTGCAGCGCGGCCCTAGGACCGGCGTCCCGGTCGAGGAGCAGCGCATGTCCGTGATCGAGCACCTCGAGGCCCTGCGGCGCATGCTGATCGTCTCGCTCATCGCTTGGGGCCTCGCCACGATCGCGGCGGTGTTCATCGCGGGTCGGATCATCACCTTCGTCATCACGCGCGCGGGTATCGGCCACGCGATCTACCTGCAGCCCGGCGGTGGCGTGATCCTGCAGCTGAAGGTCGCGCTGTACATCGGTCTCGTGATCGCCGCGCCGATTCTCATTCAGCAGATCTGGTGGTTCGTCAGCCCCGGGCTGCATCCGCACGAGCGGCGGTTCGTCCTGCCGCTGGTGATCGCGACGATCGCCTTCTTCGCGTTTGGAGTCGGAGTCGCGATGTTTGCACTGCCCCTCTACATCAAGATCCTTGGCTCACTCGCCCCTGCGGACGTCACGTACCTGCCCGACATCAACGAGCTGGTCAGCTTCGTCTTGATCATGGTCGTCGGGTTCGGGCTCGTCTTCGAGCTGCCCGTGGTGCTGTTCGTGCTCGGCATGCTGCGGGTCATCAGTTCGCGCTGGCTCTACAAGAGGCGGCCTTACTGGTTCCTCGCGCTTGCCGTGCTGGCGAACTTCCTGACACCGGGCGTCGATCCGGTGACCCCTATGATCATGTTCGTCCCCCTCTACATGTTCTTCGAGGTGACTGCGCTATTACTGAAACTACTCGGGAGATGACGAGCGCGGCCGTGCGCCGCGACGGGCGGGCGGCAGACCAGCTGCGGCCGGTGAAGATCGAGCTCGGTGTCAACGTCCACGCCGAGGGCTCTTGCCTCATCGAGATGGGCCGCACACGCGTCTGGATCACGGCCAGCGTGGAGGACCGCGTGCCGATGCACCGCCGCGGCAGCGGTCAGGGTTGGATCACCGCCGAGTATTCGATGCTGCCGCGGGCGACCCACGACCGCGGGACGCGCGAGTCCATCCAGGGCCGGCTGGGAGGGCGGACACACGAGATCCAGCGACTGATCGGCCGCTCACTCCGCGCGGCGATCGAGATGAAGGCGATCGGCGAGCGGACGATCACCCTCGACTGCGACGTGCTGCAGGCGGACGGGGGCACCCGCACCGCGTCGATCACGGGCGCGTTCGTCGCTTTGTACATCGCACTGAGGCGCATGAAAGACACGCGAATGATCGACCGCATCCCGGTCCGCCAGCACCTCGCGGCTGTCAGCTGCGGCGTGGTCGACGGGACGCCTGTGCTGGACCTCGATTATTCAGAGGACTTCCAGGCCTCGACCGACCTGAACTGCGTGATGACCGAGGACGGGCGGCTGGTCGAGCTGCAGGCGACAGCCGAGGGCGCGCCCTACACGCGCGCGGAGCTCGACTCGATGCTGGCGCTGGCTTTCAAGGGCATCAAGGAGCTGATCGTCGCGCAGAAGCGCGCGTTGGCATCCTAGCCGCGCTTGCCTGATCGTCCGCGACTCGTCATCGCGTCGGGCAACGCCGGCAAGCTGCGCGAGTATCGCGACTTGCTTTCGGGTGCGGGCGTCGAGCTGGTCGCGTTCGACACCGAGGTCGACGAGGCGGGGGAGACCTACGCGGACAACGCCAGGCTGAAGGCCGAGTTTGCGCTGGCACGCTCCGGTCTGCCGTCGCTGGGAGATGACTCCGGGCTCGAGGTCGAGGCGCTCGGTGGATTCCCCGGCATCCGCTCGGCACGTCTAGGACCGACGCAACAGGAGCGAACCGCGGAGCTGCTGCGCCGGCTCGAAGGCGTGCCGCGACCGTGGAATGCCCGGTTTGTGTGCCTCATCGCTCTAGCGGTGCCTGGTCAAGACATCCAGTTCTTCGAGGGGGAATGCCGAGGCGAGGTGGTGCCGGAATGGCGCGGCGAGGCGGGGTTCGGCTACGACCCGATCTTCCTCGTGCCCGGAACCGGTAAGACCTTTGGCGAGATGCCGGCCGAGGAAAAGCGCAAGTACAGCCACCGCGCCGCAGCGGCTCGCGCACTGCTAGAGTCGGGCGCGCTCCGGCGCCTGTCTGGTTCAATCGACACGCGCGGGCGGTAGCTTAGCTCGGTAAAGCGCCTGGTTTGGGACCAGGAGACCGCGAGTTCGAATCTCGCCCGCCCGACCACCATGTTTCTCAGCGTTGAAAACGGCCGATTTTGATCTCGTTTCGACCACTTTGGGAAGGCCTTGTGCGCGGGGTTGGAACGGCTGAGGAAAACTCCTGGAACATGCCGAGTTAACGCCGCCATGTCCGGCAAGGCCGGCACCACCGAGGATGAAAATTGAGGAGCGCCGGCTGGGCGGGTGCTCGACCCTCTCCGGTGTGTGGAGCCCGTAAGTTAACGTGAGCTGGCGGCTTCCTCGTACCAACGAATGTCGCCCCGTCCGACGGGAGCACGCAACGGAAACTCTTGACTGGTACAGGCCGCTCGCTCAGTCGGCAGCACGCGGTGGAGGTGGCCAGTGAGGGCGATCTACGAACGATGCTCGGGGACGTGCACAAGAAGACGGTGCTGGCTTACTTGATCAGTCGGAGCGGCACGGAGACTCGAACCTTCGGGACGATGACAGCGGACTCGGTCCAGCCTGCGGCAAATGGCCGGAGTCCGAGCGGGTGACCCACGTCGCGATGGAATCGACTGGCGTCTACCGGAAGCCGGTCTTCAACCTACTCGAAGACCAGGGCATGCAAATTGCTGGTGGTCAACTCCCGACACGTGAGATATAGGCGCCAAGACCGATCATCGACAATCTCTCGCCAGCCCTAAAGAGCATGCCATCTATCACCTCTTGGGTCATCCACGTCCATCCCTCTGCTCCGCATGACTGCGGAGTCCGCCAAAACGGCATGAGAGCGACATCGTCAGCCCGGATTGAGTTGTCAACGCCGCTCTGAAACTCCCCAGTTTTCGCCGATCTGAAATTCCCCATCTCAGGACCGATTTCGTCTGAGCGCCGGTCTCAAATTCCCCACCTGAGCCTCTGTGGTGACCGAGGCGGCGGTGGGCATCGTGAAGATGCCGGCACGCTTCTTGTCTTTGAGCCGATAGCTTTCGCCGCGGATGTTGACCGTCGTCGAGTAGTGGAGGAGGCGGTCGATGATGGCGGCCGCGGCGACCTCGTCACCGAAGACAGCGCCCCACTCTGAGTACGACTTGTTCGAGGTCACGATGATGCTGCCGCGGGTGTAGCGCTTAGAAACAAGCTGGAAGAGGAAGCTGGTGGCGACCTGGTCCAAAGGCAGATAGCCCATCTCGTCGAGGATGAGCAGAGTCGGCACGCGGAGCTTGACCAGTCGCTCACCGAGACGGTTCTCCTGCACATCGCGTGCGAGCTCGTCGAGCAATTCGGGCACGGTGATGAAGTAGACGTTGTGGCCGTGGGCGACTGCCTCCATGCCCAGAGCGACGGCGAGGTGCGTCTTGCCGACACCGGGTGGGCCAAGCAAGATGATGTTCTCGCCGTTGGCCAGGAAGCGGAGCGTGGCCAGCTCCTGGATCTGCTTGCGGTCGATGGAGGGCTGGAAGCTGAAGTCGAAGTCGGCCAGCGTCTTCTGAAATGGGAAGTGAGCCAGTCGAGTCTTGGCCAAGAGACGTCGCTCGGCGCGACTGGCGGCCTCAGCTTCGAGCAGGCGGTCGAGGAAGTCGAGATAGCTGAGCGATTCCTTGGTCGCCTGCTCGGAGATGGGGTCGAGAAGGTCAGCCACGCGCTTCAACTTCAGCCGCTCGAGATGCATGTGCACGCGCTGGTAGGCGACGCTCACGTCACACCGTCATAGACCGAGAGCGGACGCTTCTCCACCTCGGGTCCGAGCAGCACCGGCCTCTGCTTGGCGACCTGAGCGAAGGCCTGCTCGGCCTCCCACTGCAGGCGCTGGTCACGGCGTAGAGAAAGCGCCTCGAAGTGGGCTCGAATTACCTTCCTTTCATATGGGCGCTCGGCCAGCGGGTGCTCGGCAAGCACGCGGTCCTGGTCGCAGATGACCAGACGGTCCTCGGTCTGGCGAACCCAGACCTCGCGTCCTGCGTATTCAGCCGGAGCCGAGTACCAGCTGCCGGCGTAGCTGACGAAGCAGTCGCGGGCGACGCGTCGACGCTCCAGGACCAGAGCCCGGTAGGGCGGCAGGTCCTGGATGGAACGCAGGCCTTCCTTTGGGTAAGCGGTCGATTGGTCGCTCGCCAGTGGTGCCATGGATACGCACGTTGCACGTCTCATCCAGCCAACGCCGGCGCAGGCCGAGCAGGTCGTGGGCGTCGCGGTAGTCGCGGACCCGCGGCCAGAAGTTCTTGCGCACGTAGCCGATGCCGTTCTCGGTCTTGCCTTTGGTCTGTGGACGCTGGGCGCGGCAAAGCCGGGGTCGAAAGCCGTAGTGCTCGGCGAAGTCGACAAAGCCGGGGTGGAAGACGGGGTCGCCACGCTCATCGTCACGCAGCCAGACCGTCTTGACTCGGTCATAGAGAATCTCCTCGGGCACACCACCGAAGTCGTGAAAGGCCTGCTCGTGGCAGGCGAGGAAAAGTGCAAGGGCCTGGCTGTCGGTGAAGTCGAGGTACTGCGCTCGCGACCAGCCGAGTGTCATCACGAAACCCTGCACGCGCTTGCGACCGGGCTTCTTGAAGGTGCCCCAGTCGACCTGGGCCTGGCGTCCCGGTGGCGTCTCGAAGCGAACCGTCGCCTTCTCCTTGGCCAAGGCGCGGAACGGATGCATGAAGTCTTTGAGAATGCTGCGGCCACCGCGATAACCAAGCTCGCGAATCTCGTCGTAGAGAACTTCAGCGTTGCTCACCGGATCCCCACCCACCATGCGAGCAAGCAGGTACTCACGGAACGGGTCGAGCTTGGAGCTGATCTGTCTCGGCCTGCGCGTCGCCGTTGCTCCTTCGCGCAGCAGCCGGCGGATGGTCTTGCGGTCGCGCCCGGTCTGGCGCGCTATCTCGCTGATCGACTTACCCCTCACCCAAGCGTCGTGGACGTCCATGAACTCCTTCTGGCCGACCATCTCGGTGCCTCCTGCTGCGACGTGTACTGCAACAGGAGCAACCTCCCACACCCGGGTTGGGTGGGGAATTTCAAACCGGCGCTATCTGAGGAGTTTCACACCGGCGCTGACATGAGTGGGGTGCTCCGCTTGTAATGGCCGTTGATTTCGCGCTTCAGCGTTAAGCATGCATGGACTTTTGAGGTAATGTTTTGTAAAGTCAAGTGCATAACGCGTCTGGGGGTGCCTATCCGGGGGGACATCACTGCTTGGTCGGCCGTACGCAGGTGGCTAGTAGTTGCCGCCGTCTTCCTCTTTCTAGGTTTTGCAATGGCGGCTCGGGCGGTTCACGTTGGGGCGGAGCCACCGGGCCCGCCCGGGGTTAACGCTCCGTCTCAGTTCACCTATCAATTCACCTTTCTGGGAGATGATCGCTGATGTTGCGCAGAGTCTCGCTTGCGGGTCTGCTGACGATTCTCGTGTCACTCATGCTGACTGTCCACGCGGTCGCTAGCGCGCCAACTCCGCCTGCTCCAAAGCATCAACCAACTGCGGGCAGCATGAATTTCGATTTTGGTACCCATGGCCGAACAGGTCCGGAGTCCGCGTTCGTGTACAACGCGCCGATCGGTTGTAACCAAACGACTGACAATCCGCATTACTCAACGAGCCGCGGCGATCTTGGACCCGGTCCTGGATCAGGTGCACCCAATCGGTTCCGTACATGCGACTCTGGACGACGCTCTGGTTCAACAACGGATACAACAGCGGGTGGTATGTGATTGCCAGCGGTGGCGCGTACGTGACGCAGTGGGGCACATATGTTGAAGCCTGGGTTGACTATCCATGCGGGGGCGTCGGCTGGTTTCAGGGCGAAGGCGTTGGCTATGTCCAATCCCCAGCCGGCTATCAGCCACCCGATGAATACGGCTATTCGTGGTCTAATGTCGTGTACTCACCGTGTTAGATCGTCAGGAAGCGCACGGTTGGGCGGTACTAGTTTCACCGTGTTGCCGACTAGTCCCGAGCATTTCTAGGCTCGTCATGGGGGTAGGCAAACAGAATTGAGCTCGCGACGGTCTCGGTAGGGCCTTCTCTGCCGAGACCGTCAGATGGCGCAAGGCGTAGCAAAATGGATCTCTGAGGTTTCGGGTAGGTGGGGCAGTCGCGCCGATGAGTGCGTTAGCGCGGGCGCTAGAGCTGATGCGCACGAGCTCTCAGCGCTGGGAGACGCTTCAGCTGAAGGGACATGAATGGCGTGATGTCGAGAGGTTCCTTGAAGCATTTGGCCGACCGCTGGATATCTTCCCCGCAACAGGATCCCCGACTACTACCTACGCGATGAAGTTCACGAGCCGCGAGCGTCAAAAGCCGCCACTACGGAGGCTCGAGAGCTGGGCGCTCTGGCTTGCCAAGCCCGACAAGAAGAGGGCTCAATTTCACGTCGGTGGGGACGTGGCGACCGCCGTTTTCATCGGCGACCGTTGGCGGAGCTGGTCACCGACCGGTTACCTCACCAACGAAGGCACTCTGGACAGCACTCACGGACTGGGGCCGGGAGAGGCGCTAATCGATCCGCGTCGCCATTTGACGTCGCTTCGGTTCCAATTCGTCGATGAGAGGACATTTCTTTCGCGTTCGGCGCTGCTTGTGACCGCGTATCCGAACCCGCAGGCAGTTGCAGACCAGGACGACTTCGGCGTGACGTTTCACCTCCTCGGCGCAGGGGCCGATTTATATCGGTTGCTGATTGACGGCGAGACTGGCCTTCTGTTGCGTTCCGAGGCGCAACTGAAAGGGCAAGTCTTCAGGATCATAGAAATTGACGAAATCGCCGTCAATCAACCCTTGAGTGACGCGACGTTCGATCACGATCGTTTGAGTGCAGGCATCGTAGACCTGTAACTTGAGCTGCTCAAACTCGCCTGGCTCGGCATTCTCCGCGCCCGCGACCTGGCATCGCCGCGATTGCAATCGACGCATTCTCCTGCGTTTTGCACTCTTGGCATCCTTCGTTACTGATTGGCGCTCTTCGAAGAATGCCAAGGATGCCCAGAATGTCAGTCACCTAAGGACGCCCACGAGTTAAGAGACTTGCGCGCGATTCGGTTTGTGAGGTGAATTCGGTTCAAGTTCGATGGCCATCGGGTACGGTTGGGGACCAGGAGACCGCGAGTTCGAATCTCGCCCGCCCGACCAGATATAAGCTGCACACGACTATGAGCAGTGTCGCAACCGAGTCGGTCGGCGACCTCGGCAGGCACGTCCCCGCGCTGTCTTCGGCTCTCCGGCCGCGTCCTCACGACGAACTCAGGGAGTGGGGCGGCCCGCCGCTGCTGCGCGGGAAGCGCGTCCTGGACCTCGGGTGCGGCGACGGCCGCTTGGCGCTCGGCGTCGCGCCGTTCGCCACAAGCGTGGACGGGATTGATCCCGACGCGGAGGCCGTTGCTGCCGCGAAAAGGAACGCGCGCAAGGCCGGTGTTCGAAATGTCCGCTTCGCCGCCGGCGCGGCGCAGCATCTTCCGTATCCGGATGCGGCCTTCGACGTGGTGATCCTCTCGTGGACGCTTTGATGAATCGCGCGAAAGGGCATGGTCGATGCCCTGGTCGAGGTACACAGGGTTCTCGCACCCGCCGGGACCCTGGTCGACGCCCGGCCTGATTCGCGCGTTCCAGCGTACGCAGAGCGGCGGAAGCCGCGCGGATTCCAGCGCTTCGGGGTCGTCACGACCTCCAGGCTGGAGGTTGCGAACGACCGAGCGTCGGATCGCGCGATCGCGAGCGTGGTCCGCGAGGGATTGTTCAAGCGCAGACGTCGCGGCCGTTTCTGGCATCTCGTCCCATTCAGCAGCCTCGCTGAGCTCCGCAACTACCTGTCGGAGCACCTGCGCTTCGTGCATCGCGCGGAGTGGGTCGTCGACGGCGCGACGCGTAAGCGCCATTCGAACGACCAGTTCGTCATACGCCGTGCCGTACGCTACGAGCTCCTCGAAGCGCTGCGCAGTCCGCGAAACATCTCGCCTGAGTGACCCTCCGGCTCGGTTTGGGACCAGGAGACCGCGAGTTCGAATCTCGCCCGGCCAACCGAGTCACCAGACGCCAGGTGGGTCGGCGGGATGTACTATCTCGGCGCCGTCGCGCCAGATCGGAAAGGAGAGAGAGAACGATGCCGGCCTTCATACCCAAGCCCGAGGAGCAGGCGACCTACTTCCAGAACGTGTTGGAGCCAGGCGAGCGCATCCAGGCCAATTTCTGGTTTGAGCAGCGACTCTTCTGGCTCGTGCAGTATCTGATCGACGAGGTCCCCTTGGGCGAGCTCGTCTTCATGAAGATGCGGCACCGTTACTTCGCCTCGCTGACCGACCGCAGGCTCCTGATCATGGGCTCGACGGGCCTCCACAAGCCGATCCCCGAGAAGCTGGAGGCGCTGCCGCGCGCCACGGTCAAGACGACCAACTTTCGCAAGTGGTTGGGCGGCGGTGTGAGCCTCGATCTTCAAGTGAACGGCGAGCTCAGGCGCTACAGGATCCCGCGGTCACAGGTCAAGCAAGCAGAGGCGGTCCGCAGCCTGGCAGCGACCTAGCGGCGTCCGGGATTCAAATCCCGGGCTCGCCAGACCGAGGCCGCACGACCCTGCTGCGATCTACACCTTCGAGAAGGTTTGCACGCCGTGCTCGCTCAACGCTTTGAGCACGGGACCCAGGTCGCGGTCTAGATCCAGCGTCGGTCCGCACAGGAAGACCATTCGGGGCTGGCCGATCACCAGTCGCAGATAAACCGGATTCGGGCCCCTGGGGGTCTCGACCTCCACGGGTTCCGCCAGTGCCACCTGAGCGTATTCGAACCGCCACCGCGGCAGCTGATGTTTAGGGCCGCGCCAGATCTGGAGTCCTTGCTCAAAGAGCTGGATCTGGCATTTTCCGGCGCGGCCTCTCAGAGTCCGAACGCGCAGCTTCGCCATCGCCAGGGGCATCCCCACGATGATGTCCGAAGGGGCTTCGACGTCACGAGGTATCTCAGCCTTCGCCAGGCCGCCGGGCACGCGCAGCGCTTCGCGGAAGAAGACGTGCCGGTACCGAAACCACAGCCCCATCCAGAGGAACGCCAGAGCTATGAAAACGGCAATGGCGGTGGCACCAACCGCCGGATTGACATTGAGCCAGTGGGCTCCGATTGCGATGGCGCCACCGACGAGCACGAAAGCGCTGAGGGCGTAGAGGCAGCCAAACCCGTCGAACCAGGTCTCGGCGGCCTCGAGGCGCTTGTCGGCTGTAAGGGGCTGGATTACATCGTCGGACCCGACCACGGCGCCATGGTAGGCGCGCGGGACGGGTCAGGAACGCTTCCAGGCCGGCCCTTCCCTCGATCCCCGTCCTAAGATGCAGTCGTTGGTGGATGCGGAATGAGCACGCCTGACCTGGTATTCGGGGGCTGCATCGTCCTGGGCGGCGGACTCCTACTGCTGACGCTGATCTTCGACGATCTGTTCGGCGGCTTCCTGAACGCGATCCACGTCGGCTTCGATCTCGGAGGGGTCTCGCCGACGCCGCTGCTGCTGGGTTTCGTCGCCATGTTTGGAATCGGCGGCCTGCTCGGCATCCACAGCTTCGGCGCCGGGACTGGAGGGGCCACCCTGATCGCCGTCGTCGCCGGATTGTTCGGGGCGGGTGTCGTCTTCGGCTCCTTCAAGGTGCTGCGCCAGGCAGAGTCGACCGAGACCTTCAGCCTGCAGGACATGGTCGGTTCGACGGGGCGGGTCTCCGTCGGGATCCCCGCCCACCGGTTTGGCACCGTCCTCATCAGCTTCGCCGGCGCGTCCCACAACATGACCGCCACCGCCGACGCCGGGATCGCCGCCGGCAGCGTGGTCAAGGTGGTGGCGATCGCCGGCGACAACCTCGTTGTCGCACCCGCGTCAACTGTGAGTACCGAAGGAGCACGGTCCGATGCCTGATTTCTTGACCTCAACCCCATTTCTCGTCGTGGCGGCGGTGATCATCCTCATCCTCCTCATCGCGTTCGTGGCCAGCCGCTACCACGTCGCCGGCGCGAACGAAGCGCTGATCGTGGCGGGCTCGCGCGGGGCCAAGGTGCGCGACGAGCGCGGCCAGCCGACCGGCGCGGCGGGTGACAAGGGCGTGAAGGTCGTGGTCGGGGGCGGCACCTTCGTGCGTCCGCTGCTCGACCGAGTCGGCAGGATGAAGCTCACCGCGCGGCAGATCAGCGTCCAGCTCACCGACGCGGTAACTAGCCAGGGCATCAAGGTGCAGGTTCAGGGCGTGGCCACGTTCAAGATCGGGCGGGATGTGGAGTCGCTGCGCAACGCCGCCGAGCGTTTCCTCGACGCCAAACCGGAGCAGGTCGACTCGATCGTGAAGAACGTCCTCGAGGGATCCTTGCGTTCGATCGTCGGCACCCTGACGATCGAGGAGCTGATCCGGGACCGCCAGAAGCTCCTTCAGCAGGTGCAGGACGCGGCCAAGGGCGACCTGGCCACAAGTGGGTTGCAGATCGACGCATTCACGATTCAGAGCTTCTCCGACGAGTCGAACTACATCGAGCTCCTCGGCAAGCAAAGCGTCTCCACCGTCACGCGCGATGCCCGTATGGCGCAAGCCTCGACGGACCAGGAGGCCGCGGTCCGGGAAGCCGAGGCGCAGCAGATCAAGATCAACGCGGCCCGCGACGTCTCGCTGCGCGAGGCGGAAACCAAGATGCAGGTTGCGGCGGCCCAGGCGCGCGCCGACCAGGCGGGGCCGCTCGCGATGGCCACAGCGCAGCAGGAGGTCGTGCGCAAGCAGACGGAGTTGGCCCAGCTCGAAGCGGACCGCAAGGAGAAGGAGCTGCTCTCGACCACGGTGAAGCCTGCGGCAGCGGACGCGCAGGCAGTGATCGCGCGCGCCGAAGGCGAGAAGCGCGCCCGGATCGCGGCCGCCGAGGCCGACGCCGAAACGACTCGGCTGGAAGGTGGGGCCGAGGCGCAGATCGTCCTCACGAAAGGCGAGGCAGAGGCGAAGGCGCTCGCCATGCGCGCCGACGCCTACAAGCAGTTCAACGAGGCGGCCATCATCCAGACCGTGCTATCGGCGCTGCCGGACATCGTCCGCGCCGCGGCCGAGCCGATGGGCCACATCGATTCGCTGACCGTGATGAGCGCCGACGGAGCGTCGGACATCGTGAAGAACGCGACCAGGGCGGTGATCGAATCGACGACGGCGATCAAGGGGCTCACCGGCCTCGACGTGCCTAATCTGATCGGTGGCGCGCTCGGCCGTGGGTTCGGCGAAAAGCTCCGGACCGGCGAGGGCAACGGCGAATCGACCGAGTCGGCGGCCGGCCGGATCAGCGAGATCGCCAAAGATGGGCTGACAACGCTCAAGGCACGCTCGTCGGAAGCGGCTTCGTCGACGAAGTCCGCCGCCGAAGAGGCCGCCGCCAAGGTAGAGGTCGAAGTCGAGAAGGCGAAAGCCGTGACCGAGAAGGCAGCGACAGCAGCCGAGTCCAAGGTCGCCGCCGCGGCGAGAAAAGTATCGCCCGCGGACGGCAACGCGAAGCAATGGGCCAAGTGGATGGCCGAACAGCTCCGCCACGTGCCGGACATCGGGGTCTACGGGCGGCTCCGCCTGCACGACCTGGCCCAGAGCGGCCCGGCCGCGGCCCGCGGCGTCTGGGCGACCGCCAAGGACGCGCTGACCCAGGAGTACGGCAACGTCACGATCGACGACCTGCTGGCGGAGTTCCAGGGTCCCCAGTCATAAGCCGGCTGGACAAGCCCGAAAAGCAGGAAGCCCGCTTGCGCGAGCTTCCCAAGGCTGGGGTGGGGGCGTGAAGTCGAGTTCAGTGGGCCCTTATCGGCCGTCGATATAGTAGCACAGGGATGCGTCGTCCACAAGATATAGACACCTGGGGACAATTGGCTTGAAGCTGCCGATCAAGCCGGACATGGAGCCGATGCTCTCCGCGATCTCGGAGACCGGAATTCCGAAGGGTGACGGCTGGGAGTACGAGCCGAAATGGGACGGTTTCCGCACGCTGGTCTTCCGCGATGGCGATGAGGTGGCCCTCGTCAGCCGGGGCGGCCGTCCGATGACGCGCTACTTCCCCGAGGTGCTGCCGGCGTTCCGCAAGCTCCCTGCCTCGAAGCTGGTCCTGGACGGCGAGCTCGTCGTCGTCGGCGCCAACGGGCTCGACTTCGGCGCCCTGCAGCAGCGGGTCCATCCGGCCGAGTCACGGGTCCGGATGCTGAGCGAGGCGACGCCCGCGTGGTACGTCGCGTTCGACATCCTGGTGGAGGGCGACCAGGACCTACGGCGCGAGCCGCTGGGCGAGAGGCGCAAGCGCCTCGAGAAGCTGCTGAAAGGCGTGAGGCAACCGATCTTCCTCACGCCCTACACGCGCGATTCAAAGACCGCCCAGGAATGGTTCGAGAAGTTCGAGGGTGCGGGCCTCGACGGGGTGATAGCCAAGTCCTGGTCGGGCGCCTATGTGCCCGGGAAGCGTCTGTGGGTGAAGATCAAGCACCGGCGCACGGCCGACTGCGTGGTCATCGGCTGGCGCAAGAGCAGCGACGGATCAACGCTGGGGGCGCTGCTGCTCGGCCTTTACGACAAGAAGGGGACGCTGCACTACGTCGGGCACACCTCGTCCTTCAACGCCGCGCAGCGCAAGGAGCTGATCGCCAAGCTCAAGCCGCTCGAGACCGAGATCCCCGAAGAGGAATGGAAGGCGAACCCCGGCCGAATGCCGGGCGGTCTCAGCCGTTGGTCGCGCGTCAAAGACACCGAGTGGGTCGGGGTGCGGCCCGAGCTGGTGTGCGAAGTGACCTACGACAAGCTCGAGGCGGGCGAGCGCTTCCGGCACGCGACCGGGTTTGTGCGCTGGCGGACCGACAAGCCTCCGCGCAAATGCGGCTTCGACCAGATCGCGTCAGCGGCCGAGTTCGACGTTCGAGGGATCTTCCGCAGCAAGTAGCATGGGTTTGGCTCCAGGGCCGCCTGGACCGTAGTACTTGACCGCAGCGCGCCCCAAGCCTGTCACCGCGACCCAGTCGAAGCCGGCGCCAGCGACCACTCCGATGCCCAGCGGGACAACTCGAGCCGCCACCTTCGCGGCGCCGGTGGTGGCGAAACGGGCGAGGATTCGCGTCAGCACGCGGCTGCCGCCATGGATCAGCACGGTGCTCGGCAGGCGGCGGAAGGCCGCGATCGCGAGGCGCTCGCCGCCCGCCACCAGCACGTCCTCACGGAGCTTGACCGCTCCGCTCGTGATGCCGACGACGACGAGCGCCTCAAGCACGCGCTCGTCCGAGCCGCCGAGCTCGTGGCCGAAGATAATCGCGATGCCGAGCACGAGCTCGACCTCCTGCTCGAGGGCGAACAGCGTCTGGCTCGTGACGGTTCCGATGGCGAGCACAGTGCCGAGACCGGGCGCGATCGAGATCGCCCCGCTCAAGGCGCCGGTCGAAGCGACACGCCGCCTCGTGGAACGGATGAGCTCGTGGGCGAGTTGATGATTCGTGTAGAGCGGATGGGATGCCCGGAACTGCTCGACCTTTTCGCGGATCACGGGCTCGCGGGCCCTCACCGCCTGGTCGAGTGATCTGAGGATGGCCCGCAGCGGCGGCGGAATGTCGTGCAGGTCCATCGGGCGAACTGTACCGGAGGCTTTCAAGTGCGACGCAGTCCCAATTCGGCTAGTCCGAGTTGAATACGAAGTTGCGACCTTGTCGCGATAAGGGTAGGCTCTGGCCGTGAAACTGGACGCTGGGGAGCGAAGGCGGCTCGCGGCGTTCTTCGGGTCGGTCGGCGTCCTGCATCTCGCGGGTTGGGGACTGCTGCTCGTCTACGCGGGGAGCCACCCCGGCTTCTTCTGGCTTGGCGGAATCGCGTACACGTTGGGCCTCCGCCATGCCTTCGACGCGGACCACATCTCAGCGATCGACAACACCACCCGCAAGCTCCTACAGAGCGGCCAAAAGCCGATGGGCGTCGGCTTTTTCTTCTCATTGGGTCACTCGACGGTCGTGTTCGTGATCGCGGCCGCGTTGGGCCTCGCGGTCAGGTGGGTCGTCCAGGGCGTGGTGTCGGACAGCGGTCAGCTCCGAAGCATCGGCGGTGCGGTCGGGACGACGGTGTCGGGCGCGTTCTTGGTGCTGATCGGCATCCTGAACCTGGTGGTTCTGCTCGACATCCTGCGCGTGTATCGAAGGATGCGAAGGGGCGAATACGACAGGCAGGGGTTGGAGGACGAACTGGTCGCCGGCGGGGTGATGACGCGGATCTTCGGCCGGCTGTTTCGCGTGATCGAGCACAGCTGGCAGATGTATCCGATCGGGTTCCTGTTCGGGCTCGGCTTCGACACGGCCTCTGAGGTGACGTTCCTGGCGGTTTCGGCCGGCGCGGCTGCGCAGGGCCTGCCGCTCGCCGCGATCCTCTCGCTGCCCTTGATCTTCGCCGCGGGCATGTCGCTCATGGACACGATGGACGGTGCCTTCATGTCGAAGGCCTACTCATGGGCATTCGCGAGCCCGATTCGCAAGGTCTTCTACAACCTCACCATGACGTCGCTCTCAGTGTTCGTCGCGCTTTTCGTCGGTTTGGTCGAGTTGACGCAGATCATGGTCCAGGTCCTAGGTCTGCACGGCGGCATTTACAGCGCGATCGCGAAGTCCAACTTCCTCCTGTACGCGGGATACGTGATCGTGGTCGCGTTCGTGATCACGTGGGCGGGCGCGATCGTGTTCTACAGGGTTCGCCACATCGACGAGCGCTGGAGCGCGGCCATCGACAAGGTGGCCTAGGCCAAACCGTATTCGGGCGCGGCGTGACCGGGGCGAAGACCTAGAAGGAGATCTGCTCCCGCGCATCTTGGACAGGCTCCGAGGGTTCGTTCCGAGCAGGTGGACACGGGAGGTCTGGCGTGAGTAAGGTGAGACGATGACCACACTCAAGAACCGGCCCAACACAGCGCTCCTCGTCATCGACGTGCAGAACGGCGTCGTTCAGGGGGCTCACGAGCGCAACGCGGTCGTCGCGAACGTCGGCAGCCTCGTCGAGAAGGCGCGGCGGGAACGGGTCCCCGTTGTCTGGGTCCAGCACTCCGACAAGGGCCTTGCGAACGGGAGCGACGACTGGCGAATCGTCCCCGAGCTGACTCCGGACGACGCCGAGCCGCTCATCGCGAAGAGCTACGGCGACTCCTTCGAGGACACCACCCTCGAGACCGTGCTGTCAGGCCTCGGAGTCGGGCGACTCGTCGTCGTCGGCGCACAGACGGATGCGTGCATCCGCTCGACGCTCCACGGCGCGTTCGCCAGGGGCTACGACGCGACCCTTGTCAGCGACGCCCACACCACGGAGGACCAGACGGAATGGGGGGCGCCGCCGCCGGACAAGGTCATCGCGCACACGAACCTGTACTGGAGGTACCAGACGGCGCCGGGGCGGACGGCCGGGACCGTCGAGACCAAGGACGTCGACTTCGGCGCGTGACCGGGGCGAAAAGCTAGCCGGCTACTTTTCTTGCCCGGTCGGGCCTGCCATCTTCCAGCCGCTCTGCCACGGCCATTTGTGCTTGATCTGCAGCATCACGTTGACGAGGCCCATGCCTTCCAGGGCTTGGGCCATCGCGAGTGGGCCGGCGTCGATCGGTCGGAAGTCGATCGATTCGACGAGGTCAAGCGTCTTCTTCTTCGCGGCCTCGTCATCGCCGGCGACATATCCGTCGAGCTGCGTGCCATGGATGTTCGGATCGGCCATTCGCGAGGCGAATGCGTAGTTGAACGCCTTCATGACGTGCGCTTTGGGCGCCTTCTTCTGGATGCGCTCCGCGGTTGACGAGCCGTCCAGGACCTGACCTGGATCCTGTGCATTGATGCGGTTGGTGACGTCGATGGTCACTTTGCCATCCAGGTCCCCGGTTAGCGCGTCGACCGCCTCGTCCACCTTGTCCGCCGGTACGGCGAGGACGATCAGGTCCGCGTCCTTGACTGCATCCTTGTTGGACGAGGCGGCATGCGAGTTGGTCGCGGCGGCTGCTTCCCGCGCGTGCTGCGGGTCAGTGGCCGAGACCGTCACCGAATGTCCAGCTCTCGTCGCGGATCCTGCGAGCGCTTTGCCTACATTCCCAGCGCCGATGATGGCCAACTTCATCGCTACGTTCAGAATACCGGCCTGGATGAGCTCACTTGACTGGCACGGTGCCAAGATGCCTGACGGCGCGCCTCTCGATGGCGAGACAGTGCGGCTCGAGCACCTCGAGGCGAGTCGCCACGCGAGTCAGATCTATGCGGCGGTCAAAGGCGCGGCCGAGCTCTGGCAGTTTCTGCCCTACGGACCTTTTGAGAACGAGCGGGCCTTCACGGAGTGGATTGCGGAGTGCGCGGCGTCGACCGACCCGCTGTTCTACGCGATCGTGGATCGCGCCTCGGGGGTGCCGCTGGGGTTGGGCAGCTACCTGCGCATGGTCCCGCAGCACGGCGTGATCGAGGTCGGCCACCTCTTGTTCACGCCGCGATTGCAGCGGACGCGCCAGGCCACCGAAGCCATCTACCTCTGGGCCCGCCACGCTTTCGATGACCTGGGCAACCGCCGCCTCGAGTGGAAATGCAACGCGCTGAATGCGCCGTCGCGGCGAGCGGCCGAGCGGTTCGGGTTCATATTCGAAGGCCAGTTTCGCCGCCACATGGTGGTCAAAGGCCGCAACCGCGACACCGCCTGGTACTCGATCACCGCTGAGGAGTGGCCCACCCGACGTGACGCCTTCGAAGCGTGGCTTTCCCCCGATAACTTCGACCCGTCAGGTCGCCAACTTCGCTCTCTCGCCGAGGTACGCCAGGGAATACAGGCCGCGTCCACCGGATAGAACCGTTTGAGATGGCAGCAACCAAGGACGCGATCGAGGCCGCGCTCGAGCACGGCCACACCATCGACATCACGACCACCGGCCGGCTGAGCAAGCAGCCACGCCGGCTCGAGATCGTGTTCCACAACATCGACGGGCGGATCTACATCAGCGGCACCCCGTATCCGAGGACGCGCCGCTGGCTGCTGAATCTCGAGGCCGACTCGCATTTCACTTTCCACCTGAAGGGCAAGACCAAGGCCGACCTGCCGGCTGTCGCCCGGGTCATCGACGATGAAGCCGAGCGGCGGACGATCCTGCCTCACATCGCGCGAGCGTGGAAGCGCGACGACCTGGAACGGATGGTCCGCTACAGCCCCCTGATAGAAGTCACGTTCGGTACGTAGCGAGCCAAAGCCCCCACCCGGCGGCCCCGCCAAGCCGACACCGCCGCGCTTGCGCGGCGCCCCCCAGCGAGTGGGGAGGTAAAAAAAAGCGCCGCCTGGGGGGTTAGGCCAGGACGGCGCCTTTATTGGGGAGGGGGGTTTAGCTGCAGCCTGTGGTGGCTCCGCAGTTCAAGCACTTGTAGCAGGAGCCCGAGCGGACTGTGATCGAGCCGCAGTCCGGGCACGCCGGCGCGTCGGTGTTCACGAACGCGATCTGCTGTGACCCCGTGAAGTTGATCGGTTTCGGCGCGGGCGAGGCGATGACCTTGAACTCAGGGTCCGCCGGCTTGGTGTCCCCGGCCCCCGGTGCGGCGGGGACGTCGCGGCGGATGATGCCGACCTCGTCCTGTTCCTCGACCGGCAGGAAGTGGCTCGCCATCCAGCGGAAGATGTAGTCCACGATCGACTTGGCGATCGGGATCTCCTTGTTCTTGGTGAAGCCGGACGGCTCGAAGCGCATGTGGCTGAACTTGTCGACCATGAACTTGAGCGGGACGCCGAACTGGAGCGCGTACGAGGTCTGGGTGGCGAAGGCGTCCATCAGGCCCGAGATCGTCGAGCCTTCCTTGGCCATTGTCACGAACAGCTCGCCAGGCGTGCCGTCCTCGTACAGGCCGACCGTGAGGTAACCCTCGTGGCCGCCGATGTCGAACTTGTGGGTGATCGCCTTCCGCTCTTCGGGCAGCTTGCGCCGGACCGCGCGGTACTCGACCTCCGCCGATGCGGTGGTCTTCTTGTCCTTGTCGAGCGACGTGGAGAGCGGCTGTGAGCGCTTGCAACCGTCGCGGTAGATCGCGATGCACTTGAGGCCGAGCTTCCAGGACTCCACGTAGGTCTGCTGGATGTCTTCGACGGTCGCTTCGGTCGGCAGGTTGACGGTCTTGGACATCGAGCCTGAGATGAACGGCTGCACCGCGGCCATCATCCGAACGTGTCCCATGGGCGCGATGGAGCGGATGCCCTTGACCGGCTTGAACGCGCAGTCGAACACCTTCAGGTGCTCGTCCTGCAGGTGAGGCGCGCCCTCGATCGTGTCGTTCTCGTCGATGTACTCGACGATCTCCTTGACCTTGAGCTCGTCGTAGCCCAGCTTGCGCAGCGCAGCCGGAACGGTGGTGTTGACGATCTTCAGCAGCCCGCCGCCGACCAGCTTCTTGTACTTGACGAGAGCCAGGTCGGGCTCGATCCCGGTGGTGTCGCAGTCCATCATCAGCCCGATGGTGTTGTGACTCACGAAACCGTTGGCGACATAGGTAACGTTTTCAGGGACTGAGATGTCGTATGTGAACTGCTCCTCACCGAGCTCAGCTTTCTCGACGGAGTCGTAGAAAAAGCTGAGGATCTGCTGCAGCTCTACGCTGCCTGTCCGCTCCAAGAGTTCAGTGGCCGATCGCCTCGAGACCGCCCCGTGGCGACGGATTGACATCATGAGGACCTTTCGCAGGCGGTCGTTCTCTGGGACGAGCCGGTCCACCATCTCTCGCGAGAGCGGAATGTGATCGTAGCGGGCCGCCTGTGGGTGGTCGACTGGAGCCACCAAAGCCAACTTCCTCTCAGAAATGAAGCCGACCGACCTTCCGAAGAGACCTGAGACCGACTGGTTCAGCAACCGCAGAATGTATCGCGGCGAGCTGCCCCAGCTTCCGTTACCGGGCTGGTCCACCTTGCGTGTCGTTACAAAGCCCAGCGCCAACAAGATCGCTTGCACGTCCCGACTGAATTGCTCTGACGCGGTTGTGAACGAGACGTAACCAGATGAGACCGTGCCGTCGGCTTCAAAGAGCCCGCGCACAAAGGCGCCGTACACGGCCGGGTCATTGGTGTGGAGCACGGCATCGGGGACGTGAGCCACGTATCCCTTCCCGCGATGGTCGGTGGCCGGCGCTCGTTTTGCAAAGCCACAGGCCTCCCACCACAGAACCAGCCGAACCGAGTTGAACGCAACCTCGGTATAGCCCTTCCTCTCGGTGACGGCAGCCTTGAGGCCGAAGAGAGACTCGCCCAAGCCGGTCAGGTGCTCGACAACATCGCGATCTCCTGAGGTGACACAGACACGAATGCCCTTTGCATGCAGCGAGCCATCGCCCATGAAGTAACCGATGAACTCAGCCAGGTCTGCTGTCATCCGGCGTGGCACGAAGGTGCTTTGATCCGATGTCCAGTACGCGTCCGGCAGTGGAGGCAGTTGAACGTCGGCGGGTTCACCGACCATGCCTCCGAGCATCATCGGGACTCGATCGCCGGAGCGGATATCGCTCAGGCGTCGCCACATCCATTGACCGTCGACGTCCACAACTTTGATCCGATGGGTCGTAGTGCCCTGGATTCGGTAGCCGCGACTGGTTTCGATCGTGACAACCGGCTCCGCCCCGTTCACATAGAACTTAGTTGCGTCCCGTGGTCCCTGGTCGGTTGCGACTCTGGCATCAAGCGCTTGCCACTTGTCGCCATCAGGATTGCCAAGGCTTCGCAGCCTGACCAGGCCACGATCAGTAAGGACGAGGGAATCCCCAACAAGGCAGCCGGTGGGAGCCAGCACGGTGGCCTGGGCGTTGCGGTAACCGTGCGAGCGGCCGAGCTTGACCGTTTCGTCCCACGTATCACGCGCGGCCTTGACGACCTCGGCCGCTTCCGGCGAAGTGGGGAGCTGGTGCGCCGCCGCCCGGTGCTTTTCCATCACGCGCAGCATCGGTTCGCGGTTCTTCGAGTACTCGCTGAAGGGACCCTTGACCTGGGCCATGCGGGCCGACTGCGCGAAGGCGCGGCCGGTCATGATCGCGGTGATCGCACCCGCGAACCGGCGGCCTTCGTCCGAGTCGTAGGCCAGGCCCATCGACATCAGCAGCGCGCCGATGTTGGCGTAGCCGAGACCGAGCGGTCGGAGCGCTTCTGAGTTCTTGCCGATGGCCGGGGTGGGGTATGAGGCGTTCGAGACGAGGATCTCCTGACCGGTGAAGCAGATGTCGACCGCATGCCGGAAGCGCTCGACGTCGAACTTCCCTTCCTCGTTCTGGAACTTCATCAGGTTCAGCGAGAGCAAGTTGCACGCGGTGTCATCGACGAAAACGAACTCACTGCAGTTCGCAACAACCAGCCCGTTGACGACGTAGGAGTGGTTGCGGGGCTCGGTCAGGTTATATGTGAGCTCGACACCATCGGTAGACCGATCAACCAAGCGACCTGTCCGATCAGTGTTGTATTGCTCGAAGGACATCATTGATTCAAGCTTCGCCTGCTTGGACTTGAGTGAAAAGCCGACGTCACTTGCAAATCGCTGCATGTAGCGACCTGTGATCCGGAGGTCATAAGCCCAAGCTTGAGCGCCGTAAGTCACGGTTTGACCGTCCTTACGCGTGTAAGAGAAGGAGTCGCCTTTCTTCTTCGTCCGATAGATCCGCGACACAATTCCGAACGTCGTCAGCAACCGCTGGGCGCCTCGCACCAGCTCTTCCGAGCGAGAGCCAAGGCCAACGTAGCGGCCCTTGTCGCCGCCGTCGCGCACGCATCCGTCCGCGTCAAATAGACCGCGCAGGAATCCAGCCGCAATGTCCGGCGGCGCCTGAAACATCGTCCAGGGAACCACTTTGTGCGCGGCGCGCCCGGTGCTCAGTCCCAAGGCCGCGAAGTAACGCGCGAATGCCTTACGTCCGATCCGCAGCTGTTGGGTGCCATTGGCCTGCATCGAGATCCGGGACTCAAAACCCGCGTGCATCTCCGTAACAAGTGCCCGGTGGACGGGCAGCACCAGTTCCTGGTCTTCAGCGGAGCCGTAGACGGTACCCGCGACTTCCAATTGCTCCGAGACATAACCGTCGCCAACCATCCAGCCCAGGTAGTGAGCAAATTCCGAGGTCCACTTCTTGGGCAGTTCGACAGGCAGCGAGGTGTGGTCGCCCTTCTCGCGATAGAGCTCAGAGTCGCTGGCGATTGGGATCTCGTAGCGCGCGTCCACAGCTGGTGCCTTCCGGTCGAGAGTCAAGACCCGGTCCAGAGGGGTCAGCTCATCTGCGCGTACGTAGCCACGATTGAGGGTGAAGAAGCGATGGTTCGCCGTGCAGCGAACTTCCATTCCGTTGGAGAAGCGAAGCTTGAACACCTCTTTGTACCCGGTGACCATGAAAGCCTCAGGGCTCGTGAGCTGAATCGAATCGACTGGCTGTTCCGGATGAGTCAGATCATGGGTGTAAACCTTGAACATCTCACCCTGGTTCACACGGTCGATCAGCTCTGAAAAAGCAATAAGGCCCTTGCTGGTGTGAACCAATGTGTCGCCTGTGAAGCACGGGTTCGTGGCGTTGATGCGGCCGGTGTTCGGCACCACGTTCCAGTCCTGGATGGTGCTGTCGAACTGCAGGCCGGGGTCGCCGCAGATCCACGCGGCGTCGGCGATCTCCTTCCAGAGGTCGCGAGCCTTGTAGGTATCGACGACGCGGCCGTCGACGACCGCCTTCGTCTTCCATTCCTTGTCGTCGATCACCGCGCGCATGAAGTCGTCGGTGACCCGGACCGAGTGGTTGGCGTTCTGGAACTGAACCGAGTCGTAGGCGCCGCCGGGCACGTTGAAGCCGACGTTGTAGCCGGCGTCGATCAGCGCCCAGGCCTTCTTCTCTTCCTCGGCCTTGCAGCGGATGAAATCCATGATGTCGGGGTGGTCGGCGTTGAGGATCACCATCTTGGCCGCGCGGCGCGTCGTGCCGCCCGACTTGATCGAGCCGGCGAACGAGTCGTAGCCCCTCATGAAGGAGACCGGGCCGGACGCGGTGCCTCCGCCCGAGAGCTGCTCCTTCGACGACCGCAGGATGGACAGGTTGGTGCCCGTTCCGCTTCCGAACTTGAAGAGCATGCCTTCAGTCTTGACCAGGTCGAGGATCGACTCCATCGAGTCCTCGACCGAGTTGATGAAGCAGGCCGATGCTTGCTGCTGCCGGCCGGGCACGCCGATGTTGAACCAGACCGGGCTGTTGAAGGACGCGTGCTGGGTGACCAGCAGGTACCGCAGCTCCTCAGCCCAGTTCAGGGCGTCTTCCTCGGAGGCGAAGTAGCCGCCCTCGCGGCCCCATTTGGCCAACGTGTCGACGACGCGGTCGATGATTTGGCGGACGCTGGTCTCCCGCTCCGGGCTGCCCGGGCTGCCGCGGAAGTACTTCTGGGCGACGACGTTGATGGCCAATTGGGACCATGCCCGGGGCACCTCGACGTCCTTCTGCTCGAAGATCATCTGGCCCTTCTCGCCGGTGATGGCCGCTGTGCGCCGCTCCCACTCGACGAGGTCGTAGGCGTGGCTCTCGGCGGGCGTGAAGTAACGGCCAAAGCGCAGCCCCTTGGCTTTGCTGTGATGCCCGTTCCCGTTCTTGGCGCGGGCCGTGCTGGCGGCGCCGTTCGAAGCGGTCATGTCGGCGCCGGTGTCGGCGAGATTCTTGGCCATCTGGTTGAGAAGCCTCCTTAAATCATCCCCGGAGTGGGTGTTTTTGAACCGCTTTGCTGCGACGTGGAGTGGGTCGTTGGGCTTATTCGTTTGGGGATGCAAGAGGCCCCAGAGCATGCCCGCCACTTATGCCCCAGGGCCTCGATGTAACGCTGCCGACTATACGACGGGCTTTTGGGCTTGTCAAGACCAAAACACAACATCTTTGGGCTTGATACCCCTTTACCCCCAACATGTTGGTGGATTAACTGTGGATATCCCTTGGGAGGAGCTGGGCACAGGGTGGGTTTGGGTTGGGGGAAAAGGTGCATAACCGGCCCTACTGGACGGTGTCTACGATCGCTAGACGGAGCGTCTCTGTGGAAAGGTCGCCGGCGGTACCGGGGGAATCTGTGGAAACGTTGTCCCCAGCGGCCTCGCCGATCTGAACGCCCTGGACGGAAGATCGGATCTTGGCCGAGGCCTGCTTGCCCTCCGTGTAGGCGTTCTGCAGCACCGTCAGCGAGCGTTGGAGCCTGTTCTCGAGGATGCCCTCCAGGACGCCGACCTGGCGCTCGATGTCGATCAGAGCCGACTGGAGCTTCTCCATGTCGACCGTGCGCGCGAACTGCAGGTGCAGCTGGTACAGCGTCAGGAGGTAGGGAAGGGCCATCGCGTAGCCGACCACCATCACGTGGCGCCGGTGCGCGTTGACGATCGCCCCGCGGCAGACGTCGTACGCGGCGTCCGGGATCACGGCCAGGGCGAATGGGGAGGTGGTCGCGGGATCGATGTACTGGCTGACCTCGCGCACGCGACGCTCCACCTCGCGCTCGATCTGGGCAGTGAGCTGCGCCCGGCGCGCCGTGTCGAGGCCCGGCTCTGCCAATTGCTCGAGGGCGAGGCTGGATACCCACTTGGAGTCCATCGGAAGGAGCTTGCCTCCAGGGAGCCGGAGGGCCAGCTCAACGACCTTCCCGCCGACCCAGACGTTGCGCTGCAGCATCTCGGGTGGCAGATGGCGCAGGGCTTCCTCGAGGATGTTCTCGCCCGCGGCGCCTCGGGTCGAGCTGCCGGCGATCACGTTCTCGAGCCGCCGCAGACTTGCCCGGGCTTCCTCCTCGATGGGCTGGCGAGCCGACAGGGCGGACCGGAGCCCTTCGACGACCGACTGGGTCTGGGCGAGGCGCTCCCTGAGCTCGGCGGCCTGGGATTCCTGGGTCTGGCCCCCAACCGCCAGGCGGCTCTTCAGGTCGGCGACCTCGAGGAGCTGGGTCGAGGTCCGGCGGCCGAGATCCCGGACCAGGGTGGCCACCCAGGCAAGACCGGCCACGAGGCATACCAGAAGCAGCGCGAACAACAGTTCGGCCAACGACATCTTGCGCATTGTAGCCCCGCCGAGGGGGTATAAACAAGGGTGTTAACGTGACCCATATGGCGGAGATCACACCCCTTCCAAAGGCCGACGACGCGCCCAACCGAATCCCTCTGGAGGAGGTCTACATGCGGATGGCCGAAGAGCTCGCGAAGCGCTCGACATGCCTGCGGCTTCAGGTGGGCACCGTGATCACGACCCCGGACCTGACCCAGGTCCTGGGCATCGGCTACAACGGCAACGCCCGCGGGCTGCCCAACCGCTGCGACTCGACTACGCCGGGATCCTGCGGCTGCCTTCACTCGGAGCAAAACGCACTGATCAAAGCCGGTGCGCAGCTCGCGGGCAAGGTCATGTTCGTCAGCGCGTCGCCCTGCGTGATGTGCGCCAAGATGGCGATCAACGCGAATGTCGCGCGCGTCCATTACCGCGAGGCGTATCGCGACCCCGCGGGTCTCGACGTCCTGCGCCAGGGCGGCGTCGAGGTCATCCACTACGACCGCTGGCGCGACCTCTGGCGCTAGAGGGTTCGCCTAGTCTCGGACGATCTCCCAGCCGCCGTCCGTGGGCACGATCCGCGGCTCGACGACCGGCACCTCTTTCAGAGCACGAGCGCGCGCGAAAAGGGTCGACGCATCCGGCGCGTCGGCCACCGACTCGAGCACCGCTTTGGTTGCGAACACCAACGTGATCTCGGGATCATCGAGCGCCATTTGTGGCGCGATCCACCGCCAGTCGGTCACCTCGCCCTCCTGAGGCCGCACGCCCTGACCCTCGGGCACGCGGGCCAAATAGAAGCGCGCATCGAACCTCCGCCGGAGCTGCGCGGGCGTGACCCAGCGCGCAAACAGGATGAGGTCGTCGAGGACCGGCTCCATGCCGATCTCGTGGAGTGCCTGGCTGAACGACGAGCCGCCCTCGGTGAGCACGCGCACGCGATCGCAATCGGTGTCGCGGGCGAGTCCGCTCTCGTTTCGCGCCAGCAGGATGCCGGCCTCCTCGAACAGCTCGCGCACCGCGGCGCCGCGGATCTCGTCGTTCCACACGCGGTCATCTTCATGAACTGCCCCGCCAGGAAACACGTACGCGCCCGGCGCGAAGTCGGCGCCGCCCGGCCTGTGCACCAGAAGCAGCTCCCATGGCGCGCCCTCGCGGACCAGGAGCACCGTGGCCGACGGTCGCGGCGTAACCGGTGGCCCGGTGAGGTTGAGGTGATCGGCGAGTCCGGGCGGGAGAGAGATGCGTCTGACGATACCTGCTTACGATTCGAGCGGTGGACTACGGCATCGCGGGAAAGGTCGCGCTTGTCACCGCCGGCACGCGTGGCATCGGCCTCGGCATCGCGGAAGCGCTGGCAAGGGAGGGTGCGCGTGTCGCCGTGATCGCGCGCACGGAGGCCGACGTCGTGCGCATCGCGAAGTCGATCGGCGGCATCGGCGTCGCGGCCGACCTCCTGAGCGAGACCGACTGCGCGAGGGCGGTCAGCGAAACCAAACAAGCACTCGGCCCCATCGAGATCCTCGTCAACAACTTCGGCGCACGTGCGGGCAGCTCGTGGAACGACACGGGCCCGAGCGAGTTCGAAGCGGCGTTCCGCGGCAACGTCGTCGTCAGCGCGCGCATGACCGCGCTCGTCCTGCCCGGAATGATCGAGCGCGGTTGGGGCCGCGTCGTGGTGATCACGTCCATCTTCGGACGGGAGTGGGGTGGCGCGCCGGCCTACAACGTAGCCAAGGCCGGCGAGATCAGCTACGTGAAGTCGCTTGCCCGCGAGGTGGCGTCGAAAGGCGTGACGGTCAATGGCGTTGCTCCGGGCGGGATCATGTTTGAGGGTGGCGGCTGGCACCGCCGGGAGCAGGCCGATCCGCAGGGGATCGCCGACTTCGTCAAGCACGAGATGCCGATGGGCCGATTCGGAACCGTCGAGGAGGTCGCGAGCGTGGTCGCCTTCGTGTGCTCGAGGCAGGCAAGCCTGCTCAACGGCGCGAGCATCCCGGTCGACGGAGCGCAAGGAAGGTCCAACATCTGATTCCGATGCGCAACCTGACCCTGGTGTGCCTGGTGATCCTCGTCGCGGCCTGCAGCCAATCCAACAACTCGCAGCCTCACACCGGCGCGCTGCACCTGGCGGGCAGGATCGGCGAGGCGGCTTACGCGATCGACGTGCCGAACGACTGGAACGGGACGCTCTTCTTGTACAGCCACGGCTACGTTGCCCCCGGTGAGCTCAACCAGGCAGAGGCCGCGCCGCCGGGCGAGGCGAGCGCCTGGCTGGCCAACCAGCATTTCGCGACCGCGGGATCGTCGTACAGCTCCACGGGTTGGGCCCTCGAGGACGCGTTCAAGGACCAGATCGACCTACTCGATTACTTCTCGAAGCATGTCGGTAAGCCGAAGCGTGTGATCGCGTGGGGAGCGTCCCTGGGTGGGATCATCACCGCCGGGCTGGTGCAGCTGAATCCCGGACGCTTCGTGGCCGCGATGCCGCTGTGCGGCGTCCTCGCCGGAGGAATCGCGACCTGGAACCTGGAGCTGGACGCTGCGTACGCGTTCAAGACGTTGCTCGCCCCGGCATCTGCCATCCAACTGGTGCACGTTACGGACGGCGCGGCAAACCTGCAGCTTGCAGAATCCATCTTCAACGCGGCGAGCTCGACCCCGCAGGGTCGTGCTCGGCTCGCGCTTGTCGCCGCGCTCATCGACCTTCCGGGCTGGTTCGACCCAACCAAGCTCGAGCCGGCCAGCACGAACTACATCGACCAGGCCCAGGCGCAGGCAGAATGGGAATCGCGGGTGGATTTCGCATTTGCCTTCCAGCACCGCACTGAGCTCGAGGCTCGCGCCGGCGGCAATCCGTCCTGGAACGTCGGGGTAGATTACACGCAGCAGCTGGCGGCGTCGCCCCACCACGACGAGGTGACTGCGCTGTATCAGCAGGCCGGCCTCGACTTAGGCGCCGACCTCCGCACCCTCAACGCCGGGGCGACGATCAAGGCCGATCCCGCCGCCACCGCGTACCTGCAGCGGTACGTCACCTTCAACGGTCAGCTCAACATCCCGGTTCTTTCCGTCCACACGACGGGAGATGGCCTTGTCATCCCGGAGAACGAGGGCGCCTACTCACAGGTGGTAGGCCGCGCCGGCAAGCAGGACTTGCTCCGTCAGCTTTTTGTCCACAGAGCGGGTCACTGCGCGTTCACGCCGGCGGAGATCATCTCCGCGTTCGAGGTCCTCCTCAAGCGTCTCGACACCGGGAGATGGGATGGCGCAGCGCTTCAGCCCGACGCCCTCAACACCGCAGCGGGAAGACTGGGCGGCGGCGCCAGTACGATCTTCGGGTTCCACTTCGACCCGTCGTTTGTGTTCTTCAAGCCTGCGCCTTATCCGCGACCGTTCGGCCAAGGCTCGAGCATCCCGGCTTGAAAATCTCGCTTCCCTGGCCCCTCTCCAGGTAAAGGGAAGAGGGTACCGCTCCGAGGTTAGGGGGAGAGGGGACCTGCGCCCAACTGGCCTGCGATGAACAGCGTCGTGGGGTACAGCCCCAGACCCAACGAGGCGACACCGCTTAGCCCGATCGCGAGCTGGGTGCTCAACGACGCGGGCACGCGCTCGAGACGCGGCGACGGCGTCCAGATGGGGATCAGGACCCGGATGTAGTAAAAGACCGAGACGACGCTCATCAGTACCGCCAGTACGACAAGCCACGTGTACCCGGCGCCCACTCCCGCGGTGAACAGAAAGAGCTTGCCGAAGAAACCAACCGACGGGGGGAAACCTGCCAAAGAGAGCATGAATACAGTCATGGCGCCGGCGAGCAGCCAATTGCGGCGCCCGAGCCCCTCGAGGTCGCCGAAGCTGTCTCGTTCGCCGTCAGCGTCGGTGAGCATCGTGATCACGGCAAACGCGCCGAAGTTCATGAACATGTAGACGAAGAGGTAGTACAGGACCGCGGCGAGCCCGTTCTGGCCACCGGCGATCACGCCGATGAGCATGTAGCCCGCCTGCGCGACGCCCGAGTACGCGAGCAGGCGCTTGAGGCTCGTCTGGACGATCGCCATGAGGTTGCCGGCGATCATGCTGGTCGCGGCGACGAAGGCGAGCAGGGTCTGCCACTCGGGGGCGAGGTGGGGAAGTCCGCCGGCGAAGACGCGGATGATCATCGCGAAAGCCGCCGCTTTGGTCCCGACCGACATGAACGCCGTGACCGGCAGCGGCGCGCCCTGGTAGACGTCCGGCGTCCACATGTGGAACGGCGCGGCCGACACCTTGAAGGCGAAGCCGACGCCCATCAGGAGGATGCCGAGAAGCAGAAGGGGATTGCCGGTTGCGGACGAGGCGAGGTTTTTCGCGATCTCGGGAATCACCGTGGTCCCGGAGCCGCCGTAGACGAGCGCCATGCCATACAGCACGAAGGCACTGGCGAACCCGCCGACGAGGAGATACTTGGCCGCCGCCTCTTGGGATCGGCTCTCGGTCCGAGCGTAGCCGCACATGATGTAGAGAGCGATCGACAGCGTCTCCAGGCCGAGGAACACTGTCACGAGAGACGTCGCCGAGGCGAGGACCATCATGCCGATCACGGCGGCCATCACGAGCAGGTGAAACTCGGACTCGAGCAATCCCCGCCGCTTCAGGTACGAGTGCGACAGCGCCACCGTGAGGATGCCCAGGCTCGCGAATAGCACTTCGAAGAACAACGCGAAGTTGTCGCCGGTCGCGAACCCGTGATAGGCGGGTCCGCCCTGCGCGTATCGCCAGCGATACGTCGCGCTCGCCAGCGAGTACGAGAAGCCGACCACCGCGACGATCGCGACCGCGCCCCCGCGACGGCTTCGCGGCAGGACCAGGTCCACGACGACGGCGAGCAGGAAGAATCCGGTCAGCGTCGCGATGGCGGCGATCTGGTTGAGGTCGGCGAGCGCCTGGGACCAGTTGTAGCTGAGGTCAGTGGTGAGAGGCATCAGCGGTAGAGGCCCGTCTGGCCGAGCGAGGTCATCAGGCTGGTCAGGACACCCGGAGCCAGGCCAAGCGCGAACATGAGCGCGACCAGCGGGGCCAGCAGCATCAATTGGCCGGCATAGATGTCGGATCGCGGCGCGGGTCCATCGGGCGTGCCCTGCATCACACCCTGGAACAGTCGCAGGATGTAGACCGGCGTCAGCACGAGACCGATCGCCGCGAAGACCGCGAGCAACGGCGCCCTCTGCCAGGCGCCGAGCAGCGTCATGAACTCGCCCACGAAGCTGTTGAGCCCGGGCAGCCCCAGCGCGGCGAAAGCGACCACCGCGAACACGCCGGCCATCACCGGCATGCGGAGGGCCAGGCCCGCCACCGCCCTGCGGTCGCGCGTCCCGGTGAGGTCGGAGATCCACGCGACGATGAGGAAGAGCGCCGCGATGATGATCCCGTGGTTGACCATCTGCAGGACCGCGCCCTGCTGGCCCTGGATGTTGAAGGAGAAGATGCCAAGCACGATGAAGCCCATGTGGCTGATGCTCGAGTAGGACACGAGCAGCTTCATGTCGTTCTGGACGAGCGCCATCAGCGCGCCCCAGATGATCGCGGCCACCGCGAGGACCGGGATCACCCACCGCCAGTCCCACCAGTCGGCCGGCTGCGGGAAAAGCGGGACCGCGATGCGCAGGAAGCCGTAGGCGCCGGCCTTGCCCATCACGCCCGCGAACGTGATCAGCATCGGCGTGGGTGCGGCCATGTACGCGTCCGGCAGCCAGCTGTGAAACGGGAACAGCGGCGTCTTGATCGCGAAGGCGAGGGCGAAGACGAAGAACAGCCCGAACTGGAGTGAGGGTGACGGGGCCAGGGTCGCCAGCTGCGACAGGTCGAATGTCTGCTTGCCCGTCGCGATGTACTCGCCGATGATCCCGACCAGCATCAGGAGTGAACCCGCCAGGGTGTAGAGGACGAACTTCAGCGCCGCCCCGCCAGGCCGCGGCCCCTCGCCGTGGAGCCACAGCAGGAAGTAGGCGGGGATCAGCATCGCCTCCCAGAACACATAGAAGAGGACGAGGTCGGTGGCCATGAACACGCCGGCGAGGCCGGCGGACATGGCGAGCAGCAAGCCGACGAAGCCGCTCGTCCGCGCCTTGACGGGGGTGGCGAGGACCGCGATCACGGTCAGGAAAGCATTCAGGACCAACAGCCACAGGCTTATCCCGTCGACGCCGAGCCTGTAGAAGATGTTGAACTGCGGGATCCATCCGAGGCTCTCGTTGAACTGATAGCCGTGGTAATCCGGCGCGAAGCTGAACGCGACGTACCCGGCCACGACCAGGGTGACAAGCGCGACCAGGGCGCCGAACCACTTGCCGAGCCGCGGTGGCAGGAAGGCGACGAGCGCGCCGCCGATCAAGGGCGTCGCCCACATCGCGGTCAGGGTCATGAGCTCGCCCTCAGGAGGAGGATAACCGCGGCCACGACCGCGCCTCCGACGAAGACCAGCACGTAGTTGCGGAAGTAGCCGCTCTGCGTGAGGCTGAGGCTGGCGGCGCCCGCCCGCGTCAGGAGCCCCGTGTCGACGACCGCGCCGTCGATGACCGGCTCCTCGATCCCGCGCAGGGCGAACCCGGCGACCGCGTCCATCGGGTGGACGAAGGCCGCGTCATAGACCTCGTCGAAGTAGTACTTGCGCTCGAGCAGGCGCTGGGCCCAGGGCACGTAATTGCTCCAGGGTCTGATTCGCATCGCAGCGAGGAACAGGCCCGTCGCCAGGACCATCGTGGAGAGGCCGATGACGACCTCGCTCCAGTCGCCCTCCCAGCGGAGCGGGCCGACCGCGGGAGCGAGGAAATCGTTCACCTTCGCCGGGCCGACGCCGAGGGCTCCCGTCTGGATCACGCCGCCCACCGTCGCGAGCACTGCGAGGATCCCGACGGGAACCATCATCACGAGCGGCGGAGCGTGCGGGTGCTCGACGGGACGCTGCGGCGACGGCTTGCCCCAGAAGGACATCCACCACATGCGGCCTGTGTAGAAGCCCGTGATGAGCGCTGTGACCGCGCCGATGATCCAGACGATGAGCGCGAGCGAGTCGTTGGGCTTGGAGAAGGCGAGGCCGAGGATCTGCTCCTTGGAGAAGAACCCAACGAGCGGGATCACGCCCACGAGCGAAAGCGATCCGACCAAGAACGAGATCGAGGTCGGGCGCATCTGACCCCACAGGCCGCCGTACTTGCGCATGTCCTGCTCGTCGTGCATCGCGTGGATGACGTTGCCGGCCGCCATGAAGAGGAGAGCCTTGAAGAACGCGTGGGAGAGCAGGTGGAAGAATCCCGCCGCGTACGCGCCGATGCCGACCGCAAGGAACATGTAGCCGATCTGGCTCATCGTCGAGTAGGCGAGGACGCGCTTGATGTCGGTCTGGACGATGGCGATGGTGGCGGCGAACAGCGCGGTGACCGCGCCGATGATCGCGACCGCGCCGTGGGCGTAGACGGCGACGTCGTAGATGGGGTGCATGCGGCCGACGAGGTACACGCCAGCGGTGACCATCGTTGCGGCATGGATCAGCGCACTTACGGGCGTCGGGCCCTCCATCGCGTCGGGCAGCCACGTGTGAAGCGGAATCTGCGCCGACTTCGCCACCGCACCCACCAGGAGGAGGAATGCCGCCAGCTCAAGAGTCGGTGTGTCGAAGACGAAGCGATACGGGAGGTGGCAGATCCCAGTGCATGGTTGACTAGGCGTCAGTTGCGCAAAGACCTCGGAGTACCTGACCGACTGAGTGTTCACGAAGATCACGAAGGTGCCCAGGATCATCCCGACGTCGCCGATCACGTTCATCACGAACGCCTTCCGCGCCGCGACCACCGCGGAGTGACGCTGGTACCAGAAGCCGATCAGCAGGTAGGAGCTGAGGCCGACCATCGCCCAGCCGACGATCAGGAAGATGAAGTTACCCGCCAGGACGAGCAGTAGCATCGAGAAGATGAAGACGTCCATGTAGGTGAAGAAGCGGGCATAGCTCGGGTCGTCCTCGTGCTCCATGTAGCCGACGGAGTACGTGACGATCAGGCCGCCGACGCCCGTGATCACGAGGCACATGAAGATCGAGAGGTTGTCGATCAGCAGGTTGAAAGGCACCTCGAGAGAGCCGCTCTTGATCCACGTCCAATAGGTGAAGTCGCCGTGCGCCTTGCCCGACCACAGCGCGAGCACGCAGACGAACGACGCCCACACCACGCCCGGGCCGACGATCACGGTGAATATCCGAGGCAGCCGCCACCCGCGGCCGGCGAGCAGGATCGCGCCGGCGACGGGGAAGAGGAGGACCAGGAGCGCCAGCGCCTGGTCCGTCACCCGCGCAGCTCGCTCAGGTCGTCGACGTCCTCGGCGTCACGCGTGCGGAAGATGTCGACCAGGATGGCGAGGCCGACGACCGCCTCAGCCGCGGCCACGGTCATCGACATGAGCGCGAACAGCTGGCCGTCCATGTTCTGGAGCTGGCGCGAGAAGGTGACCAGCGCGAGGTTGGCCGCGTTGAGCATCAGCTCGATCGAGATCAAGATGACCAGCGGGTTGCGCCGGACCAGCACGCCGGCGGTGCCGAGGATGAACAGGATCGCGCTGAGCAGCAGGAACCACGACGCGTCGAGCTGCGAGCCGCCGATGTTCAGGGTGCTCATTTACGGGGTCCCCGCGAAATCACGGCGAAGCCTCCGATTTCGTGGGGTCTTCACAGGTCGTCGATCCGTTTGCGGCTGAGATAGATCGCTCCGATCGCGGCGACCAGCAGCAGGATCGAGGTCAGCTCAAAGGGGTAGAGGTACGTGGTGAAGAGGCCGGCGCCGATCGCCTGCACAGTGCCGAAGACCGACATGTCCGCCTTCGAGTCCGGCTGGCGGTACTGGACGCCCTGCAGCATCGCCCACATCAGGCCGAGCAGGACGACGACGAACAATCCTGAAAGCCAGGCCTGGAAGCGAAGCCGTCCGCGGCCCAGCTCACGCGCGGGACCCAGCAGCGCGATCACGAACAGAAACAGGACCATGACCGCTCCGGCGTAGACGATGATCTGGACCGCGAAGATGAACTGCGCGCTCAGGAGGAGAAACTCGACGGACAGCGCGAGCATCACCACGACCAGGCTGAGCACCGAGCGGATGGGCTGGTGGAAGCTGATGACTCCAATGCCGCCGAGAATTGCCATCGCGGCGGCGACGAAGAACACCGCGATCGCCAACTACTTCTTTTCCTTGGTGGTGAGGCGCGCCTGGACGTCAGGCGGCAGCGGCTCCAGCAGCTTCTCCTTGGTGTAGATGAACTTCTCGCGGCTGGTGTCCGAGAGCTCGTACTCGGGACCGAGCACGATTGCCTGTACGGGGCATGCATCCTCGCAGTAGCCGCAGAAGATGCACCGCAGCATGTTGATCTCGTACGTCTTGGCGTAGCGCTCGCCTGGAGAGACGCGGTTCTCGTCCGTGTTCTCGGCCGCGATGACGAGGATGCACCCGACCGGGCACGCCGCGGCGCAGAGCTCGCAGCCGATGCAGCGCTCCAGGCCGTTGTCATAGCGCCGCAGGTAGTGGCGACCGCGGTAGCGCTCCGAGCGCGGCGTCTTGTCTTCCGGGTACATGGTGGTGACGGCCGGCCTGAACGCTTCCGACAGCGTCGTCTTGAGGCCGGTAAGCAACGCACCCACGTCGGCGGCAACGCTGTGCTTGTCGCCCTCCCCACTTGCTGGGGAGGGCTGGGGTGGGGACGTAGGGTTCTTGTTCTCGTTTGTCACGCAGCTACCCCTGGACCGCCACGAGCACGATCCCCGTGACGATCACGTTTGCAATGGAAAGCGGCAGCAGCACCTTCCAGCCCAGCCGCATGAGCATGTCGTAGCGCAGGCGTGGGAACGTGCCGCGGATCCAAATGTATAGGAACAGGAAGAGCACGACCTTGAGGAGGAAGGCGAACACCGGCGGCACGACCCACAGGTACCAGCCGCCGAAGAATAGGAGTGCGGCCAGCGCCGAGACGGTGATCATGTTCACGTACTCGGCGAGGTAGTACATGACGAACTTCAGGCCCGAGTACTCGGTCAGGAAGCCACCGATCAGCTCTTGCTCGGCCTCGGGGAGGTCGAACGGCGCGCGGTTCGTCTCCGCCACTGCCGAGATCAGGTAGATGATGAACCCGAGGGGGGTCAGGATGACGAGCGGGAGCGGCCCGTTGTACGGGCCCCAATGCACCGTGTACTCGACGATGTCGCGCAGCCGGAGCGACCCGACGATCATGAAGGTCGGGACGAGCGACAGCCCGAGCGACATCTCGTAGCTGATCAATTGGGCGGCCGAACGCAAACCGCCGAGCAGCGAGTACTTGTTGTTCGATGCGTATCCGCCGATGACGATCGCGTACACGTTGAGCGCGCTGACGGCGAAGATGATCAGGATGCCGACGTTGACGTCGGCGATCCAGTACTGGACGTTGTACCAGAGCCCGATCGGGATCACGGCCCAGGCCATGAACGCGGCCGCCACTGCGATGGTCGGCGCGATCACGTAGAGGAGCTTGTCCGTCTTCTCGGGGACGAAGCTCTCCTTGAAGGCGAGCTTGATCCCGTCCGCGGCCAATTGCATCAGGCCGAAGGGGCCGACACGATTCGGTCCGGGACGGCGCTGGATGCGCCCGAGCGCCACCCGCTCGAACCACACCGTGTACGCGGTCGCCGTGAGCACGACGAAGAGAAGGACTGACATGGCGACGATGACGATCACCCAGTGGCCGATGGCGTTGTTGTAGAGGTCGTTCACGGGTGCGCCGGCCCGATGAGCACCGGGGTGGGATCCGGGTCTGCAGCGGGGTGCTGCGCGAGGGCGGAGAGGCTCGGGATCTTGCTCGCCATCTCCCGTTGGATGGGGAAGATGCCCGCGTAGTCGAGCGTCACGCCGAGCGCGGCGCCCAGCTCGGTGAGCACCTCCCAGCCCTCCTTCAGCGGCTGCGGGACCGGGATCGGCGGGCGCAGGAACTGCACCGTGCCTTCCAGGTTCGTGTAGCTGCCCTGGCGCTCGGCGAACGTCGCTGCCGGAAGGACGACGGCGGCGCCGTAGCCCTCACGCGGAAGGTGATCCCACGCGGCGATGAACTTGACCGAAGCAGGGATGCCGGGGGTGGGAGGAGGTCCCCAGCTGAGCAGCGCCTCCACGCCGTCAAGGCTGTCCCATCCGGCAACGCCCGCAGCCAGGGCGCCGCGTTCGTTGGTCGCGCGATAGAGCGGCAGCTCCTTCCCCCCGACCTGCTCGGCCAGGTCGCCGCAGGCTGTCGCCAGCTCGTTGATGTCCTCGCTGCCGTGGCCGTCGCCGAACAAGATCGCGACCGGTCCGGCGGGATTCTTGAGCAGGTCGTGCGACGCAAGCTTGCGGACCTCGGCGGCGGCGCCGCCCTTCGCGTTGCGGATGTGGACCGTCCCAGGGTGGCGGTCGAGGTCGACGCCGTCGGGATGAACCACGATCAGCTTGGCGCCGCGCTTGCTGACGGCTTTCTTGACACGCAGGTCAACGATCGGCACGTCGTGCTCGAGGTCGGACGCGACCACGACGATGACCTTGGCGTCATCGATCTCCTTGATCCGCAGGGTCGTGCCGGCGGGCTGCGGAATCGCCGTGCGGCCGTGCATCTTGACCTTCGCCCCCTTGAGCGGGCCGTCGAGCAGGCGGCGAAAGAGGAACGCCTCCTCGTTGGTCAGGTCCTGCGGCAGCGAGATGCCGAGCTTTGCGCCCTTGCCCTTGATGCCGTCGGCGACGGCGCTGATAGCATCGGCCCACGTCGACTTGCGCCCGGCGATGACCGGCGTGTGGAGACGCGCGGGGTCGTTGACGTCCGTGTAATCGAAGCGGCCGCGGTCGCAGATCCAGCCCTCGTCGATGTCGTCGTTCTCGCGTGACGTCACCCGGACCAACTGGCCGCGGCGCTGCCACTGCGTCACGCTGCAGCCGACCGCGCATTTCGAGCAGATGGTCGCGGTCTGGGTCATGTCCCATGGTCTGGACTCGAAGCGCCATACGCGCGAGGTGAGGGCGCCGACCGGGCAGAGGTCGATGATGTTGCCGCTGAAGATCGACCGGAGCGGCTGGTCGAACTGGCTCGTGATGAACGACTGGACGCCGCGCTGATCGGTCGTCAGCTCCTGCTCCCAGGCGACCTCGTCGTAGTAGCGCGTGCAGCGATAGCAGAGGACGCATCGCTCGCGGTCGAGCGCGATCTTGTCCGAGAGCGGGATCGGCTTCTTGAAATGAAGCCGCGGCCCATCGATGCGGCTCGTCGGATAGCCGTGGCGGAACGTGAAGTCCTGCAAGGGACACTCGCCGCCCTTGTCGCAGATCGGGCAGTCGAGCGGGTGGTTGGCCAGCTCGAACTCCAGGATGTCGGCGCGGGCCTGCACGGCCATCGCGCTCTGCGTCCTTACGACCATGCCCTCGGAGACAGGCGTCGTGCAGGCTGTCTGCGGCCTGGGCGGTCCGGGCGAAAAGTCGACGAGACAGAGGCGGCAGGCGCCGACGGGGTCGAGCTTGTGGTGGTAGCAGAAGACCGGAATCTCGATGCCGATGGTCTTGGCCGCTTCGACGATGAGCGTGCCGGCGGGTACGGTGAGCTTCCTGCCGTCGATCGTGAGGTTGACGTCAGGCATGGGCACTCCTCCCCACTTGTGGGGAGGTGGTCCGAAGGGCCGGAGGGGTCGCCCCGACGTTGCACTCGTGCCTCAGCGCGTGGTCCTCGTACTCCTCGCGGAAGTGGCGGATGGTTGAGTCGATCACCCACCCGGCCGAGTCCCCGAGCCCGCATAGGCAACGCCCGTTCTGCAATCCATCGGACACTCGAAGCAGGGTGTCCAGCTCGATCTGCGAGCCCTGGTTGGCCAGGATGCGCTGGTAGGTCCTCACGGCCCAGTCGCCGCCCACGCGGCATGGCGTGCACTTGCCGCATGACTCAAAGGCGTAGAACCTGAGCAGCCGGTAGGCGGCACGAACGACGCAGTGGGTGTCGTCCATCACGATCACGCCGCCCGAACCGCCCATCGAGCGCGCGGCGGCGAGCGCCTCCATGTCGGTGTGAGTGTCGAGCATCGATTCGGGCAGCACCGGTGCCGAGGACCCGCCGGGCCAGAAGACCTTCACCTTGCGTCCATCGGGCGGCCCGCCCGCCAGCTCCATGATCACGTGGCGGAAGGTCTGGCCGAGCTCGACCTCGTAGACGCCTGGCTTGCGAACGTTGCCGCTCACCGACATCAGGCGAGTGCCAGGTGACTTGTCGGTGCCGAATTTCGCATACGCGGCGCCGCCGTTGTTGATGATCCACGGGACCGTGGCCAGCGTCTCAACGTTGTTCAGGAGCGTCGGCCGCCCCCACGCGCCCTTCACCGCGGGGAAGGGGGGACGCGAGCGCGGCTGGGCTCGCTTGCCCTCGAGCGACTCGAGGAGCGCCGTCTCTTCGCCGCAGATGTATGCGCCATGGCCGCGGTAGAGGCGGATGTCGAGCGGGAAGTCCTTGCCCATCGGCTTGGGTCCGATATAGCCCTTCGCGCGCGCCTCTTCGATCGCCTCGGTCAGCATCCGGTGGGGCTCGTCGTACTCGCCCCGAATGTAGACCCAGGCCTGGTTCGCGCCGACCGCGTACGCGGCGATGAGGATGCCTTCGACCACCAGGTGCGGCGAGTTTTCGAGGATGTAGCGGTCTTTGGAGGTGCCCGGCTCGGATTCGTCCGCGTTGACCACGACGTACTTCGGGCCCGGCGCGTCGCGGTTGATGAAGCTCCACTTGGTACCGGTGGCGAAGCCGGCGCCGCCGCGGCCGCGCAGACCTGAGGTCTTCACCTCGTTCGTGAGGTCGGCGGGAGCCATCTCGAGCAGCGCCGTCCGCAGCGCCTTGTAGCCGCCCGCCTTCGACTCGTAGACCTCGAGCCGGTGCAGGTCGGGCGTGCCGAACCAACGCGTCAGGAGGTGCTTGGGAGCCTCTCCAAACGACCCCCGCAACTCAGCCATCCGCCTTCTTCCTAGTTCTTTTGGCAGGCTTCACCTCCCCGCTCGCCGGGGAGGTCGCCGGCGAAGCCGGCGGGTGGGGACTATGGGTTGGCGTAGTCGCGGCAGAATGCTTCTCGGCTATGAGCTTGTCGATGGCGTCGTTCGTCAGGTCGTAGTGATATCGATGTTCGAATCGCATCATGGGCGCGTACTCGCACGCACCGAGGCACTCGACCTCCTCGTAGCTGAAAAGCCCATCGGCAGAGACCTCGCCCGGCTCCTTCACCCCGATCGACTGCTTCAGGTGGTCGACGATCTCGTTCGCGCCGCGCAGCATGCAGCTGAGGTTCGTGCAGACGTAAAACCGGTGCTTGCCGATGGGCTCGAGGTGGAAGAGGGTGTAGAAGGTGGCGACGCCCTCGACGTATCCGGGGTCGAGCTGAAGCGCCTCGGCCACCTCGCTCATCGCCTCGGGCGTCAGGTGGCCGAGCTCCTCCTGAGCCAGGTCGAGCGCGGGCATCACCGCCGAGCGCGGCTGCGGGTATTTCGCGGGGAGCTCCTTGATCTCGTCGAGGAGATGCGACGACAGGGCGCTCTTGAGGGGTCCCCGCGAAATCGCGGTGGTGGGGTGCGGATTTCGCGGGGTATTCATCGGTCGACGTCTCCCAGCACGGTGTCCGCCGTGCCGATGATCGCGACCATGTCCGCGACCATGTGGTTCATCGCCATCCTCTCCAGTGGCTGCAGATTGACGAACGAGGCTGCCCTGAATTTCACCCGGCGCGGTTTGTGCGTTCCATCGCTCACGACGTAGCACCCGTTCTCGCCGCGGCCCGACTCGACAGCCACGTACACGTCGCCGGGCGGCACCGAGTAACCCTCGGTGAAAAGCTTGAAGTGGTGAATGACCGCCTCCATCGAGGTCTCGAGCTCTTCGCGCGGCGGGGGCAGCATCTTGCGGTCGTCGACGTTGACCGGCCCGTCGGGCAGGCGATCGAGCGCCTGGCGCAGGATTTTCACCGACTCGCGCATCTCCTTGATGCGCACCAGGTAGCGCCCGTAGCAATCGCACATGTCTGAGGTCGCGACCTCGAACTCGTAGCCCTCGTAGCCCGAGTAGGGCATCTGTTTGCGGAGGTCCCAGGCGACGCCGGAGCCGCGGAGCATCGGTCCGCTCGCGCCCAGCACCTTCGCATCCTCCGCCGAAAGGCGGCCGATGCCGATCGTCCGCGACCGCCAGATCGGGTTCATCGTCAGTAGGTCCTCGTATTCGTCGACGTGACCAGGCATCGCGACGATGAACTTTTCGAGCAGGTCGAGGAAGCGAGGCGTGGCGTCGGCCATCACGCCGCCCGGCCGGATGTACGAGGTGTGCATCCGGTAGCCCGAGATCTCCTCGTTCATGTCGAGGATGGTGTCGCGCTCGCGAAAGCAGTACATGAGCATGCTCATGGCGCCAAGCTCGAGCCCGCTGGTGCCCATCCAGACGAGGTGCGACGAGAGGCGGGTGAGCTCGGACATGATCACGCGCAGCGCGTTGGCGCGAGGTGGCACGTCCACGCCCATGAGCTTTTCGACCGCGAGCGCGTAGGCGAGGTTGTTGATCGGCGGCGAGAGGTAGTCGTGGCGGTCCGTCACGGTCACGCCCTGCTGCCAGCGCAACGCTTCCATCTGCTTCTCGATCCCGGTGTGCAGGTAGCCGATCACCGGCTTGAGGCGTTTCACCTGCTCGCCGTCGAGGTCGACGATGAGGCGGAGGACGCCGTGTGTCGACGGGTGATGCGGGCCGAAGTTGATCGTGAGCAGCTCGCCGCCGAACGCGCCGGTCTCGCCTGTCTTGGTGACAGTGACTCCCATCCCGATCTCGGCTGTGTCCGTGTCGGTCACGCTTTATCCGGTGCCGTCTGCCAGGTTTCGTGCTCTTCGGAGAACTCGACCACCTCGCCGCCCACGGGATAGTCGCGGCGCAGCGGGTGGCCGACCCAGTCGTCGGGCATCAGGATCCGCGTCAGGTCCGGATGGTTTTCGAAAACGATGCCGAACATGTCGTAGGTCTCGCGCTCGTCCCAGTTCCCCGGCGGGAAGAGGTCGGAGACGGAGTCGACATGCGGCGGGTCCCCGTCGACGAACGCCCGGACGCGCAATTGCTCCAGCGAGTCCATATTGCGGAGCTGGTAGACGAGCTCGTAGCGGCTGGGCCACTCGCGCGAACTGTCGGCCAGGTGGTCGACGCATGTGAGGAAGACGAGCAGGCGGTAACCCTCCTCCTTGAGGCTCGAGAGTGCCTCGTGCGCACTTTCCGCGGCGATCGTGATCCAGTTGTCGCCGGCGCTCACGCCTCGGTCGACTATCAAGTTTTCCGAAATCACTGGCGCGGCGTGATCCCTTGGGCCTTGATCCGCTCCTGGAGGATCATGAGCGCGTTCAAGAGGTCCTCGGGTCGCGGCGGGCAACCCGGGATGTACACGTCGACGGGCACGATCTTGTCCACGCCCTGCAGCAGCGCGTAGTTGTTGAAGACGCCGCCGGTCGATGCGCATGCCCCCATCGAGATGACCCATTTCGGCTCGGGCATCTGGTCGTAGATGGTGCGGAGGATGGGCGCCATCTTCTGCGAGACGCGGCCCGAAACGATCATCAGGTCCGACTGGCGAGGTGAGGCGCGAAATGCCTCCGAGCCGAAACGCGCGATATCAACGCCGGCCGTAGCCGTCGCGATCATCTCGATCGCGCAGCAGGCGAGGCCGAACTGCGCCGGCCACACCGAATTGCCTCGGCCCCATCCGATCAGCTTGCCCAGGCTGGTGGTCAAGATGTTCTGGCCCATCGACTCGGCGAGAGCCTCTAGTCCCAATCCAGTCCCCCCTTGCGCCAGATATGGGCGAGGGCGATGGCCAGGATGCCCATGAAAACGAGCATCTCGATCAGGCCGAACCACTTGAGCTGGCGGAGCAGGACGGCCCAGGGATAGAAGAAGACGGCCTCGACGTCGAAGATGATGAATAGCATCGCGGTCAGGTAGAACCGGACCGACAGACGCCGCACGGCGCCCGTGTCCGGGATGATGCCCGACTCGTAAGGCGCCATCTTGCGGCGGTAGGGCTTGGCCGGCCCGAGCACGAAGCTCAAGGTCGTCAATGCGCCGACAAGCCCCAGGACGATGAGGACGAAGATCAGAACTGGGACGTAGCTCTCGAGCAAGTTTCCGGGACGGCCTCCGGTCGCTAAGGGGGCTTTCGGGGAACGGGATTAATTCTATGCCGACCTTGAGAAATCACGGGGGAGGCAGGCCTCCCCCGTGGTGCCCCCTCCGTTGCAGTCGTTGTCTGAGGCGCTTGGACGTTCGACGTTGGGGCGACGGCCGGAGTAAATCCGGCCTCGAGCCGCACCCCGTCTATTTAGTTCAGTTAGTGGGAATCCTTGCGGTCGTGTTCGATCTTCGTGCCGCGCGAAAGCGTGGCGTGGATCGGGCAGTACCGATTGCAGGCCCAGTCGATCGCCCTTTCGACCAGCTCCTTGTCGATCTTGTCATCCCACGCGCAATGGAACGTGACCTTGATCCTGTTGAAGGCCTTCGGCCATTCCTCGTCCCGCTCACCTACCACCTCGACCTCGAGCGAGCGCAGCGGCTGCTTGAACTTTTTCAGAAGGAGAACGGCATTGAGGCCGGTGCAGGCGCCCAGCGAGCCGAGCAGCATCTCCGTCGGCCGCATCGCCGCGTCGTCGCCGAAGATCGGCGCCTCGTCAATCTCGGTCTTGTGGCCCGACCCCGACTCGATCTCGAAGCGGACCTTGTCCCCGGTCCAGCGCGCCGTCGCCGTAGTCGTCACGGACTCAGCCCGGCATCGGAGTTTCGACGTACTGCCGTACGAGGTCTTTGAGGAAGCCGGTGTAGATGCCGCCGAGGATCATCCGCTCCGGACGCACGACCTTGCCGGCGCCCACCTCGGCCAAGACCGGGAAGGTGATGGCGGCGAATCGGCGGCCGTGCGGGTGGTCGGCCCACTTTTCCGCCTCAGGCGCCACGCCGTCGATCGCGGCGACCGTCAAGGCGGCGACCCCGCTTTGGGCGCCGCGCATATGGCCCTTCCGGTTGATGGCGTCCTGGCAGGCCTGAGTCATGTATTCGTCGAGTGCTCCCACAGGCGTGCCCGGCGGCATGGCCGTCGCGTAGATGAACCAGTTGAGCTTGGTCAGCATCCACTGCCACTTGAAGGTCGAGCTGCCACCGACCACTGTCTGGAAGCCGGCGATACTGCCCATAACCGGCTGCAGGCCGGACGCCGCAAGCGTCATCTCGATACGCTGGACGAGCTCGGCAGCCGAAGCGGGCCGTGCCACGAGGCGTAAGGGTAATCTCACCCTGTGCCGGACGTTAGGGACAGCTTTCGCAACGTCGCGGTCAACTACACGCGTTCGACGTTTCATACCGCGTCGGCGCGCCTGCAGGAGGTGCTCGACCTCGCCCGGCCGCAAAAGGGCGACCTGGTGCTGGACGTCGCCACCGGCACCGGCAACACGGCCTTTGCCCTCGCGCCCTTCGTCCGCCGGGTGATCGGTGTCGACCTGACTCGCGAGATGCTGAACGAGGCGCGGCGGATCGCCGCCGAGCGCAGCATCGTGAACACCGACTGGGTCATCGGCGATGCGGCTTCCCTGCCTTTCCAGGACGACACCTTCGACATCTACACGGTGCGCGCCGCGCCGCATCATTTCGCCGACGTCGATCGCTTCCTCTTCGAGGCGTTTCGCGTTCTCAAGCCGGATCGCGACGCCGTTTTCATCGACTGCGCGCCCCCGGTGCCGGCGCGCGACGTTTTGCACGAGGTGGAGGTCCGCCGAGACCCGTCCCACGTCATGTCCCTCACGGTCGAAGAGTGGGTGCGCAAGCTCGGCCGATCGGGCTTCGAGGTCGAGGCGGCCGAGGCGCGTGAGCTCGACTGGAACTACGAAGAGTGGATGCACAACCAGGCGGTCGCGCCCGACCTCGCGGCGGAGCTCGCGGAGCTGATCGAGTCGGCGGAGGGCGAGGCCAAGGTCCAATTGCATCCGGTGCGCCGCGACGGCAAGCTGTGGCATGCCTACTGGCACTGCTTGATCCGAGCGCACAAACCGGGGTGACCGGCGTGCTCGCCGAGGGCGAGCTGATCCTCCTGGTGGACAAGGTCGGCCGCCGCCACCGCGTCCGGCTGAAGGCGGGCGACCGCCACTCGATCCACTCGGGCCTGATCAGGCACGACGAGCTGATCGGCCGACCGGAGGGCGTGGTCGTGACGACCCAGATGGGCGCGCGCCTGCTCGCCGTCCGGCCGACATTCGCCGAGCAGGTAACCGGCAGACGGCGCCAGGCCCAGCCGATCTACCCGAAGGACCTCGGCGCGATCCTGATCGCGGCTGACCTGTATCCGGGTGCCCGGGTGCTGGAGGCCGGGACCGGCACCGGGGCGCTGACGCTCGCCGCGCTGCGCGCGGTCGGTCCGGCGGGCGAGGTGATCAGCTACGAGGCGCGGGAGGAGTTCCTCGAGGCCGCGAAGCGCGGGATCGTGGAAACGCTCGGCGCCCTTCCCCCGAACCTGACCCTGAAGCTGGGCGACGTCTACCTGGGGGTCGAGGAGCGGGACGTGGACCGGGTGCTGCTCGACCTGGCGGAGCCGTGGCAGGCCGCGCCCGGCCTCAAGGCGGCCCTCCGCCCCGGCGGGATCGTCTTCGCCCACTGCCCCAACGTGAGCCAGATCCAGCGGTTCTTCGACTGCCTGCGCGAGCTGCGGGGCTTCGGGATGCTGGAGGCGTTCGAGCTCCTCCAGCGCGGCTGGACCGTCCGCGGCCGGAGCATGCGGCCGTCGCACCGCATGGTGGCGCACACCGGGTTCCTTTGCTTCGCCCGGCGGCTGGCAGAGGACGAGCTTTTCGAGCCCGAAGGCGAGGGGTTCAGGTAACGAATCGCCGAGGAGCGACGTTCCGTCTGCATGGGGCGCCGCGTCCTACCAAAGGTCCTACAAATCGCTTCAACAACGGCTACCGTCGCGATCGTCGCCTGCGCCCCCATTTACCCCCGCGAGGTACTCGCGGCCGCCGTGGGAGCGGTCTCAGGCCCGCCGCAGCACCCAGTGCGGAGGAGGTTGACGCCGCACTAGCATTTCGGTGAGATGAGCGGCGGACGAGTGCCGATCCAGGTCACGGTCACCGGCGCGGCGGGGCAGATCGGCTACGCGCTCGTCTTCCGCATCGCCTCCGGCCAGATGTTCGGTCCCGACCAGCCCCTCATCCTGCGGATGCTCGAGATCGAGCCGGCGATGAAGTCGCTCGAAGGCGTCGGCATGGAGCTGGACGATTGCGCCTTCCCCCTCCTGGCCGACATCGTCCTCACGAGCAAGGCGGAAACGGCCTTCGACGGCGCGAACTGGGCGCTGCTCGTTGGGTCGGTGCCCCGCAAGGCGGGCATGGAGCGGGGCGACCTGCTTTCGGTCAACGGCGGCATCTTCGGGCCGCAGGGCAAGGCGATCGCCAAGAGCGCGGCGAGCGACGTGCGCGTCCTCGTGGTCGGCAATCCGTGCAACACGAATTGCTACATCGCGCGCATGAATGCGCCCGAGATACCGGACGAGCGCTGGTTCGCCATGACGCGGCTCGACGAGAACCGGGCGCGGACGCAACTGGCGAGGAAGGCCAAGGCGCCGGTCGCGGCGATCACCAACCTCGCGATCTGGGGCAACCACTCCGCGACGCAGTACCCGGACGCCCGGAACGCGCGCATCGCGCAGCTCCCGGTCTTCGACGTCATCACCGATCACGGCTGGCTGAAGGGCAAGTTCATCGAAACGGTCCAGAAGCGCGGCGCGACGGTGATCGAAGCGCGGGGCGCGTCCTCGGCCGCCTCGGCGGCCAACGCCGTGATCGACTCGGTCATCAGCATTCGAACCCCCACGGCGTGGGGCGACTGGCACTCGCTCGCCGTGCCCAGCCGCGGCGAGTACGGCGTTCCAGACGGTCTGCAGTTCGGCTTCCCCGTGCGATCGGACGGCGAGCACTGGGAGGTCGTGCCTGACTTGGAGCACGACGACGACGCCAAGAACCGGATCAAGGTCACGACCGAAGAGCTGATCCAGGAGCGCGACCTGGTCAAGGGGTTGATTCCTACCGAGGCTTAGGCACCCCGCCCCTGGCCCTCACCCCTAACCCCTCTCCCCGAAGGGGAGAGGGTGCCACTTCCGCAACCTATGCTGAACTCAATGAGTGTGACCCTCGACCGGCACTCGTTTCCCTTCACGGCGATCGTGGGCCAGGAATCGATGAAGCTGGCCCTGATCCTGAACGCCATCGTGCCCACGATCGGCGGCGTGCTGATCCGGGGCGAGAAGGGGACGGGCAAGTCGACCGCCGTGCGCGCACTGGCCAGGTTGCTGCCCGAGCATGACGTCGTCGAAGGCTGCCACTTCGGCTGCGACCCGTCGGACGTCGAAGCCCTTTGTGCGGAATGCAGGGCACGCTTGAGAGACGCGGGCATGCTGCCCCACCACAAGCGCCGCATGCGAGTGGTCGAGCTGCCGATCAACGCGTCGGAGGATCGCGTGGTCGGCACCATCGACATCGAGGCGGCGCTGCGCAGCGGCGCCCGCCGCTTCGAGCCAGGCGTCCTCGCCGAGGCCAACCGCAACATCCTCTACGTCGACGAGGTGAACCTGCTCGACGATCACCTGGTCGACGTGCTGCTCGACGCGGCGGCGATGGGCGTCAACGTCATCGAGCGCGAGGGCGTGTCGTTCAGCCACCCTTCGCGTTTCATCCTCGTCGGGACCATGAATCCGGAAGAGGGCGAGCTCCGGCCCCAATTGCTGGATCGTTTCGGCCTCTGCGTCGACGTCGAAGGGATCCGCGACCCCGACGAAAGAGTGCTGATCGCGGAGAGGGACGCGGCTTTCAAGCGGGGCGACCACGAGTTCGGCAACGAGTTCGCCGCGGCTGACAGCAACCTCGCGCGGGCGCTGGCCGAGGCGATCGCGAGGGTCAAGTTCGTCCGGCTGACGGCCGGGCATGCGCGTCTCATCTCCGCGATCTGCGTCGAGGCCGACGTCCTCGGTCACCGCGCCGATGTGGTCATCGATCACGCGGCGCGGGCGATCGCGGCCTACCGCCGGCACAACGCTCCCACTCGCGAGGACATCTACGACGCGGCCGCCCTGGCGCTCGGGCACCGCGCCCGCCAGCCGCTGCGCCGCGACCAGGACGAGAACACGTCGTCCGAGCAGGGTGAGCAGAAGGACGGCTCGCAGCCGTCCGACTCCGAGCCCGGCGAGACGCAGGCTTCGGAAAGCGAGTCGTCCGCGGAGGCTTCGGCCGAGCAGAGCGCGAGCTCCTCCGACACAGGCCAGCAGTCGGCCGGCGCGGACCAGGGCGTGACGACCGGCGGGTCCAGCGGGCATGAGTCGTCTCCGGACGCGCTGGATACCTTCAACCTGCGCCGGATCGACCTGCCACGGCAGCGGCGGGTCCGCAAGCAGGGCGGCAAGCGCGCGGCCAGCCAGACACCCGACCGCCGAGGTCGCTATGTCCGGGCTGAGCCCAAGGCGAAGGTGAACGACCTGGCCATCGACGCGACGGTCCGTGCGGCAGCCCCGATGCAGCGGCAGCGAGGACGCCGCCACGGCGAGCGTTTGATGCTGGAGCGGCAGGATCTCAGGCAAAAAGTCCGCGAGCGGAAGGTCGGCAACCTGATCGTGTTCGTCGTCGACGCGTCCGCGTCGATGGACGCCGAGCAGCGCATGGCGGCGACGAAGGGCGCGATCCTGTCATTGCTGCAGGACGCATACGTGCGGCGCGACCGCGTCGCGGTGGTCATCTTCAAAAACCGCACGGCCGAGGTCGTACTTAGGCCGACCTCGAGCGTCTCATTGGCGCGCCGCCGGCTGGAGAGGCTCTCGGTCGGTGGGACGACTCCGCTGACGCATGGCCTCATGGCGGGATACAAGGTTGTGAAGACCGAGCTGCTGCGGGACCCCACGATCCGGCCGCTGCTCGTCCTCATCAGCGACGGCCGGGGCAACATCTCGATGTTCAAGGAAGAGCCTCTGGTCGAAGCGCAGAAGGTGGCGGCGCTGATCGACGCCGAGGACATCGACGCGCTGGTCATCGACTCGGCGCGGGACTACAGCCACCTGCCGTCGGTGCAGCACCTGGCTCGCGTCGCCCCCATGTACCAGACGTACGCCATCAACGCGTGTGCCGACCTGGCCGAGCGGATGGGCGCGCGCTACTACGGCCTGTACGACCTGTCGCGGGACGAGATCCAGTCGGCGGTGGAGAGGGAGCTCGGAAGGGCCCGGTAACCGGGCCTTTCGCGCTACCGTTTCACGTTCCGATGAGATTGCAGTTGGCCGTGCTCGCGCTTGGTCTTGTTTGCGGGTGCTCGTCGCAAACGTCTTCGGTGCAGACGCCGTCCGCTTCGGCGTCCGCGTCCCCGAGCGCCGTCTCCTCTCCGTCGAGCTCCGACACTCCGGGGGGCGTGCCAATCGGGTCTCCGGTGCCGTCGCACGTGCTAGCGCCGGCGACAGATCCGCCGGTCGGTTCGTTGTGCTCCGCGCCGATCCAGAGCACTGCCGACGGCAACGCCGGACCGCTCCTGTGCCGCGGCGGTGAGGTCAACGTCCAGGCGTGGCAGTTCTACGCCGACGTCAGCGCGAGCATCCTTGGGCTCGGACAGAACCCGACCGCGGGCCAGGTCCAGGCCGCGATCTGCGACGACTTCAAGCACGGACACGCGACCAAGCTGGAGGAGGCGAGCGGCTACAGGCTCGCCGCGGCTTACTACGGCTGGAGCTTCAACATCGACCCGACCCAGGTGACATGCCAGTAAGCCCGTTCGGGCGCCGGTAATATCGACCTGCACATGGCAATCGACCGCTACTCCTACCCCTTCACCGCGATCGTCGGACAGGACGAGATGAAGCTCGCCCTGGTGCTCAACGCCATCAACCCGACGATCGGCGGTGTGCTCATCCGGGGTGAGAAGGGGACAGGCAAGTCGACCGCAGTCCGGGCGCTGGCTCGCCTTTTGCCCGAGCAGGAGGTCGTCGAGGGATGCCATTTCGGTTGCCACCCCGACGACCCCGAGGACTGGTGCCTCGACTGCCGCGACAGGGCAGCCGGCGGCGAGCTTCCGGTGGCGACGCGGCGGATGCGCGTGGTGGAGCTGCCGATCAACGCGTCCGAGGACCGCGTCGTAGGGACGATCGACCTCGAAGCGGCTTTGAAGGAAGGCTCGCGGCGGTTCGAGCCTGGCGTCTTGGCCGAGGCGAACCGCAACATCCTGTACGTCGACGAGGTGAACCTGCTCGACGACCACATCGTCGACGTGCTGCTCGACTCGGCGGCCATGGGCATCAACACGGTCGAGCGCGAGGGCGTCTCTTTCTCCCACCCGTCGCGCTTCATCCTCGTCGGCACCATGAACCCCGAGGAAGGCGAGCTGCGGCCGCAATTGCTCGACCGGTTCGGCTTGTGCGTCGACGTCGAGGGCATACGCGATCTCGACCAGCGGGTGGCGATCGTGGAGAAGCGCGCGGTCTGGGAGGACGACCCCAACCTCTTCTATCAGCAGCACGCGGAATCGGAGCAGTCGGTCAAGGCGCAGATCGCGGAAGCGATCGCGACGTTTCCCGAGGTCACGCTGCCGCGCGAGATCCTGCGCCTGATCGCCCAGATCTCCATCGCGCTCGAGGTCGACGGCCACCGCTCCGACCTGGTGTGTGCGCGCGCGGCACAGGCGAAGGCCGCCTACGACAGCGACGAAGAGGTGGGCGTCAAGCACGTCGGCGAGGTCGCCGAGATGGTGTACGCGCACCGGGTCCACTCGGTGCCATTTGGCAAGGGCGGGCCAAACCTCAGCGAGGTCATCGCCCGCATGGTCGGGCAGTCCTGACCACCGAAGAGACCGTCAACGCGTTCAACGAGGCTTTCGGCCGTCACGACGTCGACCGCGTGATGGCGCTCATGACCGACGACTGTGTGTTCGAGAACACGCTGCCGCCGCCGGACGGCGAGCGCCACGTCGGCCAGAAGGACGTGCGCAATTTCTGGGAGACGTTCTTCAAAGACACCCCGCAGGCACGCTTCGAGGCGGAGGAGATGATCGTGGCCGGGGATCGCGCCGTGGTCCGATGGCGCTTCGACTGGGGAAATGGCCACGTGCGCGGCGTCGACCTGTTGAAGGTCAGGGACGGCAAGGTCGCGGAAAAGCTCAGCTACGTAAAGGGATAGCGAGAACCCTTCACTAGACTGGGGCGCGTGGCTGCATCCGAGCAACCCGCTCTTCAGCCGAGACGTGCCGCAGATCTCCTCGACCGCGTCGAAAAGAACATCCATGTCGTCATCGTGGGCAAGGACAAGGTCGTGCGGCTCGCCCTGGCCGGCCTCGTCGCCGGCGGGCATGTCCTTCTGCAAGACCTCCCAGGCACCGGCAAGACGATGCTCGCCCGGGCCCTCGCGACGTCGGTCGGTGGCACGTTCCGCCGCATCCAGTGCACACCCGACCTCCTACCGTCAGACATCACCGGCTCGAGCATCTTCAACCAGAAGGACCTGACGTTCGAGTTCGTACCGGGGCCGATCTTCGCCAACATCGTGCTCGCCGACGAGATCAACCGCGCCACGCCGCGCACGCAGTCGGCGCTGCTCGAGGCGATGGGGGAGGGACAGGTCACCGTCGAGGGCGCCACCAGGACGCTGGAGAAGCCGTTCTTCGTGGTGGGCACCCAGAACCCGGCCGAGTTCCACGGCACGTATCCCCTGCCCGAGTCCCAGCTCGACCGCTTCGTCCTGACGGCGGAGATGGGTCCGCCCACCGACGCGGAGGCCATGGAGGTCCTGGCGCGGCGCGAGCACGGCGACCCGATCGCCAACCTGACCGCCGTGATCGACATCCGCGAGGTCATCGAGTTGCAGGAAGCCTGTTTGCGCGTGGTCGCGGCGCCCGCGATTCGCACCTACATCGTGGCGCTGCTCGACGCGATCCGCACCCGACCCGACGTCCTGCTGCCCGCGAGCATGCGCTCGGGCGTGTACCTGCAGCGCGCGGCCCAGGCGTGGGCGCTGTTCGAAGGACGCGACTTCGTCCTGCCCGACGACGTCAAGCTCCTCACCGTCCCGGTCCTCGCGCACCGGCTCGGCATGCGCGGCCGGGGCAAGGCCGCCGACGCGCTGAACGAAATCGTGGCTGCCCTGCCGATCCCTCCGCTGCGTCAGCACTGAGGCCGCGCCCTGAGACCATCTAGGCGGGTGGGCGGCGCCGTGGCGCTCTGGCTCGTGCTCGAGTGGTACGGAGCCGCCTCGGAGGTGCCGTGGCTATTCCTCCTGGCTGCGTGGATGCTCGCCCTGATGCTGGCCACGTTCTCCTATTCGGCGTGGAACCGGGCCGGCCTGCGGCTCCACCTCGAGGCGCGCGAGAGCCGGTCGGCTGCTGACTCACCGGCGGACGCCCTGCCCGAAAACCTGCTGAGGAGCGCCCCATGGTCCGCGCCGGTGTTCGAGGGGGACGGCCTGGCTCTGGAGGTCGGGCTCACGACGACGGGCGCCCCGCGCGGCCCGGCATGGGTCACGGGCCTGGTCGGCGGCAGGCCGATCACGTTCGGCACCGGGGTCGTACCGAGGGATGGCTGGCGCCGCCTCGAGGTGCTGCACAAACTCAGGCGTGGCCCCATCGGGGCGACCGGATGGCAGCTCGGGGCGAGCGACCCGCTGGGGTTTTTCAACAGCGTAAGGTCGTGCCCCGACGTCGAGGTCGCCGTCGTCCTGCCCACCTTTACGTCCCTGGCGCCGGCACGGCAGCCGCGTGAGCTGGAGGCGAGCGTCGCCGCGCCGCGAGCGGGCTCGGGCAACGAGCTCTTCGGGATCCGGGAGTACCGCCCGGGGGACTCGCTCCGGCGCATCCACTGGCGTTCGAGCGCGCGCCACGGCGAGCTCGTTGTGCGCGAGTACGAACCGCCCGGCATGCGGACGCTTGCGATCCTCGTCGACCCGTCGCCCCGGAGCGTCGAGGTGGCCGACCAGGTCGCGCGTCTTGCGGCCTCCGAGGCGTGGGATTGCATTCGAGAGGGGGGACGGGTGTCGTTGTGGGCGCCTGGGCTCGAGCCCACCGAACCGGCGCAGGGCCGCGACCTGTGGGCGCTCCTGGAATGGCTCGCCCGGTATCCGGCGGTCCCCTCCGGCGACCTCGCGGATGCTTCCCCGCGGGCCGGGGAGGTGGTGATGGTCACGGCGACCGCAAACCGAACCCTCATCGATGCGGTCGAGCTGGCGAAGCAGCGGGGAGCGGGCGTCAGAGCGTGGGTCGTCGGTGACGCCGAGGTCGATCTCGACGCCCCTGTGCGGCGGGTGGGGATCGCGTGGCCGCTCTGATCCACCGCTTCAAGCTGTGGCCCTCGCCGGTCGAGAACTCGATCGAGGGGCGAGCCTTCGTGTTCTCGGGCTTCACGGTGGCGGTGCTCGCCATCGTGCTCTACGGGCAGGACTACGCCGTCCCGGCCGTGGGCGTCGCGGCCGCGGCCGCCGGCCACGTCGTCAGCTATCGCGAGCGCAACCGCCGGCGGGGGTTCTGGCGTCAGGTCTTTCTCGCCGCCCTGATCTTCGGCGCGCTCTTCTACGTCCTCGCCGACTCGACGCTCGCCCTGTTCGGCGGCGTCCTGCCGCAGGCCAACTTCGCGATCCTCCTGGTCGCCATCACGAGCTTCGACCTCAAGACCCGCCGCAACTGCTACTCGAGCCTGTGGATCAGCCTTGCGATCCTCTATCTCGCGGCGGTCTACGCGTGGGACTACGCGTTCGGCGTCCTGCTCGTCCTGTGGACGCTGTGCCTGGTCGGGTTCTGGACGGCGTCGCATCTTCGCCGCCTGAACGCCGATCTACGGTTTCCGGTCGAGGGCGTCACCATGATGCTCGTCGCCGCGCTGGTCGCCGGCGTGACCTGGTTCGTCGCCGTCCCGCAGCCGTCCGGGCTCCCGATTTCGCCCCTCGTCATATCGCTGCCCAACTTCACCAACTTCCAGGGCAACCTCGAAAGCCCGGCGCTGCCGCTGATCCAGGTGAGCGGCGACCAATCGGGCGCGACGAGCAGCGTCGACCTGCGTTTCCGCGGCAGGCTGGGCGACGCGCCGGTGATGTACGTGCGAACGGGGGCCCCGGCGTACTGGCGCGGGCTGGTGTTCGACACGTACCAGAACGGTGTGTGGACCGCTTCCAACCGCTCTTTCCGCGATCTGCCGCCGTACGTGCCTCCGCGATTGCTGCCTCCGGCTCCGGCACGAAACCAAGGCACTTTCGTGCAGACGTTTCGAGTCCTGCGCACGATGCCCGGAGTCATCCTGGCGGCTTATCCGATCGAGAGCCTTTACGCGCCTGTCGCGGCACTTCGCGAGGACGTGTACGGCACGTTCCACACGCCCGACCAATTGCGAGCGGGCCAAACGTACTCGGTCGTCTCGTACATCCCGGACCTTTCGCCTGATGCGCTGCGCACCGCCGAAACTGGTTCCTCGCCGTACGGAGACAACCTCGCCGGCGGGCTCTCGCCCAGGGCCGCGGATCTCGCCGCGCAGGTGACCGCGGGCGCGAACAACGAGTTCGACACCGTGATGGCGCTGACCGCGTACCTGCAGCACAACTACCGCTACACGCTCGACCTCGGCCGAGTCCCGACCGGCCAGGATCCGGTCGACTGGTTCCTCTTCGGCGTCAAGAGCGGCTACTGCGAGCAGTTCGCCACCGCCGAGACTCTGATGCTGCGCAGCCTCGGCATACCGGCGCGCCTGGCGACGGGCTACGCCACCGGCGAGTACGACCCGGTGCTGAACCAGTCCGTGGTGCGCGAGCACGATGCCCATGCGTGGGTCGAGGTCTGGTTCTCCGGGCATGGATGGGTGCCGGTGGACCCGACTCCGGGCGTGTCGCCGCTCGCCGTCACTCAAATGCCGAGCCATTGGGCCGCGGGCGGCATCGCGCGACTGATCCCGCACCTCACGCTCGGCGCGCCCGCCGCCGCCCTCGGATCACTAGGCGCGCTCGCGGTTTTTCCGGCGGCGATCGCGATTGCGTTCGCGGTGGTGCTCGGCTTGGCCTGGCTGCGGCGGCGCACATGGATCCGGCGACGGACGGCGCAGCCGGGCGAGAGCGAGCTGCTGCGTCTCTACGAGCGGCTGCAGCGCAGGCTCGGACGGCGGCGCGCTCCGCCCGAAACTCCGCTCGAGTATCAGCACACGATGCACTCCTCGCTCCTCGAAGAGGTCACGCGCGCCGTCAACGAAGGCGTCTACGCGGGTCGCTGGCCGGAGCCGGGCCGGGTGCGCGAGATGGCGTCAGGGGTCCCCGCGAAATCACGCCGAAGGCTCTGATTTCGTGGGGCTAGAGCGGATATCCTGACGCTTCGTGTCTGAAGCGGTAAGAACAACCGGCGCGGAGACTGTGCGCTGGGACCTCTCAGATCTGTTCGCATCGCCGGACGACCCGGAGCTCGAGCAGACGCTCACGCGCGAGCTGGAGCGCGCGAAAGAGTTCGAGACTCAGTACAAGGGCAAGGTCGCGTCCCTGGAACCGAAGGCGTTCGCCGACATGATGCGCAAGCTGGCCGAGTCCGAGGAGTCCGCCTCGATGCCAGAGGTGTACGCGTACATGCTGCACAGCCAGGACACGCAGGACCACGCCGCCGGCCGTCTGCTCGCCCGCGTCCGCGAGGCGAGCGCCGAGCGCGGCCGCCACATGGTGTTCTTCTTGCTCGAGCTCGCCCACATCACCGACGAGCAGGCGGCGTCCCTATACGACGACCCCGAATCGGCTGTCTACCGTCACACCGTGGAGGAGGCTCGCAAGTTCCGGCCCCATCAGCTTTCGGAGCCGGAAGAGCGCGTTCTGACTGACTTCAGCCCGGTCGGCACGGCCGCGTGGGCGAGGCTCTTCGAGGAGCTGTGCGCGGCGATTCGCGTCGACGTCGAGGGGCGAGACCTGGCGCTGGACGAAGCGCTGAACCTGCTGCGCGAGCCTGACCGCGACCTGCGGCGCAGCGCCAGCGCAGCTATCACCGGCGCGCTGCGAGGCGACATCCGCACTCGCGGCTACGTCTACAACGTGATCCTCCAGGACAAGGCCATCGACGACCGCCTTCGCCGCTTCCCGACGTGGATCAGCTCGCGCAACCTCGCCAACGAGACGTCCGACCAGGCGGTGCAGGCGCTGGTCGATGCGGTCACCTCGCGTTATGACGTGTGCATCCGCTACTACCGGGTCAAGCGCAGGCTGCTTGGCCTCCCCGACCTCCACGAGTGGGACCGCTACGCGCCCGTGAGCGAGACGACGCGCTCGCTGACGTGGGATGACGCGAAGGAGCTCGTGCTGGGCTCGTACTACCGGTTCTCGGAGCGCGCCGGTTCGCTGATCGAGCAGTTCTTCTCCAAGCGCTGGATCGATGCTCCCGTCGTGCCGGGCAAGGTCGGCGGTGCCTACTGCATGCTGGTGACGCCGCACCACCATCCCTACGTCTTGATGAACTTCACCGGCAAGCTGCGCGACGCACTGACCCTCGCCCACGAGCTGGGACACGGCCTCCACGACCAATTGGCGTCGAAGCAGCACATCTTCGACTACCACCCGCCGCTCACCTTGGCGGAAACGGCGTCCGTCTTCGGCGAGGAGCTTACGTTCGACCGGATCATGGCCGAGGAGAAGGACCCCAAGATCCGGCTCGCGATGCTCTGCAGCCAGTGCGAGGACATCTTCTCGACCGTGTTCCGCCAGGTCGCCTTCAATCGCTACGAGGAGGCGAGCCATGTCGCGCGGCGGACCGAGGGCGAGCTTTCGATCGACGAGCTCAGTGAGATCTTCCAGGTGAAGCTGCAGGCGATGTTCGGCGACGCGCTGACCCTCACCGACGAGCACAAGATCTGGTGGAGCTATGTCGGCCATTTCGTCCACACGCCCGGTTACGTCTACGCGTACGCGTTCGGCAACCTGCTCGCGCTTTCCGTCTACCACCGCTATCTGGATCGCGGCCGCGGGTTCGTCGAGGATTACCTGGAGTTCCTGGCGGCGGGTGGATCGACGCGGCCGGACGAGTTGGTCAAGCGGATCGGCATGGACATCACAGACCCGGGCTTCTGGGACTCGGGGCTCAAGATCCTCGACGGCATGGTGGCTGAAGTCGAGCGCCTGGCGGGCTCAGTGTCCAGCGGCTCTTAAACTACACACCTAACAGCTGGACCGGCCTCTTCACAGGGGCTTTCGCAAGGAGTGACATGGCAGTCACCGAGACCATTGCGACCACCGATCTCGAGTTTGCCCGCCAGCTCGGGCAGCAGCTCCGGGTGGACTCCATCCGCTGCAGCACCGCCGCGGGCTCCGGCCACCCGACCTCCTCGATGTCGGCCGCGGACCTCATCGCCGTCCTCATCGCGCGCTATCTCCAGTACGACTGGGCCAAGCCGAAAGACCCCAACAACGACCACCTGATCTACTCGAAGGGCCACGCGTCGCCGCTTTGCTACGCGATGTTCAAGGCGGTGGGCGCGATCACCGACCAGGAGCTGATGACCTTCCGGAAGTTCGGTTCGCGGCTACAGGGTCACCCGACACCGGTCATCCCCTGGGTCGACGTGGCCACCGGCTCGCTCGGCCAGGGCCTGCCCATCGGCGTCGGCGTGGCGCTGGCCGGCCAGTACCTCGACAAGCTGCCCTTTCACGTGTGGGTGCTGTGCGGCGACTCCGAGCTCGCCGAAGGATCGATCTGGGAGGCGCTTGACAAGGCCGGGCACTATCAGCTCGCCAACCTGACCGCGATTTGGGACGTCAACCGCCTCGGCCAGCGTGGCGAGACCGAGTACGGCTGGAACCTCGACGTCTACCGGCGCCGCGTCGAGTCGTTCGGCTGCTACCCGATCGTGATCGATGGGCACGACATGGCCTCGATCGACCGCGCCTTCGGAGAGGCCCTGTCCAATACGGGCAAACCGACCGTGATCATCGCCAAGACGATCAAAGGCAAGGGCTTTTCCGAGATCGAGAACAAGGACGGATGGCACGGCAAGGCGCTGCCCCCCGACATGGCCGAGCGCGCCATCAAGGAGCTGGGCGGGATCCGCAACTTGAGGGTCAAGACGCAAAAGCCCGATCGTGGGAACGCGCCCCGAAAGCCGGTGGTGGTCGAGCCGGTGCTGCCCACCTACAAGAAGGACGAGAAGGTCGCCACGCGCAAGGCGTATGGCGACACGCTCCTGGCGCTCGCCGCGATCCCTGAGGTCGTGGCCATGGATGGCGAGGTCTCGAACTCGACGCACGCAGACGAGTTCGCCAAGGCGCATCCCGAGCGGTTCTTCGAGATCTGGATCGCCGAGCAGCAGCTCGTCGCCACCGCCGTAGGCATGAGCGTGCGCGGGTACAAGCCCTTCGCGTCGACCTTCGCCGCCTTCTTCGCGCGGGCCTACGACTTCATCCGGATGGCCGCCATCTCCCAGGCCAACATCCGGCTCGTCGGGTCGCACGCGGGGGTCGAGATCGGCCAGGATGGGCCTTCGCAGATGGCGCTGGAAGACCTGGCGTCGATGCGCGCGATCCACGGCTCGACGGTCCTGTATCCGTCCGATCCAAACCAGACCGCGAAGCTGACCCGCGCGATGGCCGACACGCCGGGCATCGTTTTCATGCGCACGACCCGGGGCGCCTACCCGACGCTATACGGCGCCAACGAGACGTTCAAGGTCGGTGGCTCCAAGGTGCTGCGTCAGAGCCCGAAGGACAAGGTGGTGCTAATCGGCGCGGGCGTGACGCTGCACAACTGCATCGCGGCCGCCGACGCGCTTGCGGCGAAGAAGATCCCCGCGCGCGTCATCGATCTGTACTCGGTCAAGCCCGTCGACGTGAAGACGCTGCGCGAAGCCGCGCGGGTCACGAAGGGGCGGTTCGTCGTGGTCGAGGACCATTACCCCGAGGGCGGGCTGGGCGCCGCTGTCCTCGAGGCGCTTGCCGCCGATCCGGCCCCGCGGGTCGTCCACCTCGCTGTCAAGGGTCTGCCCGAGTCCGGCAAGCCTGAGGAGCTCATGAACGCCGCCGGCATCTCGAGCCGGCACATCGTCGCCGCTGCGACGAAGCTCGCCCAGGGCAAGTGATGGCGACCGCAACCTCCGGGCGACCCAGCGCGATCAAGGAGCTGCGCCAGATCGGGCAGTCCCTGTGGCTCGACAACATCCGCCGCCAATTGATCACTTCGGGCGAGCTGGCGCGGCTGCGCGACGAAGGCCTGACCGGCGTGACGTCAAACCCGACGATCTTCGAGAAGGCGGTCAGCGGTTCGACCGACTACGACGAGGCGATGGTGCAGCTCGTCCGGGAGAAGAAGAAGCCCGAAGACATGCTGTGGGATCTGATGATCGAGGACGTGCAGGCGGCGGCCGACGTCTTCAGGCCCGTCTACGACCGGACGAAGGGCAAGGACGGCTTTGTAAGCATCGAGGTGGGGCCCACGATCGCCGGCAGCACGCGGCAGACGATCAAGTTCGCCGAGTACCTGCACGATCGCTGCAAGCGGCCCAATGTGATGGTGAAGATCCCGGCCACCAAGGCAGGGTTGCCGGCAATCGAGGACCAGATCTCGAAGGGCAACAACATAAACATCACGCTGATCTTCGCGGTCGAGCGATACGACGAGGTCGTCGAGGCGTACCTGTCCGGGTTGGAGAAGCTGCATAGAGACGGCGGGGACCTGAGCAAGGTGGCGAGTGTGGCCAGCTTCTTCGTCAGCCGCGTGGACACCAAGGTCGACAAGCTGCTGACCGAGAAGATCAACGCCGCCTCGGACCCGAAGCAGGGGGAAACGCTGGAGCGCCTCTACGGCAAGGCCGCGATCGCCAATTCCAAGATGGCCTACGAGCAATACAAGCAGCATTTCGCCGGCCCGCGGTGGGAGGAGCTGCGCAAAGCCGGGGCACAGACGCAGCGCTGCCTGTGGGCCAGCACCTCGACGAAGGACCCGCGCTACCCCGACACGTATTACGTCGAGGAGCTGATCGGCCCGGAGACCGTCGACACGGTGCCGCCGCAGACGCTGGCCGCGTTTCGCGAGCATGGCGAGGTCCGCCGCAGCCTCGACGAGAACGTCGACCTCGCAAAGCGCCAGCTGAGGCAGCTTGCCGAGGCCGGGATCGACCTGGGCGAAGTCACTCAGCAGCTCGAGGTCGAGGGTGTCGAGGCGTTCACGAAGTCGTTCGAGAGCCTGCTCGCGGCCCTAAAGAAGAATGCCACAGACATCAAGGCCGGGAAAGGCCCGCGCCAGTGGTACACCCTCGGCCCGCTGCAGCCGGCGGTCGACGCTCAGGTGGCCAAGCTGCAGAAGGACGACGCGCCGCGCCGCCTGTGGGCGAAGGACTCGACCCTCTGGACCCCCGACCCCGCAAAGCGCCAGGAGATCCACGACAGGCTCGGCTGGCTCGACGTCGCGGACAAGATGCAGGAGAAGAGCCACGAGTTCACCGCCCTGGCCAGGGAAAGCCGCGCGTACACCGACGTCGTGCTTCTGGGCATGGGCGGCTCGAGCCTTTGTCCGGACGTTCTGCGCAACACGTTCGGTGCCGTCAAAGGGCATCCGAAGCTTCATGTCCTCGACACGACCGACCCGTCGACGATCCTGGGGGTGCGCTCGAAGATCAAGATCCCGACCTCGCTCTTCATCGTCGCGTCCAAGTCGGGCGAGACCACCGAGACGCTCTCGCATTTCGCTTACTTCTGGGAGCAGGCGAAGGGAAACGGCAAGCAGTTCGCCGCGATCACCGACCCCGGCACGTCGCTCGAGAAGCTGGCCAAGGAGCACAAGTTCCGCTGGATTTTCTCGAACCCTCCCGACATCGGCGGCCGTTACTCGGCGCTCTCGTATTTCGGGCTCGTTCCCGCAGCCCTGATGGGCGTCGACGTCGGCGAGATGCTCGAGCGCGCGACCGAGATGGAGCACTCATGCGCGGATTCGGTGCCCGTCGAGACGAATCCAGGCGCGTGGCTCGGCGCCGTGATGGGGCGGCTGGCCACGCTGGGGCGCAACAAGGTCACGCTGATCGCGTCGCCGAAGGTGGCGACGTTCGGTTACTGGGTGGAGCAATTGATCGCCGAGAGCACCGGGAAGGAGGGCAAGGGCATCGTGCCCGTCGAAGGCGAGCCTGTCGGCAAGCCCGCGGTCTATGGCGACGACCGCCTCTTCGTCTACATCCGGATGGACGCAGATCCGCCCAACCGGGCGGTGCAGGCACTCGAGAAGGCCGGTCAGCCGGTGGTCACGCTGACGATGCGCGACAAGCTCGACCTCGGCGGGGAATTCTTCCGCTGGGAGGTGGCGGTCGCGATCGCCGGCTCCGTGCTGGGCATCGACGCCTTCGACCAGCCCAACGTTCAGGAATCCAAGGACAACACGAAGAAGGTCCTGGCTACATTCAAGAGTCGGGGCAAGCTCCCGGCGGCCGAATCGGTCGCGGCCTCGAAGGCTCGCGCGGGCATCAGCTCGCTGCTGGGCCAGGCCAGGAAAGGGGCCTACTTCGCGATCATGGCCTACACCGCGCGGACGCCGGGGTCGGAGGCGGCGATTGCCGCGATTCGCACGGCGGTTCGCGACCAAACCAAGATCGCGACCACGGCCGGTTACGGCCCGCGGTTCCTCCATTCGACAGGCCAGCTGCATAAGGGCGGCCCGAAGACAGGCCTGTTCCTGCAGATCGTTCAGGAGGATACGAAGGACGTCCCCATCCCCGGCCAGCCGTACAGCTTCTCCATCCTCAAGCAAGCGCAGTCGTTGGGCGACCTGCAATCGCTGACGTCGCGCCGCCTCCCGGTGCTGCGCGTCACGCTTGGCCGCGATCCCGCCGCGGGCTGGCGGGCCCTGGCCGCGGCCGCCAGGCAAGCGGTCAGGAAGTAGCCATGGAGATGGGGATGGTCGGCCTCGGCCGCATGGGCGGCAACATGACGTTGCGCCTGATCAAGCGCGGGCACCGCGTCGTCGCTTTCGACCTCTCACCGGCGGCGGTCCAGGCCCATGCCGCGCAGGGCGCCGTCGGGGCCGGCTCGTGGGAGGACTTCGTCGCGAGGTTCCAGAGCCGGCCGCGCGTGATGTGGATCATGGTGCCGGCGGGCGATCCGACCACACAGACGATCAACAAGCTGATCGAGCTGGGTGACCCGGGCGACATCATCGTCGACGGCGGCAACACGAACTGGAAGGTGGCGCTCGATGACTGCGCACGGATCAAGGCCAAGGGCATGCACTACATGGACGCGGGCACGTCCGGCGGCATCTGGGGCGAGGAGTACGGCTATTGCCTGATGGTCGGGGCGGAGCAGGACGTATACGACCACTGCATGCCGCTGCTGAAGGACCTGGCGCCGGACGACGGCGGCCTGGTGCGCACCGGGCCCGAAGGCTCAGGCCACTTCGTGAAGATGATCCACAACGGCGTCGAGTACGGACTGATGCAGGCCTACGCCGAGGGTTTCCAGGTCATGAAGATGTCGAAGTCCTTCCCGGGAATGGACATGCGCGCGATCGCCGAGGCCTGGCGCACCGGGAGCGTCGTGCGCTCGTGGCTGCTCGACCTCATCGCCCGCGGCCTGGCGCAGGACCCCGAGCTCTCGTCGATCAAGGGCTGGGTCGAAGACACAGGCGAGGGGCGCTGGACGGTCGAGGCCGCGATCGACGAGTCGGTGCCGACGCCGGTCATCGCCGAATCGCTCTTCGCGCGATTCCGCAGCCGGATGGAGAACACGTTCGGCGACCGCATGCTCGCGATGATGCGGCAGCAGTTCGGAGGCCACGCCGTGGTCAAGGATGCCGCGGCCGAGAAGTGAGGGTCGAAGAAGCCCCGAATCCGCTCGCCGAGGGCCTGCACGACTACCGCGTCGCCGACCCCGCGGTCATGGTCATTTTCGGCGCCACGGGCGATCTCAGCGGCCGCAAGCTGCTGCCGGCTCTCTACAACCTGGCCAAGCAGCGCTCGCTGCCCGCGGGGTTTGCGGTCGTGGGAGCCGCGATCGACGATCTGACCGACGAAGCGTTCCGCAACCACGCGTCCGATGTGATCAACAAGTTCTCACGCACCCAGCCGATCGATGCGCGCGTGCTCGATGCGTTTGTCTCGTCTTTGTCGTACGTCAAGGTCGACTTCAGCAAGCTCGAAGACTTCAAGGCGCTGGCGCAGAAGCTGCAGGAGCTCGACAACACGCGCCATATCGAGGGCAACCGAATCTTCTACTGCGCGACGCCTCCACCGACGTACCAGACCATCACGCTGCAGCTCCAGGCCGCTGGGCTGAACACCGGCGACGGATTCCACCGCATCGTGGTCGAGAAGCCCTTCGGCTTCGACCTCAAGTCGGCGCGCGAGCTGACGCAAACGCTGCAGAAGGTCTTCGCGGAGGACTCCGTCTACCGCATCGACCACTACCTCGGCAAGGAGACCGTTCAGAACATCCTCGCGTTCCGCTTCGCCAACTCGATCTTCGAGCCCATGTGGAACACGAACCACATCGACTCGGTGCAGATCACGGTCGCGGAGGACATCGGGATCGAGCAGCGCGGGGCGTATTACGACAAAGCCGGCACGCTGCGCGACATCGTCCAGAACCACGCGCTCCAGCTCGTGACTCTCACGGCGATGGAGCCGCCCCTCGCCTTCGAGGCCACCGCGGTGCGCGACGAGAAGGTGAAGGTGCTGCGCTCCATCCGCCCATTGCTTGGCGAGGACATCGCGAGCTCGACGGTGCGCGGCCAGTACACGAAGGGCTGGGTGCTGGGAGAACAGGTGGCGGCGTATCGGGACGAGAAGAACGTCGCGCCCGATTCCCAGACGGAAACCTTCGCCGCGCTGCGCCTGTTCGTCGACAACTGGAGATGGGCGGGCGTGCCTTTCTACATACGCGCCGGCAAGAGGCTGCCCAAGCGGGTGACCGAGATCCGGGTCCAGTTCAAGCGCCCGCCGCACCTGACATTCGGGCGCGAGGCGATGCAGGAGGTCGACCCGAACGCGATCACGCTCCGCATCCAGCCGGAGGAGGGCATCTCGCTGAAGTTCGGCGCCAAGGTGCCGAGCGCCGGTCTCCGCATCCGAAGCGTCACCATGGACTTCCAGTACATGACGTCCTTTCTGGTCGAGGCGCCCGAAGCCTACGAGCGCCTGCTGCTGGACTGCATGATCGGCGATCCGACGCTGTTCACCCGCTCCGACGAGGTGGAGGCGGCATGGAGGCTGATCGATCCGATCGAGGATTCGTGGCGGAACGGCCGGCCGCCGCTGGGAATGTATGCGGCCGGGACATGGGGCCCGCCCGAGGGGGCGCGTTTGCTGCAAGCTGACGGGCGGGAGTGGCACCGGCCGTGAGCGTGATCCTGAACCCCGACGCGGAAGTGCTGTGGCGCGGCGAAGCCGTGAACATGAGCAGGGTGCTCGACGCTCTGGAGGGCATCCGCGCGAAGTTCGCGCGGGAGGAGGCAGGTGATCAGGAGCACGTGCACCCGCGGAACTGCGTGATGACGCTGATCGCCGTGGCGACCACACCGGAGGAGGAACGGCGCGCCGAGCGGACCTGCCGGCTCATCGGTGTGGGTCATCCGGCGCAGGCGATCGTGATTCGCGAAGACAACACGTTGCACGGGAACCACATCGACGCCTGGATCACCGCGGACACACAGAGACCGGCCATGTCCTGCGCGGTCGAGTGCGAGATAGTCACGCTTCATGTTCGCTCGGCCGCCGCCGACCACCTTGCGGCTCTCGTCGACCCGCTGCTCGTCAGCGGTGTTCCGACATACCTGTGGTTTGTAGGCACGCCCCCGTTCGGAAGGCGTGAGATCGACGAGGGTCTGGCCATTTGCGACGCGCTCGTGGTCGACTCGGCGCGTTTCGACGAGCCCTATAAGTCGTTTCGAGCGCTGTCCAAAGTCGCCATGCATGCGCACACCAAGCTTGGGCTCGGCGACCTGCAGTGGTCGCGACTCCGGCCTTGGCGCGAGGCGATCGCGCAGTTCTTCACGCCCCGGGATCGGCGCCACTTCCTCGGCGGCATCGCCGAAGTCGGCATCGACTATGAGGGCGATGGCCGCGGAAACAGGATCGCCGCGGCGTTGTTGGCCGGCTGGATCGCGTCGGCGCTGGGCTGGAACATCAAGCGAGCCGCGGCAGGCACCGGCGGCGTGGTGGTGGTGTACTACGAAGTCGGCGGCCGGACGGTCGAGGTGCAGTTCCGGTCGGTGGCGAAGCAGCACCTCGCCGCCGGCGAGCTGAGCGCCGTGCGCATCGCGGGCACCTCGCTTGGCGCGACCTTCCGGCTCGCGGTGCAGCGCGACCCGAACCGCCCCCGAAACACGAGCAACGGAAACGGCTACCGCGTCGTCCACCCGACCGAGGGCGAGGACGACGCCGGTCTCGAGCTCGCCGAGCGGCGCGCCGAGTGGCACCGCGGCGTGCTCCACGAGAACCTCAGCGCGCTGCACCACAACGCCACGGGCGACCCGCCGGGCGAGAGCCGGCCGAAACACCCGGTGGTGTTCAGCCGCGAGCGCCGGGGGACGGACACGGCGCAGGTCCTGCTCACGATGATCGAGATCGGCCAAGGCGCCCCGCTTCGCCACGTGCAGCAGGTCGAGCCGGAGGACGAGGCGGCTCTGCTTCTCGACGTCCTTTCGTCCGGGACTCATGACACGGTGTTCGCGCGATCGCTGGAGGCGGCGTCCGACCTCATGCACCGGCTGTAGGTGGCCGACTTCACCGTCTTGGCGACGGCTGAGGACGTGGCTGCCGCCGCCGCCGCTGACATCGCCGAGGCCCTTCGCGAGGGCGCGCGGACGCTTGTCCTGGCGGGCGGCACCACGCCCAAGCGCTGTTACGAGCTGCTGGCCGAGCTGGAAGTGGAATGGGGTCGCATCGCCGTCCTCTTCGGCGACGAACGGTGCGTGCCGCCTCACGATCCCGAGAGCAACTACCGCATGGCGAAGGAGTCGCTGCTCGATCGGGTCGCGCCGGCCACGGTGTATCGCATGCCCGGCGAGCTGGGCCCGGACGAGGGGGCGGAGGCCTACCGCCGCATCGTGGCCACGGAGTCCCCACTCGATCTCGTCACGTTGGGGGTGGGGGAGGACGGGCACACGGCGTCGCTCTTCCCGGGTCATCCGGGGCTGAAGGCGCACGGGCTCGTGGCCGGCATACGCGACTCGCCGAAGCCGCCGCCGGACCGCATCACGCTCACCCTTGGCGCCCTGCGAGCCGCCCGGCGCGTGATCATCCTGGCAACCGGCGCGGGCAAGGCCGAAGCGGTCGCGCTGGCAAGGCGGGGGGTGGTGCCATCCGGGATGATTCCTGGCGCACGATGGCTGATCGACCGGGCCGCCGCGGGTCAATGAGCAAGATCGCGATCGTCCCGTCGATCCTGTCGGCGGACGTCGGACACCTGGCCGAGCAGGTGAGAGAGGCAGAGGCCGCGGGGGCGGACCGCATTCAGGTCGACGTGATGGACGGTCACTTCGTGCCGAACCTGACCTTCGGACCACTCGTGGTCGAAGCCGTCCGCAAGGCGACATCGCTCCCGATCGAGGCACACCTGATGGTCCTGCGACCCGAGCTGTTCCTCGAAGCGTTCGCCAAAGCAGGAGCAACGCTGATCGAGGTACAGGTGGAAGCTACGAGTTCTCTTTACCGGACGGTGCAAGCGATCAAAGAGCTGGGAGTGCGCGCGGGCGTGGCCATCAACCCGGCCACGCCGGTCGAGGACCTGCGCGAAATCCTGCCCTACGTCGACCTGGTCAATGTGATGACGGTCGAACCCGGCTTTGGCGGGCAGAAGTTCATCGCGCACAGCCCCGAGAAGATCCGCCGCGTGCGAGCTCTGTCTGCCGCCATCGAGATCGAGGTCGATGGGGGCATCGACGCCCACTCGGCCCCCTTGGTGGTGAAGGCGGGCGCGACGGTGTTGGTGGCGGGCAGCTCCGTGTACGGCCACAAGCGGGGGGTGGCGGCCGGTATCAAGGCGATCCGTGACTCTGTTGACTGACGAGCTGAAGCAGGCGGCGGCGCAGAAGGCGCTCGAGCTCGTGCAGGACGGGATGCTGGTCGGCCTGGGCAGTGGATCCACGGCGCGCTATTTCATCGAGGGCCTCGGACGGTTGGTCGCCGATGGGATGAAGGTTCGCGGCGTGCCGTCGTCGCGGGAGACCGCGGAGCTGGCGGCGGAACTTGGCATTCCGATCGTGACTGAGATCCTCGGGCAGATCGACCTCGCGGTTGATGGGGCCGATGAGGTCGATCCCGCGCTGAACCTGATCAAGGGGCGCGGGGGCGCGCTGTTCCGCGAGAAGCTCGTGGCCGCCGCGTCGAAGAGGTTCGTGGTGGTCGTCGACGAGTCGAAGCTCGTGAAGGAGCTCGGCGCCGGCGTGCTGCCGGTCGAGGTGCTGCCGTTCCTGTGGCGCACCACCGCCGAGCGGCTGACAGCCCTTGGTGTGAGCCTCGTCGTGCGAGGTGGGGAGGAGACGCCCTACATCACCGACAACGGAAACCTGATCCTCGACGTGACCGTCGAGGGCGGGATCAAGAAGCCGGCGGACTTCGGCGTAGAGCTGAAGAAGACGCTGGGCGTCGTCGAACACGGACTGTTCGTTGGCATGACCGACACGGTGATCGTGGCCGGCCCTGATGGACCCAGGGCAATCGGCGGAGGTCGCGCAACCTAAGCGAGCGACTGACTGAGCTAGGCGATTCAAGGTTATTGGCACAATGGTCGCGGAGCGGTCGCAGGGTCGAGTCCGCCGATCACAGGGCTGACCACTCGCAGGCTCGTCACGGCGGTCGACCGAGCTAGGCGATTCACGGTTATTGGCACAATGGTCGCGGAGCGGTCGCCTAGCTCGGTCGAGGGCGCGGCACTGGAAATGCCGTAGGCCCGCAAGGGCCTCGAGGGTTCAAATCCCTCCCGCTCCGCCACTGTCCTGAACTCAAACACCTCCCGCTCTGCCACTGTCATGTCTCACGACAACGCGGACACTTGCAACGAGACGCTGTTTAGCCGCATCCAACAAGCAGCAAGATGTCAACTGCCTTGATGGATTTGCGCCCAGAAGCCCTCTCCCGTGCGACCCGCGGCGACAGCGGCTCGTTCGCTGAGCTGATCGAGCCGCTCCTGGTTCCCGCTTACCGCCTCGCGGCGGTGATGCTGGCGGACCGGGACGCGGCCGAGGACGCGGTGCAGGAGGCGTCGATCAAGGCATGGCGCAAGCTCCGGGAGCTTCGCGGGGACGTCCAGTCGCTGAGGCCCTGGTTCCTGTCGATCGTGGCGAACGAGGCCCGGATGACGCGCCGCACGCGCTGGTGGGCCGTCGTGAAGCTCGCCGACATGCCCCCGAAGGGGTCGGAAGACGTCGCCGCCAACACCGACCTGCATCAAGCACTCTTGCGCTTGAGTGCCGACGAGCGCCTGCCGCTCGTCCTCCATTTCTACCTCGACCTGCCGCTGGACGAGGTCGCGCGCACCCTGGGCGTCTCACCCTCGGCCGCCAAGTCTCGGATCTATCGCGCCGCGAAGCGACTGCGCGCCGACCTCACCCCTGAGGAGGTGTTCTGACGTGAGTGACCAGAATTTCCGCCGCGACCTGAATCGCGTCTTTGACGACGTCAGCGGCGAACCGAGCCCGGACCTTCGCGACCGCGTCAAGTCGTCGATTGCCCAGGCGCCCGAAGCGCGGGGTCCGTACTGGATCGCGGCCGTCGCCGCGTGCGTCATCGCCCTGATCATCGTCGGGGTGCTCTTCGTCGCCAATCCGCTCAACCGCCGTCCGGCGCCCGTCGGGCCTGGACCGCAAACCACGGCCACGCCGGGGGCGACGCCCAGCCCGTCCACGACTCCGACGCCAAGCTCGGCTCCCTCTCCTTCAGCTACGCCGCAGTCGACGCTGCCCGCCTTCGTGTGCGCGGCCGGCGACCTCAACACGAATGGGTCCCAGCCGGTCGCCTTTGTCAGCGACATGCGCACCGGCTCGCACCAGGGCTACGACCGCGTCGTCCTCACGTTCAGCAACGGGCTTCCTGCGGGCGGCATCCACCTGGCGCCCCAGGCCGGGACGGCATTCACCGCTTCGCCCAGCGGCCAGACGCTGGTCTTGAAAGGTAGCAACGGAATCCTGGTCGTGATCCATGGGAGCGATCTGCACACGTCGTACAACGGATCGATCGACATCGTGACCGGCTACTCGACGATGGTCGAGGTGCGGCGGGTCGAAGACTACGAGGGCGTCGTCCAGCTCGGCATCGGAATCAACGGGGCCGCGTGCTACAGGGCATTCCTCCTGGACGCTCCGACACGGCTGGTGATCGACATCCAGTCCGCCGGCTGAGGCGGGAATCAGCGCAAATCGAACGCGGTTAGAGTTGGCCTGATCGACCTGTCACCAAGGAGAGGATCATGCCAACTCTCGCGTTCGATCCGGAAGAGACGACCCACTGGGAGCAGGTTCGCCCCCGCGAAATCAGTCCCGACCAGTGGAAGAAGTTCGAGGGTTACGCCGCCGAGATCTTCCAGGCGTTCGGCATGGACCTCGACACGCCTGGCACGCTAGCGACACCGACCCGCTTCGTGCGGGCGTTGTTCGAGGCGACCGCCGGCTACGAAGGCGACCCGAAGCTGCTCACCGCGTTTCCGACCGAATGCCACGGCGGACCGGACTGCACGATCAGCCAGCTCATCGAAGGACCGATCGAGTTCTTCTCCCTGTGTGAGCACCACGCCTTTCCCTTCCACGGCCACGCCTACATTGGCTACATCGCTCACGAGGAGATCATCGGCATCTCCAAGCTGACGCGCCTGGTGCGCGTCTTCTCCCGCCGTTTCACGGTCCAGGAGCGTGTCGGCGTCGAGGTCGCGGACGAGCTCGTCCGGGTACTGAAGCCCCATGGCGTAGCCGTTCATCTGAACGCGATGCACCTGTGCACTCAGATGCGGGGGGTCCGCGAAGGTCATTCGCGCACATGGACGACCTACTGGCGCGGCAACTACGAGAACGATCCGCAGCTGCGAACCGAGTTCCTCGCGGCCGTCAACAGCCGGGTCGACCACTGATCGATCCGTTCGACGTTCTCTACGAGACCGACGTGCCTCGATACGAGATGCCCGCCGGGCTGGAGCGCATCTACGGCCGCCTGGGCTTCCGCGATCGGGTCATCTATTCGAACTTCGTCATGTCCCTCGATGGCGTCGTGACGCTCGGCGAGAGCCTGTCGGCCGGATCGGTGATTAGCGGCCGCAATCAGGCGGACCGATTTCTCATGGGCCTGCTGCGTGCTTGCGCCGACGCGGTGCTCCTTGGCGCGGGCACCCTGCGCGCCACGCCCGGGCATCAATGGACCCCCGGGCACATCTACCCAGACGAGGCCAAGAGCTTCAACGAGCTGCGTCTCGCGCTTGGGCGCAAACCTCAACCGAGGTTGGTCTTGCTGACGACCGGCGCGATCGACCCGTCTCATCCCGCGATCGTCGCGGGCGCAACGATCGTGACCACCGCTGAAGGCGCGGCCGCGCTGCACGGTGTGCTGCCGGACACCTGCGACGTGATCGAGGTGGGGGAGTCCGGCGAGGTCGACATGGTCCAGACCCTGTCCGAGCTTCGTTCGCGCGGGCACGACGCGATCCTCACAGAAGGTGGACCTCATGTCGTGGGCGAGCTGGTTGCGCGTGGGCTGCTCGACGAGGCATTCATCACGATCTCGCCGGTGCTCGCCGGGCGGGACAGCGGCGAGCGGCTCGGCATGGTGGCCGGCGCCGAGCTCCTACCTGATCACGGGGCCTGGAGCCGTCTCCTCAGCGCTCGGCGCCATGGCGACTTCCTGTTCATGCGCTACGGGCTGACGCGCGGCTAGCAGGAATCCGCGCCAAGGAGCAGCGGGGCGGACTGGGCCACCGCCGGGGTTCGGGTCACGACAAACAGGGCTGCGGATTTGGCGCCGGTTGGAAGCTGCAGGTTCAACAGGGCCGCGGGCTCGCCGATCGTGAATCCCGTGGAGGAGTCCGGATGGGAGAGAAGGGTGGCCGGCGCCTCGCCGGTGCACCGGTCGAAATACATGATGTCGTAGGAGTACTTGCCCGTGTACGCGCTGGTGAAGATGACCCCCACGTCGACCGCGCAGGACCCTCCGAGCGTGCATACGGTGTCCTTGTCGTTCGTGAACGGGCACGGCGTGCTCGTCGTGCAGAACTGGACGGCTTTGACCTGACCGGCCGTTGCCGGGGCGAGCGTCGGGACCTCGTGGATGGCGCTCGCGGAGGGGCTTGGGCTCGCCTTGGGCGAGCTGGACGGGTGAGCGGACGGCGTCGTGTGGACCTGGCCGACCGGATTGTTGCCGCGGCCGGCGAGGACTATGACACCGAAAATCCCGAGCAGCACCACGATCGCCGCCGCGACCGCCGCGGGTATGAGCCAGGGCGGACGCTCGGAGGGACGGCCGCCGGACGAGGGTGGTCGTGGAACGTACGGTTTGCGCGCCGGCGCGGTCGGCGGAGGCGTGGTCCGCGTGGCAGGCGCCACTGGCGCGGCTAGGGGTGCCGCGACGGGCGCGGGCGCTGAAGTCGGCCCCATGCCTGGCGGGACGACCTCTCCGGGCTTCCAGACCGGGGCTTCGACAGTGCTCCAGGTCGGGGCGCTGGACGCCGGCGGGTTGGTCGCCATGGCGGGCGCCGGCGGGGCCACAGGCTCGTAGGCGGGGATCGCCGGCCTTGGTGGTTCGGAGCTGGGTTCCGGGGCGGGCGGCGCCGGAGCCGCGGGGGATGGAGGGTTGGTGATACCGGCCGGGGACGACGTCTCGAAGGGCGACGACGGCCGTGCCGGAGGGTCCGACCAGGTCGGAACGGAAGGGGGGCTTGGTCGGGGTTCCGCGACGGGGGCGGCAGGGGCTGGCGGCGCCGATGCCGCGGGAGCTGGCGGGAACGTCACGGCCGGCATCGACGGGTATGTCTGCAACGACCGTTCCGGCGCGTCGTAGGAGACCGGCTTGCGCACGGGAGTCTCCTCGCGGGTGGCAGGCGCTACATAGGGTGCAGGCCCAGCTTGTTGCGGCGGCGGCGCCACGGTGCCCGCGGGCAGGAACGGCGTGATGGGTGGGAGCTCGCGTCCGCCCGCCCGCGTGGCGAGCTCGGACTGTGCCGCCATCTCGCGGTCCGGGGAGAGCAGCGCCGACGCCATCTCGCGCAGTGCGCTCTGGGCGCGGTCGGCGGACGGGCCCATGGCTCCGCTCGCCATCGAGCGCATGGTCACCACGAGACCGGGCGGGATGTTCGGCGGCGCGGGCGCGCCGGCGGGGTCGACCCCGAACGCAGCGCACACGGCCATGCCCGAAGAGCGCACGTCGGCTCGCAGGTCGCTCTGCGACGGCGCGCCGCGCACCGCGGCGGCGGGATGGCCCGCCAGCCTCACCTCGCCGTTGGTGGTCACGCGCACGGCGGCGGCACCGAAACCGCCCATCGCGATACCGGCTTCATGCAGCGCCGCCACTCCTGACAGCACAGCGGCCCCGAGAGCCGCCGCCGCCGGCGGTGTGAGCGGGCCGCGCGTGAGGATCGAGCCCAGAGGGGTTCCTTCGTTGGGTTCGACCGCGACCCAGACGCCATTGGTGTCTGTGCCCCACGCCAGGACGGGCGACAGGGCCGGGTGGCGGTGCTCGTAGAGGCGCTGAAGACGTGGCGCGGCCGCGGCGGCCTCTGCACCGGGAATCGGAATCTCGTGGACGACCGCGGGCTTTCCGTTCCGCAGGACGGCCTTCCAGCCCTGGCCCGCGCCAGGCGCTACGAGTTCGATCAGCCTCGGTTTCGGCTCAGACTCGGGCATTTAACGGTGCATGGTACCCTTGCGGAACGTGGCATACGTCATCGTCCAGCCCTGCATAGACGTCAAAGACGCCTCGTGCGTGGAGGTATGCCCGGTCGATTGCATCCACTCAGACGACGCGGCGAACATGTATTTCATCGACCCTGACGAGTGCATAGACTGCGGTGCTTGCGTCGATCCGTGCCCGGTCGACGCGATCTTTCCCGAGGATGAAGTGCCTGAGCAATGGCGCAACTTCATCCAGATCAACGCCGACTACTTCAAAAACCGGTAGCACGACACTCGTCAAACGTATTGGCCAAGCACGCAGTAACGCTGATCCCTGGCGACGGCGTGGGCCCCGAGATCTGCGAAGCCTCCGTACGGGTGCTCGAGGCCACCGGCGTCCAGTTCGAATGGGACGTCCACCAGGCAGGCGAAGCCGCCATCGCAGAGTTCGGCACGCCCCTGCCCGACCACGTCCTCGAGTCGATTCGCAAGAACAAGGTCGCGCTCAAAGGCCCGATCACGACGCCGATCGGCAGCGGCTTCCGCAGCGTCAACGTCGCCTTGCGGCAGGCGCTCGACCTGTACGCGCTGGTGCGGCCGGTCAAGGCGTACAAGGGCGCTCGCAACCTCCGCGACGACCTCGACTTCATCATCGTTCGGGAGAACACAGAGGACATTTACGCAGGGCTCGAGTTCGAGAAGGGCACGCCAGACGCCGTGCACATGATCGAGGAAATTTCAGGTCTCCTTAAGAAAAAGATCCGGCCCGACAGCGGGCTTTCGATCAAGCCCATCTCGGTGAGCGGGTCGGAGCGGATCGTCCAGTTCGCATTCGACTACGCGCGCCGGTACGGGCGGCGGAAGGTCACGGCCGTGCACAAGGCCAACATCATGAAACACACCGACGGCCTCTTCCTCGCGGTCGCGCGGCAGGTCGCCGAGCGGAACAAGGACATCGAGTTCGAAGACCGCATCGTCGACAACATGTGCATGCAGCTCGTCCTGCGACCCAAGGAGTACGACGTGCTGTGCTGCCCGAACCTATACGGGGACATCATCTCCGACCTGGGAGCCGGAATGATCGGCGGGCTCGGCCTCGCCCCGGGGGCGAACATCGGGACCAACGGCGCGGTGTTCGAGGCCACCCACGGCAGCGCACCCAAATACACCGGCTTGAACAAGGTCAACCCGATGGCGGTGATGCTGTCGGGCGTCCTGATGCTGCGCTACCTGGAGGAAGACGCAGCCGCTGACGCGATGGAGAAGGCCATCGCGAACGTGATCGCGCTGGGCCAGAACGTGACGTACGACCTTAAGGAGAAGCGCGACGACACGACGGCCGTGGGCACGAGCCAGGTCGCCGATGCCGTGATCGCGCAGCTCAAAGCGGGGGCTTGAAGGGGGAGGCAGAGGCTCTCCGGCGGCTGCGCAGGCTCTGGGATGAGCACATCCACACGCTGTCTCCCGTGGGAGGCGCCGATCCTCGCCACCAGGAGGTCGCTCTTTACGCCTCGTGGGTCGGCAGCGTGGTCGAGGTCGCGCTCGCCCGCGGTTCGCTCGATCGCAATCTTGCCAAGATGCTCGAGACCAGGCGCGCGGAGGGTGGGGAGGCGGTGTTTCGAGCGGCCGCCGACCTGGGCGGCCCGGTTCGCTCTTACGTGGCGAGGCTGATCACGATCGAGGACCTGCTGGCAGAATTGCCCATCGGATGATTACCCCACGCCGTAGGGGCTGGGTCGTTGCATTCCTCCTGCTGGTTTCCTGCAACAACGGCGGCGCACCGGCGGCCGCGACCATCGTCGCGTCGAGCGCGCGAGAGCTGGTGGCCGCACCCGACCTCGGCGACCAGCCGAATTTCTCGGATCGCACCGGGCAATTGCCGGTGCTGAGCCTGCAGACCCTGTTTCACCCGAAGTACCTCGTACCAACCGACCCGAGCCGGATCCGGACGCTCCTCGTGACGGGCGACGTGATCCCGGCTCGTGGCGTGAACTACTTCGCGACCTCACGCCGCGATTTCCTGTGGCCCTTCCGCCCAACCGCCGCTTACACGAAAAACGCGGACATCACGTACATCAACCTCGAGTCGCCGCTGTTCGCCGGCTGTCAGGTCGATCCTGGACCGAGCTTCACGTTCTGCGGCGACGCGCGCTTCGTCAACGGATTGACGTTCATGGGCGCGAAGGTGGCGAACCTCGCCAACAACCACCTGACGAATTACGGCGCGCAGGGCGTAGCGCTCACCGACCAGCTCTTGCAGAAGAACGGCATCCTGACATCGGGGCCCGGTCCGGTGGCGGTGATCGACGTTCGAGGCATCAAGTTCGGGTTCATCGGCTTCAACGGGGTGGGCCGGGCGATCAACAAGGACGCGGTCAAGCAGGGCATCGCAAACGCGCGGCAGCTGGCGGACATCGTCGTCGTGCAGTTCCACTGGGGCAAGGAGTACGAGCGGCAGCCGCTGGCCGATCCGCATGTCCCCACGCCGGACGACCCGGTGGTCATCGGGCACGACGCCATCGACTGGGGCGCGGACATCGTCATCGGCAACCATCCCCACTGGTACCAGGGCATCGAGATCTATCACGGAAAGCTGATCACCTACGCGCATGGCAACTTCGTCTTCGACCAGATGTGGTCGGAGGAGACGCGAGAGGGAGTGATCGGGACCTACACGTTCTACGGCACGCAGCTCGTCGCGGCGACGTGGAAGCCGGTCCGCATCTACGACTACGGACAGCCGGTATTCATGAACGCGAACGATTCCGCCGCGGCGCTGCACACGATGGAGGCCGCGAGCGACGAGCTCGCGGTGCGCCTCCACGAGCCGACGACATCACCCATCCCCGCCTATCCGCCCGCACCGGCGACGGCGCCGATCAACGCGCCCTCCTAACCGCTAGAATCGCCGGCAACCTAACCAGGGGGTTCCCACCGTCCCAGCCTACGTTTCAGAACAGCGGAACTCGCGCAAAGTCCCCACGAAATCAGGCCGCTCCGCGGGTCCTTCGGCGTGATTTCGCGGGGACCCCTCTATCAGCGTGCTCGGCGCCGAAGCCGGCGCGAGCGGCTGACGTTCTTCGTCTCCCTCGGAGTGATCGCGGCCGCGATCGCCGCCACGGTCTACCTCGCCCACCATCGGACCATGCCGATCCAGTTCACGCTCGAACGCTCCACCGCCCCCGCCGCGAGACCCTTCGACCACTTCGATTTTTCTAACTACTGGCTGGTCACCCACAAGCAGCCGAACCTCGCCGTTCGCGGGCAAGCCGCGTACCTGGTCGACCTCGATGCACGCCAGGTGCTGTGGCAGCGCGACCCCGAGACCTCGCGCGCTCCGGCGAGCCTGACCAAGCTGGTGACCGCGATGGTCGCAGTGGACGACGCCGGCTCGCTCGATCGCGAGGTCGAGGTGACGGCGCAGGCGACCCAGGTGGTCCCCAGCGTGATGGGGCTCACGGCAGGCGAGCGGCTCACCGTGCGGGACCTCCTCTACGGGATGTTCCTCGATTCCGGCAACGACGCGGCCGAAGCGCTGGCGTCGGGCATCGTTCCGCGAGACCGGTTCATCCGGCAGATGAACCAGAAAGCGAAGGCCATCGGGCTCGCGGCGAGCCACCTCGTCAACGCGAGCGGCCTCGACGCGCCGGGGCATGGGATGTCGGCGCACGACCTGGTCCACGCTGCCGCGTATCTCGACGCCTACTACCCGGAGCTCGCTCAGATCGCCGCCACGAAAGACGTCGTGATCGCCGCGACGGCGACGCACAAGGCTTTCTACCCGCACAATCTCAACCGGCTCCTGTGGAGCTACGCGGGCGCCACGGGCCTGAAGACCGGGCTCACCGACGACGCGGGGGGGTGCATGCTCGCCACCGCGACGCGCGACGGACGCCACCTGATCGCCGTGGTGATGAACGACACCGGCCGCTCGACTCAGGACGCCGCCGTGCTGCTCGACTACGGGTTCAGTGTTCACCCGAGCCGGGCATTCGGGCCATTTGGGGCGAGCCCCTAGACTTCCTGATCGTGGCTCACCTGAAAGGGCTTGAGGCCCTCGAGGTGCTTGATACGCGCGGAAACCCGACCATCGCGGTGACCGCGCATACGGATCGAGGCAGCGGTCGCGCCATCGTTCCGTCTGGCGCATCGACCGGCGTGCACGAAGCGGTGGAGCTCCGAGACGGCGATCCGAAACGATATGACGGGAAAGGCGTCACCCAGGCGGTCGCGAACGTGGCGGGGGAGATCGCACGGCGGTTGCGCGATTTCGACCTCGGCGACCAGGGCGCGCTCGACGCCGCGCTCATCGAGCTGGACGGCACTCCCAACAAATCGCGGCTTGGCGCAAACGCCATTCTCGGTGTCTCGTTGGCCGCCGCTCACGCCGAGGCGAACGCGAAGGGCGTTCCCCTTTATCGGCACCTCGGCGGCAAGGATGCGGCACTGCTGCCGCTGCCCATGGCGAACATCCTCAACGGCGGAGTGCACGCCGACACGTCGGTCGACCTGCAGGAGTTCATGGTGTGCCCAGTCGGAGCGTCTCGGTTCAGCGAAGCGATGCGCGCGGTGTCGGAGGTTTACCACGCGCTCAAGGACGTGCTCAAGTCGCAGGGCCTGGCGACGGCAGTGGGCGACGAGGGAGGCTTTGCCCCCCAGCTGCGTTCGAACGAAGATGCATTGAAGCTGATCGTCGACGCGATCAAGAAGGCGGGCTACGAACCCGGCAAGGACGTCGCGATCGCGGTCGATCCCGCGTCGAGTGAGTTCTACAAGGACGGGAACTACAACCTGAAGGGAGAAGGTCGCATGCTCGACGCGGGCGGGCTGGTGAAGCTCTACCAGGACTGGATCGACCGCTACCCGATCGTCTCGATCGAGGACGGGATGGCGGAGGACGACTGGGAAGGCTGGAAGCGCCTGACCGAAGCGGCGGGCGACCTGGTGCAGCTCGTCGGCGACGACCTCTTCGTGACCAACGTCAAGCGCCTGCAAATGGGCATCGACCGCGGTGTCGCCAACTCGATCCTCATCAAGGTCAACCAGATCGGCACCCTGACCGAGACGCTCGATGCGATCGAGCTCGCAAGAAGGGCGGGCTACAGCGCCGTGATCTCGCACCGCTCGGGCGAGACCGAGGACACGACGATCGCCGATCTCGCCGTGGCGACCGGCGCGGGAATGATCAAGACCGGCGCTCCGGCGCGCTCGGAAAGGGTCGCGAAATACAACCGCTTGCTCGCGATCGAGGCCGAGCTCGGCGAGGCGGCGGTATATGCCGGCCGCACCCGACTGAGGTGAAGCCCGCCTCACGCGCCGTGCACGCGGGTCGGCAGCTTGGCGCCCGGACTCCCCTCGCGCCCGACCTGAGCACGGCGGCCGTCCACGTCTTCACCGACCTCGCCGACTACGACGCCGTGGCCCGCGGCGAACGGCCCGGGCATTACTACGGGCGCAACTCCAACAGCAACCGCGAGATGCTGGAACGCGCGGTCGCCGAGCTCGAAGGCGCCGAAGCCGGGGTGGCGACCGCTTCGGGCATGGCCGCCCTTCACGCCGCGATCCTCGCCCTCGCGCCGCGGCCGGCGACGATCGTCGCAACTCGCGAGCTCTACGGCGGCACCGCCGCGCTCCTGCGCCAGGACCTCGAGCCGGCCGGCTACGAGGTCCAGTTCATCGACCTGACCGACCTGGATGCTGTGCGGGGCGCGGTCGGCGGGGCCGGGCTCGTCATCGCGGAAACCATCACCAACCCGCTGTGCAGCGTGCCCGACATCGAAGCGATCGCCAAGATGGCGCGCGACCGCGGTGTGCCATTCCTCGTCGACAACACGTTTGCCACCCCGATCTTCTGCCGCCCGCTCGACCTCGGCGCGACCGTCGTCATGCACAGCGCGACCAAGTACCTGGGCGGACATTCCGACCTCGTCGCTGGAGTGATCATTGGGAGCGCGGCAGAGATGGGCATCGCGCGAGCCCGCGCCGCACGCACGGGGACGACGCTCAGCCCGTTCGACGCGTGGCTCGCCCTGCGTGGTCTGCGCACGCTCGAGGTGCGCATGCGCCGGCACAACGCGAACGCCATGGCGCTCGCCCGGGCGATGCGCTCCATGCGCGGCGTGGCCCGCGTCCACCATCCGGCGCTGGAGGACTCGCCTTCGTACGACGTCGCGCGCAGGCTGATGCCAAACGGCTCGGGCGGGATGATGGCTTTCGACCTCGAGGGCGGTCGCGATGCCGTCCAGCGCATGATCGAACGCTTTGTATTGGTCACCTTCGCCGCTAGCCTTGGGGGCGTCGAGACGACGATCTCGTACCCGGACATCACCTCACACCGGTCGATGAGCCCCGAGGAGCGGGCCGCGGTCGGTGTCGGCCCGGGCACGGTCCGGGTCTCGGTCGGCATCGAAGACCCCGACGACATCGTGGCCGACTTCGCCCAAGCCCTTTCGGCCTGATTGGCCGCCTACACCCTCCTGCAGCTGTTCGAGGTGGTGCTGGCGGCCACCGTCGTCCTCTATGGCGTGCTGTGGCACTCCGTTCAGGTGACCTTGCTCGGCGCGGGCTTCCTGATCGGCAAGGCGATCCTGAACATCCTGGCGCCCGAGGGCGGCACCGTGTACCGCCGCTCGCTGATCGCCTACACGATTGCGGCGGTGTTCGTCCTGGGGGCGATCATCGCCGCCCACTTCGCCGGCTGACGCTTGCTTCCTATTCTTTGATGGACATGCGCAGCATCGGCGTCCCCGGCATCACGCGGCTGGTCGGCAACACGCCGCTCCTTCGCGTGCGCCTGTTCGAGCGCGAATTTCCGAAGGTCGAGGTCTACGCCAAGGCCGAGTGGTTCAACCCTGGCGGGTCCGTGAAAGACCGAGCCGCCCTTTCGATGATCGAGGACGGGGAACGCCGCGGGGCGCTCAAGAGGGACGGGACGATCATCGACTCGACGTCCGGCAACACGGGGATCGCGTACGCGTTGATTGGGGCGGCGAAGGGCTACCGCGTCAAGCTGGTGATGCCCGGCAACGTCAGCGCGGAGCGGAAGGCCCTCGTGATCGCGTATGGCGCCGAGATCGTGTACAGCGATGCGGGGGAGGGATCGGACGGAGCGATCCGGATGGTGCGGGACATCGTCTCGCAGGATCCTGAGCGCTACTTCTATCCCGACCAGTACTCGAATCCGGCCAACCCGCGAGCTCATTACGAAGGCACTGCCGTGGAGATCCTCGAGCAGACCGCCGGGCGCATCACGCATTTCGTCGCCGGTCTCGGCACCACTGGAACTTTCGTCGGCACGTCACGGAGGTTGAAGGAGCACGACGCGTCGATCAGGACGATCGCCGTCGAGCCGGACGATGCATTTCACGGCCTGGAAGGCATGAAGCACCTGCCGTCTGCGATCGTGCCGAAGATCTGGGACGCGAGCCTTGCGGACGAGGTCTGGGGCTGCCCGACGGAGGCTGCTTACGACATCGCGCGGACCGTGGCGCGGACAGAGGGACTGCTCGTCGGTCACTCCAGCGGAGCCGCCCTTTGGGCGGTGCGCAAGCTGGCGGAGACGATTCGCGAAGGCGTGGTCGTGACCGTGTTCCCGGATTCCGGCGACCGCTATGTATCGACGGGTCTTTACGGCAACAAGTGAAGATTTCTCACGGGGCCCTGGAGTCGATTCGGATCCATGGCGCCGAAGGGTATCCCGACGAGATCTGCGGGATCATGATCGGCCCGCACGGTGATCGCACTGTGACCGAGGTCAGGCGGGCGAGGAACATCATCGTCGAGCGGGTGCGCGACCGCTACGAGATCGATCCGCGCGACCACATTCGGATCCAGCGCGAGGCTGACGCCGCCGACCTCGACATCGTCGGCTATTACCACAGCCACCCCGACCACCCCGCGCAGGCTTCGCGCTTCGACACGGAGCGCGCTTGGGCCGGCTACGTGTACCTCATCGTCGCGGTGCACGAAGGCAAGCCGGTCGACGCGAACGCGTTCACGGCCGACAAGGACGGCGGTCCGTTCCATCCCGAACCCATGGAGGTTGTCTGACCGATCGCGTCTAATTGACGCGTGGCACGGCCCATCGTCGCGATCGTCGGCAGGCCCAACGTCGGCAAGTCGACGCTGTTCAACCGCATCCTCGGCTGGAGAAAGGCGATCGTCGACGCGGAGTCTGGTCTGACGCGCGACCGGCTGTACGGCGTCGCGGAGTGGCGCGGTCGCGAGCTGACCGTCGTCGACACCGCGGGCCTCGACCTGGACGGAGCCGCCCGCGACCACGGCGCGGGGACCCCGCAGGTATCCCGCGCGGCCATCGAGGCGCAGACGAGGGTCGCGATCGACCAGGCGGACGTCATCGTCCTGCTCCTCGACGTCCGGCAGGGTCTCACGCCGATCGACCGCGACATCGCGCAAATGCTGCGAAGGTCGCGCAGGCAGGTGATCGTGGCGGCGAACAAGGCCGACACCCCGACGGAGCGTCATTTCGCCCACGAGATCCTCGAGCTTGGGTTCGACGAACCGAGTCTCATCTCGGCGCAGCACGGCCTAGGCGTGGGCGATCTTCTGGACCGCGTGCTCGATGCGCTGCCCTCTCCCGCCGACGAGCCGCAAGGCGATGACAAGGCCGACCGGCTCGCCATCATCGGCCGGCCGAATGTCGGCAAGTCGTCGCTGCTCAACGCGCTCCTCGGCGACGAACGAGCCCTGGTCAGCGCCACCCCGGGCACCACGCGCGACCCCACCGACACCGAGCTCGTCTTCGACGGGGTCCCGGTCATCCTCATTGACACGGCGGGCATCCGGCGCAAGTCGTCGAGCAGGGACCGGCTCGAGCGGTACAGCCTCCTGCGCGGCATCCACGCCATGGAGCGCGCCGACGCCGTGCTGCTCGTGATCGAGGCCTCGGCCGGGGTCCTCGCCCAGGACCAGCACGTGGCCGGGTACGCCCTCGAGGCCGGTCGCGGGCTTGTCATCGTGGTCAACAAGATCGACCTCGTGGAGCCCGCTCACCGCACACCGGCCTACTGGCGCAAGGCGCTGGCCGGCGAGTTCAAGTTCGCACCCTTCGCGCCTGTGGTCACCCTGTCCGCCAAGACCAAAGAGGGCATCGGGACCGTGCTGCCCGCGGCTCTCGAGGTCGTCGGCCAGCGGCGGATCAAGATGCCGCCCAACGAGCTCAACCGCCTCCTGCGGGAGGCATTCCTGGACCATCCGCCGCCGAGCTTCAAGGGGCGGCGGCTGAAGGTCAGCTTCGCCACCCAGGCGGCCGGCGAAGCTCCCACGGTGGTGCTGTTCGTCAACGACACGAACCTGCTGCACTTTTCCTACCGGCGCTATTTGGAAAAAAAGATCCGGGACCGGTTCGGGCTGATCGGCAACCCGCTGAAGCTCGTGCTGCGTTCGGAAGAACGCCGAAAAGGCAAGACCCGCGCCGCAAAATAGCTGTCCTTACATTTCGCTGACACATGTAAGACAGCAATCTGACCTGATGGTGATGAATTTGACGTTGTGGGTAGTGCGATGAGCTCGAAGATCATGGTCGTGGACGATGAGAAGCACATCGTCGAGCTGGCGCGGCTCTACCTGACCCGCGAGGGTTATGAGGTGGAGGGAGTGGGGGACGGGGCGCAAGCCGTGGCAAGGTTCGGCCAGGTCAAACCCGACCTCGTGATCCTCGACATCATGTTGCCCGGCAGCGACGGGCTGACCATCTGCAAGGAGATCCGCAAGCAGAGCCAGGTGCCGATCATCATGCTGACGGCGCGCGACGAGGTCACGGACAAGGTCGTGGGCCTCGAGGTCGGGGCCGACGACTACCTCACGAAGCCTTTCCACCCGCAGGAGCTGGTGGCGCGCGCCAAGGCACTTTTGCGGCGGGCCAGGACCGAGCCCGACCAGCCGAAGCTGGTGCGCGCAGGCAAGCTCGAGGTGGACATCGAACGCCACGAGGTCCGACATGGCAGCGAACGCGTTCAGCTGCGCCCCAAGGAATTCGACCTGCTCGCGCTGCTGGCACGGCACCCCGGCCGCGTGTTTCAGCGCAGCGAGCTGCTCGACCTGGTGTGGGGCTACGACTTTCCGGGCTACACGAGGACCGTCGACGTGCACGTGCAGCAATTGCGCGAGAAGCTCGCCGGGGCGAAGATCACGGACCCGAGCATCCAGACGGTCTGGGGAGTCGGGTATCGGTTGGAGCTGGCGGGAAGCTGACGCTGCGACTCCGTCTCCTCGCGGCGGCCGCGGGCATCGTGGCGGTGAGCCTTCTCCTCGCAGGTTTGCTCACCTGGGTACTGGTTCGAGATCTCGAGTTTCAAAGTGCCCAGGACCAATTGGACAGGCAGGTCATCGCGGCCGCGACCGCGGTCAGGCTCCAGGAATGTTTGATCCCGTCGGGCGCAGCCCAATGCCGTCCCGCACCACAGACCGACTTCATGCAACGACTCAGTCTCACGGCCGACAAGCTGGGAAGCGGACGACTACTGCTCCTGGATGGCGGTCGCTACGTCGTCTATGACAGCGGGTCGAGCGACACGATCGGAACGCAATTCTCGGTGACTCCATCCCGGCGCTTCGCCAACGTGTTGGAGGCGCGGGCCGCGCTCGCAGGTGACAGCTACATCGCGGCAGCGATCAAGCTGCCGAGCACGCCCAAGCACGTCGACCCGCTGGGCGCGGACTATGTCGTCCTCGCCGAACCACAATCTTTGGTCGTGACGGCGGCGGCCGGCGACCTCGCAACGCGCCTGCTCGAGGGGGGAGGCGCGGCGCTGGTGGTCGCCATGCTCCTCATCCTGCTCGTCACCCGCTCCATGACGCGCCCGCTGACCACGCTTGCCGCGGCGGCCGAAGACATAGCCGCGGGCAACTACGCGCGCCGCGTCGACGTTCAGGGCCAGGACGAGATCGGCTTGCTCGGCTCCGCGTTCAACCGCATGGCCGAGGCGGTGGAGCGCGCGCGCAAGATCCAGCGCGATTTCCTCGCCAACGTCTCGCACGAGCTCAAGACACCGCTCACCAGCCTGATCGGTTTCAGCCAGGCGCTGGTCGACGGCAGCCTGCTCAACGACGTTGAGCGGACGCGCGCCGCGACGATCATCCACGAGGAATCCGAGCGCGTGCTTCGCATGGCGCAGGAGCTGCTCGACCTCGCACGAGTCGAGGCCGGGTCGATCTCGATGCACATCACCGCGGTCGACCTCGGCGGCCAATTGCAGCAGGAGCTCGAGATGGTCCGCCGCCGTGCGGTCGCGCGCTCTCTTTCGCTCAAGCTCAACGTGCCGGACGACATCCCGCCGGTGGCGGCGGACACGGAGCGGCTGCACCAGATCCTCGACAACCTGCTCGACAACGCGGTGAAGTACGCCCCCGACGGCACGACGGTCAACGCGACGGCCCGCCTGAGCGGTGCCCTGGTCGAGACGGTGATCTCGAACCCTGCCGGCCCGAATCGCCCCGACCCGGACCGGATGTTTGACCGCTTCTACCGCGGGGACGCTTCTCGCTCGGCCCCAGCGGGCGGCGTTGGCCTCGGGCTTGCCATCTCACGCGAGCTGGCGGCGGCGATGAAGGGGCGCCTGTGGGCGGACTTCGACGATTCAGGCAACTTGCGCATGCACCTCACGCTGCCGGCGTCGCGCGAGGTCACGGCGAAAGCCGAGCCATCGGCCCCGGCGGCCGTCGCCTAACGGAAGCCCCCATCCGACCGGGCCGCTTCACGGCCGGGTCACCTTCCCCAGCAAGTGGGGAAGGGAAGCCTAACCGCTCGTGAAGCGCTGGGCGTTGCCCATGGAACGCCACACGTAGGCCTGGACGTTCGCATAAGCCTGGCGCAGGTGGTTGCCGTCGTGATGCACCCACTCGTGCAGCAGCTCGTCGACAGTCAGCCGAGCGACCTCCGGGTGCATACCGCCTCTGCCTAGCTGTTCCGGCTTCAGCGATCGCACCAGGTCCAAGCTCTCGCGACGCACCGGCTCGAATTCGTCGAGCATCTGCTGCGGTGAGCGATCGCAGTCCCGCCGCGACCGGGAGACCTCTTCCTGGTTCCAATTCTCGAGCTGGGGTTCATCCCGGGCCAGGATGATGCGGATGCGGCCCGCAAATCCACGTCGCTCGGCTTCGACGACGTGGCCGGCGCATTCGTTGACGCACCACTCGCTCGGCGCGGGCCGCCACGCACCAATTTCGGCGGGCAGCGACTTCAGAAGACCCGCATACGCGCTGCCGGAGGTCTCGAGGACGTCGGCGATCTCGGCCGGTGTCACCCCTGAGGTACGACCAGGGTCACCGGGCTCTCGAGCAGCCGCTTGACCTCGGCCATGAACTGCGCCGCGGTCGCGCCGTAGAACACGCGGTGGTCGACAGATAACGTCATCCGCATTACCTTGCCGGGGACGATTCGCCCGTTGTCGACGACGGCCACGTCCTTGATCGCGCCCACCGCCAGGATCGCCGCCTCGGGTGGATTGATGATCGCGGTGAATTCGTCGACCCCGTACATGCCGAGGTTCGAGATGGAGAACGTCGCGCCGCTGAGGTCGCCTTCGTTTGGGCGCCCGGAGCGCGCACGCTCGATGACCTGACGCGACTCGATCGAGATCTGGATCAGGTCCTTGACGTCGGCGTCGTGGACAACAGGCACGAGGAGGCCCATGCCCTGGCTCGGCGCCACCGCGAGCCCGATGTTGATCGAGCGCTTGCGCTGGAATCGCCCGTCGACCCACGAGCTGTTGACCTCGGGAAACTTGCGCAGCGCTAGAGCGCAGGCGCGAACCAGGAAGTCGGTCATCGTGACCTTTTCCGCGCCTGGAACCGAATCCTTCAGCTGCTGGCGCAAGCTGACCGCAAGGTCGACGCGCGCCTCGACTGTGACCTGGAACTCGGGGATTGTCGACTTGGCCTCGGTCATCCGGCGCGCGATCGTCGCCTGCATCCGCGAGGGCTCGACGAGCTCGACGTCGGGGCCGGCCGGGCGTTCGGCGGTGGGCTGCGGCCGGCGGCGATCCGCCGTCGGTCTTGCGCCGCCCGCCGCGATGACGTCTTCCTTGACGATGCGGCCCTCAGGCCCACTGCCTTTCAGCGACGCGAGATCGACGCCCATCTCGGCGGCGAGCCGCTTGGCGAGCGGCGAAGCCTTGATTTCGCGTCCGTCCTGCCGGCCGTCGCTCTGGACGTCCGGGCTTTCTCGAGGCGCGGGCTTCTCCGCCGGCGCTTCCTTAGGGGGCGCGGGTTTCTCCGGCGCCGCGTCGCCAGGTGGCGCTGGCTTCTGGGCCGGCTGACTCTCCTCCGCCGCCGTGGGCGTCGCGGTCTCCTTCGGCTTCGCCTTTGGCGCAGGGGCCGAATCCGCCTCCCCGATACGGGCGATGGGGGCGCCGATCTTGGCTGGCACGCCCTGCTCGACCAGGATGTTGAGCACCCCGTCGGCCTCCGCCTCGAGGTCGAAGGTCGCCTTGTCGGACTCGACCTCGGCCAGCACCTCTCCGGTCTTGACCTGGTCGCCGCTCTTCTTCTTCCACTCGACGATCGTGCCCTCCTCCATCGTGTCGGAGAGCTTGGGCATGTTTATGTCAGGCATCGGGTTTTCGTCCCACCGTGCTGCGAACCAGGCGCTTGATGTCCTCGCTCGTCGGGATCGACGCCTGCTCCAGCCCAAGCGCGTAGGGCATCGGGACCTGAGCGCCACCCAGCCGGCGGATCGGAGCGTCCAGGAAGTCGAAGCACCTCTCCTGCACGCCGGCCGCGAGCTCGGCCGTCACGCCGTAGGTCGACCAACCCTCCTCTACCACCACGCATCGGCTCGTCTTGCGCACCGAGTCCACGATGGGCGGCCAGTCGACGGGCCGGATCGAGCGCAGGTCGATGACCTCGGCGTCGATGTCCTCCTCCTCGAGCTGCTTGGCCGCCTCGTTGGCGAGCACGGCCATCCTCGAAACGCCTACGATCGTCACGTCCGAGCCGTTGCGGCGGACCGCCGCCTTGCCCAAGGGCGTCGTGTAGTCACCCGCCGTCACCTCGCCCTTGACGTTGTACAGGCTCAGAGACTCGAGGAAGATCACCGGGTTGTCCGAGCGGATGGCGGACTTGAGCATTCCCTTCGCGTCGGCGGGCGTGGTCGGCGCGACGACGAGCAGGCCGGGGATGAGGCCGTACAGGACCTCGAAGCTGTGCGAGTGCTGCGCCGACAATTGGTGCCCGGCGCCGCCTGGCATGCGGATCACCATCGGTACCTTTACCTCGCCGCCCAGCATGTAGCGGATCTTGGCCGCGTTGTTGACGATCTGGTCGTAGGCGATCAGCGAGAAGTTGATCGTCATCATCTCGACCACCGGGCGAAGCCCGAGCATCGCCGCGCCGATTGCCGTGCCGACGATGACCTCTTCGGCGATCGGGGCATCGACGACGCGCTGCGCCCCGAACTTGTCGAGCAGACCGTCCGTGACGCGGTAGGCGCCCCCAAACTTGCCAATGTCCTCGCCGATGAGGAAGATCGACGGGTCTCGGTCCATCTCTTCGTCGAGGGCCTCGCGCAGCGCGACGCGCAAGAGCTTCTCTTCAAAGGCAGCCGGCGCTTTCGACGGCGATGCGGTGGCCATCAGACCCGCTCCGTGCGAAGCTCGGGCCGGTTGTCCCACTGGCCCGCGTAGGTGTACCTGTAGAGGTCGGCCACATTGGGATCCGGGCTGTTGTCGGCGAACTCGATCACATCCCGGATCTCGGCGTCGATCTCCTGCCGCACGTTCTTGAAGTACTCCTCATCCGCCAGGCCGCTCTTCTCTAGCTCGTGCTCGAAGGCGACGATCGGGTCGGCCTTGCGCCACTTCTCCTTGTCTTCGGCCGAGCGGTACTTGTCCGGATCGACGACGGAGTGGCCCCTGAATCGGTAGCAGAGCGACTCGATGAACCGCGGCACGGAATCGTTGCGCGTCTTCTCCACGATCTCGCTTGTCCGCAGCAAGACCTCCCGCACGTTCATGCCGTCGATCTGGATCGACTCCATGTCGTATGCGCACGCCTTCTTGTAGATGTCGGCGACCGCGGACGCCTTCTCGACTGGCGTGCCCATGCCGTACCGGTTGTTGACGCAGAACCAGACGACCGGGAGGTCGAAGACCTTGGACATGTTCAGCGACTCGTGAAACGCACCGATGTTGGTGGCGCCGTCGCCGAACATGCAGAAGACGACGTCCGGCTGCTTCTGGTACCTGACCGCCCACGCGCCGCCGACCGCGAGCGGCAGGTGGCCGCCCACGATCCCGTAACCGCCCATGAAGCGCTTGCTGACGTCGACGAGGTGCATCGAGCCGCCCCGGCCGTGTGACGTTCCCGTCTCCTTGCCGAAGAGCTCGGCCATGACGGCCTTTGGGTCGATGCCGCGCGCGATCGCGTGACCATGCTCCCGATAGCTCGTGAAGATCCAGTCGTTCGATTTGAGCGCGAGGATGCCGCCGACCACCGTGGCCTCCTCACCGATGTTGAGGTGGCAGTAGCCGCCGATCTTCGCCTTCGTGTACTGCTCCTGGGCGCGCTCTTCGAATCGGCGAATGAGCTGCATCTGCCGGTGCATGCTGAGCAGCAGGTCGCGATTTGCCTTCGCCAGCTCGAGGGACTTGGGGTCGGCCGCGCCTTTGGGGGGTGCAGCGGTTGGAATCTTGGTCGGGGCGGCCATTGGCTCCTCTCGATTTTGAATGGTTGCCTTTGTGGCCGGCTGAGCGCTGGCGCCGGAGGCGCCCGCCACTGCTGACACGACAGGTTTCACCTCCCCACTCGTGGGGAGGTCGGCCGGAGGCCGGGTGGGGGCTTGCCCTTTTCTATTGGCTACGTGAATGGCACGCCCCTGCGCGGCCAGCGCCGCTTCCATGAGCGATTCGGGCAGCGTGGGGTGGGCGTGGATCGTCAGGTCGATCTGCTCGAGCGTGAGGCCGTTCTGGATCGCGAGCGTCGCCTCCGCTATCAGGTCCGTCGCCCGAGGTCCGATGATGTGCGCGCCGAGCAGCTTCCCGGACTGAGCGTCGGCGATCACCTTGGCGAATCCTTCCGACTGGCCGAGCGTGAGCGCTCGCCCTGAGGCGGCGAACGGGAAGCGCCCGATCTTCACGTCGAGCCCCTTCTCCTTCGCCTCTTTCTCGCCGAGCCCGACGTGCGCGATCTCGGGGTCGGTGTAAACGCAGTTCGGAGCCGCGTGGTAGTCGGGCACGCGACTGGATTGAGGAGGGGACTCCCCCCCTGCAGCCGGCCCGGCGAAGCCGGATCCGGGTGCACCCCCCCTGTGACCGACGATGTTCTCCACCGCGCAGACACCCTCGTACGACGCGACGTGGGCGAGCATGATGCCGCCGATCACGTCGCCGATCGCCCAGATGCCGTCGGCATCCGTGTGCAGGTGCTCGTCGACGACCACCCGACCGCGCTCGAGCTTGACTCCCGCCTTCTCCGCGTCGAGGCCCTGCGTGTAGGGCACCCGACCGACCGCGAGGAGCACCTGGTCGGCGTCGATGGCGCCGCCCTCACCGCCGGTCGAGAAACGCACTTGCAGGCTTCCGTTCTGCTTCACGACCTCGGCGACCTTGCTGTTGGTGTGGACGTCGCCGCCCAGGCCGTTGAGATGCTTGGTGTACACGGCGACCAGGTCGGCGTCGACCATCGCCAGCACCTGCGGGAGCATCTCCAGGACCGTGACCTTGGTGCCGAGCGCGGCGAACATCGCGGCGAACTCCATCCCGACCACCCCGCCACCGATCACCGCGAGGCGGCGCGGCACCTCTTTCAGCTCGAGGATCTGGTCGGAGTCGATGGTCAGCTCGGCGCCGGGAAGCGGGATCCGGGCGATCGCCGAGCCGGTCGCGATGACGATGTCCTTCGCCTGTACCTGGTCACCGGAAACGTCGACGACGCCCTTGCCCCCGAGGCGGGCGATGCCTTTCAGCGTCGTCACACCGCCGGCCTTGAGCAGCCCTTCGACGCCTTTGACCAATTGGTCGACGACAGCCGTCTTGCGCTTCTGGGCCACGGCCCAGTCGAAGCCGATCCCGTCCGCCACGAGGCCGAAGGGAGCGCCTTCCTTGGCCATGGTGTACAGCTCAGAGGACTGGAGAAGCGCCTTGGTCGGGATGCATCCGCGGACCAGGCAGGTTCCGCCGACGCGGTCTTTCTCGACCACGGCGACCTTCGCGCCAAGCTGCGCGGCCCGCAAAGCGGCGACATACCCACCGGGGCCGCCGCCGATCACGACTACGTCAAAGGACCCGCCCATAGCTCCTACCTATACGGGATATCGACAGAAATTATGCCGAGCTTACCGAGCGGACCCGCCAGGCCGGATGCCGTTGGGGCTGTAGCGGTTGACGATCGGCATGCGGCGGTCGCGTCCGAAGGCTCTTTCGGTGATCTTCACGCCGGGCGGGGCCTGGCGCCGCTTGTACTCGCTGCGGTCGACCAATTGGATGACGCGCGCCACGATTTCCGGCTTGTGCCCGGCCGCGACCAGCTCCTCCGGGCTCAGGTCGTCCTCGATGTAGCCGATGAGGATGGGGTCGAGCACCTCGTACGGCGGCAGGCTGTCGGTGTCCTTTTGGTCCGGCTTGAGCTCGGCGGAGGGCGGCTTGGTCATCACGCGTTCCGGGATCGCCCGGCCTAGCGCGTTGCGGTAGCGGCACAGCTCGTACACCGCTGTCTTGGTGATGTCCTTCAGCACGGAATACCCGCCGGCGATGTCGCCGTACAGCGTCCCGTAGCCGGTCGCGAGCTCGGACTTGTTGCCCGTGCTCAGCACGATGTAGCCGAACTTGTTGCTCAGCGCGTGGAGGATGGTGGAGCGGATGCGGGGCTGGAGGTTCTCCTCGGCCACGCCGGGCTTGGTGCCGGCGAAGACAGGCTTCAGGATGTCCTCAAAGCCTTTGTGCGGCGGCTCGATCGAGAAGTCCATCAGCTGCATGCCGAGGTTCTCGGCCACCAGGCCGGCGTCCTCGAGACTTTCCGCGGACGTGTGGCGGGAGGCCATGCGGACGCCGATCACGTTCTGCGCACCGAGCGCGTCGCAGGCGATCGCCGCGGTGAGGGCTGAGTCCACTCCGCCGGACATGCCGATGACGACCTTCTCGAATCCCTGCTTGCGCATGTAATCGCGCGTGCCCAGCACGACGGCGGCGTAGATCTCCGCCGCACCTTCGAGGGGCTCGGCGATCCTGGCTTCGATCGCCGGCGTGCCCTGGTCTCGAGGCGTGTCGCTGATGTGCACCTCCGTCACCTCGAGATCGAGTCTCTCCGCGGCCTCCGCTTCGCGCCTCAGCTGCTCGACGGGGCGGTGCACGAGGACGCTCGTGTCGATGTCGCACACGAGCAGCTCGGGCTCGAACGACGCGGCCCGCGCCAGCAGACGCCCGTACGGGTCGAAGATCACGCTGTTGCCGTCGAAGACCAACTCGTCCTGTCCACCTACCGTGTTGACCCACGCCACATATGCGCCATAGCCGGCGGCCCGTTCGGCAACCATCGCCTCGCGCGGCGCGCGCTTGCCGTAGTGGTAAGGCGAGCCGTTGATGTTGATCAGAACCTGGGCGCCGTGATGCGCTTGCCAGGCCATCGGACCGGCGGGAAACCAGCAGTCCTCGCAGACCGACATGCCGATGCGCACGCCGTCGAGCTCCACGATCGGGCAACGATGCCCGGGCTCGAAGTAGCGCTTCTCGTCGAAGACGCCGTAATTCGGCAGGAACACCTTGTGGAAGATGGCCTTGACCGCCCCGCCCTGGAGGAATGCGGCCGCGTTGAAGATGTCGCCCTCCTCGTCGACGAACCCGACCACCGCCGCGATGCCCTTCGCCTCGCGCGCGATCAAGTCGAGGTGGGCCAGGTTGTCGCGGACGAAAGCAGGTTTGAGGACCAGGTCCTCCGGCGGATAGCCGGTGATGACCAGCTCGGGGAAGCAGACGATGTCCGCGCCGAGCTCACGCGCGCGGCCCATCCAGTCGATGACCAGGCGGGTATTGCCTTCGAGGTCGCCTACTGTCGGGTTGACCTGCGCCAGCGCGATTCTCACGCCTCAATTGTCGTTCCGCCGCGTCTTTACCATTTGGGTGGTTGAGCTACTTCGAACGTCTGCGCGCGCTTGCCCGAGAACGGCAGACCATGCTTTGCGTCGGGCTCGACCCCGACCCAGAGCGCATCGAGGGCGGCGCCGCGGGCGCGCTGCGCCACTGCCGCGAGGTCGTCCGGCAGACCGAGGAGCACGTGTGCTGCTTCAAGCCCAACAGCGCCTTCTGGGAGCAGTACGGCCCCGACGGCTGGAAGGCGCTCATGGAGCTGAGGGGCGCAGCGCCCGCGACGCCGTTCCTGCTCGACGCCAAGCGCGGCGACATGAACAACACCATGCGGGCCTACGCGCGCGCGGTCTTCGGCACGCTGGCCATGGACGCGGCGACCGTGAACCCTTACCTCGGCGCGGACTCCTTGCGGGAGTTCACCGCGTACGCGGATCGCGGCGTGTACGTCCTGTGCCGCACGTCCAACCCCGGAGCGAACGACCTGCAGCATCTCGAGGCGAACGGCAAGCCGCTTTACGCCCACGCGGCGCTGCTCGCCGAGCGCCTCAACGAGCACGGCAACGTCGGTCTCGTGGTCGGCGCGACGGCGCCAGTCCAGGTCGCCGAGGTCCGGAGCATGAGCGCGCTGCCCTTCCTGCTGCCTGGGGTCGGAGCCCAGGGCGGTGACGTCGAGGCCGCGGTGCGCGCCGCGTGGAACGGCGATCCGGCATCCTGCCTGGTCTCCTCGAGCCGCAACGTCATCTTCGCCGCCAGCCCGGGCCGCGAGGCGAACGCGCTGAAGGCCCAGATCTACGCGGCGGCGGGTGTCCGCGCGTGAGCATCCCCACGAACTCCGAGGCTTCGCCGTGAGTTCGCGGGGACCCCTTGGGACCGAAGGAAGACACACCGCCCGCATCGTCCTGCAGGGCCACATCATCGATTCGATGATGCTGCCGCAGGTCATGGACATGGTCATGGACCTCGGGGGCAACTTCTCCATCGAAGAGCTGAAGGTGGGCCAGCACAAGACCGACACGTCTCTGTGCCGGATGGAGGTGTACGCCAGCTCGGCAGAGCTCCTCGACCGGATCGTGCAGCGAGCCCGGGCGCTGGGGGCTACCGCCGAGCACGAAGAACCGGTGCAGGTCGAGACTGTGGACCGTGAGGGCGTGTTCCCGGAGGGTTTCTACTCGACCAGCAACCTGCCCACTGAGGTACTCATCGACGGCAACTGGGTGCAGGTCGAAAAGATCGAGATGGACGCCGCGATCGCCGTCGACCCCAAGGCAGGCCGCGCTTGGTGCATCGTCTTCCAGGACGCGAAGCCGGGCATGGAGGTCGTGGTCGGCCACCAGGGCGTCCGGGTGACGCCCCTCGAGCGATCGAGGCAGACCGAGATCTTCAGCTTCATGGGCAGCGAGGTCTCGGCCGAGAAACCGAAGAAGGTGTTGATCTCCGGCATCGCCGACGAGATGCGGCACATCCGCGAGGCGGGCGGCCGCATCCTCGTGGTCGCGGGGCCGGCCGTCGTGCACACTGGCGCCGGCCGCTACCTGTCTCGCTTGATCGAGCTTGGCTACGTCCAGGTGCTGTTCGCGGGCAACGCGCTCGCCGTGCACGACGTCGAGTCCGTGCTGTTCGGGACCGCCCTGGGCGTCAACATCGACAGCGGGCTTCCGATGGAGCACGGCCACGAGCACCACATGCGCGCGATCAACCGTGTCCGCGCCGCCGGCGGCCTGCGTCAGATGGTCGCGAGCGGCGGGCTCAAGTCCGGTGTGATGAAGGCAGCGATCGACCACGGGGTGGAGATCGTGCTGGCGGGATCGGTGCGCGACGACGGCCCCCTGCCCGACGTGATCACCGAGATGGTGGAGGCGCAGCGCCGGATGCGGGCGGCGCTGAAAGACGTGCGGCTCGCCCTCATGCTGTCGACCATGCTGCACTCCATCGCCACCGGCAACATGCTGCCCGCGGGGGTGCGCACCGTATGCGTCGACATCAACCCGGCGGTGGTCACCAAGCTCGCGGACCGAGGGAGCTGGCAGTCGATCGGGCTGGTCACCGACGTCGAATCGTTCTTGCGCGAACTGGCCCTGGTCGTGGAAACTGGGCGCCATGGCTAAAGGACGCGACAAGCAGGGACGCGAGACCAAGAAAAAGAAGAAGGCGAAGCAGCCCGCGACGGCCGTGCCCCAGAACGTGCAGTTCCGGCACCACTCGGTCGTGACGAGCCAGCCCGAGACGCCGCCCCGCCCAGCCGAATAATCGAAGGCACAGGCCGCCCGGCCGTCTTTGCCGCGATCGGCTTCCTGGGTGGCGTGCTCGGCGGCCTGCTCGGCGTCGGCGGCGGCTTCGCCCTGGTGCCGCTCCAGGTGCTATGGGCCGGCGTGTCGCAGCGCCACGCCAACGCGAACTCGCTGATCGCCATCATCCCGATCGCGATCGCCGCCCTCCCGATCTACTACTTCCGCAAGGGCTCGCCGCAGGTCGACTTTCACGTCGCGTTCTTCCTGATCGCCGGCAGCGTGGTCGGTGCCTACGTCGGGGCAACCCTCCTACGCCGGATTCCCGAGCGAGAGCTGAAGTTCGCCGTGGCGCTGGTCCTGGGCGTCGTCGGGGTCAAAGAGCTCGTCTTCTCATGACGTGGTGGGACGTGCTCGCGGTGGTGGGCGGCTTCACGGCGGGGTTCCTGAGCGGCACCATCGGCATCGGGGGCGGCCTTCTCTTCGTGCCGACCATGACCGTCGGATTTCGACTCTCGCAGGCCGTCGCGCAAGGTACGTCGCTGATCGCGATCATCCCGACCGCGATCGTGGGCGGCTTCACGCACCTGCGCCAGGGCAACGTGCTGGTCCGGCCGGCGCTGTGGATGGGAGGTGGGGGAGTGGTCGGGGCGGTCATCGGGGCGCTGGTGGCCGTCGAGGTCCCCGGGCCGATCCTCGCCCGCGTGTGGGGCGCCTTTCTCGTGTTCAGCGCCTACCGCTTGTTCGTCCAGGGAAGACAACCCGCGCCCAAAACGCCCTGAAGGGCCGAAACCGCGTTGAGTCGTTGACACCGTGACGCGCTGCGGCGTACCGTTTCGGATTGGAAACGGTACGTACGAGTACCAGAGCGTTGTTTAAGCAGGAGCGGCAGAAAGGAACATGGTTTCGTTCGAGCTGAGCGACGAGCAACGGGAGATCCGCGACTGGGTCCACGGCTTCGCCGAGAAGGAGATCCGGCCGTACGCGCACCAATACGACGAGTCTGAGGAGTTTCCCTGGCCGATCGTCAAGAAGGCGGCCGAGGTCGGGCTGTACGGCGTCGACTTTCTGCAGCAGACCTTCGGCGACGGCACCGGGATCATGCCGGCCCTGGTGGCCGAGGAGCTGACCTGGGGCTGCGCCGGCATCGCGCTGGCGATCCAGGGCACCGGGCTGCCGGTGGCGGCGATCTTCTCCCAGGGCACGCCAGATCAGATCTCGACGTGGATCCCCGCGTGCTACGGCACGGCGGACAAGCCGGCGTTGGGCGCCTTCGCCGTGACTGAGCCGGACGCGGGCTCGGACGTCTCCTCGATGAAGACCCGGGCGGTGCGCAAGAACGGCGACTGGGTGATCAACGGCCAGAAGGTTTTCATCACCAACGGCGGGATCGCCGACGTGCACGTCGTCGTCGCGGCGGTCGAGCCCGAGTTTGGGACGCGCGGCCAGGCCAGCTTCGTGGTGCCCCCGGGGACCAAGGGGCTGCGCATGGGCAAGAAGGAAAAGAAGATGGGCATCCGCGCCTCGCACACGGCGGAGGTCTTGCTCGAGGATTGCACGATCCCCGCTGAGAACGTGCTCGGCGGCACGGAGAAGCTCGCCGAGAAGCTCGCCCGCGCCCGCGAGGGCAAGCACACGCGCTCGTCGGTCGCCCTGAAGACCTTCGAGATGACGCGGCCGATCGTCGGCGCGCAGGCGCTGGGCATCGCACGAGCTGCGTTCGAGTTCGCGCTCGACTACGCGAAGCAGCGCAAGCAGTTCGGGCGGACGCTGATCGAGAACGAGGCGATCGCCTTCATGTTGGCCGACATGGCGACCGAGATCGAAGCCGCGCGGGCCCTGATCTGGCGGGCGCTGTGGGAAGGCCGTAACGGCGGCGACTTCAAGAAGGCCGAAGGCTCGATGGCCAAGCTCAAGGCCGGCGAGGTCGCGGTCAAAGTGACGGAGCAGGCGATCCAGATCTGCGGCGGCTACGGCTACATCCGCGACTTCCCGGTCGAGAAGTGGCACCGCGACGCCAAGATCTACACATTGTTCGAAGGCACGAGCGAGATCCAGCGGATCGTCATCTCGCGAGCCCTGGCGGCCGCGTAGCCGGCATGTCCCTCGCGCCGGCCCAGCTCAGGCGGGATGCGAGGATCGAGCGGCGGCGCCGGCGGATCGCCGAAGCCGCGCTGCAGCTTTTCGCGAGCCGGGGCTACAACGTGACCTCGGTCGACGACGTAGTCCGCGAGGCGCGTGTCTCGAAATCGGCCTTCTACGAGTTCTTCGAATCCAAGGAGCACTGTTTCCGAGAGGTCCTGGACCAGGAAGGCGGAGCTCTGATCCACGAGGTGCTGGCGGACGCCGCGACCGGCCACGATCATCACGAGCGTCTCCGGCTCGGCATCACACGTTTCGTCCACAGCTGCTTTGAGCGATCGGACGTGGCCCGGCTGCTGATCGTCGAGTCGGTTGGGCTCAGCCAGGGGGTCGACGAGATCCGGCACGGGCTGCAGGCCCGCTTCGCGGACGCCGTGGCCGAGGAGGTCCGCCACGCGATGGACCACGACGCTTTCTACGCGGACAAGGACCCTGTCGTCTTCGGGCGTGCTGTCGTGGGCGGCGTGAGCGACGCTGTCGGATACTTCCTGACCCACCCGGGTGTGGACGCCGACTCGCTGGCCGCCAGCCTTTGCAGGATCTTTGCCCCTTAGGCGCTCAGAGGTTGAGCAGCCTGAGAACCAGCAGGACTGCGGCGACCAGAATCAGCGCGACGCCGGCAACTTGCTCGGATCGCTCCCTCACTGCTTCGCCGACCCGCTCGCCGAAACGCAGCCCGACCTGGCCCGCGACGAAGGCCTGGATGGCGATCCAGATCACCGTTACGGCGATCGAGAGGCCCAGCAGACCCGCGCTCAAGCCGATCGTCAGCTCGTCGGTGCTGATGCTGATCCCAAGGTCGATGATGGCCAGGCCGCGGGCGCGGGCCAGCAAGCGCAGCCGCTTGGTGTCGTCGTCCTCATCTCTCCCGGGCCGGAGGAGGATGAGGCCGGCCAGGAACAGGAACAGGATGCCCGCGTACCCCGCGTACGTGCCCAGCACGCCGCCGATCAGGCGGCCGAGGGCGATGCCGGCGATCGGCGTGCCCGCCTCGAACGCGGTGAAAATGAGTGAGACACGCAACCAGTCCCGCCGCTCCAACCCCGCCACGCCAAGCGCGGCCGCCAGGGCAAAGGTGTCAAGGGCGAGAGGGAGGAGGAGGCCGGCCGTCAGGAGGAGCTGGCGCACGGGGTTGAGCTTAACAACCCCCCATTGCCCCACGAACAGGGGTTCGGTATGATAGCACCACGGACATGCGTACGCTGGCGACCCAGGTCAAGCTGCGGCGGCTCATCCGCGCCTTTGGCGAGGCGTCGTCGCGCCTCGCTTCAGAGCCGCTCGGGCGCGGCCTGGCCGGCACGATCGTGGACAGGCTCCTGGAGCTGGCTGAGGAGGTCCGGCTGGGCTGGCGCCCGGAAGACGCTTCGAGGCCCCTGGAGGCGCCTCTGGAGGGCTATGTCGAGGCGTCCCTGAAAACGATCGACCTGGCGATCGCCGGCCTGAGCCAGGCCGGGGCCGACCTGGAGCTCCTACGAGGCGACTTCGAAGGCGCGGCGCTGCCGCTGGAGATGTTCCTTCGCGGCCTGGACGCCGAACCGGCCCTGCAGCGCTCCGCCTAGGCCCGATGCCTGAGATCAAAGACACCGACTGCGCCTACGCGGCGGGCTTCGTCGACGGCGAAGGCTGCATCGCTATTGGTCGCTCATTCGAGCCGCGTCGTGGACGGTTTTATTACACGGTCCAAATCGTCGTCACAAATCGCGATCGCGCCGTCCTCGAATGGCTTCGACAGACTTGGGGTGGCTGGGTCGTACCAACCACGAAACCGGCACCCGGCACGAATGCCCGCCAGTCATGGAATTGGCGCTGTCCAACCGGACAAAGCGGGGAGCCATTTCTGCTCGGTATCGCTGACTACCTGCGGATCAAGATGCCGCAGTGCGAAAACGCTCTGGCAATGATCGAACTGTCTCGACGTAGCCATCGGACGCTTGGACCATATCCTTTGCCCAAAGCATGGCTTGCCGAACAGGAATCCGTCTATTGGAAGCAGCGCGAGCTAAACCATCGCGGTTCAGTCGAATTCGTCCGCAAACCCATGCACTCGCCGCGCAAGATCAACCGAGATCGGTTATCACAAGCCATGCTTTCCTAAAGGGCTAATATCGTGAGCATAGCCCGCCTCAGATAAGCCTCTGGCCCACTGCCTTTACCAGCTGGTCAGCAGTGATTCGACCCTCGGCAACGGGCCGGCCGTCAAGAAGCACGACCGGGACACGCCAGTCGTAGAGGTCGTGGAGGCGATCGTCCGCGTCGACGTCAGCAAGCTCCGGCTCGTAACCGAGCCCGCGAATGAGACCGAGGGCGTCATCGCAGAGGTGGCAGCCTTGACGAGTCACGAGGACCAGCTTCACGCCTGATCACCCTGGTCAGGCTGGCAGCCGCAGCTCCTGCCCCGCTTCGATCGTCGGGCTCGAGAGGCCGTTGGCACGTTCGATCTCGTCCACACGTACCCGGACATCATCGCCCGGATAGTGCGCCGCGGCGATCGCCCACAGCGTGTCGCCCGGCTGCACGACGACCGTGGACTCAGCCGAAGCGGTTCCGCCATGAGCCACCAGCGCCAGGCCGAGGGTCGCCGCCACGACCAGGCCCAGCGCCGGCAGCAAACGGACTCGAATGCCGCCGGCACGGGTTGCCCGCAATCGTGTGATCCCGTGGCCGGCGGCGTACATACGTTCGTGACTGTAGCGAACGGCCGTTCGCTTGTCAAGAGAACGAACAAAAGTTTGCGCTCGGGCTCCCGAACTGCTAGCATGCCGTAAACGTCCCCCACCACGATCTGGAGATGAACATCAAATTGAGCGATCAACTAACCGACCGGCAGACCAAGATCCTCGAGTACATCCGGCACGTCACCCGGGTTCGGAACTACCCGCCGAGCGTGCGGGAGATCGGCGAAGCGGTCGGCCTGAGCTCGAGCTCGACCGTGCACAACCACCTGAACCAGCTCGAGCGGCGCGGCCTGATCAAGCGCGACCCCAGCAAGTCGCGCACGGTGCAGCTGGTCCAGGACCAGGAGATCGACCAGCAGCGCCGTAACGCCGTCTCCGTCCCCATCGTCGGCCACGTCGCGGCGGGCGTCCCCATCCTCGCCGAGCAGAACATCGAAGACCACGTGCTTCTCTCGTCTGAGCTCGCCAAGGAAGGCTACTTCCTCCTTCGCGTGCGAGGCGACAGCATGGTCAACGCCGGCATCCTCGACGGCGACCTGGTGCTCGTCCGGCCCCAACACGAGGCGACCAACGGGTCGATCGTAGTGGCGCTCGTCGACGGCGACGCCACCGTGAAGCGCTTCGAGCGCGCCAACGGGCACGTCAAGCTGATCGCCGAGAACCCTGCCTACGAGCCGATCGTGACCAGCAACGTGAGCCTGGTCGGCCTCGTGCGAGGTGTGATCCGGATCTTCGGCTAGCGGCCGCGGGAGCGCACGGCGCTCTTCTGATCGAATGCGGCGAACCGTCGAGCTGCGTGGCGCGGCACCCATCCCCAGACCCGGGTGCCTTCCTCCACGTACTCGGTCCGGTCCACTCCCCCCACCTTGCGCACCTCGGCAAGCACGGCTTCGTTGCCATACGGCACCAGGATTTCCAGCGCGACCGCGTCGACCCTGCTGGCGCGCTCGATGGCGGCCCCGAGCTCGCTCATGCCGGTCCGATTGATCGCGGAGATCGCCACTGCGCCGGGATAACGCTCGGTGAGAGCGGCGATGGCCCGCCGGCGCGACGCGGGCCCAAGCAGGTCGACCTTGTTGAGGGCGACGACCCGAGGCTTGGCCGCGGCGTCCAGGTCGGCCAGGACCTCTTCGACCGTCGAGGCCTGCTCCTCCACGGCCGGCGAGCTGAGATCTAGGACCTGCACGATCACGTCGGCCTCGGTCACCTCCTCCAGGGTCGCCCGGAAGGCGGCCACGAGGTCGGTAGGCAGCTTCTGGATGAAACCGACCGTATCGGTCAGGAGCAGCTCCCGACCGGCGGGCAGCTCCATCTTCCGCGTGGTGGGATCGAGCGTCGCGAAAAGCTTCTGTTCGGCGCGGACGCCGGCGCCGGTGAGCACGTTGAGCAATGTCGACTTGCCGGCGTTCGTGTAGCCCACGATCGCCGCGGTCACGAGCTCCGCGCGACGCCGGCCGGTCCGCTGCTGGTGCCGCTGCGCGCGGACATGCTCGATCTCGAGGTCCAGGTCGCGGATGCGCTTGCGGATGCGCCGGCGCTCGACCTCGATCTGCTGCTCACCGAATCCGCCGCGCGCCCCCACTCCCCCTCGCCGTCCGCCGACCTGGCGGTCGTACGCGTAGGCGCCGATCAGCCGCGGCAGCAGGTGATGCAGGCGCGCCGCCTCCACCTGGAGCCGTCCTTCGTGGGTGCGGGCGTGCTGGGCGAATATCTCGAGGATGATCTCGGTGCGGTCGAGAACCCGGACCTTGAGGGCAAGCTCGAGGTTCCGCTGCTGCCGCGGGCTCAGGTCCTCGTTGCATATGACCAGGTCGAAGGCGCCCTCGAGCCTCATGTCGCGCAGCGCCTCGACCTTGCCCATGCCGATGAAATGGGCGGGGTCGATCTCGGCACGCCGCTGGACGTCCGTACCGACCACTTCCGCCCCGGCCGTGCGCGTCAGGTCCGCCAGCTCGACCATCTGCTCACGCACCGCCTCGGGGCTGATGCGGGGCAGCAAGACGCCGACGAGGTACGCGCGCTCGCGCGGGCTCCTGGTCGTGATCATTTGACGGGGGCCCCCACGAAATCGCGGCGAAGCCTCCGATTTCGTGGGGATTTCAGAGCCTGAGCTTCCTCATTCGCGACATCGCCTCATCGAGGCGTGCGTCGGGCGCGGTGACCGAGAGCCTGAAGTAGCCCTCGCCGTGGGCGCCGAACCCCACACCCGGTGTGATGTTCACACCCACCTCGTCCAGCACGTGACTCGCAAAACCGATCGAGTCATACCCCTTCGGGACCGGCGCCCACACATAGAAGGTGGCGCGAGGCGGTTTGATGTTCCAGCCAAGGCTGTTCAGCGTGTCGGCCACTAGCCTGTGCCGGCGCGCGTAGACGGCGCAGGCGGCTCGCGTCTCCTCCTCCCCACCGTTCAGCGCCTCGATCGCGGCCCACTGCACGGCCTGGAAGATGCCTGAGTCGATGTTGGTCTTGAGCTGGCCGATCAGCTTGACCAGGTCGGCGCGGCCGCAAACCCAGCCGATCCTCCAGCCGGTCATGTTGTAGGTCTTCGACAGGGAATGAAATTCGAGGCCGATCTCCTTGGCGCCGTCGACCTCGAAGAGCGTCAGCGGCCGGTATCCGTCAAACGCGATCTCGGAGTACGGCGCGTCGTGGCACAGGATGATGTCGTGGCGCCGGCAGAACTCGACCGCGCGCTCGAGAAACGCACGGTCCGCGGTGGCCGCGGTCGGATTGTTCGGATAGTTCAGCCACATCATCCGAGCGCGCCGGGCGACTTCCTCCGGAATTGAATCGAGGTCTGGCAGCCAGTGGTTCTCAGCCTTGAGCGGCATCACGAAGGGCTCGGCGCCGGCCATGATGGCGCCCGTGACGTAAACGGTGTACCCAGGATCTGGCGCCAGGACCACCTCGCCCGGGTCCACCAGGGCAAGGGGCGCGTGGCTGATGCCGTCTTTCGAGCCAAGCGTGGGCAGGATCTCCATGCCCGGGTCGAGCTCGACATGTGCGCGCTCCGCGTACCAGCCTGCGATCGCCTCGCGCAGCTCGACGAGCCCGAAGTACGACGGATAACGGTGGTTCGCCGGATCGGCGGCGGTCTCCTGGAGCACGCTGACGATGCGTCCCGGGGTCGGCAGGTCAGGGTCACCGATCCCAAGCGAGATGACGTCGATGCCTGCCCGCTTCTTCTCCTGCACCTTGCGGTCGATCTCGGCAAAGAGGTAAGGCGGGATCAGGTCGAGCCGTCTGGCGCCGGCTCTCCTCCCCATTTATGGGGGCGCCGCGCGAGCGCGGCGGTGTGGCCTCGACAGGGCCGGAGGGGGCGATGGGTTGCTCACGAGCCTGAGAATACCCGGCAGGGGATCGGGCTCGATCTCGAACCACCGCACGCGTCCATCGCGACGCCACCAGCGGAGCTGTCGTCGCGCGTAGCGGCGATTGGAGCACGCCATCGCCCCAGGTAGCTCATCGATGGTCAGCTCACCGCGAATGTGCGCGAGCGCTTCGGCGTATCCGATTCCCGTCAGGACCGGCGCTGTCGGGGGCACGCCCGCATCCAGCGCTTGCCGGGTCTCGGCGATCAAGCCTCGCGCGACCTGGAGCCGGCTGCGCTCCTCGATGCGGCGGTCGATGACCTCGAGGTCCGCGGTGAGCCCGATCCGAAGCGCCTGCCACGGCGGCGCGTTGCGCGTGCGCAATCTCCGCAGGGGCGGCCCCGCCGCCTCGACGATCTCGATGGCGCGGATGACGCGCACAGGGTTCTGGAGGTCGACACCTGGGTCAGGGTCGAGTGCGAGCAACCTGCTGCGCAACGCTTCGGGGTCGAGCTGCTCGAGCTCGGCGCGGAGCGCCGCGTTCGGCGGGATGCCCGTCAGGCTGAATCCGTCAGCCAGAGCATCCACATACAGCATGGTCCCGCCCTCGACGATTGGGAGCCTGCCGCGCGCGGCGATGTCCTGGATCGCCTGGCGCGCGCGCTGCACGTACTCGGCCGCGTTGAAGTTGGTCGCCGGATCGACGAAGTCGATCATGTGGTAGCGCACCTCACGCCGATGCTCCGGGCTCGGCTTGTTGGTGGCGATGTCAAGGCGTTCGTAGACCTGTCGCGAGTCGGCGACGACGATCTCGCCGTCCAGCTGTCGCGCAAGCTCGAACGCAACTTGCGATTTGCCGATGCCCGTCGGGCCGACGACGACCGGGACGACTAGGGGCCCCCGCGAAATCACGGCAAAGCCTCTGATTTCGTGGGGATCAGGTCAGTAGTTTCTGCGGAAGTGGCGCGTCAGCTCCTGCCACTCGACCAGCAGACGCGTCGGACGCCCATGGGGGCAGGTGATCGATTCCTCGGCGGTCTCGAGGTCGGCGAGGAGGCGCCGCTGCTCGGCGATGTCGAGGACGTCGCCGAACTTGACCGCCGAATGACACGCAAGGGCCGCCGCGGCTTTCTCGACCGCCCCATCGCCGCGACTCTCAGCCAGCGCGGCAAGCGTCTCCTGAATCGCGGCGGTCGCTCGACCCGCGGACAGCTCGACCGGCACCGCGGTGATGCGCAGGCTGCGAGGCCCGAACTCCTCGTACTCGAGACCCATGCTCGCAAGGTCGGCGCGATGGTCGGCCGCGGCGGCGATGAGCGCAGGCTCGACGTCGACCGCCTGCGGGATGAGAAGCGGTTGGCTGGCGCCGCGACCCGAGCGAAGGCGCTCGAGCAGGCCGTTGTAAAGCACACGCTCATGCGCCGCGTGCTGGTCGACGAGAACGAGCCCGTGCGGGCCCTCGGCCACCAGGTATCCCGGGCCCACTTGCCCGATGGGCCTCAGGACCGGCGTCGCGGCGTGGCCGTTGGTCTCGGCCGCCTCCACCGCCACACGTGCTTCATGCAGCGTGAGCTGCGGACCCGGCTGTGTTGCAGTGGCGACCGCGGCCGAAGACGTTTCGGCCGGCCGGTAGCGGAAGGGATCGCTTCCGTCGAGTGCCGACCTCACCGCCCGCTGCAGCGCGGCGAAGACAGCGCCTTCGTCGCGGAAGCGCACCTCCTTCTTGGCTGGGTGCACGTTCACGTCGACGAGCTCGGGGTCGATCCCGATGTCGATCACCGCGACCGGATGGCGCCCGCGTTCGAGGCGGCCCTGATAGCACTCCTCGAGCGCATAGACCAGTGAGCGGGCGCTGATCGGCCTCCCATTCACCGCGAGCACCATCCCGTCGCGGCTCCCCCGGCTGAGTCGAGGCTGACTCACCATCCCAGTGACTAGCGGCATGCCGATCATCTCGAGCATCTCCGCCGCCACGGGCTGGCCATAGACCGCGGCCAGCGCCCGCCGCCGATCGCCGTCACCGCTGCTGCTCACGGCGGCGCGGCTGTCGATCGTGAGGTGGAACCGGACGTGGGGATGCAGCAGCGCGAAAGCGCTGACGATCTCTTTGATCGCCGCGACCTCCGTGGCGTCGCTCTTCAGGAACTTCAACCTGGCGGGCACGTTCGCGAACAGGTCCCTGACCTCGATCGCAACCCCGGGCAGGAGCGGTCCGCCGCCCTGCTCCTGCACCTCACCAGCGCGCACGCGCAGCACCGCGCCGCCGCTAGCGCATTCGACGTCCGCCACGGCGGCGATGCTCGCGAGCGCCTCGCCGCGAAATCCAAAGCTCTGGATGGACATCAGGTCGGAGAGCGCGGAGAGCTTGCTCGTAGTGTGTCTCACGAACGCGACCACGAGCTCATCCGCCGGTATACCTGCGCCGTCGTCGCTGACGCGAATCGAGGTCTTCCCCGCTCCCCGAACGTCGATGCTGATTCGCCGCGCACCCGCATCGAGCGCGTTCTCCACCAGCTCCTTGACGACGGACGCCGGGCGCTCGACGACCTCGCCCGCCGCGATCGCGTCGGCAACCTCCGGCGGAAGCATCTGGATCATGGGGTCAGCTTCGCCCGGAGCTGATACAGCTTCTGCAGCGCCTCGAGCGGACTCAACGCGGATGGGTCGATCTCTTCGAGCTCCTTGCGCACCGGGTCGGGCGCAAGTTCGATTGGCAGGCCGAGCTGCAGCTCCGGCGGCTCCAGCGGGCGCTGGCGCTCCAGGTCGCCGAGGATCTGCCGCGCCCGCCCGATCACCCCGGCGGGAAGCCCCGCCAGCGCGGCGACGTGGATGCCGTAGGAGCGGTCCGCCCCTCCGGGGACGACCCGGTGCAGGAATCGGACAGAGTCGCCTTCCTCGAGCACCTCAACACGCTCGTTGCGGACTCGGGGCAGTCTTTCGGCCAGCGCGGTCAGCTCGTGATAGTGAGTGGCGAACAGGGTGCGACAGCCGAGCTTCGGCGAATCGTGCAGGTGCTCGACCACGGCCTGGGCAATCGACACGCCGTCGTAGGTCGACGTCCCCCGCCCCACCTCGTCCAGGATCACAAGAGACGATCGCGTCGCGTGGTTCAGGATGTAGGCGGTCTCGGTCATCTCGACCATGAAAGTCGACATGCCCGCGCTGATGTCGTCGTGCGCGCCGACTCGCGTGAAGACCCGGTCAGCGAGCCCGACGACCGCGCTCTCCGCGGGGACGAAGCTGCCGCACTGCGCGAGCAAGACGATCACCGCGGCCTGGCGCAAGTAAGTTGACTTGCCGGCCATGTTGGGACCGGTCAGGATCACGATCTGCGCCCCGTCGGGGTCCAGCTCGAGGTCGTTCGACACGAACACACCCGGCGGCAGGCCCACCTCGACCAGTGGATGCCGCCCGCCAGTGATGCTCAATCGGAATCCGGCGTTGACCTCCGGGCGTCTCCAATCCCGCTCGGCCGCGGCGACCGCAAGACTGAGGAGCGCGTCGATCATGCCGATGGCCTGGGCGCTCTCCCTTACCGCGGGCGCGGCCTCGGCCACCTTCGCGCCAAGGTCCTGGAGGATTTCGAGCTCGCGCGCCGCGATTCGTTCCTGAGCGGTCAGGACCACCGCCTCCTTTTCCTTCAGGCCCGGCGTGATGTAGCGCTCGGCGCCGGTGAGGGTTTGCTTGCGCACGTAGTCGTCGGGCAGCCGCGCCGTGTTGGCGTGGGACACCTCGATGTAATAGCCGAAGACCTTGTTGAAGCCCACCTTCAACGACTTGATCCCGCTTCGCCGGCGCTCGACGGACTCGAGGTTTGCGATCCACTCGCGCGCGCCTTTCGAGGCATCGAGGATCGCGTCCAGGTCGGGGTCGTAGCCCGGCCGAATCACGCCGCCGCCGCGGAAGGCTGGCGGCGGGTCATCCACAAGGGCGCTACTCAGGACGTCAACGAGCTCGGGCGCGCCGCTGACCTGACCCGCCAGCTCCCGCGTGACGAGGGCTTCGCATGCGCCCAACACGTCCTGGACGGCCGGTATGGCCTCCAGCGAGACGCGCAGCCCGACCAGCTCTCGCGCGCTGGCGTGACCCTGCGCCGCTCGCGCGATCAGCCTCTCCAGGTCGCCGACCGGTCGCAGTGCGCCCTGAAGGCGATCGCGGAGCGTTGCCGCCGTGACCATCTCCTCGACGGCGGCGAGGCGCAGCTCGATCGACTCGGCGTCGCGCAGCGGTGCTCCCATCCACCCGCGGAGCTGTCGGGCGCCGATCGCGGTGCACGTGCGATCGACGAGCTGGACGAGCGCGGGCAGCTCCAGGTTCCTCACGGTCGCCGCATCAAGTGGCATGGTCGCGTCGGGCGAATATGTGCGGACCCTGAAAGCGCCGGGCACGACGCGCGTTTGGTTCTGCTTCAGGTAATCGAGGATCACGCCGGCTGCACCGACCGCCAGCGGCGCGTCGCCCGCGCCGGCCGATTCCGGAAAGGCGATCCCGAGCATGTCGCGCAGGCGCTGGCGGCCGCGCACCGGATCGAAGCGATACTCCTCGATTTCAGGAGGCGTCAGGAGCTCCGCCGGAGCCAGACGCTCGAGCTCGGACTGCAGCCGGTCCTTCGACAGCTGGCAGAGCAGCAGCTCTCCTGTCGAGACCTCACACGCGGCGATTCCCGCCTCGGTGCCTTTCGTCCAAGCCGCCACGAGGTAGTTAGGACGCGACGGCTCGAGGTAGGCATCCTCGACCACGGTTCCCGGAGTCAGGACCCTGGTCACGTCGCGGCGCACGATCTTGTTCTTGCTCGCAGCCTCGACCTGGTCGCAGATGACGACCTTGTGGCCCGCGCGCAACAGCTTGCCGGCGTACGACTGCCACGCGTGATGCGGCACACCGCACATCGGGGCGGGCCCGGTCTTGCCGAGCGGCCTGGAGGTCAGCTGCACACCCATGATCGGCGCGGCGACCTTCGCGTCGTCGAAGAAGATCTCGTAGAAGTCGCCGAGCCTGAAGAGGAGGATCCCGTCTGGGTGCTTCTCTTTCGCCTCCCGGTATTGCCGGATCACCGGGGTGGCTGGACCTATCACGCCGCCGGCGCGCCTTCGGCGGTCCCCAGCAGCTGGCCCGCGGTCGCCTGCAGCACGCGTACTTTCAGCACGTCCCCGGGCACGATATCCCCTCCCCGCAGGACGATGGCGCGCTTGCCCTGGCGGATGCGTCCGTAAGGGCGGTGCAGCTCGTCGTGGCCCTCGATCAGAACTTCGACGTCGCGGCCGACCCACCTCGCGGTCTTGCGCGCCGCGATCTCCCGCTGACGAGCCAGCAGGTCGTTCAGCCGGCGCAGCTTCTCGCCTTGCGGCACGTCATCTTCCATGCGCGTGGCGGCGAATGTGCCGGGTCGCGGCGAGTACATCGCGATGTGGACCACGTCGAACTCGATTTCCTCGACCAGCGCGCGCGTGTTCATGTACGCATCTTCTGTCTCACCTGGAAACCCGACGATCACGTCGGTCACGAGGCCGAGATCCGGCATGAGCGTGCGAGCCCGTTCGACGATCGCTCGATAGTGCCGCGTCTGGTAGCCGCGCGCCATCCGTTTAAGGATCGTGTCGTCCCCGGATTGCACGGGCAATTGGAGCTCGCGGCACACGACACCGCTGGCGGCCATCACCTCGAGCAGCTCGGTCTCCAGGTCTTGCGGGTGGGACGTCATGAAGCGGAGCCGCTTGAGGTCGGGAATCCTCTCCACTTTCCTGACCAGCGCGGCCAAGCCGCCCGCGCCTTCGGGGTCCTGATAGTCGTCGACGTTCTGGCCGAGCAGCACCACTTCCCTCGCGCCGTCTTCCACCGCGAGCCTGCATTCATCGACCACCGCGCGCAGCGCCACGTGTTTCTCGCGGCCGCGCACGCGCGGCACTATGCAGAACGTGCAGTTGTGATCGCAGCCCTGGATGACGCGCACGTAGTGGCTGACGCCGGTGCGTCCCGCTTGTGGCAAGGCCTCGCCCTGCGAGTAGTCGAAGCGGGCTTCCAGCTCGGCGACGAAGGGCTCGTATTCGCCGATCGGTACCACCGCATCGAGGTGGGGAAAACGCCGGCGCAGCTGATCCCCTTCCTTGGCGACGATGCAGCCAGTGATCGCGACCGTCCGCTCAGGCGTCTTCCAGTGTTTCAGCTCGTGAAGCTTCGAGTAGACGCGGTCCTCGGACGCCTGACGCACGACGCACGTGTTGAGGATGACCACATCCGCGCGTTCGAGCGAGTCCTCGATGTAGCCGGCGGCCAGGAGCCTCCGCGCAAGACTTTCGGAATCCGCCGAGTTCATCTGGCAACCGATCGTCCAGATGTGAAAGGACCTTGTCTGGACTGCCGTCAGCGACTCTCCACGAGCAATCTGATTCCTGTGCGCTCCTCGCCGTCGATGGAGATGTCGATGAACGCGGGTATGCAAACGAGGTCGAGGCCGCCGGGGGCGACGTAGCCACGCGAGATCGCGATGGCTTTCACGGCTTGGTTGATGGCGCCCGCGCCGATCGCCTGGACTTCGACCCGCCCTTTGCTGCGGATCACACCGGCGATGGCGCCCGCGACCGCGACCGGCTTCGAGGTGGCCGAAACCTTGAGCACCTCAACTGGAGCGCGCTCCGTAGTCATTGCTGGAACCCCTTCAAACATGTTCACGGTCGACTCGCTGGATCGATGTAGCGCGGCCGGTAGAACTGCTAATGGTAACCAGTACCGAATTGAATGTCACGATCCCAGAGGCCACAACAAACCGGTTGGGGACCCCGGTCAAGAAGCGCTGGATGACTACGTCCTTGTCCATCCCGATACAGCTGTCGCGGGGGCCGACCATGCCCACGTCGGTGACGTATGCCGTGCCACCCGGGAGGACCCGGGCGTCCGCCGTCGGGATGTGCGTATGCGTGCCGACGACGGCGCTCGCCCGGCCGTCCAGATACCACCCCATGGCCGTCTTTTCCGAGGTCGCCTCGGCGTGCATGTCGCAGAAGACGATCCGGGCTTCAGGGTGGGCTTCCAGGATGGCGTCCGCAGCTCGGAACGGGTCGTCGAGCGCGTCGAGGAAAACCCTCCCGATGAGGTTCATGACCAGGACCTGGTGGCCGCCCGCCTCGACCACGCACCAGCCCTGGCCGGGCGCCGGCGACGGGTAGTTCGCGGGGCGCAGGATGCGCTCCAGGTTCGGCAGCTCGCCGACGAACTCCTTCTGGGCGAAGACATGGTTTCCGCTGGTGATCACGTCCGCTCCGGCGCCCTTCAGCTCGGCGGCGATCTTGGCCGTGAGGCCGAAACCTCCGGCGGCGTTCTCGCCGTTGAGCACGGTCAGGTGGGGGTGCAGGTCTTTCTTGAGGCCGGGAAGGATCGCCTTGACCGCTTCGCGCCCGGGATGACCCACCACGTCCGCCACAAACAGGATGCGAATCTCGCTCATGTCAGATCGACCGTACTCGAAGGCAACCCGGGGTCCCCGCGAAATCGAAGATTTCGTGGGGTGGGAAGAGAATCCGAAAATCGCCTTCAGGCACTGATCGATTCTCGTGCAAATACAAAAGGGAGCCCGTTGCCGGACTCCCTTTGTCGGTTACTTGGCATACTCCACGGCCCTCGTCTCGCGCACCACGGTGACGCGGATCTGGCCCGGGAAGCTGAGCTCGGATTCGATGCGCTTGGCGATGTCCCGGGCCATGAGCTGGGCAGCCGTGTCGTCGATCTGCTCCGGCTTGACCAGGATCCGGACCTCGCGCCCGGCCTGGATGGCGTAGGACTGCTGGACTCCCTGGAAGGAGTTGGCGATCTCCTCCAGCTTCTCCAACCGCTTGACGTAGGCCTCGAGCGACTCGCGTCGAGCGCCGGGGCGGGCGGCGGAGATCGCGTCTGCCGCTATGAGCAGCAGGGCTTCGATCGTGTGCGGCTCTTCGTCGTAGTGATGCGCGCGCACCGCGTGCACCACCTGAGCCGGCACCGAGTGTCGCTGCAGCAGGTCCGCACCGATCACCGCGTGGGAGCCCTCGACCTCGTGGTCGATGGCCTTGCCGATGTCGTGCAGCAAACCTGCGAGCTTGGCGGTCCGGACGTCGGCCCCGATCTCGGACGCCATCATGGCGGCGAGGTAGGCGACTTCCTTGGAGTGATTCAGCACCTGCTGGCCGTAGCTCGTGCGGAACCGCAGGATGCCGAGATGTCGGACGACCTCAGGGTGGAGTCCCTGCAGGCCCAGCTCGAGCACCGCCGCCTCGCCCTCCTCTTTGACCCTTTGCAGGACCTCCTGGCGGGACTTGGCGACGATCTCTTCGATTCGGGCCGGATGGATCCGGCCGTCCACGATGAGCTTGTTGAGGGCGACCCGCGCCACCTCGCGGCGGACCGGGTCGAAACCGCTGATGATCACAGCCTCCGGGGTGTCGTCGACGATCAGGTCGATCCCCGTCGCCTGCTGGAGGGCGCGGATGTTGCGGCCCTCTTTGCCGATGATGCGGCCCTTCAACTCGTCGGTTGGCAGTGGCAGGACTGAGACCGAGACCTCGGCGGTCTGGTCGGCGGCGATGCGCTGGATCGACTCGGTCACGATCTCCCGAGCCCGACGCTCGCTTTCGTCGCGGGCGGACAGCTCGGCTTCGCGGACCTTGCGCGCGACCTCGTTGCGCAGGTCCTGCTCCACCTGGGCCATGAGAATGCCCTGGGCCTCCTGTCGCGTCATGTTCGCGACGCGCTGGAGCTCCCTTTCCTGCTGCCGGTAGCTCTCCTCGAGCTGGGCTTTGATGTCGTCCAGCGACTTCTTCTGGTTGGCGAGCTCGCGCTCGTTTCGGTTGAGCTCCTCGCCCTTGCGGTCGAGGTTCTCTTCTTTCTGAAGCAGGCGCCTTTCGAGCTGCTGTGACTGTGCCCGGTACTCCCGGGCCTCCTGTTCGGCGGCGGTGCGGATCTTGACGGCTTCCTCTTTTGCCTCGAGCAGCTTTTCCTTGGCCTGCGTTTCGGCCTCCAAGAGGGTCTGCTGAGCCCGGGTCTCGACCACGTTGGTCCCGTTGCTCTGCCGGCGCTTGAGCATCGTGTAGGCGATCCCGAAGCCGGCGGCGAGGGCTACCGCAACTGCCACCACCAATAGCGGGACTAAGACGTAGACAGGCATGTGACATGCACCTCGTTAATTCGATTGTCAAAGTGCGTGACCACGGCAGGCCCTCGGAGGCCCGCCTGGGGTTGGCTCTATGACTTACGGTGCCCCGAAACGGGCCCCGTGTGCACCTGATTCTAGGCTCCGCCGCCGCCCGGATGGGTCGCAGGAAGTGGCAGGCGCCAACGGCGCCGGTCAGGCGGCCGAGGCCACGGCAGGGGTGGCCTGAGGAGGAGCGCAAACCTGCTGGGGTCCCCGCGCCGTGGACGCGGGGGCAGCGACGATGGCCGGGGCCCCTAACACCGGCATTCGGCCGCCTGAGCCGCTTCATGCGGCCTAGGCGGGTGGCGAAGGAGCCTAGGCTTCGGCCTGGCCCGGCGTCCCGTCCCAGACCGCCCGGCAAGCAGCCCGGACCGTCCCCGGAGAGAAGCCCCGCCGGACGATCTTGGGCCCCACCGAATCGAGCAGCTCCCTGTAGCCGGCGACCGGCCGTCTGCCGCTCAGGCGTTCGACCAGGCGGGTGGCCGCGGCGAGCTGGGCATCGGGGCTCAGGCCGGCCATCGCTGCATCCGCGGCGGCGCGGTCGACGCCTCGAGCCGCCAGCTCGGCGGACAGCGCCAGCGGGCCGAGCGAGGCGGACCGGCGCCTGACGTGCCCTTCGGCAAAAACCCGATCGTCTAGGTAGCCGAGCTCGATGAGGCGCTCGACCGCGGTATCGACGTCCGCCTCGGAGTATCCGCGGCGTCCCAGCTTGCGGCGCAACTCCTGGCACGAATGGCCGCGGGCCGCCAGGAGCCGCAACCCGGCATCGATTGCTGGGACGGCCGGTGGGCTAGAAGTCCTCCGCGGCACCAGCCGCCGCCCTGTCTGCGGAAGGGCCCTGCGCGCGCCCGGCGGCGCCCACCGTCTTCAGCGGCGGAGCCGCGGCCACGGCCTTCTGGCGGACCTTCTGTTCGATCTCCGCGGCAAGCGTCGGGTTCTCGCGCAGGTAGTTCCGCACGTTGTCGCGGCCCTGGCCGAGGCGCTGGTCGCCGTAGGACATCCACGTGCCGCTCTTCTCCAGAACCCCGTACTCGACCGCGGCGTCGATGAGCCCCCCCTCGCGGGAGATTCCCTCGTTGAACAGGATGTCGAACTCGGCCGACCGGAACGGCGGCGCCACCTTGTTCTTGACCACCTTGACCTTCACCCTGTTGCCGACCGAATCGAGCCCGTTCTTGATGACCTCGACCTTGCGGATGTCGAGGCGCACCGAGGAGTAGAACTTCAGGGCGCGGCCACCCGGCTGCGTCTCCGGGTTGCCGAACATGATCCCCACCTTCTCGCGAAGCTGGTTCAGGAAGATCACGCAGCAGTTCGACTTGGAGATCGCCGCGGTCAGCTTGCGCAGGGCTTGGGACATCAAGCGAGCCTGGAGGCCCATGTGGGAGTCACCCATCTCGCCTTCGATCTCCGCCTTCGGCACGAGCGCCGCCACCGAGTCGATGACGATCACGTCGACCGCGTTCGAGCGGACGAGCACCTCGACGATCTCGAGCGCCTGCTCACCCGTGTCGGGCTGGCTGATCAGGAGGTCGTCGATCTTGACACCGATGCGCGACGCGTACAGGGGGTCCAGCGCGTGCTCCGCGTCGACGAACGCCGCGACGCCTCCCGCCTTCTGCGCCTCCGCGATGACGTGCAGCGCCAGCGTGGTTTTGCCGGCCGACTCCGGGCCGTACAGCTCGGTGACGCGGCCGCGCGGGATTCCGCCCACGCCGAGCGCGAGGTCCAGCGGCAGCGCTCCCGTAGGGATGGCCAGCACCTCACCGCGCTGCGCGACATGCTCGCCCAGCTTCATGATCGCGCCCTTGCCATAGCTTTTCGTGATCTGGGACATCGCCGAATCGAGAGCCCTGTCCTTCTCCTCGAGGGCTTTCTCCCGTTCCTTGTCCTTCTCTTTGTCCTTGTCCAATGTTTCTCAATGCCTCCTAGCTCGTTGCGGCGAGTGTTCTACGTCGAAGGGTCGGGAATCAACGTCATTAACAGGCCGATGTGCGAGCAAGTGTAGCGAACAGGTGTTCGAGCGTCAAGCGCTCTTGACCTTGTACTGGGCCGCGCGCCGCGCCTCGGCGAGGAGCATCTTCAGCGCCTCGGTCGCCGCCTGGCGCCGGTTCGAAGCGCGGTCGCCCTCGAAGTGAAACTCGCGCGATGACGTGTGCCCCTCCCACGCCACCGCGATGTAGGTGAGCCCGACGGGCTTCTTCGACCCGTCGGCGTCGGGACCCGCGATCCCCGTGACGCTGACAGCGAGGTCGGTGCCGAGCCTTGTGCGCACGCCCTGGGCCATCGCCTCCGCAACCTCGCGGCTGACAGCGCCGGCGCCGCTCAACAGGTCGTCCGAGACGCCGAGCTGGTCGCGCTTGACCCGGTTCGAGTACGCGATCACGCCGCCCGCAAAGTAGCGCGAGCTGCCGGGCTGGTCCGTGATCAGAGCGCCGATCATCCCTCCGGTGCTTGACTCGGCGACTGACACCGTGAGTCCGCTGTCGCCAAGCAGGGTGCCCAGCTCCTTTGCGGGTGATGCATCCGGAGCGCCACCACTCGGGCCGGCGCGCATTCGCGACGTGTCGAACGGGCCGATCAGGTAGCGGAAACGCCACAGGTAGTCCAGGCCGCTCCACAACGTGAAGACCACGGCGATGCCCACCGCGATGGCGGCCGGCGTCGCAAGCGCCGGATAGGGACGCTGGAGTATCAGCAGCGTCACGGCGGCCATCTGCGTCACGGTCTTGGTCTTGCCAAGCGGGGCGGCGGCGATGATCCGGCCCTGCCCGGCGGCGACCGAGCGGAGGATCGTGATGATGAGCTCGCGCGAGAAGATCACGACCACGACCCACGCCGCGACCAGACCCGCCTGGACGAGGACGATCAGCACGGCGAGGACGAAGAGCTTGTCGGCGAGCGGATCCATGAACTTTCCGAAGTCGCTTACCGTTCCACGGCGGCGTGCAATCTGACCGTCGAGGGTGTCGGTCAGCGAGAACGCGATGAAGAGCGCGGCCGCGACCTGGTCGTGCCCGGGGAACCGCACCAGAAGCAGCGCCATGAGCACCGGGATGCCGGCGAGCCGGCTGACGGTCAGCGCGTTGGAGATGTTCATCTGGGTGAGCCTAGGGAGAAGTTTGCGACGAGAACTCCCGGGTTGCCACCCCGACCCCCATCGCGCCAAGGTTGTGTCCGTCGATGCTGATCAGCGTCGCCGACGCCTTGCCGCTCGTGATCTTCACGTCGAGGCCGGTGAAGTAGACGACCGATCCCGCCGGGAGCGTCCGGCCGGAGTCGCCGTACTGCGGAGTGCCGTCGACGACCGCGTTGATCCACACGGTCTCGGTGACGTGGACTCCCACGACGATCGGACGCGCCTGCACCGCGGGGGACGCGCCGGGCGTGACGGCCGCTCCGGCGACCGTGGAAGGCGACGGGAGGACAGATGCGCCGCGCTGATCGGCCACCACCTGGCGCCACGCGTAGCCGCTGAATGCGCCGGCCAGCAGGACCACCGCGGCGGCGGCGATCATTGGGGTGGTCACCACGACCCGAGGGCGCGGTTCGCTGCTGCCCAACCGCAGCTCGAGGCCGGGCCTGGGGCGACCCGGCAGCTGCGCGGCGAGCTCGTCCGCGTCGAGCCCGAGGTATGTCGCGTAGGTACGGAGGTAGCCCGTCGCGTAGACAGGCGCGACCACATGGCCGATCTCGTCCGACTCCAGCACTCGCAGATACTCGGCCCGAACGCGCGTGGCCGAGGCCACCTGCTCGATGGAGAGGCCACGCTCGCCGCGTTTGGCAGCCAGCACCTCCCCAACCGTCATTCGAGGCCCAGCCGCTCCAGCAGATCATCGACGTCGGGCAGCGTCATCAGCACCTCGCGCGACTTCGATCCCTGGTAGCCGCCAACCACGCGGTGCTCGGCGAGCTGGTCGACGATCCGGCCGGCGCGCGAATATCCCACGTTGAACTTGCGCTGCACCAACGAAACCGATGCCGCGCCTTCCGCAGCGACCGCCCGCGCCGAACGTGCGAACAGGGAATCGAGCTTGCGCTCCTCCCTCTTCTCGCCGTCCCATTCCGTCGCCGCGCCCTCTTCGAGGATCTCCTCCATGTAGCGCGGGCCGCCCTGCGCTTTCCAGAAGTTGACGACGCCCTCGACCTCGGGATCGCTCACGAACGCGCCCTGGATGCGCGTCGGCTTGCCTGAGTCCACCGGCTGGTAGAGCATGTCGCCGCGACCGAGCAGCTTCTCGGCACCGCCGGTGTCGAGGATGACGCGGCTGTCCACCTGTGAGCCGACCGCGAACGCGATGCGCGACGGGATGTTGGCTTTGATCAGGCCGGTGATGATGTCGGTCGAGGGGCGCTGCGTCGCGATGATCAGGTGTATGCCGACCGCACGCGCGAGCTGGGCGATCCGGCAGATCAGTTCTTCGATCTCTCCGGCAGCAACCATCATCAGGTCGGCCAGCTCGTCGATCACGATGACGATGTAGGGCAGCGGCCGCGCGAGCTTCTGGGTGGCCTTCTCGTTGTATGCCGCGACGTTGCGCACGCCCTCGGCGGAAAAGAGCTTGTAGCGGCGATCCATCTCCGCCACCGCCCACCGCAGCGCGGCTGCGGCCTCATGGGATTCCACGAGCACCGGCAGCGCGAGATGCGGAAGGCCGTTGTAGCCGGTCAGCTCGACGCGCTTGGGGTCGATGAGCAGAAGGCGCAGATGGTCGGGCGTGACCTGGAACAGCAGGCTGGTGATCAGCGCGTTGATGCACACGCTCTTGCCCTGGCCGGTCGCGCCGGCGATCAAGAGGTGCGGCATGCGCGTGAGGTCGGCAACGATCGATTGGCCGGAAACGTCGTTGCCTAGCCCCAGGGCCAGCTTGTTGGTCCCCTCGCGGAAGGCGGCGGTTTCGATCACCTCGCGAATCGTCACCAGGCTGGCCGACTTGTTCGGGACCTCGATGCCCACCGCGGACTTGCCCGGGATCGGCGCCTCGATGCGCAGAGGGGCCGCGGCGAGGGCGAGGGAAAGGTCGTTCTGCAGCGCGGTGATGCGCTTGACCTGAACACCGGGTCCGGGCTGGACCTCGTATTGCGTCACCGCGGGTCCAGGGTTGACCCCGACGACCTTGCACTCCACGCCGAACGTCTGGAGCGTGGTCTCGATGACCTTGACGTTGCGCTTGATCTCGTCCGCCATCCGCTCGCGGCGGGCGGTGACGGTGTCGAGCAATGCCACGGAGGGCAATTTCCATTCGATCTCCGGCAGCTCGTCTTCGGGCTCGGCGACGACGCGCATGAGGGGTGCCGTGAATGGCTCCGGCTCCTCCCCACCCGGTCGTTCGACCTCGACCCTCTCTTCCGGTGTTTCGTCCTCCGGCTCGTCGAGCTCCCACGGGCGAGGGTGCTCGACCGCCGATCCCGGCGCGGTGGCAAAGCTGGCCGCGGAGCGCGTCAGCGCGTCCGCGGTCTGAGGCGCTGCTTTGAAGGGTTTGGCCTTCTCCGCCGGCTGGGACGCGACCAGCCCGCGGAGCCGGGCGTGTTCTGAGTACGCGCCACGCAGTGCTCCGACGGCGGTGACGAGCAGGGCGCCGGGGCTGAAGTGGATGGTGACGATTAGCCCGATCACGAGGCCTGCGACCAGCAGCGCCCATGCGCCGAGTCGGGTCACAAGGCTGATCAGAGACGCATCGATGCTGCGCCCCAGCGATCCGCCGGCCTGGGCAGCCATCCCGAACAGCCCGACCAGCGACAGCACGGCGACGAGGCCGGCGACCACGTCGACGGCGCGAGGCCGCGGCGCTTTCGGCCACAGCAGGTATGCGCTCGCGGCGATCGCCGCGGCGACCGGCACGAACCACGCGTCGCCGAACGTGTAGATCAGGCCGTCGCGAATCCCGGCCAGGATGCTGCCCGCGTGGCTCGCGATGGCGAGGAGACCGAGCAGCGCGGCGAGCATGAGCAGGATGCCGAGGATCTCGCGAACCTGGCGCGAGCTCAGTCGTGGGCGCGGGGCGCGCTTGCTGCGCTTGGATCGGGATGATGCAGCGCGGCGGCTGCCGGATCGAGGTGCGCTTCGGGATGTGGTGCGACGCATGCTGCGGGCCCTAGAGCCGACTGGATTCTACGCGATCAAGCCTCAGCAGCCATAATCGCCGCCGTGGCCGTCGACCCATTCGCCGAAGCAGAGATCCGCTACAAGTACCTCGTCGAAGAGCGCCGCACCGGCAACATCCAGGCGCGTGCATTCAGGGTCGCCGTGCGCGACCTCGCGGTTCTCGACAGTGAGGGCCGCCGCTGGATGCTCGGACCGGAGGACGGAATCTGGTACCGGCGGGAGAACGAACGGTGGCTCCAGGCGGACCCGCCGCGGCGGCTTGTGTGCCCGTCATGCGGACATCACAATCTGGGGCGCCATAGCTTTTGCGTGGAGTGCGGGCAGCGACTGAATCGCTAGTGGTGTATCTGCGCCTGGGCGATTCCGTAGGCCAGGCCCAGGGCAACCGGCAGCAGCGCGGCGAGGAACCACAACCGCCACCACAACGGTCGCGTGGTGCCCTGCACCATCTCGTGGCCGCAGAACCCACAGTACCTGTCGAAAGGTCCCGCAGTGCCACGGCACCGGGCGCACTGGTGCAATTGCAGCCCGCAATGAGCACAACGTCCTTCCTCGGAGTGGTTGAGCACCATGGCCGGCTGGTCGCAGCGCGGGCACAGGCTCGGCGCGATGAGCGCCAACGGCGGGAGCTTCATATCTCCGTCACGACAGGGATCACCATAGGCCTGCGCCTGGTCTGCTTGTAGACGGTCTTCGAGACCGCGTCGTGGACCGCCTCTTGGAGGAGATTGAGGTCCGCGTGAGTGTCGGCGAGGCGAGCGATGCTCTCTAGCGCGGCGGCGCGCGCGCCGGCCATCAGGCGCACCGACAGCTCGGGCTCGATGACGCCGCGCGAAATCAGGTCCGGACCGGCGCGCACCGTGCCCGTATCCCGATCCAGGGTCATGGTGACGACCAGGATGCCGTCCTCAGCGAGGTGCCGCCGGTCGCGAAGCACGACCTGCTCCACGTCACCCACCCCCAAACCGTCGACGTAGACGAGTCCGGTGGCGACCTTGGGACCGCGCGTCATCGACTCGGCGTCCAGCTCGACCGACTCGCCATCCTCGACCACGGCGATGCGCTCGGCGTCGAGGCCCGCTTCCCGCGCGAGCTCCGAGTGCAGCAAGAGCTGGCGGTACTCGCCGTGCACGGGGATGAAGAAGCGAGGCCGGACCGCGTCGAGCATCTCGCGCAGCTCCTGGCGCTGGGCATGGCCGGTCACGTGCACGTTGCCGACCTCTGAATAGAAAACCCGCGCGCCGTGCCGGTACAGGTTGTTGACGGTCTGGTGGACCATCCGCTCGTTGCCGGGAATCGGCCGGGCCGAGATGACGACCCAGTCGTCCTTGCGCACGTTGACGAACGGGTGGCCCTGCGCCGCGAAACGAGCCAGCGCCGACATCGGCTCGCCCTGGCTCCCGGCGGTGAGCAGGAGCAGCTTCGAGGGAGGGATACGCTCGTAGTCCGCGAGCGGGATGGTGAGGCCCTCGGGCACCTTCAGGAAACCAAGCTCGCGCGCGGTCTTGAAGTTCTGCTGCAGGCTTCGGCCCACGACGGCGACGCGGCGGCCGAACTGTTCCGCCATCCGCACCAGGTGCTGAATGCGGTGGATGTTGGACGCGAAGTTCGCGACCACGATTCGGCTCGGCGCCTCGCTGAAGATGCGCTCGAAGGGAGCGTGCAGGTCGCGCTCGGAACCTGAGCGTCCTTCGCGCTCCGCGTTGGTCGAGTCGCTGAGGAGCAGCAAGACCCCCTGTTCGCCCAGGCGGCGGAAGCGCTCCATGTCGGTCGGGCGCCCGTCCGGCGGATCGGGATCGAGCTTGAAGTCGCTCGTGTAGACGACGCGCCCCACCGGTGTGTCGATCGCGAGCGCCACGCCGTCGGGGATCGAGTGGCAGACCGCGACCGTCTCGACGCGAAATGGGCCGAGCTGCACCGAGTCGCCAACGCGCACCTCGCGGAGGTCGGACTCGCGCAGGATGCGGTGCTCCTTGAGCTTGGGCTTGAGGAGACCCAGCGTGAGACGAGTGCCGTACACGGGCACGTTGAGGCGCTTCAGCGCGTAGGGCAGGCCGCCGATGTGGTCTTCGTGTCCGTGCGTGACGAAGATGCCCAGGACCTCGCGTCCCTGCTCCAGCAGGTACGAGATGTCGGGCAGGACGAGGTCGATGCCCGGCATGTCTTCCTGGGGGAACATGAGGCCGGAGTCGACGACGAGGACCTTGCCCTCCCACTCCAGCGCCCACATGTTGATCCCGACCTCGCCCAGCCCTCCGAGCGGGAGATAACGTAGTCGCGAGGAGCTCACAACAATCGCAGCTGTTCGGATTCCTGCTTTGGGGCGGCCACTGGGACCGGAGGCGGCGGCGGCGCGAGCAATTGGTCCAGGTATCGCTTCAATTGGTCGAAGTCGTGCTCCAGGTCAGCCACCAGAGAGCCGTTGTGAAGCGCCGCCGCGGGGTGGTACAGCGGGATGTAGGCGATGTCGCCGCGCTTGATCAGGCTGCCGTGGATGCGCGAGATCGAGCCCTGACCGGGCATGAGGCGCTCGAGCGCGTGTCGGCCGAGGATCAGGACGACCTTCGGCTTGACGAGCTGCAATTGCTGCTTGAGGTAGGGCGAGCATGCCTCGGCCTCGTTGGGCATCGGGTCGCGGTTCATGGGCGGACGGCATTTCAAGACGTTCGTGATGTAGACGTCGGCGCGGCTGAGACCGATGCGAGCCAGCAGCGTGTCGAGCAGCTTGCCGGCGGCGCCGACGAAAGGCTCACCCTGCCTGTCCTCATTGAAGCCGGGCGCTTCGCCGACGATCATCACGTCGGCCGGACATGGCCCGACGCCCGGCACGGCCTGGGTGCGTGTCGCGTGCAGCCCGCAGTTCTTGCAGGCCCTGATCGTGTCGTGGAGCTGAAGCAGCTCGGCCGGGGCGCTAAGCGACTTTGACCCCCGGCTTGGAGAACGTGATCAGCTCGCCGGCGTCCTGGATCGTCTTCATCACGGACTTCAGCTGTTCGTCGGTCAGCGGTACGAGGGGCAGGCGGAACGGTCCCGCCGGAAAGCCCATCGCGTTCAGCGCGGACTTGATCGGCACGGGGTTCGCCGCGGTGGTCATCAGCGCCTTGATCACCGGAAGCAACCCGAGGTGGATGTCACGCGCGACGTCGTTCTCGGCCTTGACGAATGCGTCGATGAGCCTCGCCATCGACTTGCCCGCGATGTGGGAGACCACGCAGATCACGCCGTAGCCGCCCACGGAGAGGACCGGCAGCGTCCAGCTGTCATCGCCGCTCCACACCTTGAACTTCGCCGGCTTGCCCGCGCAGACGAGCCCGATCTGGTCGAGGTCGCCGCTCGCCTCCTTGACCCCGATGATCCCCGGGAGGTGAGCGCAGCGGAGCGTAGTGGCCGCGGTCATGTTCACCGCGGTTCGGCCCTGGATGTTGTACATGATGGTCGGCCCGACCTCGGAGATCGCCTTGAAGTGCTCGTACATGCCCTCCTGCGGCGGCTTGTTGTAGTACGGCACGACCGCAAGCAGCGCATCGGCGCCAGCTTTCATCGCGAGCTTAGACAGCTCGACCGAGTGGTGCGTGTCGTTGCTGCCGGTGCCGGCGACCACGGTCGTCTGAGGGATTGCGCTCCTGACCGTCCTGAGCAGCTCGATCTTCTCCGCATCGCTCAGGCTCGGCGACTCCCCCGTCGTGCCGGACACGATGACGCCGTCCGATCCGTCGTTGACGAGCATCACGGCAAGCTTCTCGGCGGCGGCGTAGTCCACCGAGCCATCGGCTTTGAACGGCGTGACCATCGCGGTCAGCAGACGTCCGATTTCTTTTGTCATCTCGGCAGCACTCCCATCTCGATTGCCTGTTCGGCGATCTGGACCGCATTCAGCGCGGCTCCCTTGCGCACGTTGTCGGACACGATCCACAGCGCCAGCCCGTGTCGTGTCGATGCGTCGTCTCGGATGCGGCCAACATACACCTCGTCCTTGCCGGCCACGCCGTGCGGGGTCGGGTAGAACTTGGCGTGCGGATCGTCCTGGACCACGACTCCTGGGGCGTTCGCGAAAAGGGTGCGCGCATCGTCCGCGCTGATTTTCTCGGTCGTTTCGACGAAGACGGACTCACCGTGACCGACCGGGACCGGCACGCGCACGCAGGTCGCCGTGATGCGGAGCTCCGGCATGTGCAGGATCTTCCGCGTCTCGTTGACGATCTTCACTTCCTCTTCGTTGTAGCCGCCGGCTTCCATGTGCCACCCCCCGGGAACCACGTTGTATGCGAGCTGGTATGGATACACGGCAACGGGCGGCTCATTGCCATCGGCGATCGCCTTCGTCTGCTCCTCGAGCTCGTCGACCAGGAGGCGCCCGGCCCCTGACGCGGACTGATACGTGGAGACGAGCACGCGCTCGAGCCCGGCGGCCTTCTTGAGCGGGTTCAGGATCACCGTGAGCGGGATGGCGCAGCAGTTCGGGTTCGCGATGATGCCCTCGTTTTCGCGAATGTCGTCGCCGTTCACCTCCGGTACGACCAACGGAACGTTCTGCTTCATGCGCCACGCTGAGCTGTTGTCGATCACGAGCGCACCCGACTCCGCGGCGACGGGTCCGTACATCAACGCGATGTCCCCGCTTGCCGCGAAAAGCGCGACGTCGATTCCCTTGAAAGCCGACTCCGTCAGCTCGTCGATCTGGATCGCGTCGCCGTTGTAGGCCACGGTCATGCCTTTCGACCGCTCAGACGCGAGCGCGATGATTCGCTCGCTAGGGAAGCTCCGCTGCGCGAGCACGCGCAGCATCTCGTGGCCGACCATGCCGGTCGCGCCGACGACAGCAACGTTTAATCGCTTGGAGGTGGGCACGGCGCCAGTTTACTTCAGGCCTAACAGCTCGTCGAGAGCTCGATAGAACCTCGGCTCGGCTGTCACTTTTCGGATCGCGAGCAGGACCCCGGGGACGTACGCTTCGCGGCTCGTGGTGCGGTGCGCGATGGTCAGCGTCTGGCCCGGCAGGCCGAAGATCACCTCCTGGTCGGCGACGAAACCCGGCAGGCGGACGCTGTGCACGGCCACGTTGCCCTCTTCCCCACCTCGCGTCCCGGCCAGCGTCTCCTTTTCCGGTTTGCGATGGGCGAATGGTTTGCCGGCTCTTCGTGCGGCGAGACGGCGCGCCGTCGCGAGCGCGGTTCCCGACGGCGCGTCGACCTTGCCCGCGTGGTGCATCTCGATCACCTCGACCGCCTCGAAGTGCGGCGCAGCGATGTCGGCGAGATGCATCATCAGCACCGCGCCGATCGCAAAGTTCGGCGCGACGATGCCGCCCAGCTTCTTGTCGCGGCACGCCGTCTCGATCTTGTCCACGTCGGTCGCAGAGAGCCCGGTGGTGCCGACTACCGGCGAGGCGCCGGCCGCGACTGCCGCCAGCGCGTTGTGGAGCGCCTCCGACGGACGCGTGAAGTCGACAAGCGCATGCGGTCGCTTGTCGTGCAGGAACGTGGCGAGGTCGTCCCCGCGTGTCACGCCGCCGACATACTCGACGCCAGGTTCGTTCTGAAAAGCGGCGGCGAGGACTGAGCCGACCTTGCCGCGATAACCGGCTATCGCAACGCGTATCGGCTCAGGCATGTGTCTGCTTGTTCAGCTAGTCCCGGCGCGGACGCCGGTCCCTGCCGCCGCCGTTGCGACCGCCCCTGTCGCGACTGCCAAAACCACCCTCGCGTGGCGCGGGCGGCGGTGACGCGAGCGCGACCGCCATGGCTTCCTGGCTGATCTTTTCGTCGATCGGCTCACCCTTCGCGGTCAGCTCCTCGATCGCCGCTTGCCGGCTGAGGTTGAGACGGCCCTGGCTGTCGACCTCGACGGCCTTCACCACGATCTCATCCCCGACGTTGACCACCTCCTCGACCCGCTCGACCCGGTGGTCGGTGAGCTTGGAGATATGGACGAGGCCGTCCTGGTTCGGCAGCACCTCGACGAAGGCGCCGAAGGGCATGATGCGAACGACTTTGCCGCGGTAGATCTTGCCAACATCGACCTCGTCGGTCAAGCTCTTGATCCAATCGATGGCCTTCTTGCCGGCCTCCTGGTCGACCGCCGCGATGAAGACGCGGCCGTCGTCCTCGACGTCGATCTGTGCGCCCGTCTCCTCGGTGATCTTGCGGATCATCTTGCCTCCCGGGCCGATGATGTCGCGGATCTTGTCGGGATTGATGAGGATGGTCGTGATGCGTGGCGCGTAGTCGCTCATCTCGGTGCGAGGCTTCGGCAGCACGGCAAGCATCTTGTCGAGCACGAACAGCCGCGCCTCGCGAGCCTGCTCCAGAGCCTGGGCCATGATCTCGTGCGTCAAGCCCTTGATCTTGATGTCCATCTGCAGGGCGGTGATCCCGTCGCGCGTTCCGGCGACCTTGAAGTCCATGTCACCGAGCATGTCCTCGACGCCCTGGATGTCGGTCAGCACGGCGAACTTGCCTTCGCGCGTGACCAGGCCCATCGCGATGCCCGCGACCGGCGCCTTGATCGGCACGCCCGCGTCCATCAGCGCCAGCGTCGAGCCGCAGACCGACGCCATCGACGTCGACCCGTTCGAGCTGAGGATCTCCGACACCAGCCGGATCGTGTAAGGCCAGTCCTCGACGGTCGGAATGACGGCGAGCAACGCTCGCTCCGCCAGCGCGCCGTGACCGATCTCGCGCCGGCCGGGGCCTCGCAGTGGCCGAGCCTCGCCCACCGAGTACGGCGGGAAGTTGTAATGGTGCATGTAGCGCTTGAACTCTTCGGTGGTCAGGCCGTCGAGCTTCTGCTGGTCTTGCATCGAGCCGAGGGTGGCGATCGTCAGCGCCTGGGTCTGGCCTCGGGTGAAGAGCCCGGAGCCATGCGTCCGAGGCAGCACGCCGACTTCGACTGTGATCTGCCGGACGTCCTTGAGGCCGCGGCCGTCCACCCGCACGCCCTCCTCGACGATGCGCTGGCGGACGCGGTCCTTCAGAGCCTTGTCGAAAAGTTTTCCGAGGATCTCGACGTGCTCGGGGAATCGCTCGCCGAGCTCGACGACGGTCTTGGCGCGGAGGTCGTCCAGCGCAGCCTCACGCGTGTGCTTGTTCGGGCTGTACAGCACCTGGTCCAGGCGCAGCGCAAGGTACTCGCCGACGATCTCGAGCATCTGCTCCGGGTATGCGGCGGGGACCCACTCGCGCTTCTCCACGCCGACCTGCTGCTGCAGCTCGAGCTGCGCGGTGCAGATCCGCTTGATCTCCTCGTGTGCCCGGGCGAGCGCGTCAAGCACGACCTGCTCGCTGACGCCCTTGGCCCCGGCCTCGACCATGAGGATCGCGTCGGCCGTGCCGGCGACGACCAAGTCGAGCTCCGAGTCCCCCATCTGGGACATCGGTGGATTCACCACCACTTGGCCCTCCAGGTAACCCATGCGAACCGCGCCGACCGGGCCCTGGAACGGGATGTCCGAGATCACGAGCGCGGCGCTTGCGCCGTTGATGCTCAGGATCGTCGGGTCGTTTTCCTGGTCCACGGACAGGACCGTCGAGATGACCTGGACGTCGAGCCGGAAACCCTCGGGGAACAAAGGACGAAGTGGACGGTCGGTCAGGCGCGAGGCGAGGATCGCCGTCTCGCTGGGCCTTCCCTCGCGACGCATGAACGCGCCAGGGATCTTGCCCGCCGCGTACAACTTCTCCTCGTAATCGCAAGTCAGCGGGAAGAAGTCGATCCCCTCCCGGGGCTCCTTGGACATCACCGCTGTGCTGAGCACCACCGTGTCGCCTTGCCGGATGATCACGGCGCCGTTCGCCTGCTCGGCGACCCGACCCATCTCAAAGGAAAGTCGCTTGCCCGCGACCTCCACGTTTTTCGTGACTATTGCCACGCCAATACCTCCATGAATGTGGGAGGACTACCCGGAGGCGCGACCTTGGGTCAGTTTCCTAGCAGCTGCCGCCGAGGGCTTGTCCGAGGTGCGCCCTGCGCGCGCCCGGCGCCTGAGTGAGAGCTTCTAAGAGGCTGACCCGCGCTACCCGCCGGGTCCTCCCGATTACCGAATGACTATCTCCTGATCCCAAGCTTGGCGACAAGAGCGCGGTAGCGCTCGACGTCGGTGTCCCTCAGGTAGTTCAGCAGGCGCCGTTGCTTGCCCACCAGGAGAAGGAGGCCGCGGCGCGAGTGATGGTCTTTGGCGTGCGTCTTCAGGTGCTCGGTGAGCTCTCGGATTCGCGTTGTGGAAAGCGCGATCTGGACTTCCGGGGAACCGGTATCCCGCTCCGTGCGCTTGTGATCCGCGATCAGCTTGCCTTTGACGTCGTTCTCTACTGCCAAACTCGCAAGCCAGTATACGAGCGAGGCGCTACCTCACGTATTCGACCGAGCCGTCCGACCTCGGGTCGGCCCCGGCGCGCCAATTTGCCGGACCGTCGACCACGACAGCGTGGGCGTGCCCGAACGATGGGTGCCGGGGCGGCATCAGGTGCACGTTGTGGTCCGCCCGCGCCATCTCGCCCGCGCCGGGGTAATCCGCTTCGACCGCCAGCGTCACCCCGTCGGGCAGGATGGCCAGGCGCGGCCGTGCGACGGCCTCGCCTGGATCGAGGCCGCGGTCGACCACGTTCATCAGGACCTGGGCCTGCAGCTGCGGCTGGAGGTCGGCGCCCATCGAGCCGAAAGCAGCCCACGGCCTACCCTGGCGCGCCGCCATCGCGGGGATGAGGGTGTGCATCGTCCGCTTCTTCGGCTCGAGCCGGTTGACGTGCGAGGGATCGAGGCTGAAGTACGCGCCCCGGTTCTGCAGCAGCATGCCAGTGCCCTCCGCGACCACTCCCGACCCGAAGTCGAAAGCGACGCTCTGGATCAGCGAGACGAGGTTGCCATGCTCGTCCGCCGCGCAGAGGTAAACGGTGTCGCCTCCCTCGTGTGCCGCGCCTTTGCCCGCCGGCACGTGGAGCGCGTCGAGAAACGGCTCCACGGGCGTGGCGCTGAAGGCGGGGTCGGTGATGTATCGGTCGCGTAGGGCATAGCTCGCGTCGCGTGCTGCCTGGAACGGCACCCCGGCTTCGAGGCGCACGAGCATCGCGGCCGCGGCGAGGCCCTGTGTCGGGGGCGGCAGCTCGTACACGACGACGCCGCGATACGGAATTGAGATCGGATCGACCCACTCCGAGCGATGCGTGGCGAGGTCGCGGCGCGTGACCAACCCGTCTCGCTTCTCGATGGCCGAAGCTATCGCAGCCGCGATCTCGCCGCGATAGAAACCGTTGATGCCGCCGCGGCCGAGGTCATGGAGCACCGAGGCGAGGTCCGGATTGCGCAGCAGCATCCCCGCCTCCATCGGCGGGTAGAGCGCGTAGGCCACGCGCTCGCGGCCGAGCCATCCCGCGGCCTGCATCAGGAATTGCGAAAGCTGCGGGGTGATCACGTATCCATCCCTGGCCAGCGCCGCCGCGGGCTCGAGCACCGCGCCGAGTCCGAAGGTGCCGAAGCGCTCGAGCAACCTTCCCCACGCTTCGACCGTGCCTGGCACCGTCACCGCGAGCACGCCGCGCTGGGGCATCTCGCTGTGGCCGCGGGAGCGGACTGCTTCGATGGTCGCGTGCTCACCCGAACGACCCGCACCGATGATGCCGACCGGTGCCGCCGCCCCGGCGGCCCAGACGATCGCCATCAGGTCGCCCGCGACCGAGGTCATGTGTGGGTAGACGACGCACAGGACCGCATCCGCGGCGATCACCGCGTCGATGGCGTTGCCGCCGTCCCGCAGAACCTGCGCACCGACCTCGCTCGCGATGCGGTGCGGGGTCGCGATGACCCCCGTTGTCATCGGGGCGTCATGAACTCGATGGCGCCGGGCTGGATCTCGAAGAGGGCGGGCAGGAATCCGACCGCCTCGCCGTCCACGTCGATTCGCACCTTCACCGGCGACGTGACCGAAACCCGCTTTCCGTACAACAGCTCGATCTTCGGATTGTTCTGGTCCAGGTGCTTGCCGCTCCGGAAATCGTTCATGCCCCGCATGGTTTCGATCTTGCCCGCATCCTTGATGAGGATCACGTCGAACACCCCGTCGGTCGGCGACGCCGACGGCGCCATCTGCATGCCACCGCCGAAGTACTGGCAGTTGGCAACGACCACCTGCTGCGCCTTCGGCAGTTGGTGCGTGATGTGGTCGACCTCGACTGTCATGGGTTTGTTCTTGAAACCGATCAATGCCCGCAACCCGCCGAGGGTGTACGCGGCGCTGCCGAACCTCTTCGTGCCGTTGCCCATCGACTGCACCACATCGCCTCCCAGCCCGGCGTCGGCGATGTTGATGAAGTGGCGAACCGCGGTTCCCCCGTCCGCCGTCTGAAAGGTGACGCATCCCGCATCCAGCCTGCGGACCATGCCGTTGCGCAGGACATCGATGGCCTGCTTCGGATCGATCGGGATGCGCAGCGTGCGCCGGAAGTCTCCGCCTGTCCCAAGCGGCACCATCGCGAGCTTGCTCGACGTCGGTATGGGTGCGCCGTTGCGGAAGAAGCCGTTGACCACCTCGTTGAGCGTCCCGTCGCCGCCGACCGCGACGATCACGGGTCGCGACTCTCGGACCGCGCGCTGCGCGATCTCCGTCGCCTCGAGCGGCCGCGTCGTGAACGCGGTCTCGTAGGGCAGGCCGCTGGTCGGGAGCCACGTCTCGACCTGTGCCCACTCCCGTCCGGCTTTCCCCGCGCCGGATGAGGGGTTGACGATGAAAAGGATCGGTGAGCCGGGCCGGGAGCCTATGACGAACGCCCCAGCGCGCGCGGACTCATGATCCCCTCAGGGTCGAGCCCCGCCTTGACGGCTTGCCACACGCTCATCCATCCTCCCATCTCATCCGCGACCCAACGCGCCCGGACCTGGCCAGTGCCGTGGTGGTGAGTGATCGTCGCACCAACCTCGAGGGCGGCGCTCATCGCGCCCTCCCATGCGTGCCCGTACGCGGCACGTGCTTCCTCTTCCGTGTCACCCGATCCGCCAAACGAGAAGTAGGCACAGCAGCCCTGCTCGTAGGCATGGCTGAAATGGCATAACGCCAGCCCACCGACGGCTATTGCGGACTTCACCCGCCGGTGAAGCTCGGGGAGCACCGTCCACGGCGCCGCCAGCTCGATCGTGTCCAGGTACGAACCCGGCGGCTCGAGGAACGATTTGAGGCGCTCGGCGGAAAGGTCGAAACGGTGGCGCTGCCAGCGTTCCCAGGGCGATTCACCCAACGGTTTTGCCTCCCGCGCCAGGCTTTCGACCGCGGCGCCTTCGGCGCGCGCGATGTCCGCGAGGCCCGCGGTGGCGACGACCAGCAGGCACTCGCCGGCTTCGAGGTCGTAGCCGCTGAAAGCGGTGTCTTCGGAGTCGTAGAGGCGCATCACGAACGGTCTGATGCCCACCTGCATCACGGCGCGCATGCACTCGAGCCCGCTCTCGAGGTCGCGGAAGGCGAATCCGCGGCCCACGACAGACTCGGGCTGTCTGTGAATCCGCAGCACCGCCCCGATCACGACGCCGAGGCCGCCCTCGGCGCCGATGAAGAGATCATGCAAAGCAGGCCCGAGGGCGGATCGGGGACCCGGCCGCGGCGCGGCAAACGTGCCGTCAGGCAGCACCACGGCGAGCGAAATCACCATGTCCTCGATGCCGCCGTAACGGCTCGACTGCTGACCCGAGGATCGAGTCGCGATCAGCCCGCCCACAGTCGTGCCCGGCAGCGAGCTCGGGAAATGGCCCAGTGTGAGACCGCGCGCGTTCAGATGCTGCTCCAGCGCGAGGCCGTTGACCCCGGCCTCACAACGGCACAGGAGGTTGGTTTCGTCAACGTCCAGGATCTTGTCGAACGCGCTCATGTCGAGGACCAGCTCGCCCGCGGCCGGCGACAGCGCGCCGCACACCCCACTGCCTCCCCCCATCGGCGTCACGGCGACCCGGTTGGCGGTCGCCCAACGCAGCAGCGCCGCGACATGCTGCCGGCCGGTCGGCTTCGCCACTAACGCCCGCGGCGCGGCCTCGCCGGCGCGCTGCCGCATGATCGCGAGGGGCCACATGTCGCGAACCGGCCGCTCGTCGACCGCCGCCGGCCCGACGATCTTCTCGATGTCGGCCCTCATGAGCCTGACTTGGCGGCCCAACGGCCGGCGAGCCAGCCGGTGAGGATCGGGATGCCGAAGCCGCACGGTCCGCTGTAGCCGTATCCACCGAGCACGGCCCCCGCCGCGTACAGATTGCCGTGCGGCGCGGTGCCGTCCTCCAGGAGCGGATGAAGGCGGCGGTCGGCGGCCAGGCCCAGCTTCATCTCCTCGCCGGGGTCGAGGTACTCGAGGTGTTGCAGTCGGGTGCCGAGGCTCGATGCGGGGCGTCCCTCGTAGAAGACGCCGAGTCCAAGCAGCGATTCGATGGTCGAACGCCCGCCGCGGACACCTCCGCCGATGTGACGGCCGGTCGCGAGCACGAACGAATCGGCTCGAAAACTTCGGCTGCCGGCCCTCGCTGCGGTGATCCGGCTGCCCGATGACTCGAACGAGGTCACCTCGGCGCTGACGGTGCCGAGGGCGATCGCCTGCTGCAGGCGCCACCCGTGCGGCGAGGGCGGCGACGCGAGCAGCTCGAAGCCGTCCGGTGGAAGGTTCGTGAAACCTGGCGGGTAAGCGATCGCAGCCCCCCGCGCGCGGGGCGCCGGCGCGCGACGTCCATACAGGTCGGTCAACGCCGCCGCTTGCGGAAGGTCCGGGATGGAGATGTCCTCGGCGAAGGCCTCGATGCTATGCAGCTGTTTCAGCGCCTGCGCCGTCGACGCGGCGTCGTAGTCACCGATCTCCGGCACCCCGATGACCGCGACGCGTTTGCCGCTCAGGGCTCCGAGCTCACCGCGCGCGACCGTCTCGGGCACGACGTTGGCCGGACGTGCGAGGCCGTGGATGTCCGCGTAGCGGCCGCGAGTTCGCCAGGTGCCCTCGAAGCTCAGCCCGTCCTTGCCGAGGGCGAGCTTGAGGTTCGAGATCGCTTCGTCCAGCTCGGCGGCCAGGCCGACCGCGTCGATGCCGAGACGTGTGAACGGGTGGTGCGGCTCGTGCTCGAGGATGGAGTCCAGGTCATCCACGATCTCCATCGCGCCGGCGTAGAGCGCGGTCGCCCCTGGAGCTCGCGCGACCACCGTCACCTCGGCGCCGCTTCGGCGGGCGGAGAGCGCCGCGCAATACCCCGCGATCCCCCCTCCGATGACCAGGACCTTCGTCATCGGTGGACGATGCGGCGGGTGTCGGCGACGTCCTTCTGCAATTGCTGCACGAGGTCGTCCGGCGTGGCGAACTTGATGTCCGGATGAAGGTAGCGGATGAACCGGAGCTCCAGGCGCTGCTGGTAGAGGTCACCCTCGAAGTCGAGCAGGAAGGCCTCGACACGAAGCTGCGTCCCCCCAAACGTCGGGCGGTATCCAACGGATAGCGCCGCGACGAAATCGCCTTCCGGGGCTTTCACACGACCCGCGTATGCGCCAAGGGCCGGCACGAGCTTGTTCGGCTCAATGCCGATGTTGGCTGTGGGGAAGCCCAACCGCCTGCCGACCCGATCTCCGGCTTCGACCGGCCCTGACATCGAGTACTCGCGACCCAGGAGCCGGTTTGCACCCTTGATGTCGCCGGCCGTGATGAGGCGCCTCACCTCGGAGCTGTGCAGCTCGCGTGCTTCGACCTGGTAGGGCGGGACGACCTCGACTTCATGGTCGTGGCTCCTCAGCCAGTCCGCGTTGCCGGTCCGGCCCCGGCCGAACGCGAAGTCGAATCCGATCACCCAGCGGCGGATATCCATCACCGCCGAAAGGCGATCGATGAAATCCTGCGGCGACAGCGCGGCCAGCTCGCGATCGAAGCGGAGCACGATCGCGTGCTCGACGCCCGCCCGCTCGAGCAGGGCGAGCTTCTCGCTGAGGGTGGTGATCGACTGAGGGCAGTTGGCGGGGTCGAGGACGCAGCGCGGGTGCGGCTCGAAGGTTATCAGGGCCGGCGAAACGTGCTCGCTCGAGGCCGCCGCAACCGCGCGCCCGATGACGTCGAGGTGACCCAGGTGGACGCCGTCGAAGCTGCCGACCGTGAGCGCCACGGGCCCAATCGGGTCCGAAGGCAGCCCGATATGTACTTTCAGGTGAGCCCTCCGACGTGTCGCCGCGGCGGAGGTCTCACCTCAGGTGCTGAACACCTTTTCAGGCACGAAGGTCCTGCGCAGTGGATCTGTGTGGCCCAGCGCGACGAGGCGTCCGCCGGCGTCGTGGGCTCGCACCGGTCCCGCCCCTGGCTCGGGCATCACGCGCACCGCGCGGCCCTGGCGGACCATCGCCTCCTGCTCCACGGTCAGGCGGACTTTTTCCATGTCGGGCAGTATGACTTCGGGGGAAAGCAGCCGGTCCTTGACCGCCTCAGGGGTGGTCAAGTGGTCCAGTCGGACTGCGTTGTCGATGGTGAGATCTCCGTAGGCGGTGCGGACGAGCCGGCCAAGATACCCACCCACGCCGAGCCGGCCGCCCAGGTCGCGCGCGATCGACCGGAGATATGTGCCGCTGCCGCAGCGCACCTCCACCCGGACCACCGCACGCGGCCCGGGTTCGAAATCGAGCAGGCGAGTAGCGTAGACCTCGACCTCGCGAGCGGAAGGCCGGGTCGCGTCTCCGCTTCGCGCCAAGGCGTAGGAGCGCTTGCCCTCGACCTTGACCGCGGAGTACGCCGGCGGCTGCTGCAGGATGCGGCCCGAGAAAGAGCTCAGCGCCTCTTCGACGGCTTCCGCGCTGAGGCTGCTCGGATCGGACACCGCCTCGGGCTCGGCCTCCGCGTCGTCCGTCGCCGTGACGTATCCGAGGTGGATGTCGGCGACGTATGTCTTGGGCAGCCTGTGGGCGAACTCGGCCAGCCTGGTGGCGGACTCGAAGAGGATGGGCAGCACGCCTGTGGCGAGCGGGTCGAGCGTTCCGGCGTGACCGACTCGATGCGCGCCGGTCAGGCGCCTCAGCCGGTTGACGACCGAAAACGAAGTCTCGCCCGCGTCCTTGTCGACGTTGAGGACGCCTGTCGCGAAGCGCGCAGGAGGTAGGCCCGGCCGACCCGGGCGGGCATCTGCACCCTGGATGCGGCCGATCCGGGCGTTGCCACTTGCGCTCCGGTCCTCGCGCGTCAATAGACGCGCTCCGGTCCGGTGCTCGTGGCGCCTTCGGCTCGGCTCGCCCCAGGGCGCATCTGCCTCGCCCGGGCGACCGGACCTACCTCTTCAGCCGTTGGGCGAGGCGGCAAGGATGGCCTCCTTGGCAGCCGCCAGGACGAACTTCACCGCATCTTCCATCGGCCGCTCTATCTCCGCTCCCGCGGCACGGATGTGCCCGCCTCCCCCGAAGGTCGCGCAGAGGGCGGCGGCGTCGACCGCACCTCGGCTGCGCACGCTGATCTTGGTCAGCGCGCCCGAGACTTCCTTGAAGAGGATGGCCAGCTCGAGTCCGGCGATGCTGTTCAGAGTGTCGATGATCCCTTCCGATTCGGCCATGACCGCGTTGGCCTCTTTCAGCATGCGGCGGGTCACCTTGGCCCACGCCAGGCGGCCGTCCATCTCGACGCGCATGGTGGCAAGGGCCATGCCGCTGAGCTTCAGCGTCGTCTCGGGCCGCATCTTGTAGACCTGCGTCGCGATGTGACCCGGGTCCGCACCGAGCCTGGCCAGCCGCGCCGCATCTTCCAGGGCGCGAGGCGTCGTGTTTTCGTGGCGGAAGCCGCCGGTGTCGGTGAGCAGCGCGACGTAGAGGTTGGTCGCGATGGTCGGCGTGATGGGATAACCGAACGCGTCGAGCATCTCCATCACCATCTGCCCCACCGCCGACGCGTTCGGGTCGATGATGTTCATGTCGCCGAACCTCGTGTTCGAGGGATGGTGGTCGACGTTGATGATCGTCGCGTGAGTGGCGATCTTTCGGACGGCGCTGCCCGACCGTTCCAGGTTGCCCGAATCGAAAAAGAAGACGAGCTGCGGATCGACGCCATGAGGCGGATCCGCCTGGATCTCATCGATACCGGGAAGGAACGTGTACATCGGCGGCAGCGGCGGCGGCACCAGGATCCACACCTCCTTGCCGTCGGAGCGCAGCGCTTCGGCGAAGGCGAGGCTGCAGCCGAGCGTGTCGCCGTCGGCGTCCTTGTGGCCGAAGATCAGGATCTCCTGGTTCGCGTCGATGAGGTCCTTGATCTCGTCGTAGAGGTGCGGCTTGTCGCTCTTGGCGGTGACTATTGGGTCGCCTCCTCGTTCGGGCCGTGCGGCAGAACCTCTTTCAGCAGCTCTGAGATGTGCACGCTGTACTCGATCGAGGGATCGAGCTCGAAGCGCAGCTCTGGCGAGAACTTCAGGTTCTGCAGCCGCCGCCCCAGCTCGTGGCGGATGAGGCCCTTGGCCGAGACAAGTCCCTTGATCGACGCCTTCTTTTCCTCGGAGCTGCCGAGCACGCTCACCCGCACGCGCGCCTGACGCAGGTCAGGTGACATGCGGACCGCGGTGATGCTCACGAAGCCGATTCGTGGATCCTTGAGCTCGCGCGTGATGATGGACATGATCTCTTCGCGCACCTGCTCCCCGACCTGGTCCGCGCGGTAGCTGGTCATGACGACCTCCGCTCTCAGCAAGTCACGACTTGCCTAAATTTCTTCCCGCTCGAGTCGGTACGTCTCCATCGTGTCGCCGGGCTGAAACTCTTCCCAGCCTTCGAGCCCGATGCCACATTCCTGGCCGGCCGGCATCTCGCGCACGTCTTCCTTGAAGTGCTTGAGGGAGGTGATCCGGCCCTCGAAGATCTGCTCCTTGCCACGGAAAAGCTTGACCCAGCCTCCACGGCTGACCTTGCCCTCCAGCACGCGGCTCCCGGCGATTATGCCGAGGCGCGGAATCTTGATCGGGGTGATGACCTCGACCTTGCCCTCCCGGATCTGGCGGTAGGTGGGCTCGCGCAAGCCCTTGGCCGCGCGCTCCACGTCTTCCGTCAGCTTGTAGATGACGTCGTAGTAACGGACCTCGACCTTCGCGCGCTCCGCCGCGGCGGTGCTGGCCGGAGTCGGCTTCAGGTTGAAGCACACGATGATCGCGTTGGAGACGCTCGCGAGCAGAAGGTCCGAGTCGCTGACCGCGCCGACGCCCTGGCCGACGACCTTGATCGCGACCACCGGGTCCTCGATCTTCTGCAATGCGGCGAGCAAGGCTTCGAGCGTGCCCTGCGCGTCCGCCTTGACGACGAGGCTCAGCTCCTTGACCTCGCCTTCCTTGGCGCGGCGCGCCAGCTCTTCCAGAGTGATGCGAGGCGCGACGTCCCGTGCGGCTTCCACAGCGCGGCGCTCGATGAGCTTGGTCAGGGCGATCTGGCGAGCTGCCCTTTCCGATGCGACGACCTGGAAGATGTCGCCGGCCTGCGGGACCTCGCTCATGCCCGACACGACCACAGGGGTCGCGGGCGCAGCCTCTTCCACGCTCTGACCTCGGTCGTCGGCAAGCGCACGCACGCGGCCGTATATGTGACCGCAGACGAAGTCGTCGCCGACCTTGAGCGTTCCGGCCTGGACGAGGACCGTCGCGACAGGTCCGCGACCGCGCTCGAGGTGCGCGTCGACGATGGTACCGATTGCGTTGCGGTCGGGATTCGCCTTCAGCTCGAGGATGTCGGAGGACAGCACGATCGTGGTCAGCAGGTCGTCGATGCCCTTGCCTGTCCTCGCGCTGAGGTGCACGCACTCGTGCTCGCCGCCGTAGTGCCGCGTCACGATGCCCTGCTCGGCGAGCTGCTGGTGCACACGGTCGACGTTCGCGTTGTCCTTGTCGATCTTGTTGATCGCGACGATGATCGGCACCTTGGCGGCGCGGGCGTGGTGAATCGCCTCGACCGTCTGCGGCATCACGCCGTCGTCGGCCGCCACCACGAGGACGACCAGGTCGGTGACCTGCGCGCCGCGCGCCCGCATCGCGGTGAACGCCTCGTGGCCGGGCGTGTCGATGAAGACGACCGGGTGCCCGTCGGCGGTCTCGATCTTGTAGGCGCCGATCCGCTGCGTGATGCCACCGGCCTCGCCGGCCGCCACACGCGTCTTGCGGATCGCGTCCAGGATCGACGTCTTCCCGTGGTCGACGTGGCCCAACACGGTGACGATGGGAGGCCGTGGCTTGAGCTTGCTGGGGTCCTCATTGGCGAGCGAGAAGAGCTCTTCGCGCGACGTGGTGACCACGTCGCCCTCGCCCTTGCCTGACTCGACCGCGACCACGTCCTCGCTCGCCACGGGCTCGACCGTGTAGCCGAACTCGTCGGCCACGATCTCAGCGGTGGCGAAGTCGATGACCTGGTTGATCGTGGCCAGGATCTTGGAGGCCATGAGCTTCTTGATGACCTCGACAGGGCTCACCCCGAGCTTCTCGGCGAGGTCCTTGACGGAGAGCGTCGGGGGCAGGACGGCCCGGCGGTCGCCGTTCGTCTCGATCTTGACGGCGACGGAGGCGGGCTTGAATGCCGAGCGCGCAGCCTCGATCGCACCGGGAGCCAGAGGGGCCGCAGTGTTGCGAGTCAGCCGGCGTTGCTGGAGGAAGTTGACCAGCTCCTTTTGGCTGATGCCGAGTTCGCGCGCGAGTTCGTGTGCCTTCATGCCGGACTAATGATTATGCCGCCCACGGCTAATTCAAAACCTGAAGGGCAGCCGCTAGCGCTTCAGGTCGGCCCACACCTCGGGCTGAACAATCGCCCCCAGCGCGCGGTCCAGGGCTCGTCTTTTCCGGGCCAGATCGATGCACTCGGGAGTGTCATGCAGGTAGGCGCCGCGCCCGGGAGCGCGTCCGGTTGGGTCGAGCGCGGCGATGCCGTCGGGACCGCGGACGACGCGGACGAGGTCCCGCTTGCCGGCCTCCTGGCGGCAGGCGACGCAGGTCCGCGCCGGCTCATGCGTGGACTTCAGCGCCCGCCTGTGCCTCGCCCTCGCTGGCCTTGATGTCGATCCGGTAGCCGGTGAGCTTCGCGGCCAGGCGGGCGTTCTGCCCGTCGCGTCCGATCGCCAGCGACAATTGGTTCTTCGGCACCAGCACCGTCGCGGTGCGGGTCACGCGGTCGATCGTGACCCGGTCGGCCTTCGCCGGTCCGAGGGACGCCGCGACGAATGCCTGGGGCTCCTCCGACCACGGGACGATGTCGACGTGCTCGTTGGAGAGCTCGCTCAGGATCGCGCGGTGCCGCACGCCCTTGGGACCCACGCAAGCGCCCACAGGGTCGAGGCCAGGCTCACTCGAGGAGACCGCGATCTTTGTCCGCAGTCCCGGCTCCCGCGCGATCGCGCGGATCTGCACGGTCCCGGCCTTGATCTCAGGCACCTCCGCCTCCAGGAGACGGTGGACGAACGAGCGCGCGGCGCGCGAGACCCGCACCTGCGCCTGCTTGCGGTTGTGCTGCGTGTCGAGGATGACCACGAGCACCGGCCGGCCGGGACGCAATTGCTCGCCAGGGATCTGCTCTTCGGGCGGCATGACCCCCTCGGCGCGTCCGAGGTCGACGTAAACGGTGCCCGCCTCGTTGCGATCGACGATTCCAGTCGCCAGCTCGCCCCTGTGCTCGGCGACGTCGCGCAGGACTTTGTCGCGTTCGAGATCGTGGATGTGGCGAAGCACGGCGTGCTTGGCCGTCTGGGCCGCCATCCGCTTGAAGTCCGCGGAGGGTAGCTCTTTCTCCAAGACCGTCCCGTCCGGCTTCAAGACCCGGCTCCGGACGTCGAGCGCGCCAGTCTTCGTGTCGAGCTTGACGGTCACCTCTCCGGGTGCATTGAACGCGCGCACGTACGCCGCGGCCAGCGCGTTCTCGACCGTGTGCAGCATCTCCTCGAAGGGGATGCCGACCTCGGCGCAGAGCGCAGTGAGCGCTTCGGCCAGGCCCTCGGTGGACGGTTCAGATTGCGACCGCAAGCCTGCCCGCGACAACGTCGTCCCACGTGATGTGAATGATCACCGGCGCGCGACCGCGCGCTCCGGGCGCCTGCACGGCGATGCCTGCCGTGTCCACCGCGAAGAGTTGGCCCTCGACCACGGCTTCCGACTCGCCACTGCGATAGCGGACGTTGACCCGCTTGCCATTGAATCGCTCGTAGTCTGGGCGTCCACGCAGCGGGCGCTCCGCACCCGGCGACGACACCTCGAGGTCATAGGGTCCGCTGATCAGGTTGGCGTGGTCGAGCAGCGGCCCCGCGACCCTGCTCACCCGCTCGCAATCCTCGATCGTGATCGGCTCGCTGCGGTCGATGGAGATGCGCAGCGTGCGCCCCGCCTGGCCCGACTGGTCAAGCGAGTACAGCTCGTAACCCATGTGCTTGAGGGTGGGCTCGAGCAGCTCCTTGATCGACGTTATGGGCCAGGTTGGCATGTCCGGTTACTCATCTGAACCCTACCGCAGGGGCTGGAGCCTTCGCCAGACCACTAGAAGGGGCGCGGCGTTGAAGATCGAGCTGTAGGTACCGGAAATGATGCCGATGAGCAGAGCCAGGGAGAGCCCCTGCAGCGTCGTCCCGCCGGCGATGAAGATGGCGGCCAGCACGAGCACGACGGTGAAGCTGGTGATGATCGACCGCGCGGCGGTCTGCATGATGCTCAGGTTCACGACCTGCTCGAACGACAGCCGCTGGCTGACCCGCAGGTTCTCGCGAATCCGGTCGAAAACCACGATCGTGTCGTGGACCGAGAAGCCGACCACGGTCAGCACGGCGGTCACGAAGAAGGCATCGATCTCACCCACGCGCCAGTGCAGCACCGTGCCGAAGATGGAGAAGAGTCCCGTCAGGACGAACACGTCGTGCAGCATCGCCGCGAGAGCCGAGCCACCGAACTGGACGCCGGCGCCCCATCCACCTGGGACGTTGCGAAATCGGACCGCGAGCAGAACCAGGATCGCGATTGAAGCGGCGATGACCGCGATGATCGAGAACTCGATCGTCTCGCCGGCGATCGTCCCCCCCACCTCCAGGATCTGCTGCACGTTCATCGGGCCAAGACGGTTTTTCAGATCCGCCTGCACGCTCGTCTGCTGCGCCGCGCTTAGAGGCGGGTAGCGAAGGATGTAGCCGCCGCCCCCTGTCTGGATCACCGAGCCATTGAGGCCCTCGGCGGAGACGGCGCTCTCCACCTTGGCAAGCGAGGGATTCTCCGTGAAAGTCGTGGTGAACTCGGTTCCGCCGGCGAAGTCGATGCCGAGCAGGAAGTGGTTGTGCCACATCGACAGGATGCCCGGAATGATGACGATCAGCGAAATCGTGAAGAACAGGTTCCGCATGCCGATGATGTTCAGGCGGCGGACCTTCGGCTCCGGCGCCGCCACCGCAACCTGTTGGACCTTGGCGTCTTCGACCATGTCCGCGACCCGCTGCTGCGGAGAGACGTCAGACAGTTCGGACACGGTCGACTCCCAGCAGGCCGGCCCGCCTGAAACCGCCAGAGGTCAGGACGATCGCAAGGAGGTTGTGGGTCACCACGATCGAGGAGATAAGGCTCGCGACCACACCGATGGCCAGCGTGATTGCGAATCCCTTCACGATCGACGGCCCGAAAAATCCAAGGATCACGCACGTGATGAAGGTCGATGTGTTCGAGTCCCGAATCGCCGGCCATGCGCGGCGCACCGCCGCGTCGACCGCGGCCGTGATGGTCCGGCCAGCCCGCACCTCTTCTTTGAATCGTTCGAAGATCAGCACGTTCGCGTCGACGGCCATGCCGACCGAGAGGATGAATCCGGTGATGCCTGCCAGGGTCATGGTGATGGGAACCACCTTGAATATGGCGAGTACCGCACCCGCGTAGAAGAGGAGCGCAAGGCTCGCGAGGAAACCGGGCACGCGGTAGTAGATGATCATGAAGAGCACGACGATCGCGAGGCCGAGCAGGCCCGCCGCGAGACTCAGCTTCACCGACTGGTCGCCCAGCGTCGCGCTCACCTGCGTCACGTCGAGCGCGATGAGGTCGACCGGCAGGGAGCCTGAGTTGATGCCGGTCGCAAGGTCCTGGGCTGACGTCTGGGTGAAGCCGCCGGAGATCGTTGCGTTTCCACCCGCGATCTCCTGCAGGGTGATCGGGTCGGTGAGGAACTTGCCGCAGACGGTGCCTTCCGTCTGCTGGGCAAGGCAGCCTGGGTCGTAGGGCGCCATTACCTTGGCGACGTACGACGAGTCACTCCAGTGGTCGATGTCCGTCTGGGTCAGGTCGAGCCAGATCGTCAGGTGGCGTTCCGGGCAGTTCGCGGTAAGGCTCGTGTTGGGGTCACCGGGGCACGCGGCGACGTTGTCACGCGTGAGGTTGTCGAACGTGGTGCCGCCGTGCGACGTGAACGCCACGTTGACGACCCAGCTGGTGCCCGTCGGGTCGATGCTCGCATTCGCACTCTGGATGTCGTCGCCGGTGAGTCCCGTCAGCTGCGGTTTGTAGCCCGGTTGGGGGCCGCCGGTCACGTTTGCGTCCTTGACCCATTTTGTGTACACCAGCTTGGACACGGCGCCGATCGTCTTCTGTGCCTGTGCCGCATTCACCCCGGCGAGATCCACCGTGATGCGGTCGGAGTTGGTGCCGGCACCGCGGATCTCTGGTTCGCTGACGTTCAGGGAGTTGACGCGCTTGTTGATGACCTGGATGGTCCTCTGCTGCACGTCGGCGCGGCTCTGGCCGGCCGGAAAGTTGGTCAGCTGGTAGTCGATGTGGGTCCCGCCCGCAAGGTCGAGGCCCTTGTGGAAGTAGAGCTGCCAGCCTCCGAAGTTTGGCGGCAGGCCGGGGACGTTACCGGTCAGTGGGTAGTGGTTGGCGATGCGGTAGACGTAACCCGCGCCATCCACGAACAGAGAGAAGGCGAGGATCAGGACAACGGCAAGGCGGATGGGCCAGCTGAGGACTAACTGCACGGCAGCCGATCAGTGTACGGCGCGAAGGATGGCGCCTGTCTTGACGAGCCGGTCGTGCAACGTGACGCAGACAGCTGAACCGCACCCAAGCTGGTGGCGGCCTGGGACCCACGAGACCCAGGCCGCCGGCGCCATCGTTCGCTTCGGTCCGAAACCGGCCCCCGCGCAACCACGGCGCGGGGACCCCGAGTAGGTATGCGATTTCGGACCGGTAAAGGTAGACGACAGCTGAGAAGACACGGTTACCGCTGCCGGAACACGACGTTCAAGACGACCGTCAGCACGATGGACAGGATGATGCTCGTGGCGATCGGGATGTAGATCGTCACGCTCCCACTGCGAAGGGTCAGATCGCCCGGCAGATGGAAGCGACCAAACAGCATCAGCGCCCCGCCTATCACGACCAGGAGAACGCCGAACACAAGGACCAGGCGCCCCACATCAACCAATGGTTCTTACAGTAGGCGGGTCTGCTGGGGTTCGGGGTTGGGCGGTGTGATGCCGAGGTGGCGGTAGGCCAGGTCGGTGGCCACGCGGCCCCGCGAGGTCCGGGCCATGAAGCCCACCTGGATCAGGTACGGCTCGTGGACGTCCTCGATCGTCTCGGGCTCCTCCGAGAGCGACGTGGCCAGGGTGTCGAGCCCGACGGGCCCGCCCTTGAACTTGAGGATCAGGGTTTCCAGGAGCTGGCGGTCGAGCGGCTCCAGGCCGATCTCGTCGACCTCGAGCATGCCGAGTGCCAGCTTGGTCGTGTCGACTGTGGCTCGCCCATCGCCCCGGACCTGCGCGTAGTCGCGCACCCGCCGCAGCAGGCGGTTCGCGATGCGCGGCGTGCCCCGGGCCCGGCGCGCTATCTCCGACACCGCGTCGTCGTGGATCTCGATCTCGAGGAGGCGGGCGGACCTGCTCACGATCTTCTCGAGCTCCGCCTTGGTGTAGAAGTCGAGACGGTAGACGGCGCCGAAGCGGTCCCGGAGCGGTCCGCTCAGCAGACCCTGCCGGGTCGTCGCCCCGACGCAGGTGAAATGCGGTAGCGGAAGAGTCGCGGCGCTCGCCCCGACCCCCTTACCCAGCACCGCGTCGAACCGGAAGTCTTCGAGCGCGGGATAGAGCGACTCCTCGACCACGCTATTGAGCCGGTGGATCTCGTCGATGAAGAACACGTCCCGCGTGCTGAGGTTTAGCAGGATCGAGCCCAGCGCGCCCTGGTGGTCGATCGCCGGACCGGAGCTCACCTTGATCGCCACCCCGAGCTCGTTGGCGATGATGTGCGCGAGCGTCGTCTTGCCCAACCCGGGCGGGCCGCACAGCAGCACGTGCTCGATGGGCTCGCCGCGCATGCGTGCCGCCTCGATCAGGATGCCGAGGTTCTCCCGCACCTGCTCTTGGCCGACGTACTCGGCCAGGAAGCGCGGGCGCAGCGTAAGGTCGAACTGATCGTCGTCGGACTTGGCATCCAACACCTTGTCCTTGGTCACTTGCGCCCCAAAGCCTTCAGGGCCGTGGCGAGGGCTTCTTGTGTCGAAGGCGACCCCTTCCAGTCGACCGACTCGATTCCCGTGCGCGCTTCCAGCGACGAGTAGCCGAGGTTGCGCAAGGCGGTCTCGACGGCCTTCGGCACCGCGCCGTCCCCGGCGATGGCGGCCGCCCGCGGGACCGCTTCCAGCGCGGCCACCGCGTCGAGCCGGGGCTTGAGCTCGATGATCACTTTCGCGGCCGTGCGCGGACCGACACCGCTGGCGCGACGGATGGGCGCCGCATCTTCGTTCATGATCGCTCGCTTGAGCACCTCGAGGCTCGCCGCGCTGAGGATGTTTAGGCCCACCTTCGGGCCGACGCCGTCGACCTGGATGAGCATCTCGAACAGCTCGAGCTCTTCGACCGACGCGAAACCGTAGAGCGCCAATTGGTCCTCGCGCACGTGCGTATGGATGTGGAGCTCTACGTCGCCTCCAGGTGGCGGCAGCTGCTGACGCGTCTGCGCGCCGACCGCGACCATGTAACCCACACCGCCGACGTCAACCACCACATACTCGGAACTCGCTCGCCGGACGACTCCGCTCAGATGTGCGATCACGTCGGGACTGCCCGCGAGAAGCGGCGGCTGCGCGCGTGGCACACGGCGATCGCGATCGCGTCGCGCGCGTGGTCGTCGAGGCGAGCATCCGGGAGCTTCACCTGCGCCGCGAGCATGCGGCTGATCTGCGCCTTGTCGGCGTTTCCGTAGCCGGTGAGGATGACTTTCACCTGGCTCGGCTTATATTCGAAGACGGGCACGCCGGCTTCTTCGAGCACGGTCAGGATCGCGCCGCGCGCCTGTGCCACACCTACTGCGCTGGTCGCGTTCCGGCCCATGAAGAGCTCCTCGATGGAGGCCTCGGCCGGCGGATGCTCGGCGAGCAGCGCGCGAAGGTGATTGGTGATGGTCAGCAGTCGAGCCCCGTCGCGACCTGGAATCGTGACCACGGTGCTGCAGGACAAAACCACGTTGGGCTCGGCGAGCAGAGCGAATCCAGTCCCAGCAAGACCTGGATCGACGCCAAGAATCAGCCCGTCGCGTTTACCCGGCATGTGTCCATCAGGTTTCTACACCTATTCATATTCATACCTGTGCTGAGACGCGTTCAAGGACGTCGGTGGGGATGTCGAAGTTGGCGTAAACCTGCTGGACGTCGTCGTCCTCCTCGAGTGATTCCATCAGCCTGAGCACGGCGGCCGCTTTGTCCTCGCCCACCGCGACGGTCTGCTTGGGCTGCATCGTGACCTCGGCGTTCTCGACGGTGACGCCAAGGCCCTCCACCGCAGCCTTCACCTTCTCGAACGTCGAAGGCGGGGCTGTGATCTCCACCGACTTGCCCTCGACCTGCACGTCGTCGGCGCCGGCCTCGATGGCGACGAGGCCGACCTCTTCCGGGTCCTTCTTGCCCGCGTTCGCGGTGATCACGCCCTTGCGCTCGAACATCCACCCCACCGCGTTGCTCTCGGCGAGGTTGCCGCCCAGCTTGGAGAACCGGTGGCGGATCGAAGCCGACGTCCGGTTGCGGTTGTCGGTCAGGGCGTCGACCATGACCGCCACCCCCGCCGGGCCGTAGCCCTCGTAGCGGACCTCCTCCAGCTTCTCGCCGGCGAGCTCCCCCGTCCCCCGCTTGATCGCGTTCTGGATGCGGTCCGTGGGCATGTTGATCTCGCGCGCCTTCTGCATGGCCAGGCGCAGCCGGAAGTTGCCTTCGGGGTTGCCGCCGCCTTCGCGCGCGGCGATCGTGATCTCGCGGCTCGCTCGGGTGAAGGCCTGGCCGCGCTTGGCGTCGACGACGGCCTTCTTGTGCTTGATGCCGGCCCACTTCGAGTGGCCCGACACTAGTTGCAGCCTCCGAACATGCTTTCGTTCATTGTAGTTCCACGTACCGCCGCCGAGCCGAAACAACATCTCCCGTTCGGGGCGCCGGAGAGTCAACGCCGACTTTCTGACCGTTGACGCGGACGCCGCCCTGCTCGAGCAATCGTCGCGCGTCGTTGCGGCTGTTCGCGATGCCCGTGTCTACGAGCAGGCTCACGAGGTCCGTCGCCCCTTTGCCCCATTGCTCCCTCTGCTCTGGTATTTCGCGCTTGCGGAACTTCAGGTTGAAGTCATTCTCGGCGCGAGCCGCTGCCTGTTCACCGTGTAGGCGCTTCACCAGTTGGCGCGCGAGCGCCGCTTTCGCGTCCCGCGGTTTCATCGCGAGCACCTCGGCATGGGCTGCAGGGTCGAGCTGCGAGATCAGCCTCACGTACTTCTCGATCAGGCGATCGGGGATGGACATCGTCTTGCCGTAGATCTGCTCCGGCGGCTCGGTGAGCCCGATGTAGTTGCCCAACGACTTGGACATCTTCTGCTCGCCGTCGGTGCCCTCCAGCAGCGGGAATACGGCGATGTCCTGCGGCTCCTGGGCGTAGGCCTTCTGGATCTCGCGTCCGAACAGAAGGTTGAACAGCTGGTCCGTGCCGCCGATCTCGACGTCGGCCTCGACGGCCACGGAGTCATAAGCCTGGTTAAACGGATACAGGACCTCGTGCGCGCCTATCGCAGCGCCTGCCTTGATCCTTTCGGCGAAGTCCTCCCGCTGCAGCACTTGCTGCAATGTGGCCTTGGCCATCAGGCGAAGGATGTCCGCGGCGGACATGGCCGCGAGCCATTCCGAGTTGTGCCGGACCTCGATGCGACTTCGGTCGAGCACCAGGTCGAGCTGCTCGAAGTAGGTTTCGGCGTTGGACGCGATCTGTTCCGCGGTGAGCATCGGTCGAGTTTCCGAGCGTCCGCTGGGATCCCCGATCAGCGCCGTGTAGTCGCCGATGATCACCACCACCGTGTGCCCGTGGTCCTGAAAGAGCCGCAGTGCGTCGAGCACCACGAGGTGCCCGACATGAAGGTCGGGAGCGGTTGGATCGAGGCCAAGCTTGATACGCAGCTTGTCCCCGCGCTCGAGGCGTGAGCGGAGATGGTCTTCGACGTGGATCTGCACCGCCCGCTCGCGCAGGCGGTCGAACAGGTCGCCGCTCAAAGCCGGCTTAGCTGACGGGCCCGGGGCCGAAATAGATCTGCGGGTCTCCCGGGAGGAAAGGCCCAAAGACCGCGAGGATCGGTTTGTCGACCGCATTGACGAGTCCGACCATGAAGACCGAGTGGTGAATCGAGTCGCGGATTCCCGCCTGCAGCGGATCCAACTGCGTGCCGCCGATCGGGTTGGCCGCCGCGCCCAGCTCGTAGATGACCACCACCGAAAGAAGGACCCCGGTCAGCACGCCGAGGGCAGCTCCCAACGTGCGGTTCAGGGTCACGGCTTGGATCTTGATCTGCGAATGCGCCAGCTGCGTCGCCACCTCGACGATCAGCAGCAGCGCGGCGATGATCCCGAAAAATCCGTAGATGCGCCCATCGGGCACTTCCATGTTCGACGTCTGCTGGAGGATCCCGCCCGCCTGGATGCCCATGTTGGTGGCGCCCCAGCACGCAATGAACAACGCGGCCAGGCCGATGAAGCGACGGATCAGCCCGCTGAAGTAGCCGCCAACTCCGTACGCGACGACGAGCACGACCGGAAGGATGTCGATCCAGGTCACCTGCTGCTTCCCCCCGTACGGCACGCGATCGCGTGCGTCAGCCGCGCCGGCTTCACTCTCGAAACCTGGCGGTGTGTCTTTTCTCCAGTCCCAGCTTGATCTCCGACATGACCTTGTCCACTTCGGCGTCCGTCAGGGTGCGCTCCGGGCTCCGGAAAGTCAAGGTGAACGCAATGCTCTTGTGTCCCTCCGGCACCTGGGCTCCGCGGTACTCGTCGAACGCACCCGCGTTCTCCAGCAAATCGCCTGCCGCCTCCTTGATCGCGGCGAGCAGCGCGCTTGCGGCCACGGTTTCGTCCACCACGACGGCCAGGTCTCGCTCGACGCCAGGGAATTTCGGCAGCGGCTGCGCGCGCCTGATCGTCGCCGCGCTCAACAGGGGATCGACGTCGATCTCGAAGGCGACGGCACGCCCTTCGATCTTGGCTGCGCTCGCCACGCTCGGATGCAGCTCGCCTATATAGCCGAGCTGGCGACCGTCGAGGACGACCGCGGCGCAGCGTCCCGGGTGGAAGAGCTGAGCGGCTGCGCGCTGGTAGGTGCAGGCGGGTGCGGAGAGGGAGGCTATGCATCCATCGAGCACTGATTTCAAACGGTAAAAGACCGCGGTTCCTTCGCCGGACGAGGTGCCTGCCGTGGCCACCGCGGCGAGACGCAGCGGCTCGTCTGGCTGGGTGTTCTTCTCGCCGACGCGCGCCAGAAACGCGGTGGCGATCTCGTAGACGCGAACGTCGACCCGGCCGCGGTCCCGGTTCAACGCCACGGCGTCGACCAGCGAGGGCAGGAGGGACGTCCGCAAGGTGTCCACGTCGTCACTGAGCGCGTTCATCACGCGCATCGCATGCGCGGCGATCCTCAGCTCCTCGAGCTTGCGACCCGAGACCAGGCCCGGGTTCCACGTCTCGGTGAACCCGGCGCCCGCCAGCACCTCACGCGCGTCGTCGAGCCTGCGATCGATGCTCGGCGCGAGCGGCGTCCAGCTATCGTGGCGCCGGCCTGGCAAGGTGGGAGTGATGCGGTCGTAGCCGTAGACGCGCCCGACCTCCTCGACCAGGTCCTCCGGGATCGTGACGTCGAGGCGGAATACAGGAGGCAGCACGTCCCACTCTCCGTCCCCCATTACCTTGACGTGGAAGTTGAGGCGCTTGAGGATCGACTCCGCCTCCTCGAGCGGGACATGGGTGCCCAGCACGTCGTCGATCAGAGACGGCCGCAGGTTCACGCGCACCGGTTCCTGCGGGCGCGGATAGACATCGGCCCAGTCGCGGTGCACCTTGCCGCCGGCAAGCTCCGAGATCAACGAGGCGGCGCGACGCGCGCCGGCGAGGGCGAGCTCCGGCGGCAGCGTTCGCTCGAACCGCGTGGAGGCTTCCGTTCTCAGGCCCAGCGCGCGCGCCGTCTGGCGCACGCTGGGTCCGTTGAATGTTGCGGCTTCGAGGAGGATGTCGGCGGTCGCCTCGGTGACGGCGGACTCCTCGCCGCCGATGATCCCTGCGATCGCCACCGGCCGCTGCGCATCCGCGATCACGAGCATGTGCGGCGCCAGCTCTCGCTGCACGCCGTCGAGGCACAGCAGCTTCTCCTTGTCGCGCGCCCGCCGCACGTGGATGGCAGGGCCGTCGAGCTTAGCGAGGTCGAAGGCATGGAGCGGCTGCGCGTACTCGAGGAGTACGTAGTTGGTGATGTCCACGATGTTGTTGATCGGCCGGACGCCGCTCGCCCGCAGGCGTCTCTGCAACCAATCGGGGCTAGGTCCCACCTTCACGCCTTTGATCACGCCGCCGATGTAGCGGCTGCACAGGTCGGGGTCGTCGATGGTCACCTTGATCAGGTCTCGGCCGGCCGGCTCGGCGGTTCCGGTGAAGGCCGGCATGAAGTCCCGCTTGAGCGGACGGTCGAGGCCCGCCGCCAGCTCCCGCGCGATGCCCAGGTGGCCCATCTCGTCGGGCCGGTTGGAGGTTACCTCGGCCTCCATCACCGCCTGGTTCGGGATCACCGTGGTCAGCGGCTCTCCGGGCGTGCCGTGGTCGAGGAGCAAGATGCCCTTGTGGTCGTCGCTCAGGAGCAGCTCCTCTGCGGAGCACAGCATGCCGCTCGCCTTTTCGCCGGCGATGTTCATGTCCTTGACGAGCTCGCCGTTGGGCACCGTCGTGCCGGGCATGGCGACCGGGACCAGCGTTCCGGGAACCGCGTTCGGGGCGCCGGCGATGATCTGCATCACGCGTCCGCCGACGTCGACCTGATGGATCCAAAGGTCGGCGCGCGACTTCGGGTGCTTGACCTGCTCCAGCACCTTGCCGATCACGATGCTGGACAAATCGATCGTCGTCAGCGACTCGACCTCGACCCCAAGGCGCGTCAGCACGTCCGCGGCGTCCTTCGGCGTGACGCCCTCGAGGTCGACGAAGTCACCCAACCACTCGAAGCTAACGCGCACAGGTAAGCCCCCATCCGACCGGGCCGCTTCGCGGCCGGGTCACCTTCCTCGGCGAGCGGGGAAGGGAAGACCACGCCATCAAAATTGCTCCAGGAAGCGGAGGTCGGAATCGTAGAACAGGCGGATGTCGTCGACGTCGTGCTTGAGCATCGTCATCCGCTCGATGCCGAATCCCCACGCATAGCCGTTCCACTTGGTGGGGTCAATGCCGCCGTTGCGCAGCACCTGAGGATGGACCATGCCGCAGCCGCCGACCTCGAGCCAACCCTTGTGCCGGCAGCTCTTGCAGCCCATCCCGCCGCAGATGCCGCATGTCACGTCGAACTCGAAGCTGGGCTCGGTGAAGGGGAAGTAGCTCGGGCGCACGCGGACCTTGCGCTCCCGCCCGTACAGGGACTGGATCATGTACAGCAGCGTGCCCTTCATGTCCCCGACGGTCAAACCCACGTCGACCGCGAGCCCTTCGACCTGGCTGAAGTACGGAAGGCGCGTCGCCTCCGGCGCATCGCGGCGGTAGCAGCGGCCCGGTGTGATGATGTAGATCGGAGGCTCCTTGATCCGCTGCATCGCGCGGATCTGCACGGGCGACGTGTGCGCGCGCAGAAGGAGCTCGGGGCTGAAATAAAACGAGTCCCAGTTCTCACGCGCCGGGTGGCCGGCCGTGATGTTGAGCGCCTCGAAGTTGTACCACTCGGTCTCGACCTCGGGTCCGAGCTCGACCTGGTAGCCCAGCGACTCGAGGACCGTCTCGATCTGACGCCTGACCTGCGTGAGGACGTGAATGTGGCCGCGGCCCGGTGGCGGGCCTGGGAACGTGACGTCGATCGCCTCGGTCTCCGCCAAGTCGGCGAGCCGCGCCGCATCGAGCTCGGCACGACGTGTCGCGAGGGCAACCTCGATCGTCCTCTTGGCCTCGTTGGCCGCCTTGCCGAGCGCCGCCCGCTCGGCCGGCTCGAGCTTGCCGATCCCATCGAGCATGCTGCTGATCCGGCCACTCTTGCGGCCGAGGTACTCGACCTCGATCCGCTCCAGGTCCTCCGGCGACTGCGCCTTGGCGATGGCGGCCAGCGCCTCGCTGCTGATCGCCACCACGTCGGGGGTCTCACCCCCGGCGGCTCCAGACTGACGGCTCACGACGCCAGCCTCCGCCGGATCTCGAAGAGGATCAGCGCCGCGGCCGCCGCCACGTTGAGCGACTCGACGCCCTCGGTGAGCGGCACCGTGACGAGCTTCAAGTCGCCGCGCGACAGGCCATGCGCCTCGCTGCCGAGCACGATCATGCCCGCAGACTCTATCGGCGACTCGGCCAGCGGCGCACCGCCCGACGCGGCGGCCCCGAAGCCGTCGAGCCCCTCGAGGTCCTTCCACCGCGCATGCGCGACCTTGAGCCGGAACACGTTCCCGGCCGACGCCCGCACGGCCTTGGGGCCGTAAGGATCGGCGCTGCCGGGCAGGACCGCGAGCGCGGTGGCGCCAGCGGCGGCCGCGGTCCTGCAGATCGCTCCGACGTTGCCGGGGTCCTGGATGCGGTCCAGCACGACCAGCGGCCAGCCGGCCTGGCGGGCCGCTGCGATGGCTTCTGGCGGCGTCACCTCGCTGACGCGGGCGATCGCGATCGCGCCCTGCCGCGTGACGGTTTGAGTGGCGGCGCGAAACGCGCCGGCGGTCAGGGTCACGCGCGACTCGGTGTGGAATGGCAGCTTGTCGCCCTCGCGCACGGCGATCAGGTCGAACTCGAGCCCTGCCGCCCTGGCCTCGGCGAGCACGCGGCGACCTTCCAGGAGGACGAGGCCTGGCTCGCGCCGGTGAGCGAGGCGCCGCAGGCGGCGGACGACTTCGTTGTCCGGGCTGGAGATTATCTGCTGGTCAGAGGTTGTTCTTCGCAACCTCCACCAGCCGAGCAAAGGAACCGCTGTCGCGCACGGCCAGGTCAGCCAGCATCTTGCGGTCGATCTCCACTCCGGCCTGGCGAAGGCCGTGCATCAGCTTGTTGTAGGGCAGCCCCGACTGCCGCGATGCGGCGTTGATGCGCGCGATCCAGAGACGGCGCATCTCGCGCTTGCGGCGCCGGCGGTCACGGAACGCGTAGGCCAGCGCGTGCAGGACCGCCTCGTTGGCGGGCCTGAACAGCAGCTTCTTGGAAAGCCGGAATCCCTTCGCGCGATCGAGGATCGCCTTGTGGCGCCTGTGCGCCGGGACTCCGCGCTTGACTCTTGCCATCTCGCCTCTAGACGCCCAGCGCCCGACGGACGGTCTTGCGATCCGCCTTGGACACCGGCTGCTTGTTCTCGTAGTTCCGCTTGCGCTTCTTCGACTTGTGCTCGAGCAGGTGGCTCTTCCAGGCCGAGGCGCGCATCAGCTTGCCGTTGCGCGTCACGCGGACGCGCTTCGCGAGTCCCTTCTGCGTCTTCAACTTAGGCACTGGTCGGCTGCTCCTTTCTCGCGCCGTCGCGGCTTGGGGCCAGGATCATGAAGAGGTTCTTGCCCTCGAGCAAGGGCTGGCGCTCGATCACCGCGAACTGCTTGGCGTCATCCGCCACCCGCTCGAGGATCTTCCGCCCGATCTCCTGGTGGACCATCTCGCGGCCCCTGAACATGATCGTCACCTTTACTTTCTCTCCAGCTTCGAGGAATTGCTTCAACCCTTTGAACTTCGTCTGGAAATCGTGCTCCGCGACCTTCGGCCGGAGCTTCATCTCCTTGAGCTTGATGACGTTCTGCTTGCGGCGTTGGTCCTTCTCACGCTTGATGGTCTCGAACTTGTAGCGTCCGTAGTCCATCAGGCGGCAGACCGGCGGGCTCGCTTGAGGCGCCACCTCGACGAGGTCAAGCCCCTTCTCGTTTGCGATGCGAAGCGCGGCGTCCAGGGAAAGAACGCCAAGCTGGTTGTTCTGGTCGTCGATCAGTCGCACCTCGGAGCTGCGGATCTGATCGTTGATCCTTAGCTCTTTAAACGGGATGAGACACTACCTCGGTCAAATTCAGGGTTGCTTTATTCCTCCACCTACATAAAACAAAACGGACAGCATGCGCCGTCCGCTCTTGTCAACCCTTTCGAACCCGGGTTCTGGGGGTGAGGGCCGGCGCCCTTCTTCAGAGGGTGGATGGTACCGGAAACGTAACCTGGTTGGCAAAGCGGCGTTCACTTTGCTGATGGGAACGCCACGGCGGCGTGCACCACTCGAGACGATGGGCGCCCTCGTGGCGTTGATGATCGCCGCGGCGGCATGCGGCGGCCCGTCCAACAATGTGGCGAGCCACTCACCGACTCCGTCCCAGATCCCTTCCTCGCCATCGGGCACCGCCGTGGCGTCCACCCCCGCGACCCCGAGCGCCAACCCCACCTCACAACCGCCCGCGGTTACGGGTTCCTATGGCGTGTTGGTCACGCGCCCCGCCTCGGGCCAGTACAGCGTCACCATCGTCGGGATCGACGGCACGGTAGCGGCGAGCAAGGTCGTCAACAGCCCACCCGCGGTCAGTTGCCCGGGCGCCGGGGCGGTCGTGCCGCTTCCGGTGAGCACGTCGAACTCCGGCGTCTACTACCAGGAGGCGTCGGGAGGGGTCACCTTCATGTCTCCGACAGGCGCCGTACGTCAGGCGGCGAGCGTGCCCGCCGGGACCGCATCGCGGCGCAGCATGTTCGCGGTCAGTCCCGACGACAAGCGAATCGCCGTGGTCGTGGCGGACTTCAACTCCGCCGGAGCCTCGACGAAGCTGTACGTCGAAGACCTCAACGGCGGCAACCACCTGGACCTCTTCAGCGAGTCAGGCGCGCGCACGCTGTGGCCCCTCGGCTGGCACGGGACCGGCAACCTGGTGCTCGGGGTCGTCCCTTCGTGCACTCAGGGCGGGGGTCCGTTTTGTTGCGGGGTCCAGGAGATCCATGTCGTCGACCCGGCCACCGCGAACCGGCGATACACATTGGGCGGGGTCAACACCTGCGTGATTGCCGGCGCTGCGTCGCTTGCGGGAGTCGTATGTGAGGCTCCACCCCAGGCCACGGCCGTCAGCTGGACGAACACGGTCCTCCACACCTATCCGATCCAGGGCCCAGTCGGGGCCTACCTCTCACCGAACGGAACCAATGTCGCCTTTGTCGACAACACGGGCACGACCTTTACCGGAAGCGGTTCGGCGATGGCCGGAATGTTCACGTGCGCGTGGATCGACGACACGCATATCCTCGCGGGCGGCGACACGCAGCAGCAGGCCCGTGTCGGGGATGTCACGAACGGCACCATGGCGCCGGTGGCCGCCCAGGGAGACTGCGCCGGCCGCCTCCCCGGAGGCCTCTAGAGGCACGGCCGAAAACCCTCGACGAGAGATTCGGCGATCCAGGTGGTCCAGATCCGGGTGAACCGACGAGCAGCGGAGCGAGCGCATCGGAGATGCGTGAGCGAGCAGCGCAGGCGGTGAACCCGGAGATGGGCCGCATGGGCGCCGAAGATCCGTCGACGGCTTTTCGGCCGTGCCTCTGGACCCTCCGACCCCTATAAATAGGTCGTGGGCAGCGAGGCGCCTAAGCACGGCGCCCTGAACTGCCTCCCGTCGGACTTTCCGAGCTATCCGGGTGCCACGATCGCCCGCGAATACACGTACTTTGGCGGCGGGGTGGCTCCAGGGACTGCAAGGAGTGCCAGATGACGCTCGAGTCCGACGATGATTCCGCTACGGTCGCCGATTTCTTGGCGAGCAGGCTCAACGCCGGCGATTGGTCGGTCACGTCCAACGACTCCGCCACCGGCGAGATCAAGTTCCACCGCGTCTCGAGCCGCTCACCACGGGGGTCATCGCACTGTTAGGGTGTGGCCGGCACACCGAGATCCAACTGAAGCTGGACAGTTAGAGGCTCGGCCGCTAGCGCCGGCGCTCCGCGACTTCGGCGGCGACCATGCTGGCGAAAGCCTCGAGGCTCGAGTCGACCTGGCTGCCAGAGCGGTCGCGCACGTTCACGTGCTCTGACTCCGCCTCGCGGGCTCCGAGGATCGCCATGTACGGCACCTTCTGCGCCTGGGCGTCGCGGATCTTGCGCTGCATCCGTTCCGAGCGGTCGTCGAGCTCGACCCGCAGGCGCAAGGCGCGAAGGCGCTCTGCCACCTTCAGCGCGTAGTCCTGCTGCGCGTCGGTGATCGGGATCACGACGACCTGCACCGGATGCAGCCACGTCGGAAACGCGCCCGCGTAGTGCTCGATCAGGAAGGCCGTCATCCGCTCGAAGGCGCCGAACGCCCCGCGGTGCACCAGCACCGGTCGCTGCCTCGACCCATCCTCGGCGACGTACTCCAGGTCGAACTTCTTGGGCAATTGGTAGTCGACCTGGACGGTGTTGTTCGTGAACTCGCGGCGGTGAGCGTCCATGACCTGGAAGTCGATCTTCGGTCCGTAGAAAGCGGCCTCCCCCACCCCGACCCGATACGGAAGGTTCAGGCTCTCGAGCGCTTCTTTGAGCATGGCCTCGGCGCTCTCCCATTCCTCGTCGGTGCCCGCCCACTTCGTCTTGACGTTGTCGCGGACCGACAGCCGGTACCAGTAGTCCGTGACCCCGAGCACCGACATGAAATGGTTGGCCAGCTCGAGCGCGCCGCGGACCTCGCCGATGACCTGCTCGGGAGTGCAGAAGATGTGCGCGTCGTTGAGGTTGAAGGACCGGACACGGACCATTCCCATCAGCTCGCCTGATTTCTCGAGCCGGTAGTTCTGTCCCAGCTCCGCGATGCGCACCGGCAGGTCGCGGTAGCTGTACAGGTCGTGCGAGTAAACGATGATGTGGTGCGGGCAGTTCATGGGGCGAAGCTCCAGCTCCTCACCGTCCTCGAACCGCATGGGCGGATACATCGTGTCGTGGAACAGCTCCCAGTGCCCGCTCTGCTTGTAGAGGTCGAGCTTCGCAAGGTGCGGTGTGATGACGTGGCGGTAACCGCGCCTCAGCTCCTCGTCGACGATCCACCTCTCGAGCTCGCGCCGGATGGTCGCCCCGTTCGGCAGCCAGACCACCTGGCCCAGACCAAGTCGCTCATCGAGCGTGAATATCTTCAAGTCCTTGCCGAGCTTCTTGTGATCGCGCTTTTCCGCCTCTTCCATGAACTTCAAGTAGTCGTCCAGCTCGCGCGGCGTCTGCCACGCGGTGCCATAGATGCGTGTGAGCTGCGGCCGTTTCTCGTCCCCGCGCCAGTAAGCGCCCGCGACGCGAAGCAGCTTGAAAGCCTTCAGGTCCCTGGTCGAGCGGACATGGGGACCGCGGCACAGGTCGAGAAAGTCGCCGGTGCGATACAGGCTCACACCGTCGCCTTCAACCTTGTCCGCGATCAGCTCCAGCTTGTAGTCCTGACCGCGCTTGCGAAATTCCTCGATGGCCTGGTCGCGCGAGACGACCTCGTGCACGAACGGGATGTCGGATTGCGCCATCCTGCGCATTCGCGATTCGATCGCCGGCAGGTCGGACGTGGAGATCGGGCGGCCGAAATCGAAGTCGTAGTAAAAGCCGTCCTGCACCGCAGGCCCGATCCCGTACTTCGTCTCCGGATAGAGCTCGGTGACAGCCGCGGCGAGCAGGTGGGCGGTCGAATGCCGCAGCGTCTGCAGCGGATCTCCGTCTGATTCGTGCTCCCCGTACTCCGCCATCGGGTCGTCCAGTATATGGACGGCTTGGATTGGGCTCGCATCGTCGACGCTCTCGGTTATCCGTCTGCGGGCGTGGGCATCCTCATCGAGAGCGCGGGCGTGCCGTTTCCGGGTGAGGCTCTGCTCCTGGCCGCGGCGGCATGGGCCGCGGCGCGCCATCACTCCCTGGTTCTTGTCATCTTCTTCGGGTTTGCCGGCGCCACCGCGGGCGCCGACCTCGGATACCTGCTGGGTTACCGCGGTGGCCGGCCCTTCGTGGAGCGTTTCGGCAGCGTGCTGCACATCCGGCCGGACCACCTGGCCCGAGCCGAGCTTTTCTTCGCCCGCCATGGCGACAAGGCCGTCCTCGCCTCGCGATTCCTGCTCGGCCTCCGGACGTGGGGTTCGATGCTCGCGGGGATGTCGCGCATGCCGTTCTGGCGGTTTCAGATCTTCAGCGCGCTGGGCGGATTGCTGTGGGCGATCCTGATCGGATGCGCTGGCTACATCCTGGGCGGCAACCTCGCGCTGCTCGAAGCGATCATCCGCGGGATCGGGATCGGCGGGCTTACGGTCCTTGTGCTGATTGCGTTGGTTCTGCTGCTGGCGCGGGAGCGCGCTGCCCGGCAGCGATGACGCCGACACCACCTCCCAGGAGCAAGACTCCCAGCCCACCGAGGACCTGGGCCGTGCCGATGTTGTCCGCCAGCGCGGCGGCCACCAGCACCGGGAGCGCTGACACGCCGTTGATGACCATGTAGAGCAGGGCGAAGATGCGGCCGCGGATGGCGTCGCTCGTCGACTCCATCAGGTACGTGATGGCGGGGATCAGGATCGCGCCGAACTCCACGCCGAGCAGGAGGCTGAACGCGGCCCCGGTGATTCGGTTGTGCACCTGCAGGTCGGCAAAGTGGCGCATGGCGTAAGGCACCGCCGCGAGCCCGATCAGCGTGACGCCGTTGGCGAGCAGCGACCCGGCGAGCAGTCGCGAGCGGTCGATGTGCCGCATGAACTGACCCAGTAGGACGGCGCTCAAGATTGCGCCACCGGTCGCCGGTCCGAGGATCACGTAGGTGTCCTGCGCCGCGATCCCGATGACCTTGCTCACGTAGGAGGGCGCGAGCGTGTAGAGCATGAAGAGGACGAGCACCGCGATGCTCACCTGTCCGAACGCGAGGCGCAGGCCACGCGAGGCGCGCAGCGCGTCGAACCCTTCCTCCAGGTCGAGGATCATGACGCGGAACCGGCTGCGGCTCTCCTCGACTGGGGACTCCGTATGGCGTTCCAGCTTGGGGATCTCGGAGGCGAAGATCAGGCTCGCGGCGACGATGAGCAGCACGGCCGCGCACCAGTAGGGATCGTAAAGGTCGAACCGGGATACGACGGGCGCGAGGACCCCACCCACCACCAGGGTCAGCACCATCGTCAGCAGCGCCATCGAGTTCGCGGTGATGAGCATCGAGCGCGGCAGGATCGTCGGGATGACCGCAGCCTCGGCCGGCCCGAACAGCTGGCCCACCGAGGAAAAGATGAAGGCGATGAGCAGCAGATGGAGGAAGTCGTCCTTGATGCCGGGGATCACTGAGGCGATGGGGATCGCCGCGACGACCACCGCGCGACCGAGGTTGCTCCACAACATGATCTGCTTGCGGTCGACGCGGTCCGCGATCACACCGGCCAGCGGGGCCAGCAGCACCGCGGGCACCGTGTACGCGAGGAGCGTCACCGCGACCGGCGTGCTGCCGTGCGAGATGTTGTACGCGAGGATGATCAGCGAGAAGAGGAGGAACTTGTCGGCGAGTTGAGCCGCGAGCTGGGCAAACCATATGTTGCGAAACGCGGTGTGCCGCAGCACGCCACGAAAGCCGCCAGGAGCCTCGACGGGCAGCCTGATCGGGTCCACAGTCGGTAGAGACTAACGATCGAACCTGGGGTTGAATGCGCGATAGACCGTTTCCCACTCCGGCAAGGTGAGGGTCTGGGCACGCCGGGCTGGATCGATTTCGAGCTCGGCCATGCGTTTCGCGGATTCAGGCCCGGCAATCCCGCCGATGCGGGCGAGCGTGCCGCCCAATTGCTTGCGCCGGAACTGAAAGACCGCCTCGACGAACCGGAAGAAGGCATCCAGGTCCGGGACGTCAACCGCCGGCTGCGCACGCACGTCCAGGGTGACGAGTGCTGAATCGACACTTGGCTCGGGCGTGAACGCAGCCGCCGGGATCGTCATCAACATCCTTGCCTCCGCGAAGACCTGGACGACGATCGTGGCGAGGCTTGCGCCAGTCTTCGCCGTCCACCGTTCGGCGACCTCCTTCTGCACGACCAGGGAGAGGCGCCGCGGTCGCGGTGGCCGGTCGAGCAGCTTCCGGATCAGCGCGCCTGTGAGGTTGTACGGGATGTTGCCCGCGACGACCTCGCCGCCGTTCGGAAACGCCGCGGCGGCATCAAAACGAAGGATGTCCGCCTCCACCACCTCGACGTTGGTGTGTGCGGCGAGAACCTGGTGCAGGGCGGGGATCAACGCGTGGTCGAGCTCGACCGCAACCACGCGGCGGCACGAACTGGCGAGCGCGATGGTGAGAGTGCCGACGCCGGCGCCTACTTCGAGGACGTCGCCGTCCGGCCCGCATTCCGCCGCCTCCGCGATCGCGTCTCGCAAGGAAGGATCGATGAGGAAGTTCTGGCCGAGGCGGTGCTGCAGCGTGATCCTGTGCCGGCTCAGCAGGCCCTCGAGCTGATGAGCGTCCGCCGGGTCGATCACGAACGGTGCGCCCGCGGCGGGCCTCACTTCATCTTTTGAAAAAGGGTGATCGCGTTGGCCCGCTCCTGGTCCGCGAGCTTCTCGAGGCCCATGCCGCGCAGCTCGGCGACAACCTCGGCGGTATCGAGCAGGTAGGCCGGCCGGTTGGGCACCCCCATTCTTTTCTGCGCGTTGCCATACGGCGAATCGGTCTCGAGGAGCAGCCGGTCGGCGGGACAGCGCTTGGCGACGTCGCGCAGCGCCTCCCGGCTGGGGCGCGTGATCAAGCCCGCGAACGAGAGGTAGAACCCGGCGTCGAGAAACTTCTGCGCCCACTCCCAGTCGAGAGCGAAGTAATGCATGACGCCGCGCAGACCGGGGTGCGTCTTGATGGCGGAAAGGATCTCCTGCGCCGCACCGCGGTTGTGGATTCCCACCGGCAGGTCCAGCTCGGTCGCGATTTGGAACATCTCGTGCAGGCGCTCGATCTGAATGTCCCTGAGGGGACCCCCGATGTGCTCGAAGTCGAGTCCGATCTCGCCGATCACGACGACCATCTCGTCCTGGGCCAGCCGGCGCAGCGCCCCCAGGTCGGGTTCAGAAGCTTCGAGCGGGTGGTGTCCGACACCGGACCACACCTCCTCGTAGGCGTGCGCCAGCGACGTCGCCGTGCCACTCCGCTCCAGGTCGACGCCCACCGCGATCAACCGCGTCACGCCCGCCGCCACCGCCTGCTCGACCACTCCGGTCGCGTCGCCGAGCTCCTCGAGGTGGAGGTGCGTGTCTACGAAGATGACGCGCCCTCCTCGGGCACATCGTCGAGGCGCTTGAAGAGCGGCTCGGGTGCCGGGAGCTTGCGTCCTGACTCGAGTCGCGACGGGTGCCAGCGATCGACGGCCTCGTAGTCGCCGGTGATCACCGTGTGGGCCCCGGCATCCTCTGAGAACTGACGCACCTCTGGCTGCGGCGCGATCACGTCCTCGTAGCCCAGCATCCGGTGGAGGCGCTGGGACGAGAACGGCAGGAATGGCGTGAGCATCGTCTTGAGGTTGTCGACGCAGCGCAGCGCGACGTAGAGAACCGTGCCGGCGCGCTCCCGGTCGGTCTTGATCGTGTGCCAGGGCTGCTCGGTCCCGAGATAGACGTTCACCTTCGCCGCCGTGGCCATCACGTGCTTCAGCGCGGCCTGGAAACGCGCGTCCTCGAGCAGGCGCTCGACGGTGCCCAAAGCATCTTCGACCTCGCCGATGATCGCGTTGTCTCGTTCTTCCAGCTTTGGCGCCGGGACCTCACCAAAATTCCTCTGGACGTTGACGAGCGTGCGATGGACCAGGTTGCCCCACGTGGCGACCAGCTCGTCGTTGTTGCGGCGGATGAACTCCGCCCACGTGAAGTCGGTGTCCTGGTTTTCCGGTCCGGCGATCATCAGGTAGTAACGGAGCGCGTCGGCGTCGTAGCGGTCCAGGACGTCGCGCACGTAGATGACGTTGCCCCGGCTGGTCGAGAGCTTGCTGCCTTCCATGTGCAGGAACTCGCTCGCCACGATCTCGTCCGGCAGCTTGAGGTCGCCGGCGCCCATTAGGATCGCGGGCCACAGCACGGTGTGAAAGGTGATGTTGTCCTTGCCCATCGTGTAGTAGTGGTGGGAGTCCTCGTTCTGCCACCACGCCTGCCATGCGTCGGGCTCACCGCGCTGGATCGCCCATTCGATCGACGCGGAGAGGTAGCCGATGACGGCATCGAACCAGACGTAGATCCGCTTGGTCGGGTTGTCCTCCCAACCGGGCAGCGGGACGGGCACGCCCCAATCGAGGTCACGTGTGATCGCGCGGGGTTTGAGGTTGCGCACGAACTCGAGCGAGTACTTGCGCACGTTGGGACGCCAGTCTTCGTGGGATTCGATCCACGCCTTCAGCTTCTCGCCGAACGCCGGTAGGTCGAAGAAGAAGTGCTCGGTCTCGTGAAACTCCACCGGCGAGTCGCTTCCGCGCTGATGCGGGTTGATCAGGTCGGTCGGGTCGAGCTGGTTGCCGCAGTTGTCGCACTGGTCGCCACGTGCGTCGGGATAGCCGCAGATCGGGCACTTGCCCTCGATGTAGCGGTCGGGCAGCGTCCTGCCCGTCGCCGGGTCGAACGCGCCCATCAGCTTCTCCTTGACCAGGTAGCCCTTCTCGTGCAGCTTCAGGAACAGGTCCTGCGTGACGCGATAGTGGTTCGCCGTCGTAGTGCGCGTGAAGATGTCGTAGGTCATGCCGAGGCTCACCAGGTCTTGGACGATGAGCCTGTTGTTCTCATCGACGAACTCGCGCGGAGGGATGCCCTTCTTGTCGGCTTCGTAGGTGATCGGAGTGCCGTGCTCGTCGGTGCCGCTGGCCATCAGGACCCTGGAGCCGCGCAGCCGCTCGAAGCGGGCGAGCACGTCCGCCGGCACGGCGAAGCCGACCACATGGCCGATGTGGCGCGGCCCGTTGGCGTACGGCCACGCGGGCGCGATCAGGACTGTTCTCTGGCTAGGCACCTTTGTGGACAGTATCGGTCGGTCAGGACCCGATCTCATCGGCTCGGGACGCCGATGCGTGCGTTAGGGGCCCCGGCCTGCATTCGTCGTGCATTTGCAATGCACTCCTCAGCAGGCCACCCCTGCCTTCGCCTCGCCGCCCCGACCGGCGACCTGCTGTCGCCTGCCGCGATCTCAGGCCCCGCCCGACCGATCCTGCCCACTGATGACAAGGGTAAACTCGCCGCGCGCCCGGTCACCGAGCGCGGCGAGGATCTCGGAAGCCGTGCCGCGCAGCACCTCCTCGTGCACCTTGGTCAGCTCGCGAGTCACCGTGACGCTTCGGTCCGGCAACGACTCGGCGAGCCTCTCGAGCGATTTGCGGATGCGGTAAGGCGATTCGAACGCGACCGCCGGGCGCGGGTCGTCGCGCAGCGATTCGAGGAGGCGGCGCATCTCGCCTGGCTTGCGCGGAAGGTAGCCGAGAAACGTGAAGCCCGGCCCACCGTACCCGGCGATCGAGAGAGCCGCCGTGATCGAGCTCGGGCCAGGCACGGGCACCACGGTGTGGCCCGCCGCCCACGCCGCCGTGACCAGGACCTGGCCGGGGTCGGACAGTGTCGGGGTGCCCGCGTCGCTCACCAGCGCGATGTCGCCTTCGTCGAGTGCCGCCATGACGCGCGGCAGGCCGCGCCGCTCGACGGGCGCCCGGTAGCTGATGAGGGTTTTTCTGATCCCGTGACGGGCGAGCAGCCTCGAGGTCACGCGCGTGTCTTCGGCCGCGATGGCGGACACCTCGCCCAGGACGCGAAGTGCTCGTGCGCTGACATCCTCCAAGTTGCCGATCGGAGTTCCGATGACGTAGAGCTTGCTCACACCCCGTCGAGCCATGCGCCCACGTGGTCCGCGACGTCACCCGATGGACCGACATAACGCGACGCCGGCGGAAGGATCTCGAGGAAGGTCCTGCCGTAGTCGCGTCCGAGGATGCGGTTGTCGAGGATGACGACCGCGCCCCGGTCGGTGGAGCGGCGGATCAGCCGCCCGAATCCCTGCTTCAACCGAAGCGCCGCCTGGGGCAGCGCGAGCTGCCCGAACGGATCGCGCACCTGCTCCGCCCGCGCCGCGTAGACAGGGTCGGCCGGCACTGGAAAGGGCAGGCGCACGACGATGACGCAGCTCAACCGCTCGCCGGGGATGTCGATCCCCTCCCAGAACGTCGCGGTGCCGAGGAGCAGCGGGCGCTCGGCCTCCTCGAAGGTCTTCAGTAATTGACGCCGCTGGCCGTCGATCCCCTGGCCGAGGATGAGCACCTCGTCCAGGTCGACCCGGTGCTTCAGGGCCCCGTGCACGTCGCGCAATTGGCGATGCGATGTGAACAGCGCGAGCGTCCGCCCTCCGACACGCCGCGCGACCGCGGCGATGACGTCGACCACCGACGCGTCGAAGCGCTCGTCCTCGGGCAGGGGAAGGTCGGTCGGCAGGCAGACCAGCGCCTGGTGGTAGAAATCGAACGGCGACCCAAGGATGAGCTCCTCGATCTCCGCCCCGAGACCGACTCGCGAGCTGAAGTAATCGAAGGTCCCGCCGACGGCGAGCGTCGCGGAGGTGAAGACCGTCGACCGGCGCTCCGCGTAGACGCGATCGCGAAGGAGAGAACCGACGTTGATCGGAGCCGCGCGGAGGAGCAAGCTCTCGGCGCGCGCGACCTGGCTGAACCAGTAGACGCGGTTCGCGTCCGGCGTGAGCAGTGCCTCATCGAGCAGCGTGCGCGCGACCTCGAGCCGGCCGCGAATCATCTCGAGCTCCCGGATCCCCTGATCTGGTTCTTCCCCGCCGAGCCACTCGCGCACGCCGGCCACCGCGCGGCGCAGCGAAGAGTCCAGCACTGCCAGCGCGGTGACCGTGTTCTCGCCGGCGAGATTCAACTCCGTCCAGGCGGGCTCATCCCGCAGAGCCTGGGTGATGCGCACGGATTCTTCGCGGCGCTCCGCTTCGCCGAGGCGCGCGGCGACCCAGCCCTCCCCGATGTCGAAGGCTTCGCGGACTCGCGCCGCGGCGGAGCGCGCAAGAGGCGTCGCCTCGGTGAAGGCGTCATCCGAGGCTCCGAGGTGCGGCTGCCGCTGCAGCTCGCCGAGCAGGCCGTCGGCGAGCCGTTCGAGAAGCGCCACGAGGCCCGGTCCATCGACCTCCTGCCTCAGGCCTCGCGTCGCGGCTTCTTCGAGATGGTGTGCCTCATCGACGACGAGGTGGTCGTACTCGGGCAGCAGGCCACCCCCCACCTCGGCGTCCGCGAGCAGCAGCGAGTGGTTCACCACGACGAGGTCCGCCGTCTCGGCCTCCGCTCGCGCGCGGTGCACGTAGCAGTCTTCTTTCGTGCAGTGGATGCCGACGCAATCCATCGGGTCGCTGGCGATGCGATTCCACAGCACCTCCTCGCGGCCGTGGAGGCGGAGCTCGGAGCGGTCGCCGCTTTCGGTGCTGTGCAGCCAGATGATGACCTTGAGCTTGAACATGAGCTCTTCGGCGTCCGCGCAAGGTTCGGCGAGGAAGCGCCGCCACCGGCGTAGCGACACGTAGTTCGCGCGCCCCTTGAGAAGTGATGCCTTGAAGTCCCATGGCAGCCACTCCCGCAGGGCCGGCAGGTCCTTGCCCATCAATTGCTCCTGCAACGTGTGGGTGTTGGTCGACACGATCACGCGCTCCTTGTGCCGGACCGCGCGCGCGATCGACGGGAGCAGGTACGCGAGGCTTTTCCCCGTGCCTGTGCCCGCTTCCACGACGAGCGTTCCACCGCGCGCCTGGATCTGCGCGACAGCCAGCAGCATCTGCATCTGCGACTCGCGGTGCTCGTAGCCGGGCAGAACGTTGGCGAGCGGTCCGTCGGGGCCCAGCAGCGCGGCCACGGCGGCCGGATCTTCCGGTGGCGCCTGGGCCGGCGTCGCTCGACCGAGCGATTCGCCGCGCACCGCCGCCGCAGGCTCGGGATTTGGATTGGGGGCGGTCAGCGCGTCGGAGAAAAAGCGCGCCACCGGCCACGGGTAGGGCGCGACCAGCGCCAGCATCGACTCCTTGATCGACTCGTCGAGCGCGACCGCCTCCTCGCGCAGCCGGAGCAGCAATTGCCGCGTGGCATCGGCGTCGTCGAGCGCGCGGTGCGGCCTTGGCTGCGTGAAGCCCATCTCGGTCGACAGCAGCGGGAGGCTGTGGCTGGCCGCGGTCGGAAGCAGGATCCTGGAGATGTCCAGGGTGTCCAGGATCTCCTGGGACTCATCCCAGACACCGGCCGCTTCGAGAAACTCGACGTCCAGCCGGGCGCCATGGCCGACCGGCTGCCGGCCCTGGAGGAAGTCGGCCAGGCGGCGCAGGGCGGACTCGGGGCTGGCGGCCCCCTTCAGCTCGTCCTGCTTGATCCCGGTCAGGCGCAGCACCGTGTCGGGCACCGCGCGGCCTGGGTCGACCAATTGCTCGAGCGTGGAGGTGACCTTGTCGGGTGTGAACGCCACGGCGCCGATTTCGATGACTCGGTCCCGGGCCGGGTCGAGACCGGTGGTCTCGAGGTCGAGGGCAGCGTACTCCGGCAACTTTTCAGCGATTCTACGAACCCGGCTGAATCGAGGTCGGATTCCGGGCTCGAACCTGAGTCCCGAACTGTAATATGTGCGCCCGATGGTAACTGGGGCGATAGAGGCTCCCAAGCGTCTGGAGGATCTTCACGTCAGGCGTGACCTCGTGGCGAGCCTCCTCCTCCGAACGCTCGCCTTCGCCGACCAGTTGACGGGCGCCACGCTCGAACAGCGGCTCGGGCTGCCCTTCGAGACCTTCTCCCCGATCATCGACGAGTTCGAGAAGAACCAATTGATGGACACCCGCGGAGTGTCCAACGACCCCGGGCTGGAGGGTCGGCCTTACCCGGTGAAGATGAACTACGCCATCTCCGGGGCAGGGCGCCAGCGCGCGGCAGAGATGTCGGCGGTGCAGACGCGATACCTCGGCCCGTGTCCCGTCAACTTCGAGGACTACCTGGCGCTGATCCGCTCCCAGGTGTCGGGCAAGTCGCCGGTCACCGACGCGCAGCTCAAGCGAGCGCTCGGCGAGCTCGAGCTCGAGCAGCATGTCATCGATCAGATCGGCGGCGCCATGGTCTCGCGGGCGTCGCTGTTCATCTTCGGAGCGCCTGGAAACGGCAAGAGCACCATCACCGAGCGCATGGCGCTGCTGATGGGCCAGCCGATCGAGATTCCTCACGCTGTGGCCGTCGGCGACGAGATCATCCGCGTGATCGACCCCGTCTACCACAAGATCGCCGAGGGCGACCAGCCGATCGACCGCCGCCTCGTCAAGGTCGAGCGACCTGTCGTCACGGCCGGAGGCGAGCTCAAGCTCCAGCAGCTCGACCTCACGTACGACCAGCAGAACCGCTACTACGAGGCACCCCTGCAGTGGAAGGCCAACGCCGGCGTGTTCGTCATCGACGACTTCGGCCGCCAGGAGGTGCCCCCGATGCGCCTCCTCAACCGCTTCATCGTCCCGATGGAGAAGAAGATCGACTACCTCGACCTTTCCGCTTCCGGCCGCAAGATCGAGCTGCCTTTCCTCTGCCAGGTCGTCTTCTCGACGAACCTGTCGCCTACCGAGCTCGTCGACGAGGCCTTCCTCCGCCGCATGGCCTACAAGATCGGTATCGGCAACCCCTCGCCCGAGGCCTTCGCCCGCATCCTGCGCTACGAGTGCGACCGGCAGGGCGTGCCCTGGGACGAGAAAGCGGTCGGGTACCTGCTCAACAACCTCTACGGAAAGAAGCCTCTTCGCGGTTCGCACCCAAGAGCCCTGATGGCGCGTCTGGTCGACCTGGCAAACTACCGCCAGCAGCCGCCACGCCTCACGCCCCAATCGCTGAAGGAGGCCTTCGACGCCTGCTTCAACCCGGCGCTCGGCAGCCTGGTCGAAGACGACTGGGCAAGACCAGCAATCGGCTAGGTCCCGCTTTAAGCCGGCGCCGTCACCCCGGCCAGCCGAGACCGCCGCGCCTCGAAGTCGTTGAAGACCCCGCGTTTCTCCGGCGGCAGGAGCTCGGCGATCGCAACCATGATGGCTTCGGCAGCCTCCTCATGCGAGACGCGCTCGCCTGTGGGCCGGCGTTGCAGCACCACGAAGGGCTTGCCAAACCGGACCGTGACCGGGACGCGCCGCGGCCACAACTTGCCCTTGGGCAGACACTCCCTCGTGCCCGTCAGAGCGACCGGTGCCACCGGGCATCCGCAACGCTGCGCGATGAAGCCCGCCCCGGGCTCCGGCTCGGCGAGGACCCCTGACTCGACCCGCGTGCCCTCCGGGAAGATCACAAGGCACTGTCCGTCTTCGAGCAGCTCCAACGAGCGACGCAGGGCCGCCCGGTCGGCGGTGTGTCTCACGACCGGGAATGCGTGGTAGGCGCCGAACAGCCAGCGCATCCAGCGCTTGCGGAAGAATTCGGACTTGGCCATGCTCCAGGTGTCGGATCGCGGTAGGAACGCCGGCACCAGCGGCGGGTCGATGGTGCCTGTGTGGTTAGAGCACACGATCAACGGACCGTTGACCGGGACGTTCTCGATGCCCTCGATCCTGAACAGGCCGCCGAAGAGGAAGCCTCGGGTCAGGGTCCGCATAATCACCCGAAGGAACGCGTACATCATTTCAGCGCGCGCACCTGCTCAACGATGCGGTCGACTACCTGGTCGAGGTCGAGGTGGTCGGTGTCGATGACGATCGCGTCTTCGGCCGGGCGCAGCGGCGCCACCGGACGCTCGGAGTCGATCCGGTCTCGCATCTCGACCTCCTTGCGCATGGCCTCCGGGTCGATAGGCTCGCCGCGGCGCTCGTACTGCGCCGCGCGGCGCCGGACCTTTTCGTCGAGGCTGGCGGTCAGGAAGAACTTGTGGTCCGCGTTCGGGAACACGACGGTGCCGATGTCTCGGCCCGCCATCACGACCCCGGATTCGCCCATCCGACGCTGCTGCTCGACCAGAGCCTTGCGCACCCCGGGTGTTGCGGAGATCACCGGCAGCGCGTCAGCGTTATCCGTGTCGTAGATGCCCTCGGTCAGCTCCTGCCCGCCGGCCCACACGCGCTCGCCTTCGACGCGAATCGGCGACCGCACGGCGAGCCGCGTCACCGCGTCGGAATCATGCGGGTCGATTCCGCGCTCGGTGACCATCCGCGTGATGGCGCGATACATCAGACCGCTGTCGATGAACGGCAGCCCGAGCCTTTCCGCGACACGCCGGCCGACCGCGGACTTGCCAGTCGCCACGCCGCCGTCGATGGTGAGGATCACGCCTTGTCGAGGCCGGTCGCGTGACGGAGGGCGGTGATCTCGCCGGGCGACAGGACGCGCCAGCCGCCGCGCCTCAGCCGGCCCATGCGCAGGGGACCGAACGCGGTTCTCTCCAACGCCAGAACCCTGTGGCCGACAGACTCGAACATCCGGCGCACCTGTCGATTGCGGCCTTCGTGGATCACAAGGCGGATCTCTGCGCGGCCCGAATCGCGATCGCCCGTCGTCGCCCGCATCAACTGGACCTCCGCCGGCGCCGTGATGCCATCCGACAGCTTCACTCCGTCGCGAAGCGCCCGCAGGTCTTTCGTCGTAGGCACTCCGGCGACCACAGCCAGATATTCCTTCGCGACCTTGTAGCGCGGGTGCGTGAGGCGAAACGAAAGGTCGCCGTCATCCATCAGCAAGAGCAGGCCGGTGCTGTCCCCATCGAGGCGGCCGACCGGAAACAGGCGATGGCCATGCTCGCCTTCTTGTCCAACGACGTCGATGACGGTCCTCCGCGACGATTCGTCCCTGGCGGTCGTGATCACGCCGAGCGGCTTGTTGAGCATCAGGTAGCGACGAGTAGTAGTGGGCCGGACCGCAATACCGTCGACCGTGACCTCGTCGTTGTCCGGATCGACCATCATGCCCGTGGCCGGAGGCTTGTGCCCGTTGACGCGGACCGCTCCGGAAGCGATCAACGCATCGGCGGCGCGGCGGCTGGCCACGCCAGCCCGCGCGAGAAAGCGATTCAGGCGCTCATGAGCCTGACGCGCCTCACCGTCAGGCGAGCGCGTCAGCTTCCGCCCGCGGGGTGGGCAGATGATCGAGCGACTCGAGTCCCATCACCTGGAGGAATCGCATCGTGGTCCCGTAGAGCTTGGGCTGCCCCGGTCCCGAGCCTCGGCCGACCTCCGTGATCAGCTCGCGCAGCTCGAGGTTGCCCAGCACGCTCTCGCAGTTCACCCCTCGCACCTCTTCCACGCGCGCTCGGGATACAGGCTGCTGGTAGGCGACGATCGCGAGCGTCTCGTAGGCCGCTTGCGAAAGCCTGCCCGAGACCTCCGGGCGCAGGGCGCGCCGTACCGCGGGCGCGTACTCCGGGCGCGTCGCGAGGTGGATCTCGTCGTGGTGGCGCATGAGCATCACGCCGCGGCCCTCGAGGTTCTCGCGCAGGTTCTCCAGCGCGCCCTCGAGGCTGTTGCGGTCCGAGTCGGTCGCCTGCTGCAGCTCGCGCAGCTTCAATGGTCGGTTGGAGCTGAACAGGATCGCTTCGAGCGCCGCCGCGACGTTGTTCATGCGGCGACCTCCCGCAGCTCCATGTGGATGGGACCGAACCGCTCCTTCTGCTTGACCCTGATCGCCGAACGCCGCAGCAGCTCGAGCACCGCGATGAAAGTGACCACCGCTTCGAGGCGATCCACGGACTCGAGGATCAGCTCGGTGAGCTCGATCGGGCCGCGGCGCAGCCGGTCGGAGATCAGCTCGACCTTTTCCTGCAGCGTCCAGGTGCGCCCCTGGACGACCAGCGGGCGTGGCGGGATGCGTGCCAGCACGCTGTCGAACGCGACGACGAGCACCTCCACGTCGAGCGGCTGCTCCTGGCCACCCGCTTCGACCGGCCGCGCCGGAGGTGGGAACGAGAACGTCTCCCGCTGCGCACGCTCGAGGAGCTCGCCTGCGATCTCCTTGTACACGCGGTATTCCTCGAGCCGCTGCCTGACCTCGTCCTCCCAGCCCAGCAGCTCGGTTTCTTCGTCGGTGGGCGTCTCGCCCGGAAGCAGCCTGATCGACTTCAGGAGCAGCAGCCGAGCCGCCATCCACAGGAACTCGGCCATCTCGTTCGCGTCGGCGATCTCGCGCGAAGCGACCTCGGCCAGGTACTCGTCCGTCACCTTCGCGAGGGAGACCTTGAAGATGTCGACCTCCTCGCGCTCGACCAGCGCGAGAAGCAGTTCGAGGGGACCTTCGAAAACCGGGGTGCTGACGTCGAGCCGGCTGGGAGCTCCAGCTTCCACGAGGGGCAAGCCTACCTGAGATTCACCTGATGGAATTTCTCGATCCGCCCGATGCTGCGCCAGCGCCGTGCGAGCGCGGCCGCGTTCGTGGTCTGGCTCGCGTGCGCGAGGCGTGCATCGATCTTGGCTGCGATCACCTCCGTCACGTCGACCTCGAGGTTCGGCTGGACCCCGCCGAAGCACCATGCCTCGGCGGTCTCGTGAGGCTCGCCGCTTTTCGGATAAGTGAGCGGGTCGCGCGCGCACGGCCACGCGGCATCGAGGGCCACGCGGCCCACCACGCGATGGTCGGGGTGGAACCGGTATGGGACGTTGGGGTCGAAGGTCAGCATCACGTCAGGCTTCGACGCGCGGATCTCGCGCACGAGCTCCGCGCGAAGCTCGAGGCTCTCGACCAGCTCAGCGTCGGGATGGCGGAGAAAGGTGACGCGCTTGACTCCGAGAAGATCGGCGGCGATCTCCTGCTCGCGCTCGCGAGTCCGCGCGACCTTGGCCCGAGATTTCCGCGCGTCGCGCGTCCCCTTGTCGCCGGACGTGGCCACCACGAAATCCACGACGGCGCCGCGCCGGCTCATCAGGAGCACAGCACCGGCGCAATAGAACTCGATGTCGTCTGGGTGGGCGACGATGCACATCGCTCGCTTGATGCGCCTGTCCTGAGGGCCGGCGAAAAGGCGCGGCACCGCCATCAGGCGCGCGCCTCCTCGAGCAGCTCGTGCGCACGCGCCACCGCTTTCGCGGTCACGCCGCCGCTCATCATTCGCGCAAGCTCGCGGGCCCGCTCCTCCTCGCCGGCCAGCTCGCGCACGGTGACGACGTTGCGGCCGTCGCTGGCCGGGCTCTTCTCGACGACGAGGTGGTGGTCGGCAAACGACGCGATCTGCGCCAGGTGTGTCACCACGAGGACCTGGTGGCGTTCGCCCAGCTTCTTCAGGCGCAGGCCAACCTGGATCGCCGCCTCCCCGCCGATCCCGGCGTCGACCTCGTCGAACACCAGCGTCGGAAGGCGGTCCGCGTCCGCGCCAACCGTTTTGATGGCGAGCATCACGCGCGCCAGCTCGCCGCCCGACGCGACCCTCGCGAGCGGCGCGAGGGGCTCTCCCGGGTTGGCGGAGAACATCATCTCCGCCACCTCTGCGCCGGTCACGCCGATCTCGGGCTGGCCACGAAGCACCACGTCGAACCTGGCGCCCTCGAGCCGCAGGCCCTGGAGCTCGCGGGCGACCGCCTCCTTCATCCGCCGAGCCGCGGCGGTGCGCGCCTTGGTGAGTCGCCCGGCTGCGGCTTCGAGGTCGCCGCGGCGAGCGTCTTGTTCCGCCGTTGCGCCGGCCACCGCCCCCTCAAGGTCCGCGGTCGCGCCGACCTGACGCTCCAGCCGTTGCTGCTCTTCGAGTGCGCCCTCGATCGACCCGCCGTACTTGCGCTTGATCGTGTCGAGCACGGCCAGCCGCGTCTCGATGGCTTCGAGGCGGTTGGGGTCGGAGTCGAGCACCTCGGAGTAGCGGCGGACGGCCGCCGCGACGTCCGCCATCTCCTCCGACAGTCCCTCGAGGCGCTCGGCATCGGCGGCAAGCCTCGGATCCAGGTCCGCGGCTGCACGGAGCGCCACGGCGGCCCGCGCCACGCCCTCTTCGCGCAAGGCCTCGATCGCCTCCTGGCCGAGCTGCGCCAGGCGCGCGGCATGGCGCATGGCCGTCCGTTCGACGGTGAGCGAGGAGTCTTCGCCGGGCTGCAGGTCCGCGGAACGCAGCTCTTCGAGCTGCCAGCGCAGGTACTCCTCCTCACGCCGGCCCCGCGAACGCAATTGCTCGAGGTCGCGGAGCGCGGCCAGGGCAGAGATCCAGGCGCCATGCGCGATCGCCACCGCGCTTCGCAGCTCGACTGCGCCGGCGTAGGCATCCAGGAGCTCGGTCTGCGTGTCGGTGTCGAGCAGCGCGTGGTGCTCGTGCTGGCCGTGAACGGCGACCAGGCTGTTGCCCAGCTCGCGGAGCTGAGCCGGGCCCGCGGGGCGACCGTCTATGCGTGCTGCTCCTTTCCGCCCCACCTCCCGCTGCAAGACGACGGAATCGAAGACTGCCTCGACGCTGGCACGTTCTGCGCCGTGCCTCACCTGGTCGGCGTTTCCGCGCGCGCCCAGAGCAAGGCTCAGCGCGTCGATGATCAGCGACTTTCCGCTGCCGGTCTCACCGGTGAGGAGGTTGAGGCCCGGCCCGAACCGCACGGTCGACTCCGCGACCAGCGCCAGGTCGCGAACCTTGAGCTCCTTGAGCACTACTTCTTGGGGACCAACGGCCTGCCCCAGCCCAGCTTCTCGCCCAGCCGGCGGTAGAAGGCTTCGGGCGGGCTGAAGCGGACGACCTTGAGCTGCTGCGGGTGGGATCCGCAGCGGACAACGTCCCCGGTGGCGACGGCCCTGCCGCGGCGTCCACCGTCGACGCGCATCTCGGCTGGACCCCTGACCACCGTGAGCGAGATGTCCTGCCCGGGCGCGAACACGATCGGCCGCACGGTGAGGGCGAAGGGGCTCATCGGAACGAGCACCAGGTCGCGGAGCGTGGGCTCCAGGATGGGCCCGCCGCTCGCCAGCGCGTACGCGGTCGAGCCGGTCGCGGTCGCGACGATCGCGCCGTCCGCGTCGATGACGCCGACCGCCTGGCCTCCGACGTCGATCTCGAGCCGCAGGATGCGAGCCTCGCCCGAGTGGTCCACGACCACCTCGTTCAGCCCGATGCCCTTGGTCACGCTGCGGCCGCCGCGGATCAGCTCGACCTGGAGCATGGTGCGCTCTTCGATCCGGTACGAGCCGTCGAGAAAACGGCCGAGTCCTTGCTCCATCTCGTCCGCCTCGACCTCGGTCATGAAGCCGAGACGACCGAGGTTGACGCCGAGGATCGGGATTCCGCGCGGCGCCGCGAGTCGCGCGCCCGCGAGGAACGTTCCGTCCCCGCCAAGCGTCACGAGAAGGCCCGCGTCCTTCAGGTGTGCGGCATGGTCGGCGACAGATCCGTCCCGCTCGACCTCGACCGCATCGACCTGGCGCGAGGCGAGCGCGCCGTGGAGCCTGTCGACCACCGCCTGCTCCGCACGCGGGCCGCGAAGGACGAAGACTTTCATCGGGGCGTCAGGTGAAAGAAGATCTCGCGGTTGCCGTCGGTCCCCGCGACCTCCGAGGGCGCCTCCGCTTTGACCGTGTAGCCCTCGCCGGCGCACCACTCGCGAAATCGGGCGACGGCCTGAGCGACCGCTTCCGGGTCGCGCACGATGCCGCCCTTCCCGACCTCGGCGCGTCCCACCTCGAACTGCGGCTTGAAGAGCGCGACGACCTCAGCGCTCGGTGCGGCGCGGTGCAACGCCGGCAGGACCTTCGTCACGCTGATGAAGGACACGTCGATCACGACCAGGGCGACCGGCTCGGGAAACGCGTCGAGCGCGCGAGCGTTGACCCTCTCGATCACCACAACGCGCGGGTCCTGCCGCAGGCGCCAGTGCAGGAGTCCGCGGCCGACGTCGAGGGCGTAGACCTTGGCCGCTCCGCGCCGGAGCAGGACGTCGGTGAAGCCGCCGGTAGACGCCCCGATGTCGGCACAGACCCGTCCCTTAGGGTCGACCCCAAACCGATCGAGGGCCGGCGCGAGCTTCAACGCGCCACGACTGGCGTATCCAGGCTCCGCGTCGACCGCGATCGATGCGTCTTCGTGCACCGCACGGTCGGGGCTGCGCACGGTCTCGCCCGCCACACGCACCTTGCCCGCGAGGATCAGCGCCTGGGCGCGCTCGCGTGACTCTGCCAGCCCGCTACGCGTCACCAGCACGTCAAGCCTCGGCATCAGCGGACAGGGAGAAAATACCCAACCGCGAGCCCGATCACGGCACCGACCAGGACCTCGAACGGGGTATGGCCGAGGAGCTCGCGCAGCCTGGCCTCCTGGACCCCTCGCATGTGGACGAGGTCTTCGACCAGGCGATTCAACACCTCGGCCTGGCGCCCGGCGGCCCGGCGCAGACCTGCGGCGTCGTACATGACCACGAACGTGAAGATAAGGGCGATCGCGAACGGAGCGGAAGCAAGGCCCGCATGTTTACCGACCGCGGCGGTCAGGCCCATGACGATCGCGCTGTGGCTGCTCGGCATGCCTCCGGTCACGGCCAGGACCCGAAGGTTGAGCCGACGCTCCCGAACCGAGGTCAGCGTCACCTTGGCCGCCTGCGCGATGACCCAGGCGACCAGCGGGGGAAGGAGAAAACTCACTCGGAGAGCAATTTTGCGGTTTCGTCTGCGCGAGCCCTCAACTGGGCCAGGCGCGCATGCGCCTCGGCAAGCAGCTTGACCGCCTCCTGGTGGGCCGCCACAAGCTCCTCGAGCGGCGCGGTCCCGCTCGCCAGACTCGCCATGGTCCTGTCCAGGTCGGCCAGGAGGTCGTCCAGCCCGCGCTCGCTCACGTCGCGGTCGCCGCCACGCGGCCGAGGATGCCGTTGACGAAGCGGCCGGCCTCCTCGCCGGAGAATGTCTTGGCGAGCTCGATCGATTCGTTGATCGCGGCCTTGGTCGGCACCCGGCGGTCGATCGCGATCTCATAGACCGCGATGCGGAGGATGATCCGGTCGACCTTCGCCATCTGGCCCAGCTTCCAGTGCTCCGAGGCCTCGCTGAGGATCGCGTCGAGCTTCTCGCGATTCGCGATCACACCCTGGACCAATTGGCTCGCGAAGTTGGCCACGTCCTCGCTGGAGCCGCCTTCGGACGCGTGATAGGCGAGCACCTCCTGTGGATCGTCGCCGGTGCCTTCCAGCTGAAACAGGACCTTGAGCGCCAGCTCCCTTGCCTGGTGGCGCTTCCCCACGCTGCGGTTACGTGGCGAAGGCGACGCTCGAGACGAAGACGTTCACCTCGCCGACCTCGAGGCCGAGCATTCGCTCGGTCGCCTCGACGACGTTGGCCTGCACCGCGGCGGCCACGTCCGCGAGCTTGGCCTCCGAAGCCACCGTGATGAACACCTCGAGGTGGATCGAACGATCGCCCTCGATGTGCACCCGGACTCCGCGATGCGCCGCCTGCCGCCGGACGAAGTCACCGAAATGACGGGCAGCGGCCTCGTCCATGCCCTCCACGCCCTCGACTTCACACGCGGCCAGCGCGGCGATGCTCGCGATCACCTCGTTGGCCACCCGGACCGCCCCCAGCGAACCGTTCTCACTCATAACTGGGTGATGGTACGCCGGAGAACCCCTACCGGGCTCCGCGTCCCCATCCGACCGGCCGCTTACGCGGCGGGTCACCTTCCCCGGCGAGCGGGGAAGGCAATTACGCACGTTCGATGTACGAGTGGTCGCGTGTATCCACGCGGATCACGTCGCCCGAGTGGATGAACAGCGGCACCTGGATCGTCGCGCCGGTCTCCAACTTTGCGGGCTTGGTTCCGCCGGACACCGTGTCGCCCTTGAAACCTGGATCGGTGGAAACCACCTTCAGGTCCACGTTGATCGGCAGCTCGACGCCGATGAGGCGGTCCTGATAGCGCTGCAGGAAAACGGTGCTGCCTTCTTTCAACATCGGAAGGACTGATTCCAGCATGTCGTCATCGACCGGGATCTGGTCATAGGTCTGCGTGTCCATGAAGTAGTGATGCGTGCCGTCGGAGTAGCTGTACGTCGCTTCATTGCTGTCGATGCGCACCGCGCGGTACTTGTCTCCGCTGCGGAAGCTCTGCTCGAAGATCGAGCCCGTGAGCACGTTGCGGAGCTTGGCCTTGATCACCGCGCCGGCGCGGGCGAGCTTAATGTGCTCCACGCTGACGATGGACAGCAATTGGCCATCCATCTCGAACATCGTGCCGTTGCGAAAGTCGTTGGTCGAAATCATTGCTGTGTTGCCAGAAACTCCAGTGCCATCTCATATCCCACGAATCCGAGCCCGGTAATCACGCCCCGGGCGGCGCGCGCGGTGAGGCTTCGGGAGCGGAATTCCTCGCGCGCGTGGATGTTCGAGAGGTGGACCTCCACGACCGGGAGCGCGAGCGCCTGCAGGCAATCGAAGAGGGCCAGCGAGTAGTGGGACAGGGCGCCGGGATTGATGACGATGCCCGCCGACCCGGGACCCTCCTTCTGCAGGAAGTCGATGATCTCGCCCTCATGATTGCTCTGGAAGACGCTGACCTCGAGGCCGAGCTTTTCGGCCTTGGCGCGAACGGTCTGGTTCAGGTCCTCCAGGGACCGCGTCCCGTAGATGTGCGGCTCCCGCTTGCCGAGCAGGTTCAGGTTTGGGCCATGGACGACGACGACCCGCTTCACGCCAGGGCCTTTGTCACGACCCGGCGCACGATGCCGGCCGGGACCGCGTGGCCGATCTCAGCGTGGCCCATGCGCCGCGGCATCACCCACGCCACCTTGCCGCGCTTTGCCTTCTTGTCTAGGGCGATCGCCGCCAGCACCCTCTTGGGGTCGACGCGAGGGGGCCTGTCGGGCAGGCCGAAAGCGTCGAGCAGGGCGTCCTGTGTCTCGACGAACCGCTTGCTGCACAGGTCCATGGACAGCCCGATGCGAGCCGCTACCCGCATGCCGAAGCCAACCGCCCGCCCGTGCGTGATGCGAAAGCCTGTCGCCGCCTCCAGCGCATGGCCGGCCGTGTGGCCGTAGTTGAGGATCGCCCGGGGACCCCGGTCCCGTTCGTCCTTGGCGACGATCAGAGCCTTGGCCGCGATGCAGCGGAAGACCACCCGCTCGAGCATCGACGGATCGCCGTCGAGCAGTCGGGGACTGTTGCGCTGCAGCAGGTCGTAGAGGCCTCGGTCCAATGCGACGGCGTACTTTACAACCTCAGCGAAGGCGTCCCGATAGCTGGCCGGCGGCAGGGTTTCGATCGCGGCCAGGTCCGCCACGACGGCGGACGGCTGCCAGAAGGAGCCGATCGCGTTCTTCGAGCGCCGCCCGTTGACCCCGGTCTTGCCTCCGATGCTCGAGTCGACCATGGCAAGAAGAGTGGTCGGGACGGCGACGAGGCGCACGCCGCGCTGCCAGACGGACGCCGCCAGGCCGGCCAGGTCGCCGACCGTGCCTCCTCCGACCGCGATGACGCAGCCACCCCGGTCGATCTGATTCCTCTCCAGGAACCAGAGCACGTCCTCGAGCCGGCTGACCGACTTCGAGCGCTCGCCGGCCGGGACCACGTGGATCGCGGTCTTCAAACCGGCGCGCTTGATCGCCTTTGCCACCGTGACCGCCCACGGGCGCACGTTGGAGTCGGTGATGATCGCGGCGCCGGTCGGGTCGAGCCGCGTGATGGTGTTGCGCAGCTCGCGGTGCAGGTTGGTGCCGATCAGCACCGGGTAGCTGCCGGAGGACGAGTCGAGGATCAGCCTGACCAAAGCTTCAAGACCTCAATCGCGACATCGCCCGCCTCGCGCGTCCCGTCCACGTGGTGCTCCGCCTGCTCGTAACGAGCGCGGCGGCGTTCGAACAGCGCTTCGATCTCCGCCTCTGTGCGGTTGAAGATCAAAGGCCTCCCGGGTAAATGGTGGATTCGCTGCCAGATCGTCTCGAAGGGTACTTGGAGATAAACCGTGAGCGCCGTGCCCGAGATCAGCCGCCAGTTGTCGTCGTCGACAACCGCGCCCCCGCCGAGGGCCACGACCGACCCTGGCTGCAGAACTCCGGGCAGCGTCTCCTTCTCAAACTCGCGGAAGGCCTCCTCGCTGTGCGTGGCGAAGATCTCGGCGATGGACATGCCGGCTTTGTCCTCGACCAGGTGATCCAGGTCGAAGAATGGGGTATGGGCTCGTTGGGCGACAAGCGCGCCCACGACGGTCTTGCCCGACCCCATGAAGCCGAGCAGGGCGAGGGGTTTGCGGGGGTTGCTAGACGCCGCTGGGATTGGCAGGCATTGGGGTGGCCGCCGGAGCGCTTTGCATGCCGCCGCCACGTCTCTTCTCCGACTGCTGGAACACCTCGTCCCGGAACTTGCCGGGATCCGGTAGGTGGTCCAGCACCTCGGCACCCTGCGCGCCCGCGGCATCGACCTCGACGCGGCCGTAGTTCAGGATCCGGCCGATGACCGACTGGCGGGTCGAGCAGTCCTGGACCCGATCGATCGGGATGATCTTCTCCTGGCGCCCGAAGACGCCGGTCTCGATCTTGATGCGCTGGTCGGTCAGCGTGTAAGTGGTCGACTGCCAGCGGATCCACACGACGATGAACCAGAGCACCGCGATCGCGACCGCGGCGAGCGCGAGGAAGGTGCGGAAGTGTGGAATCGGCAGCAGGCCGTAGTTGTCGAGAAGGACGGTGAAGTCCAGCCACGCCACGATGATCACTAGCGCGACGGGGATGGGCAGCGTCTTGATGACCGTGATCCCGTGGGGGTGATTCTTGAGGACGAGGTTCTCGCCGGGAAGGAGCTTGCTCATGGCCGCGTATTCTCCCTCACTCTCAGGGAAGCTGTAACAGCATGATCAGCGCGCCGGCGGCCAGGTAGGGGCCGTAAGCGATCGTGCCCTTCATCGAGCGGTGCGAGACGATGTAGACGATCGCGCCGGCGGCGGCCAGGACGACGCCGTAGAACAGCGCGCTGAATACGAAGGGCCATCCCAGGAGCAGGCCAAGGAACGTGGCGAGCTTCACGTCGCCGAACCCCATCGCTTCGGCCCGGAAGAGCGCGGCGCCGGCCAGCGCGATGACGAGAAACAACAGGCCGGCGACCAGGCCCATCAGGACGCCCATCCACCACTCTTGACTCCACAGGCCCACGCGACCTCCCAAGACGCTGACCAGCAGCGCGAGCACCATCGCCGGGAAAATCACGCGGTCGAGGATCAGGTGATGCTCGAAGTCGAAGAAGATCACCTGCACAAGGACGAGCGCGAACAGGCTGCGGAGAATCAGGATCGGCAGCGACGTGAGCTGAAGGGCGTAGACGGCGAACACGATGGCGCTCAGGATCGGCGGCCCGTATTCCTGCCAGAGCTTGTGGCCGGGTTCGAGGCCTTCGAGCCGCGCAAGCCGGACGGAACCCCAGCGGGCGAACCATCCGGCCGTGGCGCCGACGACCGCCCAGATCACGGCCACCAAGTAGGCATTCACGGCTGCAGAGTCTCGCGCATCGCGTCAAGGGGCGCGCTGCGGCCGGTCCACATCTCGAACGACCGCGCACCCTGCGCGAGCAGAATCTCCCAGCCGTCGGCCGCGCGAAGGCCGAGCGACCGCGCCTTGCGCACGAGAGGCGTGCCGCCGGTGACGTAGACGAGGTCGATCACCGCTCCCGTGCGCGGGAGCGCGCCGGGACGGATAGGCATCTCCTCCCGCCGGCCGAGGGGCGTCGCGTTGACGAGCACGTCGGCAGAGCGGGTCAGCGACGGGAGCAGCGGGTCGTCCCAGGACACGACCCTGCCCGGCACGTCCACGTCGTCGGGATGCCTCGAGACGAAGGTGAGATGCGCGCCTTCGAGAGCGAGCGCCGCCGCGCGCGCCGCGCCGCCGGCGCCGAGAATGACCACCTTCGCGTCTTGCGGGTGCACGCCAACCTGTTCGACGGCGGCGCGAATCGCGCCCACGTCTGTGTTGGCGCCCTCGAGCCTGCCTTCGTGGTTCGCGATCGTGTTGATGGCGCGCGCGCGCACCGCGGCGGGTTCCACGGCGTCCAGATGATTCATCACGTCCTGCTTGTAAGGGATCGTGACGTTCGCGCCGGCGACATCCGGCGCCCTCAGCCGCTGGACGGCGGCCGCAAGCTCCTCGGGCGCCACGTCGAGCAGGTCGTACGTCCAGTCCATGTCCAGGGCGCGGAACGCCGCGTTGTGCATGGCCGGGCTGTGTGAATAGGAAATTCCGCGGCCCAGCAAATAGAGCTTCAGCTTCCGCTCACGCCGTATCTCGCCTTGTCGTTCTCGAAGTCCTGCGCATTGGTCTCGAAGTGCGTCGTGCCCCCGCGGTCGGTGAAGTAGTAGAGGTAGCTCGTCTTCGGCGGGTTCACGCACGCGAGGATCGCCGCCTTGCCCGGGTTGCTGATCGCGCTCGGCGGCAAGCCCGCGTGCTTTCGAGTGTTGTAGGGCGAATCGATGCCGAGCTCGGTCCCCGTGGGCTCCGGCGAAAGGCGGCCGAGCGCATAGAGGAGCGTCGCGTCGACGCCAAGCGGCATGTTGATGGCGAGCCGGTTGTAGTACACGCTGCAGACGTTGCCCCGGTCGGTCGCGGTGTTCGCCTCGCGGTCGACCATGGAGGCCAGGATGACGATGGCTCCGATGCTCTCCGCCGGGCGCGTCGCGGTGGCCTTGCCGATCTGGGCCCGTAGGTCTTGCGTGAATACGACGCCGAACTGGTCGAGCTGCGCCTTCACCAGCGCGCTCGCGCCCGCCGAAGGGTTGACCAGGTAGGTGTCCGGAAACAGGTATCCCTCGTAGGGGTAATCGGGATTGCCGGTTTGCAGGGGCAGGAACGTGTAAGTGGCCGCCAGGGCAGGACTCTTGGCCGCCTGCAGGTAGTCCGCACCCCTGATACCGACCTTCTTGTCGTCGAGGATCTGGGCTTCGCGCCAGAGCGGGTAACCCTCGATGAAGGTGACGGTCTTTTCGTCGGGATTCCCGTGCTGCAGCGCGCCGACGATCTGGCTGAGCGACATGTTGGTATTGAGCACGAACGAGCCGGCCTGAAACTTCGGCCCCGCGTTGGTGGCTCGCGTGTAGATGTCGAATGCGATCGTGCTGCGGATCAGGTGAAGGTTGAACAGGTCGCTGCCGATCTCAGACGGCGTCTCGCCTGGATCGATGTGGAAGGCAACCGTGTGGCTGGTGTTGGAGACGGGGGTGTCGACGTTGAGGTTCCACCAGTCCAAAGCACGCTGGGTTCCAAAGCCGAGCAGCGCGAGGATGACGATGATCGTGATGAGCCGTCTCACTCCACCTCGTCCTTTTCGAGCGCATCCATCACTTTCTGGAATTCGTCGCCGTCGACCGTCTCCAGCCCGTTGCCCGTCTCGCGCAACAGCAGGACGCGATCGGGGTCTTTGACGTCCTCGACCAGGTAGTAGGCGGTCTCCTCGATGTCGAACGCGTCATGCAGCTTGAAGCGGCGCTCGACGCCCGACTCGTCGATCAGCGTGATCTCTTCGGGATCAGCCACGTTTGCGATCGAGGTGTGATTGGAGGAGAAGGGCGGCGGCCACCTGGTCGATGCTCTCACGCCGCTTCGCGCGGCGGGCGCCTCCTTCGATCATCGCCCGCTCGGCCGCGACTGTGGTCAGGCGTTCGTCGACCAGCTCGACGGGAACGCCTGACGCCCGGCGCAAGCTGCCGGCCAGCTCGCGCGCAGACTTCGCCTCCGGGCCATAGGTGCCGTCAAGGCGCCGGGGCAGGCCGACGACGATGCGCGCAGCCTCCTTGTCCTTCGCCAGCTGGGCGATGCGCGCGGGCAGCGTGTCCAGCGGTTCGGCCGCCAGCGTGGTCAGCCCCTGCGCGATCGTGCCGGTCGGGTCGCTCAGCGCCACCCCCACCCTCTTCGACCCCGGATCGACCGCGAGGATCCGCACCCTCAACTACGGCGATGGTTTCGGCGACGGCGAGGGATGCGGTGACGGCGTGCTCTGCGCCGAGGAAGGCGCGGGAGCGTTCGAATCGATGACGTAAGACAGCGTGATGCGGCGATCGAGCAGCGGCATCAGGGGCAGCGCCAGGGGTTCCTCCTTGATCGCCACCGAGCGGATGGGCAGCTTCTCCAGATAGAAGCGCGCCTGCGCCACCGGGCGCCCGACGATCTGGGAGCGGATCTTCTCCTCGTCGAGCTTCGGCGCAACGTACGCCGACGCCGACCCGACGAACACCAGGTAGCCGCCCCTCGCGGCGCTCAGCAAGCGGTACTGGACCTGGATCGGGCTCGAAGTCAGTAATTGCTGGTCGTTGGGCACCAGCTTGGTCAGGTTGGCCTTGTAGGCGTTGATCACGTCGGCGTCGACGTAGAAGTCACCCTCGCCGCTCACCGTCATCGTGCCGGTGAAGCTCGGCACCTTGTCGGCGGGCTGATGGTCGGTGGTGAACTGGGGCGGTCCGAAGATGATCGTTTCGCTCAGCTTCTCGCCCGGCTGGCCGCCGGCCTGCAGCTCCTGCGCGATCGACTGATGCAGCTCCTGCTCGAGCTGCGCGCGGGCCGCGTCGAAGTCGGCCTCGGTCATTTGCGGCGTCGACGACGGGTCGGTGCCGCCACCGGTCGCCTGCGGGTTGGTGACGCTGAGCTGGTCGTAAGGATTGTTCTCGATCTGTGTGATCGTGTGATCGCCGACGTTACCCAGCGAGCCGGCTTTGACGGCGATCACGTTCACGGTCACAGTGCCCGGGCCGGTCGACGTCTTCCACGGCACGATGACGTTGCCTGATGTCTGCGCAAATTCCAGGTTGTTGGTGTTCATCAACCGCTGGCCGTACGGGATCATGATCCCGGGCGAGCCGCAGTCGAGTCCAGGGCACGGCGGCTTGTTGATGTTGTTCGAGTACACGACCTGGCCGATGGCCGGCGCCAGAGGCACTTCGATCGAGCCCGTCACCTTGAAGCCCTGCGAGTTGGAGTGCGCGATCACAACGGAACGCACCTTGATCGGCGGCTTGCCGGCCTGCGCCTGGATCTCCACGTCCTTGACGTTGAAGGGCTGAGCCTGGGCGACGAGCGTCACCGACGCCGACGGCACGAAGACCGCGGCGGCGAACAGTCCGACCAGGATCAGCGTCACCGCGGTGACATAGAGAAGGAAGCGTCCGGGCTTCAGCTCGGTCGCCGTCTTGGTTAGGAGCCGGGTCGGGGCGGCGATCCCGATGTGCGTCGTCGGGGCGACCGCCTTTCGCTGCCACCACTTCTTGACGCCGGGCTGGACCTCCGCCTCGGAGGGGATGCCCTCGCCCGCGGGGCCCACCGCGCCGAACACGGGAAATCCGCTTTCCGAGGCCATCTTCTGCACGGCCGGGTCGTCGCACACGACGGTGACCCGCTTGCCCAGGCGAGCGGAGTAGTTGCGCAGTAGCTGGAAGTTGAACCGGCTCTGTCCGATGCGCGAGCGCATGGGCAGGACGAGCATCGTGTCCTCGCCGTGGTAGCGCCGGAGGCGCTCCACCAGCTCGGGAATCTCTTCCTCTGTTTCGACGTAAATCGGGTTCGTTGCCATGGCGGTTATAGGTCTCCTCGGTGTCTGGTCAGACTTTTATAGCGCTTAGGACCCGTCTCATGACGGTGTTGACCGTGTCACGCTCCTCGGCTTCAGTTCGCAAAGCGTGGTTGGCGAGGCCCATCGGGGCGATGTCCTGAGGGCTCGCCAGCTGTCCTGTCGAGTCCGTGAGGTTCCGCACGTCGGCCGGCACCAGGTGCCTGACTCGGGGCTCACGCGGGAAAGGAAGGCCGGCCGCCCAATTGCCCTTCACGATCTCGAGAGTCAGCTCGGGGAGCAGGCTTCCACCTCCGCAGAGGTAGATGCTGGCGGGCAGGCGCTCGCCGCGGGAGAGCTCCTTGATGCTGAGGGCGAGACCCTGCAGGAGGACCTCGGCGTCGGCGCTCAGCAGCTCCGAGACCTGGCGATGCTGCTCGGCGGAAAGAAGTCCTTCGGAGTGCCGGAGCTTGCGCGCCTCGGCCTCCTCGTAGCTGAGCCCAAAGGCGAGCGCGAGGCGCCGGGTGAAGGCGCGGCCGCCGAGGTTGAACATGCGGGTCCCCTCGACCCCTCCGTCGCGGATGAGCGCGACGTCCGTCGTGCCTCCGCCGACGTCGACGAAGATGCCGCCCTCGGCCCACACCTCCTCGTTGGCGCACGCCCGAGCCAGCGCATACGGCTGAGCCACCGCGGCCGCCAGCTCGAGGTCGAGCTCGCGCACCACGCTTTCGACGGCATCGATGTGAGTCATCGGCGCGAAGGTGTTGAAGACCGTCACCTCGAGGTTCTTGCCAGTGAAACCGACCGGGTTCGTCACCGGGTATCCGTCGACGCGGACGCTCGTGATCGCCGAGTGCACCAGCCGGGCCTCCAATTGGCCGTAGCTGCGCTCCAGCTCGAGAAGGTGCTGCGCCTCGCGCAGGGCACGGCGCTGAACCATCTGCAGCATCGTTGACATCTCGCCTGAGCGGACCCGCGACTTCGAGTTCTCCCGCGGGTAGGCGATGGTCGAGGAGAAGCCCTTGATCAATTCGCCGGCGATCCCGACCACGACCTGGCCTGGCACCGTCCGTGCCATGTCCTCGGCGGCCTCGAGCGCGCGGTTGCAGGACTGAATGACCGATTCGAGGTCGGCGATCGCGCCGCCCGACATGGCGGCCGGCGCCTGCGGCTCGCGGCCGACTCCCAGCACCTCGCCGTCCGGGCCCTCGCGCCGGACGACCAGGACCTTGATCAGGTCGGTGCCGATGTCGAGCACGGTGAAGTGCCGGTAGTAATCGCTGCGCTTGCGCAGGAACTTGAATTTGGTCATTGGAGAGCCTCGTCGAGGCGCTTGAACGCTTCGTCCGCCGGGACGGTCAACTTCCCGCTGACAAGCTGAGGACGCCCGCCGCCATTGCCGAAAAGCTCCTTGAGGCGCGTGGCATCGTACTGGGGAACGAGGTCATTCGACACCTTGATCACAAACTTGTCTCCGGAGATAAGGGTTACGACGCCTGATTTGACCCGCTCGAGGTAGCGGTCGGCGTAAGCCCGCAGCTCCTCGACGCTGGCGGCGTCCACAGTCTGCGCCACGTAGTCCACACGGCCGTGCTTGACCGCGACCCCCCCATCGGTTCCTCCGACCCGTGCCGTGCGGAGCTGGTCCCTCAGCTTTGCGAGCTCCCGCTCGGCATCCTTCAGCTGGGTGCGCAGCGCCTGGACGCGCTCGGGGAGCTGCTCGGGAGTGGCGTTGAACGACTTGGCTAGCTCTCCGAGCAGGTCGCGGTCGCGCCTGACGAACTCGTCCGCGGCCTCGCCCACGACCATTTCGATGCGGCGCAGGCCGGAGCCGATGCTCGATTCGGAAAGGATGACCGCGGTGCTGATGTCGGCGGTGTTCTTGACGTGCGTGCCGCCGCACAGCTCGCATGTCCAGTCGCCGAAGCAGACGACGCGGACGACGTCGCCGTACTTCTCCTCGAACAGGTGCATCGCGCCCTGGGCCACTGCCTCCTTGTAGGGCTTCTGGCTCTCGTGAAACGGCAGGGCCTCGCGCACCTTCTCCATCACGCGCCGGTTGATGCGGTCGAGCTCTTGCTTTGTGATGGCACGGTTGAGCGGGACGTCGAAAGTGGTGTGGTCGGGACCCACCCACGAACCCTTCTGCACGACCTGCTCGCCGAGCGTTTCGCGAAGCGCCTTGTGCAGCAGGTGCGTGGCCGAGTGGTGTCGCATGATCTGATGGCGGCGCTTCTCGTCCACCGATGCGGTTGCCTTCTCGCCGGCGACGACCTCGCCTGTGACCACTGTTCCGAGATGCGCGATAGCGTCCTCCACGGGCTTTTGCGTGTCCTCCACGCGGACGCGGCCGCTCGGCGTCGTGATGGTGCCGGTGTCCCCGATCTGTCCACCGGACTCCGCGTAGAACGGTGTCCGCTCCAGGAAGACCTCGACTTCGTCGCCCTCGCGCGCGGCATCGGCGCTGGAGCCGCCCCTTCGAAGAGCAACGACTTTCGTCTGCGTGACCAGCTCACGGTAGCCCGTGAACGCGGACTTCGGAATGTCCTTCGCGAGCGCCCACTGATGTGGCACCCCACGGCGCGAGCGCTCGCGCTGGAGAGCCATCTCGGCGCGGAAGCCGTCTTCGTCGACCTGCATTCCTCGCTCCGTCGCCAGCTCGCGCGTGAGCTCGAGGGGAAAACCAAATGTGTCGTGCAGCCGGAAAGCGTCGGTGCCCGAAACCGTTTTCGCGCCACGTGACGTGACTTTCTCGAACTGCTCCATCCCCTGCTCCAGCGTTCTCTGGAACCGGTCAGATTCGCCGCGCACGACCTCGGCAATCGCGGCTGAACGCTGCTCGAGCTCAGGGTAAGGCTGGTCAAAGAGCCCTGCCGTGATCGCAACCGCGTCCCCCAGGGGACGTTTCATGCCGACCTTGCGAGCATGGACGAGAGCGCGACGGATGATCCGCCGCAACACGTAGCCCCGCCCTTCGTTGGACGGTACGACTCCATCCCCGATGAGGAAGGTCATGGCGCGAAGGTGGTCGGTGACGATGCGCTCCGAGCGCAGCTCCTGGCGGGAGCTGTTCTCGCGGACGAACGCGATGATCGGCGCGTAGAGATCCGTCTCGAAGACGTCCTGCTTACCCTGGAGCGCCGCCGCCGTACGCTCGAGGCCGCTTCCCGTGTCGATGGCAGGCTTTGGTAGAGGAAGCAGAGTGCCGTCTTCCTGCTGGTCGAACTGCGGAAACACCAGGTTCCAGATCTCGAGGTACCTGTCGCAGTGGTCCGGCTCGCAATCGGGCTGACCGCAGCCTACCTCGCGACCGAGGTCGTAGAAGATCTCCGAGTCAGGACCACATGGGCCGCGGCCGAGACCCCACCAGTTGCCTTCCATCTTGTGGATGCGATCGGATGGCATCCCTATCTTCTCGGTCCAGATCTTGAGCGCCTCGTCGTCGGTGGGATGGACCGTGATGCGCAACCGGTTGACGGGCAACATGAACGTGTCGTGAACCAGCTCCCAGGCCAGCGGGATGGCCGTGTCTTTGAAGTACGCACCGGTGGGCGCGAAGTTGCCCATCATCTCGAACATCGTCGTGTGCGTCCGGTCACCGACCTCGTCGATATCGACCGCGCGAAAGCATTTCTGGACAGAAGCCAGCCGGGGCGCGGGCGGCTTACTCAAGCCCAGGTAGTAGGGCTGGAGCGGCTGCATTCCGGCCGAGATGAAGAGCGTGCTCGGGTCGCCGTGCGGCACCAGCGGCGCGCTAGGCAAGACCAGATGCTCCCGGCTCGCGAAATGCTCTAGAAAACGTTTGCGGATCTCGTTCCCGGTCACGGGGCGAACTCAGTTTAGGGGGCGAGCCGTTCGATGCGCCAAAGGCCGCCGGGGCGACGGAAGTAGCGGAGGCGGTCGTGGAGGCGGTCCTGGCGGCTTTCCCAGAACTCGATCCACCGGGGCCGCAGCGCGTAGCCGCCCCAATCGGCGGGCAGCGGCACCTCGTCCGGATACCTGGCGTCCAGGTCGAGCACGGCCGTCTCGAGGACGTCGCGCGACCGCACGACACGGCTCTGCCGCGACGCGAGCGCCGACAGCTGCGCGCCGCGCGGGCGCGTCGCGAAATAGGCACCCGAAGCCGCGCGGCTCAGCCGGCGCGTCGTGCCCGACACCCTGACCTGGTGGTGCGTGGCGAACCAGTAGAAGACCAGCGCGGCGCGATTGTCCGCCCGCAGATCGGCACCCTTGCGGCTGTCGTGGTTGGAGTAGAAGAGGAACGAGCCGTCCTCGATTCCTTTGAACAGCACCATGCGCGCGGACGGTCCACGCGGTCCCGAAGTGGCGAGAGCCATGGCGTCCGGCTGGGGAGCGCCCGCCTTCTCCGCCTCCCCGTACCAGCGCCGGAAAAGCTGGAGTGGATCGGACGGCGCGTCCGACTCGAGGAGCGGCAACCTACTCCTGCGCGCTCTCTACCGGCACGTACTTGCGCAATTGCTCGAGCGCCGCCCGCTGGAGGCGCGACACGTGCATCTGGCTGATCCCCAGCCGGCGGGCGATCTCCGATTGGGACATCTGCTCGTAAAACCTCATGGCCATGATGGACCGCTCACGCGGCGTCAGGTGCTCCATCGCGCGGTCCAGCACGTCGCGCATCTCGACGCGTTCGAGCTCCGGGTCGGCCCCGCCGATCTGCTCCGCGACCGCGCGCGCGTCCTGGCCGTCGCCGCTCGCGATAGGTTGGTCGAGCGACAACGGAATGTAAGCTGGGCCAATCTCCATCGCCTCCGTCACGTCGTCGGGCGAGACGCCGAGGCGTTCGGCCAGCTCGCCCACCGTCGGCTCGCGACCGAGCTCGTTCTTCATCTGCTCGTTGACGCGGAGCACCGACTGATGGAGCTCCTGCAGCCGGCGGGGGAAACGGATCGCGGTGCCCTTGTCGCGGAAGTAGCGCTTGATCTCGCCCGCGACTGTCAGCGTGGCAAAGGTCGTGAACTCGTAGCCCAGGTCGGGGTCGAAACGCTCGATCGCCTTGATCAGGCCGAGATATCCGACCTGCGCGATGTCGTCGAGCGGCTCACCGCGGTTCTGAAACTTGCGCGCCAGGAAATAGACGAAGTCGTGATAGGCATCGACGAGCTGTGCGCGAATCCGGTCCCGTTCGGCCGGGTCCGTGCTCTCCCTGTAGCGGCGATGGAGGGCCCGCAGCTCCTCGCGCGGGATCCGCGCCGACGACGAAGACACCTAACTAGTTAACGCGCTTGGCGAAGTTCAGCCGGCCAGGTGCTTGACCATCCGGAAGCTCACGTGTCCCGTACGTGGCTCGATGACCGGTCGAAAGTCATCGACGAAGCAGCGGATCATCTCGTAGGCGAGGCGCTGCAGCTCCGGGTCGATTTGCGAATCGTGCTTGGCCGCCGGCAGTGACAGCGCGTCACCCGTCGGTATGAGGTCGACGTCAACCACGAGCGCCCTGTTGGTGGCGAAGTACGTCAGCTTCAGGTCGGCCGGTGTGCCCAGGTCGACGGCCGCTCCGATCGCGCTGTCGCATGCCTGCGTCAAGGCGATCGCCAGCTCGTCGAGGTCCATGAGGCTGAGCCCCAATTGGCCGCCCAAGGTCGTCGCCACTCGCTTGGCCACCGGGATGAACGCCGGTGTCGCGGGGATCTTGAGCTCGGCCAGGTGGCGCTTCGCCATGTTCGGTGCCTATGCCTCCAGGTCGGTCGTCCGCTGCATCTTGCGCGCGGCGCCGGCCTCGAGCTCTTCACGCTTTCGCTTGGCCGCCGCGACCCCATCCTGGATCGCCTTGCCGACCGGGTGGTTCGGATCGCTGACCATGTCGCGCGCCCGTCCCGCCGCCTCGCGCGCCCGCTGCACGGGCTCGCTTCCGCTCAGCTCGATCGTCTTGCTGCGCAAGCTGTCGATCTGCTCTTTGCCCGGACCGGACGCGATGTACGCGCCGACCGCCACGCCGATCAGGCCGCCCAGGATGAACCAGCCGAAACCGCCGCCGCCGCCGTTGCTCTCATCAGCCATCGCTAGCCTCCTTTCACTGAGCGAACAAGACTTTCACCCGCCACCTTGACGCCATGAACCGCGGCTTTGACGCCACGCCCAAACGCGGCCAATCCACGGCCTCCGGTCCGCAGACCGACGTTGACACCAGACGTGATGTCGTTGACGTTCACGATCGTCTGCCGCACCTCAGGCAATGTCTCTTTCATCTCTTCGTTGGTCGTGTCGATCAGCTCTTCCACCGCACCAAGCGTGCCGCGCAGCCTGAACAGCAGCGCGGCCAGGGCGAGCGCCACGAGTAGGGCGGCCACCCCGAACGCAATCCACATGAAGCTCTGACTGCTCATCGACTGAATACCCTTCGTGCCGAGGCGGCAAACACACAGGCAATCTTAAGTGCGCGGGTTCGAGTTGCTCGGCCTCGGTTCCTTGGGTTGCTCTTGGGTCTGTCCGCCTGGTCGCGGCACGAACCGCGCGAGCGGCTGGAGCAGCAGGGCGAAGAGGAGCGCGGGGACCAGGTTGGTCTGGCCGAGCCGCCAGGACGGCAGCCCGAGATAGTCCCAGCCCTGGCCGAGGGCGAAGCCGAGCGCTGTCATCAGGAGGATGGGCAGGTAGGCGCGCCGGCGGTAGGGCAGGAAAGCGAAGAAGAGTTGGGAGGCGATCAGGACCAGCAGGACGGCCACGATGGTCCCTGGGGGGATGTATCTCAGCGAGGGCTCGCCCCCTCCGTCGGGCTTCGCCCGACACCTCCCCACAAGGTGAGGAGGAGAAGCGCTCCCTCCGACGAGCGGCGGTGGGTTGTCCTGAGCATGCTCAGGTGGGTCCCCTGCCTGGGCTCTCCAAGTCCCGTCCAAGCGGGCATGTGGTCGGCCGTCCGGACTCCGGGGTCCCTAATGATCGACTGTTGGGCAACGCGCACATGGCCGCAGTCTTCGGGAGCAGCCCCAATCCTACGACTGACCCTTCTTTGGCTGCTCGACCTTGACGTGCAGCTCTTCGAGCTGTTCCGGATCCACCTCGGAAGGCGCGCCCAGCATCAGGTCGGACATCGACTGCGTCTTGGGAAAAGCGATCACGTCCCGGATGTTGTCCGTCCCCCCGAGCATCATCACGATCCTGTCGATGCCCGGCGCGACGCCTCCATGCGGCGGCACGCCGTAGGTGAATGCCCGCAGCAGGGTGCCGAACCGAGCGCGAATCGTTTCGAGCGGCATGCCCAGGAGCTGAAACACGCGCTCCTGCATCGCCGGGTCGTAGATCCTCAAGCTCCCGCCGCCGAGCTCGTAGCCGTTGCACACGATGTCGTACGCGTGCGCCCTCACGTCGTATGGCCGGTCTTCGACGAACGACATGTCCTCATCGAAGGGGCGCGTGAATGGGTGATGCGCGTAGGTGAGCTTGCCCTGGTCGTCCTCTTCAAACAGGTATGTGGGGTTGATCCACAGGAACTTCCACTCGCTCTCGCGGACGAGCTTGCGGCGGCGCGCCACCTCCTGGCGGATCAGGCCCATGACGGTCTCCGCCTTGCGCCGGCGATCGGCCACGACGAGGACCAGGTCGCTCGCGCCGGCACCGGTCAGGCGTCGGATCTCGCCCATCTCCTCTTCGCTCACGAATTTGTCGAGAGGTCCAGGCAGCCACGCCAGGCCCTGTCCGCCCGCGCCTTTCGCCACGGTGACGAGCTCGTCGAGCTCGCGCCTCGCGAGGTCCTTGCCATTGGGCACGGAGAGTGCGCGCACGACGCCGCCCGAGGCCAGGACCTTGCGGAAGGTCTCTGCCTTGGTCTCGCCCAGCGCGGCGCCGAGGTCCGCGATCTCCAGCTCGTAGCGGAGGTCCGGCTTGTCCGTTCCGTAGCGCAGGTACGACTCCTTGATGTCGAGGCGCGGAAACGGAGCGGCCAGGCTGACGCCCAGGATGGTTTGCCACAGCTCGGCGAAGAGTCCTTCGATCAGCGAGAAGACGTCCTCCTCGTCGCAGAACGACATCTCGAGGTCGAGCTGCGTGAACTCCGGCTGACGGTCGGCCCTCAGGTTCTCGTCGCGGAAGCACCGAGCGATCTGGTAGTACCTCTGCACGCCCGAGACCATCAGCAATTGCTTCAGCATCTGCGGCGCCTGCGGCAGCGCGTAGAAGTTGCCCGGGTGCAGGCGCGCCGGAACGAGGAAGTCGCGAGCTCCGGACGGCGAGCTTCGGGTCAGGATCGGTGTCTCGACTTCGATGAACTCGTTGCGCTCCATGAAGTCGCGGATGATCTTGTTGACCTGGCTCCGGAGCTCGAGCATCCTCGTCATGCGCGGTCGCCGCAGGTCGAGGTAGCGGTACTCGAGGCGGGTCTTCTCGTCCGGTTCCTCGAGATCCTCGATCGGGAACGGCGTCGTCTCAGAGGCGCTGAGCACCTCGACGTCGGACGCGACAACCTCCACCTCGCCCGTCGCCAGGCGCGGATTCTCCGCGCCGTGGCGGCGTCGCGCCACGGTGCCGGTGATCCGCACGACGTACTCCGACCGCAGGTCGGACGCCTTCGCGTGCGCCTGGGGTGAGGTGGATTGGTTGAACACCACCTGCACCGACCCCCACCGATCGCGCAGGTCGATGAAGATCAGGCCGCCCTGGTCGCGCCGGCGCGCGACCCAGCCGTAGAGCTCCACCTCGCGGCCTTCGTCGGTCGCGCGTAACGAGCCGCAGTGCGGGGCGGAAAACCCACTCATGCGAGGCGAGTCGGCAACTCTACCCATTCCAGGTCAGTCTGCTCGCCGCTCGACATGTCGCGCAGGCGGGCGGTCCGCTTTGCCGCGTCCTCCGGAGTGAGCAGCACGACGAACTTCGCGCCGAGCTTGTTGGCGGCGCGCATCTTCGCCGCCAGGCTCCTCGGCTCGTAGTCGACCGCGGTCGATCGCACGCCGCGGCAGATCCGCGCGACCTCGGCCGCCTCGACCGCAAGGTCTCCATCGGGCAGTACCACCACGTCTGCCGCCGGCCTCGCGACCACCGCCTCGCCGCTTGACGCCATCAGCTCGGTCACCCGGTCGATCCCGCCGGCGAACCCCACACCGGGTGTCGACGGCCAGCCCTCCGCCTCTGCCAGGCCGTCGTAGCGTCCGCCCGAAGCCAGCGCGTCCTGCTGCCCTGTCGCCCCGCCCGGATAGAACTCGAACACCGTGCGCGTGTAGTAGTCGAGGCCGCGCACCAGGTAGGGATTCACCTGGTACTCGATGCCCGCCGCGTCGAGCAGGCGCCGGACGGCCGCCCAGTGCGCGGCGCATTCCGGGCAAAGGTGGTCGGTGATCTTCGGGGCGCCGGCCTTGAACGGCTGCTCCTGCGGCACTTTGGAGTCGAGCAGGCGCAGCGGATTACGCTCGAGACGGAGCTGAGAGTCGGCGTGGAGTCTCGACTTGAGCGGCCGGTAGTACTCCTTCAACCGCTCGAGGTAGGCCGGCCTGCACTTGCCGTCTCCGATGGAGTTCAGCTCGAGGCGGAGATCGCCCGCGCCGACCTCATCGAGCCAGGCGCCGGCGAGCTCGATCACCTCGGCGTCGAAACCGGCGCTGCCGCCGCCGATGACCTCCACGTTGAACTGGAAGAACTGGCGATAGCGGCCCTTCTGCGGCTTGTCGTGGCGAAACATCGGGCCGATCAAATAAAGACGCGAGGGCTGAGGGCCCTGGTTCAGGCCGCCCTCGAAGTAGGCACGTACGACGCCCGCGGTCGCCTCCGGGCGGAGCGCCAGGTCCTGCGATCCGCGCTTCTCCAGGCGGTAGAGCTCCTTCGCCACGGCGTCGGTGTCCTCGCCGGCGCGCTGGATCAATTCCAACTGCTCGATGATCGGCGTGGCGATCTCCTGGTAGCCGAACCTCTTGGCGACGTCCGCCGCACCCTCCTCCGCCTGCCGCCACAGCGGTATCGCGGCCGGAAGGATGTCGCGAACTCCACGGGCGGCTTTCATCGGTTCGGAGCGAGGCATCGGAGTGTTCGATTGTAAGAATCTCGGGTTTTTTCAAGGGGGTCCCCGCAAACTCACTGCGAAGCATCTGAGTTTGTGGGGGTCTTTGGCGGTTAAACTCACCGGCCGGTGACCACGGCCTACATCCAGCTCATCACGATCGTCCTTGCCTCGCTTGCGCTGCTGACCGGCGCCTACCTCTTGATCATCGGCAAGCGTCCGTGGCGCGGCGACGAGACCGTTGCGGTCGCGCCACGGGTGCGGCTGCTCGGCCTGAGCTACATCCTGGTCTTCGGCGCCGCGATGGTCCAGATCATCGTGCAGCCGCGCGGCACCGACGCCGAGGCCCTCGGCGGGCTGATGGTGCTCGGCGGCATGATCGTCATCATCGTGGTCTATCTCGAAGCGCGTGCCGGGCGCCGCGCGACGCACGAGGACCGGCTGGACCACCGCCTCCGCAGCTGAGGCTCAGCCTAAAGCCCAACCTGCTCCCGGTTGGTCCGGTAGCCGACCGCGGCCTTGAACGCTTCGGTCAGGTCCTCCAGGTGCACGGGCTTGCTCATGTAGTCGTCGAAACCCGCGCGCAGGCAGCGCTCCTGATCGCCGGGGCCGGCCATCGCAGTCAGCGCGATGAGGCGCGGCCGGTTGCCTCGAGGCCAGCGGCGGCAGATGGCTTCCGCGGCGGCCAGGCCGTCCATCTCGGGCATGAGCACGTCCATCAGCACGGCGTCGTAGGGCTGCTGGGCGACGGCAGCGACGGCTTCGCGGCCGTTCGAGACCACGTCGACCTTGTGGCCGAGCTTGCCGACGAGCCGCTTCAACAGGTTTTGGTTCAGTGCGTTGTCGTCCGCGATCAGGACGCGCAGAGAGCCCGGCGTGGTCTCCATCTGCACCTCGCGAGCCGGCGCGGGTTCGCCGTGCGAGCCGACCTGGATCATCACGTCGTGGAGCGTGCGAGGCGGCACCGGCTTGGTGAGCATCGCCTGGATGACCCCGCTGTCGGCCGCCGCCGCTTCGCCTGCGCCCGGGGCGCCGGAGGCGATGAGCACGATGGGCATCTGGTCGGGCCGGCGCAGCTTGCGCAGCGCGGCCGAGATCTCAAACCCGTCGACCGCCGGCGCGCGGTGCTCGATGAGGGCGATGTCGAACGGCCGGCCGGCCTGAATCGCGGCCAGCGCCTCCTCCGGCGTGGCCGAGGTCGCGTTGGCGCCCCACTGCTCGACCTGGAGTGTCAGCACGCGCTTTTCAGTCGGATCCGCCGCCACCACCAGGACGCGCATCGCCTCGAGCGTCATCTGCGTGGTGGCAACTGAAGCGGGCATCATCTCCGCGAGGATCGTGAAGTCGAAGGTGGTGCCGGCATCCGGGCCTGCCTCCACCCCACCTTGCTCGACGCGCAGCTCACCGTCCATCATCTCGACGAGCTGCTTCGTCGTGCGCAGGCTCAGGACCGCGAGTCGATCGCCGGGCTCGAGCTTGTCGTAGGGCCCGGTGACGCCGTCAAGGCCGCCGCGCAGGATGCGGGCCGGCACGCCGCGCCCTGTGTCGCGGATCTTGAAGTGCAGCGCGACCAGGCCACCCTTGTCTTCGAAGCTCAGCTCGACGCCGATGCCACCGCGATATGTGCGATCGACCGCGGCGTGCAGCAGTGTCAGCAGGATCTGCTCGAGGCGCCGCGAATCGCCGATCACCACGTTCGGCACGTCGGGGGCTGGGGTGAAAGAAACGTCCAAGCTGCGGGTGGCCGCCGCGTCCGAGATGAGCGCGAGGCAGCTCTCGACCGCGGACCGCACGTCGAACGGATGAAGGGCAAGCTCGAAGCCGCCGCCCTCCATGGTGGCCGCGTCGAGGACGTCGTCCACGATCCGCGCGACCTCTTCAGCGCCGGCCTCGACGATCGCGGCCAGCTCGCGTTCCTCGCTCGTCTCGGCGCCAGAGGACAGCAGGCCCGCAGCGCCCACCACCGCATTGAGCTGGTTGCGAAGCTGGTGTCCTACGTCGGCCAGGAGCTCCGCGTCGACGGTGATGACGCGGTGGTGGCCGTCGGCCTGCGCCTTCTCGGGCGGGACCAATTCGCTCATCAGTAGAGCTGCTCCATCGGAGGCTGATTGGTGGGCGTGAACATCGACGCCGGCAGCTCGACGCCGTTGCTCTGGAAATGCGCCAGGAAATTAGAGCGCTGTCCGGTCGCGGTGTGGTAGCCGACCGCGCGCCCGTCCGGGGTCACAGCGACCTGTCGGAAAGCGAACATCTCCTGCAGCGCGATCTCGCCGTCCACCATCCCGAGCAGCTCCGCGACGCTGACAATCTTGCGGGCTCCGCCGCGCAGCCGCTCCGTCTGCACGACGACGTTGATCGCCGACGCGATCTGCCCGCGGATCGCGCGCGAGGGAAGCTCACTGCCGGCGAGCAGCACCAACGTCTCGAGCCTGCTGATGGCGTCGCGTGGGTTGTTCGCGTGAAGCGTGCTCATCGACCCGTCGTGGCCCGTGTTCATCGCCTGCAGCATGTCCAGCGCTTCACCACCACGCACCTCGCCGACGATGATGCGGTCCGGGCGCATGCGCAGAGAGTTGCGCACGAGGTCGCGGATCATGATCTGGCCGTGGCCCTCCACGTTGGCGGGTTTCGACTCGAGGCTGATCACGTGCACCTGCCGCAGGCGCAGCTCGGCTGCGTCCTCGCAGGTCACGATGCGCTCGTTGCTCGGGATGAAACCGGACAGCACATTGAGCAGCGTTGTCTTCCCCGATCCGGTGCCGCCCGACACGATGACGTTCAACCGCGTCCTCACCACGGCGTCGAGGTACTCGAGGATCGCCTCGCTCGAGCCGCCTGTGGCGACGATCTTCTCGGGCGTCAACACCTCGCGCCCGAACTTGCGGATGGTCAGGCACGGGCCGTAGATGGCGACCGGGGGGATGACGACGTTGACGCGCGATCCGTCCTTCAGTCGGGCGTCGCACATCGGCTCGGACTCGTCGACGCGGCGGCCGATCGTGGAGACGATGCGGTCGATCACGCGGCGCAAGCTCGCCTCGTCCTCGAAGGCGAGGTTGGTCAGCTCGATCTTGCCCCGGCGTTCGACGAAGATCTGCTCCGGCCGGTTGACCATGATCTCGGTGACGTCGGGGTCGCGGAGCGGCGCCTCGAGGGGGCCGAGCCCGATGACCTCGTCGAAGAGGATCTCGACCAGGCGCTCGCGGTCGACTGCGGTGACGAGCGCGGCGGGCGGCTTGGCGCGGAAGTGGTCCTCCGTGAGCTGCATCAGCAGCCGCCTGATCCCCGCCCGGTTCGTGATGTCGATGGCGGCGGCATGCCTCCGGAGCAGCTCCGCGTGGATCTCCGCCTTCGCCGCCGCCAGGGCCGGGCTCAGGGTGCCCGGGGCTTCGACCGGACGGAGCGGGGCCTCGACCGTCGCAGTGGCGACCGGGACCGCGCCCTCGCGTGCCACGGCTCGGCGTTCGACCGGCGCGATCGTCGGCACGCCGTCGACCGGCGTCAGGGGCCCGGTCACCGGTGCCTGCGGCGCCGAGGGCGCCTCAGTGGTGCCCGGCGGCTGCTGATAGCGGCGGTCGAAGCGCTCCGACAGCTTCATCGAGGCTTGCCCACGGCCCGCCGGACGAGCCTGCGGTGCGCCCGTTCGGCGGCGAGCTTGACGGCGGGGTCGGGCTCGGACTCCGCCAGGCGCTTCAGCCCGTCCGCGGCCGAACGGTCGGCGATCATCGCCAGGGACTTCGTCGCCGCGACGCGGACCTGCTTCGGCCAGCGCCGGTCATGGGCGATGCCCAGCAGGGCCGGGACTCGCAGGACGTCCCGGCGGAGTCCACAGGCGAGCACCGTGGCAAGCGCCGTGCGCTCGTCCTTCGGCTTGCGCACCAGCCCTTCGATGTCGAAATCCGTGACGGCCAGCGAGAGGGCGATTGCCAGGCGGTAGAGCGGGATGGTGTCCGACCGCGCCATCAGCGCGTCGACCGCCCGGCTGCCGCCAATCTGGGCCATGGCCCGGACGGCCGAGTCGCGGACATGAGGGTTCGGGTCCGCGATGAGGTCGTCGATCCACAGGACCGCCTCGGTCAGCCGGGCGGCTCCGCAGATCCGGGCAGCCCCCGCCCGGGTCATGGGGTCCGGGCTGGCGAGCGCGTTGACCAGATCGTCGTGGAGGTTCGAGCGGCGGAGCAGCTCATGGACCATCCAGTGGCCCATCACCCCGACGCCCGGGCGCTCCAGCGCCGCCCAAAAGACCCCCGCCACGGCGAACGGATCGGCCAGCATCTCCTTGGCGGTGACGTTGAGGACGGAGGCGCGCTCCCCGGCGATGGCGCTGTTAAGCACTCGGTCAACGCGCCCGGCCACCCGGGACCGGCCGGCGGCGCGCGGTTGGGCCGTCAGTACGGGCCTCGTACTTGAGCCGTTGCTGCGTTGCGGGGAGTCCATCTGAGGGGGGGTTGGTACAGTATCGGCGTTTTGAACGCCCGTGAGGTTCATGAAACCTTACAGCGGGCGCGGGAGGAAGAAAGAGGTCAGGTGGGCGCCCGCGGCAGCGAACCCGCCGGAGAGCAGGCGCCGTCGGCACTCCAGATGCGGATGCGCATCCTGGAGATGTCCTCCGTTTTCTCAGAGCTAAACGACGGCATTTTGCGTGCGCTGGCCCGCCGGATGCGCCCGGTCGGCCTGGCCGCCCGGGACACGCTCAGGCTCGGCGGCCAGGGCGGCGACATCGTCGTCTTCCTGGCCTCCGGACAGGCCGAAGAGTCGATCACAGACGCCACAGGAAAGGTCCTGATCACCCGAAGGCCGAGCCCGGGAGACCTGGTGATCCTGCCGGCTAAGCGGACCGGCGGGCGCTACGTCACCAACATCTACGGGCTGACCGAGGCGAGGCTCCTGACCCTGGACCGGGACGGCCTACTCGAGGGCCTGGGGCCCGAGGTGGAGAAGGTGGCGCTGACGCTCGACAAGATGTGGGAGCAGGAGCTCTCCGCCGCGGCCGCGATCGAGGTCCAGACCGCCTCTCGGACGGCGGCGCCAATCGTGGCCTTCTTCTCCGCCAAGGGGGGGTCGGGCACGACCACGCTCGCCATCAACACGGCGGCCGCGCTCGCCCGCAAGTTCCCTCGCCAGGTCCTGCTGATCGACCTCGGCGCGCCATTCGGCCACGCCGCGCTGTTCGCGGACCTGATCGCAACCGGCTCGATCGCCAGCGCCTCGAAGGCCGCGGCGGTGGACTTCGAGGCGGTGCTCCGGGGCAACATCGTCAACCACCGCACCGGGATGGGCGTGCTGCCCGGAACGCTGCGGCCGGAGGAGGTCGACGTGATGACCGCCGAGCTGGTCGGCCGCGTTCTCGATGTGGTCATTGCATGGCAGAAGGTGATCGTGGTCGACCTCGGCACCTCGCTTTCGGAGTCGGCCCTCGCCGTGATCGAGCGCGCCGAGTGCCTCGTCACTGTGATTCCGCCGGAGATCGCCGCCATGACTGACGCGCGCCGGTCGCTGGCGATCTTCCGCGACATCATGAACGTGCCCGACAACCGCATGGAGCTCGTGCTGAACCAGCGCACTCCCCACCCGCCGCTCGACAGGGCGGCCGTCGAGACGATCCTCGGCCGCAAGATGTCCGTGATCGTCGGCTTCGACGACTCGCGGCCGGAAGATTCGACGCTCGCGGGCGGACTCGTCCTGCAACACGACCCGTCGTCGGTGGTGTCGCGCGGAGCGACCGAGATCGCGCGGGTGATCATGGCCAGCCTCAAGCTCGATGGGTAAGCGTCAGGGTGGCCAGGCGCTGGTGGAGTTCGCCATCGCGCTGCCGGTGCTCGTCCTCCTCGTCGCCGGCATGCTCGAGATGGGACGTGGCTACTCGTTCGCCGTGGCGACCTCCGACGCGGCGCGCGACGGGGCGCGCTACGTAGCCGGCAAGACATCGTCGACCAACGGGCCGGGCATCACGGCGATGTGCGACATCATCAAGGCGGACCTCGCCGCCGCAGTCACCCCCGCGTCCTCAATCGCATGCGCCACCCAGGTCAACCACGCGCCGCCCTTCGTCGTCGGCACCGACTACGCAGCCCCGACGCCCGGCCAGGCTGTGGTCGCGGTCTACTGCGGCTCCAGCGCGAACTGCACCGGTTCCATCCCCACGCTGTACCAGTCGGAGGTCGACGTCGCCGTCTACTACGGCTTCAGCGACCTCAATCTCCTCGGAGGCGGGATCACCATCTCGGGGTCGAGCCGCGCCACGACGGCCTGGTGACCCTCGCGATGCATCCGCGCACACGCCGCTCGTCAACCAGGTGGATGGCCGCGCAGACCCTGGTCGAGTTCGCGCTCATCTCGCCGATCATCCTGATCATGATCGGCGCGACCGTCGACCTGGGCCGCGGCGTGCTGATCAATACGATGCTCCAGGGCACGTCGCGCGACATGGCACGCCAGGCGGCCCTCTCCTACTACAGCGGCTCGAACACGCTGCCCCCCAACTGCACCGCGCTGACCATACCGTGCTCGCTCAGCCCCCTATTGAACGTCGCCCACCAGGCCGATCCGCTGGGCATGTCGGTCGTCTACCAGGACTCGGCCGGGATCAGCTCGGCCCCCTCATACGGCTCGTTCGTCGCCAACGCCAACCCGCTTCTCCCCGGCACCATCACTCTGGCCGGCGGCACGAACGCGAGCACGGTCTACGTCTTCATCTATGAGCTCGATTCGACACCTGGGAACCCGAACCCGCGGTGGAGCTGTCCCACGTGCGCCGCGGTCAACGGCGCCGCCGTGCGCACGTCGGGCCATCAGGTCGTGGTCGTCGACCTGAAGGTCAGGTGGATGCCGGTGCTGACGACATTGCTGGGCATACCGAGCGTCATCACGTTCGACTCCCAATCCGTCGAGCGGCTGGAGTACTGAATGAAAGCCGTCGCCCCCTCGCGGAGTCGATCCCAGTCCGGGCAATTGATGGTGATCGTCGCCGTCTGGCTTGTCGCGCTCATCGGATCGGCCGCGCTGGTCCTTCTCGTCGGGTCGGTCGAGTGGCAGCGCAACCAGCTCCAGCAGCTCGCCGACCAGGCCGCGCTCGACGCGGCGCTCAAGATCGGCGTCGGATGCGGCGCACCCTCGGCGACCATGGTCATCACCGAGGCGGACAACTTTCTCGCCACGCAGCGGACTCGGACAGGCGCGCTGGGCATCGCGGCCGGCACATGCGCCCCGCCGTACACGGGGAGCGACACCTTCGCCGGCGGTCTCAGCGAGACGGTCCACTACCCCTACCGTGCGCACCAGCAGCAGGTCGAGGTCATCCTCACCCTTTCCCTGCCGATCTCCTTCGGCAGCTACTTGGGCGCCCCGAACACGACGGTCACGCGCCGCGCCGTCGCGCAGCAGCTGAGCGGTTCGACCGCCGCGGTCTCGGCCACGACGCTCTCGTGCACCGGCGGCCAGTTCAACGTCGGCGGCAGCATCGCGACCCAGAACGCGATCACGCTCAGCGGTAATTGCGCCGTCTACGCGCACACGCGCTTCGACGCCGCTTCGGGCACCTACTCGGACCTCGGCAACGCGTCCGTCTACGCGAACGGTCAGTCGTGGCTAGGTGGTGGCGGCCTGTGCGTCGCGGGGGCGAACACCGGCTCCAGCAACGCGATCTGCGCGGACGGATACGAGCTGTCGGGGCACACGGCCACGACATGTGGCACGACCGGCGTCAGCGCGTTTCTGTCGGCGGGCGACGCCGCGATCAACCCCAACCCGTGCGCCGCCGGCACCGCTCCCCGGCCGGTCGCCACGCTTTCGACCAGCCAGCCCCCCGATCCCAACACCGACCCGGCCATAACGGCAACCTTGCCAGGCGGAGTCGCGTGCGGCTCCGCGGGCGTCTACGGCAACGTCGTCGTCAACGGCGTCACGGTCGGCACCGGGAACGCGGCGCCGCCGACCCTGGACGGCGCCGGCTACGTCCACTTCAAGAAGGGCTGCTACACCTACCTCGACGTCGGCAACCTGGGGTCGACGGGGAGCATCTCGAACCGCCAGATTGGAGCGGAGCTCACGCTGGCGGACCACTTCGTCAACCCGACCCTCCCCGCGGCGAGTTTGGCCGGGACGCTGCTGGTCGCGACCGTGAGGTCGAACGACGGCGCCAACTCGATCAACGGGCCTGCGGGCTGGGTGCTCGCCGCCAGCGCGCAACAGGCGGGCGAGGGCTGGAACGAGGTCTGGTACTACCCGAACAACCCGGGCGGAATCACGACCGCCACCTGGACGGTGGTGCCCGCCGTCGTCGACGTCGCCGCGCAGATGACCGAATGGAGCGGCGCCGCGGCCGTCTCGCCGCTCGACCAGACAGGCACCACGACCCTGCCGATCGCCGCGACGACTGCCGTGATCGCGACCGGCGGCGCGACGACGCAGGCCAACGAGCTGGTGATCACGAGCGACGGATTCAAGATCCCCGCCGGGCAGACGTTCACACCCGCCGGCACCTACACGAGCCTGGTCAACGACGCGACCGCCGGGTTCGCCTCGGAGTACCGCGCCAACGCCGCGATCGGAGTTCAGAGCGAAACCGTGACCACGAGCCAGGCCAGCCTGTGGTCGCTGACCATGGCGACGTTCAAGCCCGCTGCCGGTGTCGTCCCCAACGGCGCGGTGCTGGATCCCGGGTTCTACTACTTCAACGGGAACGGCTTCTCCGGCGGCGGCGGGATCTGCCTCAACGGCAACACCCTGCTCGCTCGGGACGTGACCCTCGAGTTCGTCAACCAGGCCGGGTTCTCGTCCGGCACGTGTGCGGCGGGGGCCGGTAGCGCCAGCCAGTTCGGGTCGACCCCCTGCTCGATCTCGGCCTGCCCGCCCAACGCGGCCGCCGACCCGGCCGGCGGCGGCTTCACGTGGTTTGCGGCCCCGTGCTCCCAGTCGCCCGCCGCGGACGCGGCCGCGTGCGCAGGGTCGGCCTGGTGCCCGAGCGGCGACCGAGCGTGCTGGAACCTATTGATTTGGGCTCCTCCCAGCAACACCGGTCAGTTCGCGATCAAGGGCGCCGCGGCCAAGCACTGGCTGCTGGGCTCGGTCTACTTCCCCAGCACCTGCACGGACACCGTGAACGGGACCAGCACGCTCGACGGAACGCTCGCCTGCGGCACCCTGACCGCTTCAGCGGCGGCCGGCACGGGGACCGCCGTGGGCAGCGACTACGGGATCAACACGGCTGTGGTGGAGGCCGTTCTCGTCGAATGAGTTGCGTTCCGGCGTCCCTTTTGCGAGGCTTGCGCGGCAATTAAGTGTCGACAGCCTCCTCTGCACTCGCTAGGCCGCGGCGCGGGCGGCTCTACATCGTCATCGGCGCCGTCCTCGCGGTGCTCGCTTTCGCGACGGCCGCGGGCATCGCCAGCCTTCCCTACCTCCAGAGCACTAGCGGGGGCACGAAGGTGGTCGTCGCGAGCCACGACATCAAGGCGCGGACGGTGATCCAGGAGTCCGACCTGATGCTCAGCAGCATCAACCCGGCGCCGCCCGGTTACTTCGTCGCCGTGAGGGACGTCGCCGGCAAAGCGGCAAGGGTCGACATCCCCGCCACCTCGCCGATCAGCGCCAACCTGATCGCACCGTCGGGCGACCTGCTGAGCAGCAGCGACGTCGCCTACCTCCCGATCCCGCACGGCTGGGTTGCGGTGACCGTCCCGACGAACGAGCAGGTCGGGGTCGGCGGTTACGTGCAGGCGGGCGACCGCATCAGCATGATCGCCACCCTCAACACCGCGATATTCGGCCAGAGCCCGGGCTTCGCGTCCGTGCGGACCGTGTTTCGCGATGTCTATGTGCTCAGGGTCGGACCGGCGAGCAACCAGGCCCCCACGGGCGGCGCGGCGGTGACGAGCAGCCTCACCGTGATGATGACCAGCTGCGACTCCGAGCTGCTCTTCTGGCTCCTGAACAACGCGACGATGAAGTACGAGCTCGAGTCGTACCACGACTACCAAACTGTGCCGACCCAGCCTTCAGACAAATGCCCAGAGCTCGCGTCGGCCGGCGGCGTCGGGCCGCTCGAGGTCGACAAGCGCTGGCACTTCACGACCCCATAGCAAGTTGAGCACGGCGATCTTCCTGGTCGCGGCGGTGGCCGCGATCGGCGTCGGCCTCGTCGTCTACGGATTGGTCCGGAGCCAGCAGCTGGCCGGCCCCCAGGAATCTGTGCGCGCCTCGTACCGCACCCTGGCCGACGTCCGCGAGCAGCTCCGCCGGCGATTCGAGCCGACCGGGACTCCGTCGTGGATCCAGGAGGAGCTGCGAATCAGCAGGCTGCAGAAGGACCTGATCAGCGCCGACATCGAGCTGAGGCCTTACGAGTTCCGAATCCTGCAGGGGCTCTCGGCCCTGCTCCTCGCGGTGCTTGGCCTCCTCCGCTTCGGCTTCAACCCCGCCTTCGTCGTCCTCGCCGCCGTCGGATATATCGCGCCGTATCTCTTCCTGCGCAACCGGCGCGGGCACCGTCTCCGCCAGTTCGACGTGGGCCTTCCCCAGGCAATGGACCTGATCGCCAACTCGATGAAAGCCGGCCAGTCGGTCGCCCAATCGCTGAGCGCGGTGACCGACAACGCGAGGCCGCCCCTCTCCGACGAGTTCATGCTCGCCCGCCGCGAGATCGAGCTCGGCGCGTCGCTCGACAGCGCGCTGAACAACATGGTGAAGAGGATCGGCAGCGCGGACCTGAAGCTGATGGTCATGGTGATCACCATCCAGCGGTCGATCGGCGGCGACCTGCCCGCCATCCTGATCACGCTCGCCGACACGATGCGACAGCGTGCCGAGATGCGCGCCGAGATCATGGCCGCGACCGCTCAGTCGCGCGCGACCTCGCTGATCATCACGCTCCTCCCCATCGTCGCCGCGGCGATCCTCTACTTCATCGTGCCGGACTACTTCCGGCCCATCTTCTACAACCCGATCGGCTGGGTGATCCTCATCACCGCGGCCTTCCTGCTCTTCGTCGGAAACGTGATCACCCGCCGCCTGACGGCGATCGCATGAGCGCGCTCCCTTTCATCATCGGCACGGGCGCTGCGGCCGGCATCTATCTGCTGGCGATTGGGATCATCGCCTCGCGCGCCGGTGACGCGACGTCGCTCGCCCGCGAGCGCCTCGCGCGCCAGGAGCTCGGGCTCGGCCAGAGCGCTGTCGCGCTCGAGCTCGAAAAGCCGCTCGCCGAGAGGCTCATCGGCCCGCTTCGGCGCTGGCTCGACAGCCAGGCGATGCGCTTCACGCCGGACGCCGCGGCCGTGCACTACCGCCGCCAGCTCGATTTCGTCGGCAACCCACTCGGCCTCGACCCCGCCGGGCTGCAGACGCTGCGCATCGCGGCCGCGGCCGGCCTCGGCGCGGTTGGGCTGGCGTTCGGAGTGTTTGTCGGCACCCCTGTCGCCATCGGCATCGCGCTCCTCATCGGCGTGGCCGTCGGCTTCTACGCACCGGTCTTTTGGCTGGAGCAGGTCGTGCGGGAGCGGCGCACCGAGCTCGAGGCCTCGCTGCCCAACGCGCTCGACGTGGTCGCGATCAGCATGGAGGCGGGGCTCGGCCTGGACCGCGCGCTGGAGCAGCTCGTGCGGCATCAGGACGATTCGTTGACCCTCCTGGTCGCGCGGGCCCTGCGCGAGATCCAGTTGGGCCGTCCCCGAGCGCAAGCGCTCGAAGAGATGGCGGAGTCGACCGGGATCGACGACTTCACGTCGCTTGTGCGCGGCATCCTGTACGCGGAGCGGACCGGGGTGCCGATCGCTCGCACCATCGCGGCGCACGCGGCTCAGATGAGGGTCAAGCGCCGGCTCAAGATCCGGACCGAGGCGGCCCGCGCTTCGCTGAAGATCCTCCTCCCCACCGTCGGGTGCGTGTTCCCGACCCTGTGGCTGATCCTTCTTGGGCCGGCGCTGATCGTCGTCCTGACCTTGGGGTCCACTAAGTAAGAAACGGGTTCATCTTTTTTTCGCGGCCGATCGTGGTCGCGGGACCGTGCCCGCTGTAGACGATCATGGCGTCCGGCTGCGTGAGCAGCTTGGTGCGGATGCCCTCCAGAAGGGCTGCACCGTCAGAATTTTCGAAGTCCGACCGTCCGATCGACCCCGCGAAAAGCGCGTCGCCTGTGAACAGGTAGCCGTCGATCTTCAACGTCACTCCCCCCGGGCTGTGGCCCGGCGTGTGCTGCACATCGAACTCGAGCGAACCTGCTCGATACGGGACACCCTCCTCGAGACTGTCGGTCTCCGTCACCCTCGGCAGGTTGAAGTTGATTTGCCGCCGGAGCGGAATTCCGCGCGTCACCACGTCTTTCTCAGCGTGATGGACCGCCACGCGGAAAGGCCCGAGCTCGTCGATCAACTGCGGCAGACCCATGATGTGGTCGACGTCTGCGTGAGTCAGCACCACAGCGATGAGGTTGACCTTGCGCTCGCCGACCATTCGACCGATCTGCCCCGGATCCACGTTCGCGTCGATGAGAACGGCGTCACCGGTGTCCTCATCCTGCACGAGGTAGGAGTTCGTTCCGAATCGATTGTCGGTGGCGACGTCGACGCGCAGCCTCACGAGGCTTCGCGCGCGACCGTGTGGACGTCCTTGACGCTCTCGAGCTTTTCCATCAGGCGCGAGAGCTGCGCCAGCGAGTCGATCTCTACAGTGGCAGACACGACCGCCGTCTTGTCGTCGTAGACGTGGACTTCGAGCGCGGACATGTTGACGCGGTTCTCGGCGACCACCGTTGCGATGTCGCGCATCAGACCCTGTCGGTCCCATGCCTCGATCTTGATCGCGACCGGGTAGAGATGGGTCGCGTCCGATTCCCAGTCGACCGGCACCATCCGCGCGACGTCCTGGGCGTTCACCGCGTTGATGCAGTCGGCTCGGTGGACCGTCACGCCCCTGCCGCGCGTGATGTACCCGACGATCGCGTCGCCCGGCACCGGCTGGCAGCAGGTCGCGATCTTCGTGAGGATTCCCTTCTCGCCGCGGACCAGCACTCGCGGCGACGGCTGGACCTGCGGTATCAGAGGGATCGTGCGCAGGTCACCGCCGGGTGTGTCGAGGTTGAGCGCCATGCGCATGACGACCGAGTGCGGCGAGAGGTCGCCGTAGCCGATCGCCGCCATGAAATCGTCGACCGACGCGTACTTGTGCAGGTTGGCGATCTCCTGCAGCTTAGGCTCGGGCAGATCGGCCAGGTTCACGCGGTGCATGCGGTGCAGCTCTTTGTCCAGAAGGTCGTGTCCCTTGGCCACGTTCTCCTCGCGGCGCTGGCTCTTGAACCACTTGCGGATCCGCTCCTTGGCGGAGGCGCTCTTGACGAAGTTGAGCCAGTCGCGGCTGGGCCCGTGCGGACCCTTCGACGTGAGGATCTCGACGATCTCGCCGTTCTTCAGCTCGTAGTCGAGGGGGACCATGCGGCCGTTGACCTTGGCGCCGATGCAGCGGTGCCCGACCTCGGTGTGGATGCGGTACGCGAAGTCCACGGGCGTGGAGTCGGTGGGAAGGTTGATCACATCGCCGCGGGGCGTGAAGACGTAGACCTCATCCTGGAACAGGTCAACCTTGACCGTGTTGAGGAACGACTCCGCGTCGCCCACCTCGTTCTGCCATTCCAGCAAGCTGCGCAGCCAGGACAGCTTCTGGTCGAAGCTGCCTGAGCCACCTCCCCCCGATCCCCCCTCCTTGTAGGTCCAGTGCGCGGCCACGCCGAACTCCGCGATCCGGTGCATCTGTTGCGTGCGGATCTGGATCTCGATGGGTTCGCCCGTGTGTGTGATGACAGTCGTGTGGAGGGACTGATAACCGTTTGACTTCGGCATCGCGATGTAGTCCTTGAAGCGCCCGGGCATCGGCTTCCACAGCGAGTGCACGACACCGAGCACGCCGTAGCAGTCGCGCACCGTTTCGACGTGGACGCGGATGGCCGAGAGGTCGTAGATCTCGGAGAAGTCCTTGCTCTCGCGGGTCATCTTCTGCCACACCGAGTAGATGTGCTTGGGGCGGCCGGTGATGTCGGCCTTGATGCCGACCTTCTCCAGCTCGCGGGCGAGGATCTCGCGCAGGTCGGAGACCAGCGTCTCCCGCTCGTGGCGCTTGCGCGCGATTCGCTTGACGACGTCGTCGAACGCCTCCGGCTCGAGGTTGCGGAAGGCGAGGTCCTCCAGCTCCCACTTGATCTGACCTATGCCGAGCCTGTGCGCCAGCGGCGCGTAGATGTCCAGCGTCTCGCGTGAGATCTTGCGGCGCTTCGGCTCGGGCAGCGGCTCGAGCGTCCGCATGTTGTGCAGCCGGTCGGCGAGCTTGATGAGGACGACCCGCAGGTCCTCCGCCATCGCCACCATCATCTTGCGGATGTTCTCCGCCTGCTGCTGCTGGTCGGTCCGCAGGGCGATCCGGCCCAGCTTGGTCACTCCCTCGACCAGCCGCGCAACCTCGGGACCGAACTCTCGCTCCACCTCTTCCGCGGTCAGGTTCGTGTCCTCGACCGTGTCATGGAGGAGGGCGGCGGCGATGGTCGCCGAGTCGAGCTCGAGGTCGGCCAGGATCGCGGCGACCTCGAGCGGGTGGTTGACATAGTCCTCGCCGGACAGGCGGTGCTGGCCCGAATGGGCTGTGGCGGCGCGTTCAAAGGCCTTGCGGACCACCTGCTGACCCTTGGGGTCGAGGTGATCGGCGATCCTCAGGAGCTCGGAAACCGTCAATTTGTGCCTGGCATGAAGTTTAGATTCGCTATCTAGCTTCCCCTTCCGAACACGAACCTAGACTTACTCGCCGCGGAGATGAACTCAAACCGGGCGGTCCTAGGCCTCCGAATCGGGTTCTCGGCCGCCACAGCGCTGCTGATCCTGGTCGGAGCCTCGCTCAACGCGAGCGGGCGAATCGGCTGGGCGACCGGATTTGCCGGCCTCGCCGGGCTGCTGGCGCTCGCCGCCGGCCTGGTCTACGACAAGTGGCGCCTGTCGGCGCCTGTTGGCGCGGCCGCGGTCGTGTTCACGCTGCTGATCGCCCAGTTCAACCCGAGGCAGGGCGACCTCCTCCTGCAGCTGGCGGGCCTGGTCCTGCTCGGCATCGCCGGCGGCCTGGGAGGCATTGCGTACCGCCGGGTCACGGAAACGATCCAGCGGCAGTCGCAAGAGCTGGAGCAAAAGCAGCGCGCCTTCCTCGCCGCCACGTCGGAGGTGGACGAAGCCGCGCCGGGCGACCTTACGGCCCTGACCGCGAACATCGCGCGCCAGGCTGGAGCCGACCTCGCGTGCACCTACGTCGCGTCTGCCGACCTGCGCCATTTCGTCCCGCAGGCGCCAGGCATCGGCCTCGAGCACCTCCATCCGCTGGCGCTGAATCGCCAGCCCAACGGGGCGCGCCCCCTCCTGTCGTCGATCGAGAAGGGCCTGACGTTCGCCGGGGAGGGCGTCCGCGGCCTCGACGAGCTGTTCAACTACCTGCCCGAGGACCTGGGCTTGCAGAGCACGCTCGCCGTGCCCATGCCGATCGGCGATCGCGTCGGCGGCTTTGTCGTGCTCGGCAGGAAGACCGGGCGCTTCAGCGACGACGACCGGCGTGTCGTGACGACCCTCACGCTGCGGGCCGGCTCCCAGCTCGCCAACGCGCATGCGGTGGCCCTCTCCCAGAAAGAGTCGGCGCGGTACTCGGTGATGAACGAGCTGGTCAAGGACGCCTCCGGCAAGACCATGGCCGAGGTCCTCGAGCTCGTGCTCGAGCGCGGCACGGAGGTCATCCACTACGACGCCGGCCGCGCCGTGGTCTTCCAGCCCGACGAGGTCCCCTACGACCTTCAAGACGAGCCCCTGACAAGGGTCCGCAACGGCGAGACGGTGCTGCGCAACGCGGTGACCGAAGAGCAGCGTACCTTCAGCGGGCTGAGGCTGGAGACGCACGCTGTCACGGTCAACGAGGCGCTGACGCCCATCCGAGGCAAGACCGGCGTCATCGGCGCGCTGTGCCTCGGTCGCCGCGGCACCTCGAGCTTCAGCCAGCACGACATCGGAGCGCTCGAGGAGCTCGGTTCGATTGCCGGCGTGGCAGTGGAGAACTCGCGCATCCTGCAAGTCGTCACAGGCCAGGCCTCGCGTCTCGACACAGCTCTCGACGCCCTGGGCGAGGTGTCGCAGGCCCTGACCACTGTCACGCAGGGACCCCGCGTCCTGGAAGAGAAGACGCTCGAGACGGCGATCCGCGTGACGACGGGCTCGGCCGGCCTCCTGACGCGCACCGGGCGTGAGGGACAGCAGGCGGTGTTCCTGTCGCGCGGCTTTCCGCAGTCTGTCGAGGGTCTCGAGATCCAGAACGGGCAGGGCATCGTCGGGGCGGTGATGCTGAGCCTGCGCGCCACCGCCGTGAGCGACATCGACGCGAGCTCCGATCTCGGGTCACCCCCCGATCTGCGCGCCCATGGATTCCACGCTGCGATTTGCACCCCGATGCTCGAGGACGGCCGGCTTTGGGGGACGATCTCGGTCTTCGACGCGAAGAAGCGAGAGTGGACCGCCGACGACCAGCGTGTGCTGGCCACCCTCGGCAACCAGGGCGTCGTCGCGGTGCGCAACGCCGAGCTCTACGAGAACAATCAGCGGAGCATCTGGGAGCTGCGCAGCCTGCAGGATGCGCTGCAAGCGGCGACTTCGACCCTGGACCTGAACCTGGTGCTGCCGCGGGTGCTGGCGGGCGCCGCGAAGGCGTCTTCGGCCCAGATCGGCTGCCTGGCCCTCGACGACGACGGCCACCTCGAACTGAAGAGCGGCTTCGGGACCGACCACCTCACGGCCGAAAAGCTCGCCCTGGGTCTCGGCGGCGACATCTGCCAGCGGGTGATGTCGACAGGCGAGCCGGTGATGGAGGCCATAGAGCGCCACACCGACAACGACAGCCCGCTGAACCCGCGCGCCGTTTTGTGCGTCCCGATCACGCTGCGCGGCAAGCCGCTCGGCGTCGTTTTCCTGGCGAACTACCAGGTCGGCCACGCGTTCACCGCCGACCACCGCAACCTGGTCACCGAGCTCGCCGCGCAGGCGGCGGTGACGATCGACAACGCGATGCTGTTCAAAGACCGCGAGGAGGTCATCCTCCTGGTCCTCGAGGCGACGGCGCGCATCGTCGACGCCCGCGACCCGTACACGCGCGGACACTCCGAGCGGGTGACCCAGTACGCATTGATGATCGCTCGCCACATGAAGTACGCACCCGACGACCAGGCGGCATGGATCCGACTCGAGCGCGGTGGGCGGCTCCACGACATCGGCAAGGTCGGCGTGCCCGACGCAATCCTTTCCAAAACCGGGAAGTTGACCGACGAAGAGTTCGCCACGATGAAGAGCCACACGACCGTCGGATACAACATCTTGCGCGACTTGAAGATGCTCACCGACGAGCTTGTGATCGTCCGCTCGCACCACGAGCGCTACGACGGCAAGGGCTATCCAGACCGCAAGACGGGCGACCAGGTGCCGATCGTTGCGTGGATTGTCAGCGCCGCCGATGCAATCGACGCGATGACCTCCGACCGGCCTTACCGCAAGGGCATGTCGATCGAGGTCGCGCTCGACCAGGTCCGCCAGGGGGCGGGCACGCACTTCCATCCAGACGTCGCGGAGGCCGTGCTCGACGCGGCGCAAAGCGGCGGGCTCAAGGTGATCCCACAGGAATCCCTGTTCCGCGGCGCCCCGAAGATCGGAGCGTTCGAGAACCCCATTAGCTAGACGGAGTGGGGCTGTAGGCCGGATTCACTCCGGCCGTCTCCAGGTGTCGCTGCCCAGACGCCTCCAGGCATCGTGTGCAACTCGGGAGGGGGTTCCGCGGGGGAGGCCTGCCTCCCCCGCGCTTTAGTAGGCTTTGGCCAGGGCTACGCGGAATTTCGCGGGCTTCGAGCACACCAGGCACTTGCCTGCGGCTTCTGTGGCCTCGTCGATGACCCGGACCGTTACGCCGCCGGCGTCGGCCTTGATCTTCGCCTCCTCCTCCGCGTCTCCGCACCAGCCTGCCCAGACGAAGCCCCCTCGCTCTCGGAAGTGCGCAACCACCTCGTCGAGCGTCCCGAGCTCGTACGTGTTGTCCCGCTGGAATTTCTGCGCGCGATCGAACAGCTCCCTCTGGAATGCGTCCAGCGCCTTGGTCAGGCGCTGACCGATGCCCGCAACCGGAATGCTGACCCGCTCGCGCGTGAGCCGGTCGACCATCTCGACGTTGCCCGCGTCGGCGTCGCGGGCGCCCACGTTCAGCCGGATCGGCACGCCCTTCAGCTCCCAGTGCGCGTACTTGTCACCGGGGCGCTCGTCGCGCCAGTCGACGCGGTGGCGGATCCCAGCCGCCTTCAGCTCACCGGCCCACGAGCTGATGAACCGCTCGACCTTGGCACGGCCCTCGTCGTCGCGGAAGATCGGCACCACGATCACCTGTGTGGGCGCGATCCGTGGTGGGACGATCAGGCCCGAGTCGTCGCCGTGGGCCATGACCAGCGCACCGACGAGCCGCGTACTGATGCCCCATGAGGTCGAGTAGCACAGCTCGCGCTCGTTTTCCCTGTTCGAGAAGGAGATGTCATAGGCTCGCGCGAAGTTCTGGCCGAAGTAATGCGACGTGCCCATCTGCAGGGCGAGGCCATCGCGCATGAGACCTTCGAGAGTCAGCGTGTGGACGGCGCCGGGGAAAGTCTCCGCGGGTGATTTCTTGCCCACGAGCACGGGCACCGCGAGCCAGTCCTCGGCGATCGAGCGGTAGTAGCCCAAAATGAGCTGCGCCTCGTCCATCGCCTCCTGACCGGAGGCGTGGAACGTGTGGCCTTCCTGCCACCAGAACTCGCGGCTGCGCAGGAACAGGCGCGAGCGCATCTCCCAGCGGACGACGCTGTTCCACTGGTTGGTCAGCTTGGGCAGGTCGCGGTGGCTCTGGATGTAGCGCTTGATGATCGCGCCGATGATGGTCTCGGAGGTGGGGCGCACCGCCAGGGGCTCTTCGAGCTCTTCCATCCCGCCGCCCGCTTTCGTGACCCATGCGACCTCGGGGGCGAAGCCCTCGACGTGCTCCGCCTCTTTCATGAGGTACTCGCGAGGGATGAGGAGCGGGAATGCCCAGTTTTCGTGGCCGCTCTCTTTGATCATGTCGTCGAACGCGCGCATGATCGCTTCCCACATCGCCCAGCCGTAAGGGCGGACGACCATCATGCCGCGCACGCCCGACCAGTCGGCCATCTCGGCCTTGCGGACCACGTCCGTGTACCAGCGGTCGAAGTCGTCGGACATTTTGGTGACTTCTTTGACGAAGTCCTGCTGCTCTTCGGTTTCCTGCTTCATAAGTTCGCTCCCATGGTGATGTAAGTCGATTTCTCGGTTACCGGCTGGGCCGGAGCCCCACCCGGCGGCTTCGCCGCCGACCTCCCCAGCCAGTGGGGAGGTGAAGGGGCTAGCTCGGGAGCGGAGCCGGAGCGGGGGCGTGCTCTGCCGCGACCGCGTCGATCTCGGCCAGCAGCACGGTGAGGAGCTCTTCTTGGGGCACGGTTTTGTACATCTTACCTTTCTTAAAAATGACTCCCTTGCCGCGCCCGCCGGTGACGCCGATATCCGCGTGGCGCGCCTCGGCGGGCCCGTTGACGACGCAGCCCATGACCGCGACCGTGATCGGGACCTTGAGCTTCGCGATGTAGGCCTCGACGGCCTTCACGGTCGGCACCATGTCGTACTCGAGCCGGCCGCACGTTGGGCACGCGATGAGCGTCGGACTCTCGTTGCGGAACGCCAGGGTCTTCAGGATCTCGTGCGCGACGCGTACCTCTTCGCGAGGATCCGATGTCGCGAGCGAGACGCGGATCGTGTCGCCAATGCCTTCGCTCAGGAGGATGCCCATCCCGACGGCGCTGCGGATGCTGCCTGCCTCGACAGGTCCTGACTCGGTTACCCCGAGGTGGATCGGGTACGCCCGCGCCGCCGCGAACTTGCGATTGGCGAGGATGTTCGTCCACACGTCGGTGGCCTTGAGGGACACCTTGATGAAGCCCGGACCGTAGTCGAGGTCCTCGAGGATCTTGCAGTGGCCAAGAGCGACCTCGACCATGCGGTCCGCGGTCTGCTCGCGGTTGTCCCGGTCGATCGCATGGTCTTCACGCATGCTCTTGTGCACCTCTTCGGGTAGCGAGCCGGCGTTGACGCCGATGCGAAACGGGATCTGCCGCTCCTTCGCCGCGGTCACCACCTTGATCACCTTGTCGCGGTCGGGAATGTTGCCGGGGTTGAGGCGCAGGCAGTGCACGCCGGCCTCAATCGCCAGCAGCGCGAGTGTGTGGTCGTAATGGATGTCCGCGATGACGGGCAGGGGCGATCCCTTGACGATCTCCTTGAGCGCTTCGGCGGCCTCGTGGTCGGGGACTGCCGGCCGCACGAGCTCGCACCCGGCTTCCTTCAGCTCGTGGATCTGGCGCAGCGTGGCCTTGACGTCGCGCGTGTCGGTCTTGGTCATCGTCTGCACCGCGATGGGAGCCGCGCCTCCGATGACGACGCCGCCGACGTTGACAGGGATCGACTTGCGCCGCGTGGCCAAGGCCATCAGTGCGTAAACCCCGGGAACTGGCCTGTGGCGATGCGCTGGATGTCCAGCACGCTGATCACGGCCGCGATCGCCAGCAGCGCGGCAAGGCCGAAGCGCTGGAAGTTCAGCTCGCTCGCCCGGTCGAACGGCCTGCGCCGCAGCACCTCGAGCAGCACGACCACCACGCGGCCGCCGTCGAGGGCCAGGAACGGCAGCAGGTTGGTAAAACCGAGCGCGACGGAGAGCAGGGCGACCAGGAAGATGTAGGTCGAGGGTCCCTGGCTGACCGCGCCGGCGGTGACGTCCGCTATCCCGATGGGACCGGTGAAGCCCTGCGGGCCGAAGACGCCTCCCGGCACCTGCCCCGTGATCAGCGCACCCAGCCCATTGACGATCTCGCCGATCGCCCGGAAGGGAAACTCCACGCCGTCGAGGAGCGCCGATTGGACCGTTACAACCGGGGCGACGCCGAGGCCTATGTGGCACTGCTTCTGGGGGGTGCAAACGGGCGCGACGACGTACGTGAACGGCTGGCCGCCTGCGTGAACCCCCGAGATGATGAGCGGAACTCCAGGCTGGTGGTCCTCGACCTTCTGCACGTATCCCGGGCTGACCGGCCGTCCGTTGACTGTCGTGATCCGGTCGCCGGGCACGAACCCGGTTCGCGCTGCCGTCGTGCCGGGCACCACTGTCACGACCTTGCCCGGGTCGCTGTTGACCTGGCTGAGGCCCAGCCCCGCGAACAGGATCATGGCGACCACAAAGTTCGCCGCCGGACCGGCGAGCAGGATCAGGATTCGCTGCCAGGCGGCTTTGTGGTGGAACCCGCTTGGGTCCTCGAAGTCACCGGCCTCCATGCCCCCCATGCGGACGTAGCCCAGGATCGGGAAGGCCCGGATCGCGTAGAGCGTCCCGCCCCGAGACACGGACCAGAGCCGGGTGCCGGCGCCGATCGAGAACTCGATCACCCGCACCTTGAACAGCTTGGCCAGGGCGAAGTGGCCCGCCTCGTGGGGGGCGATCAGGAGCAGGAACATGCCCGCGATGCCGGCGACGTACAAGAGGGCCGTCACGTGGCCCTCAGACTACCGAACTTTCCTTTGATGTAATCCCGCGCCCAGGCATCCGCCTCGAGGATCTCGGCGAGGGTGGCGCCGCACCCCGGGAAGGCGCTGAGCGCCTCCTCCACCGCACTGACGATCTCACTGAAAGGGATCCTCCTGGCCAGGAACGCGTTCACGGCCTCCTCGTTCGCCGCGTTCAGCACCGCGGGGTGTCCGTTCCCCGCCAGGGCGGCCTCCCGAGCCAGCCTGACCGCTGGGAACCGGCGTTCGTCGAGGTCGTAGAACTCCAGGCCGGTCAGGTCGCGGATGTTCGCGGGCGGCACCGCGTCGGGCAGCCGGTCGGGGTACGCGAGGGCCACCGCGATGGGCAGCCGCATGTCGGGCCTGCCGAGCTGCGCCTTGATCGAGCCATCGACGAACTCGACCATCGAATGGACCACGCTCTGGGGGTGGATGACGATGGTGATGTCCTCCAGGGCGATGCGGAACAGGTGGTGCGCCTCGATCATCTCGAGGCCCTTGTTCATCAGGGTCGCCGAATCGACGGTGACCTTGGGGCCCATCGACCAGCGAGGGTGGTTCAGCGCCTGCTCGACCGTCACCTGGTTGAGGTCGACGTCGGGCGTGGCCCAGAAGGGGCCGCCGCTCGCCGTGATGACCAGGCGCCGCACGTTCTCGCGCTCCTCGCCCCACAGGCACTGCCAGATCGCGCTGTGCTCGGAGTCGATCGGCCGTAGCCCACGCTCGCCAGCCGCCTTCATCACCAGTACGCCACCCATCACGAGGACCTCTTTGGTCGCGAGCGCGACCTCCTTGCCCGCGCGGAGGGCGGCAAGCGTGGGCGTCAGCGCCCGCGCGCTGGGGATGGCGACTACCACCAGGTCGCATCGCGGGTCGGTGACCATCTCGTCGACCCTCTTGTCGAACTCGGGCTCGCCGGCGTGGCCCTGGATCAGGTACTCAGCGGTGCGGTTGCTCGTCCGGGCGCCCTCGGTCAGGCCGAAGAGCTTGAAGCGGGCCGGGAAACGGTCGATGACGTCGAGCGTCTGCTGCCCGATGGACCCGGTGGCGCCCAGCACCGCGATGTTCAGCGGTCTGGACATCAGAGAAGGTGGAACATCGTCACGTAGAAGTACACGAGGATCGGCGGGAAGAGGATCGAGTCGAGCCGGTCCAGGACCCCCCCATGCCCGGGGATCAGGCGCGACGAATCCTTCACCTCGGCGATGCGCTTCATCTGCGACTCCACCAGGTCCCCCACCTCAGCGCTGGCCCCGACCAGGATGCCCAGCACGATCGCATGCACGGGGTTGAGCCCCAACACGGCGGAAACGCCGATGAGCATCACCAGGACCGACCCGACCACGCCGGCGACGGCTCCTTCGACTGTCTTGTGCGGGCTGATCGTGGCGAAGAACGGATGGCGCCCGATCCGGCTGCCCACCAGGAGCGCGGCCGCGTCGCTGACGACGACTGCGAAGATCGTGAAGAGCGTCCACACGAGGCCGTTCTTGGACGTGAAGAGGAGCAGGTAGTAGTTGAACGGCATCCCGATGTAGAGCGCGCCGGCCAGGCCCATGGCCCAGCGCCCGAGGCCCTGGCGGCGGCCGGGAACCACCAGGAACGCGGCGAGACCGGCCACAAGGGCAAGGGAGAGGACCAGGGCGAGGTCGATCTGCTTGAGAACGGTGCCGCTGAACGCGAAGAACACGCCCAGGGGAAAGAGGAGCCACGCCGGAGCGCGCGAGCCCATGCCGTCGGAAAGACCGATGAACTCCCACAGCGCGAGGCCGCCGAGGATCAGGACGAGCAGGTAGACGCCGTAGATCCCGGCTAGGACGAGCCCGATGACCAGGCCGAGGATGACGAACGCGCTGAGGATGCGCACCATCAGCGGGCTCGGTTTCCAGCCTCCGGTCAATGATGGATTTCTGGTTGTCATGTGCCGAAGCCCCCTCCGGCGCGTCGCGCCACCTCCCCACGAACTGGGGAGGGGACTCGTTCATCTAGCGGACGCGCTCCGAAGCGGCGCACGCGTGATGCGTAGTCGGCGAGGGCAGCCTTCAGGTCCGCGACGTCGAAGTCAGGCCACAGGGTCTCGGTCACGAGCATCTCGGCGTAGGCGCCCTGCCAGAGCAGGAAGTTGCTGACGCGCCGCTCACCGGCGGTGCGGATGATTAGGTCGGGATCGGGCAGCTCGGGCTGATACATCCGGGCGGAGATGGCGGCCTCGTCGATGTCGCCGGCCGGCACGCCGTCCGCGATCACCCGGCGCACCGCGTCCACGATCTCCGCCCGCCCACCGTAATTGAGACAAACGTTGAGGACGCCGTTCTTGTTATTCGCGGTCCGCGCCATGGCCTCGTCGATGCGCTCGCGCATGCGGGGCGACAGCTCGTCGCGGCGGCCGCTGACCACGATCCGCACGCCGCGACGGTGCATCTCGTCGATCTCGCGGAGCATGGTCTCGTGGAAGAGGCGCATCAGGGCGCGCACCTCGGCCCTCGGTCGTGACCAGTTTTCGGTCGAGAAGGCGTAGATCGAAAGTACGTGCACGCCGAGCTCCTCGCAGGCCTCGAGCACTCGCTTGATCGCGCGGACTCCCTGGCGGTGGCCGAAGCTGGCAGGACGGCCCTTGCGGCGGGCCCAGCGCCCGTTGCCGTCCATGATGATCCCGATGTGGCGGGGGATCGGTGAGTCCAAAGGTGATGAAAGCGTACCGGCCGGAACTAAACCTCGGGTTCCAGGGTGGCCAGGGCGGCCGAGTTCATCTCGGCCGCCCTGGCGGCCGAGTTCATCTCGGCCGCGCCACGCGCGACCTGAAAGCCTCCCAGCGTTCCGTGGAGTAGATATTCAGAAAATCCCAACGGCGGGAAGGTGAGCAGGGCTGGCGGCCCGATGAGCGGAAACCCTTGGTTTCCGCTCATATGTCTAGACCTCCATCACCTCGCGTTCCTTTCGGCCCGCTAGGGCGTCGATCTTCTCGATGTTCGCTTCTGTGATCTTCTGTAGCCTGGCGTGGGCGCGCTTTGAGTCGTCCTCCGTCACGCCGCCGTCCTTTTGCATCTGGTCGATGCGGTGGAGCTCGTCGCGGCGGACGTTCCTGATCGCGACCCTGGCCTCCTCGGCCTTCTGCTTGACCAGCTTCACGTACTCGCGGCGCCGCTCCTCGGTCAGGGGCGGGATCGGGACCCGGATCACCTGCCCGTCGTTGGCGGGGTTCAATCCCTGGTCGCCCGAGCGCAGCGCCTTCTCGACCGCGCCGATCTGGCTCTTGTCGTAGACCTGCACCACGAGCAGACGCGGTTCGGGCGCGCTGATCTGCGCGAGCTGGTTGAGCGGGGTCGGCGTGCCGTAGTACGGCACCATGACCTTGTCGATGAGCGCCGGGTTGGCGCGGCCGGTGCGAATGGTGGCGAGCTCGGTCGCGAAGTGCTCGACGGACTTCGCCATCTTCGTGTCCGCGTCTCGCAGGATCGGATCGATCATGACGTGGCAGCGCTGACGAGCGTGCCTATCTTCTCACCGAGAACGACGCGCTCGATGTTTCCCTGCTCGAGCAGGTTGAACACCACGATGGGCACGTCGTTGTCCATGCACAGCGTCAGGGCGGTGTTGTCCATGACCTCGATTCCGCGATTGAGGACCTCCAGGTAACCCAGCCGCTCGAACTTGGTCGCGGTCGGGTCGCGCTTCGGGTCTGCCGTGTAGACCCCGTCGACCTTCGTCGCTTTGAGGATGACGTCCGCCTCGATCTCCACCGCGCGAAGCGCGGCCGTGGTGTCGGTCGTGAAATAGGGGTTGCCCGTGCCCGCCGCGAGGATGACGACCCTGCCCTTCTCGAGGTGCCGAACCGCGCGCCGCCGGATGTAGGGCTCGGCGACCTGCGGCATCTGGATGGCGGTCATCGTCCGCGCCGGGATGCCCGCGCGCTCCAGCGCGTCCTGCAGCGCCAGCGCGTTGATGACCGTCGCGAGCATGCCCATGTAGTCGCCCGTTGCGCGGTCGAACCCGCGCTCGGTCGCGGCCAGGCCGCGGAAGATGTTGCCGCCCCCGACCACCACGGCGACCTGCACGCCCATCTGGTGCACGCGCTTGACCTGGGCCGCGATCGTCTCGACGACCTCGAGGTCTATGCCGTAATCGCGGGAACCACCAAGCGCTTCGCCGCTGAGCTTCAGAAGCACGCGGTTGTACTTCGGCGCACGATCTCCCACGTTCAGCGTTTGGATCAGCTCTCCCTGATGTTAAATCGCGCGAACCGCCGGACCGTGATGTTCTCCTGGAGCTTCGCGATGTATTCCGCGATGAACTGCTGCACGGTTCGCCCGGGCTCGCGGAAGTACTCCTGCTCCATCAAACAAGCGTGCTTTAGAAAGTCCTCGATCTGGCCTTCCACGATCCGCGAGATCACCTGCTCCGGCTTGCCGTCCTGGCGCGCCTTCGCCTCGTAGACCTCGCGTTCGGTGACCAGCACCTCATCGGGCACATCCTCGCGCGTGACCCAGCGCGCCCCGAAGCCCGCGACCTGCAGAGCCAGCTCTTTGGCGAGCTTGCGGAAGTCGGCGCCCTTGGCGACGAAGTCGGTCTCGCAGTTGACCTCGATGAGCACGCCGATCTGCGGTGGGTAGTCCGGCGAGGGGCTGTGCAGGTACGCCTCGACCACGCCCTGACCGGTCGCCCGGTCTGCGCGCTTGGCGGCTTTCGCGACCCCCTTTTCGCGCAGGATCGTGTAGGCCTTCTCGATGTCTCCGCCGGCCTCTTCGAGCGCGTTCTTGCAGTCCATCATCCCGGCGCCGGACATCTCGCGGAGCTTCTTGATCAGGTCCATGTCCACGGCCATCAACGAGCCTCCTCCTCGTCCGCGGTGCGCCCGATGAACTCCTCCTCCGACACGGTCGGCAGGTAGTCCTCCTCGTCCTCGAGGTACTCCTCGATCTCCTCGTAGCGGGGCGTCTCCAGGAACTCGCGGTCCTCGACCTCGGGCAGGATCTCTCCGCGCGCGGCGGCCTCCTGGCGTCCTTCCTGGCATGCGTCGGCGATCTTTCCGGTGAGAAGCTTCACCGCGCGGATCGCGTCGTCGTTGCCCGGGATGACGTAGGTGATCAGGTCGGGGTCGCAGTTGGAATCGGTGATCGCGACCACCGGGATCTTCAGTCGGTTCGCCTCGGTGACGGCGATGTGCTCCTTGCGCGGATCCACGACGTACAGGGCGCCGGGCAATCGCTTCATGTCGGCGATGCCGTCGAAGTGGAACATCAGCCGGTCGAGCTCGTCCTGAAGGCGCTTGGCCTCCTTCTTGGCCATCTGCTCGAACTGGCCCTCCTGCTGCATCTTGCGCAGCTCCTGGAGCCGCTCGATCCTCTTCTTTACCGTGCTGAAGTTGGTCAGCATGCCGCCCATCCACCGGCGGTTGACGAAGTACATGCCGCAGCGCGCGGCCTCGGTCTGGATCGTCTCCTGGGCCTGCTTCTTGGTGCCCACGAACAGCACCGGCCGGCCGCTGGCCGCGACGTTGCGCGTGAACTCCCACGCGTCGTCCAGCAGGCGAACGGTCTTCTGCAGGTCGATGATGTGGATGCCGTTGCGGGCGGTGAAGATGTACGTCTTCATCTTCGGGTTCCAGCGGCTGGTCTGGTGCCCGAAGTGCACGCCGGCTTCCAGCAGCTGTTTCAAGGTCACTTGAGCCACGTTCTTAGTTGCCTCCTGTTCCTCTTCCGCTCGGTGCAGGCCTTCATGGAGAAGGACAGGTGCAGTGCCCCGGGCGTGCTAACTCAGTCGGTTAGGACTGGCTACGCGATTGTACCCACTACAGGCCGCCGGGAAACCGGCCCGCGCACTGGCCGGCTTGAGGGAGGGCGGTCACGGCGCCGGACGGGTAGGCGATGACGGCATCCTCGGCGAGCATGTGGCCCTCATCGATCCACAGGCATGACAGGTGCCCCGGGGTCGTCACGGCGCCGCTGCCGTCCACGCGCTCGATGGTCGTGGTCGGCGACGGGTTGCCGAGTCCGCCGCCATTGGGTAGCGCTATCAACAACCCCGATGGCGACAGCTCACCGGCCTGGTCGGTGCGTACGGTTGTGAGGAGCTTGCCACTCCAGTCGTACCGCTTGAGCTGGTTCGCGTTGAAGTCAAAGCAGTCGACACCCGACGGATAGGGCCAAACGGACGCAAGGCAACTGCTGTCGCCGATCGACGCCAGGCGATCTGCGTTCGACGCGTCGACCACGTGCCATGCTTTGGGATACGGCACAGATTCGAACGTGCAGGCGGCCCACACGGCCAGAACCAGCCTGCCATCGTGCCATCCCATCGGCCACAACATCGTGGCGGGCTTTCCGGCAGGAAACGTAGTGGTGTAGATATCAGCGTGGCTCCCTCCTCCGCGCAGGTTTTCGACGTAGAGCCTCAAAGAGATCGACGCGGCTTGGGACGGGCCGGCGCCGGATAGTTCCTCGACGACGACCGCAATGCGTTGATCGTCGGGGCTCACCGAAAAGCCGCTGACTGTCGTCGGGCCACCAGGCACGGTCGTGACGTCGACCGCCATTGACGGCGGCACCAACATGCGAATCTTCGTGTCGCCGTCCCGAAAATACACGTGGTTGTTGCTGGTGCTGACCGGAGGCTCCGTCCACGCAGCGGCGCCGTCGCCGCAAGCCTGCGACACAAGCGACGGCTGGGCGATTGGGACTGAACCCGCGACGGTCCCGTCTGGCCTGATCAGCTGAAGCTTGCCTGGCGTCGCCGGATCGAATGGGGTCAACAAGAGGCCGTATGCCCCTGTCAGGTTTGGCCCAGCGGAAGGGCTCGTCGTGAGGCGGGACGAGCTGGCCGGGAATCCTTGGTTTGAAGCGTGGCCGCCGCACGCCGTCAGCAGGACGATGGCCAGCATCACGAAAGCTCGCGGCTGCATGTCACTGGAACCGGACACGGACCCGGCCGGTTACGCGACGGCTTTCTTGACGCCCTTCGGGCCTGGGCATTTGGGGTAGTCGGAGCAGGACTTGAACAACCCAAAGCGTCCGCGCCGCTCAACGAGTGGCTTGCCGCATATGGGGCACGGCTCGTCGAGGACCTTGGGTCCCTGCCGCACCTGGCCGTCCTTGCCTACGTTCGCCCGGTAGTTGCAGTCCGGGTATCTCGAGCACGCGACGAACGGTCCGTAGCGGCCGGTGCGCTCGACCAGATCCCCCTCCCCACACTGCGGACACTTCTGACCGGTCAGCTTCGAGTCGCCCTGTGAAGCGTCGCGCTTGATGTACTTGCAGTCCGGATAGCCGGAGCAGCCGACGAACTCGCCGTACCGACCCGTGCGCTGCTGCAGCGGCTTGCCGCAGTTGGGGCACGCCTCGTCGAGAAGCTTGGGCTCGGGAGCCTCGCCGTCGGCGTTGAGTGCTCGGCGGAACTTGCACTTCGGATAGCGCGAGCAGCCCATGAACGGACCGAACCTGCTGGCCTTGTGGACCAGATGGCCCTCGTTGCACAGCGGGCAGACCTCGTCGGTGTCGGCCGGCGTGGCCTCTTCGGCTGCGCTGAGCATCCGCTGCAGGGGTCCGTAGAAGTCCTTGACCACGGGCACCCATTCCTGGCTGCCGTTCTCCACGTCGTCGAGGCGCTTCTCGAGCTTCGACGTGTAGTCGTCGTCGGAGATCGTCTTGAAGTGGTCGACCATGAGCGTGTTGACCGCCTCGCCGACGCGCGTCGGGTAGAGCCTGCGGTCCTTGATCTCGACGTAGCCATGCGCCTTGGTGATCGTCTGCACGATCGGGGCGTAGGTCGACGGGCGTCCGATCCCGCGCTGCTCGAGCTCTTTGATCAGCGTCGCCTCCGTGTAGCGCGGAGGTGGCTGCGTGAAGTGCTGCTCGGACTTGAGGCCGTGGTAGTCGAGGTCGTCGCCCTGCGTCAGCGCGGGCAGCTCGTTCTCGCCGTTTTCGTCCCGTCCCCACACCTTGTAGAAGCCGTCGAACGTCAGCACCGAGCCGTTGGCGCGGAAGACGTAGTCGCGGCCTTGATCAGGGGGGGTGTCCCCCCTGTCGCCCTGCGCGGGCAGAGCCCGCGCTGCCGGGCTACCCCCCTGGATCTCGACCTGGGTCTGGTCGTACACGGCCGGCGCCATCCGGCTGGCCACGAAGCGCCGCCAGATGAGGTCGTAGAGCTTGTACTGGTCGGCGCTCAGGTGCTCGCGAATCGAATCCGGCGTCCGGTTGACATCGGTTGGCCGGATCGCCTCGTGCGCGTCCTGCGCCCCAGGCGTCGCCTTGGCCACTCGGGACGCGCCGAGGTACTTCTCACCATGCGTCGCCTTGATCCAACCTTTGACCTTCAGGTCCGCGTCGGCCGAGATCCGGGTCGAGTCTGTGCGCATGTAGGTGATCAGACCAGTCGGCCCTTCCGCGCCGAGCTCGACGCCTTCGTACAGCTGCTGGGCCACGCGCATCGCGGCAAACGGGCGCATGCGGAGCCGGCTCGACGCGTCCTGCTGCAGCGTCGACGTGATGTACGGGGGGTTCGAGCTCTTGGTGCGGCGCTTCTGCTCCACGCCAATGACGCGATAGGTCGCGCCCTCGAGCTTGCGCACGATGTCCTGCGCTTCGGCTTCGTTGTGGACCTCGAATTTTACGTCGCCCTTCTCCGGTACGCCGACCGGCCGGTTGAGCCGCGCGAGGAAGTGGTTCTCCGCGCCCTGCTTGGCCAGCTCGGCGTCGATCGTCCACGACTCGACGGGGACGAACTTGCGGATCTCGTCCTCGCGGTCGACGACCAGGCGCAGCGCGACCGAGGACACGCGCCCCGCGCCGATTCCCTTCTGGACCTTGCTCCACAGGAACGGGCTGAGGCGGAAGCCGACCAGCCGGTCGACGACGCGACGCGCCTGCTGGGCGTTGACCAGCCGCATGTCGATAAGGCGCGGCGACTCGAGCGCCTTGCGCACGGCGTCGGCGGTGATCTCGTGGAACTCGATGCGCTTGGGCTCGCGAAGCTTGAGGACCTCGGCCAGGTGCCAGGCGATCGCCTCGCCCTCGCGGTCGGGGTCGGACGCGAGGATGACCTCGCGCTCACCCTTGGCCGCGGAGCGCAGCTCGTTGATCGTCTTGCGCCTGCTCTCCACCACCTCGTAGTGGGGCTTGAAGCCGTCGTCCACCTCGACCCCCATCTCCTTTTCGGGCAGGTCGCGGACGTGGCCCATCGAGGCCCTGACGTCGTAGCGGTCTCCCAAAAACCGCTTGAGCGTCTTGGCCTTGGCAGGCGACTCGACGATGATCAATCCTTCTGGCACAGCTTTCTCTTTATTCCCAATCCCGGACGTTTGTTCCCCGCACCGCCGCCGCCGACCCGCCCCAGCGCCGCCGAGCCGCGGCGCGCATTCAGCCAGGCGTGAGTGGCGGGCATCCTACGCCGAGTCTTTGCCGCGGCGCAACGCCCTTACATACCCATCCTGGTGCCTTCTAACCGCCCCGTCGAGCTCCAGGGCGGTCAGCCGGCCGAGCACTTCCGCGATCGGAAGCTGAAGCTTCCGGGCGATCTCCGCGGCGCTCAGGGCGAGAACGTCCGAGAGGTGGGAGAGGATGCCGTCGCGCTCTCGGGGGAGCTTGAATCCGAGCCCTCCGGGAGGTGCCAGCGGGTCGTCCAGCACCTCGCCGCCGGGGCTGACCGCGGCCAGGACGTCCCGGGCGTTCTGAACCAGGCCGGCGCCGTCCCGGATGAGCCCGTGGGTGCCGACGGACAGGGGCGAGAAAACGCTGCCCGGCACGGCCATTACCTCTTTATGTAGGTCCAGGGCGGCCTCGGCCGTGATGAGCGCGCCGGACCCCTCCGCCGCCTCGACCACGACGACAACGTCCGACAGCGCCGCCATGGTGTAGTTGCGCGCTGGAAAGTTGTGCCGCCGCGGCGCCGTTCCGTCGGGGAACTGGCTGACCAGCGCGCCGCCTCCGCGGAGGATCGCTTCCGCCAGCACGCTGTGGGCGGAGGGATAGATGACGTCGACGCCCGTGCCCATCACCGCGACGGTGACGCCGCCACCGTTGAGCGCGCCCCGATGCGCCGCGGCGTCGATGCCCAGGGCGAGGCCGCTGATCACGACGACTCCCGCCCGCGCCAGCTCCAAGCCCAATTGTTCCGCCACCGCCTCGCCGTAGGGCGACGGCCGGCGCGAGCCGACGATCGCGACACGGGGTCCTTCGGGCGGCGGCCACCTGCCGCGAGCCCTTAGTGGAGCCTGCACCCCCCGATCCCCGCGGGCGTCTTCGCTACTGGTGCGGCTCATCCGTGCGTTGCCGCTTGCGCTCCGGTCCTCGCGCACCCACGGGTGCGCTCCGGTCCGGTGCTCGCGGCGCCTTCGACTGAGCTCGCCCCAGCGCGAATCCGCTCCGCGTGGCCGGCGGGTACAGGCTCAGGCGGCGACATCCTGCAGCCGGAAGCCCAGCGCTTCGAGGACGTGACGTTCTTCGATGTGCTCCGACCCATCCAGGTCGGCCGCTGTGCGAGCGACCCGCCAGGCTCGGTGAAATCCGCGAGCCGTCATCCCACGCTGCGCCGACCACCGTTCCAGAGAGCGGCGCGCTGTGGGGGCAAGGCCGGCGAGCTGGCGCAGCCGTGAGGGCTTCAGCTGTGCGTTGAGGCAGCCCTGCCGGTCCGCTTGGCGAAGCCGCGCCGCGACAACACGGTTCCGGACCGCGGCGGACGGCTCGCCGGTCGGCTCGGACGCGAGCGTCTCCAGGGGAACGCGGCGGACGCCGACCTGAAGGTCGATGCGGTCCAGGAGCGGCCCCGACAGCCTGCGCTGGTAGCTGTCGATGCCCCCGGGGGTGCAGCGGCAACCGCGCAGTGTGTCGCCCGCCCAGCCGCATGGGCACGGGTTTGTCGCGGCGACGAGGGTGAATCGGGCGGGGTATGTGACCGACCCGCCGGAGCGGGTGATGCTCACGCGACCGCTTTCCAGGGGCTGGCGGAGCGCCTGCAGGACTGGCGCCTGAAACTCCGCCAGCTCGTCGAGGAACAGGACGCCGTGGTGGGCGCGGCTGATCTCACCGGGCGTGGCGAGCCCGGTGCCGCCGCCGATGAGGCCGGCCATGGAGACGCCGTGGTGGGGCGCGCGGAACGGCCGGTTCCAGTCCAGCGGCCGGTCGCGCGGCAGCTCGCCGAGCAGACTGCGGACCTGGGCGACCTCCAGAGCCTCCGTCAGCACGAGCGGCGGGAGGATGCCAGGCATGCAGCGGGCGAGCATCGTCTTCCCCACCCCGGGCGGCCCGCTGAGGAGCAGGTGGTGGCCGCCGGCAGCGGCAACCTCGAGGGCGCGCTTCGCCTCTTCCTGGCCGTGCACCTCGGCGAGGTCGTGGTCAGGTTGATCGGTTTCGGATGAGACACCGGCCGGCGCGCTTTGCGCAGGTGAGATCGCCTCGACGCCGACAATGTGGTTGACCACCGCGCTGAGCGATCGGCAAGGGATGACCTGAATGCCTTCGACGAGCGCGGCTTCGGCGGCGTCGTCAGCGGGCACGAAGATCTGCTCATAGCCGAGATTGCTCAATCCGCGCACGGCGACGAGGATGCCGTCGACGTGGCGCACCGAGCCGTCCAGCGCCAGCTCACCGATGAAAGCGCTGCGTGCCGGTGGGCGCTTGGCCGCGCGAGCCAGCGCGATCGCCACCGCGATGGGCAGGTCGAGACCGGTGCCCTCCTTGCGGAGCTCCGCCGGCGCAAGATTCACCGCCAATCGATTCGACGGAAACTCGAGCCCGCTGTTCTTGATCGCAGACCGAACCCTCTCGCGCGCCTCCTTGACCGACGTCGTGGCGAGCCCGACCACGAAAAACCCAGGATCACCCCTGCCGTAATCGGCCTCCACGTGGACGCGGCGCACGTCGAGGCCCGCGAGCACGCATGAATCGACGCTTCCGAGCACGAAGGCGAAGTTATCGAGGACTGAGGCTGGAGTCAGCCCAGCTTGTTAAGAACCGAGGAAGTCGGCGATTTCGTCGTGGAACTTTTGCGGCTGCTCGACGAAGATCATGTGGCCCGAGTCGCCCACGATGACCATCCGCGCGCCCGGTATCCCGGAGCAGATCTCCTCCGCGCACAGGGGACCGCAGATGAAGTCCTCGTCACCGGTGATGACCAGCGTCTCGGTCGTGATGTTGGGGAGCCGGCTCCTTAAATCGAACGTGGTGAAGATCTCCTTGTTGAACAGGCGGAGGGTGTCGGCGTTCAGGCGCTCCGTTCTCAGGGTGTCGAGGTAGCCCGCCTCGACCGGCCCGTAGTGGGCGAAGTAAAGCGGCATCTCGCGAAACACCAGCTCCGACATCTCGTCGTCATTGGTGAAGTTCCCGGCCTGCTCGGCCTCGAGTGCGGCGAGCGCGTCCTGGTACCACGGCTGGTTCGACCGTTTCTCCATGCCCAGGTGCATCGCCTTCTCCTGTGCCGAGGCGAAGCGGGCCAGCGTCGAGGCGAGGACGAGCTTCCGCACGCGACTCGGATACCTCGCGGCGTACGCCTGTGCCACAACCCCGCCGTGCGAGTGGCCCAGGAGAAAGACTCGTTCTTGACCAAGATGCTCGCGCAGCTCCTCGAGGTCGGCGACGTAATCGTCGATTTGATAGGCGGTCGCATCCGCCGGGCGGTCGGATCCATCAGTGCCGCGCGGATTCAGCAGCACCAGCGTGTACTGCTCCCACAGCCCGGCGAGGTCGCCGAAGTAGAGCGACGAGAATCCAGGACCGCCCGGATGGCAGATCAACACCGGGCCGTGGCCATGCTTGCTGTACGTCAGCTTGCGGCCGTCCCGGGTCTTGAAGCTCACGTCAGCCGCGGCTCCGGCCGCCAGCGCCCGCCCTCTTCGAGGTAACCCGCCGGCTGATCCGGCTCGTGGCTGAGGACGAGCAGCCAGCGATGCTTCTCCGCCTCCTCGAAGAGACGCGCCTTCTGCTCGAACGTCCGCAGTGGATCGATGTCGGCGGACATGTTCCAGGCGACTCGCAGGTGCGGAATCTGGCAGACGAGGTCACCGGTCACAGCGCAAGCCAGCTCTCCCGACTGCAGCACCATCACCTGACTCCCGGGCGTGTGGCCACCCACGTGGCGCAGGTGAATCCCTGGCAGCACCTCGGCGTCGCCGTCGAGAAACTCGACCGCCCGGTGGCCGTCGGCGAGCGGCGTGAAGTCGTCGATCACGTAACTCGGCCTGCTGCGCACGTCGGGATGCACCGCGAAGTCCCACTCGCTGCGCTGTATGAAATGACGGGCTCGCGGGAACGTCAGCTCGAGCGCACCCAGCTCGTTCCTGCGCGTCATTCCGCCGGCGTGGTCCCAGTGCAGGTGCGTCGTGACGACGACGTCGACCTCCTCCGGCCTGATGCCGAGGCGCCGGAGAGCCAGGAGCAGGCCCTCGGGCTCGCGCAGGCGGACCTGCTGTGCGCGCTTCTCGCTCAGCTTGTTCCCGATGCCGGTCTCGCACACGATGACGCGACCGTCCACCCGGGCGATGAGGCAGACGCACGAGCAGTCGATCATGTTGTTCTCGTCCGCCGGCTTCTGCTTCTCCCACAGGATCTTCGGCACGACGCCGAACATCAGGCCGCCGTCCGCCTTCCAGCGGTCGGCCACGAGGAGATGGAGCTCGATGTCTCCCAGCTTCACGGCGCCTTATATGCTGCGCGAAATGGCCCTCGCCGCGATCAGGACCTCGAGGCTCACCAAGGATTTCGGCGCGCATCGCGGTCTTTTCAACCTCGACCTTCATGTTTCGCCCCAGGAGGTCTTCGGATACCTCGGGCCCAACGGCTCGGGCAAGACGACCACCATCCGCCTGCTGATGGGGATGATCCGGCCCACCGCCGGCTCGGCGTACATCTTCGGCCTCGACTGCGTTCGCGAATCGGTCGAGGTCAAGCGCAAGGTCGGCTACCTGCCGGGCGACGTGCCGCAGTTCGGCAGCCTGCGAGGCGGCGAGATCGTCGCCTACCTGGGAGGCATGCGGGGCGGCGTCGACAAGCGCAACGTCCGCGCCATCGCGGAGCGGTTCGACCTGGACCTCAGTCGTCGGTTTCGCGAGTACTCGAGCGGCAACAAGCAGAAGCTCGCGATCCTGCTCGCCTTCATGCACCGGCCTGAGCTGCTGATCCTGGACGAGCCGACAAGTGGTCTCGACCCGCTTAACCAGCAGGAGTTCTACGCCCTGATGGGCGAAGCACGTGCTGACGGCGCGGCGATCTTCCTCTCCTCGCACGTGCTTTCTGAGGTCGAGCGCGTGTGCGACCGGGTCGGCATCGTCCGCTCCGGCACCCTCGTGCGCGTTGCGCAGCTCGAGGAGATGAGGCAAGCGGGCAGCACCGAGAGCCTCGAGCAGATCTTCCTCAGCTATTTCAGCGAGCCGAAACCGAAAGCCCTGAACCCATGAGCTCGCTGCTGCTGGCCCTGAGGCTCGGCCGGTGGGGGATCGCCGGCTTCTCGGCGCTGGCTTTCATCTCGACGCTGGCCCAGACGTTTGCCTTCTACACGATCGCCGGCCAGACGGCCGCGCAGCAGGCCGCGTTCGGGGCCGCCATCGGGACGCTGGCGTCGCATTTCACCGCGATCCTGCCTCCTCCCATCCGGCCGGAGACCGTGGGCGGTTACGTCGAGTGGCGCGGCTTCCACGCGTTGGGCCTGATCTTCGGCGTGTGGGCCTTCGCCTCGGCCACCGGCATGTCGCGCGTCGACGAGGAGCGCGGCGTGATCGAAGCGATCCTGGCCGCGGGCACGTCGCGCCTCGAGCTGATCGCCGCGCGCGTCGCCGCGTTCACAGTCGGCGCATTGGTCGCCTCGCTGGCGGCAACGGCCGGCTTCGTTGCGGGCGTGCTCGCCCACCACGACACGCTGAATTCATCCGGCGTGGTCGATGAGCTTCTTCTGCTTGCCGCGCTCGCGGTGTGCTGCTACTCGATCGCGCTCCTCGTCGCGCAGGTCAGCTCACCACGAGCGGCAACCGCGGCCGCTGGCATCGTGCTGCTCGGCCTTTTCTTGATCAACAGCCTCAGCCGCACGTTCTCCTCGCTCGACACCGTGCGCTGGCTCTCGCCCTTTCGGTACTACGACCTCAACCAGCCGCTGCCGCCCGGCGGCACTTTCGACGCTCGGTCGGTCGTGGTCCTATTGGCAATCGCCATCCTCGCGACGGTGGCTGCCGCCGTGGCGTTCATGATGCGCGACATCGGGTCGGCGCTCATCAAGATTCCGGGCTTGCGGCATGCGACGCGATACGACCCATCAAGTGCGATCTGGTGGCGGCTGCCCCTGGTGCGCGAGCTGTACGACCGCAGAGTCGCGCTGATCGCGTGGAGCTCGGGTGTGGCGGTGCTCGCGGCGGTCTTCGTCTCGGTGGTCAAGTCGACGATCCAGCCCCTTCTAGCCGTGCCGGCGCTCCTCCCGTACTTCGCGGCCATCGTCCACGGCGACATCTATCCCGCGGTGCTCGGCTTCGTCTGGTTCAACTTCGCCCAGCTCCTGTTCGCTGCCTTCGCGATCACGCAGGTGGCACGTTGGGCGGCGGACGACACGGACGGCCGGCTCGAGATCGTGCTGAGCCAGCCGCGGTCACGCGCCTCGGTGGTCGTCGAGCGCCTGGTGACGCTGACCGTCGGGGCGGCCGTCATCGCGCTCGCGAGCGGGATCGCGGTCTATTACGCCTCCCAGGCGCAGGGGATCGACCTCAACCGGCCCCGCCTTGCCGCCGCGTCGTTGATGCTCGTGCCCTTCGCGTTGGTTTTCGCCTCGGCCGGCGCCCTCCTTGCCGCATGGAAGCCGCGCGCGGCGATCGGGCTCCTCGGTGTGGTCGCTTTCGCCAGCTACCTCGACACCGAGGTCGGACCGCTGCTGAGATGGCCCCTCTGGGTGCAGGACCTTTCGGCTTTCAAGCTTTTTGGGACCCCGCTCTCCAGCGGTGTCGACGGGCGCAACCTGGCGATCATGCTGCTGGTCGTCACCGCCCTCATCGGAAGCTCGATACTTGCCATGCAGAGACGGGACGTCGGCGCGTGAGCCTACGAAAGGTAGCCAAGCGGGAACTCAGGAGGTAAACTTCGTCGCCATGCCGAGATCGATGTGGAAAGGCGTGGTCTCCTTCGGAATGGTCTCGATCCCGATCCGTCTCTACAACGCCACCGAATCAACCGCCAAAGTCTCGTTCCGGCAATTGTGCCCGGATCACCACTCCCCCATCTCGTACAAGCGCTGGTGCGCCGAGGGCGACCATGAGGTGGCCTACAGCGAGATCCAGCGCGGATACGAGGTCGGCAAGGACCGCTACGTGATCATCGAGGACAAAGACCTCGACAACCTGCCGCTGCCCACCGCCCACGCCATCGACATCGAGGAGTTCGTCCCGGTCGACGACATCGAGCCGGGCCTGTACTTCGACAACGCCTACTACGTCGAGCCCGAGGAGCTTGGCAAGAAGCCCTACCAGCTCCTGCGTCAGGCGCTCAAGGCGACCGGGCGGATGGCGATCGCGAAGATCGCCCTGCGCGACAAGGAGCACCTCGCCGCGCTGCATCCCAACGGCAAGGGCTTGATCATGAACACGCTTCACTGGCCCGACGAGATCCGCTCGACCGAGGGGCTGAAGGGCCTCGAGGGCGAGGTGAAGATCAACCCCAAGGAGCTCGAAATGGCGAAAGCGCTCATCGAGAGCCTCGCCGACAACTTTGACGCCAGCCGCTACAAGGACGACTACCGCGATGCGGTGATGAAGGTCGTCCACGCCAAGATGGAGGGCGAGGTGATCGAGGCGCCCGAGGCACCGCAGCCGGGCAAGGTCATGGACCTGATGGAGGCTCTGCGCGCGTCGGTCGAGCAGGCCAAGAAGCAGCGCGCCGCGCGCGAAAAGCCGGCCGCGGACACCAGGAGACGGCGTAAAGCTTCGTAGCCGGCCGCGGCCCTACTCTGGACGGCAGGTGAAGGATCCCGACCAGCTCCAGATCGAGCTCGAGAGCTTCCCTGACGAGGTGCGGCCGATGCAAGCCGCCTCGGCTGAAGCCCCGTTCAGCTCCGGCGAGTACATCTTCGAGGTGAAGTGGGACGGGCTTCGCTGCGTCCTGTTCCGCGACCCTGACGGTCGCGTCCGCCTGCAGGACCGCGGGCTGAAGGACATCACGGCAGACCTGCCTGAGGTGGCGGCGGCGGCGAAACGCGTGCCCCCGGGCAGCGTCATCGACGGCGAGCTCGTCGCCACGGACAACGACGGGCGCCCGGACTACCCGCGCCTGCGCCAGCGGCTGGCCGGCGGTGCGCGCATGCGCGACGAGATCCCGACCGCCTACCTGGCGTTCGACGCCCTCTACCTGGAAGGCCGGCCGCAGCTCCGCCAGCCGGTGATCAGGCGGCGGGCGCGACTCGCGAAGTCGGTCGAGGCCGGCGGCCACATCTTCGTGCCCGCGCACATCGAGGAGGACGGGGTCGAGCTCTTCGAGGCTTGTCTCGAGCGAGGCCTCGAGGGCGTGGTCGCCAAGCATCGCCAGAGCCCGTACGTGACCGGACAGCGCAGCCCCTTCTGGCTGAAGGTGAAGGCGGTCAAGTCGGATGATTTCGTCGTCATCGGATGGATGGGCGACAAACCGTTCGACGCGCTGGTCGTCGGATATCACGAAGACGGGCGCCTGCTGCCATGCGGCACGGTCGGCGGCGGTTACGACGACGACGCGCTGCGCGTGATCCGCGCCGGCATCGAGGAGCTCGCCACGGAAGCCTCGCCCCTGGAGCCGCCGCCGATCATGATGCGGCCGGTCCACTGGCTCCGGCCGGAGCTGGTGGTCAGCATCCGTTACTCCGAGTGGTCGCCCGACGGGACATTGCGTTTCCCGATCTTCAACGGCCTGCGGCCGGAGGTGCACCCCGCGGAAGCGGTGCGCCACCGGCCGCGTGTCGTGATCACTGGTCACGTCAGGCCGGGTTCGGCCGCCTACGACCTGACGCGATTTCCCTTCTGATGGATTCGCCCTTCGACGTCGTCACGGGCGCCTTCAGCTTCACTGGGCGGTTCATTGCGCGGCGATTGCTCGCGGAGGAGCGCCGGGTCAAAACGCTGACGAATCATCCCAGCCGTCCCGGCACGGAAGACATCAAGGTCGACGTCGCGCCGCTTCAGTTCACCGACCGCGCCGCGCTGGTGGAGAGCCTGCGAGGGGCCGACGTCCTCTACAACACGTACTGGGTGCGCTTCCACCGCGGCCGCGTGCGCTTCGGCGACGCGGTCGCCAACACCCGCATCCTTCTGGGCGCCGCTCGCGAGGCGGGCATGCGGAAGGTTGTGCACATCTCGGTCAGCAACCCGTCGGTAGACTCTCCGCTTGACTACTACGCAGGCAAAGCCCGCGCCGAGACGGCCGTGCGCGAGTCGGGTCTCGCGTGGGCGATCGTCCGGCCGACGCTGATCTTCGGCCAGGGCGACATCCTGATCAACAACATCGCGTGGATGCTCCGTCGCTTTCCCATCCTCGGGATCCCCGGCCGCGGTGACTACAGGCTGCAGCCGGTCGCCGGAGAGGATGTGGCGGAAATCGCGACGTGGGCCGCCGAGCAGGTGGACAACGTGACGGTCGACGCGGCCGGGCCCGACATCATCTACTACAGCGAGATGGTGGAGTCGATCGCGATCGCCGTAGGGCGGCATCCTCGCTTCGTCTACATGTCGCCGCGCCGCGCGCTGCTCGCCGTGCGTTTGATCGGCCGTTTCGTCAACGATGTGGTGCTGAACGAGCCGGAGCTGGAGGGACTGATGCAGGAGCTGCTCGTCTCGCATGAGAGACCGCGGGGCACGCGCCGGCTCGACAACTGGCTGCTGGCCGATGCCGAGAACCTGGGCCTGAAATACGCATCCGAGCTGGACCGCCACTGGAGGTAGGGCCACCGAAATTCGGGTCTGTTGACGCGTCGGCTCAAGGGGTCAACGCAACACCTCATGGAAAGCATGCAAGGTTGCCTGCAGGAAGGAGGTGTCTTTGAAACGAGGAAAGTACAGGCCACGGCAGACGCGGCTCACGGATGCCCAGA